>Ga0185299_10000337_pt1 | contig 138632 bp, 86 predicted proteins | sample PaiPotPPA55metaG_FD_128002 | JGI IMG/M metagenome (GOLD analysis project Ga0185299, IMG submission 128002) | Iron sulfur acid spring bacterial and archeal communities from Banff, Canada, to study Microbial Dark Matter (Phase II) - Paint Pots PPA... ...
GCAAAGCGCGCCACAAACATCTACATCACGCTCTGCAACCTGCGGGTCTTGACGCAAAGCGCGCCACAAACATCTACATCACGCTCTGCAACCTGCGGGTCTCTCCGCTCCGGCGGCAAAGAACGCCTCCTCCGGTCGAGATGACACGGTACAGGTGAAATTGAAAAGAGCCACATCACATCACACCATTCGTAGAACTCCTCTAGCGTCAAACGTAAAGACATTCGCATCCAATCCGCATGGCCGTCGCCAAACAAACCGTCGAGCTCTCCGAAGAGCAGGTGCATCTGATCGCACGCGCCGTCGCAGATTCGCGCCGCTACGAGATCCTCAAACAACTCGGCAAACGGAAGGATTCCCCGTCCTGCACCACGATGTGCGAGTTCGTCGGGATCAGCCCCGCTACGCTCTCGCATCACATGAAAGAGCTTGAAACTGCGGGTCTTGTGCGGCCCGCACGCGATGGCAAGTTCGTGTACTACACCCTCTGTCCGGACGTTCTTAGCGCTTATCTCGACCGCCTCAAATCGGACCTCGCGTAAAACCTGCTCGCAAAATCTCCTAAATCCTTTTCTCCTCCCTGTAACTCCTGAATCCTTTTCTCTTCCCTGTAATCAATTCGATTGTCGTCGAAATGACAAACAAAAAGGGAGAACGAAAATGAGCAAGCTTACAGGGAAAGTAGCAGTCGTCACAGGGGCCTCCAAGGGCATCGGAGCCGCCATCGCCAAGTCGCTCGCCGCGGAAGGCGCATCCGTAGTCGTCAACTACGCCTCCAGCAAGGCTGGCGCGGACACCGTAGTCGCCGCTATCACCCAGGCAGGCGGCAAAGCCGTTGCGGTCGGCGGAGATGTTTCGAAGGCCGCCGAAGCACAAGGCATCATCGATGCCGCCATCAAGACCTATGGCCGTCTCGACATCCTGGTCAATAACTCCGGAGTCTATGAGTTCTCACCCCTCGAAGCCGTCACGGAAGAGCAGTTCCACAGAATCTTCAACATCAACGTTCTGGGCACGATCCTCACCACACAGGCAGCGGTGAAACATCTCGGCGAAGGTGGCAGCATTATCAATATCGGCTCCGGCGTCTCCCGCATCACGCCTCCCAACAGCGTGGTTTATACCGGCACCAAGGGCGCTGTAGACGCGATCACCGGCGTACTCGCCAGGGAACTTGGCCCAAAGAAAATCCGCGTCAACTCCATCAACCCCGGCATCGTCGAAACGGAGGGCACGGTCAGTGCTGGTTTCATCGGCTCTGATTTCGAGAAGGCTCTCATTGGCCAGACCCCGCTCGGTCGCGCCGGGAAACCCGGCGATATCGCCTCCATCGCCGTCTTTCTAGCCTCGGACGACGCTGCCTGGGTTACGGGCGAGTTGATTATCGCCGGCGGCGGTCTCCGCTAATCCATCTGCACTTGAACCGAACGAAAACCCCATTCGACGTACAGCTTCAGCGTACGTTTGAATGGGGTTTTCCTCTTCCTTGCGCGCTGGCGAAGCTCTAACGTTTTAGAATCACCACTATGTCTATGCGCATCGGCCTCGGCTTCGACTCCCACGCCTTCAAACCCGGCGTTCCGCTGGTAATCGGCGGTCTGAAGATCGACCACCCCGAAGGCCTCGCCGGACACTCCGACGGCGACCTGCTGCTCCACGCCATCACCGACGCGCTGCTCGGCGCGGTCTCGGCCGGCGATATCGGCACCTTCTTTCCGCCGACGGACCCCAAGTGGAAAGGGGCAGACTCTACCGTCTTCCTCGAGACAGCGCTGGAAGAGATCGCACTGGCCGGCTACAAGATCGTGAACATCGACTGCGTGCTCGTCATGCACCGCCCGAAGATTGTCCCCATTGCCGGGGAGATGCGGGAACGTGTCGCCGACCTGCTGAGCCTGGATCTGAAGAACGTGAGCATCAAGGGCAAAACGCCGGAAGGCCTCACCCAGGACGGCACAGCCGTCGCCCATGTCGTCGCTCTGCTGGAGTCCATCGACCTGCCGAACGAACCCAAGAAGCTGGCCGCCCTGGCAGAGACCCCCAGTGAAGCCGACATCGACGGTGTTCTCAGCACCCTCGTAACCGGGGGCCACGACACCAGCGCACTGGGCCGCAAACTGCCGACCTTCGACACCGACGACCTCACCTAGCCCGCAGTCGTACTTACAAACCTCTCCCCCCAAAAGCCTGTCATTTCGACCGACCAACGGGAGTGGAGAAACCCCTGTATTTTGCAGCTGCCCGCACTACCGAAGAAGCCAAGGGACCCGCTGTACTGCTCAAACCGAGATGGCTATCGTCAATCGCAAGGTGTGTTCTTGCTGCAAGCAGCTGTGTCATTGGGGACGTCGCAATACAAGGGTTTCTCCGCTCCCGTTGGTCGGTCGAAATGACAGGCTTTGTAGCAGGCTCCTAAGTACAACTGGAGTACTAGCCGTTGCCCCCTTTATTGGGTTTGGGAACTGACGCGGAAATCTAGCCCAAGGGCGTTTCATATAAAGCTCTCGAAGAGCTATACATCTCTTTAGTCCGAACCACTGCAAATAATTCTTTTGGACTAGCCTTCGCTTCTCGGGTACATTGACTTCAGTTTTCAGGAGGCAATAATGGATCCACAGGAATCACAACGGCAAGCCATGCACATGCTGGCATTTATGGTCCTTTTTTTGCTGGTTGGATGGGCGATTGGCCTTGCCATCATCATCATTCCGCTATGGCAAATCTGCAAAAAAGCAGGACTGAGCGCACCGTTGGCTCTTCTGGAAATTATCCCGGGCATTGGCCACCTCATCATCCTCTATGTCATTGCTTTCTCGCAGTGGAAGGTCGTGCCAATCGCCCAGCAATACGGCACGCTTCCGCCAGCGTCGTATCCTCCGCCACCGCCGCCTCCAAGCTTCCCGTCCTCCGGCTATACCCCTCAAGGGCCAACAGCGTAGTTCCTCCTGGAAAAGCGGCGAAGGTTTCGCTCTGTTAACATTGGTCTCTGACAGCCAATGACTATTGAGACCTCCGCCGCTCCGTCCCACCCACGCCCCACTCGCGTCCGCATCGCCCCTTCGCCGACCGGTGACCCCCACGTCGGCACCGCCTACATCGGACTGCTGAACTACCTGTTCGCTGCCCAGCGTGGCGGCGAGTTCGTGTTGCGTATCGAAGACACCGACCGCACACGCTTCGTCGCCAGTTCCGAGCAGATGATCTTCGACGCGCTGAAGTGGATCGGCCTCACCTGGAACGAGGGCCCCGATGTCGGCGGCCCGTACGGCCCTTATCGCCAGTCCGAGCGCACCGAGATCTACCGCGAGCATGTGGAGATACTGCTTAAGAGCGGCCACGCCTACAGATCTTTTGAAACCGCCGAGGAGTTGGAGGAAGTTCGCAAGCAGCAGATGGCCGCCAAGCAGCCGCCGCGCTACAACGGCGCCGCACGCCATCTCTCTCAAGAGGAGATCGATGCCAACCTCGCTGCCGGCAAGCCGTTTGTGGTGCGGCTCAAAGTCCCTCTCGAAGGCTCTACGACCTTCCGCGACGAACTGCGCGGCGAGATCACCTTCGACCACAACAACGTCGACGACCAGGTGTTGATGAAGTCCGACGGCTTCCCCACCTATCACCTCGCCAACGTGATCGACGACCATCTGATGCGTATCACCGACGTCATCCGCGCCGAGGAGTGGATCAGCTCCACCCCCAAGCATGTGCTGCTCTACGAGGCCTTCGGCTGGGAGCAGCCACGGTTCTGGCACATGCCGCTGCTGCGCAACGTCGACAAGTCAAAGATCTCCAAGCGCAAGAACCCGGTCTCGCTGGTCTACTACCGCGAGAGCGGCTACCTGCCCGACGCGATGCTGAACTTCCTCGGCCTTATGGGCGGCGGCATGGCGCAGCCCACGGAACAGGAGATCGTCAGCAAAGGCCTCAACACCAAAGAGGGTGACATCTTCTCCCTCGCCGAGATGAAGGAGCGCTTCGACTTCAAGCGCATCTCGCTCGGCGGTCCGGTCTTCGACCTCGTGAAGCTCAAGTGGCTCAACGGCGAGTACATTCGCCGCCAGTCGCCCGACGAGTTCTTCGATACACTGCGCCAGACCATCTTCTCCGACGCCTATCTGCGCGCGGTCGCTCCATTGGTTCAGGAGCGCATCGACACCGTCGGCCAGTTCGGCGATATGACGAGTTTTCTCTTCTCCGACAACGTGTTGCCGCCGGAGTCTGTCTGGCTCCCGAAGAAACGCACACCAGAAGAAACCCTCGCCTTCGCCGCCGAGCAGCTCACGGCGCTCGAAGCCAGCGCATGGGACACGGCAAGCATCGAAGCTGAGATCAAGAAGCTGGGCGAGGCCAAGCAATGGAGCGTGAAAGAAAACTTCATGCTGCTGCGCGCGATCCTCACGGGGAGCACAACGTCCCCACCGTTGGTCGAGAGCCTGGTGGTCTTCGGCAAAGCCCGCTCGCTGGATCGCATGCGGCGGTTTCTGGAGACGCAGAAGAAGCTGGCCAATCAGAGAAAGTAGCCAATCGGCCCCCGATAGTGTGGTACAGGAATGAATCACACCAGGATTGTCATCTCGACCGGAGGCGCGTTTTTTGCGCCGTAGCGGAGAGACCTGCAGGTTGTTTGCACCAGCACAATTGCCAATACAAACAACCTGCAGGTCTCTCCACTGCGCATGACATGAAGCCGTCATACTCCGGTCGAGATGACAGATTTGGGGTTGGTCGGGAAAAGACCAACTACACCATTTGTGAAAACGCTCTAGAACGGCATCTTGGCTTACTTCCCCGTCACAGCCACGTTCACCGGAAGGTTCCGCGGCGGAAAACACGCAGCGTTGTCGCATGCCTGGTAGTGCAGCGATCCAGAGAGTGTCGAGACGCCGCGCGGCACAACCACTCTGAGCTTTACGCGAAACTCGCCCTGATACACATCCAGCGTCTCGCCATCGCCAACAGCCAGCCGAAAGGCCGAGCCCTGTGGATACTCCTGCGAGACCACCTTCACACCCGCCACATCGAGTTTCAGCACGGTCGGAATCAGTAGCTCATCCTTGGGCGTGTGCGAGTTGATGTGAAAACCCGGGTCAACATGAAACCGCAACTCCACCACCTGCGGCTTGCCGGCATCGACGATGATCTGGTCAGGCGCAAGGCTCACGTGATCCTTATGCGCCTCCGCCGCTCGGTCGCCACCAAACTGGATATCCTGCGACCAGATGGGAGACGCCACCATCCCCAACGCCAGCAAGAAACCTAATCCCTGATCCCTAATCCCTAATCCCTGCCTCTTCACATTCCACCTGCCGCGAGAGTCTTGCGAATATTGGCTTCCATCTCGTCCTTGCTGGGAGCGCCAGCGGACTCTTCCACGACATTGCCCTTCTTGTCGACATAGAAGGTTTCAGGCAGGTAATCCACACCGCCATAAGCCTTCGATACCGTCTCTTTCTCTTCGGGCAGAAGAATCGGATAGCTGACTCCAATCTTCTTTGCGGCAGCGGCGATATCGTCCTTCGAGGCGCCGGTATCCTGCGAAAGCCCGAGAACGACCAGCCCCTGTGACTTGTACTTACCGGAAAACTCCTCAAACCACGGCATTTCGAGCTTGCAGGGACCGCACCATGTGGCCCAGAAATTCACGACAACGGCGTGACCTTTGAAGTCAGCCAGCGAGACCTTCTTGCCCGAAAGGTCGAGCAGCGTAAACGCGGGTGCAGCTTTGCCGCGCAAGCTTGCGCCCTGTGAATCCGGGCTATCTCCTCCCGATGCGGGAGCGCTGGCGCCATCTTTCACCAGCGTGATCTGTGACTGCCGTGCCTGCTGCATCGCCAGCCGACGTTGCCGTAGATTGTGAACACCTGCCCACATCAAGAGCACCACCACCACTACCATCCCAACCAGAACACCCAATCGACGCATCGAGCAACATCCTTCCGAGCGAATCGCAGCATTATCGCGCTGTAATTAGTCTACCGCTGCATCCGCTTTCTGAATTGTCACCCTAATGTCATCTCATCTAGAAAACCTATCCTCTGCTAGCATTCAGTCTGTCTGAAGCCTCTGGAAACTCATGAGCGACCACTCCCAACACGCCGCCGCAAGCCCCGCTGAACTCGTCCGCATCGAAGCCGAAGCCCTCCTCGAACTCGCAGGACGGCTCGACGGCCCACAGCGCAAAATCTTCAACCAGGTAGCGGAACTCCTCGTGGAAACAGCCCGTTCCGGGCATCGCGTCGTTCTCACCGGTGTGGGGAAAAGTGGCCTGATCGCCCGCAAAATCGTTGCGACGCTTGTCTCTACCGGCACGGCAGCCCAGTTTCTGCATCCGGGCGAAGCCCTGCATGGCGACCTGGGCATTCTCAGCCGCGGCGACGTTCTGCTGGCCCTGTCCTACTCCGGCGAGACCGAAGAGCTGCTGCGCCTGCTCCCCGTGCTGCCGCGCATCGATGTCACGCTCGTCAGCTTCTGCGGCGATACGGCCTCGACGCTGGCCACCGCCAGCGAGCACACGCTCGACGTCAGCGTCAGCCGTGAGGCCTGCGATCACCAGCTTGCTCCGACGGCCTCCACAACAGCAATGCTGGCGCTGGGCGACGCACTCGCGGTCGATGTAAGCCGCCGTCTCCACTTCAAAGCCCAGGACTTCGCCGAACTGCACCCCGGCGGCCAGCTCGGACGCCGCCTCGCCACGGTAAAGCAACTGATGCACACCGGCGACGCGCTGCCGCAGGTTCCTCCCGTGGCTCCCATGACCGAGATCATCCACGAGATGTCGGCGAAGCGGCTAGGCATGACGACCGTCCAGGCTGGCGGCAAGCTGCTCGGCGTACTCTCCGACGGCGACCTGCGCCGCCTGCTGGAACGCGATGGCCCCGAGGCCTTCCACAAAACCGCCTCCGAGGTCATGAATCCATCCCCGCGCACGATCGCTCCCGAGCCGTTCGCCGTCGACGCACTGGCCCTGATGGAGCAGTACAAGATCACCGCGCTAGTCGTCACCAAAGACGGCACGGCCACATCGCCCGTACTAGGCGTGTTACACCTGCATGATCTGTGGGAGGTCGCCCCACAGACAGCGAAGGCTCCTGCACCAACGTACAAACACTACGATCCACCCGGGGATGATGGCCGGCTCTAGCGTCATAACCGGATAAAATGTGCGTTTGCGTTTGCTTTTCTGGTTGTCATTCCGAGCGCAGCGAGCGAACCTGCTGTCTCCCGCTTTTCGTTCGCAGGTCCCCCAAAGCGTGCAAACCAGAACGAAGAGCATATTTTGGGTTGCCGCATAACGTTTGTAGTGGCACGGGAGAGAACGGGAGACAGCAGGTTCACTCGCTACGCTCGGAATGACAACAAGAAAAGAAAAGCAAAGACGCTATTTCACCAGCCATAGCGCTAGTATCCACTCCGATACAATCAAATCAACATGCAACGTTGGTCGAAACTCTTCATCCCTACCCTCCGCGAGGCCCCTACGGACGCCGAGGTCGCCAGCCACAAGCTCCTTCTCCGCGCCGGATACATTCGCCAGTTGGGCGCAGGCATCTACAGCTATCTGCCGCTCGGGCAGCGCTCCCTGAACAAGATCATCGCCATCGTCCGCCAGGAGATGGACAAGATCGGCCAGGAGTTCTTTCTCCCCGCCCTCAACCCGCGCGAGCTCTGGGAGGAGTCCGGCCGCTGGGCCGGGATGGGACAAAATATGTTCCATCTCAAAGACCGCAAGGGCGCGGAGCTATGCCTCGCCATGACGCACGAGGAGGTCATGACCTCCATCGCGCGCAATGAGCTGCGCAGCTACAAACAGCTCCCGCAGATCTGGTACCAGATTCAGACGAAATTCCGCGACGAACCTAGGCCCAGATCCGGCCTCCTGCGCGTGCGCCAGTTCACCATGAAGGACGCCTACTCCTTTGACATCGATGCCGCTGGCCTCGACGAGAGCTACAAAAAGCACTACGACACCTACTGCCGCATCTTCAAGCGCTGCGGCCTGGACTTCGTGGCTGTCGATGCCGACTCGGGTGCGATGGGCGGCTCCGGATCGCAGGAGTTCATGGTCTACACCGACGCCGGCGAAGACCTCATCGCGAGCTCGGCGTCAGGCTATGCCGCAAATCTAGAAAAGGCCACCAGCAAGCTCGTTCCTGTCGAGGACCTCGTTCCAACCGGCGATGCGCCGGAGCTTGTTCACACGCCAGGCTTCCGCACGATCGACGAAGTAGGCACGTTCCTGCAAACGAAATCGCATTATCAGCTCAAGACGATGGCCTACATCGTCGAGCACCCCGAAGCCGATGCGAAACAGATCAAAACGGTTGGCAAAACCCGCGCCGTCGTTGCCTTCCTGCGCGGCGACCATCAGCTCAACGAGACCAAACTCGCCGCCATCGCACTCGGCGAGCTTCGCCCCATGACGCCCGAAGAGATTGCGGAAACCTTCAAAGCGCCCGCAGGCTATCTTGGCCCCATCGGCCTCGAAGCCGCACCACACCCCCGCAAACCGGGCGTGCTGGTCGTACTCGACGCAGCGCTCGAAGGCCGCAAAAACCTGATCGCCGGCGCCAACAGAGAGGAGTATCACCTCCGCAACGTAACCCCTGGCCGCGACTTCAAGCCGACCGTCATCGCCGACATCCGCAACATCAACGAAGGCGAACTCGACCCCATCGGCGGCGAACCGCTGCGGCTGGGCAAAGCCGTTGAGATCGGCCACATCTTCAAGCTCGGCTATAAGTACTCCGAGAGCATGGGCGCACGGGTGCTGGATGCCAGCGGCAAAGAGGTTATGCCGATCATGGGCTGCTACGGCATTGGCATCGAACGCATCCTGACGGCGGCGATCGAATCCTCGGCTGCCGCCAATTCGCAACTGTCCGCTGAAGATCTCAACACGAAGCAGCCTGCAGGCGAGCAGTACGCCCTGCCCGCGGCCATCGCCCCGTTCGAGGTTATAGTCACCATTACCAACGTGCGTGAGGCTGATCTGCTGGCTGCCGGGGAGAAGATTGCAGCAGATCTGGAGGCTGCCGGAGTCGATGTCCTGCTCGACGACCGCGACGAGCGCGCCGGCGTAAAGTTCAAGGATGCAGAACTTATCGGTGTTCCCTACCGTATCAACATCGGCAAGAAACTCGCCGATGGCCAGGTGGAACTCGTTGATCGCCTTACCCAAACCACGACCGATCTGCCGCTGGATACCATTACCGCATACATCCAATCTCTGCTCGATGCGTCAAAAGTGTAGCTGTGGTTTTTCGTTTCGCCGTCATCCTGAGCCAACAGTTCAGGATGACGGCGAAACAAAGAACAAACAACGGCAACACCTGCCGCTGCTTTCACTGCGAGATTACTGAGAAAATGAAGATGCGTTTGCTCTGACGTCTACCCCCTGTCCCCTATGCCCGTAAAAGTAAAAGTCGGTACGTCCAGTCACCCACTCCTCTGGAAACTGGTGCGTTTTGTCCTCGTATTTGTGCTAATCGTTGTTGCCACGGGTGCCATTGTCTTCGGCATTTATTACAACAAGTACAAGGGAGTTCTGGCACAGAAACTGGCGCAGGGGCCGCTATTTGCCTCCGTCGCGCAGATTTATGCTGCTCCCCAGGAGATTCGCCCGGGGCAGCAGCTCACCGCAGAGAGCATCGCTGCTTCGCTTCGTAAAGCCGGATACAACAGCAACCCCCAGTTGGGCAGCTACCAACTCCGTGGCGATGACATCCTGATCAAACCCGGCTCCCAGAGCTACCTTGCAACCGACGGCGCGACTATCAACACGGCAGGTGGACAGGTACAGTCGATCACCGCCGAAAACGGCGCAGCGCTGGCGGGTTACAAGCTGGAGCCGCAGCTCATCACAGCACTTTCGGAAGATAAGAACCGAGTTAAGCGACGCCTCGTTACCTACAACCAGATTCCTCCGCGCATGGTACAGGCGGTAACAGCCATTGAGGATCGCCGCTTCTTCGAGCATGGCGGCGTCAACTACGTCCGCCTTGTAAAGTGCGCGGTACAGGACACCCTTCTGCACCGCTTGAACTGCGGTGGATCCACGATTACGCAGCAACTCGCTAAGAACATCTTCGACATGCCGGAGAAAACGATCTCGCGCAAAATAGCTGAACTGATGATTACGTTCCAACTCGAGGCTCGCTTCAACAAGCAGCAGATCTTCGAGATGTATGCGAACGAGATCAATATCGGCCAGCGCGGATCGTATGCCGTCAATGGTTTTGGAGAGGCGGCCCAGGCTTACTTCGGCAAAGATCTTCGTCAGCTCAATCTGGATGAGTGTGCACTCATCGCCGGACTCATTCAGAACCCCAATCGTCGCAACCCTTACCGGCATCCGGACCGGGCCACAGAGCGCCGCAACGTAGTGCTCGACACGATGGTCGAGACCGGTGCGATCACTCCCGCCGAGGCCGTGCGTGCCAAGGCCGAACCAATTCACCTCGCGCCGCCCAACATTGACGCCAGCGAGGCTCCCTACTTCGTCGATCTCGTACATGAACAGATCGTGCAGCGGCTGGGTGACTCCGACACCGCGCACTCTGGTTCGCTACGCATCTATACCTCACTCGATCCAGAGCTGCAACGTGCAGCAGCAGAGGCTGTCGAGGTGGGCATGCGCAACGTCGACGAACTCGTCCGCAAGCATCACAAAAAGGGAGACACCAGCAGCATTACCTATCCGCAGGTAGCGCTGGTAGCGCTCAACCCCCACACCGGACAGATTCTCGCGCTGGTCGGGGGGCGCAATTACGGAGTTTCGCAGCTTAACCACGCTACTGCCGAGCGCCCCACCGGCTCTATCTTCAAACCCTTCGTCTACGCTACGGCCTACAACTCCTCGCTCGAAGGCACAGCCATTGACGGCAACGGCGTCTTCACCGCTCTCACCAAGCTCAACGACGACTCTCAGGACTTCGGCACCAACGGCCAGTCCTACACACCTGGCAACTTCAAAAAGGGTGAATACCCGGGCATGGTCACCGCCGCCGTAGCCATCGAAAATTCGCTAAACATTGCCACCATCGCTCTCGCACAGATGATCGGTTACAACAATGTTGCCTCCCTCGCCCGCTCCGCAGGAATCGTCAACGTCAAAGGCACACCTTCAGCCGCCATCGGCACCTACAGCGCTACGCCCATCGACATGGCCGGAGCCTATACAGTCTTCGCGAACAACGGCGCTCACCTAAAGCCCTGGATCCTTGCCAGCGTCCGCAGCCCTAACGGTGACATCGTTGCCGACTTCGCCCCTGAAGCCAAACAGATCCTCGATCCCCGCGTTGCCTATCTCACGCAATCTCTGATGGAGGGCGTAGTGGCGCGCGGCACTGCTTCTGCTGTCCGCCGTCACGGCTTCCTCGCCCCAGCGGCCGGCAAGACCGGCACCTCCCACGACGCATGGTTCGCTGGATACTCTTCCAACCTTCTCTGCATCATCTGGGTGGGCAACGACGACTACACCGACGTCAAACTTCAAGGCGCCGACGCCGCCGCGCCTATCTGGGCAGAGTTCATGAACCGCGCTATCCGCCTGCCGCAGTACTCCGACATGAAGGCCTTCACGCCACCGGACGGTGTCGAGGTGCTGCGCATCAATCGGGCAACAAATATGCCGATCGATGAATCCTGTTCGAGCGATAGCTTCCCTGCAGCGTTTCTGATCGGGACGACTCCACAAGGAACATGCTCCCGCATGGGCGAAGACACGCAGTCGCTGGGTGGCAGGCTCCTGGGCAATGGGAACTCCAATCCAAACGAGCCCAACGGCATGGCCGTGCCACTTACCCCCAATAGCACGGCGGTGCCACGTAGTCCCAATAGCGCAGCTGCACCACCTAACCCCAATAGCGCGACCGTACCACCTAATCCCAACAGCACGGCTGAGCCACATCGCAATGCGTTTCAAAAGCTGTTCGGCTTGGGCAAAAACAAACAGCAACAGCCGCAACAGCAGCCTCAGTAGCACTTACCGTTGTTTGTTTCTCGCCATCATCCTGACTCAACGGCGAAAAACAAACAACGGCACAAGCACCCGGCGCTACGGCATCACACGGATGACCTGTGTGTCGGCTGCAGCTTCCAGATGGTAGGAAAGTCCCTCGCCCGGCAACACCACCGCATGAGACTTCGGCAGTTCCAGCGCAGGTCCGCCCGATGCAGGCTGAATCGAACAGCCCTCACCCAGTGCAATCAGCAGCTGTAACCGATCGGTGTTGGCAAGTTCGACCTTATGGCCGGCAATTACATCAAAGCGATCGACGGTGAAGTAAGGCGCCTTAATCAGCCGCGTATATTCCCCGAACGTGACCGGCGGCATGAGGCCTGCACCGGTCACGGCCCGTGTAACAGCCAGCCCCTGGTCCAGATGGAGCGGCCTCGGACGGCCGTAGTCGAACAGCCTGTAGGTCACGTCGCTGTACTGCTGGGTCTCAAGGATCACTACACCGGGCCCAATGGCGTGAATCGTACCGGCCTCCACATAGACCATGTCCCCCGCCTTAACAGGCAGATGCGTCAGCTTGTCTTCGAGAGTTCCCTGCTCGATCGCCTCGCGGATCGCTTCGGTTGAGAGGGATTCTCGAAAGCCAAGCGCGATGGTTGCGCCGGGGTCGGCCGAGAGCACATACCAGCACTCGGTCTTGCCTCTCGGTTCTCCTATGGCACGGGCCTGCTCGTCGTTTGGGTGGACCTGCACCGACAGTTTTTCGCGCGGCAGCAAAATCTTGATGAGCAGGGGAACACCGCCTGCCTTTTTGTCGGCCAGAAGCTCAGGATAACGTTCGGTGACTGCGGCCAGAGTCTCGCCGCGAAGAGGACCATCTTCAATGAGGCACTCGGCAGCGGTCATCCAAAGCTCGCCAATCGGCTTGTCGGTTACAGGAATGTCGAACCACGGTTCGAGCGAGGTTACACCCCAGATACGTTCTGACAGGACGGGTGTCAAAACAAAGGGTCCAATAGGCTGCTGGCTGGTAATCGTCATACTTCCAAACTATCGGATAGTGGAGGCTCAGGGAAGCTCTTAGCGCGCTTTCGCTGGGCTATTGATACTCGGAGGCGTTACTCTTATTGGTGACCGATTTTCGCGCCTCAGCGAACCCACCTATTGAAGGAGCTCCACTTGGCCGTTTCAATCAGAAATATTAGTGCGCCGGGTTACGGCGATGACCAGCCGACCAAAACCGACACGCGCGCCATGAGCGTTGCAACCGCGCTCTTTTTCATGGTGGGATTCCTGACCTGCCTGAACGACATCATCATCCCGCATCTCAAGAGCATCTTCGCGCTCAACTATGGGGAAGCCATGTCGGTGCAACTCTCCTTCTTTACCTCCTACTTCGTCTTCAGTTATCCCGGCGGTGCCCTCGTCGACAAATACGGATACAAGAAGACCATGGTGGTAGGCCTGCTGGTCATGGCCTGCGGCGCTATCGGCTTCATCCCTGCAGCGCACTTTGCGCTCTTCCCCATCTTTTTGACCGCACTCATTATCCTGGCCGCCGGCATGACCATCGTGCAGGTAGCTGTGAACCCCTACGTCACGGTCATTGGCCCGGTAGCCACCGCTTCCAGCCGTCTCAACCTGGCACAGGCCTTCAATTCGTTCGGGACCTTTATCGCTCCCCTGTTTGGCTCGATTCTCATTCTCGCCAGCGCCCCTGCTACGGTCACACCCGATCGTCTTCTCTCCATGACGGAGGTGGCACGACAGGCCTATCGGGCTACTCAGGCCTCAACGGTGCGTCTGCCCTACATCGGGATAGCCCTCACGCTGGTACTGCTGGCTCTGGCTCTCGCAGCGATCAAACTGAAGACAACCACAGGCGTCTCGCAACACACGCAGGACTTCCGTCCAGGCGCTTTTGCGGAGGCCCTTTCGCGCCCGGATAGCATCTGGCGCCACCCCTGGCTGCTCTTCGGTGCCGTCGGCATCTTTGTCTATGTTGGCGCGGAAGTCGCGATCGGCAGTCTTCTCGTCAATTACATGGGGCTGCCTCAGATAGCTGGGCTCCGCGAATCCACGGCCGCCTACTTCCTTATGGTCTATTGGGGCGGCGCAATGGTTGGCCGGTTCGTTGGCTCAGCCGTTCTCCAGAAAGTAAAAACGGGGATCGTGCTCGGAGCTGCTGGCATCTGCGCGCTCATCCTCATCCTTGTCAGCATCAAGACGACCTACACCTCTGGCGTCTGGATTCACCCCGTTCATCTGCTGAGCTGGAGCTGGACCCTCACCGTTCCGAAGTCTGTTCCCATGTTCGCGATGCTGGCCATCGGTTTCTGCAACTCGATCATGTTTCCATCGATCTTCACTCTGGGTATTCAAGACCTGGGGCCGCTCACCAGCAAGGGATCGAGCCTGCTGATCGCGGCCATCGTGGGCGGCGCACTCATTCCAAAAGCGACCGGTATGCTGGCCGATCACATGGGCCTACAGCCATCCTTCATCCTGCCGGCTATCTGCTACGTCTATATCGCTTGCTTTGGGATTGCGGCCATCCGCCGCCCTATTGCAGCCAATAGCCTGCTTTCCACCGAGTAGGAGCACCGCCGCTAGAGCTCTGGGTAGAAGTCGAAGAAGGCATCGAGGCTATGCCGCAATTGAGCCTCGATGCTTTCCCGACTGCCCTCCAGGATATGCATCGTCACCTGCGCTTCGTTGCCGTTCTTCAGAGCTATGGGTGCAGCCTGTACGCTTGCGACCTCGTCGGCTGGCAACAGCCGCATTCCGTAAACCAAAACTAAGTCAGCCATAGTTTCTATGGTACGCCGCTACTTCGAGGGAACAGGGATTAGGGACTAGCTCACTGAAATGTCTTCTAATCCCTAATCCCTGTTCCCTAATCCCTCGCCCTGAACCCTTTCCCCTACCGGTACAATCAAACAAATATGTCTGACCAGAACACAGTACGCGATACCGTCATTCTCGGCTCCGGCTGCTCCGGACTTACTGCTGCCATCTACGCGGCGCGCTCCAACCTGAAGCCGCTGGTACTGGAAGGCCATGAGCCGGGCGGGCAACTCTCCATCACGACGCTGGTCGAGAACTTTCCCGGCTGGCCGGATGGCGTCCAGGGTCCCGAGCTCATTGAAAACATGAAGAAGCAGGCCACCCGCTTCGGCGCAGAACTGCGCATGGCCCACCTGACCTCCGTCGATCTGACGAAGTCGCCGTTCGAGCTGACCGTCGGCAAAGACATCATTCTGACGCGTTCGCTCATCATTGCTTCCGGCGCGAGCGCCCGCTGGTTGGGTCTTCCGAGCGAGCAGGCGCTGATCGGCTTTGGCGTCAGCTCCTGTGCCACATGCGATGGATTCTTCGCCTCCGGCAAGGAGATCGCCGTCATCGGTGGCGGTGATTCGGCGATGGAAGAGGCGCTGTTCCTTACACGGTTTGCAACCAAAGTTACGATCATCAATCGCAGCGAAAACTTCCGGGCCTCCAGAATCATGCTGGAGCGGGCTATCGCGCATCCGCAGATCGAGTTCCTGCATAACACCATCGTCGAGGAAGCTATCGGCGTGGAAGAGAAGGACCTGAAGGGCCTGAAGCTGCAAAACCGGAAAACAGGTGAGCGCTGGACACTGCCTGTCTCCTTCATGTTCCTCGGTATCGGTCACATACCCAATGCGTCGATGTTCAAAGGCCAGATCGATCTCGACGGTGACGGCTACATCAAGACGGAACACAACGTCTTCTGCACCAACCAGGGCATTCAGCTGCACGGCGTGTATGCCTGCGGCGACGTGCAGGATCGCCGCTACCGCCAAGCCATTACGGCTGCGGGGACGGGCTGCATGGCTGCGCTGGAAGTGGAGAAGTATCTGGAAGAGTTGGGGCGGTAAGCTTTTTTCACCATCTTCTGAATTGAAGTGAAAAGGAGGGTACCTCGTTGGTTTAGAGGGACCCTCCTTTTCTGTAGCCCTATCGGGTGCGATTGACATAGATCTGCGGAAGAATTTCTTCCTTTTTTGCCCGAGCACGGTTCGGGCGGTTATCGGGCGGGCAAATAGCTCATTCGAATGCCCTATTTGCCCGCTGCCTTCGCATATCCTAGGGGGATATGATACAAACGAACAAGCGCGAGCATTTCCTCTCGCAGGAGAACGAGATACCTATGAGCATCGATTCCGCACAAGAGCCTCCTAGTACCCGGAGTGCTTTCCTGTGCTGCGATGAGCGCTCTGGAACCGGCTTTTAGACGGCTTCCTCACCGCTCGCACAGCATACGACCTGTGATTTGAGCGCGTGAGACGACGGCCCGAACGGCCTGCCCCACACCCTCCCGAACTGATGATCTGAGCATGTGTTGTTCGTCTGCGCGTCCGCGTGCAGATCTGCATAGCGCTTGCCCGGATCGCGCAAGGAGGAACCATGAACACCAAAATTCTTGCTGCACGCAGCACGAATAAGCTCGTCCGTGTCTGGCGTACGACGGGTGACCTGAGAAGGCCCCTGGCCTGTGTCTGGGAGCAGGCTGACAGCCCCAGAGCTGGAGGTCTGCGGCTATGCGCCTGATCGAGTCGGAAGTAGACCTCGTAACCACCCTCGCGGCCGCATGTTTTCGGCCATCACTCGCGTTGGGGAAAGGGGCGTTGCTGTTTCTGAGACAGGTCCGGGCTAAAGCCCGGACCTGTCTCAGAAACAACGGCAAAGGCAGAAGACCGCACATCAACTCGCTACCTTGCAGCGGTCAACTCTGCGTACACCTGTCCCACGAAACGATCTCCACCGGTAGCTGGCTGCCCCACCTTGGCGTCGAACTCAGACGTTATGTGTGCATCCAAAACCTCTTGTTGGGTCTTGCCCTGCTTGATCAGATCCGCCACGCGATTGCGAACCGCCAGCACCAGGTCGCGCTGTGCAATCACTGCCGCGCGGTCGGTGATCGGCCCGTGCCCAGGAAGAATCTTCGTGTCTGGACCTGCCAGCGCGATGATCTGACCTAGCCCATCCAGCAAGCCGCGCAGGCTGCCACCATTGGTGCGGTCGATGTTGGGGTAACCCACCGAACGAAAGATGTCGCCAGTCTGCACGGCATCGGCCGGGGAGAATCGTACGATGGTGTCGCCGTCGGTGTGGGCGTGCAGAACGGGAATCAGATGTGCCTCGTCTGTTCCCAGATGAAAGGTCACGGGCCCTTCATAGGTCACCACAGGCAGAGCTGCCGCAGGAGCTGGAACACCTGGCGTCCCGTTGGCTGCCGGCGAGGGATGATTCAGACGATGGCGCAGTTCATCGCGCGAGAAGATCAGCACGCCCAGTTTCCCCAGGTTCTCATTACCGCCCGTATGGTCGCCATGCACGTGGGTGTTGACCAGGTAACGGATCGGTTCGTTCGAGATGGCATGAACCGCTGCCACGATCTTGTCGGTGAGCGGGGCAAATTCGGAGTCCACCAGAAGAATGCCGTCCGGACCAACCAGCACACCGATCCTGCCGCCCGCGCCGTCGAGAGCGTAGAGGTGGTCGCTGATCTTCGTGGTGACGATCGAAACCTTGCTGTAGTCCGGCGGAGTTGGCGCTGCGGCTTGTTGCGCTACAACGGCAGTCGACGAGAGAAGAGTAAAGGCAATGAGCTTGAGCATGAGTATTTTCCTTTTGATCTTTTTGAGGTGAATAAGAATGCGAGGGTGTCTCGCACAGACACGCAGGTGAGCTATGTGCAGGAGAGGCTCACCTGGATGTCGATCGGGCCTTGGTTGGATAAGGTTCAGGCAGAGACAGAAAAGCCCGCTGCCAGACAATAGGCGAGCGGGTCCTCTCGTAGCGCGGAAATCGCAGCTATAGATTCGCTAGAGACACATCTCCCCGTTCGCCATGACTTGAACAAGTCGGACAACAGGTGAGATGGGTAAGCATTGCCGCTATCCTAGCGTTGATAGAAGGGCGCGTCAAGAATGAGTACGTACTGAGAGCAAAAAAACGCATTGAGATAGAAGGCATTTTCAGGAGTCTCCTCAGGCATTGTCACCTATCAGAAAGAGAACAGGTCCCAGGAATTAAAGCCCGGACCTATCTCAGAAGCAAGAACAACAGCAGAAGCAGATTCGCTCCCACCCCAGCGAGCAAAGAACGCTCTCAGGGGGCCCGGCCTGCGGGAATGACAACCAGAAAAGCAAAAGCTTTAACGCAGAGGTCGCGGAGGTTTCGCGGAGGCCGCATCCGTGGCAGCACTAATGAGGGCGGCCTTCCCCGACAGCTCCGGATGACGACGAAGAACAAACAACGACCAAATCTTTCGGCAGAAACAATCACGGTGACCTTGGCCGCCTATTGAGAGACTTCCTCAAGGTGTAGCCTTTCTCTATGAGAAACGCTCTCCTCCCCGCTGGCCTTCTCCTCCTCCTTGGCGTCTCCAACCTCCACGCGCAGACGCAGAGTTCTCTGCTGGTTCTCTCGAAACACGATCACACTCTCTCTGTCGTTGATCCATCCACGCTGCAAGTCACAGCGAAGGTCCCTGTAGGCAATGATCCGCACGAAGTCATCGCTTCTACTGACGGAACTATGGCTTATGTTTCGAACTACGGCTTCGGAGCCTATAACACTCTCACTGTCGTCGACCTGACCACGGCTAAGTCACTGGGCACGATCGACCTCGGCGCGCTGCGCGGCCCCCATGGCCTTGCGTTCGCCGATGGCAAGGTCTGGTTCACTTCCGAGGTTGCCAAGTCTGTCGGACGCTACGACCCGGTCACCCATACGATCGACTTGATTCTCGGCACCGGCCAGAATCGCATCCACATGATCAACGTGTCCGCGGACACGCAACATGTCGTCGCGACCAACGTCAACTCCGGCACGGTGAGCCTGATTGATAAGGAGGTCGTCCAGGTGCCTATGGGGCCGCCTCCGGGCGCGCCTAACGGATCAGGAGGACCGCCGCCCGGCCCTCCGATGCCCCGTACCGACTGGAATGAGACCGTCGTCCCTGTCGGCCATGGTTCAGAGGGCTTTGATGTCTCTCCCGATCGCAAAGAGATCTGGGTCGCCAACGCGCAGGATGGCACGGTGTCCATCATCGACTATGCCAGCAAGAAGGTTGTTCAAACACTGACGGCTAACGTGTCCCGTGCGAATCGGCTTAAGTTCACGCCTGATGGAAAGCGTGTTCTTATCTCCGCGGGTCTGGACCTCGTTATTCTCGATGCGGCTACGCGGGCGGAGATTAAACGGCTGCCTATCGGGCATGGTGGCGGCGGCGTCCTGGTTCAGCCGGATGGAGCTCGCGCTTTTGTCTCGTGCTCTCCGGATAACTATGTCGCGGTCATCGATCTTCATACGCTGGAAATCACGGGTCATCTTCAGGCAGGGGGTGAGCCTGATGGGCTCGCGTGGGCGGTTCGTTCGCGATAGCAGAGTCAGAAGAAATGGAAAGATGGGCGGGAGCGGTCGCGCTTTGGGCGATGCCCTGGGGCTGAAGCCCCAGGCTTAAGGCGCAAAGAACGCGCCGAAGATGGGGCACCCGGATTCGTGGAATTCGTTCGGATTGATATTGATTCAGATTGGTAGGGGTGCAACAAAAACGGCGACCCAGTTGGGTCGCCGCTTTTGTTGGTAGGTACTTGCGTTCTAGTGGATGTCGAACTGTTCGGGGTGCAGGCTGGGGTCGCTCTTGACGAGGATCGTCTTGCCTGACATCTCTTCCATCTCCTGCAGCCACTTGCCGCTGCCGGACTTCAACTGCTTTACGACCTCCGGGTTTACGCGCAGCATGATGTCGCCCTTGTCGAGATGCTTGTGCATCTTGCGCATCTCGATGTAGATGTCGTTGCACACCGTAACCGGCGACTTCACCATGCCCGTGCCCGCGCAGATACCGCAGGTCGTGGAGAGGGTGCGCTCCAGCGATTGCTTCACGCGCTTGCGCGTGATCGCGACCAGGCCGAAGTCGTTGAACTGCAGCACCTTTGAGGGTGCGCGGTCCTTCTTCAACTCCTCTTCGAGAGCGGCCATCACCTTGTGGCGATTCTTGCGCTCGTCCATGTCGATGAAGTCGATGATGATAATGCCGCCCAGGTCGCGCAGGCGAATCTGGCGAACGATCTCGGGGATGGCGTCGAGGTTCGTCTTGACGATGGTGTCTTCGAGCCGTGCGGTCTTGCCGACGTACTTGCCGGTGTTGATGTCGATGGCGACCAGGGCCTCGGTCTGGTTGATCACGATCGATCCACCGGACTTGAGCCACACCTTGGAGCGCAGTGCCTTGTTAATCTCCTCGGTGATGCCGAACTGCTCGAACAGCGGCGTGTCCTTGGTGTAGAGCTTGACGCGGCGAATGAGGGACGGCTGGAAGCGCTGCAGGAAGCGCAGCACACGCTCGTACTCGGTCTCCGTGTCAACCCAGATGGCGGAGAAGTTGTCCGTCACCTGGTCGCGCAGGATGCGCTCGACGAGGTTGAGATCGTGGTAGATCAGCGCGGGGCTCTTGGAGGACTCAGAGCGCTGCTTGATGTCCGCCCAGAGGTTCAGCAGGAAGCGCAGGTCACTGCGGAGCTCTTCTTCGCTGGCACCCGATGCGGCTGTGCGTACGATGAATCCGCCGCTCGCGTCGCCCTTTTCAGAGAGCAGGATCTCTTTCAGCCGGCGGCGTTCGCCGTCCGAGTCGATCTTGCGGGAGACGCCGACGTGGTTGACCGTCGGCATAAAGACCAGGAAGCGGCCGGGAAGAGCGATGTGCGACGTGATGCGCGCACCCTTCTTCGCGATAGGCTCCTTGGCGATCTGCACCAGGACTTCCTGGCCGGGCTTCAGAAGGTCGCTGATCGCGGGCAGGTCAGTCGCCTGCACCGAGTGGCGGTTGGAACGTCCGCCGCCGCCGCTGAAGTTGGGTCTGGAGTTCCCCGTACCGCGCTTTTCGCGCCCGCCACGGTCTCCGCCACGATCACGGTTGCCTCGGCGGCCATCGCGACGACCGCTGCGACGCTCGCCTTCGCGCGGGGCGGGTCTTGCTTCGCCCTCCTCACCTTCACCGGTGACAGAAGGTTCGTCGCCGATTGCGGTGTCTTCGAAGGCGCCAGCCTCGGCGTACTCTTCTTCTTCGGCCTCACTTACGTCGCTGCCGGAGATCTCGTCTTCGGACTCGGACTCGGATTCGAATTCGTCCTCGTCGATCTCCTCTTCGGAGATGTCGAAGCCGTCGAAGTCTTCGTCCTCTTCGTCCAGCCCTGAGGGCTCAGAACGTGTGATGTGGTCGATCGACATCTCGCGCAACATGGTTCCGAGATCGGCTGCGCCTTCGAGCGTCTCTTCTTCCATTTCGTCGTCCGCCGCACTCGCATGCATGTGCGGGAACTCGCTCTCTTCGTCGTCCAGCAACTCTTCTTCAAGCTCGCCTTCGCCGGGGGCGAAGACCTGCGAGATCTCCTGGGAAGCGGGAGTGAACTCGGCGTCAGCCAAATGCACCGACTGCACAGCGTGCTCGTGCTCGATGGGAGCAGCGGGGTTCTCTATAGCCTGCGGGGCAGCCTCAGCGTGGATGGGCTCGGAGATCATCTCGCCGGTGGGCTGTACGGTGGTGAACTCGTGGACCGGTTCGGCTTCCACTTCTTCGGGGAGCGTCGCGACGAACTCAGCATCGGAGTCAGGCGCGCTCTGGCGGAACTCGCTTGGCCCGGCGGGGTCGACGCGGTAGGACGCCGAAGCATGCTCACCTGGCTCGTACTCGGAGGTGGTCTCGTGGAACTCTTCGACGGTCTCGTGCAGCTCTTCCACTGCTTCGAGGACCGGCTCGTGCTTAGCCTCCGCTTCGAGTGGTGCGGAGTCGGTCTGGGACTCATACTGGGGCTCGTAGACGGTATGCAGCGACTCATGCGCTTCTACCTTCTGCTCCTCCTCAAAGGCCTGAATCTCGTACGCAGGAGCGTCGTCGCTGAGCGGAAGGATGGTCTCTTCCGGCTCGTGCTGCGAGGTCACTGCGGGCAAGACAGCTTCGGCTGGGTCAAGTTTGTGGCGCGGACTCTCCGAGTGGACCTCGGTGCGTCCGCCCTGGCGCTGCTGATCGCGATCGCGGCGGCGATCACGGCCGTTGCCCTCGCGTCCGCCACGCTCGCTACGGTCTGCATGAGAGCTGTCGTGGCGGGTGTCTTGACGTGATTCCTGACGCGGCTCTGAACTGTGGTCGCGATGGCGTGAGAGTGTCTCGCCCGGCAGAGTCGCGCCGCCATCCCAATCCAGCAGAGGTGCAACCTCGGTGGAGGGCTTGGGGATGATGACGTTAGGAGCTACTGCCGAGCTGCCAGGTGAGGCTGAGGCATCGCTGGAGGCATCTTCGCCGCGGCGGTACTTGGAGAGCGACTCGCCCGGCAGAATGATGGGTTCAATCGGCGCGCTGGCTTCGAAGCCTTCGTCTTCGGAGGCACCGCCGCGTCCATTGCGCGGAGCAAAGCGCTCGCGCACGGAGTCGTGACGACCACCACGATCCTCTCCGCGTCCACGGCGTTCGCGGCCACCACTACGCTCTTCCCGTGAAACAACCTCTTGCGGGGCGGCTTCAGTGAACGGCTCGCTCTCGGGGGCCTCAGCCGTAAGGGCATCGCCGTTTTCACTGGAGCGCGCAACACCACGCTGATCGTCGTTGCCACCACGGCCACGACGGCGTCCACGACGCCCACGCCAGCGGCGGCTGCCGTCGGCTCCGGGAGCGCCTTCGCCTACTTCATCGGCTTCGTTCTCGCGGGGTGTGGCAACAAAGTTCTCGTCCTGCAGTGCCGGCTCAACCGGAATTGCGGAGCCTTCGCGGCGGGTGCGATCTTTACGATCGCCACGGTCGTTGCGGTTTCCGCGGTCGCGACGGCCTTCGCCTTCGGCGCGGGCCGGAGCTTCGGCAGCAGCCTCGGGAGAAGCTTCGGCACCTTCTTCGTCACGGCGACCGCGTCCACGGCCTTCGCCGCGCTTTTCACCACGGCTGGAGCGACCGTCAGCGGATTCAAAATCCGCGGAATCGCCAGCCTCTTCCATGAAGTCGGTGATGTAGAGGAACGCGTCGCGCTCCAGGCCGATGTCCACAAAGCTGGACTGCATGCCTGGAAGGACGCGCGTTACGCGTCCGTTGTAGATGGAGCCGGCGAGTGTGTACTCGTTCTCGCGCTCGTAGTAGATCTCTGTAAGCTCGTCTTTTTCGACGATGGCTAACCGCGTCTCGTGCGGCGTGCTTGATATGTAAATTTCCTTCGACATTGCTCTGCTTTCTGCTCGCTACGGCTCAAGGCCGAAGAACGAGCTGGCAGAACAGGCGAAGATCGCGCTAGAGAGAACTAAGCTGGAAAGCTGATTCGGGGCTTAGCTCGCTGCAGCAGCCTCCCTGGATGCGGACAGGAACTGAGCTGCGGAGACTGGGGCTGACTGCCGGTGTGTCCGGAGGCTGCGATCTGTGCGAGCGCGCCCTCCAACCGGCGTATAGCCCCGCTGGATGCGTGACTGCCGGCTTGTGCCGAGAGGAGATGTGTCCAGTGTTGTACCGCGTGCGTTGGGCTGGGTTCTATTGCCCTGACGCACAATGCTGCAAACAGAGTTTGTGGCCAACACAGCCTCGTACTGAGGCGGGGCCGTTAACCGTCCGTTTACATTCATTCTCAAAACCTGTCCGGCCATCGGAAGTTGATCCGTGCCTGGCCGGCCTTCTAAAAATCTTGGTGTGGCCGCTGCGCCGGGGAATAAGTCGCATCCGTGCAGCGGTTGCTATACCCGTTTAACCCTGTGGTTAAACGTCTACCTAATAGTATGCACCAAAGTTGAGCGGCGTGCGTTAGTGCCCCGATTTTCGGGCTAAATCCCATACATTCAGCAGTTCAGCGGGGGCTGGATAAGAACAAACAACGGCAACTGCCTTGACGCAACGGGCGCAAAGGAAAAACGCCAAGTTTCGCTACGGATACCGTGGCGAAACTTGGCTTTCATGGCGCCTGTTGGGTTCAGGTCTAGGGTGCTATCGAAGGGGTGGGTGAATCGTCACGAAATCCCACTAATTCACGAACCGCCGCATGCGGATGTTCATCACGATTCCCAGGGACAGGAAGGTGAAGATGATCGATGAGCCGCCGTAACTCATCAGCGGCAGTGGGATTCCGGTCACGGGCATGAGCCCGACGCACATGCCGATGTTAATGGCCACTTGAAAGAGGATGACGGCCATGACGCCCATGATGATCAACGTCCCGGGCGGATCGGCAGCGGTCTGGGCGTTCTGAATCAGCCGGACGAGGATCAGGAAGTACAGCAACAGCACGCCGATGGCGCCCACGAACCCATGCTCCTCGCAGAAGGCGGCAAAGATGAAGTCCGTATAGGGAATCGGCAGAAAATCGCCCTGGGTCTGCGTACCCTTGTTCGTTCCCTTGCCCCATACGCCGCCCGACCCCACCGCGATTAGCGATTGGCGAATCTGGTAGCCCGAGCCCTTGGGATCGCTGTCCGGATTGATAAACGCGGTCACGCGGGCTCGCTGATACGGCTTAAGCAGCTTGCCTGTGCTCCAGCCGATGCCACCCACCACAACAACACTCAGCACAAGAATGGCGGCGTGCTTCCAGCGGATGCCCCCGAGGAAAAGTCCCGCTACAAGGATCGGAAGATAGGTGAGCGAGGTGCCAAGGTCGGGCTGCTTCAGGACCATGAACAAGGGAAGGCCGATGAGCAAAAAGGCTTTGCCGATGTCTCCCCAGCGCAGGGTCCGTCCTTCGCCCACGCGCTCCCAGAAAAACCGCGCCATGACAAGGATGAGGATTAGCTTGACCCACTCCGAGGGCTGAAAGTGGACGCCGCCGCCGAGGTTGATCCAGCGCCGGCCGCCGAGTACCTTCTGCCCTACCAGCCTGACGGCAATCAGCGATACGACGCCAACGCCATAGGCCCAATACGCAATGTCGAGCAGCCGGTGGTAATCGACCAGAGAGATGGCGAACATTAAAAGGAGGCCGACCAGGAGAAAGCCGATCTGCTTCTCCTGAAAGCCATGGAACTTGGTCATCGCGGTCGCCGACCGAATCTCAAACACACTGATGACGGAGAGCATGAGCACGAAGCCCAGCAGCACCCAGTCGAAGTCACGAAATCGCGCGCGAACCATTTAGGTTCCAGTGTAGCGGTTGTGGCGGAGTTGCTTGTTGCATGGTTAGTGTCATGCAACGTAGCTGTTCTCTGATCTACTGGCCGGTCGGAGTCCCGGGTGCAGTCCCACCTGTACCCGCGGGCGTCGTCTCTTCGGGCTTGGTGGCTATCTTCTGCAGGTTTCCTGCCTTCGTCCGCTGTTTATTGACGTAGGCAGTGATTACTTGGGCAGCCAGCTTCGCTGAGTTGTTGCCCCAGACACCGTGCTCCCACAGCACGGCGACGACGATGTCCGGGTTGCGCCGCGGCGCCATTCCGACGAACCATGCGTTGGGCTCCGTTTTATGCCCACCACCGCTGCGAGCCAGAGCATTGTGGCTCATGACCTGTGCTGTGCCCGTCTTGCCTGCAAAGTCCACGCCTTCAAGGTGCGCAGCAGCTGCAGTGCCTATAGGCCCAGTGACGTTGGCCATATCGTCGGTGATGATCTGCCAGTTCTCCGGGGTGAGGGGTACGGTCTTATCTCCCGAACCGGGGTACGTGCTCTGCACAGCGGACAACTGATCCGACGTGATCTCGGATGGAAACACCACATGGGGACGGCGGAGAACACCACCCGAGGCAATCCCCCCGAGGGCCCGTGCCAGTTGCAGGGGCGTCGCCTCGACAGCGCCCTGTCCGATGCCGACCGAAATCGTCTCACCCGCGTACCACTTGTCGTGCTGGGTCTTGAGCTTCCACTGCTCGCTGGGCATTACGCCGGCAGCCTCATCGGGCAAGTCAATCCCGGTCTTCTGCGAGATGCCGACGCTCGTCGCATAGCGCGCGATCGTATCGATGCCGAGCTTGTTCGCCAGCGTGTAATAGAAGGTGTCGCAAGAGTACGGGAGTGCGTTGTGGATGTCGACGCCACCGTGATGACGGTCACAGGCGAAGAAGTGGCCGTAGAAGCTGGCACCCCCGTTGCACTCGACGTGCATGTCCTGCGCGACATTTTCCTGAAGACCTGCCAGCGTCATGATGACCTTGAACGTCGACCCCGGTGCGAGCTGTGCCTGGATCGTCTTGTTCATCATCGGATGATCCGGATTTTCCATGATGGACTGCCAGTAGGCCTTCGAAAGACGTACGGAAAACTGGTTCGGGTCGAAGGTGGGCCGGGATGCCATCGCGAGGATTTCGCCGGTGTGCGGGTCCATCGCGACGATGGCGCCAATCTTGCCTTCGAGCGCCTTCTCCGCCGCCATCTGAACATCGAGGTCGATCGTCAGCCGCAGGTCCTGGCCGGGTTGCGCGAGCTCCTGGCCCCTTACGCCAACCTCTTTGCCGTGCGAGTTCACGATCATGTCGCGCGAGCCGTCTACGCCACGCAGCACCTCGTCGTACGTCTCTTCGACGCCGAACTTGCCTACTACATCGCCCGGCGAATACGCCGCATAGCGCGACTGGTTCAGGTCGTTTTCGCTGACCTCTCCGACGTAACCGATCAAGTGTGCTGCAAAGCCGTCGCGCGGATACAAACGCCGCTGCTCATCGAGCGTCTCCAGCTCCGGCAGCTCGTTGCGGTGGGCCTCGATAAACGCCTGCTCGTCGGGGGTAATGTCCTGCTTCAAGGGAATCGGCTGATACTTCGGGGTGAGCTGAAAGTGTTTGATGGTCGCTTGTATCTGTTCAACTGTCAGGTGCAGCCCGTTGGCAATCTGGGGCAGATCGGCGTCGAGATTCTTCTGCTCGCGCACCAGGTAGCAGGTCACCGACGGATAGTTGTCGACGATGATGCGGCCTTCGCGATCGAAGATGCGGCCTCGCGGCGCGAGTACCGGGACTTTGCGAATGCGGTTTTCCTCGGCCAGCACACGCCAGTTCGTCCCTCCAAGCACCTGCAGCCGCCAGAGTCCGACGCCGAGCACGAACATGATCAGCGCGACGATGTACTGCGTCGCGTGCAGCTTGACTGGCGAGAGCTTTTCTTCGCGATCGATGTTGGCGTTATCCATGGCTTCAGTGCCCCTGTGGATTTATCTTACTGCCGGTAAATGTGCAGTGTGGCATGTTGTTCTTGGTTTTTCTGGTTGTCATTCCGAGCACAGCGAGCGAACCTGCTTTCTCCCGTTCTCTCAAGTGCTATGCGGCAATGCAAACTATGGACTTCTAGTCCTGGACTGCACGCTTTCTGGGAGCTGCGAACGAAAAACGGGAGACAGCAGGTTCGCTCGGCTGCGCCTCGGAATGACAACAAGAAAGGCAAGAGCAAAAGAAAATGCCCGATTCGGCCTTACTCCCGCGTTCTAAACCGGTCGAGCATATAGAACATCGGAATGGCTATTACGGTGTTGGACGCTGCGCGAATCAATTCGTGGACAGGCAACAGACGTACGGTCGGGTCGCCCAGCAGCCACCGTGTGATGAGATACAGCAATCCACTCTGCAGCAGGCTGAAGCAGAAGTTCAGCGCAATGCGGTTCACCAGGTTTTCGACATCTACCGCGAACCCAATGCTTGCAGCGATGTAGCCGATAATCCCCTTCGCGATGCCGTTCACCCCAAAGGGATGGTTCGTAAGGCCGTCCTGGAAGAGGCCAATCAGCGTTCCCGTTACAGTTCCAGCGATCTGGCTGCGCCGCGCGACGGAGAAGAAGATCACCGCGATCAGCGGCAGATCGAGGACCGCGAGGCGAGGAAACGTCTTGGGCAGCACCACCTGCAGCAGGATGCATACGACCGGTACCAGCAACGTAACCGCCGGATGGAAGCCATACTGATCAAGTTCGCGTCGGGATGTGTAACTGTGTTCGGCCATTCGTGGGGTTTCGAGTCTTGAGGATACCTTGCAGACTTATCGATCAGGGTTGAGGGGGCGTTGCTGGTGCTCCGGGCTTCAGATCCTGCGCCGATGGCGTCGTCCCTGGAGAGTAGCGGTCAGGATGCAGCGGAGGCTGCGGCCTAGGCAGGCCTGAGTTTGGAACACCCGGCACACCGCCAATCTGATCTGGAGGTTTCGGAGTGTCTCCTGGTTTCGCGTTGTCCGTATCTTCTTTTTTCAGGCTTGGCAGCTTCTCGGCGATGAGGTCCGCGGCACGTTTATTCTCTTCCGCCGCCGCACCGGCAATCGCTGCATCCTGCTGCGCGGCGGGCGGCATGGTGCTGTTTGTCCCGGTGATGATCAGTACCTCCTCCAACCGCAGGAGGTTTGCTGCCGGATGGACGACGATGGCGGTATAAGGCTGGTGCAGTGGGTCAGGGGCAATCGACTCGATCACGCCGACCGGCAGACCGCGCGGATACACCAGATCGCCGCCGGAGGTAAAGACCTTCTCGCCGGGCTTGATACGAGAGTCCGGCGTCAGATTGTTGATCTGCACGCTGCCCGTCGCGGTTCCGCGCAGAATACCGCGAATACGCGTCGATTCCAGGAGGACGCCCGCGCCCGAAGTCGGATCATTTAACAGAAGCAGCTGTGCGATGTGCGGAAATACGTCGCGCAGCTTGCCTACGACGCCATCCGGCGTGATCACGGCCTGTCCTGGCTTGAGGCCCTCCTCCGAGCCCTTATCCAAATACAGCAGGCCAGAGTGGTCCGCTCCGCTGGTGCCAATCACCTGCGCCGCCACGGTGCTCGTAATGTACTGCTGTTTGAAAGCGAGGAGGGCCTGGAGGCGTCGTCCCTGCGCGGCATCTTCGGCAAACGAAGCCTGCTCTTGCCGCAGCCGCGCAATCTCAAGCTGCGCCGCCTGATTCTGTTCTCGCGCGTGCCGCAGGTCGATGTAGCTCGACCATAGATGCCGCACGTTCAGGCTCGATCCGTGGATGACGCGCTCGAATGGCGTGACGACGGCAACGGTCCAATAGTGCAAAAGCGACGTCTTCTTCCCGTCGGGGCCGGTAGGGCCATTGCTCGTCCGCGAAGGCTGCACCTGGATCGCCAACCCTATCGTCTGGGCGAGCACGATGGCGATCAGTACCAGCGGGTTTTTGAAACGTACGAAGAAGGAGTCCATTCGGAGGCTTGTCCGCTTCATTATTTCATCGAAGACGGAGATAGGTTGATGACAATCCGGGTGCCCCATCTTCGGCCCGTTTTTTTGCGCCCCTTCCGCTGCTACCATCGAACCCGTGCCGCTGGAACTCTCAACGCCGGTCAAATACATCAAGCGGATCGGCGAGCGCGTAGCCGCCAATCTGGCTGAGCGCGGCATTGAAACCGTCGAAGACCTGCTCTACCACCTGCCGTTTCGCTACGAAGACCGGCTGCACCCCAAACCGCTGTCCGGCTATCAGCCCGGCGATATGGCCAGCCTTATCGGCGAGGTGCGCGGGACGGTGCTGCTCCGCACGCGCTCCGCTCCTATCTTTGAGATGACCGTCGGGATCAAGCCTCCTCCCGCAGACAGCGAGGCAGCCATGTCCGGACTGCTGCGGCCGCCGCCGGCCGTGCTCGAAACGGTCAAATGCATGTGGTTCCACGGAACCTACCTCCGCGATAAGTTTCGGCCAGGACAGATGATCGCGCTCTACGGCAAGCTCGAAGGTTCGCGCAGCGGCAATGCGTTGCATGCACCACCTGGCTCCACGCAGTTCAAGATGATTCAGCCCACCTTCGAGATCCTCCCCGACGCCAGCGCTACGGGGGAGGACGCCGAGTTCACCATGCTGGAGATGGGCCGCATCGTTCCTGTCTATGAGTCGCTCGGCGGCAAGACACCCTGGGGGGCCAAGTTGACCTCGCGCTGGCTGCGCCGTGTGATGTGGACCATCTTCCGCGAGCTAACGGAATCGGACGCGAAGGCCGACGAAACGTTACCCCTCGCCCTGCGCCAACGTCTAGTCATGCCAGGCCGCATGGAGGCCCTGCAGGCGCTGCACTTCCCCCCCGCCGGCACGCCGATGACCGAGCTGATGTCGGCACGAACCCCCGCACATCGCCGCCTCATCTTTGAAGAGTTCTGGTATCTGGAGCTGGGACTCGAACTGAAGCGCCGCAAGCTGCGCACACGCGCCGGCACGGCCTTCGTGACGGACGAAAAAGTGCGCGAGGCCCTCAAGCAGGTACTGCCCTTCAAGCCTACTGCCGCACAGAAACGCGTGCTCGGCGAGATCGTCGCCGACATGCGCGCTACGCGTCCCATGCGTCGCCTGCTGCAAGGCGACGTCGGCTCGGGCAAGACTATCGTTGCGTTACAGGCTGCGCTTGTTGCCATTGAAAACGGCTATCAGGCAGCGATGATGGCTCCAACGGAGATCCTTGCGACGCAGCACTATCTCTCCGCACGCAAGCTGCTGGCCGATGCCCTCTCTCCGCGTACCGGCAAGCCCTATCGCGTCGCGCTGCTCACAGGCTCACTCGACGAACGCTCCAAGCGCGACGCTCGCGGCCGCATCTTTCGAGGAGAGATTGACCTTGCCATCGGCACGCATGCGCTAGTCGAAGAAAAAGTCGACTTCGAAAACCTCGGCCTGGTCATCGTGGACGAGCAGCACCGCTTCGGTGTGCAGCAGCGCTTCAAGTTGATGCGCAAACCTGGCGCCAATGGCGTCGCCACCGAACCTGACGTGCTCGTGATGACAGCTACGCCCATCCCCCGCACGCTTGCGCTCACGGTGTACGGCGATCTCGAAGTCAGCGTTATCGACGAGTTGCCACCGGGCCGTACCCCCATCGTTACCCGGCGTATGCCCGAAGAGCGTGCGGCCGAGGTGTGGGACTTTGTTCGCAAACAGATTGTGGCAGGGCGGCAGGCCTATATCGTCTATCCAGTTATAGAAGGCGAGAAGGACGACCAGCCGGAGTTGGACTTTGCGCAGGACAGTAGCGAGTCAGCGGATTTAGGGGTGAAGCGGAAGGATAGTAAGAAAGGCAACGGTGTGCGCAAGCCGCCAGCCCGTGTGAAGCTTCGCTCCGCTACCGAGATGTTCGAGGAACTGAGCAGCGGCGCTCTCAGCGGGTTGAAACTTGGCCTGCTTCACGGGCGCATGTCTGCCGACGATAAAGAAGTCACGATGGCCCGATTCAAGCGCGGGGAGATCGATGTGCTGGTCTCGACCACCGTGATCGAAGTCGGCGTCGATGTGCCCAACGCCACCGTCATGGTGATCGAGCACGCCGAGCGCTTCGGCCTTGCGCAGATGCATCAGCTTCGCGGGCGCGTTGGACGCGGCGCTGCCAAGAGCTATTGCGTGCTACTCACCGGCAGTTCCATCTCGCCTGAGGCCGAGCAGCGTCTGGATGCGATGGTACGCACGCAGAACGGTTTTGAACTGGCCGAGTTAGACCTGGAGCAGCGCGGCCCCGGCGAGTTCTTTGGCACACGCCAGACGGGTCTACCCGAGTTCCACGTCGCCAACTTAGCTCGCGACCGCGAGTTTCTTGAACTGGCAAAGTCCGAGGCGGCGCACTTCGTCGAAGCTCCCGATCCAGATATCCCTCGCGCGGAGATCAATGCCGTTTGGAGTCGCTTGAAGCAACAGTGGCAGCGACGCTATGGGTTGGTTGAGGCATAGAAGCGAAAAGTCACCAGGGTATAGATTCCCCCAGAAGCAATTGAAAATTGCGCATACCACCTATTTAGACAAGTACTTGTATAATTCAGCATGGGCGCAAGCAAGCCTTTGGAGTTCCTGGGCAGCAGCCGTGATGACCTTCGCAAGTTTCCGACAGAGGTGCGCCGTGCTATTGGCGCAGAGCTGTTACGCGTGCAACTGGGTGTCATGCCCACCGATTTCAAGCCCATGCCAACCGTCGGCAAAGGCGTTTATGAGATACGTGTTCGTCTGGACGGCGCATGGCGCGTGATCTACGTAGCCAAGTTCGATGCCGCCGTTTATGTATTGCACGCCTTTCAAAAGAAGACGCAACAGACGCCCAAAGAAGATATCGATCTCGCAGCTAAGCGCTACAGAATGATTGGAGAATGAGCCATGAAAAAGACAATCCCTGGAGGGGACGATACCCGAATCACCCCAAGCAGTGGCAACATATTCGTCGATTTGGGCTTTGACGAAGCCGAAGCCGAGATCATGACCATGCGCGTCGATCTGATGGTCAGCCTGGAAAAGCATATTGCCTCGCAAGGCTGGACGCAGGCTGAGGCTGCCAAACGCCTGGGCATTACCCAGCCTCGCGTCTCCAAGCTAAAAAAAGGAGCGTGGCAAGAGTTCAGTCTGGACATGCTGCTGACTCTGGCCGCACGCGCGGGTCTTCACCCAGAGTTGCGGCTGGCCGCTTAGAGCATTTTCGGCAATACAAACAGCCATGAAATACAGGGGTTTCTAGACGCAAAGCGCGCCACAAACATTTGCATCGCGCTCTGCATCAAGGGGTTTTTCCACTCCCGTTGGTCGGTCGAAATGACAGGCATCGGGGTGGGTCGAGAAGAGCCACATCACGCTATTCGTGAAAGTGCTCTAGAGCAGGGACCAGAACGTAGATGAAAGCATGCGGCAAGTCCGCATGCTTTCTCTACGCTCTACACTCTTCCCTCTACCGTCTGTCACTAGCTCGCCACGGCCAACTGAGCAGGCGCAGCCATCACAGACTGCACGTGTTTCTTCGGGCCACGCTTGCGGGCTACGAGAATTCGAATACGGTCCAGCATCTCGGCTGGAGTACATGCGCCCTTGGGTAGAAAAGCATCCGCAGCGACCGCGCGATCGAAGTTCGACACGGTGCCTGACACCAGCAGTGCCGGCAGGCAGGGATGTAGTTGTTTGGCTCGTCGGACCAGCTCATTCCCGTCCATCTGGGACAGGATCACTTCCGACATCAACAGGTCCACAGATCCTTGCATAGCGGTCTGGAGATACTCCAGGGCTTCGGCTGCCGTGCGCACAGCCTGCACGCGATAACCTCGCGTCTCGAGCAAAAACTTCCGCACTGAGAGAACCTGTTCATTGTCATCCACACACAAAATCGTCTTACGAGGGCGCATTGTCGTTCCTTCTTCAAGCCGGTGGTTTCCGGCCCGAGTGTCTTGCATTCCGTTATTTCGTTCATCGCCACAGCCTAGCGCTGGGCGTACGTACCGTTAGCTTGGGTCCTGCCACTTCGTTCCCTTCGCTCGATCAAGCCAAACATGCGTTCGCACCCTCCAAAAGGCGCAAGTCAGGGCAGTCGCGCGGACAATCACGTTTGTTGGCGTGAAGGTCTTGGCACGTTCCGCTTCTTTACGTTGACGGTGGAAAAGCGCGAGGCTCTCCTGCCCGCTTCGCAGGGCCGCAAAGACCCGAAGCAGTGCCCCGATTCTCGAAGGCCGCGTTGCGGCCTTCGAGAATCGTGGGTTGTGAAAGAGGCCCTCCGGCTGCCATGCCCGGCACCCGGCCGCTTCAAAAAATAGCGACACAAGGGTGCTGAGGCGGCGTTAGACCCGGCCTTTTTCAACGCAAATTTTCAGTAAAACAGGCGAAAGTTTCCTGCCGCACGGGCGTAATCCCGATAGGCGATTTGCTGACTCTACTGGGGGGAACCTGCCGTGGCAATGGCGAATTTATAGCGAAAACGCAACAACTTCGTCATAGCGCATCCACCGCTCCTATGGAACCACCCGTCGCTATTGACGTTTGCGGGTTCCAGGCTGTGGGAAACTCGTGGTTCAGGGCAGGAAAAACGCGCCAGTTGCAACAGGAATGGTGCGTCCCGAAACATGCACGTAACGAACCTCGCCGTCTACCAGACTCGCCCGTGCCGTGATGCGGCTAGGTCTGAAAATTTCATTTCCCTGCTCGATCACAACCGGTTCACCCGGCTGCGCAAGCCCGTGCCGCACCAGCCATGAGATGGAGCATCCCGCCGCAGATCCTGTCGCCGGATCTTCGCCTCCATAGAACTGCATCCGGGCGTGCCATTGCGTTCCGGTCGTCTGTTCTGTGGGTGCGATGCAGTAGATGAACTTCGCATCGCTCTGCGCGAGCCACGCGGTTGCCTCACGCTGCGAGATCATTAAATTCCGCAAAATCTCTATCGAGCGCAGTGGGACGATGCAGAACGCCATGCCGGTCGACACCGTCTGCGGCAGGGGCGCTGCCAAAAGATCCGCTTCCTGCAGGCCAAGAGCTGCTGCGATCTCCGCGCGAGGGTGCGTGTTACCGAACACAGGATCGTTCTGCTTCATCGTCGCATGCACGCTATGCTCCCCCTCGCTGCGAGGCGTGAATTGCACCGTGATCGGTCCCACGTCCAAGAGCAGAGTGAGGCTCTCGGCTCCGCGCAGGGTTGGATGGTTGAAGTACAGCCAACTGGCCGTGCCCAGCGTCGGATGCCCCGCGAATGGCAACTCTTCCTGCGTAGTGAAGATCCTTACGCGCACGCCGTGGGTGCGTTCGATCTCTGGATCGTCGCCAGGCACAATGAAGGTGGTTTCAGCCAGATTCGTCTCGCGGGCCAGCGCCTGCATCTCCTCGCTGGTAAGCGAGCGGGCATCGTGAAACACAGCCAGCGGATTGCCCTGCAGCGGTTGTTCGGCGAAGACATCGAGGACAGAATATTCGAGTTTGCGGGTCATAAAGACAGAGTGTAGAGGATAGAGCGTAGAGGATAGAGAAAGCGGACTAGGGATTAGGCAGAGCTCCCGTTTTCTACGCATCCGTTCCGACAGATTTGACACGCTCGCGCTCCCGCCGTACCTTAGAAATCACCGCCTCTGGGGCAAACGGCTCCACGATGGCGGTACAGAATTTGGATTCGAATGACTCTCAACGCCTCGAACTCGACCCTCATGTGCTGCTGCTGTGGTTGCCGTTGCTGTTGCTGCGGCCCTGCACGGGTGAGCGGATGAGCGAATCGAGACGATAGCCTCAAGCGTCTAGAAACGAACATCGAGACCCACCCAAGGCCCTAGCCTGGTGGGTTTTCTGCTTTACACGGCGATCCCAGAAAGCTCCTCACCAACTAGCTTCAAACGACTTCCAAAGGCAGGTAAACAAGATGTCCCTCCGCATCAACGATGTAGCTCCAGACTTCACCGCAGAGACCACCCAGGGCACCGTCAACTTTCACGAGTGGATCGGCGACAACTGGGCTGTGCTCTTCTCCCACCCCAAGGACTTCACGCCGGTCTGCACCACGGAGCTCGGTGCGGTAGCCAGCCTTCAAGGCGAGTTTGCGCAGCGTGGCGCCAAGGTGATCGGCCTGTCGGTCGATCCCGTCGAAAGCCACGGCAGGTGGGCGCAGGACATCGAGGACGTAGGTGGCCACAAGGTCAACTATCCGATCATCGGCGATCCGGAGTTGAAGGTCGCAAAACTCTACGACATGCTGGCCGCCGACGCCGGCGAAACCAGTGAAGGCCGCACTCCCGCGAACAACGCCCCAGTGCGCACAGTCTTCGTCGTTGGTCCGGACAAGCGCATCAAACTGCAGATCGCTTACCCGATGACTACCGGCCGCAACTTCGACGAGGTCATTCGTGTGCTCGACTCGCTGCAGTTGACCGCAAAACACAAGGTCGCGACTCCGGCAAACTGGAAGCAGGGCGACGATGTGATCATCACCGGCGCTGTCTCCAACGAAGAGGCCGACAAGATCTTCCCAGGATACAAGACTGTAAAACCGTATCTCCGCACAACCGCTCAGCCTCAGTAGCTGCGTGCTATAAAATTGTATTTCTGCTCGCTCGAGCAGAAACACCACGAGCACCGGTGGCGAAGTGGCTAACGCGCTGGTCTGCAAAACCAGTATTCGCGGGTTCAATTCCCGCCCGGTGCTCCAAAAAATCAAACACCTAGCGAGTCCAATACGGGCTCGCTTTGCTGTCTGTGAGTGAAATTGTGGGTTGAGTTTTCTTCCGCGTGTTGTGATTTGTTCGTCATGTGTAGAACTTGAACCGGGCTCCATTCTCCGCCACTCGCTGTAGTGATTCCGCGCTCGTTGGCGAACAAGTGTGTTTTCAGCTTCATTTTTCTTCTTCCTCGCAATAAAAAATGGCTTCCATGGGAGGAAGCCGTGTATAGGCTGGTTTATGGCCACGAAAATGAAGAGTTGGAGAACCGCTCCTTTGCGTATCTATCTCGTTTTGTGCGCTGTAATCATTTCGCCCCTTTGCGTTGCTGGGTGCGGATCTGGAGTACACACAAGTGCGCCTTCAACCACCGTTGCGATATCCCTCGCAACCTCATTGTCCCCGACTATCGTCGTTTTTCCGAATACTACGGTGGGAACCACGTCGACGGCTCAAATACTCACGCTGACCAATACTGGCAATGAAAGCTTGACGATTGCCGGCATCAGTATCGCTGGCGTAGATCCAAGCGAATTTGCTCAAAGTACTACCTGCGGCAGCATACTCATTCCCTCGACAACTTGCAGTATGTCCGTATCTTTCGCGCCTACATCCGCAGGGAGCTTCGAAGCGTCCGTCACAGTCTCTGACAATGCAGCAAGCTCACCTCAAACAGTCACCCTGACAGGCACTGGGACCACATCGCCACCGCCCGTATATAGCGGTCCTCCGATCAATATCGTCATCCTTGGTGATTCTCAGTCAATCTATGATCTTCAGATTTCTACGACAGGCCCCGCCGTCGGTGACCGCTGGCCCGATCTCCTTCGAGATAATCTTCAATCGACCTACGGTTCTCATGGGACTGGAATGGTGCCGTTGATTTACAGCGTTGGTATTGCTTCTGTCAATGACGAGAACTGGACGATACAGGGGAACTGGAGTTTCGATTCGTCTATTGGTCCGTCGCAGGGAAGCAGTGAGCCGGGAGCAGGGCTTGTGCGCATGGCGGATGGCACGGCAGCGACCTTCGCACCGGCGGCCGCGTTTGACCACCTCAACGCATACTGCGCATCAGATGCTTCAACGGGGCAACTGCTTGTTGCCATTGATGGTGCAACCGCTGGGCAGGTTTGCTCTCAGACGACGACGGCGCCAACAGCGCAGGTTGTGACTTCTTCTGTGTTGGACGCGACGACGCACGCAGTAACATTCACGTGTCATGGTAGCTGTTTGCTGTATGCCGCCGAAGGCACTCTTGGCACGACAGGAGTGAGTGTCCATAATATTGCGGTTGGCACCGCCACCGCCGAATGGTTCGGGCTTGAGCCATCGGTTCAGCTTGCATTCAGCGACCTTATACCTGGCGGTACGCAGCTTGTCATCACGGACTTGCTAACTAACAATCTCTACGTCGGGTATTCCATAAACAGTTTTTCGGAGTCGATGCAAAATATTATCGCGCACGAGGAAGCACAGAATGCAAAAGTTCTTGTTGTCGTTCCTCCTGTAAGCGACGTAACCGGAATCGCAGAGTTTCCTGAATATACCCAAGCGCTGTTGGCGGTAGCACAAAACAATTCGGTGCCGTTCGTGAATATACAGAGTTCGTGGGGGACTGCATTCGACCCCAACAGTGGCTACTGGAGTCCAGACGGCGTTCACCCAAACACTCTGGGAAGCTCCCTGGAATACAAGCGCATTGGGCCGACCGCCAATAGCCTGATTCCGGCTCCCTAAAATTAGCGGGTTCAATTCCCGGCCGGGGCTTAATCATTTCGATCCTGTCGAAGAGCCAGCATTTCGACAGGGCCTTTCTATAGGACTGAAAAGACCTTCCTAATCTGATCCAGGTAGCCGTATCCGTTGAGCGTGTCGGGTTCCAGATAGCTACCCTCGGTCCATTCGTTCCAAGAGTTAATCGTTAGAATTTTCTGCTTTAAATCGCTGCGACGATCGAGAAAATCCTTTGCAGACCGAAGTGCCTTGCCGAAGTTCTCAGGGGTGTTCCCCTGAACAACCGGGAGGAATGGATATCCCTTCTCGATGTAGATATCCGACTGGCACGCCCGGGGCGACGAGTCCCAGCCCACTGAGACGGTGGGAAAGTAGGGCTTGCCGAGCTTTTCAGACGCAGTCTCGCGGTAGGCTTCGTAGGTCTTCGCCATTGCGCTGTACTCTGTCACTGGGAAATCAGGCAGTTGGGCATGATGCAGCCAGACATAGGACGTCGTGCTGTCCACCTGTAGCTGCTCAAGAAGGACCTTCAGATCAGGGACATCGGTTTGGCCGGGAAGCAGTTTCCCCCCCCCAGGTCACAGCGTTGAAATGAAGATCGCGAAAGCCGGCTGCCTTCGTCTTCTGGCGAAACTCGGCGATAGCACGAGCAGCGCCGGCTACTCCGCCCATGCTCGCTACGAAGTTGAAGAGCTCGTAGATGGAGAAGTAGGGACATCCGTCGATCATCCAATAGCTTGACGACTTGAAGTACATTTCAATGACATGCTCGATGATGGTGCTAAACGTTTCGGGGGTCACCTTGCCTGGGAATTGGAGTTTGGGTGGGGACGAGAGTTTCGCTGGCTGGATGTCAAACCAGTCATGATTCGCCCACATGATGGCGAACTTCAGATCATTTCTGTTGGAGGCACCAAGATAGCCTTTCTCCAACGCCGACTGCAGAAAAGGGCCGTCGTCATACCAATACCAATCGAAGATAAAGGCGGAGAGGCCAGCGTTGGAAGCAGCCTTTATCTTGCGTTCGAAGACCGCGGGGTTCGATTCATCCTCATAGCCCCAGAGCGGAACCTTCGGCTGCATATGTCCTTTGAATCGAGGCCGAGCCTGCTCGACGAGACGCCATTCGGTCCAGCCGGGACCGTGCTGCGCCTCGTTACGGGGGTCGACGTGATAGTTGCCAAAATAATAGGCGGCAACGGCGTATTCACGAGAGATCGTGCGTTCCGCTGTGGGCGACGATTCGGCAAACGTTCGTGGCAGCCCCGAAAGTGCTGTGGCCCCAAGAGCCCCCATAAACGTCCTTCGGTCGGTAAAACTCATGCAATTACTCCTCGGCAACTGAATGCGCAGATGTGGTGCCACGCGGCATCGAAACGCGATCTCCAGGGCTCACGACAGACTGTTCAGCGTGAACGAAGCGCCTCCTTGAAAGGCGCGTCAGGTCAAACACATGCGAAAACAAATTGTAAATTTATTCAAATGAAAAATATCGAGGAAATTGCCTATCGAACCCTCAGACCCACAAACCGTGTCAGCGTGGAGGACTAACCTCCTCCAGAGCGTTTTATGAGCAGAAATGATCGGGCCTCCTGGCCATTGGAGCAAAAAGATTGCCCGAGCCAAACGATTCGGCAGGTATTTCGTGTGAAGATCTCGCAGACTAATCGCTCATTTCATCCATGAAATTGGCACTCCCGGTTCAAACCTGAAGCAATTCGACCCCGCAAAACGCGTTTTGGGCTGCATAGGCCATCAAACTAAAGCTGTACTTCTTCTTGACAACGGCCTCTCTACCTACCTAGAGTGTCATTTACGGTAACGTAAACGTAAGTCAAAATCTAAGGGTTTACAGTGTTTTGGCAGGCCTTAGATTTGCCATCCAAAGGTGCCATAACGGGTTGATCGGGATAGAGCATGCTACAGCAGAAAGCTTACGAGGACAGGAAGAACATGATTTCGGAAGACGTAACAGTTTCGAAGTTGCAGCTGCCGGAAGCGCCTCTCAGTGAAACGGGCTCCGTAAAGGCCTGGGAGGAGCCGGTGCTGATCCAGACCTATATGCCTGCGACTCCCGACCCCAATCCGTTGTTCCTCGAAAAACGCGTCTATCAGGGTAGCAGCGGCCGCGTCTATCCCTTGCCAGTCATCGACCGTGTCGACACGGAGCCGCAGGTTCATCGATGGAAGGCCGCGCACATCGAGAATGAGTTCCTACGACTGATGATCTTACCGGAGATCGGTGGCCGAATTCAGATTGGGTTAGACAAGCTCAACGGCTATGACTTCTTCTACCGGCAGAACGTTATTAAGCCTGCGCTTGTGGGGCTCGCGGGTCCTTGGATCTCGGGTGGAGTCGAGTTCAATTGGCCGCAGCATCATCGGCCCGCTACCTTCATGCCCGTGGAATTGACGATCGAGCGCGATCCAGACGGATCGGTGACGATCTGGTGTAGCGATCATGATCCTATGGTGCATATGAAAGGGATGCACGGCATATGCCTGCGTCCAGGCAAAGCCTACCTCGAACTTCGCGTCCGGCTCTACAACCGAACACAGGACACGCAGACCTTTCTGTGGTGGGCAAATGTCGCAACCAGAGTGAATGAGAGCTATCAATCCTTCTTTCCAAAGGATGTTCGGTTTGTTGCGGATCACGCCAAGCGCGCCGTCACGGAGTTTCCTCTCAGCCAGGGATCTTATTACGGAATCGACTATGGACAGAGAGCCGTCGATGGTGTGCCCGACGATGAGAAGCCTGCGCATTTTGTCCCGGATAGATCCTATCCTCCGAACGATCTAAGTTGGTACGCGAACATCCCGGTTCCAACGAGCTACATGGTCGCGAATTCAAAGGGTGATTTTGCAGGTGGCTACGATCATGGTTTGCAGGCGGGCATGGTCCACGTCGCCGATCATCACATCGCTCCGGGAAAGAAGCAGTGGACCTGGGGAAACCAGGAGTTCGGCTATGCATGGGACAGGAGTCTTACCGACTCCGACGGACCCTACGTTGAACTCATGGCGGGCGTCTATACGGATAACCAACCTGATTTCTCATTCCTCGCTCCTGGCGAGACGAAGACTTTCAGTCAGTACTGGTATCCGATCCGTGAGATCGGTGTTCCCGATCTGGCTAATCTCGATGCAGCCATTCGCGTTGAGCGGGCTCCCGGCAAGGTCGTCGTTCACCTGCTCGTGACCCGCGAACTGCCTAACGCGACTCTCTCTTTACAATCCGGAGGGCAGGAGATCGCAAGCTGGCTCGGCACTCTCCTGCCGGAACACGCGCTGCATACAGAGCTGGCAATCGGTGGTAATCCGCAGGAGATAGAAGTAGTTCTCAAGACCGGGACTGAAGAGGAGGAAGAGGTAATCCTTCGCTACGCACCCGCTGAGATCGCGGTTGCTCCACGGCCAGAGACCGCTACCGAACCGGCACTGCCTGAAGATATCGAATCGAGCGACGAACTCTATCTTGTTGGCCTTCATCTGGAGCAGTATCGCCATGCCACTCGCGACCCCATGCCGTACTGGAAGGAGGCGATTCGCCGGGACAACTCCGACAGCCGGTCGAACCATGCTTTAGGAAGATGGCACCTGAGACGCGGTGAGTTTTCGATAGCCGAACGCTATCTTCGCACCGCCATTGCACGCCTGACGGAACGGAATCCCAACCCCTACGATGGGGAACCGCATTACAACCTGGGACTGACGTTGAACTACCTGGGTCGAGTCGCCGAAGCTTATGAAGCCTTCTACAAGTCCACATGGAATGCCGCGTGGAGGGGGCCTGCATACCATCGCCTGGCGGAGATCGACTGCGCACGCCGGCAATGGAAGCGAGCGCTCGATCACCTCGAACGTTCGCTAAGAGCAGATGCCGACAACTTGAATGCACGCAACCTCAAAACAATCGTGTTTCGACAGCTGGGCAAGAGCGCCGAGGCCGCTAGCTACCTTGCAGCGACGTGCGAGCTTGATCCTCTCGATAACTGGAGCCGCTATCTGAAAGCGCGGACAACGCCGAGAGACGGTCAGCAAACACTGGACCTGGCGTTTGATCTATTGCGAGCGAATCTGCTGGAGGATGCTCGTGACATCTTTGCGGTGAATCATGCTGAGGCAAATGATGGATCGTCCACCATGCAGCTCTATGGTCTGGCACACGTCTATCACCTGCTTGGATGCGAGAGAGAAAGCGAACAGACCTATCGACTCGCTGCTGCCGCCGACCCAGCCTATGTGTTTCCCAGCCGGATCGAGGAACTTCTCCTCCTCGATGCGGCGATAGAGCGGAACCCGCTTGACGCACGCGCTCCCTATTATTTGGGAAACCTGCTTTACGACAGAAAACGCCACGAAGAAGCCATCCGGTTATGGGAGCGTGCCGCGGAACTAGATCCTCAGTTCCCGACGACATGGCGGAACCTCGGATTCGGGTACTACAACATTCGTCACGATCAGAAGAGAGCGCTTGACGCGTTTGCACGAGCACGAGCGACTGCTCCACATGATGCCCGCATCGCCTATGAGCAGGATCAGCTGCTGAAACGGACGGGCAAAAGCCCAGAGCGGCGGCTTGCAGCCCTGGAACAGATGCCGGAGCTGGTGGCCTTGCGCGACGATCTCTCAGTGGAGCTTGCCACACTCTACAACCAGGTTGGGCAGCCGCAAGAGGCTTTAAAGGTTTTGCTCTCGCGTCGATTCCAGCCCTGGGAAGGGGGCGAAGGTTTGGTGCTGGCGCAGTTCGTTCGCGCCAATCTTCTCCTTGGACAGAAGGCACTCGCCGAACACAAACCGAACGCTGCCATTCGCAGGTTTGAAGCCGCATGGGACTTGCCGGAGAGTATCGGCGAAGCCAAGCACCTGCTTATGAATCTCAGCATGATCGACTATTGGCTGGGGGTTGCGCACGCAGCCAGTCTCGGCGGCGACCTGGCATTCCATCACTGGGAGCGCGCAGCGATGCTCCGTGCAGACTTTCAACAGATGCAGGTTCATTCCATCTCAGACACAACGTACTGGAGCGGGAAGGCACTCGCGAAACTCGGAAGAGACGATGAAGCCAGGAGAGTCTTTCGGGGAATATTCGAATACTCTCTCAAGCTGGAACACCAGACTCCACAGATCGACTATTTTGCGACTTCCCTGCCGGCAATGCTGCTCTTTGAAGAGGACCTGGTTCTGAGGCAGGAGATCTCCGCAAAGTTTCTGCGTGCGCAAGCTCTGCTGGGTTTAGGGCAAATAGCGGAAGGAACAACTCTGCTCAACGAGGTACGTAAGCTTGACGCCAATCATTCCGGTGCCGCGGACTTGTTGTCGACTCTCGAAATGGCCGTGATCTAGCCATGCAAATTCTTCCCGCCTCTCCGAGTACGGGCACCGCTGCAATTCCGGCCCAAAGTACCGCTTACCTTTGGACCATTGCCTTAGTGGCGGCCATGGGAGGGCTGCTCTTTGGCTATGACTGGGTGGTGATTGGTGGTGCCCGCCAATTCTACGAGGGCTACTTCCACCTCACTTCGGAACAACTCATCGGATGGGCTAATGGTTGCGCCCTGATTGGATGTTTTGTTGGTTCTCTCCTGGCCGGATATGCAGGCGAACGCTTTGGACGAAGACGCGTCCTTCTCGTCGCAGCGATTTTATTTGCAATCTCCTCAGCGCTCACGGGTTGGTCTTACTCCTTCTCGGCTTTTGTTTTTTGGCGCATCGTCGGCGGCACAGCTATTGGGCTGAGTTCCAATATCTCCCCGTTATACATTGCCGAAATAAGTCCGGCAGCGATCCGTGGCCGGCTCGTCAGTCTGAACCAGTTTGCGATCGTGAGTGGGATTCTATTGGCGCAGATTGCTAACTGGCAGATCGCGCGACCAGTGCCCGACCAGATAAGTCATGTCGCATTCCTGCAGTCCTGGAATGTCCAGTATGGATGGCGCTGGATGTTCTGCGCCGTAGTGGTGCCGGCAGTTGTGTTCACGATAACGTCACTCTTCATCCCTGAGAGTCCTCGCTGGTTGTTGGCCAAGGGGAAGGAAGCTTCGGCGTTCGAAGTTCTCACCAAGATTGGTGGACTCGCCTATGCACAGAGCGAAGTCGCCAATATTAAAAGGACACTGCATCTGGAGGAGTCCATGGAGACTTCCTGGCGAGAACTCCGGATGCCAGGGATCAGAAAGATCGTTCTGATTGGTGTCGCTCTTGCCGTGCTGCAACAGTGGACGGGTATCAACATCCTCTTCAATTACGCCGCAGAGGTCTATCGAAGTGCGGGGTACGGAGAGAATGACATCTTTCTCAATATCGTAATTACGGGAACGATCAACCTGATCTTCACCGTCCTTGCCATGTTGATCGTGGATCGGGTCGGACGCCGCCCGATGATGCTGTATGGCTGCATCGGCATTGGGCTGTCGCATATCCTGTCCGGGGTGGCTTACCATGCAGGCTGGCATGGCCGAGCCGTGTTGCTGCTCACGCTCAGTGCCATTGCCTGTTATGCGCTCACGCTTGCTCCAGTCACGTGGGTACTCATCTCGGAGATATTTCCAAACCGCATCCGCTCCCAGGGCGTGTCCTTGGCAGTGTGTGCCTTGTGGCTCTCCTCCTTTGCGCTCACGTACACCTTCCCATGGATCAACCGTAATCTCGGAAGCTCGGGCACATTCCTGGGATATGGCGGGATTTGCATGATTGGCGCCATCTTCGTATCTCTCTTTGTGCCGGAGACAAAGGGTCAGACACTCGAGGAAATCGAGTCGAGGAACCTGGCCTCCAGATAGCAAGATATCGAGATCAGGCAGCCGATGAGCTCAAAGCAGCGGTAACGTACTGCAATTGTTTCCAATTGGAAACGTTCACGGCATATTGGAGCAGAGCTCCGATCTTTCCCTATAAAGATTGCTATAGCAGCTGACAGTAATGTTATTTGTTCTTGACAGCTTTCTAGTGAAAAGCATAGTGTGTTTTCCGGTAACGTACACTATTGTGATTTGCATCTATCTCTTCCCTGCGGAAGATCAAGATGCCGCGTTCGATTCAGAGAGGCAACGACTATGAGATCAGTGAAGAGAGTTTGCACGAAGAAAACATCCATGACGAAGAGAAGACTGCAAGAGATCTATAAACGAATCTCGCAGGGCACGCTATTCCTACTATGTTTATTGGGAATTTTATCGATCAACCGCACAGCCACCGGGCAGGTTGACCAGGGTGCAATCACCGGCATCGTAAAGGACACGAGCGGCGCAAGCGTCCCGAACGCGGCCGTCACGGTAACGAACCCGGATACAGGGTACGTCCTGCAGGGAACCTCCAACGGAAGCGGCGTCTATGTCTTCTCGCCGCTGAAGATTGGCACCTACGCCTTGAGCGCCACGGCAAAGGGATTTGGAACAACCCGGCAGGAGAACCTCCACCTCGATGCGGAACAGCGATTGTTCGTCGTGATGACGCTTAAGCCGGGGGCGGTAACGGAAACTGTCACAATCACCGAAGCTGAGCCCTTGTTGCAGACACAGGATTCAGCCGTAAGTCAGGTGATCAGCGCAAAAGAGATCAACGATACTCCGCTCAATGGAAGAAACTGGGTCTATATCGCGCAATTAACAGCGGGCGTTGCGCCGCCTCTTGGAAATACACGCGGCAGCGGCAGCGGTGACTTCGTAGCGAATGGCCAGCGCGCCGAGCAGAACAACTTCATTCTCGATGGCGTGGACAACAACACCAATCTGGTAGATTTCCTCAACGGCTCCAGCTATGTCATGCGGCCTCCGCCGGACGCACTCTCCGAGTTCAGCCTCCAGACCAGCAACTTCAGCGCAGAGTTTGGGCACTCCGCAGGCGGTGTCATGAACGCCAGCATCAAGTCGGGCACCAATCAGATCCACGGCGACCTGTGGGAGTACCTGCGCAACACCAACCTGGACGCAATCAACTGGAACGCGGGTCCCAACGCAAAGGTTCCGCCGTACCATCAGAACCAGTTTGGAGCAACGCTCGGCTTCCCTATCTGGAAGAACAAGCTCTTCTACTTTGGCGATATCGAGGCCAACCGCATCTCGATCAGCAATCCGACGCTGATCAACGTACCGACGGCATTGATGAAGCAGGGCAACTTCTCCGAACTACTGGACGGCACCTTGACCGGCGTCGGCGCACCAACTCTGCTGTATGAACCAAACTCTGCGGACGCCAACAAGCCATTAGTCTGCAATGGACAACAGAACGTTTTGTGTTCCAACCAAATCAACGCAGTCGCTTCGAAAATCCTCAACCTGTATCCGGCGCCAAACGCCAATAACGGCAAGACCTACAACAACTACATCGTCAATCTCGGCAACAGCGACAATATTGTCCAATGGGATCAGCGACTGGATTGGAACATCCGATCGAGCGATCAGGCCTATGCCCGCTACAGTTATCTGCACGAGATCAAGACGAACGGGCTCCCGCTAGGTCCACTGCTGGACGGCAGTGGCTATGGTGGTCAGTACGATACCAATCTGGCTATGAACTTCATGGGCAGCGAAACCCACATCTTTACGCCCACCCTGACCAACGAGTTCCGTTTCGGCTACAACTGGGGCGTCTTCAACTTCCAACAGCCGAATGCCAACAATCCCACAGCCAATTCTTCTCTGGGGCTGGGACCACAGTCGCCCAATCTGAAACCAGGCCAGTATGGTCTGCCGTCTGGTTATGTCAACGGCACGATCCAGCAGTGGGGTTCCTCGGGCATCAGCAGAGAGTCGCAGAATGTCTATCAAATCCTGGACAACGTAACGAAGATATGGGGCAATCACTCACTGAAGTTCGGCGTCTCGTTTCAGGCCATCCGCTTTTACTACATCTATGCTCCTGCGGATCTTGGCCAGTATCACTGGGACGGTCAGTTTACCGGCGTACCCGGGGTAGCCAATACCGGCTCAGCAGTCGCCGATATGTTGGTAGACCAGGAGAACTATGCGGCAGTCTCGCAGTCGCCCAACGTCAACGATGCGCAATGGTATGACGCTGGCTATGCGCAGGATGACTGGAAGCTAACACCGAGACTGACCCTGAATCTGGGCATCCGTTACGACTACTACCAGCCCTACAAGGAGAACTCCGGGGCGCAGGCCAACTTCGTCGTGACAGGCCCGCTCGGCATAGGTACAGGCTCCGCCGTCTACCAGTTGCCGAAGAGCCAGCAGAACGTTAACCTGGGTGCGCCGTTCCTGAGCATACTGGCGAAGGACCATGTCAGCGTGCAGTATGTCGACAACGACCGCCTGGTAACAGGGCAGAAGACGAACTTCGCCCCGCGCATCGGCTTCGCCTATCAGGCGCAACAGAGCACCGTGGTCCGCGGAGGTTTCGGTATCTTCTATGGCGGTCTGCAGTCGGAGGGCAACGGAAACCTGGGAGCAAACTTCCCCTACTCCAACCAGGCCAGCTTCACGGCTCCAACTTGCTCAACGGAGAACTGCCCATCACTAGCCGCGCAAGGCATCACGCTTCAGGCTGGACTACAGCCCTCTATCGGTGCAGGCCTGCAGACATTCGTCTCCCAACCTGGCTTCCACTCCATCGACCCGCAGGTAAAGACGCCCTACACGATGAACTACAGCTTTGGGGTGCAGCAGGCAATCTCTCCCAACCTCGCCGCCACCATCAGCTATGTGGGCAACGTCTCCCGTCATCTGGAGCTGTATTACGCACCGAACAGCGCGCCGGGCCTGTGGCGGCCGGACACCAATACCAATCCGTTCAATCCCTTCCCGGATCTCGGCGGCGTCGGTCAGATCCACTATGGCGGCGTAAGCACCTACAACTCGCTCCAGACCAAACTGGAGAAGCGCTATTCGCATGGGCTGTCCTTCCTGGCAACCTATACCTGGTCTCATGCTCTTGATGATGCCAGCGATGCGGGCGGGCTCTTCACGGCGATCGGCGACCGCAACCAGGCGCTGATTCCATTCATCGACGAGCTTACAAACTCAGTCTTTGATATTCGCCATCGTGTCACCATCAACGGCAACTATGAATTGCCTTTCGGTAAGGGGAGGGCCTTCCTCAACCACTCGCGCTGGGCCGACGAGACAATCGGCGGCTGGGCATCGAGCCTGACCTGGGCTGCGCAGACCGGCGTCCCCTTCACCGTATCGCCGAACGTCAGCACGGCGGCGAATGGCGGCGCGCGCGCTTTGATCGCCGGCAACCCACACAGCGGCGGCGGTACACCCGATCCAACCAACCCGAGCCTCACGTCCTGCCCGGCTGAGGTGGGTACAAAGTTGAACTACATCAACCCTTGCGCCTTCCGCAACCCGGTCCCAGGAGAGACAATCGCGGACGCTACACATCCCGTGGGGTCGGTCAATTCGGATGGCGTTCCTGTCCTGTACGCCTCACCAGTCACCGACAAGGCTACGGCCATCGCCCTCCTTGGCGGTGTGCAAAATAACGTATACGGCCCAGGGTATTACCAGGTGAACATGTCTATCTTCAAGACATTCCCAACCTGGCGTCAGCAGAACCTGCAGTTCCGGGCAGATGCTTTCAACCTGCTGAACCATCCAACTCTAGGAACTCCTAACGGATCCATGAACGCGAATGGAGGTCTGGTCTCCGGACCGAAGTTCTTCCAGAACAACACACCGGATGCTCGCTTCTTCCAGCTATCGCTGAAGTACGTGTTTTAGCGCTCCCGGTAAGTCACCCACAAAAGAAGGTGAAGGGATTGCAGATGCAACTCTCTTCACCTTCTTTTGTGGTCTCCAACAGCTTTCATCTCCCACAAGAAATCACAAGTCACTCACCTCACATCTTCCCCCCCAAGAGGTTATTGCCATCTATGCACTTCCCTTTCAGAAAAAGCGCCCTTATCGCAACGGCTTTGACAGCTCTCTACAGCGGGAAAGGCTTCACGCAATCTGCATCGGCGATATTGTCTTCTCCCGACCAGAAACTCGTCATACAGTTCAATACAACCAGCGAGAACGGCGCTACCGCCCATGAGGGGAAGCTTGTCTACTCTGTGACATTCCATGGCAAGCAGTTGCTTGATCCGTCGGCGCTCGGTCTTGAGTTAGTCGATCAGCCGATACTGGGCAGCAACGTGCGGATCGCCTCAATCACTCCGGGAAAAGGAAGCGACGACTATACGCTTATCGCTGGAAAGGCCGGAAAAGTCCACGATGAGTACAACAAACTCGAGTTGCACCTGGTAGAGAACAGCGCGCCAAAGAGGTCACTGATCATTGAGGCACGCGCCTACAACGATGGCGTCGCCTTTCGTTATGTCGTTCCTGAGCAAGGTGCCATCAAAGAATGGCGCGTGAAGCAGGAAGACACGGAATTTCGTATCAGCACCGATGCAACAACCTGGGCATTGGAGCTTCCGAACTACCGCAGCAGTTATGAGAGCGAATATGTAAAGTTGCCAATCTCAGCCTTCAGCAATCAGGGAGGAGTCTCAAGCAGCTTCCTGATCGGTATGCCGTTGTTGATGCATTCCCCCGGAACTGCATGGATAGCGCTTACAGAAGCCGATCTTGAAGGCAATTCAGGTATGTACGTCACCAATCCTTCAGGAAACTGGGCAGGACACTGGTTCGTGTCGAAGCTCTCTCCGAGATTCGACGATCCTGGCTTAGCGCTGTCAACAACTTTGCCATACCATTCCGCGTGGCGTGTTTTATTGGTGGCAGATGAACCCGGCAGGTTGATGGAATCCAATCTCGTCACGGACCTGAACTCGCCAAATCGTGTAGAGGATACGGGCTGGATACATTCTGGAAAGTCCTCCTGGAACTGGTGGGCTGGTGACATCGGACCGGATGGCAAATCGGCTTTCACCACGAAGAACATGGAGTACTACGTAGACTTCGCCGCGAAATCGGGATTCCCCTATATGCTGCTCGATGCCGGGTGGGCTGACGGCCGGGACATCACAAAACTCCGCGGCAATGTCGATGTGCCCGAGCTGGTGCGATATGCCGCCGCCAAAAATGTCAAAGTATGGATCTGGCTTTACTCCGGTTCGGTGATGGAACAGATGAAGGAGGCCTTTCCACTCTTTGAGAAATGGGGTGTGGCCGGCGTGAAGATCGACTTCATCAATCGCGATGACCAGGAAGGTATTAAGTTCTACTATGATGTCGCTCGCGAAGCCGCGGATCATCACCTTATGGTGGACTTCCATGGCGCGAGCAAACCATGGGGTATCGAGCGTACATATCCAAATGTGCTGAGCTATGAGTCAGTCCTCGGTGCAGAAAACAACAAGGTTGGCCGGCGGGATAGCCCGGTCGATCGCAGCGTCTTCCCCTTCACACGCATGCTCGCCGGACCGCTGGATTACACTCCGGGAGGTTTTAATAATGCAACGGAAAGCGGCTTCATTCCACGAGATCAGAGCCCCATGGTGATGGGTACTCGCGCGCAACAGCTGGCGCTATACGTTGTCTTCCAGACTCCGTTCCAGATGGTATCGGATAGTCCCCAGGCTTACGACAATCAGCCCGCATTCCAATTCATCCGCGACGTTCCGGCCCAGTGGGACTCCATGCACGTTCTCAATGGGGAGCCGGGCGAGTTTGTAACCATCGCGCGGAGTCATGGCAAGGAGTGGTATCTCGGAAGCACTACGAACTGGACGCCACGCGAGCTTCATGTACCTTTGGATTTTCTCGGCACAGGACAATACGTAGCTGAAATCTATGAAGATGGACCAGACGCGGCGATTTACCCTCAGCATGTCACCATCACGCGAAAGGTCGTAACCAGGCAACAGCAACTGACGCTGCGGCTGGCTGCAGGCGGGGGCTGCGCGATCCGGTTCTTCCCGTCGCATGGGAAGTAGACAGATCGGCTGACACTTCAGAGTTTGCAATGAATGTCTGGGGGACAGCCACTAAGATTCTTCAGGCTCTGCCAGGCTGTTCAAGCGGTCCGCGAAGAGAGGAAGGTTGCTTCGAAAGATAATGTGTGGCGCCAGCCGAATCATGGGGGAGGTCTTTTTCTCTTCCAGCAGGTACGTCACCAGACTTTCGAAGGCAACCTTCCCTTGCGTAAAGGGACGCTGGTAGAGCGTTGCAAGAACTTTTCCAGTCTCGATCAAGGGAACCAACTCCTGGAAAAGATCGGTCGCGACAACCTGGATCTTGCCAAGCAAGCCTTCTTCCTCGAGCGCTTTGAGGACAGGAATGCTGTTCGCCGTGCTGATGTACAGGCCGTGTGGTTTCGTCTCTCCATGGAGCAACGCAATCGTCTGCCGATAGGCTTCCTTGGGCCGCTCATGAGACTCGACTGCCGGCAACAAGCTGAGATGTGGTGCGATCATAGCGAGCGTAGCCGCGAAACCGCGGAGCTTCTCCGCATGATCGAGAGTCGTCAGTTCGCCTGTGATGGTGGCCACATGTGTCTTGCGAACGAGCTTAAGTGATAAAAGCTCTGCAGCGATGGCACCGCTGGTGTAGGCGTGCGCCGAAACCAGCCCAATTCGCGCGCTGGCCGGCGCATCACTCGCCACACAAAGCATCGCCGTGCCCTGGCTGGCGAGGCGACGAATGATCGGATCCAATCTTCTGGGATTGCCGGGAGTAAAGATGATCCCGTCACATTGATCCTTCAGCCTGGCCTCAAGCAGTTCAAGATCGCCCTGGTCCATCCGCGGATACTCGTAGAAGGTGACGTTCACGTGCATTCCGACGGTTGCATCCGCCGCGGAACGTATTCCGGCGCGCAAAGGATCGAAGAAGTGAGAGATCTGCTTAGGAAGGACAACCGCTATTTCTATTCTGCGGTTGAGCTTCAAGGCTTGCGCGGCAAGGTTGGGCTTGTAGCCCAATTGTTCGGCCATCTGCAGAACACGGGCCTTGGTCTTTAAACTGACCCCCGACCGTTCGTGCAGAGCTCGATCGACCGTGCCGATCGAGATTCCGAGAGCCTTCGCTATGTCCTTGATACCAGCGGTTTTGGGTGTGCTATTCATCATGGGAACAAAAGTATCCGCTAAATTCTAAGACCCATGTTATTGCGATTCCTCGTCCTGCGCACAAACCTTTTGCAGCAGGTTCACTTCGAGTCACAGTCGCTTGGCATGTTTGCGAGGTTTGTTCAGGTTCTAGACCTTTGCATCGACCAGGTTTGTGTTCGCAGTGCATGCCGTCATTGGCTATCGCGGGAAAGACCAATTTGAACGGAGCCAAGATGCTTCGCCAAACGCGCTGGAGAACCACTCACCGGTGCAAAGCGTCGGTTCAGCATCGGCTCTCCCTGCTTTTCGATGAGATACGTTGTACCAGCCACACCTTGAAATGAAATAACCGGCCCAACTGCGCCTTTCACAACTTGCGCACCGGTTTTTCCGATTACAACATCGACTGACTGATCTTGCCAAGGATTGCGAATCTTGAGCGGTGCTGTCGTTCCGGCCTCAATGACCAGGGTGGCCTGGAGATAACTACCGATGTGGCAAATCCTTGCTACTGCACAGCAGCTGTCATAGACGGTGGTACCTCCAATGGAGAGCTACCCCAACTAGTGTTTGGGCTATCTGCCATCTCCAGAACGAGTGTCCCTCCATCAGCGATATCTGATTGCTGAAACCACGGCTTGTTAAGCGGCTTACCGTTCAATCGAGCCGACTGGATATATTTGTTGCGCGCCGAGACGTGATTCGCTATGACGGTGAATTCCTTCCCACCGCTCAACTTTATGACGCTTCTCGCGAAGATCGGACTTCCAATCTCATACACTGTGCTGCCAGGGCATACCGGATAGAAGCCAATTGCGCTAAAGACATACCAGGACGAAGTAGCACCACCATCGTCATCTCCGGGAATGCCCAGTGGACCATCCCCGTACCAGACATCCATCAGTTGCCGCACTCGCCGCTGTGTCTTCCATGGCTGCCCGGAGAAATCATAGAGATAAGGAATATGAAAGCTAGGTTCATTGCCCTGAGCATAGAGACCAACTAGACCCGTGGCATCGGGAAACTGATCGAGAAAATGGAACTTCGAGGTCACGTACTGTTCTACAAACAACTGATCTAGCTTCGTGTTGAAGGCATCCCGGCCTCCTAGCAGGTGAATGAGTCCCGCGACATCCTGCTGAACGCTGAAGGTATAGAGCCACGAGTTCACCTCAGTAAAGTAATCTCGCCCTCCCTGTCCTCCACCTAGTTTCGGATCGAAATCAGCCACCCATTTTCCGTCCATGCTTCTTGGAGCCATGAATCCAATTGCCGGGTTGAAAACATTTTCGTAGTTATGTGCCAATTTGCTGAAATAGGCCTCGTCCGACTGTTTGCCCAGCGCCTTGGCAAGTTGCGCGATACACCAGTCGTCATAGCTATTTTCCAGAGTTACAGATACTGACTGACGGCGCTCGCCAGTCACCTCCGGCACAGTTTCCTTTTCCCCGATAGCCAGCGCCGGGAAGAAACCTTTGTCGAAGTACTCACGGTCCAAACTCGTGAGCGGCCCCCGGCTCCACGGAAGCATAGTCGCCTCCGTAGCATTTTTTCGCATAGCCGCATAGGCTTCTTCGACATCGAAATCGCGATAACCCTTGGCATAGGCATCCAGGATAAAGGCCGCCGCGTGATGACCGATCATCACTGCCTGATCCCCGGCCACAGAGGGAAACGAAGGCAGCCAACCGCTCTGCTCATACATGCGAAGATAGGAGCGAACCATATCCTCTTGCTGTCTGGCATCGAGCAAAAGCTGCAGAGGATGGAGCGATCGGTAAGTATCCCAAAGCCCATCGTCTATGTAGAAGTCATGCCCGCCTGCGTCGTGAACGGTGTGATCGTAGCCACTGAAATATCGGCCATCCTCGGTAATATCGGTCATTCGACCAAGAGAACGATAGAGAGCCGTATAGAAGATTGTGCGTTGCCTCTCCGTTCCGCCAACGGTTTGGATTCCGCCAAGCGCCTGGCTCCAGAGAGCGCGCGTATCTGCTTTTACGTGCTCAAATGTCCAACCAGGGATCTCACGCTCCAGATTTTTGCGAGCCTGTTCTGCACTGATATAGGACAATCCAACTCGGACCTCGATCCGCTCTCCCGCAGCAGAGGGAGAATCCGTAACAAACCCGATGTGATTGCCGGTCTGTTTCAAGGTGTCACCTAGTTTGTCATTTTGCCAGGTCTGGTAGAGGTTGAAAGGACGAGAGAACTCTACATAGAAATACTCTCTCGTCTCCCCTCCCTCATTCTTAATTTGTCCCACTGGGCCTGTGATGCGTTGGCTTCCTTCCAGTGCATGATTGCCGATTACAGTAAGTTCCGCGTTGTCTCCCATACTGAGAGCCAGATGAGCGTGAGCACTGGCAGGAAAGGTAAACCGGTAGTACGCCGTCTGATGGCTTGCCGTAAGTTCCGCTTGAATCTTCCAGGTCTGCAGGTCTGCCTCGTAATAGTAAGGCGTAGCGGTTTCGAAGTCGTGATCGAAGTCAGATGCATATGCCGCTGGCTGTGTACTGATTTCGCCGACAGAGGCCATCAGCGTCGCAGGCCCCACAGGAAAGCCGTAGATCTTATCCGCAAGATAGCGGTCGCCGATCCCAGGTGTAGTAATCGGAGCGAGCCGCGCCATTCCATGGGGACACTGCACATAGGGAATCGTCGCGGTGAGCAATTGACCGATCGTCCCAATATTCGGCGAAACATAGTCCACAGGTTCTTTTTGATGCTGCCCAAAGCCGGACAAACTACTGCCGCCCAAAATAGCCGATACGACTAACAACATAACTGCACTCTTCATCCCTATCTGTCCTTTGTAGCTTCGTCCACTCAGAGTGGAGCCTTATCCATTTTTGAATAAACTACGGCTTTAGAAGAAAGCCCTTTGATAAGGCTGCCTTCGAAGATCCGCCTACCCAGGCTGTATAGTTGCCCGATTCCACGGCCCATGTCTCTTTCGCGTTCCAGACAGCAACCTGCTCCTGAGGAACGCGGAAGGTAACAGTTTTCGTCTCCTGCGGCTTGAGGTGTATTCGGGAGAATCCTTTTAACGAGCGATCAGGAGTCTCAACGCTGCTCACATCCTCCCGCAAATAGAGCTGGGCAACTTCGTCCCCTTCCTTGTTCCCAGTATTCGTAACATCGACCGTGACCTGAATGTCACTCTTGCTTTCGGGCGCCGGAACCTGCACATCCAGATGATCGTAGCGGAAGCTGGTATAGCTCAATCCAAATCCGAAAGCAAACAGTGGCTCTCCGTTGTCATCTACATATTTACGAACGCGTGACGGATCAGCGTTGTAGAAGTCCGGTAGCTGTCCTGTACTGCGCGGGAATGTGATCGTCAGACGACCAGCCGGATTGTTCTCACCAAAAAGCGTCTCGGCAATTGCCTGACCGCCAAACTCTCCTGGATACCAGGCTTCTAGGATCGCGGGGACGTGTTCCTTCGCCCATCCGATCGTGAGAGGCCGCCCATTTTCGAGCACCAAGACCTCGGGCTTACCAGTAGCAGTAATAGCTTCGAGCAGTTGTTCCTGATTGCCCGGCAGATCAAGGTTCGAGCGGTCGAAGCCTTCTCCTGAAATTCCCTGCCACTCTCCCAGTCCGAGAACGACAACATCCGCCTCTTTGGCCAGCGCTACGGCCCGAGGAATATTCTCGCCGACATCGAATGTAACAGTGGCCTGTGGAAGCAGCTTACGAATGCCGTCCAGAAGGCTAATATGCATGCCATTGGCTTCTTTTTCGTAATCGCCATACCTCGCCACATTTCCATTGGGGCCGATCACTGCAATGTGCTGGACGGAGCGGGAAAGAGGAAGCACGTTTCCCTCATTTCGCAACAGCGTCATGGACTCACGTGCGGACTTCAGAGACAGGGCCAAATGCTCCGGAGACCGACCCACTTTAGCATTCAAGCCAGTGTCCACCAGAGGATGATCGAACAGTCCGAGAGCAAATTTGACCCGAAGAACAGACGTGACTGCCCGATTGAGATCCTCCTGGGACAGCGTTCCTTCATGCACGCAATCGATCAGCGCCTTCTGAAAAATGGCGTGATCAAAATCATAAAACTGCATATCGACGCCGGACTGGATAGCCATGCATGACGCATCCTTTGGCGTTGCGGCAACATGATGCGTGTCATAGAGCCGCCGAATCGCACCCAGATCGGAGAGCACAAACCCTTGAAAGCCCCACTCATCGCGAAGAACCTTCTTCAGCAAAAAGGGATCTGCCGTAACTGGGATGCCATCGATCTCGTGATAGGCGGCCATTGTCGCCATTGCATGCCCTTCGCGAAACGCTGGTTCGAACCCACGCAGCATATCGCTGCGCAACTCGCGTTCTCCCATATGCACGGGCGACGTGTTCGTCCCTCCTTCTGGAGAACCATGTCCGACGAAGTGTTTTGGCTCGGCAACCAGGGTGTGATCCGTATTCAAACTCTCTCCCTGAGCACCGCGCACGTAGGCCAGGCCAAATTGACCGGTAAGATATGGATCTTCTCCGAAGTCCTCCTCAACCCGGCCCCATCGCGGCTCGCGCGCAAGATCCAGCACAGGAGCCAGAATCATACCAACGCCTGTAGAGCGCGCCTCCGCTGCAATGGCGGCCCCTGTCCGTTGAGCAATGTCCGGGTTCCAGGTGGCAGCCAGGCCGATCGGAGCAGGAAACACTGTTCCCGTGTCGAAGCCGTGCAGCCCTTCTTCCACAAACAGAGCTGGAATTCCAAGACGATTGTGTGCAATGACCCAGCTCTGGATGGCGTTGGATTGCGTCGAAGTCGGATAGACGTCGTGAATACCACCAACTCCGAGATCTCCCCACATCTCTTGTGCTTTGGCTGGGAGGAAAGCTGCATCAAGAGCGACATGGTCCTTACCAGTATGCTTGTCCTCCAGGGTTCCGACACTCGCATACAGATCGAGCTGCCGGACTTTCTCTTCCAGCGTCATGCGGTTCAACAGATCGTTGATGCGGCGCTCCATCGGCGCACTTGATTGCTTGTACAACGCATCCGCGGGGACCTTCTGGTCTGTCTGTTGCGCCTGAGAGGAAGGGGACGGGATAGCAAGAGTCACACAAACAGCCATCAGTGTGGTGCATCCGGATACAAATTGAATCAGGAATGGAGCCTTCACTCTTCTTAGGTCCCCTTCAATTCCTGGCGACATGCATTCGTCGCTCACTAGCCCGGAGTTGATATTCCGCATGTCGATCGAATCTTTACCCACACTCGTATTGTTCTGTCTGCCCACTTTGCGTTTTTGCTCCCAATGCTTTTGTCAGCGCTAACCACCCTAATAGGGCACCCGGAGGATAGCAACGTTAGTTCTGCTTCTAACTGGATTTTATTTCTATGAAAATAAATGCCTTTACTAGGCTACGAGGTGTTAACAGTAGATACGTTAAAGCGAGTCCCATCATAAGGGTATTTGCGAACCATCTGCAATTCTTTTTTGTCTTGGAACAACTGCTGTGAAGTGAAACGATCACGTTGCGGAAAGAAACATGGCTCATCTATTAATAGCGGCCTGAAGGAAAGTTGGTGAATGCCGTTCGATCCAGCCCAGAGATCGCGACGTAGCTACTGTTACGACTGCTTATCGCTCATAAAATTCATTTATTATCAGATACTTGCCAACGCTCTAAACTCAAGACATAACCTTGTTTTGGAGCTAACCATCCCCTACAGTAATCTTCAGGATTTGCGTAAGGATCTGCATCGGACACTGGATAAGATGTCCGTGCATGAAACCTATCTTCTGTGCGGATCAATCCCGTGCCGAGATAGTTCGGGTGATCCTGCCACAGCACATCAGCGTATCGAAGTTGCTTTCGGCGCAAAAGGTGTGAACTTTTCCTCATGGAGGCTTCGTGGAAAGACGGCGTTTTCTGGCATCCTCTCTTGAGACGTCTGTCTTCGCTCTGGCAAAGAGAGCATTCGGTGGCTTTCCACCGGCATCTCCCCAACGCAGCTATGAGTTTCACCGGGTAATCTCGCGCGAGGTGCTCGGTCACTACTTGTCCCGAGCGATCTCGATGGAGGGTCTGCTCAACGGCAGAGGTAATCTCGATGACAACATTCGCATGCTCGCCTCTGTCGGCGCAAAGTACATCGGGCGCAGCCTCTGTCTGTGGGGTGGCGAAGCCACGCTGCTGCAAAATTTCGAGCGAGCGAAGAAACAGCTTCCACAAGTCCACGCCGCCGATCCAGAGATGATTCTCGAAGCCTGCATCTTTGAGATTGTTACTCCTGAAGTGGAACAGGTTCCCGTGCCAGGCTGGGCCTTTAGCGCTCTGGGCCTCCCGGTAGAGAAAAGAAGTTTCCGCTACGAAGCTATGCTGTATCCCCGGGCACAACGCAAGCGCTCCTGGGGAAACGGAGGCATTCCTGATGTGAGTCAGACGGAGACCCAACTCTGGTTCTACTTTCTGGCGGCATCCTATATCGACCTGGGTTGCGAGGGCCTTCACTTCGGCCAAATGGAGATCATGGATCTCAACGATCCTGATCTTACCCACTACGCTCGCGTCTTTACCTTGGTGCGCGCTTATGCCGAAAAACATGCGCGCCGCAGCATGGTGCTCTGCAATGCGCACGTTCCGAGCGGCGGCCTTGTGAGGAACAGTCAGTTGTTGCTAGACTTCCATGCCTTCCCCCTAAGAATCAAAGAGGTTCCCGACCGACCGCAGGAGGCAATTCTCGAAGTCGGTTTCTCCGACGGTATCTATGGCCACAGCAAGGGTGGGTGGACATACAGCGGCTGGGAGTGTGAACACCTTCCGTATCTCGTGGAGCTCGATAACTGGGGTGTCAGTAAGCAACCAGGACAGGCTCGTGCCGGCGATAACTGGGTATGGGGCTACGACGAAATCAGCTGGTTTGCGCACCAGAGTAAACAATATCGCGCTCAGTGGCTCCGCTATGCGTGGGATTGGGTCAGAAAAACAGATCCCAGCGGCTATCTCGAAATGCCAGGCAGCCGGACAGAGACCTCCCCGCTCGATGGTCACCGCTGGTATTACGCCAACGCGACAAGCCCGGAGGTGCCAGAAGGGCTCGGCGATGAAGAAGCGATTCGCGCAATCTGGAAGAGCGATCGTCAATAACCCTGAAACTGACTCAGCAACGATCTGGATGAGTGCCTCGTCCTGTTGGCAACAGTTGCCGCGCGCGCTCTGCATCGTTTCTTTACATGTCCATTAAAAGGTGTCCGGAGAGGTAATAATCATCGCCGTTATTCGTTAGTGTAGTAGCGGCGATCCTCCATGGATACGAGGCTTCTCCTTCGCGCCTTTTGTACGAACTCGCACGAGCTGTACCGGCAATCTGTCTGGCATAAGGACTCGTCGCAATCTTTCGGAGATGAGTCTTTCAACGCTTGATCGCTCTGGGATGCCCTCTCAGGGCCATTCGAAACGCTGGGGGAATCATGAATCGAATCAGTCGTCGCAGTTTTCTGCGCACCTCTATCTATGCGGGTGGCATCGCCCTCTCACTCAAGCTAACCTCTGGAATCCAGAATGCAATCGCACAAACTGCCAGTAATCCAAGCACAGCCTGGATGCAAAACAACCTCGGTCTGTTGGGCTCTCGCACTCTGCGTCAGATCTGCATGCCAGGAACCCATGATGCAGGCATGAGCACCATTGCTTCGGGAACGCTCTTCTCCGACAGTTGCAATACCCAGACCCAAACCTCAGGCATCCTCGGGCAGTTGCAGTCCGGATCAAGATACTTCGATATCCGCCCCGTCATCAGCGGAGGTCAATATCTGACAGGCCACTATTCAGATATTGGCAGTGGGTCGACTAACTCCTGGCAAGGAGGAAATGGTCAATCGATCCAGTCCATCATCAGCGACATCAATACCTTCACTGCCGATAACGAAGAGCTGATCATCCTCAATCTATCGGCAGACCTGGACACCGACCTCGGAAATGGCTCTTACGCGTCTTTTACGCAGGACCAATGGAATACCCTGCTTTCCATGATGCAGCAAGGAATCGGCAATCTGTTCCTCTCTAGCGCATCCGGATTGCTGGATCTAACCACTCTTTCCCTCGACTCCTATATCGGAAATGGCAACGCTGCTGTCGTTGTCATCGTTAGCCCCAGCGGCAGCGGAATCAGCTTAGGTAGTTATGCAAATCAGGGCTTCTATCCGGCGACAAGCTTTCCTTCCTATAACGTCTACTCCGACACCAACAATCTCAATCAGATGATCTCCGACCAGTTGTCCAAGATGCAGGCCCAGCGCACCAATCCAAACTCGGTCTTCTTCGTCCTTTCGTGGACACTCACCCAGGACAGCGTACAAGCTGCTGCATGTCCACTTACAGGAGGATCATCCACCAGCATTCTCGACCTCGCCAACACCGCAGACGCTCAACTCAGCCAGATTCTGCCCGCATGCAATTCGCAGTGTTACCCCAACGTCATCTACATCGACAACATACAGTCCTCCCTCAATATTGCAGCCCTCGCAATGCAGATTAATGAGGTTTAAATAAGGCTGCTCCAACATTGTCCACTCTCACCCATCGCTGTACTGCAACGGAGGAATTGCGGTCGATTGCCCTCCAGGGACGTTTGAGTACTCGCTCCTGTTCTCATAATGGCTATTGAATCGTCGTAGGATATTCCACCTTGACTGTCACAATTTCATAGGGATGCGTAGGAACGGAGATGCTGTCTCCGTTCTCAATGGCAAGCGGTGAGCCTTCAGGTTGTTCCAGCAAATTTGCCAATCTCGCCGTTGTAGCTCCTTTCGGAATCTGAATCCGGACGTCGCCGTCCTTCCCTGCCCATTCATAGAACCGAAAGATCAGTGCATTGTTGTCTTCGGCTTTCTTCACTGCCGTTAGAACAACATTTTGCGCTGCTACTTCGACGAAGGAATGCCGCAGAGGCAACGTCCCTGTATGCGCACCAATCTGTATGCTCTGTAACTTATAGTTGTACTCATAGCCCCGCCTCACCGTCAGTGCCTGCTTCCAATCCCCGGCATGCGGATAGAGAGCGAAGCTAAAGTGATGATGCCCGCGGTCGGCATCCGGATCGGGATCGGTGGGCGAACGCAATAGCGAGATTCGCAACGTGTGGCCCGCAGCGTCATACCCATATTTGGACTCATTGATCAGGCTGAGTCCGTGTTGTCCGTCACCGAGATCCGCCCAGCGTATCGCTGGGACCTCAAACTTCGCATCTTCCCAACTATTATTGCGAGTCGTCGGCCTCTGTATGGTTCCGTAAGGAATCTCGTAGGTCGCAAACGGACTCGAAGCTGCAAGATCGAAAGCCGCCTTCAAGAGAACGTGAGTTTCGTGCCAGTCGATGTCGTTAACTACGTTCACTTCATCCGTGCCGCTGTACAGCACAATATCCTGTACAAACTTCGAGCTCTGCCAGGAATGCGTCACCCGAATGGCAGCGCGCAGAGGTCCACTCTCAACGAGCTGAACGGAGTCTGCCTTGTCCAGCTTGGTAGAGGACTTTTCGAAATCCGCATCGATGTTCCATGCGTCGAACATCTTAGGTTTATCCGTGAAGGCAACTAACTCATTGCCACAGCTGTTCCGAGTAAGAGTTTCAAATTGAGTTTTCTTGTCATAGAGGCTGGTGATGCATCCGGTTCTAGAATCGACAGTCACCTTTAACGCAGAGTTCTCAATCGTCGTCCCACTTGCTTTCAAGTCGCTTACAAAGCTCCGCTGACTCGGCACAACCCGGACAACCTCATATCCAAGCGATGGAATACCCTTGGCTGCGATGAGTAGATGAAACGTGTTCGTTGTCTTATCGCTCGATAGAATCTCCGACGGCAGAACATGCCCTGTCGAATCAAGAACAGAAAGACCCGCGACTGCGGCTGGCATCTGAACATCCGCCTCGATCATGCCGGAGCGCTCCCATCCCAGCGGGTTCACAATCAGCAGTTGAACCGAACCGGGAACAGCCCCGGTCTGTGTATCGATACGCGTCTTGAGCGTATCCAGAGACTTGGAAGCTATCTCCTGCGTAGCCCATCGCACGTCATCGTAGTCCTTCTGCGCGTCTTTATAGATCACGCCGATCCCCGACCCGGCGGCCAGATCGTGAAACTGATTGAAGACTACCTTCTTCCAGGCATCGGTAAGCTCCGTTGTGGGATACGGCTGACCATCGAGCCACGCCAGCGACGCATACTTCTCCGCATTCAGGACCAGTTCTTCGCTCTCCCGCATGTTTCGCTTGTGATTGCTCTGCGTGGTAAAGACTCCCCGATGAAACTCCAGATAGAGCTCGTCTTTCCAGGTAGGAATACTGGTCTTCCCTTCTGCTGGTGTGGGAAGTTCTGTCTCACCCTTGGCCACGGTCTCATAGTTCCACACCGGAGAGTTATCGGAAATGCTGCCCTGCACCTCGTTGAAATAGGACTGCGCTGTACCAAACTTCGTCTTCGCGACAACTCTGTCGGGCGCCATCCATTGCAAGCCCTCATCCAAAAGCGCACGAGTCGGCCCACCGCCGTGATCGCCCACCCCGTAGAGATCCATCGTCTCGTTGATGCCCGGATCGACTTTTCTGGCGTGGGCAAAATCATTCGCCAGACGGACTGGGCTGAAGTTGCTGTTTCCGTAGCCCTCCGGGAAGTATGTCAGCACCTTGCTCCCGTCCGGAGATTCCCACCAGAACAGCTTCAGAGGAAGCTGGTTGGTCTCATTCCATGACATCTTCTGTGTAACAAAGTAATCGATGCCCGCCTTCTTATAGATCTGTGGCAGTTGCCAGTTATAGCCAAAGGAGTCTGGATTCCATCCAATCCTGACATCGACGCCATACAGATCTTTGAACGTGCGTTTCCCGATCAGCAGTTCGCGAGCCTGCGACTCTCCGTCCGGCATATTGAGATCGGGCTCGACCCACATGCCACCTACCACTTCCCAGCGGCCTTCATCGATCCTCTGCTTAATCTTCTGGTTCAGGTCCGGATATTTATCCGCCATCCACACGTTGTACTGCGCAGCCGATTGTGTGTACGTGTACGTTGGATACTCATCCATCAACTGAACAGCACTGCCAAACGTGCGCTTCACCACATCCACGGTCTCCGTCCACGGCCAGAGCCATGCGGCGTCGATGTGGGAGTTCCCCGTAAGCTGGGTCGTCGCCGTCCCGAGAATCTTCCGGATCGATTCCAGATCCAATTTCGCCTTGTTCAGCGAGGCATCGAAGGCCTCCTGGTTTCCTGCGTCCAAAGCCTTCAGATCAACCGCTATGATCGACTGCTCCAGAGCATCCTTCGCCGAGGCATTGCCTGCAGCCAGCGACGGAACCAAAATCGCCGCCGATAAAAACTCTGTATACAAAACCTTTGGATTCGGACGATTCGAAGCGAAGTCGACGTGCAATTCCATGCCGCGGAGTTTTTTGGGTGCATCCGTTTTTTCAAACCGGACCGCGAGCAGCAATTTATCCCCTGGTTTGGCGGAGTCGAAGAGCACGATCGGCTCCATATCCTCTCCCCGGGCTACCCGCTGGCCGTTAGTGTAAATAGTCACACCGCCACGTGAGCGAGCCTGGAGCCAGATCTTCGCACCCGCCGGACTGTAGCCGTCAAATGTCTTCGGAACTTCGATCCATCGCCGCAACCAGATGGGATCAGCCGAAGCAGTGAATGGCATCTTAATGGCCTTCCAGGAAGAATCGTCCAGGTTGACGCTCGCACCGTTCGGAAGATCTCCCTCGTAGTAACGAAGATCTTCGATAGGCAGGGAACCTATCTTGGATAGCCGCTCCATCACCGTCTGAGCTGCCGGGGAAAGACTCTTCAACGCTGCATCCGTTTGTGCGTCTGCCGAGTAGGTGACGCCAATTCTCTGGGCGAGAGTGGCCTCACAGATACAAAGGGTAATGGCTACCAGAGCTACGAGAAAAGAAGAGCAGGGCTTTCTGAATTGTCTTTGTCGGAACTGCAGATTCATGACTACCTCTGAACACTGGAATAACGTTTTCCGCTAAAGAATCAGGGGAGATTTTTTGCAAAAAACACAAATCGCTTTCCACGCTACGCCTCTCCTCACGGGAGATGTCAACGTTAGGTCCCTCGTAACGGCATAACGCAACTACACATAAATCAATGAGATATCAAAAAGGGAGCGCTTCTAACAGTAGAGACCGTCCGAGACAGACGTCCTCAACCGGTATGAGAGCGGTGCATCCCCAAAAACCTGGTGTTGGCATCGTTACCAAATGCTTCGTAACTATGACGAATCAGCACGTACGAAAGTTTGAAATCGATCTCGAAAACGAGAAGGCTCTACCTCACGGTGTCGGCAGAGCGACGACTCTCTGCTTGACGCGCTTCTAGTGAGCAAGTGAAGTTCCGTCAGCTACTGAAGCTGGCTGTGCCCAGTAACGAATAGTGATGTCCGAAATTGCTGTATCCGCGTCGTGGAAGTGTCTCTGGATCGAGCCTATGGTTAGTCCTGTGAGAAGACTCACAGGAGGTATCAAATGGCTACTGCCGCACATCTAGAGCACACCGCACTGGAGTCCGTCTCTGGCGTTGGCGTTCCCGACACCAGGCTCGCACAAGAGATTAAAGAGTTTATCCGAGACACCGAAACCGAACTGCTTTTTAACCACTCCAGCCGCGTTTACTACTTCGGCGCACTCGCAGGAAAACGACGCGGGCTGAAGTTTGACGCCGAATTGCTATATGCCGGCGCCATGTTCCACGACCTTGGCCTCATGCCAGGCCATAGCAGCCCAGCCGATCGTTTCGAGGTCGACGGTGCCAATGCCGCACGCAGCTTCCTCAAGGAGCGTGGAATTCCTCAGGCTGATCTCGATACTGTGTGGACCGCAATCGCGCTTCATACGACGCCCGGGATTCCGCAATATATGCACCCAGTTGTCGCCCTGGTAACAGCGGGCGTTGAGATGGATGTCTTAGGTCTTACCTATGCCGAGTACCCGGACGACGTACGCAGTGCCGTCGTCTCAAAGTATCCTCGTACGCCTCACTTCAAGGAAGACATTCTGCAGGCGTTCTACGATGGCATTCACCAGAAGCCCGAGACAACCTTCGGTAACGTCAAGGCTGACGTTCTGGCGGACAAGGAACCGAAGTTCACTCGTGGCAACTTCTGCAGTGTCATCCGCAACTCCGCCTGGGTCGGCTAAGTCCGTCTTCGCTGGATAAAGAAGCCCTGCTCCTTCGAGCAGGGCTTCTTCTCTTTGGGCGCCACGACGGCAAAAGCTTCTCGGCCCATCCCAGATGAACCCAAATAGAGGAAAAGGTTTACCAAAAAGAGGCGCCATTGGAAGCCTACGCTGCGTTTTGCCTCGCCCCCAAAGACACCGCGCAACTCTCCTCGTCGACCTCTAAGACTCGCCGGATGAATGGTTTACCCCTGAAATCAGAAATGCATGAATAAAATGAGCGCTGTCGCATATGCCAAAAATAACTCATATTTGTGATTTTTAAATGGCTATTCGCGCATTTATGTTTTATTTTTTGTTAACTAACAATTACGGAAAGACACAGCAAGATCCTCCCTCGTTTGCCAAGTAGAGCCTGTTTCGAGGTGGGCGACCGTATCCAAAATCTCCAATTTGAGGCCTCCTATGACGTCGACACAGCACCTCCAAGCATCTCCGTCCGCAAATTGCATCGTCCGCCCGACCTCTCATGGAGGAACATGGAATTTCATTGGCGCAAGCCGTCTACAGAGGTTATTGAGCAGGTATCTGGGCATTCTGCTGCTGGCCTTCGTCTCCTCGGGAGCCTTTGCACAGGTGGATCAGGGAAGCATCTCGGGAACAATCACCGACTCTACCGGGGCCATCATTCCCGGCGCGAGCGTCGTACTGACGAACACCGATAACAACCTGTCTTTCACACGCACCACAAGCAGCGCTGGCGAGTATACGTTTACTCCTATAAAAGTAGGTAATTACTCCATCAAGGTCAGTTCTCCCGGATTCGCAACGGTTCAAAGAGACCACCTCCGCGTGGACGTTAGCGGTTTCGTTGGTTTGAACCTGAAGCTGAGCCCCGGTGCGGTCAGTGAAGTCGTCGAGGTCAAGGCGATAGGGGACTTGCAGACCGAGGACGCCTCCACCGGGCAGGTCTTCAGCGCGGCCCAACTTAACGATGCCCCTCTCGAAGATCGCAACTATCTATTTCTGGCCCAGTTGACGACCGGAGTGAGTTCTCCAAACCAGGGCAATACACAGACGTCAGGCTCGGGATCATTCGCGTCCAACGGCAGTCGCGTGTCCCAGAATGACTTTATCCTCGATGGCGTCGACAACAACTCCAATATGCAGGACTTCCTCAACGGCGCGACCTATGCTGTTCGCCCTCCGCCGGACGCGCTGGAAGAGTTCAAGGTGCAGACCAGCAACTATAGCGCCGAACTGGGACATGCGACCGGAGCAGCAGTCAACGCCTCTATCAAATCCGGCACCAATGTCATCCACGGCAGTCTGTGGGAGTACTTCCGCAATGACCGGCTGAAAGCTAGAGATTACTTCCAGACCTCGGGCACAACCGCCTACCACGACAATGTCTTCGGAGCCACACTGGGCGGCCCGATTCTCAAAGACAAACTCTTCGTCTTCGCCGACGCACAGGGGACTCGGATCTCCTCCTATGTTGGAGAGCAGCCGAACAATACTGTTCCAACGGACGCCATGAGGAACGGCGATTTCTCCGAGATGCTGAACCCAGCCAACACCACGGCCCTCACCAACGGTCCAGTCCCTCTGTACAAGACCGGCGGCAATATCTCTCTAACCCCTGGTGGCGCTGAGACGACGAAGAACCCAAATCTCTACTACTCCTGCCCCTCCGCGACTGCCGTCTACCCGACATCCATTCCTGGCCAGAACGTAATCTGCCCGAACGCCATCAATCCGATCGCCCAGCGGATCCTCAAGCTGTTCCCGGAGCCCAATCAAGGACCGGCTGGTACCGCCTTCGATAACTACACGATTCCCGCCACCGCGTTCACGAATGACACCACCCAGTTCGATGTTCGCGTCGACTACAACCCCTCCTCAAAAGATCAGGCATTCGCCCGTTATAGCTACTCCAACAATCCCACAAACTATGCTCCGCCCTTCCCCATCCTGGACGGCGGTGGCTTTGGCAGCGATGGCCAGACTTCCAACTATGCCAAGGGCGGCGTGTTCAGCGAGACGCACTTCTTTTCACCGACCCTGTCCAATGAGTTCCGGGTCGGCTACAACTACCTGCACGCTTCCTATTTGCAGGTGGGCAGCCAGGCCAACATAGCGGCTCAGTACGGTCTGGGCGGTATCCCGTACGGACCATCGCTCGGCGGCTTTCCGGAGATCAATTTCGGCGGAAACATCGGCGGATACATCAATGGCATCGGCATTCCAGCTTATTTGCCCTCCGACGAAAAGCAGAATGTGATTGAGTTTATCGATAACGTCTCCAAGGTCTGGGGGAAACATAGCCTCAAGGTCGGCGTCAACATCCAGCACACGCGGTTTTATGGTTTGCAATCGCCAAACCCGACCGGCAGCCAAACCTTCAGCGGGCTCTACACCAGCGACCCAGGAGACCATAACGCCAGTGACAAAACCGGTTCAGGCGTTGCAGACTTCCTGCTCGACTCAATGCACAATTCCAGTCTGAACAGCGACACTCCGGTCAACGACTTGCGCTGGTATGACGCAGCCTACATCCAGGACGACTGGAAGGTCCGTCCGAACCTCACCCTGAACCTTGGGCTGCGCTGGGAGTTCACTCAGCCATTCGTCGAACTGCATGACATGCAGGCGAACTTTATAGGCAATTACGCCGGCATGAACCAGGGCAGCGGAACCTTCCTCATCCCTGAATCGCAGCGCAGCTATCCGATCCCTGCCGCGATCCTGGCCGATTTCGCCAAGGACAACATCACGGTACAGTACACGTCCAATCGGTCCCTGGTGAATGCCGATCACCATGAGTTTGCACCCCGTCTCGGATTTGCCTATCAACCCAATGCAACAACCGTCATTCGCGGAGGATTTGGTATCTCCTATGGGGGCCAGGAAAACATCGGATTGGGTCTGAACCTCTTCAACAATCCTCCGTTCTTTCTCAGCGCCGCCTACAATCCGAACCCCGCATCCTGCTACAACACGACCGCCACCGGCGTTATATGCCCGACCAATGGTCAAACTCTGGAGACGGGCTTCGGCGCGGCAGCCACCTCGAACACCGCCCTGGGAACGAACTTCAGCGGATACCCCTCTCTCTTTGGGCAGGATCCTAACGCGAAGAGCTCGTACACCGAGTCCTACAATCTGACCTTGCAGCAGGCCTTCACCCCTACCCTATCGTTCACGCTTGGCTACCAGGGAAATCAAAGCCGTCACCTGCGCGTCAGCTATAGCGCCAACCAATATCCGGGCGTAGTTCCCGTGGATATTGCCAGCGCTCAAACCTATCAGCCCTTCTATGACATCGGCGGCATCGATGTAGTCACAAACGAGGGTCAGGGGCGTTACGACTCACTCCAGACGAAGCTCGACAAAAAGCTCTCTCACGGTCTGTCCTTCCTGGCGGGCTATACCTGGTCGCACAGCCTCGACGACGCCGTCCAGCCCCTTCAGGGCACGGATGGGGGTCAGGCAGGCAATCCCGCCTTCCTCGGCCTGAAGTATGAGTATGGAGCCAGCAACACCGATGTGCGCAACCGCTTCACCTTCTCCCCGCAGTACGACCTCCCTTTTGGCAAGGGGAAGGCGTTCCTGAACCACGGGAGATTCATCGACGAACTGATTGGCGGCTGGAAGACGACGGCTATCTTTCAGGTGCAGACAGGAACGCCGATTGCCCTTCCGCAGCGATTCCGTGTTGGCAACCCATTCACTCCGGGCGGTACCCCCAACGCAATCACTCAGGCAAACCAGGACTGCTCCTCGACGACGAGAACGTTGGCGCACTGGTTCAATCCCTGCGCCTTCAGCCAGGCACCCTCCGCCTACCTTACTGAGGCAGACCTCCTTGCGGCTCAGGCGAATGGGCCAGTCAATGGGGTCCTTCTGAGCCAGGCCGGAACCCTGCCTTACGGGCAGCGGGGCAGGCTGACGGTCAATGGCCCTGGTTTCAACCGGCTCGACCTGTCTCTCTTCAAGAGCTTCCATATCCCCTTCCACGATTCCGCTCTCCAATTGCGTGCTGACGGATTCAATGTATTGAATACTCCCTCCTTCAGCGATCCCAATACCAGCATCACGGGGTCGAATGCAGGCGACATTACTTCGGTCAAGTTCAATGGCATCCTGCCCAACGCTCGCGTTATCCAGGTCGCCGCACGCCTGACTTTCTAACCCAAATCGTTATCCCTAACTGAAAGAGCGCGGCCCCTATGGGGGCCGCGCTCTTTTTGGGGCAGAATGTTGAAAACCTCAGCTGCTGACTGCAATTGCAGTGAGCTTGGCCAAGAATTCGTGTTCGATATTCGCACACTCTTGGTTTCAATACTGCCCGGGTGGCAAAAAGCAGCTTTTACTGCAGAGCCCAACAGTCTTCGAAAGAAGCACTCTCTATTGTTAGTAGAGCTGTATTACCATTCCCTGAGATTTAATACTGTCCTTTTTACCGTCTGAAAAGTACCCGACACGCAGGGTCTGGGCGGCTTTTGGCTCTGAACAGATCGTTCTGGGCTGGTGCTAAAGAATTAGCACCTTTGTTTGCCTCGGGTTCATCCATTCCCTAGATAACCAGACCTGAGACACTAGACAACAGCATCTCTTCAGGAGTTTCCGCACTGATGAAACGTTTGACTTTTCGTAGCACCGTCCCCGTTCAACTGCTTCTTGCTTCTTCGTTCGCGATCGGGCTCGCCGGCTGCAAGCAGGCCCCGCCAGCTCAAGCGGCTGGAGGTCCTCAGGCCATGCCCGTCCAGGTGTCGACGATCTCCTTGTCGTCCGTACCCGCAAGCGATACCTATGTCTCCACCATCAAGAGCCGGCGTTCGGCCACCATGCAGCCCCAGGTGGACGGTAACATCACGCGCATCCTGGTTAAGTCGGGCGACCGCGTCAAGGCGGGCCAGTTGCTGATGACCATCGACCCGCTCAAGCAGCAGGCCACCGTCGCCCAGCAACGCGGTACCGAACTGCAGAAAAAAGCCGTCGTCGACTACAACCGGATCGAAGAGAACCGCCAGAAGCAGCTCTTTGAGGCGGGTGTAATCTCGCGCGATGCGTATGACCAGGCCGTGCAGTCGCTTGGCAACTCCGCCGGCGATTACGACGCAGCCGTACAGGGCACTCATACCCAGCAGCAGCAGCTCGCCTACTATCAGATTCGCGCCCCCTTTGCAGGCATCATCGGCGACGTCCCCGTCCACCAGGGCGACTACGTTTCGTCGACAACGGTGCTCACCACGGTGGATGAAAACTCCGGCCTGGAAGCCTATATCTATATTCCGACCGAGCGCGCTACGCAGGTGAAGCTTGGACTGCCTGTAGAGTTGCAGGACACCGCCGGCAACACCATCACGAAGTCCACCATCAGCTTTCTCTCGCCGCAGGTGGACAACGGAACCCAGACCATTCTGGCTAAAGCGGAAGTGCCTTCCGCAACCGGCGCCTTGCTGGTTCGCAACCAGCAACTCATCAATGCGCGAGTCACATGGTCCAGCAACCCCACACCGGTTGTGCCGGTGCTTGCGATCACCCGCGTCGGCGGACAGACCTTCGTCTTTCTAGCTGCTTCCGGCGCAAATGGTTACTCCGCGCATATGGTCGCAGTCACGCTCGGCGACACGCTTGGCAATACCTATCCAGTCCTCACCGGTCTCCACGCTGGAGATAAGGTCATTCTCTCCGGTCTGCAGTTCCTGCAGGAAGGCATGCCGGTCAAACCACTTAGCTAACTGTTTTTTGTTTTGCGCCGTCATCCTTAGCCGTACGGGAACTCCCAGGGAATGTTCTTTGCTCCATGGGATGTTTTAGCGAAGAGCCACCGCCTATGCGGTGGTATCCACTACGGGAGGGCTTTTCCGGCCTTCCCCTTGCCCCTGAGCGCCGATCGTTGCTCAGGGGCAAGGATTCGGGATAGCGGCGAAAGCAAACAGACAACAAAGCTCTTTATTCTGCTGTGAAGTACGAGGTACGCACTCTTGTTCGTAGACTTTTTCATTCGCCGCCCGGTCTTCGCCTCCGTCTGCGCTCTGCTCATCGTGCTCGCGGGAGCGGTCGTTATTCCCGGCCTGCCGATCTCACTCTATCCAGACCTGGCGCCACCGCAGGTCCAGGTAAGCAGCGTCTACATCGGCGCCAACTCCCAGGCCGTGGAGCACGACGTGACAACGCCGCTCGAAGAGTCCATCAACGGCGTTGAGGGCATGCGCTACATCACGTCCTCCAGCAGCAACGATGGCAGCAGCTCGATCACGATTACCTTCCAGACCGGCTATGACATCAATATCGCCGCCGTCGACGTGCAGAATCGTGTCTCCAGCGCCCAGGGCCTGCTTCCGCAGGCGGTCAAGAACACCGGCATCACCATCACCAAGTCGAACCCCAACTTCGTCTTCGCAGCCGGCTTCTACTCCGACAACAACCGCTACTCGCAGGACTTCATCTCCAACTACCTCGATCTGTACGTCAAGGATCCCCTGGAGCGCATCTCCGGTGTCGGCGCCGTGCAGATCTTCGGTGTTCGCAAGTATGCGATGCGCCTCTGGCTGGACCCCACGAAACTGGCTGCGCGCCAGCTCACAGCTACCGACGTCGTCAGTGCGCTGCAGGAGCAGAACGTCGAGATCGCCGCGGGTAACGTGGGCCAACAGCCCATGTCGCCACCGCAGGACTTCCAATACTCGGTCCGTGCTGTCGGACGTCTGACCACGCCGGAACAGTTCAATAACATCGTCCTTAAGAACGGACCCACGGGCATCATCCAGCTTCGTGATGTGGGCCATGCCGAACTCGGTGCCGAAGACTACAGTACAAATCTCAACTTCTCCGGCGCTACCGCCGTTGGTGTTGGCGTGCAGCAGCTATCTACCGCCAACGCACTGGACGTGGATCGCAAGGGCAAGGCTGCGCTGCTTGAGCTCTCCAAGAGCTTCCCTCCCGGCCTGCACTACACGGTTGCGTTTGATACCACGACTGTCATCGGTGACTCCATCCATGAGGTTGTCATCACCCTCGCGGAAGCGATCATCATCGTCATCGCCGTCATCTTCCTGTTCCTGCTCGACTGGCGCGCGACGATCATTCCTGCCATCACGATTCCCGTCTCGCTGATCGGGACGTTCGCGTTCATTAAAATCTTCGGCTTCTCCATTAACTCGCTCACGCTGTTCGGCATCACGCTCGCGACAGGTCTGGTCGTAGATGACGCGATCGTCGTCATCGAAAATGTGCAGCGACATCTCTCCGAAGCGGATCCCAACAACCCGGACCATGATCCGCACAAGGCCACCTCTGTCGCCATGGGCGAAGTAACCAGCGCCGTCATCGCGACCTCGCTCGTGCTGATCAGCGTGTTCGTGCCAGTCAGCTTCTTCCCTGGCACCACGGGCATTCTGTACAAGCAGTTCTCGCTGACCATTGCCTTCGCGATCGCGATCTCGGCGTTCAACGCGTTGACACTTTCGCCCGCACTCGCCGCGCTCTTCCTGCGCGGAGAAGAAGATAAGTACAAGTTCCTGGACTGGACGCACATCGATTTTCTGAAGCGTGCCTATCGCGGCTTTGCGCACCTTGTCGACAACTCGCTCTCGGGACTTGCCTCCGCATATGGCCGCGCGATCCATTTCATCCTGCGCATCCGGTGGGTCATGATGGTGCTCTTCGCCGCCGGCCTCTGGGCCACGGCCTACATGTATCAGCATGTACCGACGGCCTTCGTTCCCGGAGAAGACCAGGGCTACTTCATCCTGCAGGTGCTTGCCCCGCAAGGCGCATCGCTCACCTATACAACCCATCTGGCCGATCAGGCGCAGGCCATTCTCAAGGAGGATAAAGATGTCCTCGGCACCTTCTCGATCATGGGTTTCGGGTTCAGCGGCACCGCACCGAATCAGGGCCTGATCTTCGTTCCGTTGCAGCCGCAGGACCAACGCCTTGAAAAGGGCCATGCCGACACGGACATCATTGCGCGAGTGACTCCAAAGCTGTTTGGCATTCCCGGCGGCATCGTCGTGGCCTTCCCGCCACCCGCGATTCAGGGTCTCGGCAACTTCGGAGGCTTCCAATTCGAACTGCAGGATCAGGGCCGCAACACCTTGCAAGACATCGATCGGGTAGCCCACCAGATCGCCGCAGCAGGCAACGACCCGAAGTCAGGCCTCGTCGGAATGTTCACAAGCTTCACCTCCAATGATCCGCAATTGCTGGTCAACATCGACCGCGCAAAGGCCAAGACGATCGGCGTACCCTTCTCGCAGATCAGCGATGCGCTCGGCGTCTACATGGGATCGGAGTACGTCAACGACTTCGAGTTCAACAACCGCTCGTACCGCGTCTATATACAGGCAGATGCTCCGTTCCGCCGCACGTCGAAAGACATCCGCCAGTTCTACGTCCGCAGCAATAGTGGACAGATGATTCCGCTCGACGACCTGGTCACGATCGATGAGAGCTCGGGACCGCAGACGATCAGCCACTACAACCTCTTCCGCTCGGCTGAGATCCTCGGCTCTGCGGCTCCAGGCAAGTCTTCTTCCGAAGGTCTCGCCGCGATGGAAGCCGTTGGGAAGAAGGACATGCTGCAGGGTATGAGCTTCGAGTGGTCCGGACTGGCGCTGGAAGAGATTGAGTCCAGCGGCAAGGCGATTGTCATCTTTGCCCTGGGTCTGCTGGTGGTCTATCTGGCACTCTCGGCACAGTATGAGAGCTTTGCGCTACCGTTCATCATCCTTCTCGCCGTGCCGATGGCTGTGCTCGGTGCGCTGTCCTTTGTCGCGATGAGAGGACTGGTGGACGACGTGTACGTGCAGATCGGCCTGGTGATGCTGATCGGTCTCTCGGCTAAGAACTCGATTCTTATCGTCGAGTTCGCGGAGCAGATTCGCGAGAAGGGCCTCAGCATCTCGGAGGCTGCGATTCAGGCCGGCGAGCTTCGCCTGCGCCCGATTCTCATGACCAGCTCCGCCTTCATCCTCGGCGTTCTGCCGCTGGTGTTCGCAACCGGCGCGGGTAAATTGGGACGGCACTCCGTCGGTACAGCTATCGTCGGCGGCATGCTTCTCTCTACCGTGCTGAACCTGTTCTTCATCCCGGTTCTGTATGTGCTGCTGAAGACGTTCCTGGAGCGCTTCAACAAGTCCAAGAAGAAGCCTGTCGAAGCATAACCATCAGACTGTAGCTTGCTCGCACCTAATGATGATTTTCAACTCACCCCTATTGTGGCCAGGTGGCCAGAATAGGGTTGGGTTGTTTGATAGATGGATGTCGATGAGCAGCTCGGGCTGTTACCACCTATCGACATCGGACAGAGAGATCACAACTACCCGTAGTTTCCGCAAATATCGTTTGCAAGGGACAAATTTGGTATCGTTCTGATGGAAGGCGAATTGGCTTTGGTATCGGAGGCCGGGAATGAAACGACGGTCGTTTCTGCTCCTTGGGGCGTTAAGTCCTATAGCTCTCTTTACTCGCTATCTAGGTGCGAGAGCAGTAAGGGCGCCACTCCCAATTGACTATCGGCAACAGGCCGAGGAGTTGAATGAATTAGCATCGACGATTCAGAGACCCGGCGATGCTCGTCACCTGGTCGACTTCTTGACCGAGCTGTTCTCTAAAGAAACGCCAACTGCGTGGTTGAACCGCTCACTCCGGAGTCGGATAGCCCAAGCGGAGTTCTCTGCCGTGTCGGACCCTCAAAAGGGTATTCCTGAGCCGCGCCTTGCGGAAGCATGGAATGCTTATGTCGATACGATACGAGCACCTGACGATTTGAAGGTCACTCCCGCCGAAATTCACAACCTTCGCGACGCATTCCTGACGACTGCCCGCCTTAGTTGGGATCGCGGTTCCCGGAACATCTGGACGGTCCCTTCGATCTACGCGACGCTATCGGATGGACGGTTAGCTCCGGGCTGCCGAGCGGTGGAATCAATTCGCGTGCTCTGGGATCTCGCGAACATGCCCGATAATCTCAGAGGAGCCCGTGATCGTGAGAGCAAGGGTGTGCTTGCTTCAGAGTTATACCGCAGGCCACAGTCGGCCGGGTCGTCCGTCACACGTGCTCGGGTAACGGCTACTGTGAGAAATCCCAATCCCATGGAGCTTGCAGATCGAGATTACATCAAGCTCTACGGCAATAAGGCTTTCAATAAAGCTGTAATGGCGATGCTCAATGCAACTTTGTCGTGATGTATCTGCATAAACCTGCCGAACGCGGTTCCATAGACACAACAAGGAACTGCGTTGGAGCGGGTTCCCGCAAAATCGCAAGTCGAAAGCCTACGATCGTTAGCCCAATCAAGGCACATGCTTCTCTCCACCGTGTTGAACCTCTTCTTCATCCCGGTTCTGTACGTGCTGCTGAAGACGTTCCTGGAAAGATTTAGCAAGTCGAAGAAGAAGCCAGTCGAAGCGTAACCATCACGCCTATAGCTTGCTCGCACCGAATGATGATTTTCAACTCAACCCTATTCCGGCCAGGTGGCCGGAATAGGGTTGAGTTGTTTGATAGATGGATCTCGGTGAGTGACTCGGCATGAAGTCATCAGTCGATCATCGCTATTGTTGTGTGCGCAGAGGTCTAATATCTGGAAACAGAGGTTTCCAAGAAAATGGCCAAGAATTTCAGTACTACTGCCGCTTGGCACGAAAATGAAGGCGCTACGGCACGAGTGAAACAGTTGCTCGAAGAGTCCGGGGCATTAGTGGAATCTCGCGTGTCGGCTATTTGTCACGACTTTGCGGCCAAAGCCGACAAGAAGCAAGGCGTGCATGTTCGAAGCGACTCACTAACATATGGACTCGATTCCGACTCAAGCCCCTTGAGGCAGATCGACCAGCATGTAGAGTTTTATAAGGAATTCGCAATCAATGATCGGGGGGGCGCAGTGTTGCGTCTTCAACTCCCGATAGAGGTAAAGCACAGAAAAGAGCTTCAACTAGTTGGGATTCGCTACCCGGAGCATTCCTATCGGCCTCGAATGCCGATCTCTGGCTTTTTGAATGGAACCGATATTTTTCGGGAGATTGCGCTAGCTGACCCCTTCCCCTCGATTCCGCTTCTTCATCCAGTGCTACTAGAAATTCAGGGTGGCACTACTCCGCAAAGAGTCTTCGGCGAAAATCTCATTCACAATGCGGGGTCTGCTCTCTATGACTATATTCATTATTCATTTCGATCTGACAGGCGAAACAGGAGATTCTCCCGATCTTCCTTATGGCGCTGACGCTATTGAGTCTATGGGACTGATGGATCAATTTAGTGACTTCTTGGAAGAGAAACATTTCGCGTGGTGGAGCGTCCTGCGAGATTGGATGCGGGACAACTTTACAGAAGAAGTCATTCTGAAGTTCAACGAGATGCTTGGGAACAGCCGACTGTTTCAAGGAATTGAACTGTATTGTCCGATAATTTGCATGGACATCCCAATCTGGATGTACGACGGCAAGGTCTTCTCACCATGCGACTCGTTACTCACCCGTATCAGAGTCAATCGCTGGCCTGGGAGTCTTCGGCAAACGCTTGCCGGATACACGGCCGAAGCGCCGATCCTGATTGTAAGTCAGTCCGGCCTGTCTAACATCTTAGAAGAATCAAAACGATGGTTTCACAAGACTGAGAGCGTAATCGGCCGCGCCGACACACGAGTCAAGGGACGATGGTTTATCGAGTCGGCGTTCTACCAGATGGCTTTAAGAAAGGGCTTTGCCGAAGAACCACAATCATGGGTGCGCTCCGATCTTGATATCCTGTCGGACATTTAGTCCAAATGTCGAAGAGGAAGTCCAAGCCCGAGACCCACAGTGAGTTCGATCACGATCGACGCTAAATCGCCTATCGCTTGTCGAGAGCATGAACCTACATTAGCGAGTAGTGCGCATTTTCGGATATGTGATTATTCAGCTATTGAGTGTCAAGAGCGAACGTTCTTCCGCAATTTGCCAACCAGAATATTGTTGATTCCACAATGATGCCTGTCCAAGTAGGTCTCTTGATGCAAAGAGCGAAGCCCTGTGTAACGGCCCCGAACCATTGCCAAGCCCTGAAAGGGCGATCTTTCGATGGCAGTGGCAGCACGATCATGCATCGGAGGTTGAAAGCCCGGTATATCTCGCTAGTGCAACCGAGATATACCGGACTTTCAGCCCTCAACTCTGTGGTGGTCTGTTTCCTGGGGCTTGCGCCCCAGGCTGGTATATATCGCCCCCTTGGGGCTTGGACTCGTGGTCGTTTGAATTTCTGCGCTCCATTTCGCTCTGAAGTCGTAACCCAGCGCTGCGGCGACACGTCGAGCAAAAAACGCTCGCCAGCCGCCTTCACCCTTGATGCAGAGCGTGATCCAAACATTTGTGGCGCGCGCTTTGCCTCACCACTCTGGGCTGGTATATATCGCCCCGTTGGGGCTTGTACCCGTAGTCGTTTGAGCATTTCCGCTCCATTGAAATTGAGTGCGGTAAGCGCGGTATATTGCGGCAGCACGATATCTCGCTAGTGCGACCGAGATATACCGGGCTTTCAGCCTAATGCCACTTACTTTCCGCAGGGAAGGAGCCAGTGTAGGCCGGACTGTCCTATTTGGCTTCTTTGGTAATGCAGAGATCCGCGAAATGCAGGGGTTTCTCCGCTCCCGTTGGTCGGTCGAAATGACAGGTATGAGGTAGTTTTAAATACAACTGCTGTTTCAGTTGAAAAGTAAGTGGCATTGGCCTTCAGCCCTCAACCTTGTGGTGGTCTGTTTCCTGGGGCTTGCGCCCCAGGCTGGTATATATCGCCCCCTTGGGGCTTGGACTCGTGGTCGTTTGAGTTTGCGCGCTCCATTTGAAATTGAGTGCGGTAGGCACCGGTTTATTGCGGCAGCACGATATCTCGCCCCCTTAGGGCTCTACCTTCGTTGGGGTCGTAACTCAGGGCTGCGGAGACACGGCGAGCAAAAGCGCTCACCGCGTCTCCTCCACTCTGGGCTGGGATATATCGCCCCGTTGGGGCTTGTACCCGTGGTCGTTTGAGTTTCTACGCTCCATTTCGCTCTGGAGTGTATGGCCATTTATCGATGGCAGTGGCAGCACGATCATGCATCGGAGGTTGAAAGCCCGGAATATCTTGCCAATGTGACCGAGATATACCGGGCTTTCAGCCCTCAACTTTGTGGTGGTCTGTTTCCTGGGGCTTGCGCCCCAGGCTGGTATATATCGCCCCCTTGGGGCTTGGACTCGTGGTCGTTTGAATTTCTGCGCTCCATGTCGCTCTGAAGTGTATGCCCATTTATCGACGGCAGTGGCAGCACGATATCTCGCTAGTGCGACCGAGATATATCGGGCATTCAGCCTAATGCCACTTACTTTCCACAGGGAAGGAGCCAGTGTAGGCCGGACCGTCCTATTTGGCTTCTTTGGTAATGCAGAGATCCGCGAAATGCAGGGGTTTCTCCGCTCCCGTTGGTCGGTCGAAATGACAGGTATGAGGTAGTTTTAAATACAACTGCCGTTTCAGTTGAAAAGTAAGTGGCATTGGCCTTCAGCCCTCAACCGTGCGATGGTCTGTGTCCTGGGGCTTGCGCCCCAGGCTGGGATATATCGCCCCGTTGGGGCTTGGACCCGTGGCGGCGTGAGCAGTTCCGCTCCATTTTGTTTCGAGCCGGGCGCACACTCCCTTACCACCCCCACTCATGACAGAAAGCCGTCATAAATGGGGCACCCGGCCAGAATAAGGTTGAGTTGCTTGATAGAGGGATCTCGACGAGTGACTCGGCCTGCCGGCATCACTCGAGACGCAGAATGATCGACTTATCGATGCAACCCAAAATTCTTGTTGACAGAGACTCTTTATCCCTGTTTACTCTAGGCGTGTAGCAAACAAGCCTATGGCAGATACTTCCTCTCGCGATTTGTTTCCTGGAGCACTCGAGATGATGATCCTCGAGTCGCTTCGCCGTCAGCCGGCGCACGGCTATGCGCTGGTGCAGCATATCCAGCAGCGGTCCAACAACCTGCTGCAGGTTGAAGAGGGCTCGCTGTATCCAGCGCTCCAGAGGCTTCTGAAGGCAAAGCTGGTCAAAGCCGAGTGGGGTGTTTCGTCCACGAATCGCCGGGTGAGAACCTATCAGATCACTGCGTCTGGCCTTCGCCATTTAGAGCAGCAGATCTCTAGCTTTGAACGCATGTTCGAGGGCATCACTCTGGTCCTCGATCCGAGTAAATCCACTGTCAGCTAGGAGGAGGTTCCAATGAACTGGATCCCGGGCATCTTCCGCCGCAGCAAACTCTACGACGATCTCTCCGAAGAGATGAGTCTGCATATTGAAGAGCGCGTGGAGCAGCTGACGCGCGAAGGGTTAAGTCCGCAGGAGGCTGAGCGTCAGGCGCGGATCTCCTTCGGCAATCTCACTCTGGTTGAGGAGCGCAGCCGGGAAGTTTGGCAGTGGCCAACTCTGGAATCGATCTGGCGCGACGTCCGATTCGCTCTGCGACAGTTGCGCCGTTCTCCGGGATTCACGATTGCCGCCGTCCTGACGCTGGCGCTGGCTATTGGCGCCAATGCTGTGGTGTTCAGCATTTTGAACGCGTTCCTTCTGCGTCCTTTGAATGTGTCGCGGCCGGAGAGTCTGTACCAGCTACAGCATGGGTACGAAGCCTCAGCGTACCAGTCGTATCCGGACTACCTCGACCTGCGCGATCGCAACCACAGCTTCGATGGCCTGGTGGCGTACACCGTCGATGAAGTGGGACTGGATGCGGGTAGCGATCCAACCGAAGTGTGGGTGGAGGAAGCCAGCGGGAACTACTTCGATGCCCTCGGACTTCAGCCGTATCTGGGTCATTTCTTTCATGCCGCCGATGAGCACGGGACGAACAGCGCGCCTTACATTGTACTGAGCTATGAGTATTGGCACACGCATTTTGAAGACGACCGGAGCGTGGTCGGCCGTGTAGTCCAGCTGAACAGGCATCCGTTCACCATTCTGGGTGTAGCCCAACCTAAATTTAACGGTACGCTGCTGTTTTTCAATCCCACGATGTGGGTGCCGATCGTCGAGCATCCGGCGCTGGGCGCGAACGATCTGAGCACGCGCGGGGACCGTTGGGTCTTCGAGACGATGGGGCGTCTGAAGCCGGGAGTCACTCCCGAGCAGGCGGTTGCCGACCTGAACTCGGTCGGAGCGTACCTCGAAAAGACCTATCCCAAAGACGAGAGCAAGATGACCTTCGCGCTGGCTCGCCCCGGCTTGTACGGCGATTATCTTGGGAAACCGGTTCGGGCATTTATGGGGGGATTGATGCTGCTGACGGCCCTCATTCTGCTTGCCGCATGCGCCAATCTCGGAAGCCTATTTGCCGCTCGCGCCGCCGATCGCTCACGCGAGGTTGCACTGCGGCTCGCGCTCGGAGCGACCCGCACGCGCATTCTCCGGGGACTGTTTACGGAAGCGATCTTGATTTCGCTTGCCGGGGGCAGTGTGGGCCTAATAGGAAGCGTTGCACTGCTGCGCGCTCTGAGCGCGTGGCGGCCATTTTCCAGCTGGCCCATCCATCTCTCAGTCACCCCCGACGCCACCGTGTATGGGATGGCAGTGCTGCTGGCTGTGGTCAGCGGACTGCTCTTCGGGGCGGTTCCTGTCCGGCAAGTTCTGCGCACGAATCCGTATGGAGCGGTCAAAGCGGGTTCAAGCAGCCGCGCGGGGAAGGGGGTGAGCGCGCGCGAGGTCCTTCTGGTTGCGCAGATTGCGATCTGTGCGGTGCTGGTCACGGCTTCGCTCGTCTCGGTACGGGGACTGATTTACTCGCTCCACGCCAAATTTGGTTTCGATACCGACGGTATCATGCTGGCGGAGACCGATCTGAGCATGGCCGGATACAGCGGGGACCGAGTGCCCCCAATGCAAAGACAGATGATCCATGCGATGGAAGGGATTCCCGGCGTGGAGGCTGTGGGATTGGCCGATTCTGTGCCATTCGCGATGGGTGTCAGCAATGTGATGGTCTTTGCCGATAACGCGGCGGACTTGCGGCCAGTGAATGCAGCCGCCCACTCCTATATCTTCCATGTTTCCCCGGGGTATTTTCGAGCTGCGGGCACAGCCCTGTTATCAGGGCGCGACTTCTCATGGCACGACGACAAGAATTCTCCGCTGGTGGCGTTGGTAAATAGCGAGTTTGCTCGCAGGCTCTTCGGTTCTCCCAGCAGCGCCATAGGCCGCTTTTACAAGTTGCGCGATGGAACGCGGATACAAATAGTAGGGGTTACTGAAAATGGGAAATATAACACCCTGACCGAAGACCCGGAGCCGGCCGTATTTGTTCCCATCCTTCAATCGCCATCCATTGCGACAACGCTAGTGGTGCGCGCCAGCTCCCATGCAATGAACAGTGCCGGGAACGTTTCGAACAACTCGCTGGACTTTCTAGGCGCGGCCATGAGAGACACATTGCGGCGACTCGATCCCGGGATGCCCGTGATCGTAGAAACACGGGCAGCGCCGCTCGCGGTAACTCTCTTCGGTCCACGTATGGCAACCGTAGCCCTAGGCGTGCTGGGCGTGATGGGCGCAATGCTCTCGATCACAGGAATCTTTGGCATGGCGGCATACTCGGTGAGCAAGCGGCTCAAAGAGTTGGGTATCCGAGTCGCTCTCGGCGCGCAGCGCAGCGAAGTGTTGCAAGCTGCGTTGGGACGGGCAATCAAGTTGCTGGCGATTGGGTCGTTCGCCGGGCTTGGGCTGGGACTTTTGGCAACACGTGTTTTGGCCTTTATCGTGTATCAAGCAACGCCGCGCGATCCGCTTATCCTGGGCGGTGTAGTGCTTGCGATGGCACTGCTGGGTCTGGTAGCCACATGGATTCCTGCGCAACGCGCACTGTCGGTTGATCCCTTGGTTCTGCTGCGGGACGAGTGAATCCGCACCCTCGCTAATGCAGCCTTCTTTCTCATCACGTTCAAAAAAGTGTAGACCTGCTTGCTTGGCGAATAATCGCCATATCGCTTGTCGAGAGCATGAACCCACATTAGCGAGTAGTGTCCATTTCGGAAATGCGATCGTTCAGATGTTGAGTGTTGAGAGCGAACGTCCTTCCGCAATCTGTCGAGCCCTGAAAGGGCGATCTATCGATGGCCGTGGCAGCACGATAGGTCGCCTCCTCAGGGCTCTACCTTCGTTGGGTTGGTAACCCCAGCCAGTTGCCGTCTTCCGGGGACCTATTCCGGACGCAGTGTTTTGGGCTTTACCCTGAACAGTCTTGTGTTTACGTTGGCTGGGTTGGGGAGGTGCGGTTGGGCTGCGTGAGTGCAATTGCGCGCGGCCGTATCAGTAGCATCCCGACGACAAACCCGGTGACTAAACCACCGAAGTGGGCGGAAAGGTCTGTCGTCCTGGTGATGGAACCGTAGACGACGTTGTAGAGAACGAAGATTCCTGCGGACTTGGCAATGCTCTTGGTCACTGCTGGATCGAGCGACCGTCGATTTCTGAGAAGAAAACCGAACACCGCGCCGTACAGGCCGAAGATGGCGCCCGAGGCCCCTGCGCCGACCGCGTGCGGAGCACCCACACACTTACGAGACTGCCTCCGAGGCCTGCGAAGAAGTAAATCAGCAGATAGCGTGCGCGTCCGAAGGCTCTTTCAATAAACGGCCCAATCTGGAAGAGCACGTACATATTGAAGCCGATATGGATGATGCCGAAGTGAAGAAAGCAGGAGGTGAGCAGACGCCACCATTGATGTGCGCCTATGGTGAGAGGGCCGAAGTCACCGCCCCAGTTCGCCACGTCGAGAGGCGTCGGCTGGGTGAAGGAGACGCCGCTTGCCACCATGGCGGCAAAGACCAGAACGTTGATCCCAATCAGGGCGTAGGTGATGGCATAGGGACTGCGGGCGCGGGGCGCGCCGGATTGCCGGGGGAGGGGTTGGGTGGCGGCGTGGTCCATGTGTCTACAGTTCTAACATTGCCGGGGTTTGGGACGGGGATGGGCGGGGGATGAGGCTCTATCTTCGTTGGGGTCGTAACCCAGGCTGGGACCCGACTCTTCGAGAAACTACTGGGCACCTCGTGAGCCGACATGTACTATCGGAATCGAATACTGAGCACAGACATGCTGCTCTGCGTCCGGAGAATGAACGCGCCATGACTATCCTCGCTCGCCTGGAGCTCTGGAAAGAGCAAGGTGCAATATCGACTGAGCAGCAGGCTCATTTAGCGAGCCTCTCTCGCGGAGAACCCGTCTCCCTCTCGCTTGAGCTCAACCTTCTCCTCTATGCAGGTGTGTTGGCGTTCGTTGCCGGACTTGGCTGGACTATCTCCACATGGTCTCAGCAACTCGGTGATGTACTCATCCTGGCCATTCTCTCCATCATCCTCGCCGCCTCTTTTTGGTATTGCTTTTCCCGCGCGACAGCCTGGTCGGCTGCAGAGACGGCCGCACCGACTGCGATCTTCGACTATGTCCTCTACCTCGGCAGCCTCGTCTGGTGTGTAGAACTCGCTTACCTGGAGAACCGTTTCCACGTCCTTTCCGGACAATGGGATCTCTATCTCCTGGCCACGGCTCTCCTCTTCTTCTTCCTTGCCTATCGTTTCGACAATCGCTTCGTGCTGTCTCTCGCTTTGTCCTCACTCGCCGGATGGTTCGGGATCACTATCTCGCGTTGGCCGTCTCATCAGGACGCGGAATACCGGCAATATGCGCTGCTCTACGGCCTGCTGGTCGGCGTGGCCGGAGTCATTCTCCAGCGCCTCAAACTGAAGCCGCATTTCTTTGGCACGTATCTGAACATCGCCACCAATGTCCTCTTCTGGGCAATCCTTTCCGGGGTCTTCGAACACGAAGGCAATGGCCTGTGGCTTGTCTTTCTGCTGATCGCCTGTGGTTCCTCTCTTACCTGGGGCCTGAAGCGCCGCGCGTTTGCCTTCGTCGCCTACGCCGCCGTCTACGGCTACCTAGGCGTCAGCTCGCTGCTCATCCGCAACTCCTCGGACTTCAGCTTTATCCTGACCTACTTCGTGTTCACCGCAATCGCAATGATCGTGGGGCTTGTCCTGATCGCGCGTCACTTTGGGAGGACGGAGTGAGAATCTACACGGAATCGAACGAAGAGACCCTGCGTGCCCGCAAACTCCTGAAGCAGTGGACCGGCGACGGTTCCCTCAGCAAAGAGCAGTACCAGCGCCTTGAACAAGACACGGTCACCGACCTGCGCATCACCAATATCTTTTTGAGGCTGGTACTTTTCTTCTTCACCCTGATCGGCGTAGCCGCCGCAGGCGCGCTCTTCTACACGATCTTTCTTTCGCGGCCATCGGATCAAACCACAGGCATACTCTTATTGATCTTCGCTGCTGTCTCCTACATGGCCGCCGAGGTCGCCGTAGCCCAGGCCCGTCTGTATCGCTATGGGATCGAGGAAGCACTCGCCGTCTGTTCGGTTGCATTTCTGTGCGGAGGAGTGGCCCTCTTTTTTTTCAGTGGCAGCCCCCAGTCCTCGCGCGAAATTCAGTTTGTGGTTCCCGCCGTTGGCGCCATTGCTTCGCTCTGGATCTGGTACCGCTTCAATCTGTGGTATGCCTTTCCCGCCGCGATGATCTTCGCCATCTTCCTGCCCGGCTACTGGACCACCTCTCCCTCGGCGCAGCATGTCTTCCTCTCCGTGTTGTATGCAGCCGGACTGATCTGTATAGTCCTCATTCGTTCCCGCCACCACTTCGATACCCTTGAAGATGCGTACTCGCTCTCTGAGGCGTTTCTATGGCTCGGTATATACCTGATCTTGAACCTCAAGATTTCAGTTTTGAGCTTGCCCTCACAGTTGTGGAGCAACACGCGGCCCTCCTCGGAGTTCGCTGTCCCGTTCTACTGGACGACGTGGGTGCTCATATGGTGCCTGCCGCCCCTCATACTCGCACGCGGCGTTCGCCAGAAGGATCGCCTCATCCTCGCGGTCGGTGCGATTACTGCCGTCCTCACCCTTGCTACCAACAAACCGTACCTCGGCTGGCAGCGGCATACCTGGGACCCGATGCTTCTCGGGATAGCACTGACTGGCGTTGCATGGTTCCTTCGACGCTGGCTCGCTCTGGGTCCGGGCGGAGTTCGCCACGGCTTTACGGCCGCACCTCTGTCGGGGAAGGACAAACACGCGATGAGCGTCGGCTCTGCCGTACTCGGACTAATAACACCTCCAGCCATAACGCCAACCCCGCAACCCACCAATCCAGACTCTAGGTTTGGCGGAGGATCGGGAGGCGGAGGCGCTAGCGGCGATTTTTAAAGGGCTTGCCAGCCGATACAATCGGATACTCTACCTCCCCAGCGCGAGAGCTGTGATCGACAGTGCTTGAGGCACAGTTTTGAGGTAATTCATCCCAAATCACAGTATCGGTGCTATTGCTTTAAGATTCCCTGGCGCTATTTGATTGTGCGTGTTGCACCATCAGGCAGAAGCCTTTTCAGCGTCCGGAAGCGGCCCCTTTGAGTTTGTAAGCGTCGTTACAGTGTTTCGCCAAGAACTCCAACAAGACTCTGACTTTCGGCGAAGCGGCGAGCCGGGCCGGATGCAGGGCGTATAACTCAATCGGCTCCGGCTCCCATTCCGGTAGCAGCCGCACCAGCCTGCGCTCTTTCAAATCGGGAGCGACTTCGGCTTGACCGAGCATGGCAATGCCCAGACCCTTCAGAGCGAGTTGGTGATGCACGGAAGGATCGGGTACGGCCACTCGTGCGACCACTTGAACCTCACGCACCTCACGTTCGCGGTGGAGGCGCCACATCGCGTGGTCTCCTGGCTCACCCGGTGGGCCACAGTTGGACACAATGCAGGGATACTGCTGCAGATCGGCAGGCGATTGCGGCCGCCGATATCGTTTGAGCAGTGCAGGACTTGCGTACAGGCCCAATCGCACCCGCATAAGAGGCTTGACCAGCCAAGCAGAATCTTCCAGCGGTCCAACCCGCACAACCATATCGAAGCCCTCGTCGCTCTGCCGCTCTTTCGCGTGCAGCAGTTCGATGTGGACGCGTAACTCCGGGTACAAGAGCAAGAACTCGTTCATCAGCGGTTCCAGCACGAAGCGTGCGAACGCGACGGGCGCACCGATGCGCAGTTTTCCTTTGGGTGTAGCCATCATTGCGCCGATCGCAATATCTGCCAGTTCGGCCTCTTCGATCACTCTTTCGCAGTGGGTGAGGTAAAGCCTGCCCGCTTCGGTAAGCCGGACGCTGCGCGTTGTGCGCTGGATCAATTGAACGTCCAGTCGCTGTTCCAGCCGGCTAATGGCACGGCTGACAGATGACTTGGGAAGCTTGAGACGCTCGGCGGCCAACGTGAAACTCCTCGACTGAGCCACCAGCGCAAAGGTTTGAAGCTCGTTGAGATTCGTCATCGCCACCTCCCGATCGTTCCACTGTTGGAACAGTGTATTGCAAGCAGCTCGATTGTTGCATCGGCCCTCCATTTCCTCGAATCGAACTCGGCAGAAGTACAAGAGGGAGGAAAAGAAAATGTATTTGATCGTTGGAGCAACGGGAAATGTTGGAAGCGAAGTCGTAGCGCAACTGCTGGGGGCGGAAAAGCAAGTGCGGGTCTTCACGCGGGATGCTTCGAAGGTCTCTCATCTGAATGGCCACCTCGAGGTCGTAGTCGGCGACTTGATGGAGACCGATACTTTCGCAAAAGCTGTCGCTGGCGTTGAGGGTGTCTTCCTGATGAATGGCCCTCTCGAAGGCGAAGCCTTTCGTCGCTTAATCGATGCGACAAAGGCATCCGGGAATCCGCGGGTTGTCTTTCTCTCGACCTTGTTTGCGGCGTATCCGGACTCACTCATCGGTCAGTTGCACAAGGACAAGGAAGATGTCATCCGCGCTTCAGGCCTCTCGCATAGCTTCGTGCGTGCTGGAAACTTCATGACGAACACGTTTCAGTGGCTTGAGACCATCAAGAGCGAAGGCGTGGTCTATAACGCCACGGGAGAAGCAAAGACGGCACCAGTAGCTCCTCAGGACATCGCCGCTGTGGCAGTTCAGGCGCTGACCAAACCCGACGCCCCAGAGATTCTAGAGGTTACTGGGGGCGAGTTGCTCACTGTGCCTGAACAGGTAGACATTCTTTCGCGCGTGACGGGCCAGCCGATCCGGGTTGTGGAGATCAATAGCCAGCAGGCGGAACAGGGCCTCTTAAAAGCAGGATTGCCTTTGTTTATGGCGAAAGCCGTGGCTGGCTGCTATGAGGAGATTCGTAATGGCAAGGTGGCATTCGTGCGAGATGCGGTCCAAAATGCAAAGGGAGCCTTGCCTGTGACCTATGCGAAGTGGGTCGAATCGCAGAGGTCACAGCTCGCTTAATTTGCGTCAGACTACCAGGCGACGATCAATGGATCGTCGCCTCTAGTTTCAGGTCACGCGAGGAGGAGCCTGCTTTCAAGGTGCGGCTTCCGGTGGGCAGAACCCACGTATTGGTTGACGTCGACCAGTACTGGAACTGGCGGGGCTCAATCCGGAGAGTCACTTCTTTGCTCTCGTTTGGCTGCAGCGTCAGACGATCAAAGGCCACCAGCTTCCGCTCAGCAAATTGGGCTCCCGCAGGCCGCTTCTCCGGCGCTTCGAGGTAGACCTGGGGCACTTCATCACCTGCAACCCTTCCCGTGTTCTTGATACGGATAGAGACCGTGGCACCGCCATCCGGAGACCTCGTTGCCTTCATATCCGAGTACTCGAAGTGCGTATAAGAGAGACCCTCGCCAAAGGCGAAGAGCGGGTCGATCTTACGATCGTCGAACCAGCGATAGCCAACCAGTACACCTTCTGAAAAAGTGGTCTTCCCATCGACTCCTTTGGCAGAGCGCTCGGGATGCGCCGGATCGGTTGCAGGATAATCGCTCAGTTGCTTTGCCCAGGTGAAGGGGAGGCGTCCAGCCGGATTGTTCTGGCCCAGAAGGGTCTTCGCGGTTGCCCATCCGCCTTCATCGCCAGGCCACCACATCTCGAGCACCGCTTTCACCTTCGGCAGCCAGGGCATGGAGATGGCCTGGCTGGTGTTGAGCACAACGATGGTGTTGGGATTGACGGCTGCAACCTCTTCGACCAAGCGGTTTTGTTCTCCGGGAAGAACGAAGCTCGGCTTGTCACGGGTCCAAAGAAATACAACCGCTGTTCTGGCAGACCGGGCCGCTGTCAGAGCCGCCAGATGATTGGTTTGGCGTGCTTTCGGAGTCATCCAATTGAGGCGAATCTGCGCCGGCGCCTGCGAAGTGTCTCCGGAGATCTCAACTGAGAGTTTGTGGGAACCCTGCGTCAGTTGAATCGCACGGCGGACATTGTCCAATCCATCTGTCGTCGGGAGCCCGTTGTCCTGCGAAGATTGTTGAATGTCGCCGTGTACCGTACCCTTGGTTGCACCAGTGCGGCCAAGTTCTTTTCCATCGACCCGCATGCGTCCACGTGTGCCTATCGCTTGCAGGTAAAGCCAGTATTCGCCGTCGGCTGGCACGGAGAGTTCGCCAGTCCAGGTGATCGCACTGTTGGGAGGGAGGGAGCTGTGATTCGTCTGCGTGAAATCGAGAACGGGATCGACACTCGTCTTCCCACCGCTCTCCGTACGCAATAGACCTGGTTGGCCATCGTGCGACAACAAGCTCGCAGGGATTGGTGTGCCTGTCATGTCGTCATCGACGGCATAAACGATCTTTGCATTAGGAGCTAGCTTTTGCAGGGCTGCAAGCGGGCCGACCTGGCGCTCCGGAAGTCCCGGAGAACGCTCGCCAAAGGTGCCAATGGCAGCGACCTGGCCAGCGGTTGGGCCGATGAGTACGAGGTCGGCGAGGTCTTCTGTCTTGAGAGGAAGGGTGTGGTCGTCATTCTTCAGGAGGACCGCGGCATCTTCTGCAGTCTTCTCGATGACTGCGGCGTTGGCCTCGATGTCCTGCGGGGTGACGTTGTGTTTCTGCTTGCCGTCCAGATAGCCGAAGCGATCGATCTCATAGAGCACGCGCCGCGCCGCTTGTGTAATCGTGGCCTCTGTGATGGTGCCATCCTTAAGAGACTCGTTCATGGTCTTCGGATCGGCGTCGCGCGGGAAGGCGCCAAGATCGAGCCCCGTTTTTTGTGGCTCTTCTGGAATGGGACCGCCCAGTATGCCGGCCAGGTCATCCACGTTCAGTTGGCGGGGCGCGCCGCCCTCGGAAGTGGCTGTCCGGAAGAAGGTATGCATGAATGCGGCGAAGGGACTGTCGGCCGGAACCTCGCCGGGCATCTCCATGTCGAGGCCGTGATTGATGAATTGAACGCTGTGTACAGCGCCCCAGTCGGAGGTGACGAAGCCGTGGAAGCCGATCTGGCCGCGGAGGATCGTCTTGAGTGTGTCGTCGTTGCCGCAGGCGAATGGGCCATTGAGCCTGTTATACGAACACATGATGGAAGAGACACCCGCGCGTACGGCGTCTTCAAAGGGAGCTACATAGACCTCGTGGAGTGTCTGCTGATCGATGAAGACGTTATAGGAGTCCGTGTCGTAACCAACGTAGTGCTTGGCCTGAGCCATCACTCCTTGCGACTGCGCTCCGCGTATCTCTGCCGCGCCCATTTTCCCTGTTAGAAATGGATCTTCTCCGAGGGTGTTGTAGCCGCGTGCGAAGGTAAGGTCGCGATCGATATTGATGAACGGCTGAAGCACGACATCGATGCCGAGCGATCTCGCTTCGCGCCCAATGACGACGCCATTCTGCTCCGCGTCGCGAAGGCTGAACGTAGCGGCGACACCCATGGTCGCGGTCTCCGCCTGCGAGGGAACACGGGTCAAGAGCCCAGGAGGTCCATCGGCGAAGCGAAGGGACGGGACGTGCAGGCGAGGGACTCCTGGAAGATAGCCGGCCTGCCCCTGGTACTCCGCCTCGGATTCCACACCACCCCGAATAAGATTCATCTTCTCTTCCAGGGTCATCTGATGCAACAGGCGATCGATGCGGGCTTCATTCGCCTTCTCCGCGGGGACAGCCTGGGCACAAGATGCGATTGGAACCGCGACCATAAAACAGACGGAAGCAAACAGCCTTATTTTTTCGAGTCTCGCCACAATCGCTCCTTTTTTCTTTTCCGTTCTTTTTGGGAATATGTTGTTATCCGGAACAAGATGCGCCATCCATATTACTCACATCTCTTGACCGTGGCTTCGCAGTGATCCTCCAGTTGGTCCATGCGGGAATCTCGGCGTTTGAGCGCAGTCGAATCTCGTGAGGGAGCCGGGGAACGATTCGTTATGTCAAAATCATCGAAGTAAAGCATGAGCCATCAGGGACAAAGATCATGAACCTTTTGTATCGAGTTGTGCCAGCTGTCAGAGATTCGCTCAGACCTATTGCGAGCCGGCGATCAAGAGAAGTGGCCCTTCAAAGCATTGGTGTGTTTCTCATTTTTAGCGGCGCAACTACCGCCAGCGCCTTCGCCCAAAGTGTGACTCCAGTGATTCCACCGTCTGGGGTGATCGGTATCGACGAAGCCATGCTCTCCCCGGAGTATTGGATCGCCAAGGCTCCTGATCCAGACAAGGTGTTGATGTCGCCTCAGGAGATTGCGACACGCAATACACGGATGCCTGCAGTCGACCCCATGGTGCATGACCTCACGAAGGTGACGGCTCCCCTGTCTCGTGCGCAAGTGCTGGCCTGGCTGAAAGAGATCTCGAATCGACCTGCAAAGCCGCTTGTAGATGCGTCAGGCAACGTAATCCCTAAGGCGACGATGGATAGCATCGAAGCCAACGCCGGCGAGGATAAGATTCCGGCCACCGCAAAGATCCGCTATGGGCTGAGTGTACGGCGTACACAGTTGCGTACGTTTCCGACTTCCCTGCGAGCATTTCCGTCGAAGGAGCTTCTTGATTTCGAGAGCTTTCAGGGAGGAACGCTTTTTCCCGGCGAGCCAGTGATCATTGCACATGCCAGTGTTGATGGCCGGTGGTACCTGGTGCTCGGCACGCAAGGCCCTGCCTGGGTAGCGCAAACAGATATTGCAGAGGGTACGTACGAGCAGGTGTTTTCTTATCAAAACAAAGAGCCCTTTCGCATTGTGACCGGAGATGAGGTGCGGACGGTGTTTACACCAGAGGCTCCGGCAGTCTCGGAGCTTCAACTCGATATGGGGACTCGAATCCCGCTTGGCGTCGCATCCGAGGGGAAGCAGGTGAATGGCCAGGGCCCTTATGTTTCCTGGATCCTTGAACTTCCTGTGCGCCGTGACGATGGCTCTCTTACTTTCTCGCCTGCCCTGCTGCGAAAAGTTGAGGGTACATCTGACGGCTATCTTCCTCTCACCAGGGCCAATATCATTCGTCAGGCGTTCAAGTTTCTTGGGGAACGATATGGGTGGGGCCACCTTTACAACGCGCGGGATTGCAGCGGATTCACGAGTGACGTGTATCGAAGCATGGGCGTATATATACTCCCAGACACCCGCGACCAAGGACGTAATCCAGCATTTGTGCATCAGATTTTCTCGGCGTCGGATTCTCACGAGAGTCGAGTCAAGGCGGTGATGGACGCTCAGCCAGGCGATCTCATTGTGGTTCCTGGACACGTGCTCATGATCTTAGGACACGTAAAGGGTGAACCCTATGTCATTCAAGACGTTCCTTATGCCGTTTTCCGGGATTCTACGGGCAAGATTCAAATGACGAAACTTAACCAGGTCTCAGTGACTCCATTGCTTCCGCTCCTCGCCGATGAGCAGCATACCTACGTCGATGCCATGACGAGCTTAGTACACGTTACCGCTCCCTAGACACCACTCGCTCGGCGCCTGTGATTGCCCTGCTGGCATGCCCGATGATCGAGGCTTTGGAATTTGCAATGAAGTATTCTTCCTGAGACAGCAAACATACGCCAGTAGTCGCTCAGGAGCAAAACAACATGGCAACAAAGCAGGTTTTCAGGAGGACACGGGCCTTGGCACAAACCGGAATTATTCTCGCAGCGGGAGCGCTCAGCGCCACAGGCATAGCCCAACAGCCTGCCTCCTTCGGGCCGTCGAACCCCTTCTACGCGGTAAGTACCCTGCCCTTCCACGCGCCACCTTTCGACAAGATCCACGACAGCGACTATCAGCCGGCGATCGAGGCCGGCATGGCCCAACAACGTGTGGAGATAAATGCTATTGCGAACGACCCTGCCGCACCGACCCTTGAGAACACCATCATTGCGATGGAGCGGTCCGGTCAACTCCTGAATCGCGTGATGGGAGTCTTCGGAGGAGTCACAGGCGCAAACACCAATCCCACACTCCAGAAGGTGCAGGAGATCGAAGCTCCAAAGCTCGCGGCGCATCAGGATGCCATCAATCTCGACAGCAAGCTCTTTGCGCGTGTCACCAAGCTTTATGAACAGCGTGAGTCTCTCAAGTTAGATGCAGAGCAACTGCGTCTGCTGGAGTTCTACTACCGTCAGTTTGTCCACGCCGGAGCCAATCTCTCCGAAGAGGATAAGACCAAGCTGAAGAAGCTGAACGAAGAAGAGTCTATTCTTTCGAACGCCTTCATCACGAAACTGCTTGCCGCCACCAAGGATGCCGCGTACAGCACCACCGACAAAGCCACGCTTGCCGGCCTGAGCGACCCCCAGATCACCGCCGCAGAGCTTACCGCGAAGGACCGCAAGCAGGAGGGTTTCGTCATTCCACTGCAGAACACCACGCAGCAACCCGACCTCGCGCAACTGACCGATCGCGCCGCGCGGCATACCCTCTTCCAGGACTCATGGACGCGCGCCGAGCGTGGCGGAGCCAATGACACTCGCGACACGATCGCGCGTATCGCACAGATTCGTGCGCAGAAGGGACAGCTGCTCGGCTTCCCTAACTATGCAGCGTGGAACCTGCAGGACCAGATGGCGAAGACTCCCCAGGCTGCGCTGCACTTCATGGATGCTCTCGTACCGGCCGCAACCGCCAAGGCCCAGAACGAAGGCAAGGACATTCAAGCCCTTATCGACGCGCAAAAAGGTGGCTTCAAACTCCAGCCCTGGGACTGGAATTTTTACTCCGAGCAGGTTCGCAAGGCGAAGTATGACCTCGACGAATCCGAGGTGAAACCTTACTTCGAGCTGAATCGCGTATTGCAGGACGGCGTCTTCTACGCTGCCCATGAGCTCTACGGCATCAGCTTCAAGGAACGCAAGGACATCCCCGTCTACAACCCCGATGTGCGTGTCTTCGAAGTTTCGGACGCCGACGGCAAGCCGCTCGCGCTCTTCTACTGCGACTACTTCAAACGCGATAACAAGAACGGCGGCGCGTGGATGGATGTCTTCGTAGGCCAGTCGAAGCTGCTCGGCACACTGCCGGTGGTCTACAACGTTGCCAACTTCGCCAAGCCCGCGCTCGTCGGCCCCGCGCTCATCAGCTTTGACGACGTCATCACCATGTTCCATGAGTTCGGCCATGGCCTTCACGGCATGTTCGCCAGCACTACGTATCCGAGTCTCTCGGGAACCCAGGTGCCGCGCGACTTCGTCGAGTTCCCTTCGCAGTTCAATGAGCACTGGGCGAGCTATCCGCAGGTCTTCAACCACTTTGCACACCACTACCAGACCGGGGCGCCCATGCCTGCGGAGCTGGTGGCAAAGCTCAAGAAGGCCGCAACCTTCAACCAGGGCTATGGGCTCACCGAGATCCTCGCGGCGGCGGAGCTGGATATGCAGTGGCATACGCTCTCACCCTCTGCACCAATCCAGAACCCGGATACCTTTGAACAAGCCGCTCTGGAGCGCACGCATCTCTCACTGGACACTGTTCCACCACGCTACCGTTCCAGCTACTTCATGCATATCTGGGGCAACGGTTATGCGGCGGGCTACTATGCGTATCTGTGGAGCGAGATGCTCGACGACAACGCCTTCCAATGGTTCGAAGACCACGGGGGCCTCACACGGGCCAATGGCGACCGCTTCCGCAGTATGGTGCTCTCGCGGGGCAATACTGAGGACCTGGAGAAGATGTATTCGACATGGCTCGGTGCAGAGCCAAACGCTAAGCCCATGTTGAAGTATCGCGGGTTGGCCGAAGGGGATTCGGGTAAGTAGCTGTGTAGGCAATCCATGAGCAGATTTTTCTTGCTCATGGATTGCCCGCCGAGGCAGAGCGACAGGGGCCGAAAGGTGCAGAACATATCGGCGGGATATAGGGCTTCGGGGTCCTTCGACTGCGTAGCTCGCAAAGTGCGCGAGCTACTTCGCTCAGGATGACGTTTCTACGGGGATACGAAAACAGAACACGTTGCTCTAGGTTGCTGATGACTGCAGCTCAGTGATGTATTGAATTCCCTCTGGCCAGGGGCCGAAACCGTTAGAAACGCTGATGTGCCCGCAGGCGCCGAGTGTGATCACCTTGCTTCCCCAAGCCTCGGACAGCTTCGTGACTCGTTCGAACGAGATGTAGGGATCATCGGTGCTCGCGATCACTGTGCTCGGAAACGGTAACCGACGAGTTGCGATGGGGGAAAAGCCGGTTGTGCCTTCCGGAAAGGTTGCGGCCTCGGTGTCACTCGGCGCAACGATAAGGGCACCGACGATTTTCCTGCCATAATGATTTGCCCAGTGGGCGATCGTCGCCGATCCCAGTGAGTGCCCGACGAGAATGACGTGATCGTCCTCTTTTCGGATGGCAGCATCCAGCGTTGTGATCCAGTCGTGACAGATTGGAGTGTTCCAGTCGAGTTGGTTCACCCTGACGAACTCCGGGTGTTGCTTCTCCCATTGCGACTGCCAGTGTTCTGGCCCAGATCCGTAGAGACCGGGGATGATCAAGACTTTGGCGGGCTGCGAAGCGCTGTGGACTGCCATCTTCGTTATTGTAAAACCACTGTCAGCGATTCAGGCGCAAGTCACGAACGCAGCGGAACCCAATATGGTTGCTTGCGCTGCTTGCCTCCCCTTTGCCCCGAGTGCCGACTATAAAGCGAGTGCAGTACTGCTCGGTGCAGATAAAAGACCCGCCGCGCTGGACACGCTTCTGAACGCCGGGCTCATTGGGGTCGTTTGAGTTAGCGGGACCATGCGGATTGTGAGCTACAGCGTTGGTGGCACTCAACTCCGAGTAGTAGTCTGCACGATACCAATCAGCAGTCCACTGCCAGACATTTCCCGTAATGTCATACAGTCCATAGCCGTTGGCGGGAAACTGTGCCACTGGAGCGATGCCTGCAAAGCCATCTTCAGCGGTATCGTGGTCGGGAAAACTTCCCTGGTGCGTGTTTGTCATCCATGTTCCATGGGGATGCATCTCATCGCCCCAGGCGTAGGGTTTGCCTGTAAGACCACCGCGAGCAGCAAACTCCCACTCCGCCTCTGTAGGCAGGCGCTTGCCTGCCCATTTTGCATAGGCGCTAGCATCTTCAAAGGCGACATGGACGACAGGATACTTCGCACGACCATGAAGATTGCTGCTGGGTCCGAGGGGATGGCGCCAGTTCGCTCCGGGAACGTAGCGCCACCACTGCGTATAGTCATCGAGCGCCACGACATGTGTTGGAGGAGTGAATACCAGCGAGCCACGCACGAGTTGCGATGGATCGGCACCCGGAAAATCTTCGGGGCGCGGTTTACGCTCTGCGACAGTTACATATCCTGTAGCGCGCACAAATTGTTCGAACTCTTCGTTGGTCACATCCGTCTTGTCCATCAAGAAGCCATCCACATAGACACGGTGGATGGGGCGGCAGTCTTCCATGGCCTCATGACCGCCGTGGGCGAGAGAGCGAGGGTCGTTGCATCCCATGGAGAATTCACCACCAGGAATGAGAGCCATGCCAGCGGGAATATTCGCAGAAGCGTTGATCTTGTTCGGTACAGTGGGCAGGAAGATGCTTCTGCCTGCAACCGGTCCGCTGGCCAGGACAACGGAACCTCCCTGAATTAGCAATCCAATAGAGGCTGTTCCACTCAGCAGAGCTATCAAAACAGTTACATTTACCTTCATCGTCACCTTTTTCCAAAATAGTGCAGTCTCACGAATAGTGTGATGTGGCTCTTTTCGATCCCACCCATACCGTGTCATCTCGACCAGAGGCTGCGGGTCTCTGCCGCCATAGCGGAAAGACCCGCAGGTTATTTGTACCGGCACTATCGCCTGCGCAATCAACCTGCAGGTCTCTCCACTCCGCATGACGATAAAACCATCATGCTCCGGTCGAGATGACAATTCTGTGGTGGTTCAGTCCTACATCACACTATTCTGAAAATGCTCTAGCGTAGTCACTGGGATGAAACAGTTTTGCGTAGGCCCTATGGTTATTCGGCTAAGCTCCAGACAGGTTTGGATACCGTGCTGCAAAAGCAGCCGCATTTGCGTTTACAGCACGGTCCGATACGCTACTTCAACTCGATCGTTACGGTCTTGATTGACCCTGTAAAGCGATTCGGGCTTGCATACTCCGTGCTTACCGGAGATCCGAGATCGCTGCCTATGTCGAGCGTCTCTGTTGGGGAAGCGCCGAGGATATTGGCGAACTCCTCCTCCTGCTGCGTTCCATTGACGTTGAGATGCACTTTACCTGGCCGAATCCCACGTGGGCCAAGGATGGTAAGCGCACCCGTATTCGGAGTGGCTGCATCGGGAGTTACCTGCAACTCAATGTGTGCGGGACCAGGGGCGAGTGGCTCGGTCGAGACGATACGGCCTGCGCGTTTGCCATAGGCATTCACCTCATAGATGACATGGCGATCCTTGACGAAGAGGGTGTAGCCTCCGTAGCGGGAACCCTGCGCGAGAATAACGCCATCGCCTCCAGATGCTGGAATGACTACGTCCGCGTTGATCTGATGAGGCTTCCCGACAAGTTGGGGCCCCATCCGATTGGGCAGCCGCTCGACGCCTTCGCGAAAGACGAAGACCGTTCTACCATTGAAGGATGAGGGCTGCTGCGCCAGAGTGGGAATCAGCGGATAGGCATGGTTGCGCTCTGCTTCCTGGTTGAAGAGCACCTGCAGCTCCTTCAACTTTTCTGGGTACTTTGCAGCCAGATCGTGTGCCTGGCTGTAATCGTCGTTCAGGTTATAGAGTTCCCAGGGATGACGATCGAGATCGGTGTGCGGGCCCAGGGTAAAGGCGCCTTTCGGCTCCCACGTCCAGGCGTAACGATCGCCGGCCCACCAGCCATCCTTGTAGATGGCTCGGTTGCCGCTGGTTGCAAAGTACTGCACATGGTGGTGGCTGGGTTCATCAGGGTGGTCGAAGGTATAGAGAAAGCTAGAACCTTCCAGGGGAATTTGTTGGATGCCTTCGAAGGTATCGGGGAATTTAATTCCTGCAGCTTCGTAGATCGTCGGGGCGACATCGTTGACATGCTGGAACTGGTTGCGGAGGCCGCCGGTGTTCTTGATGCGTGCGGGCCATGAGATGACCAGCGGATCGCGTGTTCCACCAAGATGTGATGCGTCCTGCTTGGTGCCCTGGAAGGGAGTTCCAAGCGCCCAGGCCCAGGCCGCTGCATAGTGATTCATGAAGACTTCACTGCCCAGCTCATCGCTAACGGCGAGACGCTCAGGAACGCTTGCAGGCGCTCCCGAATCGTTGAGTAAATCGGTTCCTTCGATACCACCTTCCGCGCTGCCGCCGTTGTCTCCGAAGATTTCGAGGACGAGCGTGTTGTCGCTTTTGCCTTCTTCACGGATCGCCTGCAGGACGCGGCCGACTTCGTAGTCTGCCTGTTCGGCAAACCCTGCGTAGACCTCGGCCTGGTGAGCTACCAACTTCTGCTCATCGGCGGAGAGTGAGTCCCATGCAGGCAGTCCGGGAGGGCGCGGAGTGAGTTCCGCATTCGCCGGAATCACACCTAGCTGCTTCTGGCGCGCGAAGGTCTCTTCGCGCAGCTTGTCCCAACCTTGATCGAAGTGGCCTTTGTACTTATCGATCCATTGCTTCGAGACCTGGAGCGGTGTGTGAACGGCACCAGGTGCAAAGTAGAGGAAGAAGGGTTTGTCCGGCGCGATTCCATCATGCGCGTGCAGCCAACGGACTGCGTCGTTGGCGATGTCCGTGGTGAGGTTGTATCCCTCCTGTGGCGTGGAGCCGGGCTCGACGGGAACCGTATCGCGGAAGAGGCGGGGATAGTACTGATTGTCGGCGCCTTGAATGAAGCCGTAGAAGTGTTCAAAGCCACGCCCGGTGGGCCAGCGGTCGAAGGGACCTGCGGAGGTCGTCTCCCAGAGCGGCGTGTTGTGCCATTTGCCGAAGGCGGCTGTGCTGTAACCGTTAGCCTTAAGTACCTCTGCAAGAGATGCTGCGTTCTTTCCCCACTGTGCGTTGTATCCCGGATAGCCGGAGGCAGCCTCGGCAACCGTTCCAAAGCCGACCTCATGATTGTTTCGACCGGAGAGAAGTGCCGCGCGGGTCGGAGAGCAGAGGGAGTTCACATGGAACTCGTTATAGCGGAGGCCCTGCTTCGCCAGCCCATCGAAGGTTGGTGTGGTGATCGCACCGCCAAACGTAGCCGTTGCGCTGAAGCCAACGTCGTCGATCAAGATCAGCACAACATTCGGCGCGCCCTTTGGGGACTGCGGACCTTTAGGCCACTCTGGTGCGGGAATGGCGGTGGAGCTATGCGTCCCTTCTGTATTCGGCTGCGTCTGGTTCGCTTGAGCCTGTGCCGATAAAGAACGAAGTGAGAGCAGGAGAAGCGCTGCCATCACAGGTAAAGTTCGGTTTTTCATGATCTCCTCTGGAACGAGTCCGTGTCAGCAAAATAAAAACCGGGGTCACTCCCTATGGTTTGGTACACCCTCAGTTGAATGGCGTCCATGTGTGGGCGGGTACAAACAGATGAGCCTCAAGCGCCATAAGTGGAGGTCACCCTCTGTTATGTAAAAGTCGACAAGAGAGTTGGATAGGGGATGAATTGCGCTTGACAGCACTGCGGAATGCAGTAAGTGGCGTACTATCCAAAAGTTATCTCGGGGGGGGAAGAAACTCAGCGGCTGTGGCTACAACATATCCCGGCGCAACGCTGACAACACGAAGCACAACAGAGATATCTTGATGGAACAGAGGGGTTCGTCATTGAGTTTTCGTGAAGCTATAAACTTTCCTCAAGCTACACACCCCCAATTTGCATGTCAAGCAATGGGGCTTTAGTGCCTGCGCATCTCTCACAATGCGAGGACATAGCTTTTAGAACCTCCTACAAACTTGTTTTAGGAATGAGTTAGCCCCTTTAATGGTGTTTACGCTGGACAACTCTTGACTTTTCCATGTATCCATGGCTCAATCAATAAAGCAATGCAGAAAACATACACATCCTTGTTTGCTTCTACGTTCGCTCCCTGCGCGACTCCCCGTCGCCTTTGTTGCTAGTTACCCGTAACATCCCCCTCTAAATCCCTCTCTATTTCTGGCCATTTCTGCAGGTAAAGCCGTCCGTGTGCTTGCCTCTCAGACATATTCCGCCTACCGCGTGACACCCATGCAAGGCATTTTATTTCGCGTTCTAAAGGGCTTGAATGAACACACATTTCAAAAAACACAGGCCAGTCTACGCAGGCCTTCTTGTCACTACTTTCTTGCTTGGCGGCCTTATTGTCTCTGACGTCATCACACCGGTGACTGCAGCTCACACCTCACCTCAGGAAGCCACTGCCCCTCCCCAGGTGCCTACTCCTGAGCAGACTGCCTTCTTTGAGCAAAACATTCAGCCGATTCTTACCAATCACTGCTATGACTGCCACTCGACGCAGACTCGGTCTGCCGGCGGCCTGCGTTTGGATGATCGTGATGCTCTGCTGGCGGGCGGCAAGTCCGGCCCAGCGATCGTCCTCGGGAAACCGGATGACAGCCTTTTGTTTCAGCGCGTTATTTCTACGGACACCAAGACGCGCATGCCCAAAGGCGAAGATGAACCGCTTTCCGCAAAGGAGATTGCGGACCTGAAGGCATGGATACAGCAAGGCGCAGTATGGTCTGCCGGTAAAGGCGCAGCTCCAGCCGCCACCACAGGAAAGCCTGCGCATGCCGCAGCCGTTGCTTATCCGCGACCAGCGACTCCCGAGCAGTTGGCGTACTTCGAGAAAAGTGTTCGTCCTATCCTGGTCAATCGCTGCTACAACTGCCACTCGGATGCTTTCAAAGAAGCTGGAGGCTTGCGTGTAGACGTAGGAATCAGCATCTTTGCAGGTGGAAATGACGGGCCTGTAATCGTTCCCGGACATCCGGAGAAGAGCCTTCTCATTGAGCGGGTAAAGACCGCAGACAGCAAGAAGCGTATGCCCCAAGAGAGCGACGAAGCGCTGCCAGCGAACGAAGTTGCGATTCTGGAGACATGGATCAAGGACGGCGCGGCGTGGCCGGATGAGACCGAGAAGCTGCCGCAGACACCTGCCCGGCTTGCTGCAGCCTATCCAAAGCTGCGTTCTCATTACTGGTCGTGGCAGCCACTCACCAATCCGACGGTTCCCACAGTTGCCGATCCCACATGGTCGTCGACGAACATCGACCATTTCATTCTGAGCAAGCTTGAAGAGAAGAAGCTCGCTCCGGTCAAGGATGCCGATCCAGTTACTCTGATTCGCCGCGTGAGCTACGACCTCACAGGTCTCCCACCTACTCCGGCAGAGGTGAAGGCGTTCCAGAAGGACCATTCTCAGCAGGCTTACCTCAAGCTCGTGGATCGTCTTCTGGCTTCTCAGCAGTTCGGCGAACGCTGGGGCCGTCATTGGCTGGACGTCGCACGCTACGCTGAGTCCTCCGGCCCCTCGCGTAACATGCCTTATCCCAACGCGTGGCGCTATCGCGACTACGTCATTGATGCCGTCAATCGGGATCTTCCTTACAACCGCTTCCTGCAGGAGCAGCTGGCAGGAGATCTACTTCCGGCGGCGACACCTGCCGAGCATGATCGTTTGCTGATTGCGACCGGATATCTCGCTCTGGGTCCCAAGGATGTGAATCAGCGTTTCAAGGCCCGCTTCAAGATGGACAACGTCGATGACCAGATCGATACAGTCACTCGTTCCACGATGGCCCTCACGGTATCCTGCGCCAGGTGCCACGATCATAAGTTCGATCCCATTCCAGCTACCGATTACTATGCGCTGGCCGGCATCTTTACAAGTACAGTCGATGCCGCAGGGTTGGGAAGCAAGATGGGCGGCAGCAGCCTGGCTTACTACGAGCCCAAGCAGCTCGGATACCTGAGCACATCGTCTCAGGCACCCGCGATCCCGAAGGAACAGATCGAGAAACTAAAGGCTGAGACAGATGCGGCCAAGAAGGACTTCGACGCTCTCCAGGTCATCCTGAAAAAAGAGGAAGAGGCAAAGAAGATAAGTCCTCTGCCTCCTCCGTCAGCGGAAGAGAAGCATAGACGTCTCACAATCACAGCGAACTATATCCAGCACAAGGAAGACCTGCAGCTCCTCACCGATCTCGGTGAACGAGGCTACGGCGTACACAGCGTGCATGATGGTGCTATCGCCGATACCACGGTCCGGATTCGTGGTGTGGAAGAGCGCCATGGACCTGCTGTCCCACGGGGCTTCCTGACGCTGATCAGCCTGCCAAATACGCCGCAGATTCCTGCGGATCACAGCGGACGTCTTGAGTTGGCGGAATGGATTACGCGTCCTGATAATCCGCTGACGTCGAGGGTGTATGTGAACCGCGTCTGGCAGCATCTGTTCGGCACGGGTATCGTCAGCAGCCTGGATAACTTCGGAGTTACAGGCGATCAACCTTCCAACCCGGAACTGCTCGACTATCTTGCGCAGGACTTCATTCGCAATGGATGGTCGACAAAGAAGCTCGTCCGGGAGATTGTGCTGACTCGTGCCTACAGGCTCGGTTCGGATGTTCCGGCCGGGTATCGTGACATCGATCCCGCGGATCACTATGTGTGGAGGCATGCGCCGCGCCGTTTGGAATCTGAAGAGATTCGCGACAGCATCCTGGCATCTTCCGGGCAACTTGATCTGGATCATCCCAAGGGTTCGCCCTCCATGGCGCTGCGGATGATCGAGATGCGTGACGATGGCCCGGTGGTTCACTCCATTCTGTCTGCTGCCGATCGCAGTCACTACCGGAGTGTCTACCTGCCACTGCTTCGTGACGAGATTCCCCGGCCGCTGGCAGCGTTCGATCCTGTGACGCAAACGCTAGTAACAGGACAGCGTGACACAACGACAGTTCCTTCGCAGGCTCTGTTTATGCTCAACTCGCCGTTCGTTCGCCAGCAATCCTTGAAACTAGCCGACAGCCTGCTCGCGAATCGCTCCGAGAGCGATGCGGAACGGATTCGACAAGCGTATGAGCGAGTGCTTGGTCATGGCCCGACACCGCAGGATACGGCAAGAGTCACAGCTTTCCTGACTCGCTACTCGGACACGTGGAGGAAGTCACATCCGGCTACTGCACATCTGGTCACCGCGACGTCGGGATCTGCGCACGTTGCGCTGGTAGGGGGTCAGAACTCCTCCATCACCAACGGCATCGTTCGCTCCGATGGCCTGGCACAGGACGACGCAGTCGACAACGCTAACGAGAAGCAGGACGACTCACCCGTGACCGCGCCAGACAGTGCCAAAGAAGCGGCCTGGGCAGCCTTTGTGCAGTCGCTATATGGCTCTGCTGCCTTTCAGTTCGTCAGGTAGCACACACGTTTGAAAACACTTATGGAGAAGCCAGACATGTCGGAATATAAACCTCTCATCACAACTCGCCGCAACGTTCTGCGCGCGGCCGGCGCAGGGTTTGGACACCTTGCACTGGCTGGCCTTCTCGGCTCCATCGCGAAGAAAGCCGCTGCCGCAGAGCTAAATGCTCTGAACCCGCTCGCACCGAAGCGGCCACCGCTTCCTGCGAAAGCCAAACGCATCATCTTCCTTTTCCAGGAAGGCGCCATGTCGAGCGTCGATACCTTTGAGTACAAACCGGAGCTCGAGAAGCGTAATGGCAAATCCGGACCTGGTGGCGGCACCATTACCGCTTCCAAGTTCAAGTTCAAACAATACGGAAACTCTGGCGCATGGTTCTCAGAACTGATGCCGAATATTGCGAAGCATGCTGACGATCTCTGCTTTGTGCGCGGACTCTATACAGATACACCGGCTCACCCGCAGGCTGTTGTGCAACTGCACACGGGTAGCGCTAATGCCTCGCTGACTCGCCCAAGCATGGGCTCCTGGTTGCTGTATGGCCTTGGCACTGAGAATCAGGACCTTCCCGGCTATGTCACCATCAACCCGCCCGTTGCCTTCGGCGGCGCGTCGAACTACGGCAGCGCTTTTCTTCCCGCCTACTATCAGGGGACAGCCATTAGTGATGCGGGTGGCATGCCGAACATCGCAGCTACGACATCCAAAGAACTTGAGCGCGAGCAGATCGACCTCATCCAGGATCTCAATCATGAGGTGGCAGCCAACCCAGGGGCCCCCGAAGCTGTGGATGGAGTTATCAAGTCCTATGAACTGGGCTTTCGCATGCAGGACAGCGTGCCTGCGCTACTGGATATCTCAAAAGAGCCGCAGCATGTTCTGGATGCTTATGGGGTTAAACCTGGGCTGGATGGCTCCTTTGCCCGCCAGTGCCTGATGGCTCGCAGACTCAGCGAAGCTGGAGTACGGTTTGTCGAAATCCGTCAGCCGGGCTGGGATCATCACACAAACCTGCACAACGGCCTCATCGAACAGAGTCGCAGAATCGATCAGCCTACAGCCGCGCTCCTGGAAGATCTAAAACAGCGTGGCCTGCTCGAAGACACTCTTGTGCTCTTTGGCTCGGAGTTCGGACGCTTGCCGACATCGCAGGGAGCCGATGGCCGAGACCACAACATCACTGGCTATGCGATGTTCCTTACGGGCGCTGGAGTCAAGAAAGGATTTAGCTACGGTGGCACCGATGAACTAGGCATGGCGGCCGTCGACGGACGCATGCACATCAATGATCTGCATGCGACATTGCTGGGACTGATGGGTATCGACCATGAGCAACTTACCTATCGTTATGCCGGTCGCGACTTCCGGCTAACGAATGTCGCCGGCGTCGTTCAACGACAAGTGTTCGCCTAATCCTATGAATATTACCCATCCAAATTATTGTTGTTCCGCCATGTACCGATCGGGCACGAGGCGAACAACGATCTATATCGCCACCTAATTCCAGATACAACCCTTTAGGTTTGCATCATGAATAGGCCCGCTCGCCAGCATTACTGGAGCGGGCTTTTCTATTTTGGATCCGGAGCATTTCCCAACTAGCGCAAATCAACCAGAGAGGAACTATAAAATGCCGCAAAAGATATTCAAAAAGGTGTTGAAGAAGATAGTGGCGGTTGGAGCTATAAGTCTCATGTCTACCGCAGTGTTCGCGCAACAATCCTCTGATTCAAATCAATCATCGAACCATGCCCAGGAAACACAGCCTGCCTCGAAGGCTAAGAAGCTGACGCGTGCTGAGTTCGATGCGCTTGTAGCTCATCCCGACCAGGTATTGCTTATCGATGTTCGCAGGCCCGATGAGATCTCTTCGATCGGAGGCTTCCCCGTTTATCTCAGCATCCAGATCAAGGACCTGAAGAACCATCTCGGCGAGATTCCAAAAGACAAGCTCATCATCACCGTCTCCAACCACGCGGCGAGAGCCGCCGTAGCAGCGGATCTTCTATCGGATAACGGCTTCAAGGTAGCTGGAGCTGTCGGTGCCCAGACCTATGAGACCGAAGGGGGAACACTGCTGAAGGTCGCCGTGCCACCGCCTCACGCGGCCGGAGCAGCTCAGGCTGTCGCTTCTACAGGAGGCAAGTAGACCAATATGCCCCAGCTCATTCTTTTACCTCTGAGATTTGCGCTAGTTGGTGTGGTGTCTCTTCCAGGGTCACCACTCGCACCCCCGCAACAGCTACCGACTCAAAAAGTACTCTCCGTCGATGCCGCTCTATCCATCGCCCATGCGGCTTTGGATAAGTGCTATGCAGATGGTTACCGGGTGAGCCTGACGATCTTGGACAATAGCGGGTTGATCAAAGTTCAGGTGCGCGGGGACGGAACAGGCCCCCATACGCTGGAACACAGCCGTCGAAAAGCGTACACCGCCCTGACATTCAAGCGAACCTCTGCGGAAACAGCAAAGGCGTGGGCGTCCTCACCAACACCTCCACCTGTTATCGAAGGCACGGTAGCGGCTGCGGGTGGAGTGCCGATCAAGGCAGGAGATGAAGTTATTGGAGCCATCGGAGTTAGTGGAGCTCCAGGCGGTGAGAAGGACGAGGCTTGTGCTGCGGCAGGTATCTCCAAGATTGCCGATTTGTTGAAGTGATGAAAGTCGCTCGTCATCGGGCACATCAAGTACCCTTTATCTGAATAAAAGATATGCGCTCCGGCAGAAACTTACTGCCGGAGCGCATTCTTTGTTGTTCCAGATAGTTGTTACTTTTATGCGGTATCTACCGTCGGGTATTTCCCTATTTTTCTGGGTGAGGCAGACAAAGAACGGGAGAAAGCAGGTTCCTCGCTATGCTCGGAATGACAACCAGAAAAACAAAAGCAACGGCAAAAAACAAAGCAACGACAAAAGCAAAGGCAAAAGCACTTTTCCTATTCGGTCACAGAACTAGAGGCCGCAATACTCTACAAACAATGCGGCCGCAACCTGGAGCTAGAAGGTGTAGTGAGCGGCGAGTTGCAGCGTCCTGGACGGTGTCGTTCCAGACTGCAGTGTATTGATCTTGCCGAAGTTGGCATTACCAAACGTTGTGTTAGGGTTACCGAGGTTCGCGTGGTTGAATGCGTTGAAATCCTCGAGACGGAACTCTATTCCCTGCTGTTTATGGATAGCTACCCTCTTGAGAAGTGTGAGATCGGCAGTGATCAGAGCAGGACCACGACCAAAGGTACGGGGTGCGTTGCCGAAGGAATAAGTAGCATTTTGCGTGAAGGCTGAGGTGTCAAACCATTCCGCTATCTTTGCAGCTCTTGACCTGGAGGAGGAAAGGCTGTTCGGATTTCCAGTCAGGTTAGGGCGTGAACCATCGGCGAAGAGACCATCGGAGTTACCGGCTATACCACCTGTATTGATCACACTCAGTGCCGTACCGGAGTGAATCTCGGTAAGACCACTGACAGACCATCCACCTACAATCTCATTCAACCAATTAGACTGCACGTGTACCAGCTTATCCTTGCCAAAGGGCAGCTCTAATACTCCGTTGGCGATAAGTCGATTGCGAACGTCGTTGCCGGAGAGCCCAAAGCGGTTCTTCGGATTGTAATAATCCGTGTACGTATCGATTCCAGGATATCCAGCCAGTTCGCTGCGCGATTCCTCATTGTCAATAAACTTCGAGTAGGTATAGTTCAGCTGGTACTGGAAGCCATGGCTGTACCGCTTCTGCAAGCCAATGTTGACACCGTTGTAGCGGGACTGCCCGATATCCGGATAAAGGTTCTGTACATTGCTGAACTGGGGGAAGGGGCGCATCGCCTGTACTGTTTGCGCGGCGGGTTTATACGAAGGATTTGCCGCCAGATTTGCAGCCAGAGTAGCCTGGTTCGCCGGCGTTACCTGGTCGATGCTCTCCGCGAATGGACTGGCGAGATGATGACCATAGGTTCCCAGGAACCCAATATCGAGAAGCAGGTTGCCTGCAAATTCATGCTGTACGCCGAGGCTGACCTGATAGAGATATCCTGTCAGACGCTTGGGGGCTATAAACTGCGGTGCAATGTATGGCGATGCATAGGGTGCTGCGACTGCACCGTATCCAGGAGTTAGCTGTGAGATCGTTGGGTATGCGGCTAAGCCTGTTCCGGCGGTAGCGTTGTTCTGGAGTAGAAATGGAGTGTTAATCGTGACAGCGTTGGAGAAGCCAGTGTTGAGCACGATCGGCGTGGCCTGATCGTATTCACCGGGGTAAAGAATCCCTGCACCGCTGCGGATTACCGTATGCGCCACTGGATTATAGGCAAGACCAAGACGCGGTCCGAAGAGGTGATCATCGAAGTTGTTAGCGTAGCGGCTCTGTCCGTTGATACCTGCGAATGTGATAACACCTGGGGTATTAGAAACAGGATTGATTGCAGTGGTATTGAATGAGTTCTGGCGATTATTTTCGAGATAACGAGGAGAGTCGACATCCCAACGCAATCCATAGTTGAAGGTGAGCTTATCGTTCACATGCCAGTTGTCCTGAACATACAGCCCCCAACTCCAGGCCGCGGAGTATAAATACTCCGTCTCTTGACGGCTGGCCGAGGCAACACGTCCAAACAACAGGTTCGCCAGGCTGCCGGCTGCCGTATTCGTACCGGCAATCGTAGCAGGGCCAGAGCCTGTGTTGGTGTTCGTGAAGGTGAAGAAGCCGCCGGCGGAAGGAGAGTACAAGTCACCATCTGCTGAAGTGCGGTAGTCAACACCAAACTTAAACTGGTGGTTGCCACGCTGCCAGGAGAGATTGTCCGTGTACTCGTTGCTGATAATGGGTGTCTGCAGGCGCTGCTGCTGGGAGTTGTTTCCAATGGCGGCCAATCCGCCTACAGTGACGCCAGGGAAGAAAGCCTGATTGGTTCCGGGAAGCGAAAGCGCTGTGGCGGCTGCGGAGTTAACCCCATGGCTGATCGACAGGCCCTGCCGGTTCGTGAAGGTAAAACGTGCCTCATTGAGCAGCGATGAAGTAAAAGCATGGTTCCACGTTGCAGAAGGGTTGTAGTAGAAGTTATGGGACAAAACCCCATAGAGGTCGGTTCCTGGCGTTGGATAGACATCAGCCGTATTTTCGTGGTCGGGCTGTGCGAGGAAGCGGAAGTAGATGGAATCCTTCTCACTGAAGGTATGGTCAATGCGCACTACATAGTCGTTATAAAGCTCCGGCTCTGGGTCATTGGCGAAGTAGTTATTGCTGTTGATAGGAGCGCCAGGAACGTTGGGCTTGGGATAAAACGCTGCAAGCTGTTTTCCATAAGGATCTAGCTCCGAGGACGGGATCACATTCAGAACACCATTGGAGATAGCTTGCTTACCGGTATTGGGGTCGATGATTGGGGTGGATATCGCCGAAAAGTCACCTCCGACCTCAGCAGCAGTGGGAACACTCAAGTTGATGGCGTTATTCACGGTTTCGACCTTTCCTTCATACGTAAAGAAGAAATAGGTCTTGCCCTTTTTGACCGGGCCACCGATGCTGGCTCCAAATAGTTTGTACTGCAGAGGGGCGTTGATCGTCTTACCCGTAATGGGATTGACGGCCGCAAAATCGGGGATTGCCTGTAGATTCTGGCTGCGGTAGTAGAAATATGCGCTGCCATGGAAGTCGTTGGTACCGGACTTCGTGGTCATCTGAATGATGCCGCCACTCGAACGGCCCTGATCCGCCGTGTAGTCGCTCACACTCAGGCTGAACTCCTGGAGAGAATCGATAGGAAGGTCGAACATCTGCGTAGGAACGCCCTGCAACAGGTTCTGCGTCGTACCGCCGTCGACCGTGTAATTGGCGTTGCCTCCGCGGCCACCGGCGATCGCGAAGGTCGAACCTGAGCCAGTGCCGGAGCCAATCACAAAGCCATTGAGTCGCTGCAACTGGGTTGCGCGACGATCCACCAAGGGAAAATTGGTGATTGTTTTGTTTTCAATTACATCTGAAACTGCCGAGGTAGCCGTCTGCAAAAGAGCAACATCGCCCTGAACATCAATGTGCTCTTCTACCTTTCCCAAATCCAGAATGAAAGTCACAGGGGTCGTCCGTCCGGTGAAGATCTGTATACCGGACTGCACCTGCGGACTAAAGCCATCCTTTTCGACCTTTAGATCGTAGTGACCAGGAAGCAGCACAGGAAACGAAAAGAATCCTGAGTCATCCGTTTTTGCCTCGTGGACGTCCCCTGTCTCTGCCCGAGTCGCTACAACCCTGGCACCAGGGATCTGCGCCTTCTGTGTATCCTGAACGGCACCAGAGATCGCTGCAGTATTTTGGGCATTCGCGCGAATTGCACCGAAGCCGCCTAAAATCAACAGCATAAACAAAGCAGAGCGTACAAATATAACAGCGCATCTGCTTATAGAAATAAGCTTCACCACGTGCCTCCAAATTTTTGAGTTGTAAAAAATAAAAAGGCCCACGAGACGGTCTCGTGGGCCTATACAGTGCGAACCTTTAAGGTTCGCTTATCTGCTAAATAGGTAGGATGACGCATTCCACGACGCCGCTTACATCTGCCAGGTGCAGACCATAAGGGCAACAGCGACGTGCAATTGTCGTGAAAAGTGACATTAATCGAATGGTACTAAAAGCAATTACAGATTGCAACACCTAGCCTGCCCCCAAATTGGGGGGAGTGATTGGACTAGTAGTCCTGACATGCTTTTGCCCAGCACGAACAACCCACGGTACTAAAGTTCGTCGCTAACAATCTAAAGCGATATTCCCTCCTATTATTAGGTCTCGTTGAGTCACTGGGTTGCGGCCGCGCCCCATCCAGGCAGCACAGCCGTGGCCAGCAAATCTAAAAGGTGTAGTGGGCGGCTAACTGCAGGGTTCTGGAAGCTGTAGTCCCGGACTGCAGTGTGCTGATTTGCCCGAAAGTAGCTGTGCCAAATGTTGTGTTGGGGTTACCGAGGTTCGCGTGGTTGAACACGTTGAGAGCTTCGAGACGGAGTTCGATTCCCTGTTCTTTGTGAATAGCCACCCGCTTGATGAGCGAGGCATCCGAAGTTACCAGGCCGGGACCACGACCAAAGGTGCGGGGTGCATTACCGAAGGTGTATTTGGGATTGAGTTGAAAGGCACTCGTATCAAACCACTCGCCAATCTTGGCCTTTCTGGATCTGGAGTGCGACAGGTCGTTCGGGTTGCTGATCAAGTTAGGACGGACGCCGTCGGAGTAGGTTCCCGTGTTGTTGGTCGAATCAATCACGCTGAGGGCTGTGCCAGAGTGGATCTCGAGAAGACCACTGGCAGACCATCCCCCTACAATTTCGTCCAGCCATTGTGAGCGCACGTTTACCAGCTTGCCCTTGCCAATGGGCAACTCCAGGACACCGTTGGCAATGAGCCGCTGGCGAACATCATTGCCAGAGAGGCCGAAGCGATCATTCTTGTGGTAGTAGTCCGTATAGGTATTGGTGCCGGGGTATCCAGCAAGCTCATTAAGTGCCGATTGGTTATCAATCAACTTCGAGTACGTGTAGTTTGCCTGAAACTGGAACCCACGACTGTACCGCTTCTGCACGCCGATGTTGCCCCCGTGGTAGCGCGATTGACCGTCATCCGGATAGAGCTCCTGAACATTACTGAACTGCGGAAAAGGTCGCAGCGCTTGCGTGTTGGTTCCTGCAGGCAGCGAGGCCAGGGTGGCCTGGACCGCCGGCGTAATCTGATTGATGCCTTCCGCTGAAGGGCTGGGAAGGTGACGACCGAATGTGCCGAGATAGCCGATATCAACCAGGAGATGACCTGCAAACTCATGCTGCACATCGAAGTTCGCCTGGTACAGATAGCCAGTAACACGCTTAGGTTCGATGAACTGCGGCGCAACATATGGAGCATTGGGAGCAGCATACGGAGCTGCCACTGCACCAAACCCTGGCGTCAGTTGAGCGAGCGTAGGAAAGTATGCCTGACCTGTGCCGGCAGTGCCATTGTTCTTGAGCAGGAAGGCCGGCGTACCTGCGCCGGCATTTGGCGACTGAATAAGAACAGAGTTGGAAAAGCCCGTGTTAGCAACCACAGGAGTTGCCGAGTCATATTCACCGGGGTACAGGATGGAAAGACCACCACGGATTACGGTGTGTTCACGAGGGGTATAAGCAAAACCAAGACGCGGCCCGAAGAGAACATCGTCAAAGTCGTTCGCATACTTACTCTGCCCATTAATCCCGGCAAAAGTGATTACGCCAGGAGTCCCTGAAACTGGGTTGATCTCCGTAGTGTTGAATGAGTTCTGGTGGTTGTTCTCGAGGTATCGAGGAGAGTCAACATCCCAACGCAACCCATAGTTGAGAGTAAGTTTGGAGTTCACATGCCAGTTATCCTGCGCATACAGCCCCCAGCTATAAGCTGCGGAGTACAGGTACTCCGTCTCTTGCCGGGAGGCCTGAGCGACACGGCCCCAAAGCAGATTGGCCAAGCTTCCACTAGCGACATCGGTACTGGGGGTGATGCTGGTGTTGTTAAAGGTGAAGAGACCGCCGGCAGAAGGAGAGTACAGGTCTCCATCCGTTGCGTAACGGTAGTCGATGCCGAACTTGAACTGATGATTCCCATGTTGCCATGAGAGATTATCGGTGTATTCGTTGCTGAGTACAGGTGTCTGCAAACGCTGCTGTGTTCCGGTATTTCCTATCGCAGCAAATCCTCCGATAGAGACGCCCGGGAAATATTGAGGATTGATTCCAGGAAGGGCAAGCGACGTTGCGGCCGCAGAGTTTTTGCCATGAGAGATAGTCAATCCCTGACGTTGCGAGTAGGTGAACCTCGCTTCATTGAGAAGCGTCGATGTAAAGATATGGTTCCATGTGGCTGACGCGTTGTAGTAGTAGTTATGTGAAAGAGAGCCATATCCATCTGTTCCAACTATTGGGTATACGTCAGCCTGGTTCTCATGGTCTGGCTGTCCCAGAAACCTCCCATAAACCGTATCTTTCTCACGGAAGATATGATCGATACGAGCTACATAGTCGTTATAGAGCTGTGGGTCGGGGTCATTGGCGGTAAAGTTATTCTTGTTGAGTGCCGCCCCTGTAACATTCGGTAAAGGGTAGAACGAAGCCAACTGCTTCCCATAGGGATCGATCTCGGAGGATGGGAGCACATTTGGCGTTCCATGATCACCCACTACCTGTACGCCAGTATTCGGGTCGATGATTGGGGTTGGATCTGCAGAAAAATCGCCTGCACGCTCAGCAGCCGTAGGAACAGCGAGATTTAGAACAGTGGTTGTGGTTTCTACTCTCCCCTCATAGGTAAAGAAAAAATACGTTTTATCTTTTTTGATCGGACCACCAATGCTGGCTCCGAATAATTTGTACTTCAGCGGAGGATTCACTGGAGTATTCGTAATCGGATTGACTACCGCAAAATCGGGAATCGCCTGAAGGTTTTGACTGCGGTAATAGATATAAGCGCTGCCATGAAACCCGTTAGTACCCGACTTGGTGGTCATTTGAATAATGCCACCGCCTGAACGCCCCAGGTCCGCCGTATAGTTGCTCACGCTCAAACTGAATTCCTGGAGGGAGTCGATGGGGAGATCGAATGTCTGCGTCGGTGTGCCCTGCAAAAGATTCTGTGTCGTACCGCCGTCAACGGTATAGTTTGCATTATTACCGCGGCCACCGGCGATCGTGAAGTAGGATCCGGAACCGGTGCCTCCACCGGTTACGAACCCATTGAGACGCTGCAACTGCGTAGCGCGACGATCTAACAACGGAAGATTGACGATGGTCTTGTTTTCAATCACATCCGTGACCGATGAAGTCGCTGTCTGTAGTTGTGCAGCATCGGCCTGGACATCGATATGCTCCTCTACCTGCCCCAGATTCAGAATGAAGTTCACCGCCGTTGTCTGCCCGGTAAAGGTCTGCACACCAGACTGCACCTGCGGACTGAATCCATCCTTCTCGACCTTGAGAACATAGTGTCCCGGTAGCAGTACGGGGAATGAGAAAAAACCTGATTTGTCGGAGTTAGTTTCGTGGACGTCACCCGTTTCTGTGTGGGTCGCTGTCACCTTGGCAATTGGAACCTGTGCCTGCTGCGTATCCAGAACAGCGCCTGCAATAGCTGCTGTGTTTTGAGCATTCGCACGTATTGCTCCTAGCCCTGCTAAAGCCAATACAACAAGTAAAACAAGGCGCACAAACACACTTGCGCGCCTGCTTATAGAAATAAGCTTCACACCTGCCTCCAAAATTTTGGTTGTAACCATGAAAAAGCCCACGAGAGGATCTCGTGGGCCTTTGCAGCGCAAACCTATAGGTTTGCCTGGCTGCTAGACAGGTAGGATGACGCTCTCCACGATACCGCTCATATCTGCTGGCTGCAGAAAGTTCGGGCAACAACGGAGATAAATGTTCGTCAAATGTCGCATTTTTGCGATGTTACTAGAGGTGTTTATAGATTGCAATACTTTTATCTCATCTTCTGCGATGTCACGGCCCAGCAGCTCGATAGATAAGCTGAGTTTTCACCGTATCATCCCTATCTGTGGAGACCTCGCTTCCTAAAACGCCTGATGTTGAATACCAGAGCAGTCTGCTGAGACATAGCTCTTTCGCATAAATAGACAGACCAGGATAGAAAAAATGGCGTGGACTTTGCAGTCCACGCCAGAAGGAAGATTTACTGTCGGCTTGGTTAGAAGTCGAGACGCATCGATACCTGACCTGAACGCGCGCCACCGGAATCCAATTGAATCGTGTTAGTAACTAAACCAAAACTCGGGGAGCTTATATCCATGTTCGGATCGCCTAGGTTAGTGTGGTTGAGTACGTTGGTAAAGGTACCTTCCGCGCGCAGTTTGAACCGATCCGAAAGAGCAAAGACCTTGCTGAGACCGGTGGAGAGGTTTACTGTTCCAGGGCCAACAATGGAACCCACGCCCGCATTGCCGAAACGACCGATGGGATTAGGGAATGGACCTGAACCGCTGCCGGTTGTGCAAGGCGTTCCGGGTGTCCAGCCTGTATACCCGGGGCACGTGAACGCTGCGGGATTGACCCACTGCTTACGGTTTTGGTGAGAGGGCTTCCAACTTACACCTGCAACAGCGTCTGGGTACTGGTCGCGATGTCCAGGGTCGAAGCCAGAACTCGTGCCATCCAACCCAGAGCCCGTTCCGGAGGGATCACCCTGACCATCCGGGAAATAAGGTGTCTCAAAGGGACCAGTCTGCCAGAGGAAGATGTTCGAAAGACGCCAACCACCTACAAGCAAATCGGCAACTCTGGACATGTTCGTTCCAAACTGACGTCCTCGGCCAAAGGGAAGGTCGTAGACCATCGTTGTATTCCAACGGTTGCGACGTGTGCCATAGACGTTTCCGAAGTCCGCATGACGGTCAAGGATCGAAGTGGCGCGCGATCCACCACTTTCACCGGCATAACCAACGTTTGCAGGACCCTCGTTATCGGCAAGTGCCCTGGAGTAAGTCCAGGCGGAATCGAATTCCAATCCATGCTGAAGACGGTGATTGAACTCAGCCTGCAGCGAGTGCAGACTTTCGTTGGCTCCAGTGGCGCGAGTGTTGATGCGTCCCCAGTTTGGGAACAGGCGTGCGCTGAGCGGCTGGTTGGTTGCCGATTCCGTGCTGGAAAATGGAAGTGTGTTTTCATCTGGCGCCCAGACCAGTTGATGGGTCTCCGAGCCGATATAGGACAAGTGCCCTGCATATCCAGAGCCAAAGTCATGATCGATGCTCAAAGTCCACTGTTCGGTGTAGGGATCCTTCCAGTTTGTGCTGTTCGCGGTTCCGAAATAGCTCGTTCCGTAGCAGGTTGAGCAACCGCCGCCGTTGCCCGAACCGGCATAGATCTCGGGCCATTGATATCCAACGGCATGAGAAGTGGTGTTGTAGGTATTGGTATAAGTCGAGGTCTGCGCCTGCAGCGTTCCGGTTAGAGAGTAGAAGTTCGCCCCCAGCAACGTAACGTTATACAGCCCGAAACCGCCTCGGATCGATGTCTTCTCATCGTCGAACGGACGCCACGCAAAGCCAAAACGCGGCATGAAGCGTAGATGCGGATAGTGCTTCAGACCTGCGGGAAAGCCAGCCTGGCTATTGGTCTCCACCGGCATACAGGGAGCGCCATTGATGGTTGCAGCGTTCGTGTTGGTGAGGCCGTCGGGATCGCAGGCATTGGCGCTGGCCAGGAAGCTCCGTGCCAACAAGCTGGATTTGCCGTCAGGATAGATGGCCCGACCGGACAAGGCCACGGCAGGGTCAAAGTTTCCGATATCACCGCCCGCATCGGAGTAGCCGGGCTGTATCTCATAGCGCACGCCATAGCTGAGCGTAAGTTTCTCGGTGGCCTTCCACTGGTCCTGCGCGAAGAACTGATAGTGGACCGACTTTCCATCGTTATCCTGCTGCACTACGTCATAGAAGGTCTGATACGGCAGGCCCGTCAGGAAGTCAGCAAAGTCTACACCGGTGAACAAACCGGCACTGCCACTGGTGTTGAACTGGAAGGTTCCATAGTTGTCGGAACCGTTGAAACCTAGAGGAGTGACGGCTTCCACGTGTTGAATGTCCCCGCCAAACTTGAACTGGTGATGACCTTTCGACCAACTCAAGGCGTCCGAATAGGCATAGGTGTTGGATTTCGTGAGAGAACTCAAGCGATCGGCGTTCAGATGACTGAGGTGGTTGAAATCGAGTTCAGGGATGCCGTTGTAGAAGAGATTTTGCAGCCCGCTAAGCCCCAGCCCCTGTGTGAAACCTTTGCCGTCAAAGCTATCGGTTTTTCCTACGGTGTTGAGGGTGTAGCCAAATCCGAACTCATTGATCAGGCTTGGAGTGATGGTCCAGTTGGCGCTGATCTTGAGAACACGATTGGAGTTGATGTTCTGGGCAGAGGGAACGGACAGCGGCTCAGGACTATTCGTCGGATAGTCCTTCCAGGTATATCTGCCCCAAAGGAGGAACTTCTGGTTGGAACCGAAGTATTGGTCACCACGAATATCGAATTGATCGGAGTGCCCGCTCGAGTCCTGATTAATGATGTAGTTAGCTACTCCATTATCGGTATAGGACGCCGGGTCCCCGACGTTTGGATCGGGATACAACGAGAGCAGTTGTTTCGATGCCGCATTGACGGAAGGCAGCACAGTTCCATAGCTTCCGCCGGTAAACGGATTTGTGAGTCCGGCAATCGGCACATATATTTTACCATCTGGCCCCAAAGTCAGATACTTTGAGAAATCACCCTGCTTCATCAGCGTGCTGGGGACGGTGTACTCGTTGGTAGTCTGCGAAGGGTGACGCCATCCCTCGTAAACGCCAAAGATGAAGGTCTTATTGTGGCCGTTGTAGAGATGAGGAATTACTACCGGACCTCCAAAGCTGGCACCGTACGTGTTCCCAATAAGCTTAGCTTTGGTCGTGGTGATCGGATCGGTGTAGGGAATGGCGTCAAAGGCAGCATTCTGGTGATACCAGAACACAGAACCATGAATCTTGTTGGTTCCAGCCTTGGTAGTCACTGTAATTTCACCCGGATCACCGAACTCCGCGCTGTTCATTGCGCCATCGGCCCGCAACTCGGAGATGGACTCGGAGGAAGGAAACGCATCGCCAATGACGGGAGAAGAGCTGCCGGTCGTACCGATGGGAGCGCTGCTGGTTGCGCTTTTGACGGAAACACCATCAACGGTGACTTCTGTCTGAAACGGAAGACCGCCCTGGAGCGCAAACTGGCCGTGGTCCGCCTGGACACCGGGAAGTGTACCGACGATGCCAAGGGCGCTCGTGCCATTGGCGCTGGCTCGTGTGTTGACGGGGAGATTAGCGACATCTTCCGCGTTATAGACGGCATTAATCGTCGGGGTTTCTGTGTCGATCGTGCTAACCGTGTCGCCTGAGACCTGAATCTCCTGCTGAATGCTTCCAACCACCATCGAGGCATTCACGCGGAGTTGTTGACGGACAGCCAGGGTGATGTTCGTTGCGGTCCACTTTTCAAATCCGCCAAACGAAACCTCAAGCGTGTAATGCCCTGCCTTCGTATCCAGAAACTCATAGTCACCGGAGGTGTTGGACTGCGTCGTGCGGATTGTGCCCTCGTCCAGACTCCGCAGGCTGACTGTCGCGCCAGGGACAAGGGCGCCGCTCGTATCTTTTACCGTTCCAAGGATGACACCTTGAACCGACTGCGCATGCAGGTTGCCGGGCAGAAAAAACACGGCCAGCAACATAAGAGAGATGGCTACGCAGACAGATGCGGTCCAACGTTGGCGGATGGAGATGTTGGGATGATTCATAACGTCTCGGGCTCCTGAGTGCGGCGAAAGGCCGCACGAAATAGATGAAGGGTGTACCGCGATCTCCGTGCGAGCCTCGAACGAGACAGCCCTAAGCAAGATCTGAAGAACGGCCTTTTTGAATTTGTGAAGCTGTTACGACCTTAGCGGTATTTCTAGGAAAGTGGTAGGTTCTTAACGGTTTAGCGACTCTTTTTTATGTTGATGACAAAGGACTTAGGAGAGTCATGTTTGCCGAGATGTAATGAAACGTTCATGGGAGACCAACGGCTGCGGTCTTGAAAATTTGGCTATTGGACGGAGGGGCTCCGTGTTCAAGTAGGATTAACAGACCGGAGTTAATATCTATATCAATGGCAAGCGAGGCCTTAGAGGAGACTGGTCCATTCGGTCCGCCTATGGCGGAAGTCGCTCCACCAGAGCCTGAGAGCTTTGTTGAAGCAGCGCGCCTTAGGGTGGCCGTGCAGGAGGAGCTTGCAGCCATCCTCGCAAGTCCCAGCTTTCACACCAGCAGAAAGAGCTGCGAGTTCCTGCATTACATCGTGCAGGTTGCGCTCGATGGCCGTATTGATTCCTTGAAGGAGCGCAGCATTGGGCTGGATCTACTGGGTCGTGATATCTCCTATGATCCGAGCTCCGATGCCACTGTGCGTGTACGAGCCAATGAGGTAAGAAAGCGGTTGCGGTCGTTCTACTCAACGCAGTCGCCCAGAAATGGTTACCGCATTGAGCTATTGCCGGGTTCCTATGGCCCGAGGTTTGTGAGGGAGCCTGAGTCGCGGAAGCCGCTGATTTCTGTAAGCCTGGATCTATCGACGGATGTGCATGAGGCTCGTGCTCCCGAGCTGCAGCTTACCGTTCTCCCACTCAATATCGTTGGCATCATGCGTCCTGCGTTGATTGCGCTCTTTCTCTGTGCGCTGTTTTTGCGGCAGCAGATAAAGAGCGGTGATCCTTACCATCAGTTTTGGGATACACGATTGCAGGGAAAGAACGCCATGTTGATTCTGACTGGAGAGAAAACCTCACAACAGACAACAACCCAGGCAGCAGCGCTGGAAGGTGAAGGTACAGCGCGGGCCATGTTGCCGATAGTCTGGCTTGCGGGCAGGTACGATCTCCAACCGTTAATAGGCTCACAAGAGATGGAAGCGAATGACAAGCAGGCAGGACTAGGTGGGGAGACTGCCATCCTTCACAGCACAGAGGCTACGCCGCCAGAGTTTGAGGCGGATAAACGACTTCGTTACCTCATATCGAGGCAGGCGGGGGCATTTCACCTGATAGACCGGTCCAATTCGAAGCCGGATATATCTGCGGGGGAACATGCGGCTGTACTGACCGTATTTCCCGAGCACCCTGCTGTCCTTTGGATTGCCGGTACCGATTGGGAATCCACCAACAAATTAGCAGAGAGCATCTCGGGTAAGGATAGCTTTCCGTCGCAACTTGCCCGGGAAACCGAGATGGGGCAAGTTGTGCAGGCCGTATGGAAGGGCGATTTATCCCCGCATCTGGAAATTTATACGCATCAACCATAACGCGTCCTTCTGATGCGACAACGGGAGCTGGAATTGGATCTTAAACAACAAGCCCGCTATAGCCACTGGCGAAACAGCGTCTTCTCGTCCAGTTGGCTGCTGTATGCGGGCTACTATCTCTGTCGCAAAGATGTGAAGATCCTGCAGATGCTGCCGGGAGCGGACCCTAGTCTTGGGGAGGTTGCAAACCTGCTCTTTGCCTTTGGCCTGGCTTATACCATTGGACAGTTCCTTGCCGGCACCCTCGCAGACATAAAAGGCGCGCGAATTACAGCGCTGATCGGAGGCCTCGTCTCCGCAGCCAGCACGGCAGCGATGGTCGTGGGGCATACACACCGGTCTCTTCTCATCTTGCAGATGCTCAACGGACTTGGACAGGGCTGCGGTTTTCCGTCCCTCGCAAAACTGCTGTCCTCATGGTTTGAGCGCAGAGAGCGGTCCACGGTGCTGGCCTGGTGGAGTGCAAGCTATTCGCTTGGCGGAGTCGTTGCAACCGGTCTCGCCGCATGGTGTGCGACGACACCGCTGCTGTTCCCTGCCCTGGGATGGAAACGCAGTTACCTCTTGCCTTCTGTGCTGCTCGCTGCGCTGACACTCTACTTCTATATCACCACGAGGGATGAACCAGAGGACGCGGACCTTCCGCCACTGTCCCTCGAAGACAAAGGACCTGCAAAAACGGGCTGGCGAAACGTCCTTCGCCGTCCAGAGATACAGAATATTGCGGTCATGTACTTCTTTCTTAAAATGACACGCTATGCCCTGCTCTTCTGGCTGCCACTATATCTTGTGCAGACCGTGCATTATTCGGATGTTCTAGCCGGATCAACGTCTTCTCTGTTTGAGATCTTCGGCTTCGTTGGAGCGGTGCTGGCTACGTACATCTCCAACAAATACTTCCAGGCACGCCGCTACCCAGTTGCAGCCATCATGCTCTTCGCGCTTGGCTTCATGTCTTTGATGGAGCCGCTGGTAAGCACACTGGGTTGGTGGGCGAGCGCGACAAGCATCTCGCTGATGGGCATCCTGATCTATGGCCCCGATGCCCTGATCGTATCCACAGCGGTGCTGGAAAGCGTGCCGCATCGCGAGGCAGGACGCGCGCTCGCCTTTGTCAACGGAGTCGGTTCCATCGGGCAGATGTTCTCACCCTATCTTGTGACGCGCTTCGCGCATCATTACGGATGGGATAACCTCTTCAATCTTCTGCTGATCACGTCTCTGATATCCGCTGGAATCATGGCTCGCAAGTGGAATCAAAGCAACCTCGGCTCGGATTCAAGCCGCGGCAATGCACTTCCCACGGGAGCGGAAAAAGAGTTTGCTTAGGTTACACGGCTGCGAATCGTTGCCTGCCGAGCTCAATCGAATCAATCGACACGGATGTTGTTGAACCGTTAATAACCTTTCGCCTATAGAGAACAACCGTTATATCTTGACCAGAGCTTTCTCTTGAAGGCGCAGGTGTTCTTATGAAACAGATGAAAAAAAGCAGACGTGACTTCTTGCGCACCGCCGCGAAAACAGCAGGAGCTGCGGCTGGGATATCGATGTTGCCTCCAAGCATTCGCAAAGCACTCGCCATTCCGGCCAATAGGGCCACCGGCACGATTAAGGATGTGCAGCACGTTGTCATTCTGATGCAGGAGAACCGCTCCTTCGATCACTACTTCGGCACGCTCAAAGGGGTACGCGGTTTTAATGATCCGCGTCCGACACGCCTGCCCAATGGCAAGCCTGTCTGGTATCAGCCGCCTGCCACCGTTCATACCAGCCGCTATCATGCGAGAGGCTTAAGTCATAACGCGACCCATGTGCTGCCGTTCTATTTGAACCCGCAGGCTACGACGGAGTTTTCACCCGGCACCGATCATGGATGGAGCAGCGGCCACCTGGCGTGGAATCACGGAAAGCACAATCAATGGATCAATCAGAAGCAGGACGTAGCCACGATGGGCTACCTGAAGCGCACGGATGTGAGCTTCCACTATGCGCTGGCTGATGCCTTTACGATCTGTGATGCCTATCACTGCTCCATCCATGCCGATACCGCTCCCAACCGGATATACCTGTGGTCAGGTACTATCGACCCGCGCAATGTCTATGGCAAGAAGCCGAACGGTCCGGGCTTGAACGAACGTGCCCACACCAACGGGTATACATGGACGACCTATCCCGAACGACTCGAAGAGAATCAGGTTAGCTGGAAGCTCTATCAAGGCGGCTCAGGAGAGCCCGGCACACCAACCGACAACTTCACCGACAACTCGCTCGAATTCTTTGCCCAGTATCAGGTAAAAGAGGGTGCATCCCCCACCAGCCCGCTTGTGGCTAAAGGGGTGTCGGACCATACACTCGTAGAATTTCGCGAGGATATAGCTAACAATCGCTTGCCGCAGGTTTCATGGATCGTCGCGCCCTACAAATATAGTGAGCATCCCGAAGCCTGTCCCACCGATGGGGCTTACTACATCAACCGGGTCCTCGAAGCGCTGACCTCCAATCCCGAGGTCTGGAGCAAGACCGTCTTGTTCCTGAACTACGACGAGAACGATGGTCAGTTCGACCACATCGTGCCGCCCATGCCACCCATGACGAACCAACCCAACGCACAAGGCATGGTTTCGAAAGATTTGGCAGAGAGCCTTGGCGATGAGTTTCTCGATCTGGATAAGCATCCCGACGAGAAACATCCGTTGATTCCGAATGCAGATCCTGGAGGACTACAACCGATTGGCCTCGGTCCGCGTGTCCCCATGCTCATCATCTCTCCATGGACTACCGGTGGATGGGTCTGTTCACAGGTCTTCGATCATACGTCCGTGCTGCGATTCCTGGAAGCTCGTTTTGATATCCCCGAGCCCAATATCAGCGCGTGGCGTCGCTCCCTCTGTGGCGATCTAACCTCGGCCTTTGATTTCTCCAGTACTCCGGACCCCAGCATCGTTCCCTTCACAGTGCCGAAACCACTCGCCTCTCTACACCAGCCATACCATGTGCCGACTGCGCAAACGATGCCACAGCAGGAGCCGGGAACTCGCAAAGCACGCGCACTTCCGTACGAGTTATTTGCTCACTGCCGCCACAGAGACCAGGAAACGCACTCTGTCGGAGAAAAAGTATGGATTGATTTTGCGAATACAGGCGAGTCTGGCGCGGCATTCTATGTGTACAACGAGAAGAAGCGCGACGACAGTCCGCGACGCTATACGATCGCGGCTGGTGACTCACTCTCCGATTACTGGCTCACCAACGACACACAAGGGAGCTACGATCTTTCTCTGCATGGGCCCAATGGATACTTCTGCCAGTTCCGTGGCAATGTGCCTGAAGAGGCATTGCGTGGAAAGCCGGATATTGAAGTTAAGGTGCGCTACGATGTCACGGAAGGCAATATCACTCTCTCATTGGCGAACACTAGTTCAGTGCCATGCGGACTGACAGTAACCAACGCCTATGGTGGCGCCCCACACACCTATACTCTCGCGCCGAGAAAAAGCGTGGACGATCACTGGGTGCTGACATCCAGCTCAGCCTGGTACGACCTCTCTGTAACCAGTGCAGAATCTCCAGAGTTCTTGCAACGCTTCGCCGGCCATGTTGAAACGGGCCATCCTAGTACAAGCGATCCTGCTATTTTTGTCGACGAATAACCGGTCCAGCTGGGAGCTTTCTATTTGCACACGTATTAGAGCAGTTCCCGTATTGACGTGAAGTGGAGAATGCCTGCGAGTGCTGTTTTTCTTGGAAAAAACAGCGTATAAACCTGTGGCTCGCTATACACCTATACGGGAACTGCTCTAGCGATCCTCGATTGCATCATTCGTAAAATTGCGTTAGCTTCAAATCCACGCTATGTTTGCGACTCACCAAACGCGATTCTCCTCCTGTTGTGCCCCTCTGGACTAATCTCGCTTCGACTGTTCTCGGCGTTTTCAGCATAAGAGCTGCGGTATGCGGCCACCTCGAGTTCGGTTTTGCTCCCCAAGCTGAACGATCATCCTCCGAAAAAACCTTAGGATTCCTATGCTGACTCTGTCGCGTTTGCTCGTGAACATAGTCCCATCTTTCCGAAACAGCATCCGATGTCATGACGATGGGTTTGCTCGCTCTTCGTTTCCACTTCACTTAAGACAACCGAATTAAAGGAGAATATCTTGAAAAAGCTGACCACTCTCATTCGCTCCGCTGTCGCAGTTTCTGCGCTGACGCTGGGCTCGCTGGTTGCCCATGCCGCAACCGTCACACTGAAAGCCGACCTCGCTGCCGCCCATGAGGTGCCCGCAAAAGACAGCGCCGGTACCGGTACGCTGAAGGCTACTTTTAACACGGAAACCAATGAGCTCACCTACCATATCGAGTTCAGCGGTCTAACCGGCACCGTATCAGCTGCCCATTTCCACGGTCCCGCGGCTGAGGGAGCCAATGCAAAGCCGCAAGTATTTATCAAAACCAGCCCCATCGTCAGTCCCATTGATGGCAAGGCAACGCTGACTCCTGAGCAGGCAAAAGACCTCTTGAGTGGCCAGTGGTACTTCAATCTCCACACCGCAGCAAACCCAGGCGGGGAGATCCGAGGGCAAGTACTGAAGTCGGAGTGAAGGTTCGACGCCAGAGCACAATGAGGTAACTAGCCCTTGTGCTCTGGCTTTCGGTGCTGGTGGAAAAGAAGGCATGTCCCAGGGGCTGAAGCCCATTCTGTGGTCGCGCTCAATGCCCGGGCTAAAGCCCGGGCCTATCTCAGAAGCAAAAACAAAAGCCTAAAGCAGAAGTAGAAGCCTCAGAAGCAAAAACAGAAACCCTCACGTTTTCCTTCTCGTCATTCGTTACGCAGCTTGATGACAGGCTCTAACCTTCCCAAGAAATACTGCATAGAGAAACGATGCTACAGCGCAAATTAGGGCAAATTTTAATGGGCTTCTGCGTCCTGGCATGCTCTTTGGCCGACATACGTCTATGCGCACAAAGCACTCACGAAGATGCCAAAGTCGTTTCAGGGGATACGCCAACGGATCCTGGCCCACTCGCCACTGATATTTCTCCAGCGCTAACTCCCGAGGCGGTCAAAGCCGCCATGCGCAAGGTCGGAGACTGGCAGGTCGCGCGTATTGCCGACACGCCCGGTCGCAGCGAGTGGTTCGGCGCGCTTTATCTTAGCCTGCTTTCCGCCGCCACAACACTCCATGAACCGCACTATCGCGACGTTGTGCTGAGTGCGACTGAGCACTTCAACTGGGAGCTCGGCCCACCTAAGAAGACAAGTGCCGACAGCCAGACCATCGGACAGGTCTATCTGCAGCTCAACCAATTGAAGCCAGATCCACAACATCTCGAATCGATGCGCGCCCAGTTTGAGGAGCTGCTACAAACACCAGATGATCCCGCCAAGCCCGTCTGGTGGTACTGCGATGCCCTCTTTATGGCTCCTCCAACCTGGGCCGGACTGGCAGCACAGACTCACGACCCGCGCTATCTCACCTATCTGAACCGCGAATGGCAAGCGACTGACAGACTTCTCTGGGACTCCGAGAGTCATCTCTTCCTTCGCGACACCAGCTATCTGGACAAGCGCGATAAGAATGGGAACAAAATCTTCTGGTCGCGAGGCAACGGTTGGGATATGGCTGGCCTCGTGGACCTGCTCAATCAAATCCCCTCGCAGGATCCACATCGTGCTTTCTATAGAAAAAGATTGCAGCAGATGTCAGCCTCGCTTGCGCGGCTTCAGGGAAAGGACGGCTTGTGGCGATCATCGCTTTTGGACGCAGCCGATTATCCCGCTCCTGAGGTCTCGGGCTCGGCTTTCTATATCTACGCTATGGCCTGGGGACTGAATCACAAACTGTTGAAGGCAAAAGTGTATGGACCGGTCGTAGAGCGCGGCTGGGCAGGTCTGACGCGGCAAATCTATGCCGATGGCCGGTTGGGTAACGTGCAGCCCGGAGGCTCGGGACCAGCCGTTTATCCTCCAGGTTCGAGCTGGATCTTCGGGACCGGGGCCTTCCTGTTAGCGGGCTCAGAAGTCGCCGAATGGACCGAACGTTCTACCTCGGCGAAGAGCAGAGATTTTCGCTGAACTGCAGCCTGTGCAAGCCTAAAGGTCACGCTACGTGGAATAATCTCGAACATCGGGATAGATCCGTGCCAGGAGGTAGAACGTGGCTGTCGACGAAAAGGAAAAACGAGAACCGACGTCTTCTTTGGGTAAGTTGAGCCGCAGGTCATTTTTGTCGCATATGGGAGCGGCAGGGGTTGCAACAGCCGCAACTACAGTCTCTCCTCTGGCTGCGATTGCGGAGCCCGCGCAAAAGACTGAATCATCGGCTCAGACAATTCCCGGAACAGTGCCGATAACGTTGCGGGTGAACGGTCAGGCACATACTGTCCAGATTGACCCGCGTGCAACGCTGCTGGACACTCTGCGCGAGACACTGCATTTGACCGGAACAAAGAAAGGCTGTGACCACGGCCAATGTGGCGCGTGCACAGTGCATGTAAACGGCCGCCGCGTGAATAGCTGCCTGGCGTTCGCTGGGATGCAACAAAACGCAGAGATTACCACCATCGAGGGCCTTGGCCAGCCCGGCCATCTGCACCCGATGCAAGAGGCCTTCGTAGCGCACGACGGTTATCAGTGCGGCTATTGCACCTCCGGTCAGATCATGTCTGCCGTGGCCTTCGTGAAGGAACCGTGGGGAACAACAGACACCGATGTGAAGGAAGGCATGAGCGGCAACATCTGCCGCTGTGGGGCCTATCCCAATATCGTTGCAGCCGTGCAAGCCGTTCGGCGGATGGCATAAGGAAGGAGACCGGCGATGGAACTCTTCGAACTGGTATCAGCGCGAACCGTACCCGAGGCTGTGAAGGCACAATCCCGATCCGCAACAGCGCAGAATGGTGCGGCCGTCCGCTTTATCGCGGGTGGGACAAACCTGGTCGACTACATGAAACTGAATGTAGAGCGGCCGACACAGTTGGTCGACATCAATGCCCTGCCCCTGGATAGGATTGAGAAAACCGCGGACGGTGGACTGAAGATAGGGTCTCTGGCACGGAACGCAGACGTGGCACAAGACGCGACGGTGAAAGAACAGTACGCGGTACTGTCGCAGGCGCTGCTGGCCGGAGCGTCTCCACAACTGCGCAATATGGCAACGACGGGTGGCAATCTATTGCAGAAGACGCGCTGTGTCTACTACCGGGACACAGCGACGGGATGCAACAAGCGCGAACCGGGTTCAGGCTGCTCGGCGATCGGCGGATACAACCGAATGCTGGCCATTCTAGGAACGAGTGACAACTGCATTGCGACCAATCCCTCCGACCAAAACGTGGCGCTGACAGCGCTCGAGGCCGTAATTCATATTGAGGGCGTGAAAGGCCAGCGTGCCGTGCCCATCGCTGATTTCTATCTCACGCCAGGATCTACCCCGGAACGTGAGACAGTATTGGAACCGGGCGACCTGATCACGCACGTCACGCTGCCGAAGCTGCCAGTCGGGGCGAAGAGCGTCTATCTGAAGCTTCGCGATCGTGCCTCCTATGAGTTTGCGCTCGCTTCGGCTGCCATCGTGTTGAAACATGACGTAAACGGCAGGATAGATTTCATTCGCGTCGCGATGGGTGGCGTTGGAACGAAGCCGTGGCGTTCCGTGGAAGCGGAGAAGGCACTCACGGGAAAGGTAGCGACACCCGCCAACTTCCGTGCCGCGGCAGAGGCTGCCCTGCAGGGCGCGAAGCCTCAGAGCCAGAACGGATTTAAGGTAGAGCTGGCAAAGCGCTGCCTCGTACATGCCATGGGACAGGCGAGCCAGATCGCATAAGGAGACGACGATGAATCAAGTAAACGAATCAAAGATTATCGGCGTTTCGACGCCACGCGTGGATGGCCCCCTGAAGGTGAGCGGAGCGGCGATGTATGCCTCGGATCATCACTTCCCTGGCCTGCTCTACGCCTGGCCGGTCTGTGCGACGATTGCGAACGGAACAGTAACAGGGCTGGACACAGTAGCAGCAGAGAAGATGACCGGCGTCGTTGCGGTGTATCACCGTGGAAATATCGGCAAGCTGTACCGCGTCCCACCAGCAACGGGCTTTTCACTCATCGTCGACGAGAGGCGGCCTCCGCTCGAGGATGACGTCGTCCGCTACTACGGCCAGTATGTGGCCGTGGTGGTGGCACAGACGGTGGAACAAGCGCGCGCTGCGGCTGAGAGCGTCAAAGTGAGCTACAGCAGGCAGAAACCAGCTATCGACAACAAACTCCTTGGAACTCCGCTGACCGCCGACAAACCAGACCAGAAGAGCAAACGCGGAGATACGGCTGCAGCTCTCCAATCGGCAAGGGTAAAAGTAGATGCGGTCTACACGATGCCGGTGGAGACACACAATCCCATCGAACTGCATGCCTCTGTCGCCGTCTACGACGGGCAGAAGTACACGCTCTACGAGACGTCGCAGGCGGTGATGAACCATCGCGATGTGATGGCTGCGATGTTGGGTGTTCCAACGGAACAGGTGCAGGTCATTACGAAGTTTCTGGGCTCGGGCTTCGGCGGCAAGTTGTGGCCGTGGCCTCACGGAGTGCTGGCAGCGGCGTGTGCGCGCAACCTGAATCGCCCGGTCAAGTTGGTAGTTAGTCGCCAGATGATGTTCCAAAGCGTAGGCCACAGACCCGCCATTGATCAACGCATCCAACTGGCAGCCGAACCCGATGGCAAACTGACCGCGGTGCAGCAGGACTACGTTAACCACACCACCATCCTCGATGACTACGACGAAGGCTGCGGTGAGATCACACCCTTTATCTACAGCACCCCCAACCTGCTTGTAACCGGAGGCATGGCTCGCCGCAATGTCGGTAACCCGACTGCAATGCGTGGTCCTGGCGCCGTACCGGGGCTCTTCGCGCTTGAGTCGGCAGTCGACGAGTTAGCGATCGAGTTGAAGATGGATCCTGTGCAGTTACGGCTGAAGAATGAGCCGGCGATCGACGAGAGCCTGGGCATTCCGTTCTCTTCACGGCACATGAAGGAGTGTCTAACCACAGGTGCGGAGAAGTTTGGGTGGTCACGGCGGACATCCGAAGTCGGATCGATGAAGCGTGACGGGCTCACGCTGGGCTGGGGTGTTGCAGCCTGCTCCTGGCTGGCGGCACGAACGGAGACCGAGGCCACAGTAGAGCTTCGCCAGGATGGTTCAGCGCGCGTGGCCTGCGCGACACAGGACATCGGCGGCGGAACCTACACTGTTATGGCGCAGGTTGTAAGCCACCAGACCGGAATCCCGATGAACAAGATCGATGTTGTTCTAGGGGATTCGTCTCTTCCTCCGGGGCCGATCTCGGGCGGCTCCTGGGTCACGGCGTCCATGACACCTTCCGTGCTCCAGGCGGCAGAAAACGCGGGTAAGGCGCTTCTGCTGGCTGCGGTCAGATCCGAGGGATCTCCGTTCAAAGATAAGAAGCAGGAGGACCTTGAATTTGTTGACGGCAGTGTTCGACTGAAAGGACAGGCACAAGGCGCGGTACCGATGGAGGAAGTCCTGCGGATCGCGAAGGTCAACTCCGTCTCAGGCACGGGCAAGTCGGAGGGCACCTTTGGCGAGGCAAAACCGAAGCTCTCGTTCCATTCCTATGGTGCTCAATTTGCCGAAGTAACATGGAAGCCGGAGATAGCACGTTTGCGTGTCAGTCGCGTTGTGACCATCATCGACGCCGGTCGCATCTTGAATCCACGGCCGGCACGTAATCAGATCGAAGGAGCAATCATGATGGGAGTCGGTATGGCGCTCTTCGAAGAGACGATGTACGATCCGCGCTCAGGTGCCCCGATCAACAACAACCTCGCCGATTATGTCGTCGCTGTGAACGCGGACACCCCAGAGATTGATGTGACCTTCCTTGACTATCCGGATTATGCGCTGAACGCACTGGGAGCTCGTGGTGTAGGCGAGATCGGTCTCGCAGGCATCGCGCCGGCGATTACCAACGCGGTTTACCATGCGACCGGTGTTCGTGTGCGTGATCTACCGGTACGTATCGAAGACCTGCTAGCTCCTTCCAGCAGGAACATACGTGTAGTTTGACCCCGCCAGACACGCAAGACGAAATCACGGCTTGTCTTCGATGACAAAACCACCGAAGCGCAACGCGCCGGTTCGACGAAGTGGTTTCTTCGGGAACCGGCGCGTTGCGCTTCAACTGCATGTTGGTGGACCGATCTAGTTAGTCAGTTTGAACCACCACGCAATGATCGTCATGTCATGATCAGTTCGGCTGCCAGTAATTGGTGAGGCAACTGGCGGCAGGCAGCGCTGCGGTATTGAAGACAGTATCCGGTTCATGTCCGCAGACCGTTACAGCGGAGGGCCGGTCTGTCGGTGGCTGTTCCGAGGCGGGGTAGTAACTAAGGGTCGCGTTGAACCAGGCAGAGACGACAGATGCGCCATTACCGATGTTCTGGCCGAAAGGCTGGTTGACTGCTCCGCCATCGAACAACATATCCGTGCGCGAACCCATTACCGCGTGCAGACCCTGGAAGACCTTGAACCACGGCGTCCACCATTCTGCGTTGTCTTCCGCGGAGGGAACCACTGCGCAGGAATGGATAATCCAATAGTTCAGTTTGCCGTGGTTCGCCGCTCCGTAACCCTCGGTCGCTGGAATGTCATTGATGTTGACTACGTCACAGCAATTCGATTCTGTCGTGAACTCCCACGGGGAGCCATGTGCCTCCGTCAAAGCCACATTTACATTGTTGACGAACGATTGCTCGTCAGTGGTATATACGAAAGGCTCTGCCCAGTAGTACTGAGAGTTGGTGAACTGGCCAGCATTATGCGAGCTCTGTAACCCATCCCAGAATCCATTAGCCTCGGAGACAAAGCCCGACTGCGCATCGCGGACAACATATCTGCCAACGGTTGGATCACCCGCAGGCACAACAGCCTGCTCCAGAGCGGAGTGATTCTCGGGTGCGCTAGCGGGTGCAGGACCAGATCCAGGAACGAGTTCGGCCGGCAGTTGGCCATTACCATAGGCCATGTACGTTGCGACATAGTCGGTGCTTTGGAGCAGCTGTGGATTGGTGCCTGCGGATGGAAGTGGATGCAGACGCGACACCACACGATAGACGGGAGTCATAGCAGCAAGATTGTCATCAACGTAAGCAACCTCAACGGAGATTACCTCAACATTCGAGTTGCCCGTCAGAGGCTTCAGCACCGCCAGGAGCGCTGCCTGAATCTGGGCTTTGCTACGGCGCTCCGTTAGAGTGGAGGCAAAGCTTCCAGCCTTCCAACGATTGACCAGTCCATAGAGATTGCCGTCGGTACCGATAGCGACTGCTGCGTGGGATCCTGTGCCATATACCTTGTAGCCACTCACTGTGCGAGAGACTGCCACATAGGTGAGATAGAGCTTCACGTCAGAAACAGTAGGCCGTCCTCCGCTGGAGGCAAGTTGTGCTGTGCTCCCAACAACAGGGCGAGGGACACCCAGCGTGTACTGGGTTACATCCCTGGGAAGGATTTCGGAGCTGGCAAAGATCTGCCTCGCCAATGTCACGGCCTGCGTCAGATGCTCGTCTTTGGCACCAGCGTAGGTGACGGTGGGAAGCTTATCGAGCTGCGGAAGAATCTGGGATTCACCCGTCTGCGTATCCCAGGAGGCGATCAGACGATCTTCCTGCACGAGACCCACAGAGGTCTCTGGCGCAGCCTTCAGCTCAGGAAGGGTGCTGTGAGCGAGTGGCTGAATCTCCTCCGCCTTAACTCCTGTCTTAGTCAGGCTTGCTCGCAGGAACGTCTCGGGAGGCGGCTGCACGGTAAGCTTTACTACCTGCAGCGAAGATGGCACCGTGGGAATAAGAGCTGCAGGAAAAGTTATCTTGCCGCCAGTTGTTCTTGCGATGACAGGAAGTACCGGTTTCCTGGGTGCCGGAGTCTGGCTCACAGCAAAGAGTACAGGCCCCAAGAAAACTAGGCCCGCTAATATCTTTGCGCCGAGGAGCACATAGTCGGGGCACGTCCTGTGCGATGGTTTATAGGAATGCATGGTGAATCTCCTTGCAGGGACCCTATGTAAAATTGCACCGCAATGCGACACTCAGTTTGTAATCCCTGTCACCTGGATAGTGCGGATAAGCCAGATAGCGTTACATGTAAAAACTTCGCTCTATGGCTCAGGGCAGATCTGTTTGCTCAAAAGGCCTACCTGCCGGGACAGTCAAAGATGTCATCTGCTCATCTCGAACAAACTCGTCTGTAACGATCTGGTCACACCTCATGCAGGCTGCTTTACCACGCTGACGAAACCAGCGGCAGCTTGCACGGATGGCACAATACGGCAGAGTGGAGTCGGATGCGGGCATGATCTGAACGATGCGGTCCACAAGGGTGCAGGCTGTTCCGTTGAAGTGACCGCACGCCCCTCCCTGACACGGTGCAGAGATGCGAAGCACCTGCGTCGGCAGCAGCGGAGCCGTCATGGCCAGTAACTCCGGTGTCACTGGTTCAGGGGTGGAGAGATGCTGTATCTTGCCGGATGCGGCATCCACAACACCGTGGATAACCGCACCCAGCATAGAGGGTTGGGCGCTTGGACACTGAACGACACTCGGCCCCTTCACGGCTAAATCTCCTTAAGCTTTGAAGGATCCCGAAGGGCTTCGAGATCGTGAGCGGCATAGCCCAGCGGCTTTAGCTTCACGAATTCAGCACGCTCTGCCTGTGCCAGTACGGGATCTGGATAGATACCAATCGTGATCGGCTTGTGAAGCAGAGTCTGCAGCGTCTCCTCTGTAATCTGCTTGGTGGCGATTGCGTTCTTAACGGCTGCCGCAATCAGATCGGGTAATTCACTGGTCTTAATAGACATCACTCTCTCCTTGTCCAGGGTTTTCCATTTGGCGGAAGCCAAACCCTGGTTCCCTGTTGCTTGAATGGTGCAGCGGAGATGAGAAGCGTTACAGATTAGCGAAGGAATTAAGAGCTAGTGTGGTGAGTCCTTCGTTCGTAGAGCGAAGCGTGTTCCCTGACGCTTCAGCGTCGCGGGTGGAGGGGGCCGTGGCCTTTGGGCCGGGGCTCTCTTTCGACTGCGAACAAAAGGCCCGGGCCTAAAGGCCACATTATTGCCAAGCCTGAATTCCGTAGCCTAAAGGCTACGGCTCCCTGACGCTAAAGCGTCAGGGAACGCGCTTCGCGCCGTGGTGCACAGTCCTTCATTCTTCAACCAACTAATGACTCAGGACACTAGATACTTCCAAGCCTTTGCATTGCTCCATCAGAATTCAGTGCTTGCTATATTTCTCGCTAAAACTGAAACGTTTTGCGATCGCCCAGCACTATGAAGACATCGCCTGCAAAGGTAGATCTATCTGGAGAAACCCAATGCCAACCACAACACAACTCGCCACCAGCCTCGGTGGCGCAATCGGATGCGATTTTCGCAATGCGCAACAACAACTTGTTTTCGTGGAGTACTCGGGAAAACTGTCCGCAGTCAACCTGTTCCCTGCCGCAACGATCGTGGACAATGGGGTAAATACAGTGTTGAAGGGCACCTTTACCTTTGACTTCGATACCGGCGTCCAGGGCGGACCTGACGCGAATGTCGATGTCCAGTGGGTACAGCAGACTAACGTTATACGCCAGATGGCGCCCTGGAACAGTGCCAAGATCATCAATCTGGGAGCCGTAAACTTCAATAGTCTTACCGCAGCCAATCTACAGGATCTGCCTTACGCCACCACTCCAATCGTAGGCAACAACAACGCTACCAATGTTCTTACTGTGAACGATGTGTTCGCTGTGTTGACCACCAACGGTAATTACACGAAGGTGCAGGTAGTCGCCTACGGCTACGACCTGACGATCAATTGGGTGACTTACCATATCGAGTCAGGCTACAGTGTGCTCGGGACAGGCTATAACCAACCAGAGGATGTAAAGCTGAGCACCGACGGCGTACACGCCTATGTGACGGAGCGCACTGGCGATCTCGTCAAGGTCGCGCTCACCAGCGCAAATCGCAGCGCCGCGACGGTGATCGCCACAGGACTGACGGCACCCCAGCAGATGTTTCTTGATGAGGCGCATAACGCCGCGTATGTCGTCGAGTATGCTTCTCCCGGTTCGATCGTTAAGGTCAACCTGACTAACGGACAGAAGACGACGGTTGCGGCCGGTCTCGTCAATCCCGTTGGGATAGTGCTTAGCGCGGATCTGCAGTACGCCTACGTCAGTGAACAGATGACTGGACCGACCGTTGGAAGAATCAGTCGCATTCAGTTGAGCAACGCTGCACGCACCACGGTCGCCGCAGGGTTGACGGAGCCATTCTTTCTGACCTGGGCCGATGCCGGGCAAGATGCACTGCTGGTTCCGCAGCGAGATCCTTCGAACTCCATCGTGAGCGTGAATGTCACGACCGGAACTACAAATGTCGTCGCCAGCGGTGTGCCGATACGGCCATCCAGCGTGGCTCTGCCGAACTCGGGAGAGATGCTGATCTGCTCCAACACGGTGATCGAGGAGGTTGCTTTCACCTCTTTTGCCACAACTGGTGATCTGTTGATCGGCATCGGGCTGATTCCCTTTGACAGAATCAACCAGACCGTTGGCCCTCTCCTGGGTCTGGCGAATACTTCCGTCGATGTCGACCCACCCTATTGGGTCGATAATGTTCCCTTCGGCGGAGCGCTGCCGATCATGGTCAACTACCAGGCCGCGGCGGATGCCGGCGCTGCTTACTATCAGGTCGAAGTAGGCGGCGTTCCACACACCGACAGCTGGACGAACTACTTCTGGGACGGAACGGGGAATGTGTTGAAGACGATCTCTGCCGCTACCGTTGGATCGTCGATTGGATGCTACCCTGTGCATCCCGTCAGCGAACTCTTCCTGTGGGAGTCGCCGGCGCTCGGTGACATGCTCGACACCACCGTGTTGAGTAATGGGACCCATACGATTCAGCTGATCTTCCTCGATGCTGCCGGCCATCCGATCTCCAGCCTGGTGAGCGCACCTCTCACCATCCTGGTGAACAACCAATCCTGCATTGCGTCGATCTCGGCGCCGGTGCTTGAGGTGGCTCCGCCCATAACCGCGAACATCTGCGGGGTGCTGCACTATGAAAGCAACACAACGGTTAATGTTTCCATCGGCTTTACGGCAAGCCAGCCAGCGGGGTTTGGCAGCTACTCCACGGAGATCGTCCGAGGCGGAACACAACTCTCGTTCACCCCTGCGTTGCCCAGCGGCCAGGTCGGCTCATTGACCTCTACCTTCGCAGCGCAAGTCGGCCAATTGCTGGGGCCCTGCCCAACCGCGGGTTTTGCGGCGGAGCTTTATGTTGCCGCCACTATGACCAATGGATACGGAAGACAAAGCCAGTACGACGCTTCGGCGCTGACTGCGTTTGTACTCACCCCGTAGTCGAAACGGTTTCACCAATAGGGTGATGTACGGATGAATCACCTCAAATTGTCATCTCGACCGGAGGTGGCGCTTTTGCCGCCGTAGCGGAGAGACCTGCAGTTTGCTTGTACCGGCATGATCGCCTGTGCAACAAGCTGCAGGTCTCTCCACTGCGCATGACATAAAACCGTCATGCTCCGGTCGAGATGACAATTCTGAGGTGGTTGAAAAGGACAGCACCGCAGCTAGGAACCCGTATAGAGCTGGAAGGCTGCCCAATACAGCGGTTTGCGGAATACTCCCTGCGAATGCAGCATCGATAACTTAGCTGCACGCAGCGCCTGATCCGGCTGCTCGCCTTCTGCAAGACCGTGGTACATCTGCTCCATCAGCTGCGGGGTAGAACTGTCATTGACCTCCCACACTGCGCCGATCACCTGATGCGCTCCTGCACGCAGAAAGGCCCAGGAGAGCCCCACCAGGCCTTCGCCGTCGTAGTTGCGCAATCCCGATCCATAACAAGCCGAGATGGTTACCAGCCGAGCGTGGAGCGGCCGATGGATAATGTCCCTGGCATACAACTTGAAGTTGTCCGGATCGGCGTGTGGAGGCGAGAGCACGATCGCGGAGTCCAAGGGGCGAAGGCTGCTGGCTATTCCATGGGCTACAAAGTGTATGTAGGAGTATTGCTCCGGCTCCGATGTTGCATAGGCCGCCGGCACCGCAGCCGTCTGCGTCAGTACAGTTCGATCCGCAGGCGTGAAATATTTCTGGACGCTCTGTACCTCAGAGGCCGCATTCGGAAGCGGAGGATAGCCGTTCCCTGTAGTCATCGGGTCTCCGATGAGCAGCAGATTCTTAGCGGCGATCTCTTTATCGGGTGAAAGTCGAGAGAGCAGTTGGATGGAGCTTGCCGTGCTCAGGCTGACATCTTCAATCCAGTAGTGGGCTCCCTCTTGAGATCCAGATTGCCCTGGTTTGAGGAGCATCTCCATATTAAAATCACTGAGGCTGCCGCTCGGGACGATGAAGACATGCGATTCCTTCGGGATGAGAGCTTCGGCGGGTGCGACGAGAGTTTTGTAAAGCCACTGTGCTTCTGAATTGTTCTCACGCAACGGATCATGCGACTTCAAAACATCGGCTTGATAACTCTTCACGCGCGCGGTGATCTCTGCTTCTGGCGGCAGTACAAATAGATGTGTGCCGTTCCTGTCGATGGCCCAGAGATACGACTTCTGCGGACCCAGCGAATAGAACAGGATGACAGCGTTCAAACGGCGAGCGGTGTGTGACGGCGTATCGGGTTGGACGTGCGTCTCTTGTACGGATTCCCCCAGACCTTCCTTCAACGTTCGGGCACGCGCTCCATCGAGGAACTGTAGCGCCTCGTCGGGGTGGTGGGACGCGATCAGGAAGTCGGCATAGTCGCGATACAGTTCGTCACCATTCGCGAAGAATGGAAGCCTGAGCTCTTCATCCTGTACTGAAGACCGCTGCGTCTCAAAGGTCTTGATGGCCCTGCGATACCATTGGCCTGCCTGCCGTACATCGTGTCTGCTCACATAGAGATCGGCGAAGGCATTCTCGGTCTCCCACTTTAGAGAGGGTGTTCCGGCAGCATCGTGATAGACCTGCGAAAAGATCCGTTCTGCGTCAGTCCCATTCGAGGTACGCGCGGCGATCTGGCCTTGCAAAAACAAAGCATCCAGTTCGCTGGCTTTATCTCCTATCTGTTGGGCTGTCTTCAGGGCCTCATCAACACGAGCTTTTGCGGCATCCAGTTGACCAAGCTGCAGAAGTAGCTGCCCAAGCGACGTATCAGTTACAGCTTTCCTGGCGTTGTCATGGCTCGAGTCAGCAGCACGTAGCGCCTCCTCGTAGCTGGTCCGGGCTTGTTTCAGCTCCCCAAGGCGGTATAGCGACAGGCCTGCACTCTGCAGCCAGAGAATCTCGTTGTCTGTCGCACCCAGACTCTTGGCTTGTACCTCGGCTTGCTGAAAACTGACCAGGGCCTTCTCGTAGTCTCCAAGCTCGTAGTAAGCCCAACCCGCGTTCCCAAGGGCCTCCTCTAAGAACAGATTTGCATGAATGGCGTTCGCAAGTTCCGACGATGCATTGAACCTGTCCAAGGCCTCGTCCACGTGTTCAGATTGAAGAGCTACCGTTCCTAAGTTCAGTAGATCGGTCGCTGCTATGAAAAGATCCTTATGCCTGCGAGCAAGCTCCAGGCTCTTGCGGAATGAACTCTCGGCATTAGATCGTTGCCCACTGCGGTATTCGAGCAGCCCCTCAGTACGAGCGACTTCACTTTCCAAAGGAGATTGCGCAGTTCCAGCCAAGCGCTGTGCTTTCTGCAGTTCCGCACTTGCTAGTTGGGGTTGGCCCAGGCGGGCATGTGCGAGACTGAGCAGTATCTCCTGTTTGATGGCGAGATCTCCTCCGGGAGAAAACGTACGAGACCTATCCTCCAATGCGTTTACGACATCCTGACTGCGTCCCTGAGAGGAAAGAATCTCCGCATCAAGCAGACAGAATTTAAAGCTCCACTCTGGATCGCGAGGCAACAACTCCAGTCGCTCGGCAGAAGCTGCGCGCTGAGCGGCATCGAGATGTCCCTGATGAAAATCTGCCCGAATTTGTTCAAACCTAGCGGCTGTATCGACCGGACGCGGCGCGCGACATCCAGTGATGCTGGAAAGCCCCATGAGCCCGGCGATAAGGCGCTGGAAAAACACATTGATCCATTGCTTACCCTTAACACCGATGTGGCGTTTATCTTTCCTGTAAGAGCACAACTCAACTCGGCACGATCTATTATGAGCGTTATCTGCTGCGGGAAGATCGTCATTTCGCCTAGAAAGGACCTCCCAAAATTGAACAACTGGATGCAGTTGCCAAAACGCCGGTTCACGCCGAGGATATCGATATTGTCCACCCGAGAACACAGTATATTTCCCTCAAGGTTTCCTTCTCCAAGGTTTTCTTTCAGCGCAATCTAATCACTCTATTCACAATAAAGCCCATCGCCAGTCCTGATTCGCCCATACAAGACGCAGTTCACTCTTCGCTCGCCCTCCAGGCGATTGCACCTCCGCCCATCAAACCCTTTTCACATGCAACCGTTATACGCGCACTTCGTTCACTTCGCGCCCTTCCGGCCCAAACAGTACAAATGAGCCATCTTCATCCCGGCCTCTTGTTGTTTCTAAGTCTCACATCCCAAAATCTAGGTGAATCATGTGCCAACGTCTATCCGGAAATACGATTTGCCAGCAACGCCAAACAGTGGTAGATTGCTCGGAACTGTGAGAAATTAGTGAAACGCACATATTAGATGCGTCCTCTCATACTGGATTGCATGTATACCCAACACCGTAAACGCTCATGCCCAGCAGTCGGCGAAGGCAGAATACTTGAGTACTAAGGTCGTACCTAATCCCGGGTCGTATGCAGCAGATGTCAATGTCGTGAGCGGTAACGGCTCTTAACTTGTCTTTCAAGCTAAATGTGGTTTACGATCACGATTTTCAAAATTCAATCACTCAGGAGAAACGCATGAATCGTATTTTTCAGAAGCTCCTTTCACTTTTAGCTATCGTGGGTTTATCCAGCGCTGTTGCCGCGAAAGCTCAGCACACAACTACCCCGCAGAACTCCGGTGCAAACTTGGATCTGATACAGGGTCATGTGGATATTCCCATCATCATTGGGAGTGACGGTACCACTGTGCCACCAGATTAAGAAAATCATTCTTAACGTTTGTACTTATAAACTAAATACTACTTACTACCGGGCTAACTGCAAATCACAGTTAGCCCTACTTTATGAGTCTTATGTGATTAATCACTCATCATGAAACAGTCCTAACAATTTCAGCTTCTATGTGAAAATGGGAACCTTATAGGATCGTTAACATCGTGTCTGTCCACTACAGCCGCTCTGATCGACTGACACCAATAACGTTTTACGCTGCCAGACTAATTTCAAGATAACCCGAGCAGGGTATCCTCACCTTGCCTCTGCATTTAAGATATTGCTGTGTGTGATGTGACTGCTACACGCGACAGACGCATGCCTCACTACACAACGCCATTTTGTATGCCAATAGAAGATGAGTTTGGGTGTGGTGTTCGAGAATCCAAGTACAAAACCGCAAGCACACTGTATATAAATTGCATATCTAAAATAATTTTATGGAGCTAGATACAAATTGCGTATCGATGACGATTCAATTGATTTCAATACCGAACCAGCTCTCTGTTTTCTCAACCGCGGGGATTTTGACTCAGCTTGGAAAGTTGCAGAAGAAGGTATCGCAGTTACGGGTACTGACCGCTGCCAAAAGGCCTACTGGCATTTTCGATTTATTCGTGCACGAGTGATGAATATTCGGGGACAAACTGAAGAAGCTCTTCATTATCTTGAATCTTTTGGGTCGCCTTGCGACCAAGATATTGCCTCGAAAGCCAACCTGAGCATGTTCCGCGGCTATTGGCTGGCTATGCTTGGAAAGCATAGACTTGCCGGTGCTCTTCTTACAGAGGCAGCAGATTTGGCATCGAGTGCAGAGTTGTTTGCATTACAGGGCGAAGTGAAAGTACGCCAAGCCATGACAGCATACCTCCAACAGGACTTCAAGCTCTCTCACTCACTCTATCTTTCTGTTGTCGCCACACAGGCGGACAGGTGCGGGACATATTTGTATAGCGTTGCGCTTTGTGGTGTTGGAAAATCTTTAATGGCACAGAGACTATTTCAAGAGGCTTTAGTTTGGTTTGATAAGTCAATGAAAGTCGCGAGAGAATCTGGTTTCAACTTGCTATATGCCGGGATCTTCAGTGAGATTGGTGTTTGCCATACAGGATTAGGAGAACTCGACAGAGCACTTGATGTGCATCTAGAAACGGATAAAATTTTATACGATATGGGGGCTCAACAATATTACCAAGTAAATTTGGGTGATACTGGTAATGTATATTTGGTCGCGGTAGGGACGATCATTACTGATCGCCCCCCGCACAGATCCGCACGAGCGCTCGTTAGCGCATGCGGCTCCTATCTCGGATGAGTGGCGGCGAAGCGGTCAAGAGGCCAAGGATGCATCACG
>Ga0185299_10000338_pt1 | contig 138257 bp, 119 predicted proteins | sample PaiPotPPA55metaG_FD_128002 | JGI IMG/M metagenome (GOLD analysis project Ga0185299, IMG submission 128002) | Iron sulfur acid spring bacterial and archeal communities from Banff, Canada, to study Microbial Dark Matter (Phase II) - Paint Pots PPA... ...
TTGTCAGTTGTCAGTTGTCAGTTGTCAGTTGTCAGTTGTCAGTTGTCAGTTGTCAGTTGTCAGTTGTCAGTTGTCAGTTGTCAGTTGTCAGTTGTCAGTTGTCAGTTGTCAGTTGTCAGTTGTCAGTTGTCAGTTGTCAGTTGTCAGTTGTCAGTTGTCAGTGAATGTTCAGTGCAATCTCCGGCAGAATGGCTTTTGTCTTTTGCAACTGACCAAGGACAACTGACAACTGACAAATCCCTATTTCGCGTATACAACCGCCCGTGTCTCGCGCACGACCGTTACCTTGATTTCGCCGGGATAATTGAGCTGTTCTTCGATGGCGCGGGCGATGTCGTGACAGACTTTGATGGCGTCGCTGTCGTTGGTCTTGCCGGCGTCTGCGATGACGCGCACCTCGCGGCCTGCCTGGATCGCATAGGCATGTTCGACGCCGGGGAATCCAGACGCCACGGCTTCGAGTTCCTCCAGGCGCTTGACATATTTCTCGAGAGTTTCGCGACGCGCTCCTGGGCGAGACGCGCTGATGGCGTCGGCGGCTGCGACGAGGACCGTGTAAACATGGTCGATGGTAACTTCGTCGTGGTGTCCCAGAATGGCGTGCAATACTTCCTTGCTCGTCTCGCCGTAGCGCTTGGCGAGTTCGGCGCCAATCTTGGGATGGCCGCCTTCCATTTCGTGATCGGCGGCCTTGCCGACGTCGTGCAATAGCCCGCAACGTCTGGCCAGCCGTCCGTCTAAACCGATTTCCTCCGCCATCATGCCGCACAAATGAGCCACTTCCAGGCTGTGTTGCAGCACATTTTGGCTGTAGCTCGTTCGGAATTTCAACCGTCCGAGGAGTTGTAGGAGCTTTTCGTGAACGACGCCTATGTTGGCTTCCTGGACTGCATGGCGGCCCACTTCCAAGATATTCTTCTCCATCTCCTCCTTGGTCTCGTTGACGACTTCCTCGATGCGCGAGGGGTGAATGCGTCCGTCCTGGATGAGCTTGGTGAGGGCCAAGCGTGCGGTCTCACGGCGAATGTTGTCGAATGCGCTGACGATGACCACACCCGGCGTATCGTCCACGATGACATCCACTCCGGTGCATTTTTCGAAGGTGCGAATGTTGCGCCCTTCGCGGCCGATGATGCGGCCCTTCATGTCGTCGCTGGGGATGTCCACGGTGCTGACGGTCGTATCGGCGGTATGGTCGGCGGCATAGCGTTGTATCGCCGTGGCCACAATGTCGCGGGCTTTCTCCTCTGATGCAAGGCGAGCGGCGTCCAGGTGCTTTGAAATGCGCTCGGCGACGACCTTGGACATTTCCTTTTCGAGTCGCTCTAAAAGCATTTTCTCGGCCGACTCCCTATTGAGCGTGCTGATCGTCTGGAGTTTTTCCATTTGCTGAACCAGTACGCCCTCCAGTTCCTCGGAGCGCTTTTCCAGCTCAATCTTGCGCTCCTTGGTCTTCTTCTCCTTAACTTCGACTTCGCGCTCCTTACGGAGCAAAACTTGATGGCGTTGTTCGACCGTATCTTCCTTCTTTTCTAGGCGGCGTTCCTGTTCGCGAATTTCGCCTCTGGCTTGTTCTATTTCACGATTGAAATCCTCGCGTTTTCGATAGACCTCGTCCTTGGCCTTTAGCTCGGCTTCCTTGACGGTATTCTCCGCTTCTTTCCGGGCATTAACGCCGATTTCAGCGACGCGGGCCTGGACGCTTTGCAAGCGAAGGCGATCGACAAAACGAGAGGCTCCGTATCCGACCCCTATTCCTAAAAAGAGACCGAAACCGGCAATGACGACGCACTCCCAAGGGTCCATGCAAGCGACTCCTTCCCGAGGACCCGGCAGGCGGACGACGACAGGTTTCTCGTCTTGAGAACTTAACCTGCCACTCGTCACGCTAAACTAGCGGCTGCGGATGAGGTAGATGAGCCGAAAAGACAGGCACGGTAGCCAACCCGACCGGACACTTGCAACGAGGAGAGGGAGCGATCCGGGCCCCCATTGGCCCAACGTGTAAGTGAACTGCCGCCCCTGCGAAAGGCATTAACCGGAGCCATCCTGACGATTTTCCTACTTCCGGTAAATGGCCGGCTCTCATGCCGGCGCTGCGAGACAAGGCCTTGCGCGCGGAGCGGGACTTGACAAAAACAAATAACTGCCGTCGCCGGCCGAGTTCACGCCTCCGGTACCAAAGTACCGTCCTTCCTTGCCTGGTTCTGCTTGAATGAGCGCCTCAGTCAAGGCTGCTCCCGCAATATTTGACGGCCGGCCAAGACAAGCCGGCATCTGGCTGAGGCAGAACAAAACAACCAATAACCAGAAGAGCAAAATCATGCGTGACTCGTGTCGTTCGCTCGCAGAGCGCTGTCTCAAGAATCGATGTTGACTACCGCGGCAAGAAGGCGCTACCTTAACGCAACCTCGCTTACAAGCCGCGGACCTCAGGGTAAAAGTACTTAAAGTTCGTTAAGCTCCCGCTCCTGGCTTCCCCGCCAAGAAACGGAAACGAGTAATTCTCTTCACTCATTATGCGAAGAAGGGGGGGCGCCGGTCAACAAAAAAGAACGGGGGTTCTGGTTGACGGCGGAAGTAGTCGTCGCAAAGGTGGAGAAAACCCGTCTTTGATGCATTCTTTTTTGAATTAATAGGCCAACCCGTTGCATGCCTCGGAAAAATCACGATCGTGCGCCAAAGTAAAAGCCGATCACGCCCGCCAGAGCCATTTCCAAATGGGTCGGGTCGATTTTCAAATCCTCGCCGATGTTGGGATTGATGAATATTAAAATGATCGTTTCCGCGGCGAGGCCCAGCATGCTGACGATGGCGAACCAAGCTTCAATGTCCTGAAACCAAAATGGCAGCTGCCCCCCGGATGCCGTGCGCACCATGCCCGTGATCAGCCACCCGGCCACAAAAGCGGTCAAAAGGACGAAGGGCATGGCATAGGAAGCAGCGGGAGGCGCTTCGAATTCGTCGGGGTGATAATAGAACCACACGGCCAAACCAATAAACCCCGCCACCAATAAAAGGCGCACTGAACCGCGCGGCAAACCCAGCGGGTGCCGTTCTCCGGGCATGCGAGCGATGGAATTGCCATGGGCGGCGAAATAATGGGCCAGGATCAAGATTACGAGATAGATGAGATAGACAAAGAAGAGGGGAAGATGTCCGTCCTTTGTGGTCAAAACGATCGTCCACAGCATGCCCAGAACGGCAAACGCCAAAAGCGCGCGAATGGTGCCGGCCGGTAGTCCCAATGGATGACGGACGGGCGGCCGCGGGGGTGTCGGATCGTCCAAAACGGGAATTCCGGTCGAACCCGGCGGACGCTGCGAAGGCGTGCTCATAAGCCCATCCTAATCACGATAGGGTAGTCGTCCCGGAGTAATTCGTATTCGGCGGCAGTCCATTTCAAAACGTGCCAAATCCCCGTCTATGCCGCCGGCCTTCCTGTCCATTTTTGCCCGAGGCATGTGAAGCCCCTCTCTCCTGTACTCGGGGGAGAGGGGTTGGGGTGAGGGGGCCGGCACTCGGCAGAAACTCTAACCCACTCACCCCGGCCCCTCTCCCGTGAGTACAGGGGAGAGGGGAGGAAGAGCGGCCGGCCTGGGCTTGACGACGTGCCCGCCAGACTTATGATTACGGTTTACCATATTGTAAGCCTCCCGCCCGGAATTCGATATGTCTACCTTCATGGCCAAGCCGGAGACCTTTAAGCCGCGGTGGCTTGTCGTCGATGCAGCTGATAAGGTCGTCGGCCGGCTCGCGGTGCAAATCGCCACGGTACTGCGCGGCAAGCATCGGCCCGAATATACGCCGCACCAAGACACCGGCGACTTCGTGATCGTCGTAAACGTTGAGAAGATTCGCTTCACCGGCAAAAAGTGGGACACCAAGACTTACCAGACCTATTCCCATTTCCCCGGCGGACAGAAAATCGTCACCGCCAAAGAAGTGCTAGCTTCCCGCCCCGAGCGCATTCTCATGGAAGCGGTCAAGCGCATGGTCCCCAGGAATCGTCTGGGCCGGCAGCAAATGACCAAGCTCAAGATTTATAAGGGCCCGAGCCACCCGCATCAGGCCCAGCAACCGCAAGAATTGAAACTCGATCTTTAACCGGCAGAAAAGGGGCAGAAAAGGGGACAGGCACCTTTTTCGGCCCTTCCGATGGCGGGCGTGGCAGTCTTGAAAGCGTGGCCGAAAAAGGTGCCTGTCCCCTTTTCTGCCCAGGCCCAGCAACCGCAAGAATTGAAACTGGATCTCTAGAAAGCTGAAAAGGCGGCCGGGCAGAAACGACTCCCGACCCCTTTTTCAAGGAGTGGCAAACGTGGCAGAAGCCAAGGCAAAGAAGACTTATCATCTCGGCACTGGCCGGCGTAAAACCTCCGTGGCCCGTATCCGTTTATCGGAAGGCAACGGACAAATCACGATCAACGGCCGGTCCTTGGAAGGTTTCTTTACCGAGGACAAGGACCGCAACGCGGTCACCGGCCCGCTCGAACTGGTGGATATGCGGAATCGGCTGAATGTCACCGTAACCGTGAATGGCGGCGGCATCACCGGTCAGGCGGGCGCGGTTTGCCAGGGCTTGGCTCGCGCCCTCAAGGACATGTTCGGCCTCGAAACCGAAGAGACTGTTGACGGCCAAGAACCGACGGGCGGAATGGCCAAGAAGCTCCGCGACTCCGGTTATCTGACGCGCGACGGTCGCATGAAGGAACGAAAGAAATACGGCCGCAAGGGCGCCCGCAAGAGCTTCCAGTTCTCCAAGCGCTAAAAATCCAAGACAAACCGGCGCTTACGCGACGACTCCCGGTGCTTACGCAACCGGGCTCGCCCCGTTGTTCTCCCGGTGCTTACGCAACCGGGCTCGCTCAACTATTCCCACGTCTCGACTCGCTGCACCAATGCCGATAGCCTTGTTTCGACAGCGGTGTAGTTTTCGAATTGCCGGCGGTCCCAGTAAAGCCACGTCAACCAGTTCGCCATCGCCAGGATCGTACTCGATCGATCGAGGACATGAATCAAAGCCACTTCGACCTCTTCAAGGGGCCGGGTTACTCTATAGGCTGCGAGCGCCGTCTGTCGTTGATCCCGATTGTCACCGATCAAGCTGCCAAGCATGCGCGATAGATCGACGGCAACGTGGTCACGTTTGATGCTGCCGAAATCAAGGAGCCCCGTGACGTGCTCCGCCTCGAAAAGTAAATGATCGTGCCAGATATCGCAAAGGCACATTTGCAAAGGGAACGTGCGCTCGATCCAGGGGTAAAGCAGGGGTTCAAGGCGCGGCGTCCAGCCGGCCAACAATCGCCACGCTCTCTGCGCAAGCGGCATGAGCCGGGTGGATCCGAGATCGTGGGCCTTGGGCTGCCAGCCCGAATGGGTTTTTTGCAACCAGGAACGAAGGAAAGACAGCCTTCTGTGAACCGCTGGGCAAGGTCTCGTGTCTGGAGGGAAATCCTGCCAGCAGCAATGCAATCTGGCGAGGACTTGGGCCGCCCGTCGAAGCTTGTTGCCGGTTGGTGACTCCTTGAAATCCGCGCGACCCGGCATCCAGGAGGTGACTTCCCAGAGCCGGCCGAATTCTTCAACATAGGAAGAGCCCCGCAACGTCGGGAAAACTTGGGGAATCACGGTCAGCCCGTCGCCCCAGGCTCGCCGCATGAAAGCATGGATGATGTTTAATTGCTTGGGTGTCGCTTTGTCGGCAGGCCAGGCACGTAGGCAATAGTTGCCCTCAAGCGCTGAAACGTGCCATAGTTTTGCCCCACTGAACCCGCCGTGGTTGCCAAGGAATTGAAGAGAAACAGGCGGACGGAGGATCGGGAATTGACGCGCAACGGCAAGCGCGATTTGATCCAAAGATAACGGTCCCATGGCAAAAGGCTCTTTGGACGGATGAGGAATTCCTTCGCACTTGGCTACGAGCGCGAAACGTAAACCCGGCGATGAGCAAGGACGACTTTATTCTATCGGGCTGAAGAATTAGCGCCGGGACATCTTCCACCCTTTCGAGTCAATTAATGGAACTGAGTCGCTTGGGAAATACGGGTCTGCACGTTTCCCGGATCGGGCTCGGTCTCGCGGCCCTGGGCCGGCCCGGGTACATGAATTTAGGCCATGGCGATGACCTGGAACATAATTACGATGTCTCGGCCATGGAGTCGCTCGCCCACGACGTCCTCGACGCGGCTTGGGCTGGTGGGATCCGGTACTTTGATACGGCGCGCTCCTATGGAAGGGCTGAGGAATTCCTTCAAACTTGGCTACGGGCGCGAAACGTAAACCCGGATACCGTTACCGTGGGATCCAAATGGGGCTATACCTACACGGCTGGCTGGCAGGTTCAGGCGGCCAAGCATGAGGTCAAGGATCATTCGCTCGCCGTCCTCAGCCGGCAATACGCTGAAAGTAAAGCCCATCTCGGTGCGTACTTGTCGCTCTATCAGGTCCACTCGGCGACGCTTGACAGCGGGTTACTCGACAACCAAGAAGTGCTTCAAGAATTGGGCCGATTGAAAGCCACGGGGCTGCGCATCGGCCTAACTCTGACCGGACCGGGCCAAGCCGACACACTGAAAAAGGCCATGGAGATCGAATTTCACAAGCATCGACTATTCGATGTTGTACAGGCCACCTGGAACCTGCTGGAGCCATCAGTAGGACCGACGCTACAGGAGGCTCATGAAGCCGGCATGGGCGTGACTATTAAGGAAGTGCTGGCCAATGGGCGGCTCACGACCCGAAACACCGATCCAACATTCCAGGCGAAACGGCAAGCTCTTGAGGAGGCAGCAAGTCGTTTGCAAACAACCCCCGATGCCTTGGCCATTGCCGCGGCCCTGGCCCAACCATGGGTCGACGTCGTCCTCAGCGGCGCCGCAACCACGGCTCACCTGCATTCCAACTTGGACGCCCTAACGGTTGGCTGGACTTCTGAAATCGCGAATTCTCTGCAATTCCTCAAGGAACGACCGCAAGAATACTGGTCGGCTCGTTCACGGTTGACCTGGAACTGATTTTCGTTAAGGCATCTTTCTCACGGAGCCGACCGCCACCGGCTCCTTTCTTGCCGCGCTCGCAACCGCCGCATAACAAAGGCCCAGGCTGGCCAAATTGTGGCGAGCGCTATGGCTGGGTTCGCGGCCGGATTCAATCGAACACAGAACCTCGGCCATGGCGCCGTGGAAGCCGTCGGGAAACCACTTGCCGCGGAGTTCGGGAACGGCACAACCGGCCTCGGTCGTTAACGTCAAGGTTTGCTCTTGAAGGTCGGGACCGTGGCTGTGAACGGTTCCCGTTGTCCCGACTACAATTGCCTGATCCAAAGGCCCAAAACGGGTATCCCCGTCGAAAACCAAGGAAGCCTGGGCGTCGTCATACTCGACAACCGCTTGAGCCAGGAGCGGCGGCCGTGCCGTCTGGCCGACCGAGCGCGTCATCGAGGCATACACGCGCCTTGCCGACCGGCCCTCCATGACACAACTAAGCATGTCAAACCAGTGGATGCCGAAATCGACCAGGATCAACGCGTGGATGTCTTCGAAAGGCGTTCCCGCAATCCAATGGTGGTTCCAGTGTACGGAAAAGTGGGCCGCGACGACCTTGCCGAGGAGTCCTTGCCGAATCGCCTGCCTTAGATAGCTGAAGTGAGGCGCCCACCGGCCGTTTTGGTTGACCGCAAGATAGACGTTTTGCTTTTTCGCTAGCTCAATCAGCCGCCGCCCGTCGTCTAGATCGAGAACGAATGGCTTCTGACTCAGGACGTGTTTTCCAGCCAGCAAAGCTTCTTCGATAAGAACTAGCCGATCCACCGGGTGCGGCGTCAAATCCACAACGTCGATATCGCGGCGGTCGAAGACCCGGCGAGGGTCTTCATACACGTCCGCTTGAGGAAAGAACTCATTACGGCGTCGCTCCGCCCGGTCGCGATGGCGATCCGCAAGAGCGACTACCCGATAGCCGGCGTTTCGATAAGCCGAAAGGTGCTGCTCGGAGACGCCGCCGCAGCCGATCAAGCCGATAGCGGGGGAATACTGGCGAGGACTTTGCGGCTGATAGGGCAAGTTGGGGGCCGGAATCCGCGCGACCTTGGCGATGGCGGCAAGGCCATAGGTACCCTCATTAGGCTGGGCCATCGGCGTTTTCCCTTGGTCCTAGGTTGGTGAGAGTTATGGTCCGTTTCTCGCGAGCGCTTCTGACGGCCGCGTCAACGATCATTTGACCGATTCGCGACAGCTCCGGGGAAAGAGGCCCCTGGATTGGTTGACGCGTTTCCAGACAATGAACCAGGTATTGCACCGGGTTTTGATAGGGCGGTTGCAAGACGTCCACGGCAAGGTCTTGGCCCTCAGGGTGTTGCCTAGTCTGCAAGCGAATGGTCGGGGCGTAATCATAGCTGCTGATAGTTCCCTCGGTACCAACGAGAACAAACCCGCATCGCGGCTGCGGTTGATGGGACCACGGATCCGAGAAAGTGCCCCAGCGCGTCTCGAATTTGGAAAGACCAAAAGAATAGCGCGCGATGGTGATGCTGTGCTCATCCACCTCCAGCCCAGGCGACGAGTCAACGATGGAGGTCACTTCCAGGGGAACACGGCCATTCAGAAACCACGTGCCTAACGTGACGCCGTAGCCCAGATAATCGAGCAATGACCCGCCCCCTTGATCCTTCTTGTAGAACCAGCTATCCGTCTTCTCCTGGGCAATCTGCTCCGGCGTGGCGGCCTTTTTGCCGGCGACGTGCCACAGGGGGCCGCGATTGCCATCGTAGAAATGCACTTCAATGACTTGACCGAGCATCCCTTCGTCAACGAGTCGCTTGGCGGTTACATGCGCCGGCACCCACGCGAGCGGCCAGTTGATCGCCAGAAGCTTGCCTGTCTTCCTGACCGCGGCGATCATGGCATCGGCTTCTTTTAGGGACGCGGCGAAGGGCTTTTCAATGAGGATATGACAGTCAAAGGGTGCGACTCGGGATACCCATTCACCGTGGCGTGCTGTCGCGGGGCACAACAAAACTATGTCCGGCTTCGTCCTCGCAAAAAGGTCCCGTTCATTGGTAAACAGCCGATCCGCCGCTATCATGCAAACTTTCGCCGCCGGCAGCATGCGCTCGGGCCGGTCGTCGCACAACCCAACGATCTCGACGTCCGGATGCTCGAAAGCCATGCGCAGATTGTCACCCATGTGCATGTGGTCGAAGCTGATGCCGGCAACTTTCCAGCGAGCCATGGCTTCACCATTTGATGGCGGTGGGTCAAGTCGCCAACTTGACCTACGAAAGAGCAGTTACCCGGTTGGCGACTCTACCGCTTAGCGACAAGGCGTGCTTGGTGTTCTTTCAAGGCGTTCTCCGAGACTTTTTCGAGCCGATAGTAGCGCGGATGATGATGTTCCTTGTAAGGATTGTTGCGGGCCGCGTTGTAACAGCAAATGAACGTGGTGCGGCGCTTCGGCGAGTGATTTTGATCCGAGCGATGCAAAGTGTTGCTGTGGAAAAGCAGGGCGTCTCCGGGATCCATTTCGCAGTAGACCGTGGGCAGGACTTTAACTGCCTCCGCCACGCGTTCAGGATCGGCGCCGGTCTGGTCGCCGACTTTGCCATGATCGATCCGGCCCATGAGGTGCGAGCCCTCAAGCACTTGGAGGCAGCCGTTTTCGCGCGTGCACGGGTCAAGAGCCACCATGCAACTGGCCATGAGCGGAAACAGGCAGCCGTTGTTGTACCAGTAGCCGTAGTCCTGATGCCAGGCCCAAGCTCCACCGGTGAACGGCTCCTTGAGCGTCACTTTGGAGTGGTAAAGATAGACTTCGCCGCCAAGGACTTGCTCCACGGGGTCAACCAGGCGTGGTAATCGGCCGACCAGGCCGAACAGATCATCGCCTGCTTGATTCCAGACCTTCAGTCGCGTAACGCCTCCCTCGCCGTCGCGACGACTGAGCGCGTTTTCTTGAATGCTTGTTTCAGCGGCCAAACCGCTGAGGAGCAGTTCGCATTCCTCGCTATCAAACAGACGCCGCAAGAGAACGAAGCCTCGCCGCTCGAAATCTGTGATCTGGTCGCTGGATAAGAGCTTATGCACCATGGGAAGGTTTCCCTCCAAGATCCCGCATTGTTTACGTTTCGCGCCCGCAGGTTCCCCTACAAGCATGAAATCCAAAGTAGGTCGCCTGCGGGCGCGAAACGGCAAGCAAGAGAAAGACCAATATCTACTTGGGCCGCTTTTAGCTTTACGGTATTCTTCTCAGCAAGTATCCAACCCGGCATGTGAATCGTCAACGGGCTTGCAAGTTCGTGAAAGGATTAACCAGCTTTGGAACTGCCAGAAACCATTTTGCAATTCGGCGCCGGACGATTTCTTCGCGCCTTCGCGGATTTCTTTATCCACCAGGCCAATGAGCAAGGTCAAACGGTCGGCCGCATCGTCGTGGTTCAGTCAACAGGCGACGAACGCGCCGGCTCGCTCAATCGCCAAAGCGGCCGGTATCACATCGTGATTCGCGGTTTGGCCGATGGGACCGTCGTGGATCGAGTTGAAGAGAGCCGCAGCATAAGCCGAGCGTTGGTTGCGAGTTCTCAGTGGTCTGAAGTTCTTGCGGTGGCCCGCTCTCCAGCTTTGCGGGTGATCCTTTCGAATACGACGGAGGTCGGTTACACACTCCTCCCTGATGATACTCCGGACTCCGACCCGCCGAGGTCATTTCCTGCCAAGCTCCTCTTGGTTTTGAAAGAGCGATTCGAGTCGGGTTTACCGGGCGTCACGATCATCCCTTGTGAGCTTCGCGAACATAATGCCGAAGTGCTGCGCGATCTTTTGTTGAAACAGGCCGGGGCCTGGTCGTTACCCGATGATTTCATGAAGTGGCTGCAAGGTAAATGTGATTGGCTGAACACGCTGGTCGATCGCATTGTCACCGGTCCGCCCAAGGATCATGCGCTCCTGGCTCAGGACGCGCTTCTTTCAACTTGTGAGCCATATGCCCTATGGGCTATCCAGCAAAAAGTAGGACGAGAGCCATTCTTGCGTCATCCGGCTGTTACTTGGACGCCGGATGTGCAATCGTATTTCTTGCGCAAGGTGCGCCTCCTCAACGGCGGCCATACTGCGCTGTTGATTAGATCAGGGCTAAATCGATTCAAGACAGTCAAGGAAGCCATTTCTGACCCGGAACTCGGCAATTGGCTGGAGCGCTTGTTATTCGAAGAAATCGTTCCGACTCTTGAGGGTCGTGTTGAAAAACCCGTGCTGTTCGCCCGGCAAGTGCTGGAGCGGTTCCGCAATCCATTCCTGGAGCACAAACTGACCGATATCGCAAACTACCACGAGGAAAAAGTGAAAGTGCGGCTGATTCCGACTCTGGAGGAGTTCAAGGCGAAGTTCCAGCGAACACCGGCGCTGTTAGCGGAAGTGCTAAACAAGCCGTTGCGATGATGTTTCTATTTTGCTGCCCGCCGCGCGATGAGGGCGGCCACGCACCCGCCTTTGAAGCCGCTGTCGATGTTCACGACCACCACATTGGCTGAACAACTGTTGAGCATCGTCAGCAAGGCGGACACTCCGCCGAAGGCCGCGCCATAGCCGATGCTTGTCGGCACCGCGATTACGGGGCAATCTACCAATCCGCCCACGACGCTCGGCAAGGCTCCGTCCATCCCGGCGACCACGATTATGGCATCAGCATCCGCAAACTGGTCGCGGTGGCCGAGCAGGCGGTGAATGCCCGCCACGCCAACATCGGCAATCAAAGTCACCGTGGTTCCTAATGCCTTGGCCGTCACATAGGCTTCCTTGGCAACGGGCAAATCCGACGTGCCGGCCGTCAGCACGACTACGTTGCCCTTAACGGAGCGCTGCTCGTTACCCTGCTGCGCGGGCAGCCAAAAGGTGCGTGCGACCAAATCAATTTCTGCCTGGGGGAATTTCTGAGAAAGGTAGCTGGCTTGAGTGGGGTTAAGGCGCGTCGCCAAACAGTCTTGCCCGGCTTCCAGCAGTTTGCTAGCGACGCCTTCAACCCATTCAGGCGTCTTGCCTTCGCAAAAAATCACTTCGGGAAAGCCACAACGCCGGCGTCTATCGAGGTCGACATGGGCGTAACCAAGGTCGGCCACACGGTCGCCTTGTAGGCGGCTCAGAGCGGCCTCTAGATCGAGAGTTCCAGAAGCAAGCGCTGAAAGCAAGTTCCGAAGATCATCTGGCGCCATGAGATTGACAATCTCGACACGCCTCGAATCGTACCCACGCCGGCACAAAGGTACCCAAGACCTTTCCCATTTTTGTTATGCAATTGAGCAAGCAAGGGAAAGGTTAAGCGCGTTGAAGTAGATCCAGACACTCATTGGACAACGACGACTTCGTTATGAAGTTCGCGGTTGCTTAGAACGGTCATGACGGTTTCTTGGGCCAATTGCTTGAGGTAATAACTGGCCACCCGGCCATGAATGATGACTGCCTCGTCAGTCTCACGAACGGACAGTTTTCGCAGGGCCGGGAATGGGCTTTGGCGTAAAGCGTCCAGCACTTGCGAGGCGGACTGGGCCGTCGTAGTTACCATGGTTAGCTCCTTCTAATTTGGAAACTGCGCCCGTATGTGCCCCATCATGCTAGGCTGCTGTCGTAAGGGTTGCAATGATATTTCCTTAAATGATCGCAAAGAGAGCAGGCACAGACTTGGCCGGTGAAGGAGGTGCTACAAAGCAAAAGTTCAGGAAACTACGCGGTTTCGGCCCTCGTTTTTGGCCTGGTACATTTTCTCATCGGCCAATCGAATGAGTTCCTGGCTCGACAAGGGGGTCTCCCCCGTCGTAAGGCCCACGCCCAGGCTTATGGTTATATGGTAATTCTTGCCTTCGTATTCGAAGGGATGTTTTTCTACCAGGGTTCTTATGCGTTCCGCGGCGACGCAGGCTCCTTCGCGCGACGACTCCGGCAAGACTATCGCAAACTCCTCCCCGCCATAGCGCGCGAACAATTCTTCACGGCGAACACTTTCTTTGACGCACGCCGCCAATTCGCGCAGGGTATAGTCGCCTGCCAGGTGTCCAAGGTCGTCGTTGACCGTCTTGAAATGATCGAGATCGAAAAGGATTAGAGCCAAGGGCCGGTGATGTCGTATGGAACGAGCCAGTTCGCGATCAATAAACTCTAATAGATAGCGCTTGTTGTGAATCTCGGTCAGTCCGTCGACGATGGTCAGCCGGTAGATTTCCTCGTGATACTCGGCTTCGACGTTGCCGCCGGCCAAGAAGCGGTAAATACAATTGCCCACGCGGAAGTAATCACCATCGTTGAGCTTGCAGATAGAGACGGGAACATCATTGACAAACGTACCGTTGGTGCTTTGCAGGTCCACGGCATAAAAGCCATCCACCCCGGCCTGGATGCGGGCATGGCGGCGGGACACGGAATGGTCGTTGATGCGAATCTCACAATCATTGCCCCGGCCCAAGATCACCGGCTCTTCGGACAGGGGATAACGTGTCCCCATTCCGGGACCGGTCGGATAGATGTGAATGACGCAGGCATCGCGCCGGGTCTTGGAAACTAGTTTGTCGGGTGGGCCCGGCCAAGTTTCCGATACCTTTTCTATTGGGCTGGTCTTCAAGAAGAGCGCTCCAAAGCTGAAGGTAGGTAAGTTACGGCCCGAATCCCTTTCAGCACCGAATTGAGGTCATGCAGGACCTCCCGTTTAGGGGTCTATCGTGACTCTAGTTCATAAACAACAGGAGAGCCAGCATTTCGGTCAACTCCCATTTTGGCCAAGCATTAAGCTTGGCGTACCGGCGGAAAATAACGCGGTTCATTCGTTTGAAGGGAAAGGATTGATTGTTGAATTGTGGCCAGGAAAACCCTTTCAAATTCCGCCGCGCTGCGTAGCCAGGACCAGTCTTGGCGCATGCCGGTCTGCATTATCTGCCGCCATTGGTCCGGTTGCTCGAAATACATTTCCAGCGCCCTGGCAACAGTCTCGGCCAGGGCATTCGCACTATAGGCCTGGAACGAGAAGCCCGTCGCGGTTCCGGCTGCCAAGGTCCCCGGGGTGCAATTCGTAACGGTATCCGCCAATCCGCCCGTCGCGCGCACGATCGGGACGGTTCCATATTTCAGGCTGTAGAGTTGATTGAGCCCGGAGGGTTCGTATTGGCTGGGCATGAGAAAAACATCCGCGCCGGCTTCGATTTGATGAGCCAGCGGTTCATTGAAGCCAAGCGTAATGGCCACTTGCTTGGGATAGCGATTGCGAATATCGAGCAATTTTTCGTAAATGGCGCGCGAGCCTTCGCCCAGGATGACGAGTTGAGCGCCGCTCCGAAGAAACGCATCGGCGGCGGCGATAATAAGGTCTAGTCCTTTCTGCTCCACCAGGCGGGCCACCATGCCCAGTAGAGGAACCCGGGGGACTTCCGGCAAACTGCTGCAGCGCTGCAGCGCTTGTTTGCACATTGACTTTCCTGGTTCGAGAGAATCCGGTTCGTAATGGCCGGCCAAGTAAAGGTCCGTGGCGGGATTCCACTCGTTGTAATCCACCCCGTTGACAATGCCGGTCAGTTTTGCTTGGCGCTCCAACAGGACGCCGTGAAGACCACAACCATAGTAAGGGGTTTGAATCTCCCGGGCATAAGTGGGACTGACGGTTGTCAACGCATCGGCGAAGACTAGACCGGCCTTGAGAAAGTTCAGTTGGCCGTAAAACTCCAGTTGCCGATAGTTGAAGAGTCGCCAATCCAAACCGGTCAACTGCATGTCCCAGTGCCAAAACAGCCCTTGATAGGCGAGGTTATGAACCGTCAAAACCGTACGCAAGCCGGTGAATCCAGACAAGCGCCGGTACTCTTCCTGGAGGTAAACTGGGACCAGGCCAGTTTGCCAATCATTGACGTGCAGGATGTCCGGCTTGAAATCTAGGTAGCGAATGGCTTCAAGCACCGCCCGGCTGAAGAAGACAAAGCGAGCGCAGTTATCCGAGTAATCCCGTTTCTGCCCATTCGGTAGTGTGTATTGATAGAGACCATAGCCGGCGGAGGGATCATCGCGCTCAAAGTAATTGGGTTGCTCGACCAGGTAGACCGGGATGGAACTGCCCGGCAGCAGAGACCGCCAAAATCGGCCTTCAACCCTCTTGGTCCCAATGGGCAGCCGAACCGTCGTTGTCGTGGGCTCGATCGGTTGCTTTCCGGCGCGGACGGAGCGATATAGCGGCATGATAATCGCGCAGCGATGGCCGCGCGCAGCCAACGCGCGCGGCAGCGCGCCGACCACATCCGCCAAACCGCCGGTCTTGGCGAATCCATTCACCTCCGAAGCCGCCAGCAGGATGTTCATGGAAAGAGTTATCCTTCCCCGCCGAGTCCGGGAGAGAGGGGGCAGTCAAGGGTCGGCCGAGATCTATGGACACGCGCTTTGCATCAATTCTTCACGTCCGTTGCTAAACAAAACCTAGGACCTCTTGCTTGTTTCAGCAAGTTCCCCGGGCTTCGGCCGGAACGATGTGGACAAAGGTGAAAATGACGGAGCCAAGCAACCCAACACGCGATCCGGAAGGAGGGCATCTCGCGTCGGGCAACCGGCACGACCGCTACGAGCGGCCAACAGATTAGGTCAAAATGCGGAGACTGGGTTGTTTGTAGGCTTGAGCAGCCCTATTTCCTTTCTTAGACTCGTGTGACAACCCGGTGACACTTGGGCAGGCCGTATTGTGATAAGCGAGCGGCGGGCTTTATGCCCGCCGAATACGGCCTCCGGGATAACCCCCACCGACGATAATGTTTCGCAATTGCTGACCACGAATCAGGTGCTGCATGGCGCGTCCGCCTGAAACCGATAACAAACGGCTTGAGACCATTCTCGAAACCGTCGGCGAAAGCGTCATCGTTCTGAATGCTTCGGGCCTCATCGTGGAGTGCAATTCCGCCGCCGCCAAGCTCTTTGACCGGTCGGTTGATCAACTTCAACGCACCTGGATTTTTGACTCCGGCTGGGCATTCCTGCACGAAGATGGTTCGCCTCTGCCCATGCCGCGCCATCCTTTCTCAAAAGTTCTGCTCACCGGACAATCCGTCCGCAATGAGATCTTGGCTCTCCAAGCCAAGCCCGTCGGCAAAACCTTGCCGGAACGGCCGGCGCCGCGCTGGCTGCTGGCCAATGCGACGCCGTTGTACGTGGATTCGGGCGGCAAAATCGACAAGGTCGTCTGCGCGCTGGCGGATATCACGGGACACAGGAAGGCTCTGGAGGTCTTGCGCCAGTCAGAGGAAAAACATCGCGGCCTTTTGGAAAGCCTGCCAGTCATGGTGCTTCATTCCAACGTTGAATCCGAAGTCCTGTATGCGAACCCGGCAACCAAAGCCGTCACGGGCTACGATCTCGACGAATTCCGCAAGCCGGCCCTGTGGGCTGTGCTGATTCACCCGGAAGATCTGCCGGCCGTGCGGACGGCCTCGGAAAAAGCCAGGGCGGGAGCTACGGAACGCCTGGAAATGCGCTATCGGGCGAAAGATGGCTCACAGAAAATCGGCTACTGCATCATCCAACCTTACTGGCATGATGGCCGAATCCAGGGCACGATTACTCTTGTCATGGACGTCACCCGCGAACGGAAGCTGGAGGAGGAACTGGGCCGGGCGCAGCGAATGGAACTCGTGGGCCGGCTTTCCAGCGGCATCGCTCATGACTTCAACAACATGTTGACGGTCATGCTCACCGTCACCGATTTCATTAAGTCAAAGCTTCCCCGCGATCACGACGCTCAACAAGATTTGGAAAGTTTGACCGGCGCCGGCCAGCAAGCCGCTCACCTTGCCCGGCAGCTTCTTGCCTTTGGCAAACAGCAACCCATTCAATTCCAGGCCGTCGAGATCAACCAAGTCATACGCCAAACCCTGGAATTGCTCCGGGCAACCTGGCCGATCAATAGTGAGATCGAGTGCAATTTGGATCCCGGCGAGCCTAGAGTCTGGGGCGATGTGGTGCAATTGCAGCAAGTGCTTATGAATTTGTTTCTCAATGCCCGCGATGCGATGCCCGAAGGCGGCAAGCTGACTGTCAAGACGCTGACACGTCGCGGCCCGCGCCGGCAATCGGACGAACCGTTGCTTGACTTGGCGGAACCGGCGGGAGAGGCCAAAGGGAGCCGTCGCGCCAATGCGATGTGGTTACTGCTTTCGGTGGAGGATACCGGCAAAGGCATGGAGGAAGCGATGCACGCGCGCATTTTTGAGCCGTTTTTCACCACCAAGGAACACGGGACGGGTTTGGGACTCGCGATTGTTCAGCAAGTACTGGCCAGCCACGGCGGCTGGATCGAGGTTTCGAGCAGCCCCGGCCAAGGCACCCGCTTCGATATCCTCTTGCCTTGTGCGGAAAATGGCCGATCGGCTGCCGAAGCCGATCCGGGCAACCAGCAGGGCTCCGTGGAGTCGGGCATTGCGGGCGGCTATCACACGTAAAGTAGCCCGCCGCACCGCGGCGGAAGGGCCACCGCGGTGCGGCGGGCTACTTTAGGCCCGCGATTCCGTGGCGGACTTCGCCGCGGAGCGGCGAGCAGATTATTTCTTCTTGGCTGCACCTCGCAAGACCAGGCTTTTGGCGATGGTCTCCACTTCTTTTCGCACCTCCGCCAAATCCTCCTGGGTCAAGCGGGCGGCTAAGATGGCGCCGCCTTGAGCTTGTCGCGTTACGTAATAGGCCATCAAGACCTTTTGCTCCTTCATCTCGACTTCCAGGCCAAAGCGATCGAGTTCCGTGGGCTTCGACTGCACGCGCTCGGGATCCTCGACGCGGAGCACCTTGGCTTTTTGATCGGTAAACCAATCACGCGATTCCTTGAGGAATTGTTTGACATTCGGCACGCGGCTGGGCGAATCGAACGTCAACCGCAGGCCGCTGCCATCGGGGCCGTCCATCGTGATTTGCTTGTCATTGTCCTCCGCCACATGCCAGCGGCGCGGATAGAGAAAGCGGACGCCTTGATCGGGATTGTCGTAAAGGAGCAGCATGAGGTCCGTATCGGGCTCCTGGCGAAGGGAGTTGATGGCGTCGTCGGTCAGTTCCTTGCAACGCGTGTTGACTTGCCGTGTAAGGATAAGCCGGCCTTCGAGCTTGCCCGCCTCCTTGCCGTCCTTGTCGAGCAGAAGGTGGACCCCCTTGAGGTATAAGTAACTCACGTAATTGGAATCGAGATCGAAGTCGAAGTAGCCGGTGAGTTTTTGCTGGTTGGGCCCATCCTCGGTCAGGCCGCGAATGGCGCCGGACAAATCAACCCGCGCGATGCGGCGTTTTTCGATGGTCATCAGTTTGTCCAGCCGGCATTCCAACTCCCCCTCTTCGATTTTGACCATGTCGGTCAGTTCCTGAACCGTGGCCGGCGAAGCATTCCAGCGGTCGCCGGCTTTCACCGCCTTGTCAGGAAGCAAACCGGCAAAAGCGGGCGTGAAAATATCGGTCCGAACCAGATCGATTTCCGGCGGCGTAAGGGGACCGTCGGGTGAGAATGGCACTTCGATGCCTTTGTGGCGAAGAACGACAAGACGGCGAACCTCCGCTCGCAGAGAAGCTTCCTGGGGCTGGTCGCCCACTTTGCGATGAAGGGCTAGGCGGCGGTAAACGCGCAGAGTCTTATCGACCTGGCCCTCTTTGTCGGCTTTTAGAATCCTTTCGTCGTATTCCAGGGCGCTTTCGCCGGTTAATGGCAATAGCTTGGGTTCTTTTTGATCTTTCTGAGGGGGCAGCGTCATCTGGCCGGAGAGTTCCGTTCGCGTGCTGACGTGGTACTGATAACCGGGCGGGAAATCCTCCTTGAGGCGAACCGGTTCTTCGGCCCGGGCCGATTGAGCGGAGTAAGGGAAGAACCCGGCGAGCAAAAGGACCCAAGTACAGCCAAGTCGTGGCGCCATGTCATCCAGCCTCCCGAACTTGATAGCCCATCAAAACCGCGCTCTGGCAACTCCATGACCTCTCTAGGATTTGTTGCCAAGACGCTGACGTCCACTTTGAAGAAGCCAACCAAGTTCCGCAACATCGCTTTGCTGAATGGCTTCCCAGCAGGTTTGCCCAAAGCCACCCTGTGAGCCTATGAAGGCTCGTGACAGCCGCACTCGTCTCTCCATGCACCGTGGTTATATTCTATGCGAGTTAGGATCGTGGGAATGAAAACCCCCTGGCTAGATCGCACCTTGGCTTTGACATCTGGCGAACCATGGGCACGATGACAATCCAACAGCGGGTCAAGTTGCCCACTTGACCTATGAACAAGATCATGTCCGTTCGGCGCCTTGACCCATTACCGTCACTCCTGCAAAAGGCCCAATCCACCGAAGAAGAAAGGATTGGCAGTCAGGGAAAAATGCTCCTGCCAAGTTTGCAATTTGAAACACAGAAAGTGTAGAAAAGTACAGGGCGGGGCGGTCCTGGTCCGAGAAAAACGCCCAACAGTTTATTGGAATGGAATAATGGACGCGGTACAACAGTCAAATAAGCAAAGGGTTACGGCAAATGGCCAGTTGCGCCGACATTTCAGGGGTATTGAAGCCCGTGATTGGTCCATGCTTTGCTAACAGAATTAACAACGGAATGGATTCTCTGGCATCGAGAAGGAACTCGCCAGGGTCGCCCTGAAAGGGCGGACCCTGGATTAGCTCGCTGTTGAGGATTTCGGAGATGCCACTCGTTTGGCTTACCGGGCCCGAACCCGGGTCCTGCAGGCGCATCTATTGTAATGGAACGTCTGTATGTAAAACGACGTAAAGTTCCTCCGATTTTCGTAACTATTCAAGCCCGCGAGCGTAATAAGTATAGAGCCAGAGTCGGAACTGAGCCGGAGTCGGAACAGTGCCAGAGTCGGAACAGAAGGGAACAGAGAGGGGCCTCTCCAAACCCCGCTGAATAGACGAAACCTGAATTCTAGCAGCTCCGAGGGCTGCCTCGGATGCAACGGGGAGTTTGCCGGCGCGCGGTAAGGATACACCTGCGAAACGAAGGAGCGACCATCATGGATACGTACAAAACCCAGGCAATCAAAGAATTGACGGACCAGCAAGTTCGGTTCGCGCCGCCGGCCCGTCGTTTGGAGCAGCTGAGCAGAGCCGAACGCCTTTTGGCGGAAATTGATCCCAACAGGCAATATCCTTACCAGTTTATTTGCTTTCGCATCACGGAGTATCGTCCCGATTCCCACGCGGACCTGGTGATCCAGGGAAGCGATTTGCGGCACGACCTATACCTGGTCATCAAGGACTTAGTCAAGTCCATGCCGGCCATTCCGATGGAAGAAGTGCCCGAACCCGTGCTGACGCTGGAACAGGTGAGCAAGCGGCTCAATGTCTCCACCAAGACGATCAGCCGATGGCGCGAAAAGGGGTTGGTCGGGGCGCGGCCGATTCTTTGCAACGGCAAACGGCAAATGGGTTTCGTCCAGTCCATGGTTGACCGCTTTTTGGCAACCAACCCGGACCGCGTGGAGCGCGGCGGCCGATTTTCGCAAATGAGCGACCTGGAGAAGGAAGACATTCTTCGCAGGGCCAAGCGCCTGGCCCACGTTGGCGGCGGGACCTTAACCGAGGTTAGCCGACGGATCGCCCGGCGCTTGGGACGTTCGCCCGAAACGATTCGTTACACCATCAAAAACTTTGACCGGTCCTATCCCGACCTGGCGCTATTTCCCAACGTGGCCGGGCCGTTAGACGCCGGTACCAAAGAAACCATCTTTAGCTCTTACAGACGGGGGATACCCGTGGATACCTTAGCCAGACGATTTCGACGAACACGGACCTCGATGTACCGTGTCATTAATGAAGTTCGCGCGCAACATTTGCTCGAACGGCCGTTGGATTACATTTACCACCCGTCGTTCGACGACGCCGCCCTTGAAGCCGAAATCCTAGGGCGTATGCCCGATCAGGAAGCCTACGACGCCAAGCGCCAGGAAATGAAGGTGCCCAAGGATGTGCCGCCGGAACTGTCCTCCTTGTATGAGACTCCCTTGTTGAACAAGGAACAAGAACAGCACCTGTTCCGCAAGATGAACTATCTCAAGCACAAGGCCAGTCAGTTGCGGAACGTTCTCGATCCGGCCCGGGCCCGTATTCAGGACCTGAAGGAAATCGAGGACCTCCAGGAAGAGTCCAATCGGATCAAGGACACTTTGATCAACGCGAATATGCGGCTGGTCGTCTCCATCGCGAAAAGGCACTCCGGACAAACGGAGAACTTTTTCGAATTGCTGTCCGACGGCAACATGTCGCTGATTCGGGCCGTTGAGAAGTTCGATTTCGGGCGGGGCTTCAAGTTCAGCACGTATGCGAGCTGGGCGATCATGAAGAACTTCGCTCGCAGCATCCCCGAGGAGAAGCATCGCCGCGAGCGCTACGTCACCGGCACGGAGGAAATGTTCGCCTCGGCTCCGGATTCGCGGACCGATGAGCAGGAATGCCTGGCCACCGCGGAACAGGCGGCCCACCGGGTCAATCGCCTGATGGAGTACCTGGAACCGCGTGAACGGGAAATCATTCGCATGCGGGCCGGACTCGATGACGGCAACGCTAAGGCGATGACGCTCGAAGAGATCGGACAGCGCCTGGGAATCACAAAGGAGCGCGTGCGCCAGCTCAATGTTCGCATCATGAATAAGCTGCGCACGATCGCCCGTGAGCAAAAAATGGACCTGTAATTGATTCCAATCAGCCGTCCGTCTTAGCAGGACGATTACCATAGAAGCAATGAGCCCACGGGCAACCGTGGGCTTTTTCGTTTGATGGTTACCTCTATAGCTCGTGGGCATTACCGTGGTCTGTGTGCAATGCCCGGGACTGGCGGCGCCATTTCGTAACAATTCGTTTCACTGTGGTTTCGTTTCATTTCGTTCACTTGTTTAATGCCAAGGACTTACGTCAAATCGGGTAGGTCTGTGAAATGAAATGAAACGAGATGGTCGCGGCAAACATTAATACCGGGATCAACTATCTCACGCGCCGGATTTTCCTATGGTGGTAAAATCTTCCACCAATAACGGCAAAAAGGGTTGTATAGGATTTAAGCAAAATGCCGATCAGAGGGGTAGTCGGGAGCGTAACGGCTCGAATCGTGGGAAAAGCCCGCGCCCGGCATGAAGCCAGGTATGTCCAGGAGAGCCTAGGAGTCGATCCATGTCCAACAGAGCTCATCCGTTCGGCGCGATGCTTTGGGTAATCATGGGAACGTCCCTTTTGAATTCCGGTTGTCTAAGCGATCTCACGGAACATACTCAAATTAGGCCGGCCGAGGTGCCCAAGGAACTGAAAAAAGTTTCCATGCCGGAATATGTCGTTGAGGTTCCTGACATTCTGCTCATCGACGCGGTTCGCTTGGTGCCCAGAGGGCCTTACAGAATCCAGCCCCTTGATGCTTTGCTCATTCGAGCCGATGGCGTTTTGCCTACCGATCCCATCGAGAATATCTATGGGATTGAACCGGACGGCAAGATAAACCTGGGATTCGCTTATGGCGAGGTCCGGGTGGCCGGAATGACCCTGGAGGACGCTCAGAAAGCGATCCTTGTTCGGTTGAAAGAAGTGGTTAAAGAACCCAAGGTCACGGTGTCGCTCGCGTCGTCCGGCGCCTTACAGCAGATTCGCGGTGAACATCTGGTGCGCCAGGATGGCACAGTATCCTTGGGAACTTACGGCAGCGCCTATGTGACCGGCAAGACGCTCTCGGAGGCCAAAGCCGCCATCGAGAGGCAGTTGGGCAAGCAGTTGGATAATCCGGAAGTTATCCTGGATGTCTTCTCTTATAACAGCAAGAATTATTACATCATCACCGACAATGCCGGTTTCGGCGAAACAATCGTTCGCTTGCCCATCACCGGCAATGAAACCGTGCTGGACGCGCTAGCTAACATCGGCGGCATTCCTTCGGTTGGATCCAAAAGGAAGATTCATATAGCCCGTCCTTCTCCGGATTCGACGTGCGGCGAAACCATCTTGCCGGTGGATTACCCGGCCATTTCGAAATGTGGAGCGACGGCAACCAACTATCAGTTGTTCCCAGGCGACCGCCTCTATGTTGAAGCCGATCCGCTGATCAAGTTTGACGGTGTCCTGACGAAGATCATTACACCGATTGAACGGCTCTTTGGCATAGCGTTGTTCGGTGACACGACCGTCATCAGCCTTCAGAATAAGCGCGGCGGCGGCACAGGCACCGGCACCGGCACAGGGGGCGTGGGCGGCCTATAGTGAAACCTTGTGAATTGCTTCGAGAAGGCATATCCTTCTCGAAACACTTGGCGCGGACGAATCAGGCCTGGCAGTTAATTCTTGACGGACAGGGAAAAACAGTTAGGCTGGTAAGTAGGGATGCGATAGGTTGCAGGCTAGGAAGCTTGACGGAACTATCCGAGTTAGCCGAACGTGCATGGGCCTCTGAGTTTCATGAATTGTTGACGAGGAGATTGGAAATGACCAGACGGCTTCTGCTCCAAATCCTTGCTTTCGGATGTATCGGGTATGCCGGAATTGGGCAGTCCCAGGCACAGGTAGCCAGTCCCTATAACCGAAACGTTCCCTCGTATAATCACCCGGTCTACAGTCCCTATCTTAATCTGCTTCGTGGCGGAGGATCCCTTATCCAGAATTACCAGGGTTTGGTCCGCCCCGAGCTCACTTTTTACAACGGCATCAATACGCTCAATCAGCAAGTTAGTTACAATGAGCGGGTCATTGCCAGCATCGGCAATCAGCTGGTTCCCGATACGGGGCACTCGGCGGGTTTCAATAATCTTTCCCATTACTTTTCCGGCCAGAGGGGATCCGGAGGCGGAAGTGGAGGTGGAGTCCAGCGCTCCTCCAGCAGCGGATCCACCGGCTCTCGTGGCGGCTCGTCGGGCGGCTCTGCGGGAGGAATGGGTGGGCGCCGGTAGTTAGGACCCTAACTTAGAGTTTGCCGTTAGCAACGCAAGGTCGAGGCAATTCTTACAATTTGATCCACTATCCCAGGGACGGGAGAGGGCACGATGATTCGCCGGAAATGGATTGCCTTGGGAATCCAAGCCAAGGGATTGGCGTTAGCTGTTGTGATCGTGATGCATGCCGGGGCCTCCGCTCAGGAAAGCAAATCGACCTCGGGAATATCGGCCAAATCATCGCTTCAGCCAAATTACGGCTTTCATCAGACGTCTTGGCAGACCTGGTCCGTGCATGATGAGCCGGCCAACCCGGCCTCCAATCCTGTCCAAACTAGCCAAATGCGACCAGTGACAACTCGAAGGTCCACGCAGTATAATCCGGCGTCGGCTCCCGTTCTCTCCAAACGGATACCTGAAGCGACGCCGATCATCCAACCCGTCACCTATTTAGAAGTCCCGCCTGCCCCGCGGAGTGGCGTAACGCGGCCTCAGCCCTCCTCGACCCACAAGCCTGTTTACGGCGAGCAACCTTTGGCAATAACCCACCAAGCAAACGGTGAGCAGCTTTTGAATTGGGTGGCTTCCCCTTCCATTCCACAATCACAGCCTTTACCGGCCATGCCTCCGGCCGGCATTACCGCTGCTCCCGCCTCAGACCAAGCACCGGTAATGATCGAATGGGTGCCGGTCCGCCCCTCAGCCAGTCCATACAAACCGCAGCCGTAACTCATGGTTTTCATCCGCAAGAGCATCACGGGCTGATCGTAATCCCGTTATCCCATCATCTTGTCTTCTTCCCGCCGCCGTGTCAGTGTTCCCTTGATGCCGCATGCCGGTCGCAAGGTCATGAGCGGCAACGGCGTCACGGGGTGCCCAGGCGTCAGATCGAAATGCCAGAGCTGAGCCACTGCCGCCAGGATCAAGCAAGCTTCCATCATCGCGAAGTTGCTGCCGACACATATGCGCGGGCCGCCGCCGAAGGGGAAATAAGCGTATTTGGGCACTTTTTTTGAGCGTTCGCTCAACCAGCGCTCCGGGAGAAACTTATCCGGATCGTCGAAGAAGCGGGGATCTCGGTGCGTGACCCATTGGCTCATGAAAACCGTCGTTCCCTTGGGCACATCGTACTCGCCGATTCGAACCGTTTGAATTGGCTCGCGGCCGATCATATAGGCAGGCGGATACAAGCGCATGCTTTCCATCAGGATCCAATCGGTATAGCGCAGGCGCGGCAAGTCCGCAACAGTCGGTGGGCGTCCGCCTAAAACCAAGCGCAATTCCTCCAATAGGCGGTTTTCCGCTTCCGGGTGTCCGGCCATTAAATAAAACGTCCAAGCCAAAGTGATCGCGGTCGTCTCATGGCCGGCCAGAAACAGCGTCATCATCTCATCGCGCAACTGCTTGTCGGTCATTTGCCGGCCATCGTCTTCGTCACGAGCGTTTAGAAGCATGGAGAGGAGGTCGCCCAGGTCTTGACCGCTGGCCCGGCGCTGTTCGATGAATCGGTAGATGATCGTGTCCAACCTCTTGACGGCTTGCTTGAGTCGTATGTTGCCGGGTGTCGGAATGAACATGGGAAGCTTAATCAAGCTCTTGAACTGGGCCGAGAAATGGAAAAGGGAAGTCTCGAGCGCGTCGCCCACGTCGCCGGCGTCGTTAGCCACGTCGGCATCGAAAAGAGTTTTGGCCACGATTTCCAAAGTCAGCCGCATCATTTCCGCGTGCAGGTCGCGCGTTTCGCCGTCCTTCCAACCTGAAAGCATGCGTTGGGTGTAGCTGACCATGACGTCGCCGTAGGCGGCAATGCGACTGCGCTGGAATGCCGGTTGAACTAAACGCCGCTGCCTCAGCCAGAAACCGCCTTCGCTAGTCAAAAGTCCCTTGCCAAGTAGAATCGGGTTCAAGCGCAGGGCAAAATGCTTCGTGTAAAACCGGCTATTGCCCACGAGCACATCCTCGATAAGATCGGGATGATTGATCAGCAAACAACGCTTGGGCCCGAGCCGAATAGCCGTGATGTCGCCGAATTCACGGGCGCATCGCGTCACGAAACCGAGCATGTCCTTGCGAAATTCGGGCAAATGACCGGTCAGAAAATGCCCTCGGGGACCGGGCGGGTTCTTTGCTATCGGCATCCTGTTCTCCAGTGTTGAGTCATATAATTCTGGTTGGTGCTTTGCATTTGCTAGCGACCTATAAGTACTCATCATACTCAGCACTCAGGCCTCAGCACCCAGCACTGTGTCTTCATGATTGACCCATTTCACAATGCCTACGTTTTGACTGGCCCGACCGGTTCCGGCAAAACCTCGCTGGCTTTGGAACTGGCGGAACGGCTCGATGCCGAGATCGTTTGCATGGATTCCATGACGCTCTATCGCGGCATGGACATCGGCACCGCCAAACCGACCCTCGACGAGCGCCGCCGCGTGCCACATCATCTGCTCGACGTACTCGATCCATGGCAATCCTCCAATGTTGCCTGGTGGCTGGAGCAGGCGGCGGCGTCTTGCCGGCAAATCGAAAGCCGAGGCAATAGCGTACTTTTCGTCGGCGGCACCGCACTCTATTTGAAGGCGTTGCTCTACGGCCTCTTCGAAGGCCCACCCGCCAATGAAACAGTCAGGCGCCATCTTGTCCTGGAGTCGCAAGAATTAGGCGTTGAGGGGCTACATCGCCGTCTCAAGCAAGTGGATCCGATCACAGCCGAACGCTTGCATCCAAATGATATTCGCCGCATTATTCGCGCGCTCGAGGTCTGGCGCCTGACGGGCAAACCAATAAGCGCTTGGCAAAATCAATGGCCGGGGAGGCAACCAACAGTGAATAACAAACAACGAACGCCCGAACGGGTAATCTACCTGGCCCTGCCCCGTACGGAGCTTTATGCCCGTATTGATGGCCGCGTTCGAGAAATGGTCGCAAACGGCTTAGTGCAGGAGGCCCAAGCGTTGCTGCGTCTGCCCCAAGCACTCAGCAAAGAGGCACGACAAGCCCTGGGGTACAAAGAGATGTTCGACTACTTTCAAGGCGGCACCGATTTAGAAGCAACGATCACGAACATTCAGACGCGTAGCCGCCAGTTCGCCAAAAGGCAACTTACATGGTTTCGCAACATGCCTGAATGCCTGCCCGTTACAAGGGAATTGACGGGACTCAAGTGGATAGCGCATACTGGGTGACGCAATAATGTATCCCGTCAGGCTTTACAGCTGACTGTTTGCCTGAATACTGGCTTGGCATTCTTGCAATAGTTTCGTATCGATTATCTTTTTGTTAGAATTCATGCTAAAGAATAAGAGGATTCGCGCCTTGCAGCCCAAAGCGCGGCTATGCTTGAAATACAAACCATCTGTTTAAGTTTTTTTTCGCAGGAAGGTGCAGGAGCGAATCGATGGCGACGGTAACCTTTCAGGTCCTGGAAGGAATCGACAAGGGGCGCTCGTTTCGCGACCTGGCAACTCCCATCAGTATTGGCCGAGAGGAAGGCAACATCGTTCGTTTGAACGATGAGCGGGTCAGCCGTTTTCATGCCAAGGTCCAGGCCGACAATGAGGAGATTATCCTCACGGACCTGGAAAGCACTAATGGGACGCGCGTTAACGGGACGGTCGTCCAAATTCGTCGCCTGCGGCCCGGCGATCGTGTCGCGATCGGTCGTTCTATCCTCCTATTCGGTTCGGACTCCGAAATCGAATCCCGCCGGGCATCGCTCGAATCCTTGGTCCAACAACCGCCGGCGCTCGAAGGAGCGGAAGGTTCCGTGTCGGCCACGGTCCATGCGAATACGCTGGCTGCGCAGTTTGATCACGACGAGGACTTTGATCTCAATCCGGAAGAGAGGATTACTCTCACTCAGGGCAGCTTGTTCTTGGGGAATCGACCCCTGCCGCCCCTGCCCGAAAAACTTAGCCCCTCGCAGGCCGCTCGTCTGGCGGAGATGCTCGACTTCCTGCACCGTCATCTCAATGCCGCCACGGAAAACATCCGGGCCAATGAAGAAGGCACCCAAGTTTCGCTCAGCTTCTCCGACTGGCAACGCATTCAGACCATTCAAATGTTGCTCGCCCGCTATGTCCGCGCGGTCACCGAGCCTGACGTCATGGCCGAATAGTCGATTAGCACATAGCAACTTCAAGACGCCGGAATCGCCAAATCTCGGGTGATTCTGCCGATCGCGTTTCGTAAGAGCCCCCGAGGCATAGCCATGCTCGACGAAGCCCGGCTCGAGTCGATTCTGCAAAAAATCTCTTCTATCCGAATCGGCGTCGTCGGTGATTTGTTTCTGGACCGTTACCTGGAAATCGACCACGGCTTGACTGAGCCTTCGTTGGAAACCGGTCTGGAAGCTTACCAAGTCGTAAAAGTGCGCTCCGTCCCCGGTGCGGCGGGAACTGTTATCAACAATCTGGTTGCTCTGGGCGTCCGGAAAGTCCATGCCATCGCCGTCATCGGGGACGATGGCGAAGGGTATGAGTTGCGCCAGGCGCTGACGGCCCTTAGCATTGTGGACGACGAGGGCGTGTTTGCGTGGGAAGGCCGAAGGACGCCGACGTATACCAAACCCATGCTGCACAAGCCGGGCCGACTGCCCCGTGAACTGAACCGACTGGACATTAAGAATCGCACACGCATGCCGTCCGAAGCCCAGGACCGAACACTGCAACTGCTTAACCAAACTTGGTCAACGGTTGATGCCTTGATAGTTCTCGATCAGGTCAGCGAGGCGGACTGCGGCGTCATCACCGCGCGCGTTCGAGAACGCCTAGCGCAGTTAGGAGAGGCCGAGCCGACAAAATTCATTTTGGCCGATAGCCGGGAGCGGGTGCGGCTATTTCGCTCGGTAGCAGTAAAGCCTAATCAGCGCGAGTGCATTCAGGCGGTTCGATCTTCCGAGGAAAAAAGTCTGGAAACGAGTATTCGCGAACTGGCCGTTAGAATCGGCAGGCCAGTCTTTTGCACCTGCGGAGAATCGGGGATCGCACTAATTGATCCGTCCGGGCGCAATTCGAGTGAGCTAATTCAAATCTCGGCTTACCCTGTTGACGGCCCAATTGACGTTGTCGGAGCCGGGGACAGCACAAGCGCCGCCATTGCTTGCGCAATCGCTACGGGAGCCAGTTCGGAAACCGCGGCCGCCTTCGGCAATCTTGTCGCGTCAATCACCATAAAGCAGATCGGCACTACCGGGACGGCCTCGCCGAGTCAAATACGAAGAAGATGGCGCGACCTTCACGAAACGAAGCCGCAGTTTACAGAGCCGCGACCGTAAGGAAGCGTTGGCGAGGCATCGCTCCCTTACGATCGCGGCTCTAGAGCCGGGGAACCAGGTGAGACGAGTTGAAGCGAAGATAGTTCCGCCGTCTCCTATCAAGCGGCAAGGGCCGGTCGAATCGACCGGCCCTTGCCGCTTGATCGAATTATTAGGCTGCAGAGGAATGAACGTGTGCTGGCGCGGAAATGGCTTTACGGCGACCTCCCTCAGGAGTAGAATCCAGCCTCCAAAATACGGATCGAGAACAACCTCATTCTGGAGGACTGCCAGGTTGGCCGGCAGAACGGGGCGGCGTTTGCCGTTTGGAGGGGGAACATGCGCACAAGTTCTAGCGTGGTTGGCAGCGTGGCTCTGCTGGTCGCGGGGCTGGTTGCTTTAGTTCTCGTTCCCGGCCCTGCCGAGGCCGGCTGAGGCCCCAAAGGCTGCGTACCGAACGAACTCGGTCGAGTTCTCAACGGGTACTTTTCCCAACAGCAACAGCAGGACCAATTAGAGCTTCAACTTCAGGTCCAAGCTGAGTTAGAGCGGCAAAGAGCCCAGCAGCAAAAGCTCTTTGCCCTTCTGCGCGCCGCCCTCGACATGAGCGAGGACGAACTGCGGTCCGCGCTCAAATCGCCCAAAGCCGACCGGCGCTTTGTCGCCGCTTACGCCGTCGGCGAGCGCCGGCTTTTCTGGATTGACGATCTCACCCGGTTATTGACCGACTCTTCCGATGCCGTGCGCCAAGCTGCCCGGCGAAGCCATGTCATCCTCAGCTTCCTGCACCTCAACCCCGAGGTAGCGGCCGCCACAACTAGCCAGTCCGCTGCGAGTGCCGTTTCCCTGGCCAAGCCGATGGACTTCGGTCCGCTCCCCGGCGCCAAGCGGACCGCCCGCGCCAAAGCCGCCGACGAGTGGACCCAGTGGTGGAATGACCAAGGAAAGACGGACTTAAAGACGCACGCCGCGCCCGTTAAAGTCACGCAGGCCGACCCGCTTGCCGACCGGCTCGTAAAGGCTAGCCTAGAGCAACGAAAGGACCTCTTGAAAGAATATGGCGCGAGCATTGGCGTCGAGTACACCGAGGCGATCGCGCATGCGATACCGCGCCTGAGCGCCGACGCTCGTAAAGAGGCCCGCCAAACCCTTGCCCAACGGCTCTCGGACCGGCTGGAGACGACCTTGCTGCGCTACCTGGAAGATAGCGACGCCGAGATTCGGCGCGCCGCCGTATTGGCCCTCGGCATGCGCGACACCAAGGAGACGGTAGCTGCCGTCGCCCAGTTGCTTCTGGACCCGAACCCGTCGGTCGTCCGCGCGACCTGCGCCTCTCTCCGCAGCCTGACAGGGGAAGACTACGGTCCACCTCCCAATGCCACCGAGGAGGAAAAACAAGAGGCCCTTAAGAAATATCAAGCCTGGCGACTGGTAAAGTAGAAAGAGTGGACCAAGTTCTCACGCGACCGTTCGGCAGCTTCCCTGCCGAGGAACGCCGCGACCCAGTTCCGCACGAAGAAGTCATCAACGAGTTCCGACCTTGCTTTCAGCAGGGTGGAGAACTTCTTGCAGTCCCATGTCATTAGCTTTAGGGCATCACCGAGAACTTCCAACAAGGCCGGGTGAAACCAAGCTGCCAGTGCATCATCAGACACGGCCGTACAGGTATTGATGGAGCATATAGATTGATTGTTCTTGGCTGAAGGCCTCGTAAGCATTTAAGTCGCCGATGGAGATAAGGCCCTGGAGGCGGCCATTGTCGTCCACCAGCGGCAAATGGCGAATCCGGCGGTTCTTCATGGACCCGCGTGCTTCCTCGATCGTCGTCTCCGGAGTGCAGCAGACGACCTCGGTCGTCATCACCTCGCCGATCAGCGTCTTGCCAGGCTCGCGCTGCTCGCCAACGACGCGCCGCAGCACATCCCGCTCGGTAAACATGCCCACGACCTGCCCCTCCTGGACCACGACCAGGGAGCCGATCTTGTGCTCATTCATGTGTAGCGCCGCCTCCAGCACGGTCGCGCCCGTGCCGATCGTAAGAACGTGCGAACCTTTACGCGCCAGGATTTCTTTAACGGTTGGCATAGGTCAGTCCTTTCCAGGTCTAATAGACAAGCCGTACGCGAATGCCGGCTGGTGAATGGCGCTGTCAAAGGCTTTTCGGGAAAATTGATTCCAATACTGTAGCACTTACAAACGCGCCGGTGCAAGGAAGACTTTTCCGAGTTGCGATGAGGCTTTGTCGGAATACACTTGACGGTCGGTTTTGCCTATCGCAACAATCTTTACCGACTCATCGTCGATTTCGAGGCGCACATGATCGTCGGAGTTCCGAAGGAAGTGGTGGCGGGTGAGCGGCGCGTGGCGCTGGTGCCGGACCTCGTTCCCAAGCTCCTTAAGGCCGGCCTAGAGGTGATCCTACAGCCGGGCGCCGGCGAGGAGGCCGGTTTTCTCGATTCGTCTTACGTGGAAAAAGGCGCCCGCCTCGAGCCCGATGCCCTCAGCCAAGCCAGTGTCCTTCTCAAGGTCCAGCCGCCGACGGTCGAGGAGACCAGCCAGATCAAAGAAGGCGCCACTCTGGTCTGCTTCCTCCAGCCGTACTCGAATGTCACGGGCATCCAGGCCCTGGCAGCACGCCGGATCACCTCCTTTGCCATGGAACTCATGCCGCGCATTACGCGTGCCCAGCCCATGGACGCGCTGAGCGCGATGAGCACGGTCGCCGGTTACAAGGCGGTCTTGATGGCGGCGAACCGGTTGCCCAGGTTCTTTCCCTTGCTCATGACTGCCGCGGGAACGCTGACGCCTGCACGAGTTTTCGTCGTCGGCGCCGGCGTGGCGGGCTTGCAAGCGATCGGCACAGCCAAACGGCTCGGCGCCGTCGTCGAGGCCTATGACACGCGTCCCGCCGTCAAGGAACAGGTGGAGAGCCTGGGCGCGAAGTTCGCGGAACTCGGCCTGGAGACGAAAGACGCCCAGGACCAAGCCGGCTACGCCAAGGCCCAGTCGGAGGATTTCTACCGGAAGCAGCAGGAAATGATGCTGCGGTACGTGGCCGCTGCAGACGTCGTCATTCCGACGGCCCTCGTGCCCGGTAAGCGCGCCCCGGTGCTAGTCACCGAGGAGATGGTCCGAAACATGCGACCCGGCTCCGTTATCGTCGATCTCGCGGCCGAGCAGGGCGGCAACTGCGCCCTCACCGAACCGGGCCAGGAGGTGGTGAAGCACGGCGTCGTAATCATTGGCCCGATCAATCTCCCGAGCACCGTGCCCTACCACGCCAGCCAGATGTACTCCCGGACCGTGACGAATTATCTCCTCCATCTGGTCAAGGACCAGCTGATTCAGCTCGACATGAGCGACGAAATGACGCGCGGACCGCTGGTGACGCATCAAGGGGAGATTGTGCACGAGGCGGTGAAGGGCGCCCACTGACATGAAGTGCGGCTTCGCGGCTCAATCTTCTTGGCGAACGCCCGGTTTAAGCCGGCCGGTTCGCACCGGCCGCTCGTCTTGTTGCTAGGCTGTTTGCCGGCGTGGCAACCTCAAGAAGGAGACCCGTTCCATGACCCCGAACCATGAAGTCGGGCTCTACATCTTTATCCTCGCCGGTTTTCTCGGCTACCACATCATCTCCCGCGTGCCGCCGCTCTTGCACACGCCGCTCATGTCCGCCACTAACGCCATCTCAGGCATTTCGCTCATCGGTTCGCTGGTGGTTTGCGGATCGATGTATGACAACCTCAGCACCTTTCTCGGTTTGGTGGCGGTGACTTGTTCATCCGTGAATGTCGTGGGCGGCTTTTTGATCACCGACCGCATGCTCAAGATGTTCAAGTCGGAGCGTGATGCCGCCCAGCAGCGCCGCCTTTTCGTCCGAACCGTGATCGCAGGCGGGGTGGCGGTGGCGGCGGCGGTCATCTCGTTGATCGTGTGGTGGGATGTCTTCTTCCAACGAGAGAACCGTGAGGCCACCCTGCGCTACCTTTACGTTGTGTCGGCCGTCCTGTTCATCTTGGGGCTGAAGGGGCTCAGCTCGCCCAAGTATGCCCGCACGGGGATGTTCGCCGCCGGTTTGGGCATGTTCCTCGCCATCGTCGGCACACTATTCGAGCCCGACATCAAGCCGTGGGGATACCTCTTTATCTTTGTGGGCTTGCTGATCGGCTCGACCGTTGGCGGAATGATGGGCTTGCGCATCCCAATGACCGCCGTGCCGCAACGGACGGCCCTGTCGCACTCGCTCGGGGCGTTGGCCGCGACCTTGATTGGCGTTTCCGAGTACCTGCGACATGGCGGTGTCATCGGGGAAGAGTTCTCGCGGATCACGATGACGGCGCTCGGCTTCGAAGTCGTCATCGGCGGGCTAACGTTCACGGGCAGTCTGATGGCGGCCGCCAAGCTTCAGGAACTCCTGCCCGGCAGGCCCATCACCTACAAGGGCCAGAATGCCTCGAACTTCATTTTGCTGGCGGTAATGATCGCTTCGTTGGTCTATTTGATCTTTGTGCCCTCCACGACGCCGCTGTTTTTCGTGATGGTCGTCCTGGCACTTTTGTTCGGCTTCTTGTTGGTTATCCCCATCGGCGCCGCGGACATGCCGGTGGTCATTGCCCTCTTGAACTCCTACGCAGGGCTCGCTGATGCTGCCATGGGCTTCGTGCTCATGAACAAGGTTCAGATCATCACCGGCTCGCTCGACGGCTCTTCGGGGTTTGTGCTCTCGCTCCTCATGTGCCGGGCCATGAATCGGTCGGCGCTGAACGTGCTGTTCGGGGCGTTCGGCAAAATCCAGAAGGAGGAGCAAGGACCGGCGGCGGAGGCGAAGGGGACGGTTCGCAGCATCATGCCCGAGGAGCTGGCCGTGATGTTCGAGGGGGCCCGGTCGGTCATTATTGTGCCGGGCTATGGCATGGCCGTGGCCCAGGCCCAATACGCGGTCAGCGATCTGGCCAAGCTGCTCACCAAGCGCGGGACCGACGTCAAATACGCCATTCACCCCGTCGCCGGCCGGATGCCCGGACACATGAACGTCCTGCTCGCCGAGGCCAACGTGCCCTACGATCAGCTGTATGAGATGGAGCAGATCAATCCTTACTTTGCCGAGGCGGACATCGCCTTGGTGGTCGGAGCGAACGACGTAACGAACCCGGCGGCCAAGAACAACAAGAGCAGCCCCCTCTACGGCATGCCGATCCTCGAAGTCGATCGCGCCCAGTCGATCATCGTTCTCAAGCGCAGCATGCGTCCCGGCTTCGCCGGCGTGGACAATGACCTGTACTACGATCCGAAATGCATGATGCTCTTCGGCGACGCCAAGGAGAGCCTCAACAAACTTTTCGCGGCCCTGAAGTCATAGGCCGGACGGGACGCTGGAGTGCTGGTTTCAAGCTAGTTAATCCCGTACCGGGTTGCGCTCGAGGTAACGCAATACCGTTATCAGCAGCGGCGACCGCTCGCCGCTTCATCGGCCCTAACCACTGGTAAGAAAAACATGAATATCAAGCGCATCGCCCTGCAGGTGTACTCCTTCGCTTTGGCCTGGTCGCCGCTGATGTCATAGGCGTCGGCCAGACGGAGTAAGCTCTGGGCGTCCTTGCCGCCGTCGATGCGGACAAGAGCCTCGGCTGCCCGCACGGCCAGTGCCAGGAGTTCTTTGCTCTCCTTTTTGTCGCATAATTGCAAATACGCCATTTCCAACACCACAGCGTTCTTCTGTTTAATTGCCTTCGCCACCAGTCCTTCGGCGTACTCCTTCCCTTCGCGGGCATTTCCTTGTTTGAGCAGCATATGAAGTTTGATGCTGGCCGCCGGCAAAAAATCGGCCAGCTGCGGGTACTTGGCCTCGAACTCCTTCAGCGCAGGGAGGAAGGCTTTCGGGTCACGGTCGAGGGTCGCGGCCACCGTTTGATAATCCGAATCGACCTTGGCCATCTCGTCGCCGATGGCTTTCGCGGTCGCGTTGCCGGCAAGGACTTTAGCCAGGGCCATACCCAGGAACAGGGGCCCGCCTACATAGGCGATCCGTCCTGTCTTATCCACGATGAAGGTACAGAAGTGTTCCTGGCCCTTCATCCAGGCATCAGTCGTCGTACCGTCGTCGGCGTAGGCGAAAGTGTACTTGAGCGCGGGACCTCGTTTCTTGACAAACGCGGCCACTTCCTCTTCGGTGTTGTCGGTCACTCCCCGGATGTCGCGGGACGTGAAGCCGATGACTGTCACCCCCTGGTCCTTGTACTGGGATTGCAGCTCGGCCAGGTGCGGCATGGGGCGAATGCACGAGGCGCACCAGGTGGCCCAGAACTCGACGACGTAGACCTTCCCCGGCTCGAACTTTTTCACCGCATCACCCTGGAGCCACTTGGTGACCTTCAAGGGAGGGGCAAGGTCGCCCACCTTCAGCGACACAGCCGGTTTCTCCTCCTTCGAGGGATCCTTCTTGGGGTTGTCCTGAGCGCTGACGGGCGCGAATTGGCTGACGACGGCGAGAGCGGACAAGATCATGAAGAGCGTTGTACGAATCATGAGACTACTCCCGAGCAGGCAGACCGAAGCATCCGGCCTGGCACCTATCATAAGCGCGTCACCCGCCATGTAGAACGGAATTAATTCCGTTCTACGGACTCTCGACTCGTTCATTGTGCCGTTGGCAACACCCATTTCCAGAAGCGGCCGAAACGTCGGCTCACGCCGTCGAAGAGGGAGTAGATGACGGGCGTGACGAGAAGTGCGAGCACGAGGCTGAGCATTTGCCCGCCGATGATGACTTTGGCCATGCTGGCTCGCGCGCCGGCGCCGGGGCCTTGACCCAAGGCGATCGGGATCATGGCGGCAATCAGCATCATCGTTGTCATTAAGATGGGCCGAAAGCGCGTGTGATTCGCTTCCAGGATGGCTTTCTCACGCGCCATCCCTCCTCGGCGTAAGTCGTTGGTCTTGTCGACCTGCAAGATGCCGTTTTTCTTCACGATGCCGATCAGCATGAACAGGCCAAACATCGCGTATAGATCCATCGGCTGGCCGAACATCAGCAGCGAGAGCAGACCGAAGGGGATGGTCACCGGCAGGGCCGCCAGGATGCTGATGGGATGCATCCAACTCTCGAACTGGGCGGCAAGAATCATGTACATAAACAGGATGCTCAGGCCAAACGCGATGCCGAAATAGTAGCCGGTGTCGCCTAAAGTCTTGGCCTGGCCGCCAATGGTGACTTCATACGCGGGCGGCAAGTCCATTTCCTTGACGATCTGTTTGGCTGCGTTGACGGCATCATTAAGTGAGATCTTGTCGGGATTGGCCAAAATGGTGACCGTCCGTTGGCGATTATAGCGGTCGATTTGGCTCGGCCCGCGCTCTTCCTTCAGCTTGGCGACGCTGCTCAATTGCACTAACCCGACTTTGGGCGACGGGATCATGAGCGTGTCGAGCGACTGCGGATTTGCGCGAAACGGCTGATCGGCGCGCAGCCAGACGTCATACTGCTCAGTGCCTTCCTTGAACTTGGAGACGGGCAATCCGCCCACGAGGATATTCAGCGTGTCCGCGATCGTCTTGACCGAGATATTCAAATCACTGGCGCGCGCTCGGTCGGGCTCGACTTGCACCTCCGGCTTACGCAGCGACATCGTCGAATCGACATCCACCAAGCCAGGGATTTCTCGCAAGCGCGTCTTGAGCGTCTCGGAGTATAGCTCCAGTTTGTCGAGCTTCGGGCCAAGCAAACTTAGCTGAAATATCCGGCTATCCTGGCCGTTTTGCTGAATGACGGCGACATCGGAGACGGCCGTGCGCAGATCGGGGTATTCCTTGAGGATCGCGCGCGCCCGATCCATCAAGTCAAACTGCGAAAACTCGCGCTCGTCCAGTTCGCGGATGCGCAAATAGATGGAGCCGCGCGTGACGTCGCCTTGCCCTTTGCCGGCTGTGCCGTTGTTTTCACCGATCACCGTGAAGCGATGAACGACGCCGGGCAAGGCTGCCAAACGATTTTCGATCTCGGCGACAACTTGATCGGCCCGTTCGAGTGTATACCCTTCCGGCGTGATGAAACTTACCTGAAACTCGCTTTGATCGTCGCGCGGCACCAGGTTGACGCCCATCTTCATGGCAATGGGGCCGGTGGACAAGACGACAAGAACGCAAAGGATGATCATGACCCAGCGATGACGCAACGCCCAGCGAAGCGCCAGACCATAAGCCCCATCGATTAGGCGATAAGTCACCCCGGACTTCGAACTTTTGCCGTGCTCCGAGTGGTCGAGCTTGAGAAAGCGCGAGCACAACATCGGCGTCAACGTAAACGACACGAACAAGCTCATCAAGATGGCGAAAGCCACGGTCAGCCCAAAGCTGCTAAAAAAGCGACCGACCAACCCGCCCATGAACGCAACCGGCAAAAAGATAACGACCAAGGAAAGGCTCGTTGCCAACACTGCCAGAGCGATTTCCTTGGTGCCCAAGAGCGACGCCGTCATCGCGTCCATGCCTTCTTCTTCCATGTGGCGGAAGATGTTCTCATGAACGACCACCGCGTCGTCGATCACGATGCCTATGGCAAGAATGAGAGCTAACATCGTGATGTTGTTGAGCGTGAAGCCCATGTATTTCATGAACAAAAACGTGGGGACGATCGACGTTGGGATGGCCAAAGTGGCAATAACGGTCGTGCGCCAATCCCGGATAAACAGCAGAATGGTCAGCGAAACCAGGACGCCCGCAAGCAGCAGGTGGAATTTCACTTCCTCCATCGACTTGCGAACGAAGCGTGATTGATCTTGAATGAACTCGATACGAATATCGTCGGGGAGAGCTTTTCTGAGTTTTGCGACCCGCGCCTGAACGGCATCGGAAACTTGAATGGTGTTGGTGCCGGATTGCTTTTGCACGAACAGGCTCACCGCGTTCTCTCCATCCAGCCGGGTCAAGCCGCGCGGCTCCTCAATCGAATCATCGGCTCGTCCGATCTCACGAATCGTGATGGGATAGCCTTTGCGGTTGGCGACGACGAGGTCGTTAAACTTGTCCGTGGTTTGCACCTGCCCCAGCGTCCGAAGTACCAGCTCGCGCGGGCCTTGCTTGACGATGCCGCCCGGAACTTCGAGATTTTGCGTCACCAGCGCTTGCCGAACGTCTTCGACCGACAGCCCATAAGAGGACAGGCTATCGGTGTTCACGATCACATTAACGGCCCGAGTGCGGCCTCCCGAGAGAAACACCGAACCGACGCCGGGAACGGTTTGCAATGGCTCCTGGATTTGGTGTTTGGCGATCTCTGTCACTTCGCGAACATCCCGGCGTCCGGAGATGCCAATGGTCATGATTGGGCTGGCGTCGAGGTCAAACTTCTGTACTAGCGGTGGGTCCATGCCTTGCGGCAACTGCTTGATGATGGAGGCCACCTTGTCGCGAATTTCCTGAGCGCCGACGTTGCCGTCTTTCTCCAAGACAAACTGGACGACAATGGTCGTGATGCCTTCCTTGACAGTTGAGCGCAATTCGTCAACGCCGGAGACCGTGTTTATGGCCTCTTCAAGCGGCCGCGTGACATCGGTCTCCATCGCCTCGGCGTTGTAGCCCGGAAATGACGCGCTGACGGACACAACTGGGAAGTCCACCTTGGGAAACAGATCGACGCCCAGGTCAAAGTACGAAACAATGCCCAGCACCACGGGGATGGACACCAACACCCAGGTGAAGACGGGACGGCGGATGCAGATTTCGGAGATGTTCACAGATTAACCCGGCATAGTGTTCGTTTAGCGGCGAGCCTCTGGCGAGCGCGGGAGCGCTCCCGCGCTCGCCGGAGGCTCGCCGCTAAACGTAGTCAAAAATTCTGCTATTTTTGTGGTTTGTCGCGTACCGCGACAGGCGTGCCGTCCGCGAGTGCCGTTTGGCCGCTCGTGACAACAATGGCGCCATTCGGCAGGGCAGGGCGGGCTATCTCAACCCACTGCGTACTCTGTACACCCAGGGCGACTTGCACTTCCGTGGCCGTCCCGTCAACCACCGTGAATATTTTGATAATGCCCGCGAAGTTGACGAGGGCTTCCAAAGGCACCGTGGCTGCTTGAGCTTGAGCATCGGTCACGATGGCTGCCTTGGCGAAACTGCCTGGCTTGAGAAGGCCCTTCGGATTGGGCACGCGCACTTCCACCTCGAAGGTGCGCGTAGTTGGATCAACGGCCGGGTTGATGCGCGTCACTTTGCCTGGAAAGGCTTCTTTGAAAGCTGCCGTGAAAACGTCCGCTTTTTGATCGAGCTTGACCGTGCCCAAATGCCGTTCGGGCACCATGACGCGCAGTTTCAAGGTTTGATCGATGACCAGGCGAAATACTTCCGTGCCGGACTTGACAAAGGTTCCCTCCGAAACGGCTCGCTGGCAGATTGCATAGGTCATTTCCTGTACGGAATCCGCGATCGCTTGCGTCGGCACGGGGGCCTGGATGTGCGTGTCCTTGAGTTGTTGCCTGGCGATGGCCAAGGCTTCTTGCTTGACGTTAACGGTGGCCAGGCCGGCCTCGGCTGTCAGCACTTGGTTGTCATATACGGCCTCGGCAACTCGGCATTCCGCCTGCTTATCGGCCAGTTCTTCCGGCGAAATCACCCGTTGATTGGATAGCGACCTGGCCCGATCGAGGTGCGACCGCATATTGTCCCGCCGAGCGGCAGCCTCGACTACAGCCGGCAATTTGCTTACCTGATATTGGGGGCCCGGCATTTCCTTGAGACCTAGTTTGGCCAGCTCCGCCTGGAGGGCCTTCTCCGCCTGGCGAACTGCCAGGTCATAATCGGTCGGATCGATTTCCAGCAACAAGGCGCCGGGTGCAACGCGATCCGAGACGTCTTGATGGATATTCTTGATCCGTCCTTCCACCTTGGTGCTGATGGCAACTTCCTCGTAGCCATAAAGGGTGCCGACAGCTTCAACCGTTCGCTCAACCTGGCGAATGGTTACCGGTTCGGTGGTGACAGCTACTCGCGAAGGGTCAAGAGTCGAGCCCGAGGCGCTCAATTTCTCCTTGGCTCGCTTGGGTCCGACCAAGCCGAATGCCCAGGCGGCGCCGCCGAGGCAGAACACGCCAAGAATAAGCATTGTCGCGATCCGAACGATGCGAGACTTCTGTGCCAGTTTTCCCACGCTGGTAGCCCTCGTTCCGTTGATAAGCCTTTATTCTTGTCCGGCCCCGTGCTTGTTCGCCCCGAAACCGGTCAATAAGTCCTCGACGATTTGCCGGGCCAGCTGCTGCGTTAACGTCACGCCCTCTTCTTTCAGAGCGGTGATGACCCAGATGTGAATCATGCCATTGATGGCTTGGCTAATAGCGGCTTCGCAGTTTGGACGAATGAGACCCGACTTGGCCACGCGATTGACGGCTTCCTCAAGAAGCGTCAGCCCTTCTTTCGGCGCTTCACAGAGATTCACGCCCCCGACCTGGGCTTCCGGGCTGAAGTAGAGGGCGAGAAACAAACGGGCGAAATCCATGTTTTGCCGACAAATGTCAAAAGCGCCCCAAACGACTCCGACCAAAAGCTCAAACGGATCTGTTTCACTTTCCAATACTTCGCGGAGACGGCTGTGATGTTGTTCAAGAAAGCGGGCGAAGATGGCTCGGCACAGGCCTTCTTTATTCTCGAAGTAGTAATAAAGCATGGGCTTGGTAACGCCGGCTGCTTCGGTAATTTCACGAATGGAGGTCGCGTCGTAGCCCTTGTGCGCGAAGAGATGCACCGCGGCCTCGAGAATCCGTTGGGCGATCAGACTATCTTCCGTGGCGACGGTCATGCGTTCGTTTACCTACCGTTAAGTAGTTTACCTACCGGTAAGTAATGTAACCTGAACCCGCATCGCAGTCAAGCGCGTTTAGCTGGAGCGCTCCATGGCTCCAGCGCTTGCCAGAGGTTATGCCAAATGTTCGTTTCTGACCGGCGTGCCGGGGGGTGGTGCGAGGGGGTCGAGAAACGATCTTTCGTAAGACCTATCCTTGCAAAGGCTTCCGGAAAAAAAGATCGCTTCTCTACTGGTGACGGCGACGTGAAAGGATCTTCTTGGCCCGGAGAATCGGACCGACAGGGCGAGGGGCGGCGTCATTGACGCTCAAAGCTGCTCAATGGAGCGGCGCCGGAGGGGTGGGGCTCCACCCAAACAAACCTATTTTTGCGCTTTTGCTGTAGCGCGCTTTAGCGGGCTGGAACAGGGGCCTGAAAAGTCCGCCGCAAATCTGCCCACCATCCACAGGGCCACGGGCGTTTTTTTGGAAAATCGGTGTGCGGTATCCGGTGCACGTGGGCAATATATTGGAGGATAGACGAACCGCGTTCTCTCTACGTCCAACGAGAATCACCGCTGTGACATCGGGCCCCGACACTCTGGTCCACCGCATCCGTCGGTTGTTGATGCAGCCCGAACGAGATGCGACCGACGCGGCCTTGCTAGGTCGTTTCATTTCGGAAAAGGATGAAAGGGCTTTTGCCGCCTTAGTATACCGGCACGGCCCAATGGTGCTCCACGTGTGCCGGCGCGTCCTGGGCAACATTCACGACGCCGAGGATGCGTTTCAGGCGGTATTTATGGTCCTGGCCCGTAAAGCCGGTACCGTGCGTCCCCGGGAGACTCTGACGGCCTGGTTGCATGGGGTTGCTCACCGCGTAGCCCTTAAGGCCCGCTCAGCCAGGGGCCGCCGCCTTCGCGAAATCCAGCCTATGCCGGAGCCTTCGACTGACCCGCGCTCCAACCCGCTCGCCGATCTCTCGGCACACGAACTGTTCGCTCTTGTCGATGAGGAGGTGCGGCGCCTACCGGAGGTCTACCGGCTACCGGTGATCTTGTGCTGCCTAGAAGGCCGAAGCCAGGAAGAGGCGGCCAGGCAGCTCGGCTGGACGCCCGGATCAGTCAAGGGGCGTTTGGAGCGAGGGCGGGCACGGCTGCACGATCGGCTAGTTCGCCGTGGCCTGAGTTTGTCCGCAGTCCTTGTGGCCGCTGAACTATCTCGGGGGGTGGCGACTGCGGCGGTGGTTCGACAGCTGGCCGCCTCTACAATTAGGTCGGCGCTGTCATTCGCAGCGGGTCAATCGGCGCTAGGGGGAGCCTCCGCACAGGCGGCTGCATTGGCCGGGGAGGTAGTCAAGGGCATAGCTCTGGTTAAACTGAAGATTGCTGCGGCGCTGATGCTGACTACTTGCCTTCTGGCAACAGGAATCGTGCAATACAGAGCAGCCCTACCGCCGGAAACGTCGGCTCCTCAGGTTCGGTCCTCCGCCTATTCTTCTAAGGCCAAGGTGGCCCGAACGGCTCCGGCGTTCCTCGTCACGAACGGGCCGCCAGCGCCGCGCGATGAGGCCAATCCCCGGTTCGAGGTGAGCGGGCGCGTTCTAGACCCAGCCGGAAAACCGTTCCAGGGAGCAAAGCTGTACGTCGGTTACTCCCCTCGGCGATCTGAGCCCGAGGCCGTTGCCCACCAGCCGGCCTATCCCCTCCGGGCGACTAGTGGGCCGGATGGAAGGTTTGGCTTCGCTTTCACTCGCTCGGAGTTGGACGAAAGATATTTGGACGCGTCGCGGCCTGTCGTGGTAGCGGTGGCCGACGGCTTTGGACTGGACTGGGCGGAAATACGTGAGCGAGATGAGCTCAACCTGAAGCTGAACGAGGACTTTCCGTTCGATGGCCGAATTCTCGATCCGGATCGAAGGCCCGTGTCTGGGGCCAAAATCTTCGTGCGTGAGGTGAGCCGCTATTCGGCCGATGGCTTGAAGCGCTTCCTTGAGGATTCAGACCGTAGTTCTGGGTCCTTCAAAAGTTGCAGAGGGCCGCTTGCGGGACAGCCATCGGTGGTTACGACTGATGCTGAAGGCCGCTTCCGGTTGATGGGCGTGGGGCGCGACTGCCTCGTGACGGTGGCGCTCGAAGGACCCGCAATCCCTCGTACGGGTTTCACGGCCGTGAATCGCGATGCCGCGGCTGTCTCCGCAAAGTGGATTCGCGGCGTCCCGTTCGAGAATGTTATCCCTGTCCAACGTTCTACCCGGGGCGTAGTCCGCGACAAATTAACCGGCGCATTCGTGTCCGGCATGAAAGTGAGCAACCCGATCGGCGGTTCCACAACCTACACGGACAAGGATGGCCGCTATGAATTGCTTGCCTTACCGCAGATGCAAAAGTATGTCGTCATGGTTCAACCGCAAGACGGCCAACCTTACTTTGCAGCCGCGGCGCAACTGCCTAATACGGCTGGCCGGAATGCCCTCACCGCAGATTTCGACCTGGTTAGCGGCATCCCCCTTCGGGGGCGGGTCATAGACGAGGCCACCGGCAAGCCGCCGAAGAGGGCCGTGCTGGAGTATTACGCCCTTTTTCCCAATGCCCACGCTTCGGCGCTTACGAAACTGGAGCACCTCATGCCGGCGTCTTCGGCCGCAATCCAACCCGACGGCTCCTACAGCTTGATAGTGTTGCCTGGCCCTGGCATTGTGTTAGTCGCTGCCTCTCCGCGGGATTCCTATGCCAGCGCTTGGCTCGATGACAAGATGTTGGCCAACCTCTTCAACGACGGGAGGAACCACGGCGGGGGATCATGGATCCACGTCGCCGTCGGAGGTGGCATCCAATGGCGGCGCTGTGTCGATCGCTACAACACCTTGTCACTGATCAACCCTGATGAAAAAGTGAAGTCATTGGCACTCGATTTCACGGTGATGCCGGCGCGACCGCTTCGCGGCACGGTAGATGGACCAGACGGCAAGCCGCTCCTCGGCGTGAGAGTTTGTGGCTTAACCTCGATGCCAGATGCCGAGACTTTGGAAAGTGCGTCTTTTACAGTCGAGGGGCTGAATCCACGACGCACGCGCGAGCTGTCCTTTTGCCACAAGGAAAAAAGTCTGGGCAAAGTCATAACCGTTCGCGGGGACGAAACCAAAGCGCTGTCGGTTCAACTTGAGCCCTGCGGCATAGTAATCGGCCGGCTGGTGGACAAGGCCGGCATGCCGGTGCAAGGGGAGGATATTTGGTTTGGTTGCGGGAATACCGACCTTCAAGGTAGGGCTCAGACCGATCAGCTGGGTCGTTTTCGCGCGGCCCTGATGCCCGGACTGACTTACCAATATGGGCTATTTACGTCATCTCGCCTGCCCCAAAAGAAAGAACATGTTATCGCGGTGGAATCGGGGCAAACTGAAAACCTGGGAGACTTGGTGCTGGACGATTGAACCACTAGTAGATGATTCCGATGTAATCCTTCGCCTTTCTAGAATCTAGACCCGCTGGGAGGCCGGAGCACACCTCCAGACCAGGCTAAGCGACAGCTTTCGGCGGGTCAACGAGACCATAACCCTAGATGAGAAAAGGCGGCTTGTGAGGCTCTACCATCAACGGTGCCCTCACCGGCGCGGAGCTCCCTGCGCGCTTCGAATAGTGGCATTTCCTATGGCAGGACAATTACGCATTGGAGAACCTCGATGGCTGGCATATGCAAATCGTGGTGGCAACTGCTGTTTGCACTTCTGGCAGGGGGCCTAATGGTCGTCACGGCTGGGCAGCGCAAGGACGCTCCTGCAACACCGCCCGTTCCGCTGGACGATTGGGACATCCCGCAGTTGGTTGCTTTCCTAAACGGGGAAGGCATGGGCCTGCGCATAGTGACCACCAAGAAGGACGGCGCTATCCCCAACACGGCGTTTTTGACGACCACGAGCAAGGGGTGGGATGAATTCAACAAACTAACTAAAGACGAAAAGCAGATTTCCCAGTGGCAGGGGACACTCTATTGCAAGCGAGCCCCTGGTGAAGCCTATTCCGACCAGATACATCTGTGGGGCGACTCCTGCCTGGTTGTCGGCCCGTTTCTGCTCTACGGAGATCACGAACTGCTGGACCGCGTTCACGATATCTTGATTGTGACTCCTACCGATAGGAGCAGAATCCATTCTCAGGTAAAGTAGTTTCGACCGCCCCATAGTCGGCTCCGCGGCCCAGGCAGCCATAACCTCGAGCCACGACGCGTTATTAGCCGGCCGCAAGGGTTCCCCCTGGCCGCGCTACCGGCCCTTGGCGCCCCTCCCGAATCCGATCATCCCCAACTGCGCGACGTACGCGTCCGAGCCGAAGGACTATGTGAAATCGGCCAATCAGTTCTCTTTTGAGATGTAATTAGGGGGAGTTAATTATGCGACTTGCCTCATCTTTGCTATTCCTTTTGCTGCTCTTTGGCTGTGGTCAGGTCGGAACCGAAAAAGGCGGAGAAACGTTTGAATCAGCCGGTCCTTCTTCACCCATAGTCTTGGAAATTCGAGTTGCAGACGATGATCCCGGAGAAGGAAAGACGGAAGTGAAGAAACCAGAATCTAACGTCAAATGCTATATGTATCCGACTGTGGAATTCACTAACCGTGATATTGTTAGCTCAAGTGTCTTTCAGGAAGACAACCGATGGACCATCCAAGGAACCCTTTCGCCGGAGGCAGCCCAAAAAATGCAAGACCTGACAAGTAAGAACATAGGAAAACGTCTGGTAATCACGCTGGATGGAAAAGTAATCTCTGCCCCGCCAATCAGGATCAAGATTGGCGAAAAATTCATATTGACCGGACCATATTCCAAAGAGGTAGCAACGAAAAATGCCAAGGGATTGGTCGGCCAATAGGGAAACTGGAAGGGAAAAGCAGGAGAGCCCGTCGCACCCGGCGAAAGCGGACCAAACCGCAAGGGCCTGTGAAGTTGCTCCTCTGCCCCTTTTTCGTTTCGCGAGGAGGCGAGTAAGTCCGGCGGGGCGAGCCGGTCAGCTCGCCTCGCCTGACCTCTGCTTATCTCACCCGCACCACGCTGCGTCGCGGGCTTGGTTCAGTGGCCGCGATTCGTTCCATTCCGGCGTCGGGCCTGGGCACGGGGGTAAGGCCGGCGCAGATGCCGCCGCCCATCTCTTCCAGACGCCAGCGGACTTCGGGATCGGCCGTATCCCGCGCGACCGAGGTGACGGCGTTCATCAGGCCAAATCTAGAGCGGTCGCTCCCCTGAGAGAAGCGCTCCAGAATGAGGTCGGCGACCGGTGCCGCAACCCTCGGCGACAGGCGCGCGAGGTGCGGGAGCAGCGCGAGAGCGAAATCGGCCTGCGTTTGGCGGGCGGAGCGGATCTGCTCGGCGGCGGCCGAAAAGGCGTCGTCCGCGCAGCATTCGCGAATCGCCTCCCGCACCGCGCCGATGACTTCCTCGGGCGTCACGAAATCGCAGCCTTCGATTTGCCGCGTCTGGATCGCGTGCGCCACGATCGCCCCGTTCTTGCACACCAAGCGGTAGACATAGGGATGAACCGAGACCTCGCCCTCCGTCGCCATCAGGGCAACGCCGCCCTGCACCCTGTCACCGGTGGCGACCTCGCGCAGGCGGGGAAGGACCGACCGCGTGAATAAGCGGCGCCGGTCATCAAAGGTGTCGGAAACGACGCCGCCCGCCGCGGCAATCTCCTCGGCAAAGAGTGTTTTGATTTCGTCTGTCGTCGGGAACTTATCCAGAAGCATGGCGCTCCTCCTTCGCTGCTGTAACGTTGATCCTCCACGTCCATTGTGACCTTGGTGCTTGGCAATCTCAATACCCCAGGTTCAGATTTCCCCACGCCGCGCCGAATTCCGGAAGACGCATGACACGCGGCGCAGTTCCTCGGCGGACATATACTTGCGCGTGTCCTTGTGGCGGAGGGAGGCGACTTGGTGGGCGCGAGTTTCTTCTTGGCCATGGTCGGCTCTTCAGGGTTTGGCCGGAGGGTTGGGACGATTCACGCGCACATGCTGACTGGCCAGCGTCGCTTGGCCGGCCAGTGCTGCGTCAATGCGATTCGCTTGTCCATCAAGATCTGGATCGTCCGTGATCGAGATGATGCCGGCATGATGAGAAGAAATCCGGTGCAAACGGATGAAATGTCTGCGATTGCGTGTCAGGATTGCACGGCCGAGGCCCGTCGCGAAGGCAAGCTGTTCCGCATCCCCGATGCGTTGGTTCGCTTGTCCCGCCTCCAATGTCGTTACGACATCGTGCCCAAGCTTGCGCAACTGCTCCACGACGGGAAAGGGGAAGTCCTCGTCTGCGTAAAGCCGGGCCATGACGGTCAAGCTTCCTCGTTAAGACGAATGGCTTCGTCGATTTCTGTCGGGTGAGCGGCATAATAGTCCCAGGCTGCGGCCAGATCGTCCTGCGTCAGCCCCTGGATCACCTCTAATAGGCGCTGATCCGAGAAGCCGAGTTGCCGGTAATGCACAAGCCCATGCACGGTGATGCGCGTGTTGCGAATGCAGGCGTCGCCGCCGCAAACGTTCGGCGTCTTCTGAACCCAACTCTTCCTATGGACTGTGTCCGCGGCCATGATCACCACCTCCATTACTGGGATTATACCTGGACCGGCTCACGCTTGGCGAGCCATTGCCGGTGGACGTCACTCTTCCCACATTACCGCGCTGACCTGAACGTGTGGCCGTCCGGGTGGCGGAGGGGGAACTCGCGGACGCCCCAGGCCTAGTTTGTCGGGGGACGAGTCAAGGTCATACCCTGCTCTAGCGCGAGGGCGTGGGCCGCATTGACCTCGGCGGGCGTACGGAGCCACCAGCTCATCCAGACCCCGCCCGTGTCGTCGTCTCCACGGACTTCCCGATTATACCGCCGAATGAGGTTGGTTCGAAAGCACCGTTGCGGAAGCGGGACCCTGTGGATCGGGTGATGACCCTCTGGACCAACAAAAGGGGTCTCCAAGGTGGCTGAGCGGTAAGCGCAGTCGGTTGCTTAGGATGTCAGAAGGCTCCATGCTTTTACAGCTGGACCCTCTGGACCACCCCTTTGACCCTCAGGGTCAGGCACCGACCCTCTGGGTCCGCACCAGTTGATCCACAGGGTCAGGGGGTGCTAACCAGTGGAAGAGGGGAGGAGTATGAGGGGGTCCCGAAACGACCTTTCGTAAGAGGAAACGAATTGGCTTTGACATTAATTTGCTCAATGTACTGTGTCGGGCCGGCCATAACCCAGAATGCTTTCCATTTCTTTCCACAGGGGGTCTAGCGCAATGGAAAGAACCATTTGGAAGGCGTGAGCCTCTCAGAAGGTAATGCTATTGTGCCAATTCGTTCACTGCTTTTTGGAAGGCGCCGTGGCTCTTGGCGCCGTCCCCGGCAAAACCGGCGTGTTGCACCATGAAGACTGTGATCAGGCCGCGCTTGGAATCCACGGTCATATTCGTTGCGAAGGCGCCGCCATGGCCGTAGGTGGTTCCCCCGATTGAGAAGCCCAGGCCGTAGTTCTCCTTGACGGCGTCGCCCGTTTGCTTGGTGGTCATTTGCTTCACTGCGTCTTCCGAGAGAAGCCTGTTGCCCTGGTAGACGCCTCGGTTCAACATCATTTGACAAAAGCGGGAGACGTCCGTAGCGGTGGAGAACAAACCACCGGCCGGCATCGGTTGGCGCATGCGGTCATTCAAGGGATATTTCAATTGGGATATTTGGGTTTCCTCGAGACCGGTTTTGTCGGCATTGGGCTTGTACGATTTTGCCAGTCTTTTGAGCTGTTTTTCATCCGGCCAAAAGGTGGTGTCCTTCATGCCGAGCGGTTCGAATAAGCGCTTGTACAGAAACTCTTCATAAGCCAATCCGCTGACAACCTCGATGATTCGGCCAGCCGTGTTGATGCCGGCGTTGGAATACATGTACTTGGCGTCCGGTTCGAATTGAAGCGGCGTCATGGCATAGCTTCGAACCGCGTCGGCCAAACGCAATCCGTCGAGTGTGGGTTGCTCCATGGCTGAGGAGAAAGGCATCCCGCTCGTATGACTTAGGATGTTGCGGACGGTGATGGGATGCTTCGGTTTCGTAAGGAGCAGGTGGTCCTTGTCTTTTTCGGTCACCAGCCATAGGTCCTTGAACTCCGGCAGGTATTTTGCCACCGGGTCGTCCAGGCGGAGCTTGCCTTCATCCACGAGCATCATCAGCGCAGCCGCGGTGATCGGCTTGGACTGCGAAGCTATCCAAAACATCATATCGGTCCGCATCGGCTTCTTGGCAGCAATGTCAGCGAAACCGACCGCTTCTAGGCTTATTATCTTGTCCTTTTCCGCCACGAGGGTAACGGCGCCGGCGAGCGAATGGCTATCCACGAACGGTTGCAACGCGGCAGCGACGGCCTTGCCGGAATCGTGAGAAGGTTGCTCCGCAAGGGAGGGATGCAGGCCAACAGACATCGCAACCAACAGAGCTGCGATGCAAATTCGCTTGCGCACAAATGTCGTCATAGGGAATTCTCTCATCTGATTCTTGAGGTTATACGGCGGCAATTAGGCCGCTCTTCCTCCGCTGACTCTTTCGACCGGGTTACTGGCTACTGTCACGCTGTATTTTCGCTGACCGAAGATAGGACACTATTTCATCTCCGGCCACTTCTTCACCGCATCGACGGCCTCATGAACCAGCGGATCGATCTCGTCGGCAAGGTCCCTGTCCTGCAGATCGGTTCCTGAATTAAAGAGCACGGCCCAGGTAAATCCATCATGGCGATGTACTAGGAGAGCGGAAGTGCCGTCGAGGGCGCCGCTGTGCCAGTAAGTAGGTTCGGGTTTGCCGGGCCGCACTTGCCAACCGCAGGCGTAATAAGAAGCCAAGGGTTTGCCCTTCTTGTTTAGGCCCGCCGGTCCTTCGGGGCAGGCAAACATGATAGCGATGCTCCGGGGCTTCAAAATCTTGCAGCGCTCGGGGTTGGCAAAGGCGGCGGCGAAGCGCACCATGTCGGGAGCCGAGGCGATCCAGCCCCCGTGGGAATCCATCGCCTCCAGGTTCCAGGCGCCGTAAGGAAGCGGCACCGGCTGACCGCGCTTGGATCGAAAAGCAGACGGTCCAGTTCGATTCTGTTCTTCGTAGTACGTCACCTCACCTTTGGCCCGATCGACCGGCAGCGTCTTGCCCAGCCGCATGCTGTGAATGCCGAGCGGCGCCAACACTTCCTTGCAAACGTAATCCTCGTACGATTGGCCCGACGCTTTTTCGATGACCCTGCCCAGCAAACAGTAACCGAAGTTGGAATAGGCATAGCGCTTGCCCGGGTCGAAGTCGAGCGGCAAGCCCATCATGTAGCGGATTATCGCCGGAGCACCGGCCGGCGGCTCGGTTCCAAATGCCTTGGCGATACGTACGCCTTGAAACATCGGGTCGAAAGACTTTTCGGAGTCAAACCCGCCGCTGTGGTGGAGCAGTTGGAGCACGGTTATTTGTTTCCAGCGCGGGTCGAACTTGATGTCGGGATGTTCGAAAGGCTCCAGTTTGAGCAGGCCGTACACCGTGTCGTCGAGTTTCAATTTCTTCCGCTCGACGAGTTGCAGGATCGTCACGGCCGTGATCGGCTTTGAAATGCTGGCGATGCGAAAGAGGGCGTGCGGATCGACTGGCTCCTTTTTCTCCTTGACGGCCAAGCCAAAACCGCGCGCATAGACCTGCCGGCCATGCCGCGCGACTGCCAGGGCCGCGCCTGGCGCGTGATGATCTTTGATGAAAGTGGTCATTAGGCGGTCGAGCGGGGCCAAGTTGGTATCGGTCGGCCCGATGCTTGGAATCGTTCCGACTTCGCTTTTTGCAGGCGGCTTCCGAGCTAGAACGAACGGGTTGAATAAAAGGAAGAGGGCCAAGGAAAACGAGAAAAGTCGCGGAGGACTTTTCATTGATGCTTCACCTTATCGATAGGTAGGAAATTGTAGGGAGGGACTTGTCCCGCCCTACTTCAGCAACACAATGCAGCCGCAATTATCTTCATAATTCCTCCATTGATTTCGAAGGCGAGCAGGGAGCGTCAGCGACTGCAGGCCGAATACTCCAGGCGCTCATGTTCCCGGCTCGCCGTGACAATGAAAGATTAAACTTTCTTCAGCAATTCTTTCCAACGTTTCCAGGCTTCGTCCCGTGCTTTTTTATTGCCCTCATTGCCCTTGGGGTCTTCGCCGGCGCGCATAAAGCCGTGGCCGGCGCCTTCATAGATCACCGGGTCAAACGTCTTCTTGGCTTTCTTCATTAGTTCCTTGGTTTTGTCCAAGGTCGCGTTCACGCGCGCATCATTGGAAGCGTAGAATCCGTATACTGGGCAGACAATGCGCTCAATGTCCTCCTCCTTGTTCGGTCCTGTGCCATAGAACGGAAACGCAACCTTGATGTCTTTGTTGTTGGTGGCAAAGCGGAAGGCCTGGCCGCCGCCCCAGCAAAAGCCGGCGACGACGACTTTGCCGTTGCAAGCCGGGAGTTTTGCGAGATATTCGGCCACCGCATTCAAATCGGCGGTGACCTGCTCGGGCGGCAACGCCATGATGGCCTTGCCTACGCCGTCGCCGAGTTCCTTGGTGCCGCCGCCCTTGGGCGCAGACCCGGACAGCAAATCCGGAGCGATGGCGATGTAACCCGCCTCTGCCAATTGATCAGTGACGCCGCGAACCCAATCGGTCAATCCAAAGATCTCATGGATGACGATCACGGCAGTGGTTTTATCTTTTACTTCGGGATAGGCGACGAAGCTTTCCACGTCGCGTTTTCCCTGCTTAACTTTAACCCATTCCAGATGACGAGGCGATTTATCCAGGCGAGCTTTGGCCCATTCCTGAGCCGCCACGGGACCGGCCAAAACCATGACGGCAGCGACGAGAAGCATGAATCGTTTCATGAGACCTCCTTTCATAGCGGACAGTGCGCTAAGACCGTATGTGTCGATCTTGCTAACAAGCTAACCCACCTCTGAGGGTGTTACCAGTCTATTCAAGATGGGGGACGGCGCGGCCTCGCCGGGTCAAATACGAAGAAGGTGGCGCGAGCTTCACGAAACGGAGCCGCGTTCTACAGAGCCGCGACCGTACGGGAGCGTTGAGAGGTCCTACTTCCCAAAGCGCTTCATGGCATCACGATTCAGCTCGATGCCCAATCCTGGCTTGGTCGGAGTTCGGAGATAGCCGTCCGCATCCGGACGGAACGGCTCAGTAATCAGTTCATCCAAGTAGGGGGATGGCGTCAAATACTCGACATATTTGGCCACCGGCAGCGCTGCTGTAAGGTGCAGGTCGGCGGCCAGGCCGATTGCCGTATTCCAGCCATGTGGGACAAGCAGGATGGTATGCTCGTAAGCCATCCAGCCAATGCGCCAGGACTCGGTTAACCCGCCGCACTTGGTGCAATCGGGTTGGATGATATCCACCGCATGTCGCTCCAGAAACGGCTTGAAGCTTTGCCGACGTGTCAGCACTTCCCCGGTGGCGATGGGCAGCGGAGCATGGCGGCGGAGTTCGACGTAGCCTTCCAGGTCGTCCGGCGGCAGCGCCTCCTCAAACCAGACCACGCCGTAGTCCGCCAACATCTTCGCGGTCTCCAGCGCCCACTTGTAGCCGTGCGGCCAGAACTGCTCGCTGCCGCCCGCATCGACCATTAACTCGACATGGGGACCAACGGTCTCCCGCGCCGTTTTGATCAGCAACTCGTCAGTCTGGCGATCGCGCCGGCCAAAGGGTCGCCAACCTAGCTTGATGGCCTTGAAGCCTCGCGCGACCGTCTGGTGCAGGGTCTCGCGCAATGGTCCGGGCTCATCGAATAGGATGCTGCCATACGGCTTGATCCGGTCGCGGTAGTAGCCGCCCAGTAGGCGGGCGACGGGCTGATTGCAAATCTTGCCCATCAGGTCCCAGAGTGCGATATCAATGCCGCTGATGGCATGCTCGACCGCGCCGCCGCGCCCCTGCCAGAAGGTGCTTTGCCGCAGCTTCTCGCTGACCCGGGCCGGCTCGTCGGCGCGTTCGCCAATAAGATAAGGGCGCAATAACTGCATCGCCGCTTCGATCAGCGCCTTGCTGGTCATGGCGCTGCCGATGCCGATAAGACCCTCATCGGTATTGACTTCCAGGATGGTGTTGAGGTCATCATCGGGGTTGTTGCCCTGGGGCCAGCCGCCGTCCACGGTGCCGCCTATCAAGCCGGTGATGCGAACGTCGGCGATTTTCATGGGATTTTCAACAAATGCGGGTGAGCGGGGGCGTTAGCCCCCTGATAAATCGCACTAACGTGGTTACCGCCTGGTATCAGGGGGCTTACGCCCCCCGCTCGCCAACTTGGTGAATTGCTACCGCCTGCGCGGGCCCGCTATTTCGTCAACGCTTGTGCGGATGCGATTGTTTTCGTCCACGAGAATGACTGTGGGTTTGAAGCGCCGGGCCGCGGCATCGTCCAGTTGCGTAAACGTGGCAATAATGACGAGGTCGCCGGGTTGGGCCAGGTGAGCGGCCGCTCCGTTAATGCAGACGATGCCGGAACCCGGCTCGCCGACCATTGCATAGGTCCGCAGCCGGGTGCCGCGGGTCACGTTCCAGACGTGAACTTCTTCATAAGGCAGAATGTCGGCCGCTTCGAGGAGACGGGCATCCAGGGTAACGCTGCCTTCATAATCCACGTCGGCATGCGTCACCGTGGCCCGGTGAACCTTCGATTTGAGCAGGGAGCGGCGCAGTTGCTCGGCCATCCAGACTCTCCTTGGTGTGTAGAGAGGACTCGATAGCTATTGTACTGCGCACTCAAAAACGGCGAGCGGGGGACGAGAGTCCCCCGCGGTTTTCACGGGGGAATCTCGTCCCCCGCTCGCCAGGTTAACCACTCATTTTCTATAACTCAGTTCTTTTCGCGATGCAGGTGGTTGGCTGTTTCGACGATGCGCTGTTGGCGCAGCGCCAGGTCCTTTAACTCGCGCTGCAACCGTTCGGCTTTGGTCCGATCCCGCGCTTCCGGGATCTGGCCGATGTCGGGTATTTGTTCGCCGTCGAATTCTCGGCTATAGACCTTGGTGCGTGCATTGACCCTGACCTGCATGGAGCGGATCATTTTCAACTCGGCCAGTCGGTCTACCAGTTTTGGGTCTTGAGGCGGGCCGGGTTTCTTGTCGTCCGGCGTGCGTTCGCCATTCTTGCGGCGGGCTTCCTTGAGCGCGTCGATCATTTCCCGGAGCGAGGTAATGATGTCATTTTCGATGGCTACCGTAAGATTGCCGACATCGACCTGGCGAAGACGTTGCTCGACGTTTCTCATGTCATCGCGCACCTGGGTAAAGCCTTCCGCCATTGCAACAGCTGAGCCTTCCTCCTGGACGAGTTGAAGAGCTTGTTCCGCCAATCGAACCAACTCTTGTTCCTGATCCGCTAGTTGCAAAGCTTTGTGGTCGTCGGTGCGAGCCGGTCTCTTGTCGGAATGCTCATGGATGGCTTTGTCCAAAACCAGAGTGTCATCGCGAACAGGGATTTGCAGGGTGAGCATACGCTCGCATTGGGATTGCAGCGCCGCCAGGACGTGCTCGATCTCCTCCTCACGGAGTTGCTTGAGAATCTTTTCCCACTGTTTCAGGACGGCCTTCAGACGGTTGTTGGCCTGATCGACCTGTTGGGAACCATTCTTTTTCTGATTGTCCTCGTATTTCTTGGTCGCCTGGACCTGATGCTCCGTAGCCTGCTGGAGCTTTGTTAGACCTGGCAGGTCTCTAGCCACGACGGTCTTTTCGCCTCCCTGGCCGCTGTCGTTTGCCGAGTTGGGCAGAAGTTGTTTTGTGGACTCGGTCGTGGCATGTTGGTCTTTGGCCAGGCTGGCGCTGCTCACCTTGCCGACGTAGCCTTGGGCGCTGATGCGGTCTTCCCAGCCGATGATTCGTTTCAGTGCCACAATGCGGATCTTCCAGGCTTCGATGTCTTTCTTTAGCCGACCGCGATCGTCCGTCAGGAGGATCACCAATATAGAACGGATATCAGCATGCAAGTCTTCCTGTTTTTCCATGATGGACGATAGGTCGTCAAGCGTCAGATCCTTTCCTGCCGACCGAAGCTGATTGACCAGTCTCTCAAACTTAATCTCCGTGCCCAGGTCATTGACCTTGTTGATGGCCTGACGTAGGACCTTGGCTTTGTCCGTGTTTGAGGCATCGCTGCTTTGTTCAAGGCGTTGTGCCAGACGGATCAACTGGCTCTTGAACTGCTCAAATTGCTCCTTCAAGCGAGTCTGTCGGTAAGCCTCCTCGTCCGCCACCCCCTTTGGATCGACAATGGCTTCGCGTTCATTCTTCGTTTCGGCCTTCCCATCGCCGCTTTCGGCTCGCGCTGTCGCAGCGAAGGTCAATGCCACGAGCAGGCTAATCTTCAAGGATGGACGTACCATGGCAACTTTCCTCCCAGAACGTTTTAACCAGGCGCGCAGGCTCTGATTGCTCATCGGCTGAATGATGAGCCTATGGGTAATAGGGATTTCAAAGGAAATTCAATCAAGACCGGCGGGCTAAGCCGCTTTTGGCCACCGCAGGTAAGACGATCCGACCGATGCCTTCCAACAGAATCACTTCCTTACGCCCCAGGCCTAGCGGCTGACCCTGTGGATCAGGTGACGGCCCTCTGGACCATCAAAACGGGTCCTCAGGGCGGCTTGGTCGGTAAGCGCAGTCGCTGTCTTTGGATGCCAGAAGGCCTCATGCTTTTACAGCTGGACCCTCTGGATCACCACTTTGACCCTGAGGATCAGGTTCCGACCCTCTGGGTCAGCGCCAATTGAGCAACAGGGTGGGTGGGTTGAGAGTTAAACGTGGTAGCTCTTTGTGAATTCGCTTCTCAGACGCCCATCACGTTGTAGCCGCAATCGACGTACAGCACTTCCCCGGTGATCGCGGAGGCCAGCGGGCTGCACAGAAACGCGGCGGCGCTGGCGACTTCCTCTGGCGTAATGCGGCGCTGAAGCGGCGAGCGCTTGGCGGCGTAGTCGATCATGTGATCGATGTCACCGATGGCGCGAGCGGCGCGCGAAGCATACGGCCCAGCCGAGATGAGGTTGACGCGGATATTCTTCGGACCCAGGTTGCTGGCCAGTTGCATGGCGTCGATTTGCAAGGCTGCTTTCGCCGTGGACATCCCGCCGCCGTAATGAGGCACTACGCGTTCGCCGCCGATGTAGGTGAGGCCGAGAGCGCAGGCCCCGCCGGGACGGTTTTCCATGAGCGGTTGAGCGGCCCGCAATAGGGCAGTTAAAGAATAGGCGCTAACTCCAAGGGCCGTTAAATAAGCTGACCGGCTGGTATTGAGCGCCGAGTTTTTGATCTCGGGGCTGAGGGCGATGCTGTGGATCAGAATGTCGATCGCCCCGAACTGCTGGGTGACCGCGTTCATGAGCCCTTGGATCGAATAGTCGCCATGCTTGGCATAGCGGCGATCCTCGCGGGTCTTGGGATCTACGTCCGCCATGGTGTCGAAGCTGACGTCGCAGGGCAGGACCTTTTCAACCTTGAGGTTGCCGGCGCCGTAAGGCAGGACGCGCGTGTCGGCGTCGGCGTCGCGTTCAAGGATGTTCTCCACGATTCCCATGAGGCGCGGATGTACGGCAAAGACAAGTCGCGCGCCGCCGGCTTGGAGGGCCTTGGCGATGTGCCAGGCGAAACCGACGTTGTCGCCGACGCCGGTAACAAGGGCGATCTTCTTGGATAGGTCCAGGGGAATCATAGTCGTCCTCGAAACAGAAATCTCGATCTCGACCAGGCCGCCTTGCCGGGCCGCGACCGCGTATGATCTAAGCAAATTAGGGCAAACCGGGCAAGGTGAAACGCCCCGGCAATTGGTTGCTCGAATGGTGCAAAGTGGGAAGAGAACCGGCCGCTCTTCGAGAAGCTCGTCGCGCGAAGCTCTTCGCCGCAAACGCAGAAGGCCGTGCCTTTGTGGACACGGCCTTTCCCTTGTTTTGCTAAGCGAGCCTATCTCTGGGGCGACTGGTTCGATACGGGCGCCGGCGGCACCGTGTACGAGCCGTTGGCCGCACCCTGAGCGTTCACGGGGTTAACCGGGGCAATGAGCGGAGCCCGCTGGGCAGCCTCTTTATCAACCTTCTCAACAGCCGGTGTGGCTTCCTCGGGCGGCAACTCCGCATGGCGAGCCGATCGGCCGATACGGCCAATCGCCAAGCCAATGACGAACAGCGCCAAGCCGGTTAACAAAAAGCCATAACACCAATACCATGTGGAGTTCCTCTCTGGCGGGTTGTTCGTCAGATAGGCGTACCAGATGCCGCTCCACACATCGGTCAAGGCTCCTACGGTGACGTAAATCACGGCCATGTGAGCGGACGCCGACGGTTTGCTGAGGATCGCCATAAAACCCTCCTCGTTATTCGCCTTCTTCGTCTGCTCGATTGGAAGTCTTTTGCTTCCCACCGACAAAGAAGGACTCTAAGAGTACAGGCGAGGACGACCAGTTCTTTCAGCCAGGAAAGAGCACATCTTGTGCCAGAGATTGTTTGAAAAAGAGATGGACGGGCTTTTGGACCGCGCTCGCCGGAGGCTCGCCGCTAAACGTTTGTCGGCAGGTTTGCTCACGGCTCTTCCAGATATGTATAACCTTCCAATCCTGTTTCGTAGAAGCGCAGGAATTGCCGCGACTCTTCTAGCGACACCATGCCACCGCGGACGGCGCGTTCCACATCTTTGCGCATCATGGCCAACATTTCGTCAGCGGAATACTGGACATAATGCAACACCTCACGGACGGTATCACCCTTGATGACGGTGTCGAGGTTGACCGCCCCACTGTCGTCGAGACTGATGTGGACGGCGTTGGTGTCCCCGAACAGGTTATGGAGGTCGCCGAGGATTTCCTGGTAGGCGCCCAGCAGGAATCCACCCAAATAGTAAGGCTGGCCATTGAATGGATGGAGTTCGAGCGTGTTGCGCACATCGCGAAGATCGATGAACTGATCGATCTTGCCGTCCGAATCGCAAGTGATGTCGCCCAAAACCGCCCGGCGCGTCGGGGCTTCATTGAGTCGATGGATCGGCATAATGGGAAAGAGTTGGTTGATTGCCCAGCTATCCGGCATGGACTGGAAAATCGAAAAGTTGCAGAAATAGGTATCCGAAAGCATCGTTTGCAAACCCGTTAATTCTTCGGGGATGTATTCGAGTTCCGCGACAATCCGTTGTAGCTTCAGGCTGACGGCCCAGAAAAGGCGTTCAGCCAGGGCGCGCAACTCGATGCTCAGGAAGCCGAGGTTGAACAGGTTGAGCGATTCATCCACGGCTTGCACCGCGTCGTGATAGCTCTCAATGCAGTTTTTCTTCGAGAGGTCGCGGTGGATGCCAAACAAATCGACAATGGGTTGCGGCGCGTCGGCCGGGATTTCGGTCGGCGCTTGATAGCGGTCGAAGTTCGATGTGCCCAAGACATCAAAGACCAACAGGCTGTGGTAGGCGACGACCGCCCGGCCCGACTCGGAGATGATGGTCGGATGGGGGATGCCGACCTCGTCGCAGACGCTCTTGATGCGAAAAACGACGTCGTTGGCGTATTCTTGCAGCGTGTAATTAACGGACGACGCGAAATCGGTCTGGGAGCCGTCGTAATCGACACCGAGGCCGCCGCCGACATCGACATATTTCATGGCCGCGCCCACGCGAACCAACTCCGCGTAGACCCGTCCGATCTCGGTGAGGGCATTCTTGATGCTGCGGATATTCGTGATCTGGCTGCCCAGGTGGAAGTGAACGAGTTGCAAGCAGTCTTCCATGCCGCGGGCTTTGAGATATTCGTAAGCCTCCAGGACTTCCGTCAATGTCAGGCCAAATTTCGAACGGAAGCCGGCACTGTACTTCCATCGGCCGGCCCCGCGCGTGGCCAGCTTGACCCGAACGCCTATCACCGGACGCACCTTGGATTCCTGAGCGAACTTAACGATCAACTCCAGCTCGGTAAACTTCTCCACAACGGGGATGACATTTTTGCCGATCTTACGGGCGAGCATAGTCATCTGAATAAATTCGTCATCCTTGAAGCCGTTGCAGATAATGGGCGTCTCCATGCCATTGGTCAGGGCCAGCACGGCCAGTAGCTCGGGCTTGGAGCCGGCTTCAAGACCGAAGTTGAACGGTTTGCCGAAATCGAGGATTTCCTCGACGACGTGGCGCTGCTGATTGACCTTGATCGGGTAAACGCAGCAATAGGTCCCCTTGTAATCGAACTCTTGCATGGCACTCTTGAAGGCTTCGTAAATGTCGCCGACCCGGTGCCTAAGGATGTCGGTGAAGCGCAGCAGGATGGGCAATTGAATGCCGCGAGCCTGAAGTTCATCGACCAGGTTCTTGAGATCGATGGCCTGATCCTCACGCTTGGTGGGATGAACAGTGACATGTCCGTGGGAATTGATGCCGAAGTAGCCTTTGCCCCAGTGCCGGATGCCGTAGGTCTCAATGGCATCTTGGGTCTTCCACTTTTCGATTAGTTCCATCAGGATGGCGCCTCGAGGTGGTGACGAAAAAAGCGGCTCCGGTCTAATGCTTTTGAGATTTCCAATTGCGGCGATGATTCAAGAGTAATCCGCTCACTCGGTTGTCACACGAGTCTATTGTATGCGTGGATAAGGTGCTTTATCATCTGTAGAAGTTATCGGATTTACGTCAAGAACATTTCAGTTATCCCGATTACAAGATTGCATGCAAAGCTAAGGCGCGCCGCCGCGGGCGCGAGGAATACTGTAACTTCCTGATACTTCCGCCTAGTAACGGGGCCTCGGCCATGCGCTCGGCAGACGGCGATCTGGCAAATGCCCGCTTGGTGGATCGCCTGATCGCGCAGGGAGCACTCTGGTCGCCGCAGCTGATTGCCGCCTTTCGAGCCACGCCCCGCCATCGCTTTCTGGAGCGCGTCTATATCTTCCAGGAGGATCGGGGCTGGCGCGAAGTCTTGATTAGACCGCGGCCCAGCCCCAGCGAATTGAAGCTTGTCTACTCTGACCGAGCGCTCATCACTCGGGTCAGCGGCAATCCGGCCAATGGGTTTGTGACCCCTATCAGTTCGTCCAGTCAACCGTCGCTCATGGCGCAAATGTTGGAAGATCTGAATTTAGCGCCTGGCCAGCGAGTCCTGGAAATCGGCGCGGGCACAGGTTATAACGCCGCTCTGATCGCTTTCGTTGCCGGATTGGGACGGGTCGCATCAGTGGACGTCGATCGTCGAGTGCTAGCCGAGGCCCAGAAGCACCTTCAGGCCTATCCCGAACGCGGGGTGATGTTGCGCCATGCCGACGGCCGGGCCGGTTTGACCGAGCGGGCGCCCTGGGATCGTATCATCGTCACCGCGGCCACGCCGGACCTGGAGCCGGCCTGGATCGAACAGCTGGCCGAGGGCGGCATTCTCTTGGCCCCGCTTGCCGTCGCTCCGGGCCTGGCCTTCGTGGCTCGGGGCGTCTACATCCGGGGCACTCTGGAAAGCCGGTTGACGCGGGCGGCCTATTTCATGCCGCTCCGAGGCGAGGAAGATGCCGGAGAGCGGCCAGAAAGCGGCCTTCCTGTTTCCGGGGAGCTGCGCGCCATTGAAGCACCCTGGGCCGGGTGGGGCGAGCCAAAGCGCTTCCGCGGCATCCTCTCCAGCTTGCTTCAAGCGCTGGCTTTCTATGGCCACGTCCGGGGTTTGCGAGTGACTTATCAAACGCTTCCCGGAGGTCAGGCATCCTATGGCGTTCAAGATACGGTAACTCAGATTGCCTGCTGGTTCGGATTGCAAAAGTGGAGTGCGGAGGACGAAGTTGGCGCGGAACTTGGCCGGAAGCTCTGGCGCGCGTTTCTGGAAGCGGGCGCGCCCCGGCCCACGGAATTCCGCCTGCGCATTAGCTTGACGGAAATTCTGCCGCCCGGCGACGGGCGCGAAAGTTATGTCGTTGCCGGCCCGCTATGCCGGCAAATCTGGGATTTGATGGAGCCGCGCGAAAGGCCGGTTCTGTAAAATCGTCGTTTCGCGTTTAGCGCCCGCAGGGAGACCGGCGGGCGCTAAACGAATGGCCATATTACACCGATGGAGACACTGATGCGCCGCATTATGACCGTCCTGTTCGTTTTGCTAGTCCCTGCCGCGGCCACCGGCCGAGCGGAAGAAGACAAGATACTTGGTCCAGTCGAAGCGCGCAAGGAAATCGGCAACAAAATCACGGTGGAAATGAAAGTGCAATCGGCCAAGGATCGGCTGGAAAAGCACAAGGAGGTCTACCTGGACGCCGAGGAAAACTTCAAGGACCCTAAAAACTTCGCCGTTGTCATCACCAGGGCAGGCGCGGCGAAGTTCAGGGAAGCGGGCATCGACTACCCAGCCGATCATTTCCGCGGTAAAGTCATTCGAGCGAAAGGTACTGTTAAGGAAGTCCAAAAGGTGCCGCGCATCGAGATCGACGACCCGGCTCAGTTGCATATCGTGGAGAAAAGATAAGATTTCTACTCCCATGTTATTGCCGCAGACGCGTGCTAAGAAGCAACATCAACTGAATTCGCTCAAACTCGTTGAGCCAATCCTGCATCGTTGCGGACAATTCATCCCGATCAGGGACGGCAATGGGCAACGGACAGGCGGCGGCCAAGTGCTTGGCTGCCAAGGCGCGATAGCGCGTTAACGTGCGATCGCCGTAGACGCCGCAGAGTTCAAAGTCCTCGGCCAGAAACAACACCACCGGGACACGATCTCCCGCGTTGATCCGCAGCTGTTCGATCAGGTCGCGATGCTCATCCCGATCCAGTAAATGCAAATCAAAATGAGCCGGATTGGCCTCGGCAATCTTTTGCAATAATGGGCATTGTTGCACGCAGTCGCCGCACCAAATGCCGCTGATAATGAGCACCTTTATGTCCCGCTTGAAGCTGCTTATAAGCTGAGTCTGCGCCGGAGTGAGGAGCGCGGCGGCATAAACTTGCTGCCAGCGCTTTTGCTGATCCTCCTTGCCCGTTCGGACATATTTATCATAAGGCAGTGCTGCGGCGAATTTCTCGCCAAGGTAAATTGCGTTCATCAAAATCTCCAACCAAATAGCTCCGTACTTGCGGCAGTAGGCAATGGCGTTCACGACGGGTGAGTGGAGCGATCCAGAAAGACCTGTGCGCACTTTTGACGATCCCGGCCACGTTGGGGGGGTGTAGGAGGAGTGACATGAGACGAAAGCGCATCCCTGCCAGGCGGAAATGTATACTATACAAGTGAACATTAGCCACCAAGGCGGGTTGATGAGGTCACCGGTGCCGACGGCTCTTCTCGTACTCTAAAACGGGATCGGCTCATCTAATCCCTTGCCGAATCCGGATTCCTCCTGGAGGGGAGGCGCCTCTTCCGGTCTTTCCGGGCGACGCTTGGCCTGTTTCTCCGATTGATCGGGGCCGGTGATGGGTTCGCGAGATACGGACAGGTTAGGAAGCGTTTGGACAGGTGGTTCGGGTACGGCGGTGTTGGCGGGCGCTGCCGGCGGCTTGCCGATTGCCACGTCTCGCCGTCCCTTGGATGATCGACGCCGGCGGGAGACGCTTTTTTTTCGGGGCGGCGGACTTTCGGAAGGGGTGACCGGCTCGCCGTTGAGTTCCGTGCCGAACGCCGTCACAACGTAAGTGCGGCTCCGCTTGTCGATGTCCAGTTCGAGCAGTCCTTCTTTTTTCGCGTCTTCGAGCAATTCGCTGAACGTGCGGTAGCCGTGGTATGACTCGTTGAACGAGGGCTTTTTGCGTTTCATGGTGTCCTTGACCATGGACGACCAGAGGACTTCTTTGTTCTCACGCCGCAGAGCGAGCAGCGACTCCATGAGGAGCTCGAACCCCTTGCGTTTATTTTCAGGAAGGCTGGGATTGATGCCGGATTGCAGAGCCGGCGCTCTCCCCAGGTCCTCGTAGTAAATGAATTCATCGCAGTTGTCACGAAGGAGATTCGAGGTCGATTCCTGCATGCCCAGGCCGATGACGTGCTTGCCCAATTCTTTTAGCTTGGACACCAACGGCGAGAAATCGCTATCCCCCGAGACGACCACGAAGGTGTCGATATGGTCTTTCGAGTATGCGAGATCCATGGCATCGACGCACAGCCTGATGTCGGCAGAGTTCTTGCCGCTTTGGGCACGGCGCGGGATCTCGATGAGTTCGATGGCCGCTTCATGCAACGGAGCCGTATAGGTGCCGAAGCGGCTCCAGTCGGCATAGGCCTTCTTGGCGACAATTTTGCCTTTTTCCACCAGGCGCTCCAGCACGCGTTCAATGTCGAACCGGTCGCGGCGGCCCTGGAATCCCAAAGCGAGATTTTCGAAGTCAACAAAAATGGCCAGCGATCGATCGCTGTCGGGCATGACCTTCCTTCAAATGAAGATGGACGACTAGAATCGCTAAGAAACGGGCTGCTCCCATTTCCTTGTTGACCCGAAACGAGATGGAGAAATCAACTAGCTAAAGTGTAACGCCTGGAAGAGGTGTAGGAAAGCCGGGTCCCTTTAATGGTCGTGGAAATCGGGTGCGGTCAAGCAGGTTATGCCAAGAATGCTCGACATATTCTGATTTTATCGGCTGCTGGCCAAATTCTGAGGAATATACAAGTACACCTCAACCACGTTTTCCCGGTAGTCATAGCGCCGGGGCCGGAATTCCAATTGTTGCGTGCACTGGGTGCCCAACCAGCGACGTAGCGCTTCCGGTTTACCCGGGCGGTCGCTCGGGATGACAATCCAAAGGCGGTGAGGCGACAGGCTCAGTTCCTTAAGGTCGGGCAGCGGATCCCATGTCCGGAGACTGACCGCATCTTGGCAAACCTCGGCATAGCGCCGCAGGGCCCCGGGAGCGACCGCCGCCACCTGATCGCCTTGTTGCCAGTGATTTTCAATGAATTGCGCGGCCACACGATAATCATGCCGTGAGCCGTCGCTGTAATAGCTCAGTAGGCTCGGTAAATTCAAGGCCGCAATCACTCCTAGCCAGGCTACCCCAAGCGTCGGCGTTTGGCGATGCAGGTGGGAGCAAACCTGCCCGGCGCCATAGCCGGCCAATACGATCGCCCCCAGCGTTAAGGGGAAGATATAAGCCGGGTGGTAAACGACGATCAGCGGAAGGATCATACTGGCGGCCGCCCAGAGTCCAGCCCAGGCGAGCCAGTACCAGCCTTGGCCGTCCCGCTGACGCACCACGCTGATTGCCCCGAAGCCGGCCAGCAAGGCTACGGGCCAACCCAGTTCGTAAATGGAGGCGAGCAAGCTGTGCCCCGCATCGGCGCCCCAACCTTCGCCGGCATTCCAGCCGCGAACCCGTGGCAATAAATAGAAAACGAGAAAACCGCCGGCCAAGGCGCTTGCTCCGAAAACGGCACCAAGGCAGACCCGGGGAATTGGCTGCCGGCATGCCCACCCGGCCATTAAGATACTGCCAAAAAGCCCACCCAGCACAACGCCTTGAAGTGTGTGGGATAGGATGGCCGCGAATGCCGCCAAACAAGCGATAGAGGTAAATACCAAGGACCGGCGCTGGACCGCCCACGCCCCGGCCAACATGGCCAACGATGAGAAGAAGGCGGCCGTCATGTAAAACCGATTCTGCTGGCTCTGGTAAATGTGTTCGGGCCACACAGCCAACAGTAGCGCGCTTGCCAACGCGGTGGGGAATCCGAGCGGGCCAACTAAGCCGACATAGACAAGGAGTACCTGCAAGGATCCCAGGAAAGCCATCATCGCTCGACTGCCGAATTCGTCTCGGCCGAATACCACATAGCCGGCGTTATGAACGAGATAGCTGATTGGAATAAGGCGTGAGATGCGCGTAATTTGGCTGTCTTCTTGACCGGACGAGTCGGCGAGAAATGCGTGGGCTTCGTTAAAAGTTGCCAGTTCATCGCCAAAAAACGGCCACGCGCCCAGACGATAGAAACGCAACCCACCGGCAAGCAAAGTCAGCACCAAAGCAGTCGAAACGATGAGGCGTTTATTCACGGATGCCATCCTCCGCGAGCGCCAACGGGCTTACGCTTGCCCGGTATCCCATCCAGTATTGAAGCCGCCTTACCACCGGCTCCTTGCCAATTTCCATCAAGGCCGCGAATCCCCAATAGAGAGACACGCCGACGGATCCGGTGACCAGAAACCAAGTCCACGTCGGTGTCGCCGGCTGCGTGCCAATAACCCACCAACCCGCAGCCAAGACCATTCCGGCGCCCGTTGGCAGAATCCACGCTCGGCGCACGTAAAGACCGATATCCAGTCCCACAACCTGGCAAACATAGGCCATAATGAGGATGTTGTTGAGGACATTCGGAATGCACGTACCGAGAGCAACTCCTTCGATCCCCAGTGGTCTCACCAGGGCCATACTCAGGAGGAGATTTATTGCTCCCTCCGCCATTACCGCCCTGGCATACCAGCGCAGCCGGCCCATGCCATACAAGACCCGCGCTGCGACGGATTGGGCCATTGCCACCGCCAAGGGGATGGTGAGGATGACCAACGTTGGATAGCACAAATCCACGTAACGGGCGCCCATCCAGAGGGCCAAGAATGGTTTTCCCAAGAGCACCAGCGCCGCTTCCACGGGGATAATGATCCACAAAACGTAACGCGTGCCGTCCACCAGCACTTGCCGGATGCTTTCCGTATCGCCTCGGGCTTCGAGCGAGCTAATCGCTGGAACTAGAACCGTTGTCAACGCCCGCACGGCATTCTTCGCGTATTCGACCAGGCGAGCGCTAATAGTAAAAAAGGTGATGAATCGTGCCGACAAGAAAGAGCCAATCACGACGGCATCCGTTTGGAACGAAATACGACCGGCGACCATGGCCAGGAACGCGTCCACGCTGTAACCACGAATGGTGCGAAAGGTCGCTCGATCGACATAGCTGAACGAAAAGCGCAGGCCCGGCAAGTACCACCACGCGGCGACGCCCATCAATAAGTGCTCGGCCAGATTGCATGTGGTGATCGCCCAGGCCAATTCGATCAGGCCCCCTTCCTGTTTCATGATCACGACAAAGATTACCGTGCGCACCAATAACAGCCCAGTGCGCAAGATGGTTTTGGTCGGATATTTTCCTAGTCCGTCAAGAACGCAAGGAAACACCCCGAGCGGCAAACCAGCCGCCAAATTGAAACCCAGGAGAATCAGCATCCCACGCGTTTCGGGCCGCAGGTCAGAGGCGACGCCCAGGGTTTCCAGAAAAGGGAATGCCAAGGCCCAGGCGACGAAAAAAGTGAGCGCCCCCGCCATTCCGAAAATAATTAAACTTGTGCTGAAAATGCGGTTGAGCTTGTCCCAATCCCGTGTGGTCTCGAAGCGCGCGACATAGCGCACCACGGAAGCCGCCACGCCCAAATCAAAAAGCATTAGATAAGCCAGAATTGACTCGACCAGCGACCAGATGCCGTTGCGCTCATCACCGAGACCGTGCACCAAGACTGGCGCCAGGAAGAAAGCAATCACCAACTGGACGGCGAAGCCGAGCCAACTAACAGCGGCATTGAAAAGAATCCCGGGTTTGGCAGCGGCGTACGGCATTGGATGTAGGCAAGCAATAGTGTTTGTTTGGATAAACGGGCTCTGTTTATCGTTTCGCGCCCGGCGCGCCTTGCGAACACGAAACGCAAGGCAAATAGGACGCGACTGCCACTAAATCGCTAAGTCATTAGGTTCCGCAGCGGCCGGCCGCACATATGACCCGGACAGCGCACGCCGAAATGGGCCAGGATTGTTGGCGCGATGTCGGTAAGAGGGACACGTTCGGAGACGATTCTTTGCCGGGCGCCACTCACCCAGAGAACGCCGTCCGGATGGTGCCGGCCGCTGCGCATGGTATGGATCATGTAAAAGAGATCGCCGAAACGCCGCCGATTTCCGTCGCTGCCCCGCGTTACGGGACGGTCCAGCACTTCGGAACTCGTGACGCGGCAACCGGCAAAGACGCTAGTGCCTTTGCGCTTGACGGCCATGAGAGGTTCATCGTCGATGGATAGATCGCGGAAACGCTCTTCCGCCATCGCAGCCGTGTCGTTATCCGGGCACTCGACGTGGAACTGCTCCGCCATTACCGGCTTGATCGCCGAAGTCGGCATGTCCACGCGGGCGAAGCTAAGCAATTCCTCGAAGCGCCGTGGGCGAAAAGTACACTTGGTGGTGTCGGTCCACGGCTGTTGGCTCAGTGCCGTACAGAGCATGAGCTGCGCATCGGGATAGTCAGCGGCCAAGTGCCCGATCAAGCGATCCATCGCTTGGTAGCCATACAGGATTGCCTCTCGCAATGAAGGATGATCGCTCTCAGGCGGCGGCACGGTGAAGCTCTCCGGCGCCATGTTGCGCCAGTGATAATGCTGGAAGTGAGCGGTGCTGTTGCAAAAAAACGTGGCAAATTGCACATTGCAAACGCGATTGAGTTTACGGAAGACATCATACTGAAGGCGATCGAGCAAACAGGCCCGCCGCCAGCGCAAGCCTAAATCGCGGCGCTCTTGCCATAACTGTTTGATGACCGCCCATGCTGTGCCGACCGTCAAACCATTACGGGCCAGAAACCAGCCGAAACGCAGCATCTCTTTTTTCGAGCCGCTGGCCGGACGCGAAGCTTCCTGAACTTGGTGAGCGACCGCCTTGTAAAACGGCTGCAACCAATCCGGGTGCGCGCTTCCTTCTTTGTGCCAAGGGTCGGGCATAACATAGCCATTCAAGCGTCGGTAATTGAGGTTCATACTGCCGAAGACGCCGACCCTGACCCCGTTATCGGACAGAACCTCGGCAACACACTTTTGCTCCAGCTTGCTGCCGTCGCCAAGGTGGAAGACTTGATGTTCGCCGAACGGCATGCCCGAATGAATCGTGGGCCATTGAATCCAGGGCTCTAAGTTAGGAGCTTCCTCGCCGGCGTCTGTTGTGTAAACGGTCGAGGTCTCGTAGAGCCGGCGAAAGTTTGCTAGAGCCCCTCGCTCCATGAAATCACGGAGCAAGCGCGGGCACAGCTCATTGAACTCGATGAGCATCAAGCGGCGGGGGGACATGAAGAAACGCTCCTTCCTTGGGACAAGGCAAAGTCCTTCTCTTGTTCAGTAGCCAATTGACGCACCGCCCAATCGGCGGGACGGCCCAAGGCGACGCGCAAGCCGCGGCGGGCCGCTTCTGGAAGTGCCAGGCTTGCCAGACCGCGCCAGGCCAGGCCGTGTCCCGGCGCCAATGCCAAGCATCGGAGGTACCAGGACAGGGCACCTAGGCGCGATCGAGGTCGGCGATAGAGAGCCATGTGATAATAGGTTTGCGCCTGAGCCCGGCGGATCGCCTGCGCCGACAGGGCAGCCCGGCCCCCGTATTCGTCAAGGAATCGGTTCATAATGCGGATGATCACCGCCAAGCGATCCTCGATGCGCCGCGACAGGCTGGCATGGCCCGTGCGATATTTGACGAGCGGCCGGTCAACGTAGTCAAAAGGAAACCGCAAAGCGGTCCGCAGCCAAAGGTCGTAATCCACCGCCAAAGGCAGAGTCTCGTCAAACAGGCCAACTTCATCAAGGACTTGCCGCCGCATTACTACGGACGAAAAACAAATAAAATTGTCCTGGAATATGGCGGCCAGCACATTCCCGCGATGGCATTCCACGGGGTGAACCTCGAGATCGCGGCCCTGTTCATCCATAAGAAGCCGGCGACCATACACCACGCCAACCTCCGGTCGGATTTCCAGAAGAGCCGTTTGTTGTTCAAGTTTTTCAGGCAACCAGGCATCGTCGGCATCCAGGAAGGCGATTAAAGGCGCTCGCGCCAGATGGATCCCCGTATTCTTGGCGGCTGCCTGGCCGATATGGTCCGCGCGGAGATAGCGCAAACGTGGATCGGCGAGGAACGGCTCGATCACACGCGAAGTGTCGTCGCTTGACCCATCGTCCACGACAATGGCTTCCAAATCGCGGAGCGTTTGTCCCAGCACGGAGTTCAGCGCTCCGGCGAGAAAACGGCCGTAGTTATAGGTGGCAATAACCACGCTGACAGCCGGAATCATGTGACCGAGGCCTCTTGACGACGCACCAACGGGTTTTCGACGCGGGAAATGCAGAAGCGATATTTGCCCGACGGCTCTTGCGGGATGCCGTCCAGGTATTCGCAATCGAAAGTCATTTCGGGACCGAACCGATGTTCGACGAGTTCGGCAATCCGCAGCAAGCTTGCCGGGCCGAAGTCGGCTCCGCGGACAATGCGAAACACGAGACGCCGCAACGTTTCTTGAATTATTTGCAATTGGGCGACTCCAGGCATGTGCAGCGCAAAATGATCGGTCAGCGAGATGCCGGAAATCACCTCGCCTGCGGGCGTGACGACATAATCCGCTTCTCTGCCCTCCAGCCGCTCCAGCATCGGCAAGCCCCGACCGCAAGTGCAGAGCCCGTCGGCCAGGACGGCGACGTCGCCAACCTGATAACGCAGGATCGGCATGGCTCGGTTCGTCAAATCGGTCACGACCACGGAGCCCGGTTCGCCCGGACCGACAGGCCGGCCGTCGCGTAGGATTTCCACGTAGACGCCGTCTGCGTTGATGTGAAGCCCCGCATGCCGATCGCATTCGCTAGCGATCAAGCTGACCTCCTCGCAGCCGTAGCGGTTCGTCACCTTGCAATGGAAGACTTCCTCAATGGTCCGGCGTTGCCAGTTATGAAGCACCATGGCTGTCGTGATAATGCCGCACGGCCGAATAGAGGGCAGGCTTGCCGAGCGGACATATTCGGCAAAGAGGCAGACGGAGTGAGCATGGCCGAAGAGGAGCGTCGGCCGGCGGCGGGAAAGCAGCTTGGCAAACCGGTCCATGGCGGCTTCATTCACCCGCAGGGAGTCCAGGTAACAGGTCCGGTCAAGAAGGGCATTGCGCAGCCGGCCGCGCCAGCCGCGCTCGAGGGATTCCGGATTGCCCCAGATCCGCGCCACAGCTTCACCGAATCGCCAGCCGCTCCACTCGTCGGAGCGCAACGTACAGGCCCGCTTGAACTGCTGGGCCGCCTCATCAACGAAGACTTCGACGGCCACGCCGGTCGAGCCGCTGGTTTGTTTGAGGTGGAGTCGGTCACGCGAATATGCGCAGGAGATCAGGCTGTTTTGATGCGAGCGCAGGTCCGATTTTGTGAGGATAGGAATCTGGCGGAAGTCTTCAAAATTGCGAATAGAGCTGGGACGAACTCCGGCCTCGTCCAGGCGCTGTCGGTAAAACGGCACGGTGGTGCAAGCGTGTTCGAGCAAAGACCGCACCGCCGCCCACTGGCGGGCAGCGATAGTCTCGGGCGGATCGTATTGTGTTTGTTGAAGCCGTTTGAAATGGCGCAAATAGGGGCTGCCTTCCCAGCGCGCCCAGGTCGGCCCAATGAGGTTTCTGATGAGAGTCGCGTGTAAGTCCATGCTGGCAGTCCTTGCCTTGGAAGACATTTCAATCCGTTCTAGCCATTGCCGTAACCGTATCCGAACGTGGCAATCGGCCCCGAAGCCTCAGACGTTTGCGAGTACATGGGTCCTTCGCAAAGCCTCTGCTGAACGCAGTAACGCGCGATAATCAGGAAACCTCCAAACCATAACCAATTGAACCGGTAGAGATTGTGCCCGAAATTGCCTTCAAACAACAAGAGCACCACAGCAAGGCCGATGCTGCCCGTAATGTGAAAAAGGAAATCCCGGTCCCACTCCGGATGAATGTGATAGAGTCGCCGGACACCCCGCACGTTGACGATGAAGGATATTACGACGCCAAGCAAAGCCAGCCCGCCCAGGGCGCCCATTTCGCCAAGCACTTGGCCGTAGAGGTTGTGGGATTCGAGCGGCCTTCCGGATGCCGGCCGCCAAGCTCCGGGACCGACGCCCAAGAGGAGATTGCGTTCCCAAAGCTCAATGCCCGTTTTCAGTCCCTCTATGCGTTCTTGACCGGATGCGGCGGCATTGGCGGGACCAACCTCCGGATGAATAATCGTCTCGAAACGATTTTGCAAAGAAGGCGGCAACGCCAACCACAAGACCGGCGCCATCAAGATGCACAGGAGCCCCAAGCTCCAACGCCGCCGGCTGCGCAGGACCGTCAAGAAGCCCCAGAGTAACAAGCCGACGAAGGATGACCGCGATCCCGTCAAGCCGATACAAATCAGCGATAGGCCAACATAGGCGGCCAAAAACCATTTGATTTTGCCGGACCCGCTGCTCAGCCAAAACGGTCCCACGAAAGGCAACCCATAAACGATGCTTGCCCCAAAACTATTGGGATCGCCCAGGGAATTATCTACTCCAATCATCCGAGAGATACTCATGCGGTGCGTATACCGGCCGGCCACGTATTCTCGCAACGAGTGTGACATATAGATGAACATGATGACGAGAAACGCAAGTACCACCATCCGAAGCTGGCGCTCATCGTGAACGACCACCGTGAACAATAAGTAGAAAACAAAGATCTTGAAGTAATCTTCTACAACCCGCTGCCCTTGGTCGGCCCATGGACTGGCGACCCAGCAGGAGAAGACGGCCGCGGCGAACCACACATAGGCGAGTTGCAGCTTGTTGGGAATCCATCGCTTATCGGGATGGAAAAACACGGCCACCATGGCAACGAGCGCATAAATGCGCTCGACATGGTAATCGCCGAGAATCGGCCATACCTCGAACGGCCGATGAATGAATAAAAACATGTAACCAATCAAGATCCAGAGCATGGTCTGCCTTGTTGAAGCGATGCGAAATTAGCTCGAAACACGGCTCCTGGTTTCGCCCCTGCCGGTCAAAGTTTCATAGAAGTTCTCGAACCGTCGTACCATGGCTTCGCGGCTGTAGTGCTGTTCGACCCGGAGGCGGGCGGCTATTCCCAGGCGCCCGGCAAGAGAAGGTTCGTCAAGCAATTGGCTGAGTGCTCGGGCCAATTGGACGGGTTCATCGGGCGGCACGAGGAGACCGTGAACGCCGTGTTCGATGAGGGCGCTGTTTCCGCCCACATTGGTAGCCACTATCGCCTTGCCGGCAGCCATGTATTCCAGCAGCGCATTGGACATGCCCTCGGAGCGAGACGGCAGCACAACCACGTGGTGGTCCACCAGAAAACCAGGCACATCGGCCACCGATCCTCGGAATACCAACCGTTCTCGCAGCCCGCGCTCAGAAGCAAGATCTTCTAAAAAAGCCCTCTGCTCGCCTTCGCCGGCGATGGAGAATGTTAAATCGGGATAGCGGGAGGCTAACACCGACGCGGCTCGGATGAACACGTCTAAGCCCTTAACCGGCCGCAGATTAGCGACCACGCCAATACGGCGTCCGGGGGTGGCGACTTCCCTTCCCTTTGGAAACCTGGTCAGATCAACGCCGTTTTCCAGTACGACAACACGCTCGGGCGCTATCCCTTCACCCGTCAGGACAGCCTGGCGGCAAGCTTCGCAGTTCGCGATCATGAAACTGGTAAAGTAGTTGCACAGCTTTCCCAAGAAACGATGGGTCGGGGTCATCCAATACCCGAGGTTATTGCGTGTTCGCAGAATATGAGGCACGCCCGCCAATCGCCCGGCCAGCACACCGACATAGGTGCTATCCGGAAAATACACTTGCAAGACGTCAATACTCTGTTCTTTCAGAAACCGTACTAACTGCCAGGCTTTCCAAAGCGTCGACGGCCTGCACAACGAACGGATATCGAGGCGCAGCACGGGACAATCGTCGGGCTCAAGCGCTCGGGAGTGTTCCTGCTCGCCGCGCAGCAAACACAGATAAGGCTGCACGCGCCGGCGATCCAGCCGTCGAATCAGGGCGAGCAATTGCGTTTCGGTGCCGGCTGCGGCCAGTTCGTCGATCAGGAAGCAGACGCGGATTGGATGGCCGCGCTCTTCGAGGCGCGCGCTTGGGCTTCGCCTATGACAAAGACTTTCTGGCTTGATTGCAAGAATTTCGACCATGGGTGTTCTGCTCATGAAACCAATGGAAGCGCGTGTTCGTGTTGATCCGCTTGGTCATTCCACGCTTCTGGTTGTTGAGTGCCGTGCAAGTCGTTGAACAGCCGCAAGTACTGGCTAGCTTGCGCTTCGAAGGTAAACAAGGCGCCGACTCGATCGCGTCCGCGCCGGCCCATCGTCTGTCGACGGCTTTCCGAACTAAGCATCTCCTCGATGCCTTTGGCAAGAGCCGACGGTTCGCCTGCCGGAACCAAAAAACCATTGACGCCTTGTTCCACAAGTTCAGGCGTCCCACCCACGGCGGTTGCCACGACCGGCACACCGGCGGCGAGCGCTTCGAGGAGAATGTTTGGGAGTCCCTCGGTAAAGGATGATTGGATCAGCACGTCGAGCCCCGGCAATAAGCTGTCGAGGTCCCCGTGAAATCCGGCTAGGATGAACCGATCGCTCAAGCTTGTCTCAATGATTTGCCGATTAAGTTCAGCCCGTAACCTGCCTTCGCCGAAGAGAACAAAACCCACGGACGGTTGCCCCTTGATAACCTGGCGGGCGGCTTCGATCAGAATCGAGAAACCCTTTTCCGAGCTGAGCCGGCCAGCCGCCCCGACAACGTATTTAAGCGGGGAAGGAAAAAGGTTTTGAACCCGCCGGCGACCTTCCGCAGCCGAGGTAGTAAACCGCTTCGCGTCAACCGCATTACGAATAACCAGGATACGATTGTCCGCCACGCCGGCTTGGCGAACCTTGCCTGCCTGTCCCGCCGAGACGCATACCACGCGATCCATCCAGCGTAAAACCAGTCGATCAATTCGTTCATAGATGCGGACCTTGCGGCTCTCACCAGTCCATCCCCGGGAGACGGCGATGACGGGGATGCCACTACGGCGGGCGGCGATCAAGCCCAGGAGATCCGCCTTATAACCGTGGCAACACAACACGCCGGGGCGAATTCTCCGAATGTGGTCTAGAGTCTCACGTGATGCCGCCCACAAACGCGGAGTGTCTCGCTCCAAAGCAAATGCTGCAAATCCCAGGCGCCTGGCTTCTTCCAAAAACGGAACGCAACGCCCATTTTCGCGGAAGGAACAAAAAACAGATGAGCACCGCGCCGACAAACTCCGCGCCAGCCCCAGCATTTGCCGCTCCGGCCCACCGAAAAACGTCGAAGAGGTTAAATGCAAGACCCGCATGAATTACCTCTCCATACACTCGTACCAGGTCTCTTCCAGTTTGTCCGCCAGCGAATCCCAGTCGTAACGGTCCAAGACTCGTTGCCTCCCGGCGTTTGCCATTACTTGCATCGCGTAAGGATTGCGAATGGCGTGGATCAATTGTCCCGCCATGCCGTCAACTTCGGAAACGACGGTCAAATGCTTGCCCGATTCCAGGCAGAGCCCCTCGGCGCCGATAGCGGTAGAGACGACGGGCAAGCGACACGCCAGGGCCTCGAGGATCTTCAGTCGCGAGCCGCCGCCGATGCGCAAAGGCACGGCAAGGATGCCAGAGCGGTGCAAGAATGGCCGCACATCTGGGACGTCACCGTGAAGCTCGACGCCAGGCATGCCATGAACGCGGCGGTGCAATTCCGGGGAGGGATGACGGCCGACCAGAGTCAGGCGCGCGCCAGGTTCCGCATTTTGAACGGCTGGGAAAATTCGTTCGAGGAGCAGATCAACTGCGTCCCGGTTGGGCCGCCAATCGAGGCTGCCCAAAAAGAGAATGTTGCCCGGCTCACGAAGCCGAGAATCCGGTAGGAAATAGCGTGTGTCCACCCCGTTATCCACTACGCTCACGTGTCGGGCGCCGAAGGATTCTTGAAAGGTCCGTGCATCGTCTTCGCTTACTGCGACGATTTGATCGGTACTAGACGCCGCCCAGTGCTCAAAGCGCTGGAACTTGCGCTGCTGGCGGCGGATGTACCAGCGCTTGATTGGATTCGATTCCGTTTCCGCATACCGTTGCCAAATCATGGACTCCACGTTTTGCGCCATTACAATTCTTCGTACATCGCGAAGATCGCGCAGGGCCGCCGCGTAGGGAGTCCATTCACAGCACCATAAATCGACAGTATGTGACACGGCATAGTCCTGAATCGCCTGACGCAGTGGACGACTGTCATGGGAGGCGACGGAATAGGGATGCTTGGATAAAAGATTGAGAGCCAGCCGCCCATAAAATGCCGGTCCAGACGTCGGTGGTAGGACGCGGTCCACCAAGATTGTTTCGATATCATGTTCGGCGAAGAACGCCGTGGCGCGATGGGCCTCCTCCGGATCGGCATTGCGGTGGCAAATGAACGTAAGGCGATGCCGGCGGGCCAGCCGTACCATCAAGTTAAGACTGCGAATACGGTTGCCTGAGGTGGGCGGATAAGACAATTCTTCGCCCACGATGACAACGTGGAGCCGGCGCGAGCGAAGACGGGGGCTCTTTTCTCTCAATGAGAAAGGGGATTGAGACGGGGAAACCAAGTTTGTCGAGAAAGCGGCGTTCATGATGCAATCCAAAGAGGTCCGAGACCGCCAGGGGCCGTCTGTTGCCCTAGGCTCCCTTGGCAAGGTTGCGCGGCGCTAAAGGCAGCGTGAGCGGCGAGTCGTCCATTTCGGTGCGGTTCTCCTCGCCTGCTTCGGGTTGATAAGCAACGACGCGGAGAGCCTGAACCGCATAGGCTGGCTGGGGCATCGGTTCGGGTTTTTTGCCCATCAGGAATTCGAGCACCACGCCGACGCCCGCTCCGGCGTGAACGGCGGCAAAGACAAACGGCAACCAGGGCAGGGCCGCAAGATCACGTCCGCGCACACTCAGGGCAAAACTCGATAGGAGGATGGAGCCGCCATAGATTGACAATGCGCCGAAGTAGGCCCCAGCCAAAAGCGGAGACAGTTTCGCGACCACCGGCCCGACCATAAGGCCAAGTAAGAACAATGCCGGCAGCAAGCAAGGGATGGACAGCGATTCGGGATGTTTCCGCAAAAGCCGGACGCGGCCTCGACCATAGCGGATCATTTGACGAAAAAGCCCGGCCAAGGAATTCCGCGGATGGTAGCGCACGCCCACCCGAGGCGTGAAATAACAAGTCATGCCGGCTCGTTCGAGGCGGTGATTGAATTCCACGTCTTCGCAAGCATCAAATGATTCGTCGAAAAGGCCGATCTTTTCGAACACCTCGCGTCGGTAAGCCACCGCCACGCTCTGGGGACGAACGAAGCACTCTAGGGACGAGTAGATGTAGGATGCTGGGTTGTGGCCGAGCCGCGAGGCCCGCGCCGCGGCGATGGCGCGCTGGAGCGGCGTCGCCTGGGAGATGTCCAACGGTTGCGGTCTGCCAATGCAGTCGGCGCCGCTGCGGGCGAAGGCATCAGCCAAGTTGCGAAGGTAGCCGGGGTTGTTAAGGTCGCAGTGGCCGTCCACGACTACGATCAACGCGCCACGCGCCGTCCGCACGGCGACATTGCGGCCCGCGCTCGACCACCGCTTTGGATTAGCCAGCAACCGCACCTGGGGATGCTCAGCAGCCAGCCTCCGAACCAGGTCCTGCGTGCCATCGGTTGATTGGCCGTCGGCGACGAGAACCTCGAAACGATCGCGGTCATAGTCCTGGTCAAGCAATTGTCTCAGCGTTTTCTCGATAAAGGGCGCCTCATTTCGGACCGGAACGATTACCGAGATAAAGGGAGCAGGGTCGGTATGCGATTCAGCATCCGGGGCAAAAACACTCGGGCTGAGGCAAGTCTCCGTCACGATCGCCCTCCCTGGCTGATAAATTCGCACACGAAAACAAGGTAGATAGGCCGCGACTCCGTCGCGGCAATTCGCCAAAGTAGCTCGCCGCTCCGCGGCGGATTCCGCAGCGGAGCGGCGAGCTACTTAGGCGCTCAGACGATGACGTAAACGCGCCGCCATCGGCGCTTGCATTTGGTCTTCCACGGATTCCGGGCCGGGCAACCCAATTAGCCGGCCCAGAGTTTGATAGGGCACGCGAGCCACGTACAGTGCAGTCGCCAAAAGAATCCGCAGGTCCAGCCAGGGATTTGCCTGTTCAACGTAGTACAGATCGTAGGCCAATTTGCGGCCCACGCCTTCCAGATCGGAATCCGCCGGAAGCTGGACCTGGGCGAAACCCGTGACGCCAGGCCGTATGCGGAGCCGCTCGGGATAAGCCGGATAAGCTTGAATCAACTCCGGCAAAAACTCCGGCCTTTCCGGGCGTGGGCCGATCAGGCTCATGTCGCCGCGCAATACGTTAACCAGTTGAGGCAATTCATCGAGATGAGTTAAGCGCAGAAATTTTCCCAGACCCGTGACACGTGGGTCGCCGGGGATCGACCAGCGCGGGCCGGTTAGCGACTCGCAGTTGTTAACCATCGTGCGAATCTTATAAATGGTGAAGTGTCGTCCCTGTTTGCCGACGCGCGTCTGCGTATAGAAAGCCGGACCGCGCGATGTCAGCTTGACCAGCGCGGCCAGGATGGCAATTACCGGCGCCGCCGTTATCAATAGCGCGGCGGCGACCATCCTATCCAGAACCGATTTGCAGGCCAGATAGATGGTATGGCGGGGAAGAACTGCCAGGAATTCCACAGCCGAGGACCCGGGACGGCGCAATCTCGCCGCCTGGGCCTGTGCTTCATGCTTGAATGGACGAACCTTGTTATCAAATAAGAGTGTGTTAATCGGTGTCGGCAACGTTCTCACCTCCATGTGAAGATCCGCGGGCATCTTCCTTGATGGCCACGGGTTTAAGAGACCCGTAAGGGGGCGATCCTTTTTCATTTTCCGCCACGGAGCGGTGGACGTTTCGCGAGTAAGTCGCTCGCGTTTAACCCTTTGGCCTACTTTCTGTCTTAAGAAGCCCGGAACCCGAGCACCCGCTGCATTTCCGGCAACAGGAGCTTGAGCAGGTCCATACAAGGATCGTCGTCGAACGGCTCGCCCGCCGCATTCATTTCGCGGACCAGGTAAAGCTTGTAGAGCGTGGGATAGCGGGCGAATGTAAGCCGCGGGCTGTCCGCGACTTGCCAGCGGCCGCCTGCGTTCCAGGACCAGAGAATCCGTTGGACCGTCTGGTTATCCGAGCGCTTTTTGACCGCGTCGGCCGTGAAGAAGTCGGCTGTGGTGCCAGGCGCGGTGAACCGGGAACGCTCGCCGACCCGGAAACCGCTCGCATCGTAACAGACGTCGGGCGTGTGAATCGAAACCGGGCCGTGCCGTCCATAGACCAGGCTCAAATAAACGGCAGCGCCGGTCTTGCGGTTCTTGTAGACCCGATACAGATAGCCCAGCATCGGCTCCGGGGCGCGCGAGGCCGGTTCTCGATCCACTCCATGCCAGTCGCCCAGGTCAAAGGCGATCTCTTCCAACGGCATCGCCGCCTGCTCGCGCTGGCTGTCCGTCTCCCACCGGCCGGTCCAGTATCCATGAACGAGCCCCGTTCCGATCACGGTGGCCAGTGCAGTGCCGATGCAGACAATACGAAACATTTTTGGCATCTTTCTTTAGGAATCAAGAAACTGGGATCAAAAATCCCCTCACTTTTGGGCTCCCCAATTCGTTTCACCTAGCCGCTACAATCAGAGAAACGATCTTGTTTACCGGAAGTCATTGTAGCTATTGCTGTTAGGAAAGATCGCTTCTCGACCCCCTCATACACCCCCGGCACGTCGGCCGGAAACGATCTATATGGCCTTCCGAGGACGTCCCCCGCTTAGAAACGGATCCAATGGTGGCGGATGGCCTTCACTCGTTGACGCAAGTCATTTATCCCGCATGATTTATTGCTGGCTTCTGGAATCTGATTCCGGTATGGTTCAAAAACTGCGCCGTTGAGGTAACAGGCAGCGTGGAGTAGGTTTGCAACCTGCCGGCCGATTCCGTGTCCGGCAGGTTGCAAACCTGCCCCACGCTGTAACCTCCTGCAAACCTGCCCCATGCTGTAACCTCCTGCAAACCTGCCCCACGCTGTAACCTCCGTTTGAACCATGCCCTGCTTCCTAACACCTGATTTCTGCTCCTTATCTCGCTGCCAAAGTGTAATTTCCGCATGGCGCGTAGATTTCATCCGGGTTGGTGCCGTTGACGACCGCGCCCAGGATGCGGATGCCGAGCGTGGACAGGCGCTGACAGGCCGCATAGACGCGCGGCGATTGGCTCACATCGCGCAGAATCGACAGAATCACGGCGTCGGCGTGCTGGCCTACCAGTAGCGAATCGGTGGCCGGCAACACCGGATGCGAATCGACGATGATGAAGTCGAACTCTTCCTTGAGCCTATCAAAGAGCAACTTCACGCCGTCGCGGGCTAAAGCGTACATGACTTCGCGGTCCCACTGGCCGGCCGAAAGCAGCCAGAGCCCATCGACGTTGGTCGTTTGGATGGCGTGATCGGGGTCGATTTCCTCCAAGAGAATTTCGCTGAGGCCGGGCTGGAGCGGCAACTCAAAGAGTTGGTGGGCGGCCGGCCCGCGTAAATCGCAGTCGATCAAGAGCGTCTTGCGGCCGGCGCGGGCGAGGCTGCTGGCGAGATGGCTGGCCAGAGTCGTCTTGCCTTCCCCCGCGACAGCGCTGGTCACCATAACGACGCGCGTCGCCGCCTCGGTGGCGTCCTTGAGCAAGAGCGTACGGATGCCATCGATGGATTCCAGCAAGTGATGGCCCAGCTTGTCTTGCTGGGCAAGAGCGAGCGCCGGGGTACGGGCGTTGATGGGCAAGTTGGGCACCGCGCCGACGACGCGGATCCCCAGTCCCTGAGTGACTTCATCCGGGGATTGAATGCGGCGAGCGCGAAACTCCCACCAGGCCACACCTAGGCCGACCAGCAGCAAGACCAAAATCGGCGCGGCGACCGTGGCGGCGACTTGCCGCTTGAGGTCTTTCTTCTGCAAGGCGGCCGCCTGGTGCAATTCCGCGCGCGGCCGGGCATTTTGCTCGGCTTCGAGCCCCGCGATTTCATTTTGCAGGTGATCCACGAACTGCTGCTCACCCTTGACCGCCTCCTTCAGCATTTCCAGTTCGGTCGAAAATCGGCCGACCTGATCCGCTTGTTCGGCGAGCTTGCTAACCTCCGTCTTGAGGCCCTCTTTTTCCTGGGCAAGCGGCTTGATTTCCGCATCCAGTTGCACGAGGGCAATTTCATAGTTCTGTTTGGCCTGCGCCTGGACGCGTTCGTGAAGTGTCTTGCGCAGCTCTTCACGGCGTTTATCCAAGGCCTTTTGCAAGGTTTTGACCTGACTTTCCGCGCGAATGAAGGCCGTCTCCGTTTTGCGCTCTTCGTAGTTGGCCAGGATTTTTTGTTGCCGCGCCAGGTCCGCCTGAATCGCCTGCCCGGCTTTGTCGTTGTCGAGGAACAGGCTCAAATCGTTTTCCGAGACCACGGGCTTTTTCAGGTATTGCTCGCGGGACTTGTAGGTTTCCAGCCGGGCGTTGGCGCGGGTCCATTCGCGCTCGGCGGCGACGAGGGCCGCTTGTTTCTGACCCAGGACCTGAAGCATGTTCACTTGTTTCTGAGCCAGGACCCCGGAGTCGGTGAAGCCGAGTTTCTCGGCCATGTCATGCATCTTTTCTTTCTTCTGAGCCAACAGCTTGGTCTTTTCGTCGTAGATCTTTTGCTGTTCGCGGAGCCGGGCTTTGCGCATGAGCGGCTCTTTTTGTGCGACAAGTCGATCGTAGGCTTCAGTCACGGCACGGACGAGCGCCTTGACTTCGTCGGGATCCGTTCCCGTCAAGGTGACCGTCATGATTTCCGAATTGTCTTGAAACTCGACTTTAAGTTCATCCTCGAGCCAGGCGATGGGGTCCGCATGATTACGCGCGATGTCCAGGGCCGCGACGTCGGGATGCTCGAAGGCCAGGCTGAGCACATCATGGCGTTTGACTTCCGAGGCCTGGGTCTTTTGGTAGGTGACAAACAAATTGCGGTTGTCGCCGGCATCCACGTTGGGCCGCACGACGAACGGGGACGTGGAATGGACCTGGATTTGGGCGAAGGCCGTGTACTTCCAGGACATGATCGTCCAGGCCCCGAAAGCGGCGCCTGCCGCCAAAAGTATGCCGAGCGAGAAAGCCAGCGGCCAGCGGCGCTTGAGCGCTCCCAGCAAGGCGTTCATGTCGGGCCCCGAGGCCACGCCGGGGGGCAGAGGTTGCAGGGTGCGCACCGCCGTCGGCCGCACTTCGATGAGTTGGTTGCGTGCCTTTCCTATCTTCCGTGAGCGGCTGGGGTTGCTCCCCGATTCGGAGCGGTTGCCGCCGTCCTCAGGCATCCCTGCTTCTTGAGGCAACACTGTGGGTCTCCCTTGTCAGTTGTCAGTTGTCAGTTGTCAGTTGTCAGTTGTCAGTTGTTAGTGGATGTTCAGGAGCGGTCTGGCTTGAAGTATTTTGTCTCTTGCTACTGACCACGGACAACGGACAACGGACCACCGACATTTTCCGTTGTTTGCGCTCGTTTCCACGGCTTGCGTTGTCGCGGCGCCACCCCTGTCAGGCGAGCGGCTTCGAGGCCCACGGTCAAGGGGCCCGGGCTCGTTGCTTCGATGAATAAGCGCGATAGGGTAATCAGTTCGAGGGCCAGCATCGTCAGGCCAAGCGGCATCATGAACCAGCCGGCGAGGTCGTGGAAGAATACGTTGGCCGATTCGCTGCTGACGTGTTCCAGCAAAAACCCGGTGGCCGTGATGCGGGCGACATTGCAAGCGAGCGCGATGGGGATAGCGCTCAAAATAATGACCGCCTTCTCCCAGAGCCTGCGCTGGACGACAAGGGCTACCCCGGCCGATAAGGCAAAGAAGACAATCAGCATGCGCAGGCCGCTGCAGGCTTCGACGATGCCGATTTCATGATCGTCAAGCAGAATCGTGTTGCCCTCGGCGAGGGCGGGCAAGCCAAGCGTTTGCAGACAAAACGTGCTTAAGACCGTGGCGAGCCGTTGCAGCGGACCGGCCAGGGCCGTATCCACGCGGAAAGGCAGCGGCACCATGAAGGCAAGAAAAAGCACCGAGGCCCAAGCCCAGCGCACGATGGGCCGGCCCCCAACCATGACCAGGGCGCCGGCCAGACAAAAGAGCAAGGAGATTTGATCGATCCAAACGTAATAGAAAAACGAGCCGATTAGCCGCAGCCCCACCCCCAGAGCCAAAACCGGCAACCCCCACCAAGCCGGCCTGGGCCAATCGCCGGCGCACTGCTTTCGGCGGAGCCAGAGCAGGACCACCGCGAAGCCCGGCACGAGATAGCCATGCGAGTATTGCGGATCGTGATTCCAGCGGCCGGCCATCTCGGCAAGGGTCGTCCAAAAAGCCCAGACGACGGCCAACGCCGGCACGGCAATCGCGCCCGCCAAAAACAGCCAACGAAGACGCTCGGTGACAAAAGCTCGGGTCATGCTGCCCCTCCGGTGGTGACCCCGACCTGGACGCACTCATTGCGTCAGGGTTGCGAACCCGTCCCAAAAGGGGGACAGGTCGGCTCTAAAACGGCGATTGGACCGGGGAGATATGAAAGCGAAGGCAGGGAGAATCGACTGCGTTTAAGTGAGTCGCCCGGCATCCGTTCCCAAGGCACCCAGGTAAGCCAATCAACGTTGTGGCGCGGCGGCGTTCCGTTGGCGGATCGGCGAGGCACGCATCCAGGGCCCCGAAGCCGCACCACGATCTTCCTTGACCACCCCTGTTTGGCGAGCGGGGGACGTGAGTCCCCTGATTCCTGCAATGCATTAGGGGACTCGCGTCCCCCGCTCGGCAAGTGGCCCGAGCATTGAGAACAAACGCTAACGCCAGGGGCAGTTGATCCGGCGAGGGGATAATACAACCAATGTCTCTTTGGCGTCAAGCGTTTCTTGATTCTGTATACGTTGATGCGTATAGATGGCGTTGGAATAAAGGGTTACGGCGGGGGAGGTCGTTTTTCGGAGGGGTTGCGGTGGGCCGGTGAGGCAACCTGGTTCATTGAAAGGCCCTTGGTTTACGCTACGGCTGCGCGAGCCTTTTCTGATATACTGACCATCTCACCTGTAGAAACTTTCAGGAGGTTGCTCCATGCCCACTACCATCGAAGCACTGGGGATTGACCGGCTCAGTGTCGCTGAGCGCCTTACCTTGGTCCAGCAGATTTGGGACAGCATCGCCGCGGAGGCCGAGCAGGCGCCTCTGACCGAAGCCCAGAAACAGGAAGTTGACCGACGCCTGGCCGCTCACGAAGCTGATCCCCAGGCGGCCATACCGTGGGAGCAGGTCGAGGCCGAGGCGTTAGCCCGGCTCCGCCGATGAGTTTGCCCATCCGACTTTTCCCCGCAGATGAACTGGATCGTTCGGCGGCGCGGAGCAATAACATGATTCCTTTAGAAACCGACTCCATTTTGTCTCGGCCCGCGAAAATCTCGCCCATAATTTCCTTTGGGCTGGGCCTTGTATTGGTTCCCTTCGTCTTCGCGCTACGGGGGGCGATTAGCGGCGCGCTAGAAGGCGGTGGCGCTGCTCTCTTGCTGATGGGAGTCTGGGACTTCACGCAGTTGCGCTATGTCGCATGGCGGCAGTCGCGGGTCGCTGATAATTCCAACCAGAACGACAAGGGCGGCGCCTGACCGGGCGCAAGAAGCTAACTGGGCCGGCATACTGGCTTTTCGGGGCAGGTTGTCTTAGCAGCCGGCCCGGCATCCCAGGGCGGCGCTAGCGCTTGCCCTGGGCTAAGTTGTTAAGCTCTTTCAGAGCGAAGGCAAGGAGTATCCCTTCCTTGCAGACAAAAAAGAACTCAGCGTAGACGAAGAACTCCGCTTGCCCGGCCTGCCTGGCAAGTCGGACATTCTCTATACTTAGGGAAATGAGAAATCACCCAGAATCTTGCCGGTCACGGATCTCGCCGTTCGCCCCCTTCTTGCCATGGAAGGCTTAGCAATGGTTCGCACCCGTTTTGCGCCAAGCCCGACCGGCTACCTGCACATCGGCGGCGTTCGCACGGCCCTTTTTAATTGGCTATTTGCCCGGAAACACGGCGGCCAGTTTATCCTGCGCATCGACGATACGGACCAGCAGAGGAATGTCGCCGAAGCGTTGCAGCCGATTCTGGAGGGTTTTCGCTGGCTCGGTCTTAACTGGGACGAAGGCGCCGAGGTCGGCGGTCCGCACGGTCCCTATTACCAGTCACAAAAACTTGGCCGATATCAGGCCGCCGTGCACGAACTTGTTGACAAAGGCCACGGCTATTGGGATTACGCCACGGAGGACGAGGTCAAGACGGAGCGAAGCGCGGCGGAAGCCGAAAAACGGCCGTTTCTCTACAGCCGGCGCTGGATGGCCGAGACGCCGGCCGCAAGGGCCAAGTTTGAGGCGGAGGGTCGCAAGGGCGTGGTGCGTCTCAAGATGCCGCGCGAAGACGCCTGCCGGTTCACGGACCTCATTCGCGGGGCCATGGAGGTCGGCTGGGCGCGCGAGCAGGACCATGTCATCCAGCGGGCCGACGGCACGGTGCTCTACAACCTGGCCAACGTCGTGGACGACTTCGATATGAAGATCACCCACGTCATCCGCGCCGAGGAGCACCTGTCCAACACGCCAAGGCAAATTTTCGTCGCTCAAGGCCTCGGCTACCCGCTGCCCGAATACGCTCACGTGCCCTTCGTGGCCGAGCCAGGCAGCAAGAATAAGTTGAGCAAGCGCAAAATCGCTCAGTACTTGAAAATCCCGGATTTCAAGCGGGTCTACGATCATGGCCAGTCCATCGCCACCCGGCTCGGCTTGACGACGGCGGCCGAGACGTTCAACCCGGTGATCGTTGATTTTTACGAAAAAGTGGGCTATCTGCCCGACGCGATCCTCAATTATCTGGTGCTCCTAGGCTGGTCCCTCGACGACAAGACGGAGTTCTTTACCCGCCAGGAGATGATCGACCTCTTTTCGCTCGAGCGCGTCAATAAAGGAGCGGCGAGCTTCGACGCCAAGAAACTGCTCGCCTTCCAAGAACATTACATGCAAGGGCTGCCGATTGAGGAAAAGATACGGCGAACTCTGCCATATCTGCAACGCGCCGGCCTTGTGACGGACCCGATCCCCGATGATGTGCGGGCCATGCTGACGCAGGTGGTAACGGACGCCGGCCCGCGCCTGTCCGTGGCGGGAGACATCCTGAACTATGCCGAATTCTTCCTTGCCGACGACAAGGTTCCCTACGACGACAAGGCGTTTGACAAGCACATCCGTAAGCCGCCGGCCCCTGAATTGTTGGGCAAATTGCGTCGTCTGCTTGCCGACACGGCAACGTTTGATGCCGCTGCTCTAAAGAGCCGGGTTGAAGAGTTCGCCCAAAATGAAGGCGTCAAGGCGGGACCCGTCAGCCAGGCGCTGCGAGTGGCGATGACCGGCAAGGAAATCGGCTTCGGCGCCTACGAAACGCTGGCAACGCTTGGCAAGGTACGCTGCCTGGCGCGGCTAGACCGGGCGCTGGGGCGATTATAATTGGGATACGGATAAACTGTGGATAAATCATCCATTCCGACCGATATGAGAGCCCACAACATGAAGCAATGGACCGGCCAGTTAAATGAAGATCGGTATTAAGCAACTGCGCGAACAAAAAGCAACCATCTTGGACCTGGCCGCTAAGTATGGAATTTGCCGCGTGCAGGTATTTGGCTCGCTGGCTCGGGACGACTACCGTGCGAGCAGCGACGTGGATCTTCTGGTCGATTTTGAGCCGGGCCGAAGTCTCCTGGATCAAGTCGGTTTCGAGCAAGAAATGGAGGCGCTTCTTGGTTGCCATGTTGATGTGGTCGCCCGGGGCGGTATAAGCCCCCACCTGGAGGGACGTATCCTCGAAGAAGCCGTAGCATTATGAAGGAAGCCGATTCTATGAGCACGTCTGAAGGCCAGCTTTCCCTCAATTTCATCCAAGAAATCATCGAAGAGCACAACAAGACCGGCCGGTTTGGTGGGTCCGTTCATACTCGTTTTCCGCCGGAGCCCAATGGTTATTTGCACATCGGCCATGCCAAGTCTATCTGGCTGAATTACGGTCTCGCGAAGCAATACGGGGGCAAGCTCAATCTCCGCTACGACGACACCAATCCCACCAAGGAGGAGCAGGAATACGTCGATTCCATCCGCGAGGACGTCCGCTGGCTTGGGGCTGACTGGGAAGGCCGTGAGTTCTACGCTTCCGACTACTTCGATCAGCTTTACGACTGGGCCGAGCAATTGATCAAGGCGGGCAAGGCCTACGTCTGCGACCTGACCGCCGAGGAGACCGCCAAGTATCGCGGCGATTTAAAAGGCGGCAAGGAGAGTCCCTATCACAATCGCTCCGTGGAGGAAAACCTGGACCTGTTTCGCCGCATGAAGGCAGGTGAGTTCCCCGACGGCGCCCGCACGCTGCGAGCCAAGATCGACATGAATTCGCCGAATTTCAACATGCGCGACCCGGTGATGTACCGCATCCTCCACGCGTCGCACCATCGCACCGGCGACAAGTGGTCCATTTACCCGATGTACGATTGGGCTCATGGTCAGTCCGATTCAATTGAACGAATCACTCACTCGATCTGCACACTGGAGTTCGAGAATCACCGGCCGCTCTACGACTGGTACATCCATGCGCTGGGCATCTACGCGCCGCAGCAGATTGAATTCGCCCGTCTCAACCTCACTTACACGGTCCTCAGCAAACGCCGGCTCATCCAGCTCGTGCAGGAAAAGCACGTCTCCGGATGGGATGATCCGCGCATGCCGACGCTGTCCGGTCTGCGGCGGCGAGGCTACACACCGGAGGCAATCCGCAAGTTTTGCGAAAGGATCGGCGTCTCGAAGTTCAACGGCATCATCGATGTCTCTTGGCTCGAAGACGCGCTGCGTGAGGATCTCAACAAGCGAGCCCCCCGCGTGATGGCCGTTCTCCGCCCCTTGCGGGTGGTCATCGAGAATTACCCCGAGGGCCAAACCGAGGACCTGGAGGCCGTCAACAACCCGGAGGATCCGTTCGCCGGCCAGCGCAAGGTCCCCTTCTCGCGAGTCCTGTACATCGAGCAAGACGACTTCCGTGAAACCCCGTCCAAGGATTTCTTCCGCCTGGCTCCTGGCCGCGAGGTACGGCTGCGCTATGCCTACTTCATCAAGTGCGTCAGTGTGATCAAGGACCCGCAAACCGGCCAGCCCATCGAACTGCGCTGCACCTACGACCCGGCGACGCGCGGCGGCAACGCCCCCGACGGCCGCAAGGTCAAGGCGACGATCCACTGGGTGTCGGCTCCGCACGCCGTCGACGCCGAGGTGCGGCTATACGAGCCTCTTTTCACGAAGCCGAATCCCGATGATGTGCCGGAAGGGGCCGACTACCGTGTGAATCTGAACCCGGATTCCCTGGTCGTTTTGAAGTCCGCCAAGGTGGAGCCGAGTTTGGCCAACGCGGTGCCCGGGGACAAGTACCAGTTTGAGCGGCTAGGATATTTCTCCGTAGACCCCGTCTCTTCCACCGCGCACGCATTGGTCTTCAACCGGGCTGTGACGTTACGGGATACGTTGGCGAAAATTGAAAAAGGCCAGCAGCAAAAGAAGAAGTAATGCACTACTTTTTTGCCAGCCGATTGAGAATCTCAATGCCGCGGTCAAGCGTCGCCTCGGAGGCCGCATAGCTGATGCGAATATGCGTATCGCGACGGCTGAATACGTTTCCTGGAATGATAAGGAGATTGTTGCGGATAGCTTCGGCCACAAACTCACTGCCCGTGCCCCAAGGCGCTTTGGCAAACAGGTAAAACGCCCCGGATGGTTCCACGATGTCAAAACGAGCTTTGAGCCCGTCGCGAAGCCGATCGCGCTTTTTGCGGTAGGCTGCCGTAAACGCTGACATATCGTAATCCCAGGCCGCGACCCCGGCGTGCTGCACAACGCTGGGCGCGCAAACGAAAGTAAACTGTTGTAACTTATTCATCTCGCCAATCAGTCGGCGCGGGCCATGCGCGTAGCCAAGCCGCCAGCCCGTCATGCCATAGGTCTTGCTGAATCCGTCGATGACGAGCACTTGATCGTTAAACTCGGCCGGGCTGGTGAATGGCCGGTCGTAGCAAAAGGCGCGATAGATTTCGTCGCTTATGAGCAAGACGCCGTTCTTGTCCGCCAGTTGGGCGAGATCGCGTAAGATTTCCGTGCGATGGACGACGCCGGTGGGATTGGCCGGGCTATTGACGATGATGACTTTGGTTCGCGGCGACAAGGCGTCGCTCACGCGATCAACATCGATCTGGCAGTCGGGATAGGTGTCGATGTAGACGGTCTTGCCCCCGGCCAGCGTGGTGAGATGCGGATAGACCACGAAATAGGGGTCGAAAACGATCACTTCGTCGCCCGGGTTGACGGTGCACTGGAGCGCCATCATCAAAGCGCCCGTGGTGCCGCTGTTGATCGTCACCTCTCGGTCATCGTGGTCATATTGCTTCTCGATGTCGGCCTGGATCTTAGCGCGAAGTTCAGCGATGCCCTGAGTCACCGTATAACCGTTGGCTCCCCGATCGATGGCGGCATGGGCGGCGGCTTTGATGGGATCGGGTACGTCGAAATCGGGTTGGCCGATGCTGAGATTGACCGGATCCTTGAGCGAACGGGCCAGGTCGAACACTTTGCGAATGCCCGACGCCTCAATATGGCTCATCCGGTCCGCAATCCAACGATCGGCGGTGGTCACAACTTATCTCCAGAAATGAACCTGGTTCCCAAACTATTGTTAAACAGGAGTAATCTGGTTCCCAAACTCCTGTTTGGGAACACTTCTTAGCGTAATCTGGTTAACCTGGTTCCCAAACTCCTGTTTGGGAAAACATCTTAGCGAAACTCTGTTTCCCTCCGGAGCGAAACAGAGTTTCACGGACTGGCGTTCCCAAACAGGAGTTTGGGAACGAGCTACGGAGGGCGTTCCCAAACAGGAGTTTGGGAACGAGCTAATAACAAGCTAATAGGGTCCTCATTACCTCACACGCTCTTGGCCGTGTCGTTAGCAACAGCCACTTTTTGGTGAAAATAGCCGTCCCAGATTCGTATAAGCGTCTCCAGCGCCTGCTCCAGGGGCACGGCACGAAACCGGTCGCCGATTTTTTCGAGGATCTTTAGCCTTTCCAGCTTGGCGATGGCGTCGCGGATCTCAAAGGCTACCTTCACATCCGCGGCCCGGTCCAGATACTGTTCAATCAAGGCGTTCAATTCCGCGCTGGTGCAGTCTTTTTGCCCGGCATGATGCCAGAGGAGGAAATAAGCGAGAATAACTTCTCGGCACTCCTGATCCTCCGCCTCGTCAAGCAAGCGAAAAAGGACCCCTGAATTGTTATCCAAATTCTGAAAATAAAGGCTTTGCGTGAGCGTTAGGCGATAGCGCTGCTTAGTCTGCAAGTAGCCGTAATAGGAGCGATACCCGTAGCCGATGCCGCCCAGAGCGATGCCCCAAAGGGTTCCCATGGTGAGCGAACTTTGAATAAACTCGCCAATCTCCCGACCGATCAGCACAACCTGCATGGCGATGTTGTAAAGCGCCAGGCCCAGTCCGCTGACCAAGGGAAAGCCGATCCGAGTCCTATCGAATTTGGTCATGCGCACGCGTGTGCTGGGCAAAAGCATCTTGATATCGAGCTTGGGAATATCCTTGAAGATCTTGAGGTAGACGCAATCCGTGGCCGCCTGGTGGTCCATGCTGCGCTCGGGTCGAATCTTGAGGATCAAAACCAGGCGCTGATACACCGGAACTTCGACTTCCTCGGAACGAAAATAATTACGCCAGGTGCGCCGCACGCGCCGCTGGACGACGTCCCCGCGTGCAAAGATGGCCAGCCGTTCAAAGGCGCTAAAGTCCACCTCCATGCGGATGCCCCAGGAGCTTTTCTCCGAAAGGGATGGCTCGATGTCCCCGCGCGAAAGATGCCGGAAATCGGCCCGTTCCATGAGCCAGCCGAAGTCGCAGAAAAGATCGTTTAGCCGCCTTTGCTCTTCGTCGGCGGAAATCCGCTCCAGCAGCTTGGTGTCCGAGTCCGGATCGAATGGGGCGTAGGCGTTTTTCAGTTCGGTGAGCCGTTGATAAAACTCGTAACGATAGATGGCCGTGACGAGGCGGCAGAAATACCGAAAAGGTTCACGGTCGTCAGGCTTCAGGTCGTTGTCATTACAGAGGAGGTCTACGAGGTCGCTGTGGCGAAGCGGAATGAAGTGCTCGCGGGGGGCGTGCTCGGCCATCTTTGGTTCCTTCTGACTAGATCGATTTGTTTATCGTTTCGCGCCCGCAGGGAACCCGCAGGCGCAAAACGGAGGTCCCCTGCGGGCGCGAAACGGCATGCCGGTTTTATCAGAACTCCAGCATCTCCAGCCGGTCTTCAGGCGCTTGGGCGAGTCGCTCGGACAAATGATCCAACTTGCCCTGGATTTCACTCATGCGGTCGGGCCGTTTGTGGGCGTCCAAATCCAGACACTTGTGTATGAGGTCGCACAGTTCCGGAGGCGCCAGGGGATTGAGTTCGGAAACCGGCTTGAGCAGCTTGCGCCAAGTCTTTGCATCCAAGGCGATTCCCCCCTCTTCCAGAGAAAAGGAAGTGGGCGGATTGCGCCAGGTCACCATGCGATACATGGTCGCGCCGAGGTTGTAGATGTCGGTGCGCTCGTTGACCATGCTGTTCTTGGCCTGTTCGGGCGCCATGAACTCGGGAGTGCCCTGCACGCGGTTCTTGGCCTCGCCTTTGATCCAGGCCAGGCCAAAGTCGATAATCTTCACCTCTCCGGTCCGGCTCAGGATCACGTTGTTCGGCTTCAGGTCGGCATGATAGACGCCCCGGCGGTGCATGTGCACCAGGCCGGCGGCAATCTTCTCGAAGACCTGCAGGAGCCGGGGAATAGTCAGATTTGGTATGGTGTCCAGCGTCTTGCCGTTGACATATTCTAACAGGAGGTGGACCTTGCGAATGCGGAACAGCCAGTCGCGCGGCGTCTCCAGAGCAAAGCATTTGAGTAGATTGGCATGGTCGAGCATCTGGGCCACGCGAAACTCATGGCGCGCCTGGTCCAGGTACTTCTTATGCTCTTCATCGTCAATTGGCACGACCTTGAGGGCATAATGCTTGGCGTCCTCATTGCGGCGGATATGAAGGATGGAACTATGAGCGCCCGTTCCCAGGTTGCCCTCGACATGGAATTTGCCAATGCGCATTACGCGGCTGCCTTTGATAGATAGTTTGCCGTGATCAAGAAATGATAGCATCGACAAGGGAATTGGACGAGTGTCAAACCAAACCGCCCTCGACTGCCGGAACCGCGTATGATCCCCGGCCCCGTTTTGGAAGCGCTTACGCATGACTATGGCCGAGAGATCTTCGCGCGCGTCGACCGGACAGGCCCGCTGCTTTTCACCCCCGCCTGGGTAGATGAACGGCTCATGGAATCGACCATGAGCAACCCCGCCCTAAAGGTTCAACTTTTTCGCTTCATCGACTGCCTGCCTTTGCTTCACAGTCCCGCATCCATTAACAAACACCTACGCGAATACTTCGAGGAAGCCGGGCCGCTCCTACCAGCCTGGATTCGGCGGGGGGTAGAATGGTTGCCCGAAAGGGGCTTTGTAGGGAACCTTGTGGCCCGCGCCGCGCATCATTCCGCCGAACGCATGGCACGTCGCTTCATCGCTGGTTCCAATGTCGTGGAAGCCTTGGCGGCGGTGGCGTCGTTGCGGCATCGATCCCTGGCTTTCACCGTGGATCTGCTGGGAGAAGCCACGATTACGGAAGCCGAAGCCGATCAATGCCAGGCAGAGTATTTGAAGCTGATCGACGGGCTTGGCAAACAAATCAACACCTGGCCCGTCATTCCGCTCATCGACCAGGATGAACGAGGCTCTTTGCCTCGCGTCAATGTGTCGGTCAAGCTGTCCGCTCTCTATAGCCAATTTGACCCAATTGATCCGGAGGGCACCAGCACGGCGGTTCGCGCTCGATTGCGGCCCATCCTCCGCAGCGCCATGGAAAACCATGCGTTCGTCAATTTTGACATGGAGCAGTATGGCCACAAGGATCTGACGCTGCACATTTTCCGTCAGGTGCTGGAAGAAGAGGAGTTCCAAGATTGGGCGAATGTCGGAATCGCTCTTCAAGCTTATCTCCGTGACACCGGCTATGATCTGGAAGTGTTGGCTCGGTGGGTGGAAAAGCGCGGCGTACCCGTCTGGGTCCGTCTGGTGAAGGGCGCCTACTGGGATTACGAGACGATTTACGCCATGCAGCAAGGTTGGCCGATACCGGTCTTCACCCAGAAATGGCAAACCGATGAGAACTATGAAAAGTTGACTGCGTTTCTCATGGAACGGCACGATTTGCTGCATCCCGCGTTGGGCAGCCACAACATCCGTAGCCTGGCTCATGGCATGGCACTAGCCGATTCTCTGGGCGTTCCGCCCACCGGTTATGAGATTCAGATGCTTTACGGTATGGCCGATCCCATCAAGGAAGTCCTCGTGTCGCTCGGTCGGCGCGTTCGCATTTACACCCCCTACGGCAAATTGTTGCCGGGAATGGCTTATCTCGTGCGCCGCTTGCTGGAAAACACGGCGAATGAATCCTTCTTACGGGCCAGCTTCAAAGAAAACGTGCCCGAGGAGCAATTGCTCATGGATCCGCATACCAAGTCATCTCTTGCCCCCAGACCTCCTTCATCAGCGAGTTTCAATGGTGTCTTAACCAGAGACACAGGGTTCGAGCACCAGGCGCCTTTTCGGAACGAGCCGTTGACGGATTTTAGTCGCCAGGCGGGGCGGGAGGCGATGCAGACCGCTCTCCGCGAAGCTGCGTCGGGCTTCGGCGGGAGTTATCCAATCGTCATCAATAACCGAGCCGTGGCGAGCAATGATTGGATTGAAGTCCGGAATCCTTCGCACACCAGTCAAGTTATTGCCCGGTGCGGCAAGGCCACCCAAGCACAGGCGAAAATGGCAATCGAGGCGGCGCGGGCAGCTTTTCCCGACTGGCGTGACCGCGATCCGGCCGACCGATCAGATTATCTCTTCCGGACGGCCGACGTGATGCGGCGGCGGCGCTTCGAGCTGGCCGCCTGGGAAGTCTATGAATGCGGTAAACCCTGGCGCGAAGCGGATGCCGATATCGCCGAGGCGATTGATTTTTGTGAATACTATGGTCGGGAGATGCTGCGTTTGGCGGCGCCCCAACGCCGCGATGTGCCCGGTGAAGAAAACGCCACCTTCTATGAACCGCGCGGCGTCACCGTGGTCATCGCTCCCTGGAATTTCCCTTTGGCGATACTGTGTGGCATGACGACGGCGGCGCTGGTCACCGGCAATACCGTGATCATGAAGCCCGCCGAGCAGTCTTCCCTTGTTGCGGCGAAATTCATGGAGATCTTCCAGGAGGTTGGTCTGCCTCCGGGCGTGGTCGCCTACCTGCCCGGAATTGGCGAGGAGGTTGGTCCCGAGCTGGTTCATAATCCGGACGTGGCCATGATCGCATTCACCGGATCCAAAGGGGTAGGCCTGCTGATCAACCGAGAGGCGGCCCCTACGCCGGCGGGGCAAAACCATGTCAAGCGGGTGTTGGCGGAAATGGGGGGGAAAAACGCGATCATTGTCGATGACGATGCCGACCTTGATGAGGCCGTCTTGGGCGTCATGCACAGCGCCTTCGGCTATCAAGGGCAGAAATGCTCGGCCTGTTCGCGGGCTATTGTCTTGGAAGCGATTCATGACCGTTTTCTTGGCCGTCTGATCGAAGCGACCCGTGGCTTGAAGGTTGGCCCGGCCGAAGACCCCGGCTCAATGATCGGGCCGGTAATCGACGCCGAGGCCCACCGGCGCATTTACGATTACATTGAGAAGGGCAAGGCCGAGGGCAAGCTGGTCTTTGGCGAGGATCTGGGTCCGCTTGGCCAGGAAGGTTACTATGTCGGGCCGCATATTTTCGCCGAGGTCGCGTCGACCGCTGTCATCGCTCAAGAAGAGATTTTCGGCCCCGTTCTCGCCGTTTTGAAGGCGCCCGACCTTTCGAAAGGTTTGGAAATCGCCAACGGTGTCCCTTATGCTCTCACGGGCGGCCTCTATACCAGGAGCCCAAGCCATATCGCCCGCGTTAAACGTGAGTTCCGCGTGGGCAATCTCTACATCAATCGCAAGATCACCGGCGCCTTGGTGGATCGCCAGCCGTTCGGCGGGTTCAAGCTATCGGGCATCGGCTCCAAGGCGGGAGGTCCCGATTATTTGTTGCAGTTCGTCGTGCCACGGACTATTACAGAGAACACGCTTCGCCGCGGATTCGCTCCGGAAGCGGAATTCCAGGAGGCAAGGGAACCAGCGGGTATTTGATTCGAGGAAACAGCACTAAGCCGCCAACCCCATCCCTCCTTAAGGAGGAAAGCCCCGATGTTCTTCCGCCTTCTTTTGTGCCTGTTCGTTGTGGGGCTTGACTGCTTCGTGGCCACGGCTCAATCTCCCAAAGAACTTAAAGGGCATACGGCTCTCATCCACAGCCTGGCCATCAGTCCCGACGGCAAAACGCTGGCGACCGGCAGCTTCGACAATACCATCAAGCTATGGAGCTGGCCGGAGGGGAAAGAACTTCGTGAACTCAAAGGGCACACCAACGTCGTCTACAGCGTTGCCTTCAGCCCCGACGGGGCGACGTTAGCGTCGGGCAGCCTCGATAAGACCATCCGCCTCTGGAATGTCGCCGACGGCAAATTCACTCGTGAAATCAAAGGCCATGCCGAAACCGTAGAGTGCGTCGTCTACAGTCCGGACGGCAAGCAACTCGCTTCGGGCGGCGGCGACAAGACCGTCAGGCTCTGGAACCCCGCCGACGGAAAAGAGGTTAAGAATCTGGGAAGCCACGGCAATCATGTCTATTCGGTGGCCTACAGCCCGGATGGCAAGTATCTGGTCTCAGCCGGAGCGGACAATCTCGTCAAGATCTGGGATGTGGCCGCGCAAAAAGAACTCAAGCAACTCAAGGGCTCAACGGACGCCGTGACCGGGGCCTTGTTCACGGCCGATAACGCGAGCGTTGTTTCCGTTGGCTTCGACCGCTTGGTGCGTGTCTGGAATGTGGCCAGCGGCATGGAGACCAAGAAAATAGGGCCGACGCCGGATGATATCTACGGAGTGGCCCTTTCACGCGACGGCGCCGCGCTGGCCACCAGCGGTTACGGCGGCAATCTGAATGCGTGGAACTTGGCGGACGGCAAAGCAACCTTCAGCAAAAAGATCAAGTTCGGCCCCTATTGCATAGCTTTCTCTCCCGATGGAAAAGCCCTTGTCACGGGCCACGATAACAGCCTTTGCTACATCACGCCTCTGGAAGCCCCAGCCAAGTGACGGCTCTTGACCGGAAAGCTTTCGCACGGATACCATCCGCTACTTCAGCAAATTGATCGATCCCAGCAAGGACGCAAGGGATAGTAATCATGAAGCTCTTGGTCATCCGTGGCGATCTCCAGGCCCACTCTGGTTACTCGGCCGCGATTCGCGCTTACTGCGGGCTCTTGCAAGATCACTTCGATCGCGTTGTCGGAGTGGACATCCATTTCGCCAAGGAACGGCCTTTTGAAGCCTTTCCCCATCCCATCGTCTCGGAAGCCGAGGCCCGCCATCTCTCGGCAACTGCGCATTCCACCTTGGCACTCTCCATCACCACGCCCAATCATTACGTCCGGCTTCCGGACGCCGTTAACGTCGGGTTGACATTTTGGGAAACCGATCGCTGGCCGACTGGAGGCCAATCGCGCTCACCATGGATCGCAAAGGCTAACCGGATGGACGCCCTTTGGTCGGCGAGCACGTACTCCAAGAAAGCCTTCGAGTCGATAGGGGTTACGGCGCCGATCCGGGTTATTCCCTGGCCGGTGGATGCTCCGCAAGAGGTTGAGCGAGGCTTGCCAAACGGAGAGGTCTACGACCTCGACCGCTGTTTGACGAGTACTCCGAGCCTTGCCGGCCTTGGTGGGCTGCAAGCGCGCTGGTTTGGCTGGTCACGCCGAGTAGCCCGTTTGATTGCCTCCGGAGCCGGCAATCGCTACTTGAGCCACCTGCGGACAACCTCTCAAGCCATTCCCGATGCGGGCGTCAATTCACTACTTTGCGTCGCGCAGGATGTGCCGCGGAAAGGCTTGCTTCTCTTTCTGTCGGAATGGTTGGAATTCAAGCGGCGCCCCGAAGCACGATCTTGGAGCCTCATTTTGAAAAGCACACCTTACAACACCGGAGTATCGAGGTTCCATTTCGTCAGTCAGTTTTGGCGTCACATTCAGAATCTCAAAGGTCAACTCAAGGTGGCTTGTGCCGATGTTTATTTGTGGACCAGCGACTTGCCTATTGAGGATTTCAATCGCTTGATCGGCAACACGTTTGCCAGCGTGAGTCCTTCGTTTGGAGAAGGCTTTTGTGGACCCGCCGGGTTGGCTATTGCCCTGAACAAACCTTTGGTCGCCTCGCGGCACACCGCCCTTGTTGATTACTTGCCTCCAAGCTATCCCTTCCTCTTTACCAGCCGGCCCGAGCGCGCGCAGTTTGTGGATGATGCTGTCGGCCTGTATGCCCCTTATTCCACCTGGCACGTACCTGAACCGGGAGCGCTGGCTTCCAGTCTCCGGCAAGCAATTACCAGCGATGTCATTGCGCGGAAGGAAGCCTGTCGACAAGCCCGGCAACACCTGGCCCGCTGGTGCAGCCCGGCTCGTGTTCGTCGATTGCTTGCAAGGGAGGTGGCGTGGGCGGAAGCGAAATCGAATCAAATCACTGAAAGAGCCGCGTAGGGTGGCAGCTTACTGGCCGTCTTCAATAGCTGGCGGTCCCAGGGCCCCTGGACTATCCAGGCGCCTCGAATGTTCTTGGGATTGTGGAAATCCTGGCAGGCCAAGTAGGCCTTGAGGCAGGCAAGCACTTGATCGGGACGAAGGTTGGTCAGACACTCTTGAGTGTGGCAAGTATTAATCGACTTTCGATCAAATTGCCGGCATGGGCTGCAGGGCAGAAGGCGCGAGATGACGGCATTGAAAGCGCCAAAAGGAGTGAACCGGTCCAAAGGACTGCCGCCAAACAACGAAATCACGGGCCGCGCAAGAGATAATAGGTGGGCCGTGCCGGAATCGGTGGCAACGATCAGGTCCACTTCTTCCACCACTTGACTCAGAAAGCCCGCGAAATCGTCCCCGCCAATAAATACAGACGGACGATAGTCCAAAGAATCTTCAATAGCCTCCGCGAGGATGCCTAAGCGCGTTTTCTCGCAGGGTCCACCCACGAGTGCCACTTTTACACCGTCTTTCCCAAGCAATTCCGCCAAGCTGAGCCAGTGATTCAAAGGCCAGGCGTTCAGGGGGAATCCCGCTGAAATACACAGGCCCACAGCGTCGAGTTTTGTAGGCCGCGATTGAGGCTTTGGAAAGAAGGGATAGTTGTACGAGAACAGGGGGTCGTAACTACCCGTAAGGAGGCAAACCGTCTGGTAATGCTCGATCACAACATGTAAATCGAGAACATCCAGTCCGGATGCGTGGTAGGAAATGCCCGCCTCCTTGACATGCGGCTTGAGATAACTATCCCAGCGCAAGCATAGGAGCAGATCAAATTGTCCGCGATATTTGGATAAAGGCCTGGCCTTTAGATCCAGGCGCCGCGTTTTGTCCAGATGTGGGAAAACAATGGGTTCCAGCGGCAGATCCGGAAAAAGATGAGCGGCGAGTTTGGTCGTATGAGGACTGCACAGCAAAACCAGATCGTCGAAGCGCCGTTGCAGGGCGGCAAGAGCTGGGGCGGCCAGGATAAGGTCGCCAAAGTGATCGGGCTTGAGAATGCCTATTCTCACCGGCTCTTTCCGATTGGGAATTCGGGATCGGACTCTTCCTCGGCCACCGCCCGCTCAAGTTGATGTTCGTTAAGTAAGGCTTGAACGATGGCATTGGTGGATTGCAACTGCAACAGCCGTTCGAGCAGATCGTCGAAAGATGCGTTAGATCCGGCACGGACGTGCTTTTCCTTGGCGGCCAGGTAATCCAAACGCGCCTTTTCCTGGGCCATTAACCATGCAGCAGGGCCGGCTCGTGCCAATTCCGCCGCCGGGCCCAAGACCATAAGAGCCCGTTGCGACTTAAAGCCTTGCCGAAACAGTCGGCGCCATAGGGTAAAAAGCATGCCACCCTCCACTGATCCCCTCTTGGCTTCAGGAGGCCTTTCGGCATTCTTCCGTCAACAGCGCGGCCAGCCTGTCATAAAAGCGCGACCAAGTAAATAGCTTCGCCCGTTCCTTTGCCAATGAACTCAGGCGATTTCGTTCCGCACCGGGTAGCGCTAAAAGGCGGTGCATGCCTCTTGCGATATCGGAAATGGAGTAGGGATTGACATAAAGAACAGCCTCGCCGCCGACCTCCGGAGACGCACCGGTTGAAGTCGCCAAACAGACGCAGCCGTGATGCATTGCCTCCAACAGCGGCAAGCCGAATCCTTCGCAAAAGCTAGGATAAACGAACGCCTCGCACTGTTTATAGGCGCGAGTCAGGTGCTCTTCGTCTACAAACCCTAGTAGGTCTACGCCGGGCGTGGAGCGCGCGCATTGAACTGTCTCGTGGTCCTTACCAGGAAGACCGCCTATTATCCGCAAACGCACGCCGGTTCTTACGTAAATCTGTGAACGGTCATAGGCTTCGATCAGCCCTTCTATATTCTTTCGAGGCTCCAGACTTCCTACGAATAAGAGGAATCGCTTAGGTATTGTGCGTTCTGCTGCCGAATTTACTTCATTTTGGGGAAACAGCCCCAGTGGAATAACGCTGAGTCGGGAAGGCGCGATGCCCCAGTTGATTCGCAATTGGTCGGCGGTGTTTTGGCTGGAAGCGACGACATGACATGTTGATTGCGCTAATAAGTCAAAGGCATGGCGATACAGATAGCTGATTTCCGGTCCGTGCCAGAGCGGATCGCTGGCGGGAGTTATGTCGTACACGAGGACTGCACCGCGATCGCAGCCGTTGTAGAAAAGGAAATAAAGCGGGTCGAGGAATAGCCGGGGCCGATCGCCGTGCCGCCATTTCAGAAAATGTCCGGTGGCGCGGCGAGCGCGGTTCCACAGCCCCGGCCGACGAATAGCGGAGTAAAGCAGACGCTGAGACAACGCAAACCAGCGTTTATGTACTAAAGAGGGGGGGGAAACTTGGTCCGGTGCAAGACGCGTCAACAATGCTGAGCATTGAACCTGGAAGCCACGACGGATCAGCTCTCGCGGTGCTTCCAGGCACATTTTGTAAACAGCTGTGCGATTGACCAGAACCGGGCCAAGCTCACAATGTATGCGCCTTTTGAGGGTTGCCATGGGCTGCGTTCATCCTTGAACAACAAATCAGCATCCGCTCACGCCTAGAACTGTCCATTAACCCTCATTCTTTGGGAAAAGCATGATAATTGGACGCGCTTAGGCAGGCAATGGCAGATGGCTTGGTGCAGGCCTTAGGAGACTGGGGCATGGTTCAAGAACTGCGGTGTTGAGGTAACAGGCAGCGTGGGGCAGGTTTGCAACCTGCCGGGCGATTCCGTGCCCGGCAGGTTGCAAACCTGCCCCACGCTGTACCCTCCGTTTGAACCATGCTGGGGACTGGTCCTCTTGCGAGAGGAACCCTGAATCTGTCGGCGGAGACCCTTAGTTTCCCTCGCGCAGCAGCTTAACGGAACGAATGCGATAGGCCGGCGCGGGCTGAGAGGCATCCGGATTTGGCGGAGCGGCTAATTCACCCTCCAAGAACAGCAGGTCGCCGATTTGAAAGCTTGCCAATGATTGAGCAGGAGTGAGGGTAATGGTTCCTCCCCAGCGGTCATCGGTTGGCGCTGATGCGAAACGCAAACAGAGGCTGCCTTTATCGTTTCTTTCCAAGGCGCCAATAAGCCAACGAAAATCTACGGCGTGGCCAAATAAGTCATTTAAGGGCGGCGTCTTTCTTCGCGAAACAGGCTCCGCCTTGACCCGGAGCTTGTTAGACGATTCAACTTTTTCCTGCGCGTCGAGCGCGTCCGGTTGGGCCTGCGCCCAGGCCGATTCGTCAGCAAGCGTTGGGACGGCCGGCTCGTTATGAGCCAGCGTCAGCGCGGTCGAATCTTTCGACTTTCCTTCCACCGGTTTCGAACACTGGAGAAGCGGATCCGGCGGGTAAGCTCGTGATTGACTGGTTTGTTCACACCCGGCCGCCAGCAAGCTGCCAACAAGAAATGCCATCCCAAAAGGCAGTCCGGAACATCGCATGCCCGTTATCCTCGAACGCATTCATTCTTGGAAGATATTGATAAGTGTGTAAGCAAGATTGCTTATCTCTAATCTTCGGCAGAAATGATTGGGAACCTTTGCGAAATGCGCTGTCTGGGACGGCTGTATAGTTTGTTAGCTTGGGGTCGGCACACTAATTGGTAATAATGTCCTTGCCCATCATCCTTCCCGTGTATGGCCTTCTCCGTAAATGACATATTTATAGCTGCAAAGTTCCTGCAAGCCGCAGGGCCCGCGGGCATGGAACTTGTCTGTGCTGATGCCGATTTCCGCGCCGAGGCCCAGCTCGTAGCCATCATTGAAGCGCGTGCTGGCGTTAACCATCACGGCCGCCGAATCCACCGCCGCAGTGAAGTGCCGTGCGGCTTGCAAATCATTCGTAACAATGCCGTCGGTGTGGGCGGAGCCAAAACGATTGATGTGCTCGATCGCCTCCTCCAAATCGTCGACAACTTTGACAGAAAGGATGAGGTCCAAATACTCGGCGGCATAATCCTCGTCGGTAGCCGGCACAACGTCGGGCGCCAAGCTTTGCGTCGTTGAGCAGCCCCTGATTTCGACGCCTTTGTCGCGTAGGACTGTAGCCAGGGCAGGCAGGATGCTCCCGGCTACTTCACGATGTACGAGCAAGCTCTCCAGGGCATTGCAAACCCCGGGTCTTTGACACTTCGCGTTGACGATCAACTGTTCCGCCATTTTCAGGTCCGCATTACGATCGACGTAAAGATGGCAGTTGCCCTGATAGTGCTTTAAGACCGGCATGCGGGCTTCCTCGGCCACACGCCGGATCAACTCGGCTCCTCCCCTTGGAATCACCAGGTCGATCCATTCCTTCATCCGCAGCAAATGACCGATAGCGGCGCGGTCAGGTGTTTTGACCAGCTGAACGGCGTCCAGTGGTAGGTCGCATGCCGTTAGGCTGTCCTGAATAATTCGTTGCAGTGCCGCATTGGAATGCAGAGCTTCTTTGCCGCCACGCAGAATTATCGCATTGCCACTTTTTACACATAGGCCCGCGGCGTCGAGCGTGACGTTGGGCCGCGATTCGTAAATGAAGAATATTACGCCCAGGGGTACGCCCACCTTGTGTATCTCCAGACCATTGGGCCGCTTGCGACTTTCCAAAATGCGGCCAACCGGGTCGGGTAGATTGGCTACTTCTCGCAACCCCATCGCTGCCGTTCTGATCCGTTCTAGCGTGAGCTTTAATCGGTCCGAGGACGCTTTGCTCAGTCCTAACACAGCGGCCTGCGTAAGGTCCAGGGCGTTGGCCTCCAGGACTTCTTGCAACCGGCCTTCAAGAAGAGAGGCGGTCTGGTGCAGCCAGGCATCTTTTTTGGCCGTGGGGATCATCGCCAAAAGGCGGGAGGCCGCCCGAGCCTTGACTGCCATGTTCCAGCAAGACTCCGCCAGGTTTTCTTCAGTGCCCGGCCCCCCATTCACCTGTTGACTCTTTGCCAGGTCAGGGAGCATTGGCTGGTTTGATGCTGTCATGGCAATCGGGTTTGAAAGGAAGCAACTCGAAGGCGACGGCTGGGATGTCGTCTTTTTCCACGCGATATCCTACGGGCAGATCCACATGAACCGGCTCGGCGTATTTCCCTTTATCATAGGGTCTTCGCGTCAGGTCGACATAGGCGACAGCCTTCGGAGGTCCGGCGCCAGCCGGCCCCTTGGTTCGAATGGACATTTTCGTCCCATTGCCCGAGATCATCCGAGGTTGCAAGGAAAAGCCATTGGGACAAAGGAAATGAACGGCCAGTTCCACATCGTAAATTTGTATCCCGCCTTGCCGTTCGGATCTCGCAATTGAAGAATCATGGTAGCCGTGGTCGAGTCCTTCCATTTGCCGGCTACGCGCGAATAGCCAGACAAGGATTGCCAAGCTCAGGGCAATAACCATCGAAGTAAGTCGGTCAAACATGGCTAAGCTCCTCCCATAAGCCAATCCGTTTTGTTTCATTTCATTTCACAGACTGACAAGATTTGACGTAAACACTTTGTATAAAACAAGTTAAAGAAATAAAACCGACGAGGAGATCCGTGAAACGAAATCTTGGGTTTCACTATGACGATCAACATACTTAGGTTCAGGAGGCATGGTTCAAACGGAGGCTACAGCGTGGGGCAGGTTTGCAACCTGCCTGGCACGGAATCGCCCGGCAGGTTGCAAACCTGCCCCACACCAAACCGGGGATGCGGCGTCATTGACGCTCAAAGCTGCTCAATGGACAAGCGCCGGGGGGGTGGGGCTCCACCCAAACAAACCTTTTTTACCCGGCCTTAAAGACCGTGCTCATGCGGCCCGGCGCATGGACGCCTTGGCCGTCGAACTTAGAAGTTCAACCAACCTTCGGGACAAGTTCTCGCGCGGCACCGGCTCCAATCGACCGCCGACCGCTAGTGAGATTCTTCCGGTCTCCTCGCTGACAACCAGCAAAACGGCATCGGTTTCCTCGCTCAAGCATAGGGCCGCTCGGTGGCGCATGCCGAAATGACTGTGACGCCGATCCGGCGGCAAGCCCAACGGCAACTGGCAAGCGGCCGCGGCCAAACGGCCGCCTTCAATGATCAAGGCGCCGTCGTGCAAAGGGCTATGCGGACTGAATACCGTGCGAATCAAGGCAGGCGAGACTTCGCTGTCGAGGCGTTCGCCTGTCTCGGCATAAGTTTCCAGCGTCATTTCGCGCTGGATCGCGATCAAGGCGCCCACGCATTGACGAGACAAGGCCTCCGCCGCGTCGGCCAATTTATCGGCAATGGGCTGGCTGTCACGAATCAGGTAGCGGAGCATTCGATAGCGGCCCAGCAGAATGAGCCCGCGCCGCAATTCCGGCTGAAAGATGACGCACAGACCGACCAGGATTGAAGTGTGTAGATAATCGAGGACCTTGCCCAGAGTGGTTAGGTCGAAGAGGGCAATAAGGACTTGAGCCAGCAGAAAAAACCCGATCGCGATCAAACCCAGGCCGCGCACCAATCCCGATCCGCGCGTCTTGCCGAGAAAGCGCAAGACTCCGTAGATGCAGATGGCCAGGACGGCTATCTCCACTAACTCCCGCACACCCAGGGATTGATAGAGTTCTCTAAGGCGGTCCTGCAATCAGCTCTCTCCCTCTTCTCACTTTCTCACATGAGCAATCGCCTCCAAAACCTTGAGAACGTCTCGAGTCTCCTCAACGTCGTGGACACGAACGATTTGGGCGGTTTGTCGAAGCGCGGCCAAACACACCACGGCAAGCGATGCTGCTAACCTTTGCTTCGGCTCCCGGCCGGTGATCTTACCCAGGAATCCTTTGCGCGACACTCCCAGTAAAACGGGCCGGCAAAAACGTTGATACTCATCCAATCGAGCCAGTAAATCACGGTTGTGAGACGAGGTCTTGCCAAAGCCGATTCCCGGATCCAGAACCATTTGCTCTGCCGCGATGCCCTGTCCGGTGAGCGCGTTTAGGCGTTCATCAAAGAACCGGCCAATCTCATCTACCACGTCCGCATAGTGCGGATTCTGTTGCATGGTCGCCGGCGTCCCTTGCATGTGCATCAAGACTACGCCGGCCTGGTGCGATCGCACGACATCGACCATTTCTTCGTCGCCGCGCAGGGCCGTGATGTCGTTGATAATCGCACAACCTGCTTCCAAGCACCGGCGGGCCACTTCCGCTTTGTAAGTATCGACAGACAGGGGCGCCGGGCACCGGGAAGCCAAGCCTTTGACCACCGGAAGGACCCGTGCTAATTCCTCCGCGGATGATATCGGCTGGGATCCTGGCCGGCTCGATTCGCCGCCAATGTCGAGGAGGTCAGCCCCTTGCTGGGCCAAGCGAAGACCATGAGCGATTGCCGCCTCAGGGTCAAAGTAACTCCCGCCGTCGGAAAAACTGTCCGGCGTGACGTTCACAATCCCCATGATGAGCGGTGGCCGCTCGAGGGTCAGAATACGACCGGGCAGTTTCCAAGTAAGCGGGGACATGGAGAAAGCTACGCTGCCATTGGCACGGGATATCAAGGCTGTTCACCCTTCTCCCCCGAGTAACTGGAGAGAGGGGCTCTACACCTCTCCACCAGAATTGGGAGGGGGCACGCAATCGACCGTTACCAGGGAATCTCCATCATGGAAACAATGTTCCTTGCCAGGCGATCCACGGCAGACTTCCGGGCTGTCGTAATCGACTCGCCCAATTCCGGGATGAACGATGCCGTCGATTGTACCAGCACAGGCGGTGAAGGCGGAGGGATCGGAGCGCCTTCCAGAGGAGGCAGCACCGGCTGCAGGTTTCGTGGCGTCAGCGGTTTGGTGAGAATCTCTCCGGTGCGCAGATCGCGCCAGGTTACCTCCACGGTAAGAATCGTGTCGGCTTCGCGCACTTCGTTCAACTGATTCCGGTTTAGGATCGTCTTGCCAAACGATATGATTTTGCAATCCAATTCCGTGTCGGCCGGACTTCCCAGGCCGACCACCTTAAAAGGCGTCTTCTGTTCGATTTCTCGAACGACGGCCTTGGTCAATTCAAATTCCAGATCGCGATAAGTAGACAGATTCTGGAAAATGGGCACGCGAATCGTCTTGATGTTGCAATCATAATTGGGTTTGGTCGTGTAGCCCAAAACGGTGAAGTTGGAGTCCGATTCACACGCCGGCAGCAGGAAAACAAGCGCTGGAATCAGGCAACGCATGCTGAGCGGGAGCCAGCCGGTTCGATGTATAGGTCGGGCCGTTTGCCGCTTTGGATCGGATTGACCCACGAAGTTCATGGTTGGTTGCCTCCGCAAACGGGACGTGATGCGGCCCGGATCAATTCCGGATAATCGAGGTGGGCAGTTTCTTGGGTTCCGATGCTGTCTCCGGTGCGCCTGGATTGCCGCTGGGTTGGCCGGCCAGCGCGTCCGTCAGGGCAGGGGCCGGAACGGAAGGCAAGCCATTGGGCGCGTCGATCAGCTTCGAATCGGATTTCTCGGCTTTGGCCTTCAAGACATGCATGCGCTCGGTGGCCATTTCGAAATACTTCGTGCCCGGGTAGCGCTGGCGCACGATCTGGTAATAGAAATAAGCCGAGGGCTCATGCCCCGTGCGCTCATAGAAGTTGGCCGTCTTGTAATCCTTTTCCGCCTGCTGCAAGGTGATGCCCTGCACTTGGCGATTCAAGAAGTCCCGCTTCTTTTCATCCTTGGCTAACTGGGGATAACTGCGCAGTGCCGTCTTGACAAGTTCGCGGGCCTCCGCGACCTTGCGGCCATCGTAATCCGCGCCGCCGGTGCCCATATGCTTGGAGATGATGGCCAGCTCCACGGCCTGAGCCGCGAACGGGCTATTCGGATACATCTCCACGAGCTGGGTGAACATCATGTCCGATTCCCGGTATTCCTCATTGAAGAATTTGACGCTGCCGCCCAAGAACAGGGCCTTGTCCGCCAGGGGCCCGGTCATGTCGTTGTAGCGCACCTGCTCCAGGACTTCCAAGGCCCGGCCTTCCTTATCGAGAAAGGGACTCCCCTTGTCGAAGTGAACGAAGTGCGGCAAGACGATCCAGCGCTTGCCCTCGCGCATCTCGCGGGTCTCGACCATTTCTTGCCGGGTGTCATCAAGCCAGAGATTGGCAATCTCGAACATATGTTGAACAGCCTGTTCGCGGAAAGCACCGGACTGGAAATCGTTGAGCATACGCGTATACGTATCCGCTGCCCGCGGCAGGTTGCCTTGCAGGCGCAGGCATTCGGCTTCGTAATAGCGGGCCTCCTCCGCGATCTGGGTGGCATTGTGCGTGTCCTCGGCAATGCGATGGAACAGCTTTTCGGCTTTTGCATATTCGCCCTGGCGGAATAGTTCCTTGGATCCGGCCAGATCACCCTCGGGCGTCCCCTTTTCCGGGAGTTTTTGCTCCTCCAATTTGTCGCCATGCAGCACAAAGCTTTCCACGGGCGGAGGCGGAGGCGGCGGACTCTTTAAGAAGTTCAACTGGTCCCAGGTCTTGTCCCAAACGCAACCTGAAAGGAAAGTACAAAGGACGAAGGACAAAGGAAAAAAGACGTTGAACGATGGACGATGGACAATGGCCAAAAAACGATGGGCCAAGGATGAATCCTCGACGCTTGCTTCGTCGTTTGTTCCTTGTCCTTTGTCCTTCGTCCTTCGTCCTTGATCCATCATCTCGTCTAACTCCCCAGATAAGGCAAGAGCTTCGGCCGGCGACCCATCAAGTAAGTCACGTATTGACCCAGCACCTGACGAATTTCGGCTCGTATCCCCGCGCTGCGCTCGATCCGCCAGGCATTCTCGGCTTCGCTTAGCTCCCGCAACGTCAGCCAGGCGCCTTTTGACAATGGCCGTTTTTCCCTCTGTCTTTGCCGGCATTCGCTGCAGACCATGCCTCCCGCCGACGGGCTGAAAACCAGGGAGTTTTCGTCGAGACCGGCGCCGCACGAGGCACAAGCCTCCCACTGCGGGCTGTATCCCAGTTCCCGCAGCAGCACCAATTCAAACCGCGCCAGCCGCAACCCCGTGGTCTGCTTGTTTTCGCCCAGTGCCCTCAACGTCTCCCGCGCCTCATCAAAAAGGGCCGGATGCGGGTCATAATCCTCGGTCCAGTCGGCCAAGAGTTCGGCCACATAATAGCCCGCATAGAGGGCCTGCAAATCCAGGCGCAACTGCGGAAAACGCTCGACGACCTGCGCTTCCGTCAACAGATCGAGGCTTCCCGAGGATTTGCGGAGCAGGACTATACTGCACACGGTAAGGAGGTCAAGCGCACTTTCGAAGTTCGATTTAAGCCGTCTACCCCCTTTGGCCAGGACACGAACCTTGCCCAATTCACGCGTCCAAAGCGTGGCGATCCGGCTGGTTTCGCTCCAGTCGGTGGTCCGCAAGACCAGGGCAGTGGCTTTTTCTGACATTTGTTCGTTGTTCGTTGTTCGTTGTTCGTTGTTCGTTGTTCGTTGTTCGTTGTTCGTTGTTCGTTGTTCGTTGTTCGTTGTTCGTTGTTCGTTGTTCGTTGTTAGTAAATGTTCAGTACCAGTCGGAGGCGGGATGCCAGCCCTTGCAACGAACAAACTAAGGAGCAATATCCGGCAGTCCCAGTACCGCAAGATAATGCCGTTCGCGTTCGCGCATTTTCTGGGCATCGGATTCTTTGTGGTCATCGTAGCCGCAGAGGTGAAGGAGGCCGTGGATTACGTAGAGCGCCAATTCGGCTTGAACGTCGTGGCCCCGTTTGTTTGACTCGGCTAGGGCAACTTCCACGCCGATGACGAGTTCTCCCGCCAGTTTCTTCGCACCAGGGTCGCTGAGCGGAAAACTCAGGACGTCCGTCGGTTCATCGTGATTGAGATAGCGCTGGTTAAGCCGGTGAATGGTGGGATTGTCTACGAACGCCAGGCTGATTTCGTAGTCGTTCTCTTCCTCGCCCTGGAGGACCGTTCGGACGATATCGCGGAGCCGGCCACGGTCCACAGGCACAATTTCCTGGGGCGTGGCAATGGAGATTTTGCTCATTCGTGCATTATGAAGGTTGGTCAAAACGGTACAAGCTCTCAGGGCAGCGGCCAAAACAAATTCATGAGCCCAATTCATGAATTCAAGGCGCCAGTTTTGAAGATGCGTTCGAATGACGCATTAATTGACCCTGAAAGGGTCTGAACAAACCAGCCCAGGGCAACGCCCTGGGACCAAGGGCAAACCGCATGACGCAAGCCCTGCAAGGGCGCAACAACAGAGACTTGTCCGACGTGAGCCCATCGTTTCTATGAGTTTAGCCCCTCTCGGATCTATCACTCCAGGCATCCCTTGTTGTCGAGCCCTTTCAGGGCGAAGGAGAATCGTGTTGGCTTTCAATTCCCAGGGCGCTGCCCTGGGCTGGTATGTTGCGGCCCCTTCAGGGCAAAGACAAAAAGCGCAAATCAAAGGCGCCAGCGAGGGAGTCTGCTCTCCCCCGCCGGCCCTGCGGGTTCAATCGTCCCTTTTCCCGTACCATAAACAGCGTGGTGGGTTAGGTTGCACGCGGTGGGCATCGTTCCTATAATGCACGGTTCACCGCCAGATACGGGAAGGGCGGTTTTCCTGGCTTGTTCAAGTCAGCAAGGACATTGTTTCCATGTTTGAAGGGCTACAACGTGGCCTGAGTGACGCGCTTCGCAAATTGCGGGGGCGCGGACGGCTTACCGAAGCGAATGTTCGCGATGGCTTACAGGAGGTCCGCAAGGCGCTTCTGGATGCGGACGTTAACTTCACCGTGGCCAACGAGTTCATTGAACGGGTCACGGAAAGAGCCGTCGGTCAAGAGGTCCTGCGCACCCTCGACCCCAGCGAACAGATCGTCCGCATAGTTTATGACGAGTTGGTCAAGTTGATGGGGCCGGTGGACCATAGCTTCCACTTCGCCAAGGATCGACCAACCGTCATCATGCTGTGCGGCCTCCAGGGTAGCGGCAAAACTACTACCGCCGGCAAGCTGGCGCTGACGCTCAAAGAGCGTGGCCGTAAACCGCTGCTCGTCGCCGCCGACTTGCAACGCCCTGCCGCTATCGACCAGCTCAAAGTGCTCGGCGAACAATTGCAGGTGCCGGTCCATAGCGAAAGCCCGGCCAATCCGATTGATGTCTGCCGCAACGCCGTCGCCTTCGCACGCAAAAACCTCTTCGATACGGTAATTCTTGATACTGCCGGCCGCTTGCACGTCGACGAAATGCCGATGGACGAGCTTAAGCAGATCGACCGGCAGGTCCGGCCCGACCAAGTGTATCTGGTCAGCGACGCGATGACCGGCCAGGACGCCGTCAATAGCGCCAAGGCCTTTAATGAGGCTTTGGAACTCAACGGCGTTATCCTCACGAAACTCGACGGCGATGCTCGTGGCGGCGCGGCTCTTTCCATCAAGGAAGTCACCAAGGTCCCCATCAAGTTCCTGGGCGTCGGGGAAAAGCTTGATCGGCTGGAAGAATTTCACCCTGACCGCATGGCTCAGCGCATCCTTGGTCAGGGCGATTTGATGAGCCTGATCGAGAAGGTGGGCCGGGTTCAGCAGGAACTGACCCAGGAAGAGTTGGAAAAGCAGCAGAAAAAGCTTCAGCAGGGCGACTTCACGCTCGACGACTTCAAAAATCAGTTTGCTCAGCTCAAAAAGATGGGTTCAATGCGGGACATCATGACCAGCATGCCTGGCATGGGCGACGTGATTCCCGACGGCGAAGATCCCGAAGTCGCCGTGCGCCGCATCCAGGGCATGATCGATTCGATGACCAGGGCCGAGCGGCGCAATCCCGACGTCATTGATATTGGCCGCCGTCGCCGCATTGCCGCCGGCAGCGGCACCGAGCCCCACGAGGTCAAGCAGTTTCTCAACCAGTTCGAGCAAGTGCGCACGCTCATGCGGCAAATGGCCAAGATGAGCATGTGGGAACGCATCAAAATGGTCGGTGGCCTGGGAAAGATGGGGGCATTCCAGCCCGGCGCCAATATGCTAAAAAGCAAGGTTGGCACCGGCCATCGAAAAAGCGCCAAGGAAAGGGCGGAGGAACGCAAGAAGAAGCGGAAAAAAGGGAGATAGTCCTTCGTCAGTTATCCGTGGTCCGTGGTCAGTTGCTTGAAGTCAACCGACCACGGACCACGGACAACTGACAATTTCGAAAGGTATTGTCGTGGCTGTCCGGATTCGCATGAAACGCCTGGGACGTAAGCATCGTTCCTATTTTCGTATCGTGGCCATTGATTCGCGCCAGCCGCGCGACGGCCGGGTCATCGAGGAACTGGGTTCCTATGATCCGATGGTCAAGAATACCGACGAGCGCGTGAAGCTGCGGGCTTCGCGCTGCAAATACTGGATGAGCGTTGGCGCATTGCCCTCGGAGCGGGTAGCGACGCTGTTCAAAAAGTACATGGAGAAATTTGAGAAGCTGGAGGCCGAGGCCGCCTCACCGCCGGCTGCGGCCGCCGAGCAGGCCCCGACGACGTGATGCATGCGCTTCGACGTTTTGACCTTGTTTCCGGAGATCTTTCAGGGCTATCTCACGCAAAGCCTCCTCAAGCTCGCTTTGCAAAAAGGCCTGGTGGAGATTCATCTCTGGAATATCCGCGATTGGGCGGCCGGCAAGCATAAGAGCGTCGACGATCGGCCTTTCGGCGGCGGGCCCGGCATGGTTATCATGCCCGAGCCGGTTTTCGCGGCCGTCGACGGGATACAAGCACAAGCTGCCCTGCCAGGCGAACTGATTTTGCTAACCCCGGCAGGTGAGCGATTGACGCAGGCCTTGGTCAAGGAGTTATCCGGGCGCGGACGCTTGGTGATCCTGTGTGGTCGCTACGAGGGTTTTGACGAACGTATTCGGCTGGGTCTCCACCCTCGTGAAGTGTCCATCGGCGACTTTGTCTGTAACGGCGGCGAAGTCCCCGCCATGGTGTTGATTGATAGTGTGGTCCGCTATGTGCCCGGCGTCCTGGGCGATCCGGAAAGCGTCATCGAGGAATCTCACAGCGAAGAAGGCCGGCTCGAATACCCTCAGTACACTCGGCCGCGCGAGTTCCGGGGCATGAGCGTGCCGGATATTCTGCTCAGCGGTGACCATCAAGCAATTGCCCGGTGGCGACGCGAACAATCGGCGGCCCGCAGCAAACCAAGCAGGGAAAACCCGATTTCAATGGTGAAGAAAGAGAGTAACGACCATGAAGAATAAACTCATGGCCCTTGTGGAAGAAGAAGGCGCTCGCAAAGACAATTTTGATTTCGAGATTGGCGATCAGGTCGAGGTGCATCAGCGCATTCTGGAAGGGCAAAAGGAACGCATTCAGGTTTTCAGCGGCGTGGTAATTGCCAAGCGCGGCGATGGCCTGCGGTCGATGTTCACGGTGCGCCGCATTGTCCAGGGCGAAGGCGTCGAACGCGTCTTCCCCTTGCATTCACCCAAGATTGCCAAGATTGATGTCAAGCGCACCGGCCGCGTTCGGCGCGCCAAGCTTTATTACTTGCGCGATCGCGTCGGCAAAGCCACGCGCTTGCGCGAACGCCGCAAAGGCTTGGCCGAGACGCCTTCCCATCACGATGGCAAGGCCCCCAAGGAAGGGGCGCCGGCGCCCGAGCAGGCGGCGACGACGTAAACCTCGGTTCGTAAAACAAGCCCGGAGCGCGAGGGATGGGATGAAAGCTTTCATCCCATCCCTCGCGCTCCGGGCTTGTCGATAATGCGCCCCAAGAGATCGCCATGCCCGCCCCTTCTCCGACAAAGCCTTGGTGGCGCCGTTGGTTCGGCAACCGGTCCGAGCGAGCGGGCGCTCAATTCCTTAAACGTCTGGGTTATCGCGTCGTCGCTCGCAATTACGTCTGTCCCCTGGGAGAGTTAGACCTGGTGGCCGTGGATGGATCCTGTGTCGTTTTTGTCGAGGTTCGCTCCACGGAAGCAGAAGACACGGATCGGGCGGCCGTCTCGGTTGATGCGGTTAAACAACGTCGCCTGACTCGCCTGGCTCTCCACTTCCTCAAGAGCCGCCGCTTGCTGGAATGTCCCGCCCGGTTCGATGTCCTGGCAGTCAGTTGGCCGCCGAACCAGCGTGAACCTCGCATTGTCCACTATCCGAACGCTTTCGAGGCCGCCGGTAAGTGGCAAATGGATTCGTGATCATGAAGTCCGTCGATGAACAATTGGCCCTCATCCGCCGCGGCGCCGAGCAAATCGTGCCTGAAGCCGAACTCAAGCAAAAGCTCGAGCGCAGCGTTCGCACCAGCAAACCCCTTCGCGTCAAATACGGCATCGACCCAACCGGCATCAACGTTCACCTGGGTCATACGGTTCCCCTGCGAAAACTGCGTCTCTTCCAGGAACTTGGGCATCAAGCCGTTCTTATCATTGGCAATTACACCGCGCTTGTCGGCGATCCCAGCGGCCGAGACCAGACGCGGGCCCGGCTTACTCCCGAACAGGTCGAAGCCAACGCGCGCGATTATTTGAAGCAGGTCAGCAAGGTTATCGATATTAACCGCACCGAGGTCCGCCATAACGGCGATTGGTTCAGCCGTTTTAAATTTCTGGACGTGGTTGCCCTTACCAGCAAGATGACCGTCCAGCGCATGTTGGAACGCGACGACTTCACCAAACGCCTAAAAGCCAGCGAGCCGATCTACCTTCACGAATGTCTCTACCCGCTCATGCAAGGCCGCGACAGTGTGGAGATTCACGCGGACATTGAACTGGGCGGCAGCGAACAGCTTTTCAGTCTCATGGTCGCCCGCCATTTGCAAAGCGACGCCGGCCAGGAACCGCAGATTTGCTTGACCCTGCCCATCCTCCGCGGCCTCGATGGCGTCCGCCGCATGGGCAAGACCCAGGGCAATTACATTGGCGTCGGCGAGCCTGCTTACGACATGTTTGCCAAGGCCATGAGCATCCCCGATGACTTGATGCGCGAATGGTTCGAACTGCTCACGGATCGATCGGCTTCCGAGATTGCCAACTTGACCGACGCAGGCCAAACGCATCCGATGCAGGCCAAGGAGACGCTAGGCAAAGACATTGTCGGCTTTTACCAAGGCGAACAAGCAGCCATTGAAGCCGCCGGCGAGTGGCGCAAGCGATTCTCCGAACGAAAAGACCCCACGGAAATACCCGAGAAATCCGTGCCCATTTCGGAGTGTCAGGATGGCAAGATGAATGCAACGAAGTTGTTGGTCCGGCTGGAATTGGCCAAGAGCAATAACGACGCCCGCCGATTGATTCAAGGAGGCGGCGTTAATATTGGGCCGGACAAGGTTAAGATAAGCGACCCGAATCAGTTGATCGAAATCACGGATGGATTGATCATCCGCGTCGGTTCCAAGAAAGTCGTGAAGGTGAGACTTGCTTGACCTACGCAAGTTTTGACAAGTCAGCGTTCAGGACTATCAATCAAAGTACTTCACCGCATTCGGGTGTCAATGCGGCGTACCAAGTCAGGGCGGAATCGTTCGCCGAAAGGGTCCGGGCGCTTCCATCCCCCCAGGCACTTTAGCCCGGTTAGCAGGTCACGGTGGACGCCCACGATTTCCGATGTGGGTTGCGCTGGCGAAATTCCGACCACTCAATGCCCAAGGCGTCCAGGAGGGGTCTTAGCACGTCGCGAAAAAAGATCTCCTCGCCGTAAATGTTCAATGATTTCACTTCAGCGGTCCGCTGCCGGCAGTCCGCCAGCATGTGCAGAGCGGGCATGGAGAAGGTTTGCACGACCCGACGCAGCTCCTCGAGAGTGCCATCCCGGTCGCGCTCGAGGTACATCTGGGCAATGCGCTTGTAGAAGTCATGGTGGCAGCGCTCATCCACGCTGATGTAGCCCAGAATCCGCGAGAGCGCCGGGTCCCCGAATTCGTCCACGCGATGCCGAAGATTGCGATAGTTGAGCCACGTCGCCAGCTCTTGGATCATGCCGTACAGGATCATCCCCAGGCCGCTATCACGCGGCAAACCCCACTCATGATCAAAAACTTGGCCTTCCAGGTCGGCCATTTGTTCCTCGGTGCGGTGGCCGGAGCGAAGCAGCCAGTCGCCTAAGGCCAGTGAGTGTTTGGCCTCCTCGTAGCCCCAATTTGCGTGGAACCAGGCCCGACCGCGGCTAGCCCGGATCAGCGGTAAAGCCAACGCTTTGCTGATATAGTCAGGCAGGTAAAGTTCAACCGCGCAAAACGACTCGACCACATTGGCCACCGCGGGCGGCATGGCCGGGTTCACTTGGTCCCAGGGGATATCATCCTGAATCGACCAGCGCCGCTTTCTCTCAGCCTGGTCGAAGAATTCTCGGTAGAGGCGATAGAAAGCTTCTTCCAAACCGGTGGCATCCACTTGTCGAGTGGGGCTGGTCATCGTGGCTCGTCCTCTTTCAAATATGAGAAATGCTGCAGGCCTAGGCAGAGCCCTGGACGGCTTAGCGCGGCTCGCAAGCGCCTCTTCGATTAAAACCCGTGTACAGCTGGCGGACTATACCAAGACCGGTCTACTGTGAATTGCGGCTCGTTTTTCAGCAGCGCCCGCGCTCTTATCGAAAGATTTGCCACAAACCATTCGGGGTGAAAAAACCGCAGAATGGGACTGCAGAGGATAAGAAAAACAGGCCAGGAGGAGATTTTTCGCGTGAAATCCGAGATTGAATTTCATTGCGCCATTCAATGAAAACGAATCAATCATTCCAGTTCCATCGGAGATTCTCTGAACTTCCTGTGGCCCTTTTCTCGTACTAAAAGTATACGCCTGTACGGCTAGCCCAATTTAATCGGGTTGACTGGAAGCCATTGTCAGGCAAAATAGGAATAGGGTGCATTTGCCGATTAACGGCCGCGCATCCGGCATTTTGCCAAAGGTAGATATGAGGTTTCCAATCGTCTTCTCTTCAGTCCCGCCTCCTTACGCAGGTTGCTCAATTATCCCCAGAACCACTTAGATCCAGGTTGTCAAGGAATTGCCGGCCCTCATCCCAGGTGTCGAGTCGAAAGGACCGAATTACATGATCAAGGCGAAGTTTAGAGGACTACTGGCTGCGCTGGCCCTGCTGGCGATTGTCGCCGCTCCTATCCGAGCGGCTGAGGAAGCCAAGGCGTCAGCGTCTCCCAAAGCGTACATCGTCCTGGTCGGCATCAGCGATTATGCCGACAATCAAATCAATTCTCGGCCCCATGCCGTCGCGGATGTGCAAGCCATTTACGACGTGTTCACCAACGCGGAATACATGGGCGTCGATAAGGCCCATATCCGCTTGCTGCTGGGCGGAGCCGAAGATGCCGCCCGCGGCAGCCAGCCGGCCACGCACGAAAACATTCTCAAAGCCGTCAAATGGATTGCCACCGAGCCCCGTGCGGACGACCTCGTCATTTTCACGTTTATCGGGCAAGGCGGGACGTTAGGTGAAAAGGGCGATCGCCTTTGCTACTTTGCCAGCGACTCCACGGTCAAGGATCGGCAAAAGAATGCCGTCGCGGCGTCCGAGCTTGGCCAGGAACTGGATAAACTAAAGAGCCAGAAATTCTGCGTATTTCTCGACGTGAACTTCAAGGGCTTCACACCGGAGAAGGGGTCAGCGGCTCAACCCACCTTGGGTGAGGCACCCTACAAAGAATTCCTGGGCGACGACGGCTCCGAGGACCACCTCGCTCATCCCGGCCGGGCGCTTTTCCTGGCGACAAACGGGCTGTCTCAATCGCTCGACGTCAAGGACCATGGCCTGTTCACCGAGGTTATGCTGGAAGGCCTCAAAGGCAAAGCGGATAAGGAGGGCTACGAGCCGGACGGCGTCGTCACGACCGACGAATTGACCGTCTATATGAACAAGGAAATCACTGAACTTGCCAATAAGTTTGGCAAAACCAAGGAAGAAAAACATCAGGACCACTTCGTCCTCGGCGGCCTGCGCAGCCACTTCGTTTTGACCAAAAATCCCGCCGTTTCGGCCAAGGTCAAGGAACGGCTGGAAAAGTTCACCAAACTGTCCAAGGAAGACAAAAAGATTGATGCGAAGTTGGCCGAGGAAGGCCAGCAATTGCTGAGCCGCATGCCCAAGCTCGAATCCCAGCGATCGATTCGCAAGGAATATCAAAAGCTGGTCGATGGCTCGCTCACCACGGATAAGTTCCTTACCAGCCGCGAGGAAATCTTGAATAGCACCAAGCTGCGGCGCGAAACAGCTGAAGCCTTCGCGGAGAAGATTCTGGAAGCAGCCAAGATGATTACCGACAACTACGTCAAGCCGGTCAGCCTCGGTGAAATGGTTGGCTGGTCGGTCCGGGGACTTTATCGCCGAATTGACGAAAAGCTTCCCGAGGATTTGAAGGGCCGGCTCGACCGGGTCAAGACTCTTGGGTCGGGCGATCTCAAAATCCTTTTGGCCGACGCCCGTGAAAGCCTGGGCAAGCGCGAGGACCTGGACAACCACAAGGACATCGATCATACCCTTCAGCAGATGCTTCGGCATCTGGATCCCTACACAACCTACATCGATCCGGAAACCTTGAGCCGCTTCAAGATCGATACCCAGGCTCAGTTTATCGGCGTCGGGGTGCAGATCCGCAAGGACATTACCAGCGACATGCTCCAGGTCATTACGCCGATCAAGGACAGCCCCGCTTATAAGAAGGGCATTCAGGCCGGCGATCTCATCACCACGATCACGCGTTTGGTCGATGATGAGGGCAAGAAGCTGTTGCAGCCCGAAGTGATTACCACCAAGGGCATGTCCACCAACGACGCGGTAAAAAAGATTCTTGGCAAAGGCAACACTCCCATCCAGCTGACGATCAGCCGCGAAGGGGAATCCAAGCCACTGGAATTCGAAATCATTCGCAACAAGGTCGAAGTCGAAACCGTTATGGGAACCAAACGGAAGAGCGATGACAATTGGGATTACATGGTTGATCCGGATTCCAAGATCGGCTATATCCGCCTGACCACCTTCGCCCGTAACTCTTATCGCGACATGGCCAAGGTCATGAAAGACCTGAAGAAGCAAGGGATCAAGGGCATGGTCCTCGACCTGCGCTTTAATCCGGGCGGCTTGCTCGATAGCGCCTGTGACATATCCGATCTGTTTATCGACGACGGCGTCATCGTCACGATCAAGCCGCGCGTCGGCAAGTCACATTCCTTCATGGGCAAGAAGGAGGGCAGCTATCCGGACTTCCCGATGGTGTGCCTGGTCAACGGCGGCAGCGCTAGCGGCAGCGAGATCGTTTCCGCCTGCCTGCAAGATCACCACCGCGCGGTCGTTATGGGCGAACGCAGCTACGGCAAAGGCAGCGTGCAAAACATTCAGGATTTCGAAGGAGGCCAGCTCAAGTTGACCACGGCCTCGTTCTGGCGGCCCAGCGGCAAAAACCTGAACAAGTCGAGCACCAAGGGCGCCGAGGAAGACGAATGGGGCGTTACCCCGGACAAGGGCTTCCTCATCAAACTCAGCTCCAAGGAACGCGACGACCTGGCCGAGTATCAGCACAACCTGGAGATTATCGATCACCGGGCGCCCAAGGAGACCAAGGCCGAGTTCAAGGACAAGCAGCTTGATACGGCGCTGGAATACCTGCGCGGCCAAATCAAGACGGCGTCCCGCCTTCCGTCCAAGAAAGCCGGCTAACCGGCCTTCACGCTACAGTTCGCAAACTCGTTATGCGTTTGCCAAGCCCACGGGAAAAACCCGTGGGCTTCTCTTTTTGACTCAAGCCGCGTTTGACCGGCGCTCGGTCCGGGCGCATGATTGCCCCAGGAACACGAGCCCGCTGGTCAAAAACCAAGCACATAACCATTCCCATCTCCATGTGCGATTTGACCGATCGGGGCTCTTCTTTGCCTACAGAGGAAGCATTTATGTCTTGCATGCGTTTGGCTTTTGTCGGCTTAATAACCCTTGGGTTTGCCGGCGGTTGCTGCACTTCATCGGACCGTTGTTCCGTATGGAGTCGAATGACCAGGCCCTTCCAACGAACTCCGAGCGAGAACACGATGGTCTCCGACGGGCCGGTCTTGGACGATTGCGCCGAGGGCATGCCGCCGCCGCTTGGTGCGCCCGGTTACATTGCCCCGGGCACGGTTCCCGACTTGATGCCTCCGGCCGGCCCGCCGGGTGTCATGGACAGCAGCGGTTCGCAGTACTTATCTCCGCCGCGCCGCCTGGTGCCGCGTCCGCGCGCTCAGGAAATGCCCTATACGCCGTGAAGCCGGCTGATGAAAACAAAAGAAGGGATTGCCATTTTGGTCCCCGCCACATTCGCGACCTGTTGCGCCGTCCCCTCTCCCCAGTACTCGGGGGAGAGGGGTAGGGGTGAGGGGGTTAAAATCCTTCGCGAAACTCGACATTTTCGCACCGACCATGCCCCCTCACCCCCAGCCCCTCTCCCCCGAGTACAGGGGAGAGGGGAGACCAAAGGCGCAATGAAAACCGGATGAAAGCTCGCCGGGGTTTTTTATCAGCCTACCCTGAGCCTAACCGGAATTAGGTTGCGTGCACCTCCAAGCCGGGTATCTTCGGATTTTGTCGAGCGCCGCAATGGCGCAGGCCTTACCCGGGAACCGGCGAATGTCCGAATGGACATGGCTAGGAATCCTGCAAGCATCGATTGACCGGTAGGCGCCCCTTGCCGAGTGGCGCCTTAGTCCCCACGGTCCCGCTCGGCAAGCGGGACCTACCTGAACGGGACCTGTCGATTGAAAGCTGTAGGACCCCTAAAGGGCGCATCAACGATCATGGACGCGACGGCTCTGAAACTCCTCGGTTTGATCGAACCCGACCATGCGCCCGAAGTGCGCACGGCGGCCCTTACGGTCGTGGGCGAACTGGGCTTGCGCGACCGGCAAGTCGCGGAGATATTGTGCGACGCTTTGAAGGACCAGGAAGAGTCCGTCCGTTGCGGCGCCCTTCACCTGGTGGGCAAATTGCGCATCGACGGGGCCCTTCCGATTTTGCTGGATCGCGTTACCCAGGGCGGCGAGGAATCGGAACTGGCCGCTCAGGCCGCTGCCAAGCTCGGCGCTAAAGGAACGAAGGCCCTGAAAGAGCTGATGAGCAAGGTGGCACCGGGCTTGCGCCGCCGCATCGCCGGGGCGCTGGGCGCGGCCGGAACCGCCAGCAGCAGCAACGCCGCCGTGGAAGCCTTGCTCGATTCGGATCCTGGCGTCATCGACGCGGCCGCCCGCACGTTGAGCGCCGAGATTAAGTCGCTCAACGCTTCTCAGCGCCGCCAACTCGGCGAGCATTTCATCGATTTGCTTAATCAATCCCGCAAGAAGGCGCCACTCTCAATGGCTTCGGAGACGGCGATTGTCCGTCTCTTGGCTACGCTTGGCGATCCGCTGGCCGAAAGCGCTCTGTGGGAGAGGACCCAGGCGCCTTATCCGCCGGCTTTGCGCGCGGCGGCTCTGCATGCGCTGGGTCCCCGTGCCCACTCGGCCACCAAGGAGCACCTCCAGCGCCTGGTGAACTGTGCTCAAGACTCTGACTTTCGCGTTGCCGCCCCAGCCTTGATGACGCTGAGTTCCTTACCCACAAGCCCCAAGCTCGTGCCCATTTGGGTAACGCTCCTCAAAGCCCCTGACGTGGCCGTGCGTCGTGCGGCAATCAAAAAAGTCGGCGACCAGGATAAGCCCGAAGTCGCGGCCGCTCTCCTGGAACAATTGAGCCATCGCGACCTTGCCCTGCGTGATGAAGCCGTTCAATGCCTCTCGCGCCTCGGTCACGGTCACAAAGCTTTGGCCCGGGCGCTGCTCAAAGCGGAGACCTCGGACGAGGCCTGGCAGCTCGCCCGTGCCCAGGCGTCGTTTGTCTCCGAATACGACATTGACCTCCGCCAGAAGATATTCAAACAAGCTTGCGAGTATTTCGAGGATTCCGATCGCCGGGCGGACGCTCTCCTGCACGTGCTGCGCGCCGCCAATGCCGGTGAGGTCAACGAGCAAATTGCCGACTATGCCCTGGCTTTGCGCAAAAAGAAGAAATACGAACTCGCTCAACTCTTTCTGCGTTTGCTGGCTCGCAATCCGGCTTGCGGCCCGGCAGTGCGCCTGGAATTGGCCGGGTGCAGCCTCAAGCTTTCAGCCAAGGATCTCCATGCCGAGGCCCGAGCGGGCGATCCCTGTCTCGATCAAATTAACCATCTCATTCACAGCTATCCGGCTGAGACGGCCGAGTTTGTAAAGAAAGCCAAATGGCTGGGCCCCGAGGATCTCTTCTATCTGGGTTTCCATTTCGCCGAGAAAGAGCGGCAAGAAAAGGAGTTCGGAGGCCAAGTCTTGCGACTTGCCATCCAGCGCGGCGGCCGCTCCAAGATAGCCAAGGACGCCAAGAGCAAACTTCTCGGCGAAGGGTTGGGACACTAACGAAATCATGTAGGATAGAATTACCATGACGGTGAGCCCGTATGATACTGGCGAGCCCGGCTGCGTGAGCACCGGGAGAACTAATGTCCGAAAAGACAGAAGAATTACAAGCAACAGCCGCGAAGCGCGGCATCGGCGGCTACCGGCGCCATGTCCTTCTTTGCACCGGCCCGAACTGTTGCGAGCCGGAACAAGGCATGGCCGCCTGGGAGAGCTTGAAGAAGGAGATTAAGGAAAAGGGACTGTCCGCAGGGGACAACGCCTGTTATCGAACCAAAGTCGGCTGCTTGCGAATTTGTTGTCATGGACCGACCATGGTGGTCTATCCGGAGGGCGCCTGGTATCACGGCATGACGGCCGATCGCATTCCTCAATTCGTCCAAGAGCATCTCGTTGACGATCAACCCATTAAGGATTGGATATTCGCGAACAATCCGCTAAGCGAACAGTCGCGTTAGGGCGAGCGGGGGGCGAAAGCCCCCCGTGGATATCAACTGTGTAAATCAACACGGGGGGCTTTCGCCCCCCGCTCGCCAGTTTCAACACGGGGGGCTTTCGCCCCGCGCTCGCCAGTTTCAACACGGGGGGCTTTCGCCCCCCGCTCGCCAGGCTTACAGCCACCGCTCGCCCAATGAGCTATTTCTTCTTGCTGACCGCTGGCCAATTATCCGTGCGGAAAGGCGAAGCGGGCAGGCCGGCTTTATTCCAGAGATTGCCTTCCGGGAAGTTGGCCCAACCATAGCGAACCGCGGCGGGACGCGCGATCTTAGGGCTAGAGACAACAATCGTGTCTCCTTGAATCACGGCATCGGCATTGACGAAATTCCTGTCGTCGCCGGCAACCGTGAACCCGGTCAATTTGCCGTCTTTAGCCTCCAGGCCGGCGCCGCCATGGGTGAACGAAAGAATCGCCTTGCCATCCTCGATCTTTATACTTTCATATACGGGGCCTGCGAATTCGATCTTTTCGCCGTAAGCAATAGCTCGGGCGGCCAGAGCGAGGCGGGCTCCCGCAGGTTCTTTCTTCTTGGGATGAATATCCTTTTCATCGCCCGCATCCGTAATTACTGCCATCGCTGTGGTTGGGACTTTGAGGCTGGTCAACCGCTGGACCTCGCGCATGCGCGCCCAGGGGGTGTCGGTCGGCTCGGCATCTCTTTTCATGAAGGGAGCCAACTGCACGAACAGAAATGGGAATTCGCCTTGCTTCCAATCGTCCCGCCAGTTCTTGATCATTGCGGGAAAAAGCTTCTCATACTGCTGAACGCGGTCAAAGCTGCCGGCGTTGGATTCGCCTTGATACCAAATGACGCCGGAGATTGAGTAGGGGAGGAGCGGGGCGATCATGCCGTTGTAGAGTTTGGAGCCCTTTGGCGCCAAATCTTTAAGAGCGGGATCGCCTTCCAGAACGCCTTTGCTCGTCCATTCCTCCGCCGCGGTGCCGCCGACCGATGTGTGGATGAGGCCGACCGGCACGCCTAAAGCTTTCTGCAAATCACGGCCGAAGAAATAGGCCACGCCGGAGAAACCACCGACGGTTTTGGGCCCGCATTCGACCCAGCTGGCCTTTACATCCGTCGCTGGAGTATTGGCGCGAAGATGGGGGACCGTGAGGAGCCGAATCTTTTCATTGTGAGAGTTCTTTCGGGCTTCCTCGGCATTTTCGCAATTGCCTAGATGCCATTCCATGTTCGACTGGCCGCTGCAAATCCATACCTCCCCTATGTATACTTCCTTGATCTCAACCTTGCTGCCTTTACCGGAAATCGTCAGGGAATAAGGCCCACCCGCCTTCTGAGGGGAAATGTGGGCTGCCCACTTGCCTTCCTTGTCCACCATGCCGGTTGCTTTGGCCGGCTTTTCCCCTACCCCTAACCCAAGCTCCACCGTGATGTTATCTTCGCCGGTCGCGGTTCCCCAGACCGTGGTGGTCTTGCCTTGCTGGAGGACCATTCCGTCGGAGATTAAGGCATTTGGCTTGATTTCCGCCTGCACGGCGGAGGCGAAAAGGAAAACGAAGACACCGGCCCATACCCAGTGCATTTTCTTGAGCATTGTCGATTACTCCCAGGTGGATTTCATATGTTTAGGCAGTCAAAACAGCGTAACGCCAATCGAGGGCGCATGCAACCGGCTGACTGGCAACCAAAAAGGAATTAACGGACTGAATGAGGTTAATAGACCCCCAAAGGCGCTAAAAGCGATTCTTTCCATTTCTTTCCAAGGGGGGTCAGGCGAAATGGAGAGAACCATTTACAACGGTTAGTATGCCGATTGTCGTGTGAGTCAGCCGTGGCGGGCCAGACGCCTGGCCAGGTAGTTGGCCAAGGTTACGCCGACCGGCAGGTCGGTTGTGAATTGAACGTAGTCCATGTTCTGGTCCCGGCAGCCGCGCTCCAGTTCCTTTAGGAATCCGCCGAGTTGCTCCAGGTAACCGTCCCGTAGTGAGCGCGGATCGGTCAAGAGTTCCGGCAACTGCTCCAGGCCGCGAAAGAGCGTCGCCTCCTGGAAGGGGAACTCCAACTCGGCGCGATCGAGGACATGGCATACAACCACTTCATGCCGCTTATAGCGCAAATGCTTTAAGCCGGCCAAGATATCGCCCGGTTCGTCGAATAGATCGCTCAAGAGCATGATAATGGCCCGGCGATTTATCCGCTCGGCCAAATCGTGAAAGATCGGCGCCAGGCGGGTCTTTTCAGCACCACAACCCCGATTTAATACGTTGACGATCTCTTTGAAATGCGAGGGCTGGCTGGAAGGTTTGATGAAGCCGCGCACCTGGCTGTCGAATGTGATCAGACCGACGCTATCTTGCTGATGCAAGATTAAATACGCCAGGGAAGCCGCAGTCAAACAAGCATAATCGTATTTAGTGATGACGCCATTGGTTTCCGGTAACTGCAAGGAACCGTAGCGCATAGACTCGCTGAGATCGACCAGCAGCCAGCATGATAAGTTGGTTTCTTCTTCGTATTGCTTGAGGAAAAACTTTCCCGTGCGGCCATAGACTTTCCAGTCGACATGCTTGATGTCATCGCCTGGAACATATTCGCGGTGCTGGGCGAACTCGACCGAGAAACCGTGGTATGGACTCTTGTGCATCCCGGACAGGACCCCTTCGACCAACAGGCGGGCTTCCAGTTCCAGATCGCGAACCTTGGCGAGGGTTATGGGGTCAAGGTATTTTTTGGGTTCATTCATGGTTAATATGATTTCAGACCCGTTTAGCGGCGAGCCTCTGGCGGGCGCGTAGGGCTACGCGCCCGCCAGAGGCTCGCCGCTAAACGCGCTGGATCAGCTCGATAGGGCCACCTTTTCCTGCGGATCGCGCGGAATCAGCTCCCCCAACCGCCGCACGATCTCGTCCGGTTTAATTCCTTCCGCCTCCGCGTTGAAGTTGGTGATAATGCGATGCCGCAACACCGGGGCTGCGACTGCGCGGACATCCTCGCAAGCGACGTGGAAGCGGCCGTGCAACACCGCACGGGCCTTGGCCGCCAGGATGAGAAACTGGCTGGCCCGCGGTCCGGCGCCCCACGTCACATAGTCCTTGATGAAGTCCGGCACTTCGCCCTTATCCTTGCGCGTCAGGCGCGTGAACTTCATGGCGTAGCGAATGACATACGGAGCGACCGGCACCTTTCGGACGATGGCTTGCATGTCCAAGATGTCCGTCGCGGACAGCACGCGCTCGATTGCCGGCCGGAATTCGGCCGTGGTCATTTCAACAATGCGGTACTCTTCCTCTTCACCCGGATAATCGACGAAGATGTTGAACATGAACCGATCCTGCTGGGCTTCGGGCAGGGGGTAGGTTCCTTCCTGCTCGATCGGATTCTGCGTGGCCAGAACGAAAAATGGATCGGGCAGTTGGTGGCGCGTGCCGCCCACCGTGACTTGCCGCTCTTGCATGGCTTCCAGAAGAGCCGCTTGCGTTTTGGGCGGAGTGCGGTTGATCTCGTCGGCCAGCACAACGTTGGCAAAGAGGGGGCCATGCAGGAATTTGAACATGCGCTGCCCGCTCGCCTTGTCCTCTTGCAAGACCTCCGTGCCGGTAATGTCCGAGGGCATGAGATCGGGCGTAAACTGAATACGGCTAAAGCTCAAGCTGAGTGAGTCGGCCAGCGTGCGGATCATGAGAGTCTTGGCGAGGCCCGGCACGCCCACCAGCAGACAATGGCCGCGAGCGAAGACGGCGATGAGCAATTCTTCAAGAACCTTGTCTTGACCCACAATGGCCTTGGTGAGTTCCTTGCGAATGCGGCGGTAGCCCTCGTTCAGGCGTTCGACGGAAGCGAGGTCCTTGTCGATTCGCGGCCGACCTTCGCCCTCATCAACGTCGACAAGTTCCGCGAAGGGCGCCTCTTCACCGTTGAGCCAGTTGCCGCAGCCGCATAACCGCCGCCCGCTTTCAGGAACTTGCATGACCAGGCCGCAGTTGCCGCATTTCACCGTTGGCATAGGGAATCCCTGAAGTGTTTGACGATCTCACCCGATTCTAACAGATTAGTTGCCGGCAATGGCAAAGCGCCACAGGCCTTGAGGAGCGTTGGGATGCTTCTCGTATTCCTCGCGACGCCGCTCATGCATCATGGCAGGGGTTCTGTAGATGGCCAGTTCGCGCCGACTAGCCACGGCAAGCAGCTTGGATGATAAGGCGAGGTTGCCCATCGATTTGTTATGGAGCAAGTTGTAGACATTCCGATCGCTCGGAATGTTGCCTTCTCTTTGCGTAAGAACATAAAGTCCTTGCTTGGTCGGCCAAAACACCAGGTCGCCGGCAAGCAGCCCTCGGCCTTGTGAAGCTAGGGCCCCCGTGCCTCCATCGGGATGGCATTGCACGTCAAGGCCAGTGGCCGCTTCCACCCAGCGAATACCTTGCTTGGTGGCAAAGATGAGGCGACCCTGGCCCGTGCCCAAGAGATGAACGACTTCCACTCGGTCGCGGTCCCAGATTAAGCTGCCGGTGAACGCATCGAGGCAAAGCAGGCGGTCACAGTCGCCCGGTCCGACGAAGAGCCGCCCCGCACCATAAACGCATGGACAAAGTGCTCTTGGCGACGTCTCACCGGTTGCGGTGGCTGCTCCTCGGCTCGGATAGCGGACCGCCCAGAGCATTCGCCCCGAAAAGCCATCGAGAGAGGCGATCATTCCCGAATGCGAACAGTAATAGAGACGGCCGTCAGCCCAGGTCAGCAGGTGATGCGCGACCAGGGTTTGCGCAGCGTCAAATCCTCCAGCCTCGCCAAGGTCGCGCCGCCACAGTGCCGTACCGGTGTCCGCGTTGTAACAAACTATCGCAGCCTTGGAATGAGTGGCGGTTCCGTGGCTAACAGCGATATAGGCCCGGCCACCGCCGACTACGGGACTTCCCTCGAATGTCCAGGGTTCTTTGTCATTCGCCGCCGATGCGGAGATTTGCCAGCGCGGCTGAAGCGCGGGTTTCTTTGCCAAGTCTAGATCAAGGCAAACTAATTGACTGTTTGCCACTTCGCCGAGGCGGACGTAAGCGTGATGCCCGTCCATTGTCAGCGTGAAGTCCACATCACGGCGTGGCGACTTTTTGAGATCGTGCTTTTGTCCATTAAAGACCCACTCGTTACTTTTGCCGTTCATCGGATCATAGAGCGTAACGCCCGATGCGTCTGCAATGAGTACGAATCGGTCCACGATTGTCGGGTGATAGGGGAAAGGAAGCCCGGTGGAAGCTCGATCGGGCTCTTCCTTGGTCTTTTGCCGAGCATCGATAACCGTATGGCTCGCCAAGTCAAATACGCAGGGCGGATCACCGCATAAGCGAGCCAGCCAGTTCGGTTGGTCGGGCAGCCGTCCTGATGCACCATGTCTGGCCGGGCTCCCGCCGAAAGTGGGCCAGCTTTCCAGCTTCGGCTCGGGAGGGGGCGGTGGAGGATTCTTGAACAAGTCGTCAAGAATTCTGACCAGGTTACCTTTCTGTCCCGCCAATGTACCCTGGCAATTCCCATGATGTGCTCTGAAGGCTTTTATTTCAATTGTGAGATTTGCTTGATCACCAAGGAAAAGAAGGGCCAGCAGTTGTTTGGCTCGAATTAGGGCCTGGTTCTTTTGAGGATCGGGAAAGAGGAGGCGCAAGGCTTTGGTGCGTTCTTGTTCGGTTGGCCGGTTGTCAACTTGAGCGCTTGGCTGAGCGATCATTCGCCACCAGTGCAGCGCTTCCTCAAATCGGCCTTCCTCGAACGCCATGTCGCCAAGTTGCTCCAACGCGGCTTCGCCATAGCGACTGCTGAAGGCATCTTCGACCACGCGCCGAAGCAGGTTTTGATCGCGCGCCGCCAGTCCTTCCTCATACCACTTCTTGGCCTGGGGATCGACGCGGGTGCGATAGATCTTGAGCGCCGAAGCCGGCAGATGGGCGATTCGCTGGTGGACAAGGAACCGCGCAGGAATAAAGTGGTCGGGCGAGATCGCTACCAGGGTATCGCCCTGTTTTGCCAAGATGGCTTGGCATTCCTCTATAGCCTTTGACCAGTTTTCTTTCTTGAGAAGCTCGTCAACGGCGTCCAGTTGGCGGGCCACGGCGTCTCGGTCCGATTCACCACTCAATCGGACCAGACCGCGCCGATCCTCAGCCGCGATGAGATTCAAGCCCGCCATGCTCAGAATGAGAAACATCAACGAGAAAAACGAAAAAAATCGAGCCATGCCCTATTCCTGAAGCCGTCATGAGGAGAACTATTTATCCATACCAAGTGGCCGCGAGCGGAAAAGCAACAGAAAATGGAAGATGATCGAGGATTCCGACCACCGCAACCGCGGAGCGGCATGATCCCAGGCTATCCGGCCAGCTCATTCTTTCTTCCCGGCTTGCTGAATAAGCCAACCAACGGCAAAAACCGCGATCCCGACTCCCGATAAGACGAGAGAGGTCTTCAGATCGATCAAATCCTCACGGGCCAAGTTGCCCGCAATGGCGACCGGCAAAATAATCATACCCAGCAGTTGCAAGAAGCGACCGAATTTGTAGAGCATGGTCAGCAATTCGCCTTTATTCCAAGTAGCCCGGTTTCCAAAATGCAAGAAAAGCTCCGCCCGTTATTCTCAAAGGTGGAAAGAACCGAGTAGTCCGTTCCTTCGATTTGCCTTTTTTCATGCTAAGTGAAAGCCTCGACGACTGCCTTTTGGTCGCGCCCCATTCACGGCACGGCGATTGCAAACCAGTCATTGCTTTTCCGGTCGCTACAATCCTTTGTAGTCCGCATTATTGACGTTGGGATCGAGAAGCCTACAAAAACTTGGCTTGCCAGGGTTTTCCGCTGAATTGGCCCAACCTCGCTCGCAAGCACTTAGCCGCTCATACGAGCCTGCGATTATTGAACAAGCCCTGCCGCGACTGCGGCTCTTGGAGTGAACCACGTGATGGATGGATCGATTCCTCAGAGGACAAAGTGCTTCCTGGCCATCGGATCGGCCGTTTTGGTTGGCTCCCTTCTTCTCTCCGGCTGCAGCTACCAGCCGGAACCCTATGCGGAAAACATTAGCTACATGGAGCGTGGCGACCCTCTAGTGGTGAGCATTCCTCAAACACAACCGACCGCCCTCGATCCACCTGGCGAATTGGATGAATTGCCACTGCTCATTAAAGAAAATAAAGGCACGGTTCTGATGCCCGGCGAACTAGACGGCCAGAGCCGGTCCGAATTGAATAAGGCCTTGATCAACGTATTCGGAACACCCGCTCATCCCAAAGTCGATGGGAAGTTCGCCGAGAGCGGGGAAGATATTGGTGAGGATTCCGAGCTTAAGCTAGATACCACTGCGCTGGCCCGTGGCAGCACGCTCTACCGCCAACACTGCCTTCATTGTCATGGTCTAAACGGCGATGGCCATGGCCCAACCGCTGCCTGGGTGATTCCGCATCCGCGCGATTATCGTCAGGGCAAGTTCAAGTTTTCTTCCTCCGAACAGCCATCGGGATCTCGCAAGCCCCGCCGGGAAGACCTGCTGCGGACACTCAAGCAAGGCATCGAAGGCACGTCGATGCCGACCTTTGGGCTGCTCCCCGCCGAGGATTTGGAGTCCCTTGCCAGCTATGTCATTCACTTGAGCCTCCGCGGCCAGGTGGAATTCGACACGCTGCAAACCAAGTTGCAGAATGGCGATTTAGAGGGGGACACAGTCGAAGAGCACGTCAATAACCGCCTGGGCAAGTTCGCCGACCAGTGGCGCGAGGCGGAAACGAAAACGATTAAGCCGGTCTCGAATCCGACCTACGCGGACAAAGAATATTCCGATTCGGTACGCCGCGGTTACAAGGCCTTCGTCGAGCAAGGGGCGGCCGGTTGCGTCAGTTGCCACAAGGATTTCGGCCGCAAAAACGAGTACCGGTATGACGACTGGGGCACCATAGTCCGGCCGATCAACCTGGTAAAGGGAGAATATCGCGGCGGCCGCCGGCCGATCGATCTCTACTGGCGCATCCACAGCGGCATCAACGGGTCAGGCATGCCCAGCTTCGGTGATTTGCTTTCGGTCACCAAAACCGATGGCACCAAAGATGACAGCAAAATCTGGGACCTCGTCAATTTCATCCAGGTTCTGCCCTATCCCAAGATGCTCGAAAAATACGGGATCGATCTCAAGTAGGTAAGGGCATTCCATCCACTCAAGTGTGAGTTTCATCAGGAATTAGTTCAGCGCGGGAAAGTAGAGGTTTTCATGCAGAAGGGGTGGGCTCTGTTGTTCGGAGGCGTCTTGCTAGCCTCGGCGGTCCTGGTCGCCGTCGCTCCCCTGGTGGGATGGTGGCTGCCCAGGAACGCCTGCAGCTTCGGTTATGAGACCGACAAACTGTTCAATTGGATCATGGGGGTCACGGGATTCTTCTTCTTTTTGACGGAAGGCGTTCTTGTTTACGCCCTATTTAAATTCGAGGCCGCTCCGGGCCGCCGCGCCCAGTTCTTTCATGGCAGTCATAAACTGGAATTGCTTTGGACCGCTGTTCCCGCCGCTATCCTGCTCATCATCGCGTTCGCGCAGGTTGAAGCCTGGGCCAATATCAAATACCAGGCCCGAATGCCCATCCCCGATCAGGTCTTGGAGGTCAGCGCTCGCCAGTTCGAATGGCGCATCCGCTATCCTCTTGCCGAGCAAATGCAGGACATGATCGGCGAACGCGATCAGGCTCCTTCCGATTGGGCCGACCGAGCCAACGCCTGGAACAAGGCGCCTCAGATCGATGACGTCCGCGTTGTCAACGAAATCCACACCTGGAAGTATGCCCGTGTTCGCGTGTACCTGAAGACCCGCGACGTCATTCACAGTTTCTTTCTGCCCAATATGCGGATCAAGCAGGATGCGTTGCCCGGAAAGACAATCCCCGTTTGGTTCCACCCCGACGCCGCCAACACAACCTGGAACGACGAGAAGCAACAATGGATCCCAGATAAGGATAATGACTGGGAGTTGGCCTGCGCCGAGCTGTGCGGCTGGGGCCATTACAAGATGCGTGGCCGGCTTTTCGTCCATGAATCGAAGGCTGACTACCTGAAATGGCTCGATCAGGCTCACAAGGAACTGAATCGCAAAGAGCCGTGATTTCCAAGTTACTCGATTGCTCTCTGTTTAGCGGCGACCCTCCGTGGAGCGCGCTAGAATTTCAATACGAGGACCGTTCATGAGTTTCAGCACGCCATCCACCCGGGCCCACGAGCACCATGGGCCGGGGTTTATCGGCAAATACATATTCTCCCAAGATCACAAGATCATCGGCATTCAGTTTCTGTTTTCGTCCTTGATCTTCTTGTTCATCGGCGGCTCGCTGGCGCTCTTGGTGCGCACGCAACTGGGCTGGCCGCACTCGGAAATCCCGATCCTGGGCAAGTTGCTTTGGCCCAACCAGGCCGGCCATCGCATGCCGCCGGAAGCCTATAACATGTTTTTCAGCATGCACGCCTCGGTGATGATTTTCTTCGTCATCATCCCCACGCTGGCCGGCGCGTTCGGCAATTTCCTGATCCCGCTCATGATCGGCGCCAAGGATATGGCGTTTCCGAAGCTGAACATGATGTCGTACTGGTTCATGTGGCCGGCTTTCCTGGTCATCCTGTCGAGCTTCTTTGTGCAAGGCGGCGGTTCGGCGTCGGGGTGGACGTCCTATCCCACGCTGGCCAGCGTCACCATGCCTCCAGGCACCGACTTCGAGGATGCGGCCAAGAAAGACAACGGCCTGGTGGAGAGGATCAAGGCCGCGATTTTGAAAGACTCTCCGGCCCAACCGGCCGGCCGCAGCCAGGTCATGTGGCTGATCGCCCTGATCTTCGTCGGCGTTTCGTCGATGATGGGTTCGGTGAACTATATTACGACGATCATAAACATGAGAGCCGCCGGCATGACGTTGTTCCGCATGCCGATGACCGTCTGGGCCATGTTCATCACGGCGATTCTGCAGGCGATGGCGTTGCCGGTTTTAACCGTCGCCTTATTCCTCCAATTGCTCGATAAAACGTTTCATACGGTATTCTTCCTGCCGCCCGAGGGGTTGGCCTTCGGCAGCCTGTACACCTCAGCGGGCGGCGGCCAACCGCTCTTGTGGCAGCACCTGTTCTGGTTCTATTCCCATCCGGCTGTGTACATCATGATCCTGCCGGCGATGGGTATGGTTTCGGACATCATCGCCACCTTCAGCCGCAAGCCGCTGTTCGGCTATCGGCCCATGGTCTATTCAATTGCCGGCATCGCAGGGCTGGGCTTCATCGTATGGGGCCATCACATGTTCCAGAGCGGCATGGATCCGCGCCTGGGCACCGGTTTCATGATCGCGACCATCATGATCGCCCTGCCGTCGGCCGTGAAGGTCTTCAACTGGCTCGGCACGGTCTGGGGCGCCAACATCCAATTCACGACGCCGATGCTAAACGCCTTGGCCTTCGTTTCGATGTTCGTGATCGGCGGTTTGAGCGGCATATTCATGGCTGCGACCCCGGTCGATATTGCGATCCACGACACTTATTTCATTGTGGCCCATCTCCACTACGTCCTTTTCATGAGCAGTCTGTTCGGCATCTTTGGAGCCATCTACTACTGGTTTCCCAAAATGTTCGGACGCATGATGAACGAGCCCTGGGGCAAAGTGCATTTCGCACTGACTTTCATACTTTCCAACTGCACGTTCTTTCCAATGCACATCATCGGCATCGGCCTGCATCCCCGCCGTTACTTCGACCCGACTCAGTACGATTTCCTGCAAAACCTGTTGCCGCTAAATACCTTTATGAGCGTAAGTGCTATTCTTCTAGGCCTGACTCAGCTCATCTTCCTGGCGAACTTCCTGATAAGCCTGTTTAGGGGTCCTCGTGCTGGACTGAATCCCTGGCATGCGAACTCTCTGGAATGGTCGGCTCCCTCGCCGCCCCCGCACGGCAACTTCCTGGAGCCCCCGATCGTGGAGCGCGGACCTTACGAATACAGCTCACCGGAGGTGGAAGAAGATTACTACCCGCAGTGGCGCAATGGCCAGGTAGCGCCCACGGGCAGACCTGCTCCGGTAATTCACTAACCCGCGATGAGAAGGCATGGCCCTCGCGACTCCGATGCTTGGCATAGCCCGCGTGCAAACGACCGTGGTCCCCCGCTGGTTGCATTGGTGCGCGGTTTTCACTGTGGCGTCTGCGTTTCCCCTTCTTTTTCTGGGAGCGGAGGTCACCACTCACCAGGTTGGAATGGTTGACCAGGTAGGGATGCGAACGCCGTGGCATCTCTTTGAGGTCGCCGGGGAGAAGATTGAAGAGGGGAATTGGGGGTTTTTGATTGAGCATTCGCATCGGACTTTTGGCTGGCTGGTGGGCGCGGGTGCGATTGTAGTGGCCGTGGGGCTTTTCTTATCCCAAAAAAAGGCCCGGTTTCGCTGGCTAGGCGTCGCCGCTCTCTTTGCGGTGACACTTCAAGGATTGGTTGGCAAATATCGCGTGGACGCTTTCAGACTTGTCGGACCGGGATTCGCCAATGAGTTGGCGCTCATTCACGGATGTTTCGCTCAGCTCGTATTTGCTCTGTTGGTTAGCGTGGCTTTTTTGACAAGCCCAACCTGGCTTGATGCAGACCGAGCGGCCCATTTTTCAGGGAATGGGGCGGCCGACCTGCCAAGGGTGACTTCATTAACCGTTGTTCTAATCTATGGCCAGGTCGTGCTTGGGGCGATTGTGCGGCATACGGGCTTTCTCTGGGGCCCCCGAATTCACCTGCTACTGGCCTTTGTTCTTGTTGCCGTCGTTGCCTATTCGTGGATGACCTATCGCCGCACCGGACTCCAAGAAAGCATCTTGGCTTGGCCCTTTGCGATTCTGGTTCTTTTAATGGGTTTGCAGCTCCTGCTTGGAGTCGAAGCGTGGATGAGCAAGTTTGCAACGGCCCAATGGACTCAACTCAAGCCTTTGATTGCCAACAAGACTTTCATGGATCTGCCTCGCTCCTTGCATTCACTCACGGGGGCGTTGCTCTTCGCCACGTCGGTGGTGGTGGCCTTGGGAGCTTGGCAGATTGCCGCTCCGGCAACAGCGAATACGTTGTCCCCTCATTCGAAACAGGAGGGGGCGGCATGAAAAGCGCAACAGCTATTTGTAGCCAAGTGCCGGTCCTGGCTCGCAGTCGGGTCTTCGATTTTGTGGAGATGACCAAACCGAGGATGTCGGTTCTTATTCTCTTCACGGTGGGCATTGGCGCCTTGCTGGCCGAGGGCCGTGTGCCCGCGACGCTCATTTTGGTGCATACGCTATTGGGTACGGCCATGGTTGCGGCCGGGGCCAGCGCCCTTAATCAATTCCTCGAGCGCCATTTGGATGCCAAGATGCAGCGCACGGAAAATCGGCCGTTGCCCTCCGGTCGCGTTCAGCCGATCGAAGCGCTGATCCTGGGAGTAGTCCTGGGCATTGCGGGCATTGCCTATTTAGCCATTCAACTCCGGCAACCCTGGGCCGCGCTTGTGGCCGCATTTACGTTTGCCTGTTACGTCTTCGTGTACACGCCGCTGAAACAGCGCACGCCGCTCAATACGCTGATCGGCGCCGTTCCGGGAGCATTGCCTCCGTTGATCGGCTGGGCCGCCATTCGTGGCCCGTGGAGCTTTGAGGCGCTGAGCCTGTTTCTTATTATCTTTTTTTGGCAGCTTCCGCATTTTTACGCGATCGCTTGGATCTACCGCGCCGACTATGCCGCGGCGGGTTACCGCATGATTTCGACTGTTGATGACGCGAAACGCAAGACTGCCCGAGGAATGGTTGGATATTGCGCGATCCTTGTTCTTGTGAGCCTAGCTCCCTGGTTTGCGGGCATAGCTGGAATGATTTATGCCGTAGGAGCTGTGATTCTGGGACTGGGGTTCCTGGCCAGCACCGCCGCCTTTGCCGTGCGGATATCCGAGATTCAGGCGCGGCGTGTTCTAAGAGCTTCGCTGGTTTACTTGCCGGCAGTCTTCGGGCTCCTGGTCCTGGACGGCTGGTTGAAGGGTTGGTAGTGGCCCGGTATCACGTTCGTATTCCAGCCTTCAGAGAAAGGCCGGGTTTGCGTTCATCAAGGAGGCGGGTGTTATTATCGCTCCGAGGCATCGCTTGGAGCTTTCGCCATGAAAGGGCCTAAAAGTTGTCTATCGCCCTGAAAGGGCCTAACAACTTAGCCCAGGGCAAGCGCCAGCGCCGCCCTGGGTTGCCAGACGCCTAAATGTGCTTCGCCCTGAAAGGGCAAAACAAACAAGGGACCTATCCAGGCCCTAAGGAAACATGTGGAGGTGACATTGTTATGCCCTTTCAGGGCGAGCGCTTGGTGGGACGGCCCAACCCAGGGCGGCGCTAGCGCTTGCCCTGGGCTAAGCTGTTAAGCTCTTTCAGAGCGAAAGCACAGGGCGGCAGTAGTGCTGGCCCTGGGATAAGTTGTTAAGCCCTTTCAGAGCGAAAGCATAGGGCACTGCTTCTTTTGGTAACAATAAACATACCTCCTTGGTGAAATGCAAAGTTGTACTTTCTCTTCAAAGGGTTGCTTTCGAACCGCCTGATGACTCGACTACGAACCACCTGAAACGATTTAGTGAGATTGAATATGGCGCATGCAGTTATTGAAGAAAACCCGGTTCCGATGGGATTGCCCCTGCCCAACGGCAAGCTGGCGATGTGGCTATTCCTGGTCACCGAGATCATGTTCTTCACCGGACTGATCGGGACTTACATCATCCTGCGCCACGGCACGCCTACCGAGGCCTATCCCTGGCCTAAACCGCATGACGTGCATCTCGTGGAGTGGATGGGGGCCGTCAATACCTTCGTGCTGATTTGCAGCAGCTTGACCGTCGTATTGGCCCACTATGTCCTCGGCCAAGGCAAAACCGGACAGGCGGTTGGCTACATTGCGATTACGCTCGCCCTGGGCATTGTGTTTCTTGTGATCAAGGCGGTGGAATACAACTCCAAGTTTCAGCACGATATCTTGCCTGGCCACGTCGGTGAACGACTGGACGTCGAAGAACTCGGACAGCGCTACTCGGAAAAGATCCGCACCCAGCTGATTCATATCACCAAAGAATCCGATTCCGGTCTCTCGACCGAGACGATGGAATCCTGCAATGGGCTCCTCCTGGCCATGGCCGACATCGAGAACAAGGAAACGAAGGCCAGCACAACCGGCCTTCGTCCTGTTGAAGTCGGCAAAAAGGTCAACGAAATATTGAAAGAATCAGAGGAGAAAGGCGAATCGGTCCACCTGACGCCGTACATTCCGTTCGGCAATCTTTGGGCCTCCTGTTATTTCGTTATGACCGGTTTCCACGCCCTGCACGTTTTGGGCGGCCTGGTAATCTTCGCCCTCATCCTTATCCTGGCGGCGCTCGGCAAGCTTGGCGTGCAGCATGAACTGTTTCTGGAACTCACGGGGTTATACTGGCACTTTGTTGATATCGTCTGGATCTTCTTGTTTCCGCTCCTTTACCTGGTGTGATCTAAAAGAAGTGATCTGATCTCGCTTTGGGGAAATGATATGACGGATGCAACGCATCACGAGGCCGCCCATCACGGCCCGAATATCCAGGCCTATTTAGTTATCGGCGTGGCCCTGTCGGCTTTTACGGTCGTCTCATTCGTGGTGAACAAATTCGTGCGCGACGACATGCTGACAGCCCAACTAGGATTCCTGATCATTCTCGCCGTGGCCATGGTCAAGGCGTTTCTAGTTGGCATGTACTTCATGCACTTGAAGTTTGATTGGCCAAAGCTGTACTTCATGATTATCCCGGCCTTCATTCTCGGCGCCATGATGGGTCTGGCTCTCTTGCCGGATATGGTTCTTGCTTGGCCGCACTAAAGGTATTCCAAAAGTGACCATGATTAGAGCTTGCGATTTTTCGGCGAGCGGGGGGCGTAAGCCCCCTGATAACGGGATCCTGTCATCAGGGGGCTTACGCCCCCCGCTCGCCCTTTTATTAATGTCTTTCGGCTTGTTGTTGTCCATTGGGCCCGGTGGTTGCAACTTTTCCCGGACCGACCCGGCTGGCGAAACCCAAGAAGATTTGGATCTTGGCCCGCTTCCGGACTTCAAGCTGACGGCCAGTGACGATCATCCCGTTTCCAAAGAAGATCTCCAGGGCAAGTTATGGGTCGCTTCATTCATTTTCACTCGCTGTAACGGAGAATGCCCGCAGGTAAGCGCTACCATGGCCCGGTTGCAGAAAAAAGTGGCCGACCAAGGGGATGTGAAACTTGTCAGCATCTCCGTCGATCCGGATCATGACACGCCTGAAGTCCTTCGGTCTTATGCCGAGAACTTCCGAGCGAATCCCGACCAATGGCTCTTTCTCACCGGCGACAAAGAAAAGGTCTACCGGCTGATCATCGACGGGTTTCACCTGGGGGTGGATCAAGCCAGCGGGCCAGATCGAAAACCCGGCCGCGAAGTCACGCATAGCAGCCGGCTGATGGTTGTCGATCGCCGCGGACATGTTCGGGGCATGTTTGAAGGTGAAGTGGTGGACTTGCAAGGAAATCCCGTTGACGACCTGCCCCGGCTCTTGAAACGTCTGGAACAATTGCGCGGGGAGCAGCCATGATCGCGGCCGACGATCTGCCGGGCGTCAATGCCATCCTCAACTCGGCATGCGTGGTGTTGCTCGTCCTGGGTTATAAGGCGATTCGTTCGGGTAGGATACGGCTTCACAAGACCTGCATGCTGTCCGCTCTGGCGGTTTCGGCGGTTTTTCTGGGATCGTACCTTTACTTCCACTTGGTTCATCGCCACGGCCAAGCGACCCGGTTTAAGGAGCAGGCTCCCAGCGCTTCGGATTGGGTGGCATATGTGTATTATGGAATACTTCTTAGCCACACAGTCCTGGCGATCGTGACAGCCCCACTAGCCCTTTACACCGCCTATCTGGGACTGAAAGATCGGCTGGCTCGACATAAGCGGATCGCGCGGTGGACGCTGCCGGTCTGGCTCTACGTGTCAATCACGGGCGTCGTCGTTTATTGGATGCTATATCGGCTTTGTTAGAAAATCTGATGATGAGGGTCAGGATCGGGTGGTTGGCTCCAGCCGGACCCTGTGGACCAGCTTTCGACCCTGTGGATCAGGTGATGACCCTCTGGATCAAGAAAACGGGTCTCCAGGGCGGGTTGGGCGGTAAGCGCAGTCGGTGTCTTTGGATGTCAGAAGGCTTCATGCTTTTACAGCTGGACCCTCTGGATCACCACTTTGACCCTGAGGGTCAGGTAACGACCCTCTGGGTCCGCACCAATTGATCCACAGGGTCAGAGGGTTCCCGGCCTGCCTGACATGTGGCCTTGCATGCTGGTGCAAAAAGCTAAAAGGGCACTAGAATAAAGTAAACGGAGGTGGGGGAACGATGTTCCGTCGGTTTATTTATTTCGGGCTGCTCGCCTTGGCGACGTTCGTCTCGTGGCCAACCCCATTACGTGCTTGCCCGTCCTGATCAGAGTCGGTCACGGCGTCCTCCGGTTCGGAGGACTATAATCCCGACGAGAGCTTTTGGTATGACTTCAGCGGCCTGCTAATGCTGGGGACGCCCTATGTGCTCCTCGGCACGGTCGGCTTCATGATTTACCGAGCCAAGAAAGGCTCTGCCCATCAAGGCAACTCCACATCCTTGAACGAGAACGGCACGGACGATTCGGAAATGACGCCCGGCGTGACGTAGATCAGTTTCCAGTCCGCCGGTTTGCCGCGTTTGACCGTACTTCCCTTTTCGTCCTTGAAATGATAGGTGAGGACGGCGCGATTACTGGAGGAACTCTCCAGAGCGTAGCCGCCGTTGTTCCGCAGGCGCTGATCGCCGCTCGGCCTTTTGAAGTAAATCTTATTATTGACCAACCAGGATTGAAAGCTCTCAAACTTCGGCCCGCCCGGTGGGTATTCCAGGGTCATTTCAACGGTCCATACATCGGCGTCTAGCTGGAGTTTGCTCACCTTCGCCGTGACGCCGTCCTGCGTTAGCTCGCGCTTGCCGGCATCTTTTTGCAATACATCCAGGGTGTCAAATGTGAATACCAGCAACTTATCCGCGCCGATCACGGACAACTCACCCTGTAGCAAACCCAAGCGCACGGACGGCCTTGGAATGGCGGGCAAGCGCAAGTCGAAGGTCATGGCAAGCCTGCCCTCAACGGGTGCCTGGCCCCCTCCCTCCTCTTTGATGGGCAACTCACGGTTCTGATCGTCCCTGAGCGCTAACGATTTGGGTCTGGTCTCTAGTAGGAAAGGCCGATAATGGGGCTCCCAGGCGAGTTCGAGTGTCGCCACCTGATAGCTATTGGCCGTCTCCAGATCCCGGCTAGCGAGCAAGCGTTTTAACGCGATCCGAAAGACACCGCTATAGGAAACTGGAAAACTGACATGCGGGCCATCGACAAGGGCTGGCACTCCGTCACGCTCATAAAGTGAAATGCGCGCATCGGCTTGTTTAGCGATGGTGTCAAGCGCTTGCCAAAAGGTGGCGTCTTTCAAGTCAAGGTTGATTGTCCTCCCTTCCTTTTTGCGGCGACGATCTTCGACGGCAATTTTGGTTTGTTTCGAGATCTTTTTCAGAGCATCGGCCACCGGCAACATATTACTCTGTATCGTTACCGTATGATGGACAGGTGCTTTGGTTGGCTCCGCTCTTAGCAGAAATGGAGTCGATAGAAGCCAAATCCCCGACAATAGGCGCGCTTGTAACATCGCATTTACCCGTGGCGAGTTGAGTTTCGTAGCTGACAGAATTGTAAGGGCAGATGCCAGAAGCCGCAAAGAGATGAAAAGCGAACGGCCCGTTGGCGTTAGCCAACGGGCCGTTCAATAATCCCCGGCGATGACCTACTCTCGCGCTGGAAGCACTACCATGGGCCTCGGATGCTTAACGGCCGTGTTCGGAATGGGAACGGGTGGGGCCATCCGGGTATGCTCACCGGGAAAGTCCATGTGGCC
>Ga0185299_10000339_pt1 | contig 137798 bp, 131 predicted proteins | sample PaiPotPPA55metaG_FD_128002 | JGI IMG/M metagenome (GOLD analysis project Ga0185299, IMG submission 128002) | Iron sulfur acid spring bacterial and archeal communities from Banff, Canada, to study Microbial Dark Matter (Phase II) - Paint Pots PPA... ...
CGACTGTCCCGACGATTCCAAGACCCCCGCCTGTTCCCCACCTGGAATAGCCGTAATAGCCGCCGCCTCCGCCAAACAACAGCAGCAGAACAATAATTAGCAGTAGCATCGAAAGTCTCCTTGCAGAACGTGAAATACCCTTACCACTTCCAATTCCATGCTACGCGCAGGAGGTCCGGTTATCTGTGCTCTTTAGAACAGTTCGCATTGTGGCTAACAGAGCCGATGTTCGGAGGTGGGTTATCGAAGCGGATTTTGGTCATTCTTGACAATGCTAGTTCTATGTGTAGAAAACTAGCAATCATCACATCGGAGACGGATACCCGTGGACAACGAAAGGTGCGTCCGGTCCGAATCGTTTTGAACCGGACTGTCTCAGCGACTTCCGTCCGCCGTTAGCACCATTCTATTCTTTGACGACGTACCATTTATCGTTGAATTCAGCCACGTCGGTCGCGTCTGATGTGGCCTTTTTCCAGGCGTCAGCTTCCCCTTGAGAGCCAAACGGAGTCGCTTGTTCAGGGCTCGAAGACCAGAAAGTTTTTCCATAGGGCTCGGATGGCGGTTTAGGTTTGCCGAAATCAACGCTCAGATATTCCATTGGCGACCCTCGTCTTATCCTGGCGACTGACCGCTGATTTCGACAATGCTATTGCACGCCAGGTGGCGGCGGAAGCTTGTACACATCGCTAGGAATTGGATCAGTCGCAACGAATGCCTGAGCCAGGATTTTCCACTGACCAGATCGCTTTTGCCATGTATCTACGGCCACAAATTTCGCGTTCGGAACATCATAACGGGCATCTTTATGGCCAGTGGCGTTGTATGTACCTGAATATGTCACGATAGCGGTATCGCCTGAAATTCTTACCTTGATATCGTGAATTTCGATGCTGGTCTTAATGTCAGGGTCAGCCTTTCTAACCCCCAAACTCATTTTCTCCACGTCTCCCGGCGTCTGGTCGCTGACGTGACCCAACGGGTCCACCGTCACCATGTGTTCCGAGTTAACCTTCTTTTCGAACGCAATATCTGCGTCGCTCGTACCGGAATGCGTGGCCCCCTCAACCTCCAGCTTCTTGAGAGTTTCCTCGTCAGATGTCGACTGGGACGAAGTTCTGGTCGGACCAAACACCAACACCAGCGACGATAGAAATAACACAGAGAATAGTCGGTTCATTGCAGGCCCCTCCTTTGCGCTGGAGCCTAGCATAGAGTTGCGCTCGGCGCGAACCGTTCATTTGCCGAGAATTTGTCGAAGACAGTCCATTCGAAGGCGACTTCGTTATGTCATCAGTTATCTCAGTCTGCGACGATTCCGGACTGGTCGAAGCCGCGAGCCTGACAACTTCGTTTCGCCATTTTCATTTGGAGTATAATCCGCAGTCGCAGAAATGGAGGAGATGAAACAATGCTGATGATCGGCGAACGTCTGCGAACAATCCGCGAATCAAAGAATTTATCTCAGGGCGACATCGAACAACGCACGGGTATGCTGCGCTGCTGTACTTCGCGCGTCGAGAACGGTCATACGGTTCCGAGCATAGAGACGCTTGCGAAGTACGCACAGGCGCTCGACATACCGCTCTATCAAATTTTCTACGACGGCGAAGCCGAGCCAAAGAAGATCAAAGGGCTACATCTCGATGGGGCAAAACTGTCCAACAGTGAACGGCGCGAGATCGAGAGTCTCGGCAGGAAGTTCGCGAAGCTGAGGGAGCGCGATAAAGGGCTTGTGCGGCTCATGATCGCGAAACTCGCGCAGGCCGCGTCGTAACACGTGAACGTGACCCGGCCAAATGCGTCCGAATTCGCGTAACAGCAAACAGCTATCGTTGTTTCGGCTGTATAGATTTGGGCAGTGTCGAGAGTGCAGAGACATCTTTGTCGTACGTCCTGGCCCATCCGTTGCCGACCCTCGGGATCGTTACAACGGTGATGGGGAAGCCAACGAAACGTGGATTAGCTTCTGCCTCAATTCCGAGGAGAGCCCTAACCACATTGGAGGCCTGCTTTAGGGTCAGACCCTTGCCAACACCGAGGCGACTTTCGACCGGGACTCTAGCCGAATATTCTTTCTGCTCTTTCGTACCTTCAACGAAAACACGTGAGATGCCAACTGTTTGACCAGAAAGCGCCATATACGAGTCGGGTTTAGATCCCGCTGGCGCTTCAAGGAGTACCTGGACAGGACCGTTGACAGTGTGAGTCTCCCAATTTGGCTCAAGTGTGAGTGAGTACCCAACCGGAATTCCCTTCTCGTAACCAACAATTATGTACCGAACGATAGGGGCATCAATATTTCCGGCCACCGCCTGCTCTTTTGTGACCTTATGACTTTCAATAGCAGCAATTTCGAAAGCGAAAGTCGTTCTCATCTGATTCTTTATGAATTCGGTCAATCCGCTTACCGACATTTTGGCGTCCGTGTGCTCGTCAATCTGCTTAATCCAAGTTTGGAAGTCATAGAGCGTAACCGTGAGATCGGGAGATTTTGCGAACTCAATATCAAGGTTAGCCACCGCTAAACGCTTTTTCAAAAGACGTATCTTGAGCGTCGTTGCGCCGGGAACTTGTACGCCGTTAGTCCCTAAAGGAGGACCTGCGGGCGGAAGAAGTAGTCCATCTGCTCCAATGACGATGCCGGTGGGCGTTACAACATAGACGACTGTGGTCGCGGCAGTGGAATCGGCAAAACAGAGACTGAGAAGAAGTATGACTGTGCGAAAGTTCTTAAGCATTAGCAGTAGACGGGATTATACCTTCGGAACGCCGGCAATCTCGAAAGCCTTCCGCAAAATAACCGGCAACACATCGTCAGATAGATGCCGAAGATACTGATCGTTCGTATTGATGCGCTTGTGGCAAGCCCGGCATCCGGGTATGACAACGCCGATTCCTCCGGCCGCCACCGATGGTGGGTCGTCCACGAACGTATCCCACGTATGACGCATCAATTCGGTCTTCGCCGATTGGAAAAGCCGAGTTGTTGTCTCCCTGTCCATGTTCGGTAAGGTATCATCCATCAATGGCTGCGCAAATTTGCCTCCAGTGCTATCCTCTCTTCATTAATGACAAGACGACGCATGCTCACTCTGGTAGTTGTTGTCGCACACTGGATCGTCGCAGTCTCTCACCTGTTCCTTGCAGCAAAGGTTCTGCCAGCCCCAAACAACAATGTTAGTTGGCTGGCCATAACTTTGATAACGTTCGGGCATTTGGCCGTATCCGTTGCGCTATGGAAGCTCAGCGATAAACTCACTGGGCTGGTGTCGTTGATTTTCTTTTTGGCTGCTTTAGGTGCCGATCTTTATGAGCACTTCCTGCATGCATCGGGCAATAATGTTTTCATGGTGACACCCGGTGATTGGACAGCTCGGTTCGACGCCAGTGTCTTCGTCCTTCTAGCGCTTGAGATCGTGGGGTGCTTTCTTGGAATTCCGTTGCTCGGCGGCGGGGCAAGGAACAACAGTCAACCCCAGTTCGCCAATCGCGGCGTCTTGTCATAGGGGTCCTTCAGCTTCTTCATCAATGGCTGCACAAATTCGCCTCGGAACATCGTCTTTCACAGCCGATGGCTGGAATGGATCATTTTATCCCAAGGGTATGAAGTCGGCCGATTACCTCCGCTATTATTCGAGTCGCTTCGATACCGTGGAAGTGGACTCGACCTTCTACCGCTGTCCGACGATTGAAGCCGCCAATAATTGGGCGCTTCAGACACCGCCCGGTTTTATCTTTTCGCTGAAGATCCCCCGCACGATCACACACGAGAAAGTCCTCGTCGAGTGTGACAGAGAATTCGAGGAATTTGTTGGCACGGTCCGGGTGCTCGGCGAGAAATTGGGGCCGATGGTTTTCCAATTTCCGTTTTTCAATGACTCCGTGTTCTCAAGCCCGGTGCAGTTCGCGTCGCGGCTGAAGGCATTCCTGAAAAAGTTGCCCCGCATTGGCGGGTATCGCTTTGCCGTGGAAATTCGGAACAAGTACTGGCTGAAGCCCCGGCTCCTCGATTTGCTGCGGGAAAACAATGTGGCGTTGGTACTTCAGGATCAATCATGGATGCCCCGCGCGTATGAGCTATTTGAACAGTTTGACCCCCTCACTGCTGATTTTGCTTACATCCGTTGGCTCGGTGATCGAAAAGAAATTGAAAAGCTGACGCGGGTGTGGAATTCCACGATCGTCGATCGCACTGCCGACCTGCGATCCTGGGTGACCGTGTTGCGAGAAGATTCAGAAGAGGGGAATAACGCAGTATGTCTACGCCAACAATCACTACTCAGGGTTCGCGCCAGCCACCGTGGAACTGTCTCGTTCATTGTGCAAAGCAAAGGGTGTCGAAACGCCTCTCCACGTTCAGACTCCAGTGATCGTGGAAAGAACCCTGTTCGATGTTTCGCCTATTAAAGAGGCGGACGACGCGTGAACGCGCAAACTTTTGCTTTTCTTCCTGAACCACACCGTTATACTTCAACCTCCCAGTAGCTACTATAAAGGCTCGGAGGCACCATGGCAGCTGCATGGAAGGGCTATCTCACATTCGGACTCGTGACAATCCCAATTTATCTGACACCCGCCGCGCGGTCGGAGCGAATCAGCTTCAACCAGCTTCATTCGGTCTGTAATTCCCGCATCAAGCAGCCGACCTACTGTCCTACTTGCGAAAAGTTTGTAGATCGCTCCGAGATCATTAAAGGTTACGAACACGAAAAGGATCAATACCTGTTGTTTTCGAAGGAAGAATTGGAAGAGATCGAACCTGAGTCCGCGCAGACCATGGAAATCCTAAGCTTCGTGAAGGCGGACGAGATCGATCCCGTGTATTTCGAAAGTTCTTATTACGCGTTTCCAGAAGAGGCAGGAGCGCGGGGATATAATCTGCTGCTCGACGCCATGCGAAAAACTGGTTATTCCGGCATTGCGAAAATCACTATGCACGGCCGCGAACACATCGTCATCATTCGAGCGCGGGACAAGGGATTCACGCTTCACACTATGTTTTACCAAAATGAGGTTCGCGCCGAAGATGAGATTGAAAAGCCGACCAAAGCGGAAGTGAAGGAAGCCGAATTCAAACTCGCTATACAGCTAATAGAGACCCTGGCCGCTCCATTTGAACCTGAGCAATTCTCGGATACGTATAGGGAACAGGTTGAAAGGCTCATCGAAGCCAAAGCCCACGGCAAGAAGTTGACGGTCATGCCGCGCCGGAAGCCAGAAGCTGAGCCCGATTTGATGAAGGCATTGCAAATCAGCCTGGCCACTGGCTCCAAACAAAAACTGTTCAAGGTTGCCACCGCAAGTCAGAAACCGAGCAAGGGGCGTAAAGCCGGATAGATGTGCCAAGCTAAGACCGTATGGACGACGACCGCCAAGGCGATAATCTCGCAAAAAGGATCGAGCAATGGCGCAGATTGTGACGCGGCAAGTGGATGGAATCACGATCGTAGACGTCCCAAAATATATCATGTTGGCATCGAGCCACGGCCCAGTGTACACGGAACTGCGAGAAATCGTGGCGGACCTGGTCGCGAATGGACACAAGAAGATCGTTTTTGACCTGAGCCAATCCGAGGCCATTTGTCCCGGTGGCATTGGAGAGTTGATCCGGGGCTTTAAGTCGGTTAGGGAATGTGGCGGCCAGTCGAAGCTGGCAAACGTTCAACCCAGAGTGTTAGCGGTACTAAAGCTCACGCACTTAGAAACGGTCTTTGACATTCAGAAGGATGAGGCCAGCGCGATTCAATCGTTCGGTGCAGCCTGATGAGGCACAGTAAGAATTGAAACGCCATTGAGCGCGCAGTTGCCGGCAGTGATCGAAGGCACGCTCCTCGACATTTCACCGAACTAAGGAGTTTCCGGACACCTGATAAAACCGTATCGCCGCCCATATGGGACATAGCACCTTGCCTTGGTGCCGAATTTGGAAAAACGGTGCTCTTAGTCAGTTGCTCATGTTAAATGCAACATGAGCTTAGGGTTAAGACCTTGGCCATGGGTCGCGTAAGGTACGCGTGACCTCTCGCACATTTTCACTGCCCGAAACTCTGTAAGCACTGTAGAATTAGCATATTGGACCGAATTGCGGGATCGATTCTAAAGGACTTAGGTACCCTCGCCGGGGTATCCCTTGATGCTCCGAAATCCTCGTATCTATTAGAACCTCAAGGACTTTATCCCATTCTAAGTGATTTTGGTGAAAAGAAACGGGTTATTGGATTCCACCTCAAAAATGGGTCCTCCACTCCCATAATTGGCCACCTTTCATAATTGGCCACCTTTAATGACCAGTTCTTGCTGGGATCTCGGTACGCATGAATCGAGGTCGGTGGGGTTGAGGACCCCTTTTGGAAGGTGGCGAATTAAGTGCCATGCCATTTGGACCGCTATCCGCGCTTTCCTCCAGACTTCCGCTTCGTTTTCTTTCGACCACGCCGCCAAGCATCGCCGTGCTCAGCCCACCATTTGCGCTTCCACGCCTTTTGAAATACCTCAGCACATTTGTCGCTGCAATAGCGCTGAGTGGCTTTCCTTGCTACGAAGTAAGGAGCTGGACAATCCGGGTTCGCGCACACCCTCGCGAGGCCAGAGCTGCGAAACAAAGTATAGATCGCCCATTGAAATGGCGTCTTTGGCGCGTAAACAACCTCGCCTCGTCGCCAGTCCAACAGGATTTGGGCGCCATGCTCCCACAAAACGTCAGCATATTTCTCTCGCAGCTCTTCCGGCGGCTCGGTAGGAAGCAGAAACCTTCTCAACACCATAGTGTCGCCTCTCCATAACTCTTGGAGGTAGCCCCGCCGTTCATAGAGCAACCAGAATTTACTTGGGAGCCCCGTTTCCTCGATTTCTATGGGGTGGAGCTCAGGGACGTCGTCAGACACATACGCGAGCTCGGGCCAACGTTTGCAAAACCGCTCGAAAGCCTCAGCGTCATCTCGCAGGTTGGCTAGTTCCCGCAAGGCCTTTAGAAGCTCCGGTTCTGCTAGAGTTCGCGCCGTCGTCGAATTGCTAGAGTTCCCGTCCATCTTGACGCTCCTGCATGCTCGATGCGATACTGCATCTGCTAGAGCGATGCAGGATCAGAGTATATTGATACGCTCTAGCAAAGTCAAGACCGAACCTGAGGGCAAGGAGCAAAACAAATGAACGAACAATGTACGGACGTAGCGGTCAGAAGGGCGCCCCCGGCGAAGCCAGCCAACGGTCGACAGCCATCTGTATCGTTGTCGGTGAGCAAAGACGACCCAACAATTCTGACGGCCCTCATCGATCGGACCGCGTCGCAAAAAAGGATTCTCGATGACCTCAGGCGGGCGCTTGCGCTTCCCGATCTTGCGGTGCCTTATCGCGAGCTCAAACCAGGCATCGTCAAAGCCATCCTTATCAAGCTAACGGAAAACATCACTTTTGAGGAAGCATCCATTTGTGTCTTTGGCACTCCCGACCGCTCCAGAATGATCCGCTACTGGCGGAACAGATGGGGACTCCAATGAGAGTTCTAGCCCTGACACCCGAGAGTAATGTCAGCACGGAAATAGGTGACGGCTATCAGCTCTGTGCCCGATGTGGGGAGGCCTTGGTTACAGGTGAGAACGCCCTAGCAGCGCCCCGTCTCTATTCTTGGCTCGTATATACGCATCACATCGGCCCCGGTTGTCCTCCCAAATCTGTCAGAGGCTGGAAGGCGGTCCGATTCGCTGACACCGTACGGGAACAATCAAATAAGGAGGTGTACAGAGAGGGAGAGCCTTACAACATCGGTGGAGCTCGCCGGGTGTGCGTATGCTTGCTGGATGATAAACACATCGATGCCGAACTCGCGCTCGTCGACTATCAACCTAGCGACGAGGTGGTAACGAACGGGTCTGACCTCCGCAAATTGCTTTCTCGCTTTCAAGCAAGTGAAGCTGGTGGCGGCGGCAAGCGACTGACCGTGCCAGAAGACCAAGATAATGGCGGCAAGAATACATGGCGGTTCCTTGTCCGTAACTCCATCGAGAAACACCTCATTGCAGCAATTGATGGAAATAGTCTGACTAGGAGCCTCGATATCTTGGTTGAATGTTTGGGGGCTCAGCGGAGGAAGAGCTACGCAACCTCACGTACTGCACCGCCAGTTGATCCGACCCCTCACGCTTTTATCGACGCGACCGCAGTAGCCGAACTCAGCGTACGACGACCCAGAGGCCGGTTGTCGCCGAGAGCTGACCACGTTCTCTCGCGGGACCTAAAAGGACGGGCAGTTGAACTTCCACTGTATTCAAATCAGGGTGTCATCAAAAACGAAGGAAAATGGGTCTCTGAATTTGAATACTGGGCTCCCAAGCCGAAGCCAGTTGAGCTTCCGTATAACAGCATCACCCATCCTAAGCTTTTTCTCTGGGCCGCCGAATCTCTAGATCAGCTGGAACCGGTCGATTCCTCGAACCCATACGGTCCAGTCGCCATCCTCATGCGAGAAAGCATCGATAGGTTGAATGCGCAACGAAATGACGCTTCTCGCTGCGAAAACATAGAATGGGAGGAAACGGAGGAACCAGACGAGGCAGTTCCGGTCTTGGCCGGGTCAAGGAAGATGGCCCGTTACGAAGGCCCGGAGCCGGAGTGACTCGCCGGATTCTCACCCGGGTTGCACACACTCAGTGCGACGTGGCGTCCAAAACCAAGAAAAGGAGAATAACAATGATCGTGAAAGGCAAATTTATCCAAGACAGGACCGAGCTTGATCAAGTCGCAGAGCCAATCTTAGAGTTGCCTGACGGAGACGGCGGCTGTTTCAGGTTCTACTTGGCCTCCAAGGTTTTTGTAGACCAGCACGGACAAGTAAGGATTGTGAAGCCAAATCTTCCGGCCGGATTAAGCAAGCGATTACGGTTAAAGTAATGAGGACTAGGTTTCTATAGCCCTGACCTTCCGCAGGAAAATGCTTCTTTAAGTACCTCCTGGAGTACCCCAATGAACGAAGTAATCGAATTGATCGGCCAACTTGTGCGTGAGCGTTTCTATGGAGCGCTCACGCTGAAGTTCGAGGCCGGTCAGCTAACAATCATCAAGAAAGAACAAACACTCAAACCAACCGATCTATCGGGAAAACCGAGGAATGAAAATGTCAACTCCACAACCAAATAGTCCCCTGATGCAAATCTCGCAAATCCGCAGAATGTCCGGCCGCGAAATGCGAGCCCACGATCGCCGAGCCCTTGTAACGCGGCGAATCATCAGAGACCTCCAAAAGAACGGAACATTCTTTAATACAGCGGAGGGGCACTTCTATTTCAGAAAGAGCGAAACAGCCCGGCTGTTTCCAATCGGGATGAACCTCGCTCTCACAGCACTCATTGAGGAGCAATATGGAATCAATCCAGCCGAGGAACGCGAGTTCAAACACGTCCTCAAAGGCCTAGAAATAGAAGCCGAATTACGGGGCGAAAAAGTCCAGGTTCATAGAGTCCCGCATTACGACCGGGAAACCAGAAGGCTGTATGTCTCACGCTTCAACGGTATGGTGTGCCGACTCGACGGCCAGCAGATAACACAAGTTCCCAACGGCACCGATGGCGTTTTCTTCTGGGATGATCCCAGTTGGCAGGCATACGACATCCTCCCGGTGGTCCAAGAAGGCTTGGTCGAGCGACTGATTGCACGTTCAGCAAATTTCTGCAACACGGCGGGCCTGACTAGATTTGAGCAAGAATGGGTCTTCCATACTTGGTGCTTGGCCCAGTTCTTCGGCTCCTTACATCCAACCAAGCCAATTCTGCTCATCTGCGGAGAAAAAGGCGGCGGTAAGACACTCTGCCTGAGGAAGTGGCTGAAGCTACTGTTCGGCGAGGGAGCAGATGTAACCGGCCTTGAGCGCGGCAAGCAAGACGGCTTCGTTGCTGCCGTCTGCTCATCGTCCATAGCTGTTTTCGACAATGTGGACGAGCACATAGGTTGGCTTCCAGACCATCTCGCCCAGATCGCCACGGGAATTAAGTTCAAGCGCCGCAAATACTACACGACGAACGAATTGGTTGAGTTTCAGCCTCAGTGCTTTGTGGCTCTCACATCCAGAACGCCCAAGTTCATTAACGGTCGTGATGATGTTTTGGATCGAACGCTTGTTCTTCATACCAGCCGACGGAAGCAATTCTCACCAGAGAACGATGAGCTCCGAAGAATAGCCGTCAATAGAAACGCTCTATGGAGCGAACTGCTGCGGCATCTCAATCTCATCGTGGCCTATCGAAAAATCGAAAAAATGGCCGCAGAGAACGTCGATTTCCGGATGGCAGACTTCGCGAGTTTTGCGATGGTTGTGGGTCGAGTAGCAGGCGAAGGAGAAATGGCTCGATCCATTTTGCAGAAGCTGGACTCGGCCCGTAGCGATCTGCTCTTGTCGGACGATCCTATTGCCCTGTGCTTGGAAAAATGGCTGGAGAACCCGGAAAATCACGGTCGCAAAACCAATAGCGACGAACTGAATAAGGAGTTTTGCGAGGTGGCTAAAGGCGAGAATATCCCTTGGTTCTATCAAAACGCACGAGCACTAGGACAGCGTCTCGCGCACATCACAACCAATCTGAAAGAAAGATTTGAGGTTGAGGTCGAGAGAGATTCCTCGAATCAGGCTTTGTACCGCTTCTCGCCCAAGCTGAAGCGCTGAATCGAACTGAATCGGATTTTCGAGCGATTCAGGATCGTAAGCTACCTATTATGAGTAGGTTAGCTCAAGATTCTGATTCACTGAAGCATTTCCACTAAAGTTTGAGGAATTGAGATGAATAAATATAGGGAGTTAGCCCAAAACGAATCAGCGATTCAGACAGCCCGAAGTGATGCGCCGGAACAACCTGAGTGCTGCTGATCTGGCTACCAGCGATAGCCCGGAAAGAATCCTAGTCTAAGGGAGGTGATCGAAAGCTTTGGTGGGCCACCTGAAAAGCGGTCCCCAAAAGCAATTCCAGCAAACGCAGTCTTGGGTTAGCTGTACAGCAGTGGTCAATGATTTGGCTGTTTCCCACCACCTAGCAGTCTTGGTCTCCAAACCAACAAGGGTCAGAAAACGAGGATGAAGTGTTTTCTGATGACGTTTTTACCGCAACAGCGTGTGCTAGTATCCCGAACGCAACGTCGCTAGTCACGGAAAAGAGAGGACCCGTGGCAAAGCGTCGGTTCCAGAAGGGGAATTTTGTTTTGGACACAAGAGGAAACATGTACTCGCTATTCTACGAAGATTTTCACGGACCGGACGGGTCTCTGACTTCAAAGCGAGTGCGTGTGTGTATAGGTAAGCTCAGTGAGATGTCTGAACGCGCAGCCCGTCGTGAACATGCTCGAATCATGGAGAACGTGAACAGAAAGCGAGGAAGTGTTGCCCCAACCGTGAAGGGACAGTCTTTCGGTGACCTCGTCTCGGGTTGGCTTGCGGAGGTTGCACCTAACCTCTCCCCGGCAACCGTTCGACAACGGGAGAGCTATCTTCGGAAGCATGTGCTCCCGCGATTCAAGGACGCAGCCCCGCAGACGCTTGACGTTTCGACGCTTCAGCAGTTTGCGACTGAGTTAAGGAAGTCGCTTTCTAGGAAGACTGTGATTAACATCCTCAGTTCGGTGTTCGTGATTTTGGATTATGCCAAACGATGTGGCACTGTCGTTTCGAGCGTATCGTTCAAAGACATCGAACTTGGTTCGGCCACAACCAAACAGGCTGCTTTCTTCACGCGGGAGCAAGCCTCTCAAATCATCGCTGAATCAGAGGAGCCGTACAAAACGATGTTCGCAGTTGCTTGGGCAACCGGGTTGCGTGCTGGCGAATTGCTGGCACTCGGCGTAGCTGACCTCAATTTCAACCAGCGAACAATCCGCGTGTCCAAGTCTGCGGATGATAACACCCGTATCATTCGTCAACCCAAAACGCCCAACTCAATCGCTTCCCTTCCGATGCCGTCCGCATTGGAAGCTTTGTTGCGAAATTATCTGAAGCACCATTGGACGCCCAACGAGGGCGGACTCTTGTTCTCAAACCGTAAGGGAACAAAACCACGCTGGCGCGACAATGTAGTTAAGTATGGGCTTAAGCCGGTGCTTCGCAAGCTAGGGATACAAATACAGGATGTTGGCTTGCACGCATTCCGGCACGGATTGGCTACCGAGCTTGCGGAGAACTCGGTCCCACTACCCGTGTTGCAACAGCAAATGCGGCACGCGGACGTGCGAACAACGCTTGCTGTGTATGCCCACGCAATCCCCGCAAGTCAGCGGGACGCGATGGAACGGCTCGCAGGCAGTTCAATTGGAACAAATGTTCCTATTGGAACAAACTTTAAAGTGGAAACTGTTTCAGCACAATAGGTTGGCGGAAGCGTGTGGGAGTCGAACCCACACCACCTCCCTTCTAAGTCACTGAATCCATTCTCCAGAGACAACCGACTTGGGTCCAACTAGGTCCAAAACTTCGGCTACCCGATCGACTGCTTTTCGCTGACTCTCGCCCACGACGTGGCTGTAAACCTCGAGCGTGATGCGCGGGTCAGAGTGTCGCATCTGTGCCTGCGTGACCTGCGGCGCCGCTCCGAGCTCGAGCAACATGCTTGAGTGGAAGTGACGAAACGCGTGCAGTCCACAGCGCGGAATTTTCAACGCATCCAAAATCGGCCACAGCTTCTGCATCACAACTTTGTCGGCGCTGAACGGTCGCTTTCTCGCATTCACAAAAAGCCACCGGTCCGGAGTCGCCGGCCAGCTCTGAAGATATTCCTTCAGAATTGTGGCTAGGTCATTCGGCATCGGCAGTGGTTTTTTGCTGGCCTTGCTCTTCACGCTCTGGACGCGGCCGCGAATCGTGGAGCGGCAAATGTGAATGAGCTGTCTCTCGAAATCGAGATCGTCAATTTTCAGCCCAAGCAATTCCCCGGCTCGAATCCCGGTCGTGGCGAGAATGCAGAACATGGTGCGATAAGGTTCGGCCGCGAGGTTGATGATTTTGCGCACCTGTTCCGGCGTGAAGAATCGCGCTTCGAGCTTCACGCCTTCATCAGGCAACGCGAGGTCACCCATTTTTACCGACGAGGTGAAATATCCCTGCTTCCGCGCGCGATTGAGAAGCGTCGAGAGTGTACCCATGACGTTGAGTACAGTTTTCCTCGAAACCGCTTGCGAAAGTTGAGTGACGAACACTTGCTGTCGCTCAAGTGATACCTCGTCGAGTTTTAGTTTTCCGAGTCGAGGCACGATGTGACACCGAAGATGTGCCGTTGCCGCTCGGACGCTTGACGGTTTTTGTTGAACGAGCACTTGCGCCTGCCACCATTCGGAAAATTCGGTTACGGTTGCAACCCGGCCGGGCCTGTATTCGGGTGAATTGATTCTATCCAGAACCAGGTCGAGCCTCCGCAGTGCCATCTTTTCCGTGGAAAGATCATCCCCTTTCAAACCGAGCACCGCTGAGTGTCGCACTCGGTGCACGGTTCCATCCGCAGCGACGATGTCTTCCCGCCATCTTCCAATCCACTTCTTTCTTTTCCTGCCCCGCAAAAACACGGAGCCGTGCTGGAACCTGCGACGGGCCATGCATTCTCCTGCCCGTCGAATTTGCTGCCCTTGGGCGCGGAGAGTAAACGCTTCGGGCTCGCGCTGCAAGTCGATTTGTGAAGCGCTCGCCATCAGCAGATCACTGAATCGGTCCGGTGAGAGGGTCCAAGACGTTCGCTACAACCGAGATTTCGCACAACTTCACCAGGAGTTTCAGGGTGTCCGCATGGCTGAGGCCCTCTTCGAGCTGTTCAAGGGTGACATCAGGATCGGCCCGCTTGAGCGAAGCGAGAATTATTTGCAAGACGGCTGCCTCGAAGTTTTGACGGATCTCCTCGCTTGCTTGCCCTCTGCGCTGTAGCTCGGTGAATCCGACACCTAGTAGTTTCGTCCGCACGTGCTCGTCAACAGTCATCGGCGTGAGGGTGTAGTGCTTCTCACCAATCATCACGGTCGCTGTTTTGTTATCGGCCATTCCAAAACCTCCCGTGGGGCAAAATCATTTCTTTTCAGCTCCAGGTTACGCCTGGCTGGTAAAAGCGTCGTGTCTGCGTGACAAATCAGGACGTCGCCGCCGACTCCAGAATTAGGGATTTGTATCCGCCACGACTGGCGGGACAATTCGCGTTTGTCTCCCCATTGCGAGCTTTCCCTGCTCGATCATACTGTCGCGCGGTTCTACCCTCGCGTTGTGCGAGTCGGCATCCGGTTTTTGGCACGAGGTTTGAGCCGATGGGATTAGACTGTGGTTTGCGATTTCGCGCAGTCTCGCAAGTGCTTCCTCGCGCGCTACGCGATCGTCAGGCGTCTCTTCCTCGGCTTCTGGCAGCCTCGCTTGTTGCAGCGGCTTCGAATTTGCTCGCGCGAGCGTCAGGCATTCCCGGATCTCGGCCGGTGTTGGGAAAAATTTCAATCGACGGATAGCTTCTCGGCAAGCCAGCTCGATCTCCTCTGCCGACAAATCGTCGAGTGACTCACGATAAGCCCACACCGCGGCTTCAGTCGCTTCTTGCCGATAGAGCTGACTGAACACGAGGAGCCACTTCGTCAGTGCCGAAGATTTTCGCGGTCGCTCTTGCGGTCGTGACGAGAGCTCGACGGGATTTACTGCCGTCATTTCCATTGGAACCTCCTGCCGGCCGATCGCAGACCGGACCGTCCATAAAAACGTCAAAGTTGCTGAGTAGGTGAGAAAGTGAACCGTGCTTTTCGGCGTGGAAGTAGGCCGTGGAGTCGAGCAGGTTTCGATAGCGGCGCAGGAATTCCCCTGCTTCCACACTCCGATGCTCCCTCAGAAAATCTTTCAGCCTCTTGCCCTCTTTTCTTCCCCAGGTGGGTTTTTGGCCGTACCTGGATTCGAATGCGTCGTGGCAAGAGTGAAAAATAGTGGCGTGGCGCGGATCGGGCGGCGACGCTTTTTCCGCCGCAGTACGTTTCCCTGACGTTTCTAATGGTTCTAATGGTTGGGGTGAACCGGGTTCGCCCTTTTCTGTCCTGGGGTTCGCCCTTTCTGCTCTGGGGTTCGCCCTTTTCTGTCCTGGGGTTCGCCCTTTCCCTACCGAAAACAGCGAACTCTGTTCGCCCTTTTCCAGTGTGATCCGGTACTCAGTAGAGAGATTCCGGCCGCCCCTGACGTTCCCGGTAGGCGCTATGAAGCTGGCTTGCTCGAGCCGACGCATCACCTTCTGGACGCCACGACGCGATTGACTGGTCTTTCTCGCGAGCCTCTCAACGCTCGGGTAACACCCTGAGCCGTCGTCGCGCGCGTGGTCCGCCATCGCAAGCAGTACTAATTTTTCGCTGGGCGAGATGCCGAGATCGAAGACTTCTGCCATGAGGCGGACGCTCACGGGTGTGCGCTCCGAACCGGATTCAGAAGGTGTTCAGGTGACTTTGGTGTTGACAGGCAAGCGCGGCGTGAAAGAGACTGCACCCGATTCCCCCTGGAATCAATTTCCTGGCGGGTGCGTTTTCTGAGGATGCACCCGCCAGCCTAGCCTAGCCGTTCGGGTGCCGTTCAACAGTGAGCTCTCGTCTACCGAGAGCCACTGGCAATGCGTATTTAACCCACCTGAGACACCTCGCGTAAGGGCCACAATTATTCAAATGTTTTTTGTCCCCCAGGGGGAGGGGGACAGACATTAAGGCTTGGACCCTGGCTGTATGACGTGAACCTTCGACGTTGCTTCGTGACACTGCTTTTCGATCTGCGCCAGTTTCTCAGGGTTTCGCTTTCGTGCTTTCTTCAACCGGTCGTACGGATCGGCCGCGCCAGGGAAGAGTTTGCGAGCTATCGCGCGTGATCCCTCGCCGGCGCGCTCCAAATTCGTGATCTGCTGAAGTAGTTCCACGGTTTTTGAATGCGGTCCCTTGGGCCGGCCGCGCCTTTGCCGTTTCGGGATAATCCTTCCTTGCTTGTCTAGTTGGTCGAGCCCGTAGTCCAAGAGAAGCCGCGGATTGCGCACTAGGCTGAGCAGTTCGGGAGTAATTTTCTGACCGACGGCGTGCATCGTCTCCGCGAGCGCGTCCCGCACGGTTTTTCCTGTCTTTGAGTCAATCGCCGCAAGCGCATCTTCGAAAGCGTTGATGACCTGGCGCGAGCGAGGCGACTTCGGATGCACGACGGCTCGACGCAGGTCCGCGAAGGACAGGTTCTCTCTTGCCAAAACTGGAGTGACTACCCTATCTTTTGGTGCAGACCTTTTCACGTGAAACCCCGAGCCCGGACCGCTAATCCGGGCTTTCTCTTTTCCCGCTCAGCCGTGGCAAAAGTCGCGTTCGACTTTCGCCCATGCCGCAAGGCCCGTAACTCGTTGAGAATCTAGCTTCGCTTATCCTGGCCACAGACTGCTAATTTCGCCACTTGACAAAGCGCCCGAAACAATGCTACCAATGATGACCATGAAAAGCAAGCCAGGAAGCGAACGGCTCCCAAAAGGCAAAAGGTTCTGGCAAGTGGCCATCGACGAGAAATTGCATCGGCTATTCAAGTCGCGGTGCGTCGCCGAAGGCAAAACGATGAGCGATCAGGTGGAGGAGTTGATTCGTGCTTGGCTTAAGTAAAAAGTAAGAGCGGCACGCCGCACAGTTTAAGGCTGCACGGCGCGCCTAAATCACATAGGAGGGTTAGCTCCCATGCAATCTGCAGCAAAATCTATCCCGTTCGTCATCCCCGCGCAAGCTCTCGAATCAGCAAGCCCACAACTGCCGAAGCATTTTTTCCAGGCTTTGAATTCCGGATGGACTGTTGTTCGAGACTCACTCGAACTGCAGTGTTACCACGGCCGCTGGTCTGGAAAAATGCTCCTGAGTTCAGGCACCACAACAGCGCGACTCGTCGTGTCATTCACTGCTTCTGACGGCGGCTATCGGTTCACCGCACCCGAACTGTTGAAGTAACTCCGAAACGCGGAGCGGTCGCATTCGTGTGGCTGCTTCGCGTCCACTCCAAAAATCTTGGCGTGGCTCGGAGTGCCGACGAGGAGAGAGCCGCGCCGCCGGAGGGGAAGATGGCATGGAAGAAAAATCGCGTTCACGTAGTTTGGGTTCATGTTACACCGACAGAGTTGCGCAAATTTCGGAAGCTGGCGAAATCCCGCCACACGACACTCAGCAAGCTAGCCCGCCAACTGGTGCTTCGGGAAGCCAAGTTCCAGTCCGATCATTCGCGAAGCTGAATCGACAGCTCCTCGAAGACTTCGAAAACTATCTGATCGCGCTCAACAGAAGCGCGGCGACGCGCCGATCATACTTAGATTCCGTTGGGCGGCTTATCGAAATGCTCGGCTCGAAGAACGTAGCCGATCTCGATCGCGGCGACATCCGCAAATTGCAGGGTCAGCTTCTCGCGAGAGGCGTCCACGCAAACTCGTTGGAGTTGCACACCGCCGGGATTCGCGTGTTCTCGAAGTTTATTCGGCTCCTCGGTCTGACCAAGCACGATCCGTGTTTGCTTCTCAGCCATCGGAAACTCCCCTCAAGGCTTCCGCGTGTTTTGACGTTGGAAGAAATCGACAAGTTGATCGCGGCCTGCGAGACACCACTTGAGAGAGCGGTGATTGAAGTCCTCTACTCGACGGGCGTTCGCATTTCCGAACTCGTCGCACTTCGCGTCGATGACATCACGTTCAGCGAGCCAGGCGTGATCCGCGTGCACCGCGGAAAGGGCGACAAAGATCGCATTGTCCTGTTCGGACGCCCCGCCCGCGCTGCGATCGAGAAATATCTCAACGGACGCACCGCAGGTTTTCTTTTTGAGGCGCCGGCGCGCGTCGGATACGTGACTTCGAATCGTTTCTCTTGGCTCGGGCGTTTCTACGTTGACGGTGTTCAGCAGACGATCACGCTCGGAAAGCTCGACAGCATGTCCGCGAGCGAGGTTCGGAAGATGCTGCAGGACACTCTCGCGGAGACGCCAGGATTTAATCCGCATCCTGCAGGTCCCTACAATGCGAGGTCAATCCGCCTGCTTGTGAATCGTGTGGCGTTTCGCGCTGGCGTTCGCGGTGTTCACCCGCATGCGTTCAGGCGAGCTTGCGCCCTTCATCTGCTCGAAGGCGGCGCTGATCTCCGCGTCATCCAGGACCTGCTTGGCCATAAGTTTCTTTCGACTACTTGTAGATACACCCCATTAAGCGCCGCGAATTTGAAACAGATTCACGATCAGTGCCATCCGCACGCAAAGGAGACTGAAAATGTCGAAGAAAAGTAACGCGATTGAAGTCCTAAAGCCGGTCCATCCCGTTCCAATCAGCCGCGCACAGTTCGACGAAGCCATCGAGCAGAAGGTTGCGGAGATCATAGGTGCCGACAAGACGGGAATATTCGAGCCGTTCTTTCAACGAAAAGCTATCGCGAGAGAGATCAGAAAACTCCAGACGCTCCCGCAGCAACGCAAGTGGCATGACTACTTCGACGAGTGGGGCTGCCTGGTCTGCGAAAAAAAGGACGGTCGGTACGCAGCAGTAGGGATGTGCGCAACGTGTCATTTCAGGACCAAAATGAGGCTTCAGACCATCCTGCGATTCACGGAAAGAGAACGGTCGGATGCACCTCCGGTCGCCCGAGACCTGCATGAATTAGCGCGCGCTACTGTGAGGCCTCGGGATCTCCTCGTCGCCGCGGAACTTGAGCCGCTCGAAGTTGAAACGCGCGACTACATCACGAAGGCCGAGCGGCGCGCGCAGCAGAAGGCCCAGCGGCAAAGAGGCGCTGCCACGCGAGAGAAGCGCACAGTCCGCGCCGAAACTTTGCGCCAGGCTGTCGAACAGGGTCTGACTGCGAAAGAAATCGCAGAGCGGTACGATCCGGACTTCCTCAAGAACCCCGAGGCAGCGACGCAGAGAATACAAGCTGCCGTGTATCGGTACGTCCCGTCGGCCGTTCGCGCACAGCGGAAGCACGAGAGAAGCGCGCGCCTCGCCGAGAGGTGGCGCAAGGCCAGAAACCTTCACGATGGTCGGCATGGTTTGACTTGGAGAGAAATAACGAAACGGCTCGATCCAGCGGGTTTCGCGGAAAACCCAAAAGCTGCGATGGCGAGAATCATTACCGGATCGCGGGGAGTCTCGATGGTTCGCGATCTCACCGATCTCGCGCGCGCTACAGTTCGGAGGCGACCATGAGAGCCGCACTCTACGCGCGCGTCAGCACGAAGAATCACGGCCAGGATGTGCAGGTACAAACGCGTGACCTTGAGCAATTCGCCGAAGCGCGCGGCTGGCAGCTCGTCGATTCCTATCTCGACACCGGAATCTGCGGAGCGAAAGACAGGCGCCCTGCTCTGGATAGGCTCATGGCCGACGCTCACCGGCGGCGCTTCGATGTCGTCGTGGTTTGGAAGTTCGATCGCTTCGCCAGGTCCGTCTCGCATCTTCTGCGCGCTCTCGAAACATTCCAATCGCTCGGAATTGAATTTGTCTCGCTCACTGAAGGCGTGGACACGTCGACGCCGATGGGGAAGATGGTTTTCACGGTCCTGGGCGCCGTCGCTGAGCTGGAGCGGTCGCTGATAGTCGAGCGCGTCAAAGCGGGGCTCCGAAACGCGCGTGCGAAAGGAAAACGGCTTGGACGGCCGCAGAAAGTCCTGCCCGACTCAAGGATCGCATCGCTGCGCGCACGCGGCTGCAGCTGGCGAACGATAGCGCGCCAAATAGGTGCGAGTGCCAGAACTTGCCGTAGGGCGTGGCAAAAAGCCTCTCAGGGAGTTTTGCCCCGTACTGTGACAAAATCCCCCGCGCGGCCAGGCCCGCAAGTCACTGAAGACAGTAGCGAGATTTCGACGCTGGAAGGTGTGGCGTAATCAGGTGTTTTTAGACGCTAGACTTTTTGCCTCGTTGACAAACATGCTGATTGCCTTCAGATTGCTTCCCAAAATCGGGGGAAGGACAACCACATGGAACGCCAGCACGAAACTCGTTACGTCGATCTGCCGGAGAATCTGTACTACGACCTCTCAGACCTAGCGAAAAGTGAGCAGGAGAAGGCTGATATTCGGGAAAAACAATCTCGCGACGGGACAGACCTGATAGACGACTTATTCGGTCGTCTCGCAATCGAGGCGTATGAGCGCCTTGTGAACACTGAGTGGGCCTCTCAGGAACTCGCATATCGCTGGCTGGATTCGCGCGGCAAAAATTGTTTGTCCGGGCGGGTTAGGTGGCCTGCTGGAATTCTCTCAGAGGAATTGCCTGACCCAGCAGACTCAGGGGAAATTGCAGACGCAATCATCGACGCCATGAACGACACGAAGGTGCCGCTCTATCTTGTTTTCGAGGCAGGCGGACGCTCTATCGAATTCTGTTTGCGGTTCAAGTGAAGAGAATGACAGCCAAAACAAACGGTGGCCTGAAGTCTCACGTTTACTGTGCGGTGAAGTACAGGAATTGTTCCACCTTTCTGCTTCTCAAACATCTTGGCGTGCACGACGGAAGATCGGAGTACGACCTGCCGAGCTCATGCCCCGAGATACTTTCCGTGGTATGCGCTTCCTGCGACGCGAGAAGTCGTTACACGCGGGAAGACGTCGAGATCATCGTTAGGGACGAGCCGCCCCCGCCGGATTTCGTCGCGCGATTTTGAGTTTTCTCACCTTGTCCGCTGGAAGAGAGAAAGTCTTAGAGCCGTCCGACAAGGTTGCGATCGTCCAATCTCCTCTCGTTTCCTTCGATACCACTTGAGGTTCTGCGGCTGATTTCAGCACTTGTTTCTCCTTCTCACGCCGCGGCGATCCGCGCGCGAGCTCGGTCTGTAAGTGACATAATCCGCTGATTGATTTCCTCGACCGTCAGGTACCCGTGCATTTCAAGTCCGCCCGACAGCGAGATCGCCTGTGCCGGTTTCCCTTCGGTGCGATCGCAGATTTCCTGTGCCGCGTGCACGTTTCCGCGGAGCGCAAGATTGCAGATCGTGACGCTGATGGCTTCAGCCCAGGTGCGGCCATCGGCGTACTGAGGACACGGCTCGGCGAGAAGACGTCGCAGTGATACCGAGACAACATCCCGCGGGCGCCCGAGGGGGTTCCCGGATTCGCCAGGCTTGAAACGCGTTGCCTTACCGAGTTCCACAATCGCCGGATTGCCTTTGCTGCGTTTGCCTGTTTTCAACCTGTTAGCAGGCTGACGCTTCGACTTTTTCTTTTTCTTCCGCATGGGTTCAGCTCCTCACGCAACTCTAGAATTTCGCCGCGAGCGAACGGGTCTCGCGTGGTTTCGACGCGCTACTTACCGTCGAAGTTCGGATTCGGCAGTTGCGGCCTCGTTCGAAGCAGCGCGATTGCGTCGGCGAACCTACCCTCGCCGGCGAGCGCCGAAGCCGCTGTGTCCACGCTCTGAGCAAAAGACGCTGCTTTTGCAGCTTTCTCGCCGTCTGTGTCGGAGTTCATGCACCCGTCGATTGCGGACATGAGCGCCTTACACTGCTCGCCGATGTTCGCGTCTGACTGGTAAGCCTTGCATGCCGAGCGAATCGCTTTATAGCTCTTCTTTTGATCGTCACTCAGTCTGCTTTTCGTCACTTGTTTTCTCCTTTCGTTTTTCTCCAAACCGGCGGTGTGCCTCGGGCCGTCAGCGAGATCCCCATCCCAAGAAACACCGATCTTCGACGCGACCTCTCGAAGATCGTCGAGAATGCTTTGCGATTCCTGGGCGCATTTATTCGCCGTGCTGCTCGCGCTCGGTGCCGGCGCCGTTGCTTGCGACTTCCTAGCCGCCCTCGCTGCACGCTCTGCTCGGTGACGTTCGACCAACTCTTTGTATGCATCCATTTGCAGCCTCCGTCTCGCGTTCTCAGCTTTTCGCTTTGCCGTTTCCGTTCGACCCATTCAATACCGGATTTTTCCATCCTGGTGGGACAAGGGCGAACACCTCAAAACTCCGAGCGCGCAGAGAGGGCACAGGTGCTCTCCACTTCTCGATCTCCATGAGTTCATAAGCTGGGTTTACCAGAGGGATTGTAATTAGCTTCTCAACCACCTGAGCTCCCTGTATTCCCCAGCCATCGCGCAGCTCGCGCTCAATGAACGACACCTCGCCGAGAGCCTGGGTTAGCGCTCGGTGCAAAGAGCAGACATGATCCACCGCCGCGGTTGCATCGGCGCACTTTCTATTGAATTCCTGTCGTCGTCTTTCCTGCTCGCGAGCGCCGGTAAGTTCGTCAACCTCGCGCTTCAGCGCAATGAACGTCGAATCGGCCTCCGAAATGAGTTCAGTGAGGCCGTCTTCACGCCGGCGCGCGTCCCTCATTCGCTTCTCAAGGTGATCGAGTGCTGCTTCTGCCGTTGCGTCTCCACTGGCGAATTGTTTGCGCAAAGCCCGGGCCCGTTGTTCCATGTCCTGCAGCTCGCCCTGCAGATCAATACGCTGCTTTTCGAGATGCCCTCGGCGCGTTCGAGCCTCGACCATTTTCTCTTGGACATCTAGAGCAGCTGGTTTTGTCGCCATCTCTTCACTCTCCCACCGAAAAGTTTCTCTTCTCAAAAATCCGCCAGAGAGAGACGCCGTGCGCAATCACGACGCCTCTCGCGCAACTGCCTCAAGAACCGCGCTTTTGGTCGCGGTCACAAGGAACGGGGATGGATGGTCCCGTCGAGACAGTCGCGTGTCCCTGGCGAACACATCCGACGAGCCCGGCACAAGGGCGCGCCCGCCGGAAGCCGTTTTAACTCGCACGCTCTTTCCTCACAGCAGCTTCGAGGAATTCCACGTTACGCCCGCTGCTCTCTTCGCTTTCGACGCGGGCGATCGGCTGGACCGCGGGAGTCGATTGCGACCGCGAAGCCGAGAGACGCGCTGCGTCGATAATCGTTCGAGTCGCAACGCGGCCGGCCAGATGCGCAGCTTCGAGCAAGAGCTCCCAGAGGAGATTCCCGAGAACCACTCCAACCGCGATGCAGGCGATTAGTCGCATTTAGCTGAGCCCGACTCCCTGCGCGTGAATCACCGTCCACACACCTGCCCGGGCTTTGAGAACGACATACGACCTCGGTATCCCGCTAAACGTCACAACGGAACGGTTTCCGTTGATTCCGTTCGCTGGCGCGGTGATCGTGTGGGCGTAGCCGCCCATGTCTACGACGCGGATAATTTGCCCGTTCTCTGTTGGCGCTGGCAGAATCGCATCTTCAACGCCGTTTGAACCGAGAATCAGAGCAGGGCAGGTGCTTGAGCCGCCAAAGACCGCCGCCTCCAGGTTTGCGAGCCTCACGTGCAGATCCTCCGCCTTCACCATCAGATCCTGTCCCATGTTTCGTTCTCCTCTTGTGGCGAAACCAACTCTTTCCGCCCCTCGAAAAAGCGCTCGCCGCGGTCTCGCACTCTCAGCGAGTTACAGCCGCGCGGAAGCAGGGTTTTTGCATCAGCGGTCGAGAGCTCCATTGCGTATCGCCCGCTGGATTCGCGGAACAAGCTCGTCGTCCAACACGGCGCGTAGCTCTTCACCCGATCCGCCGGCATGCAACGAAATTTCAAAATGGTTGTTCGTCACATGCGAACCACCGCCCCCGCCGGGACCTCCGGCACCGCCAGGCCCGCCAATGCCGCCAGGTCCGCCAGCTCCGGCAAACGCGGGAGTAGCATGGATTCCGGCGAACGATCTATTCAAAAGCGCCGAGGGGTTTCCCATTGCGCCCATTGCTGCAGTAAGTTGGTTCGGAGCTTGCAGCAGGGTCCGCAGGCCGCCAGCCAACGGTGCTGGGAAGATCATCTCGTTTGCGTGTGCCAAGATGAACATCGTTTTCGGAATCGTTCCTGCTCCGCCCTCGGCCGATCCCATGCTGCCAAACGCTACAGTGATGGCGAATGCCGCTGCAGCCATTGCAGCCGCAAGTGGTGGAACCTCGGCATATTCCGCGTATACCTTCGCCGCAGCTTTCCCAGCCGAGCTGAGAATAGATTTTAGGTTTGCGATTATGTCTATTTGTTGCCGGGCAGCTGCTCCACCTGCGGCAGCCGCGGTCTGCGCGGATTGACCGGCAGCTTCTGCCAGAACGCGCATCGCGATCTGCTGGATCAGTTTCGCGAGGATCTGGAGACCCATTTTTTCGAAGCCGAGTACCATCTGGTTCCAGAACGACTCCATAACTTTCCCGAAATTCGTGTGAGTCGTCAGCATCTTGTCGAAAGCCGACGTGAAAGCGTTCGAGATAATTTGGCTGGCCTTTTGTGCGTTCTGTTCCATCTGCAGCCACATCTTCTGGTCGTCCTGAGCCATCTGGAGATCGAAGCGTCTCTTCTCGTCGGCAATCTGTTTCAGGACGCGGTTGTATTCTTCCTGCAGCTTTGTGATGTCGCCCCCGGCGGCTGCCAGCGACTGCATCTGCAGAGCAATGTACTCGCGCTCTGCCTGGAGCTTTTCGGAATCGGCGACGTGCTGTGTGGTCTCGATCTGGCGAACCATTTCGATCGCCTGAGATTTCGAAATCAGATCCAGCTGAGCGAGCTCGGTGATGTGCTGCTTCTGGAGTTCGAATTCGGCGCCGGTATCTTTGATCCCGCCCGGGCCTTCCTGGACCGTGGTGATCCGCTGCTTCACGTCTTGGTTGATCGATTCGGTTTTCAGCTTTTGCGCGGCCTCCGTCATCTGCCGCTGCGCTTCGATGAATTTCCGTTGAGTCTCCGAAATTTCCTTTTCGACGAACATCGCGTAGGTCCGGAAGGATTCGGCGCGGTAGCGATCCGCCTCGCTCGCGGCTTGCGTCGATCGCACCTGGGCGGTCAGCTCTGCGGTCTCAGCGTTTGCGAGTGCAGCCTGGCGGATCCCTTGGAGCTTCGCGATTTCGGCACCGAGTAGATCGACGCGCTCGCTCGATCCTCTCTTCGCAGCTTCGACCTGCTCGCCGACTGCCGTGACTTCGTCGCGCACGTTCTGCTCGTCCATCTGTTGCATCGCGACGGTTACGCGCTTGAGCTGCTCTTCGTATTCGCGCGTGCCGGCGGCGTGGACGGCGGAAATATCCGCAAGAGTTTTTTGTTCGAGCCGCACGCGCTCAGCACTTCCGGAAGCAGCGAGACTCGCTAGGTCGCGATCGCGCGCAACCATGTCGGCGTATTCTTCCTTCGCGAGCTCCCTTTTTGCGCGCGTCAGTTCGCGCATCACGGCCAGATAGAGAGCGCTGCCGTTTTTTTGCGTTTCGAGCTTTGCCTGCCAGAATGCGATTTCGAGGCTCTTGGCTTCTTCGTCGCCGGCCGCTTCCGCTTCGATCTTCTGCTGAATTTCCTCGCGCCATTGCGCGAGAACCGAAGAGACGCTTGTCTTGGCCTCGTGAGTTCCGCCAGGACTCTCTTTCCCTGCCGGCATGTGCGCGGGAGGCCTCACGACGTCCTCAATGGCTTTTTGAATAGCTGCGTTTTCTGAGGTAATCCGCTGGCCCACCTGGTGCCAAGCGTCGGCGATATCGTTGGCATAGGATTGCATCGAAGCTCTCGCGCCGCTGAAATCAAACACGGCAACCTTGCCCAGCACGACGAGAGTTCCTTCGAGACTCGTACCGATCGAGTACAGCGCGGCGTTGATGGTCGCCGCAATGACCGCGACGTCAGAAGCGAGTGCGGTCCACAGGAGATGCGAAGTATTCAGGAAATCCGCGAGGAAGCCGAGCAACGGCAACGCTGCTTCCTGAATTCGCTCGCTGGCTTCGGCTTCCGCTTCCTGGAGCCGCCTCGCATCGTCGATCGATTTCTGCATCGCGGCGCCCAGGTCCTTGTGTTTTTCCATTCGCTCTTTGATAGCAGCACTTCCGACGGAGAGCCCGCCGGCGAGTTCAACACCGAGCCGCTGCCCGAGAACATGCGCGGCCGCGGCTGCATCATCGCTGTTGCCTTTGAACTTGTGCAGGTGATCGGACATCTGCAGCAAGACGTCGAGCGCGTCCGGAAGTTTCTTGCTCCATCCGTCGGTCGAGACTCCGAGTTGGTCGAATGACTCTTTAGCTGTCTTACTACCGTCGGCCACGGCCGACATCTGCGTTGCGAGGTGAACCAGCAAACGCGGAAGATTCTCGCTCGGCACTCCCAGCTCTTCGAGCGCAGCTCTGAATTCCGTTAGGCGCGGGACGGATATGCCAGTGAGGTCAGACAGCCGGCCGATCTGCAACACGACTTCCTTCAGCTTTTCCGCATAGCTCGCAGCCAGTCCAACTCCGAAGATGGCGCCCAAAGGTCCGAACGCGGAAATAGCGCCGCTCGCGGAAAGCTCAGCACTCGCGGCGACTTCTCCTAGTTCGCGTCGCAAATTCGCAAGGGCCGCTCCGCCTTCTTCGCTGCCGACTACAATGCTCTTGCTTACCTGCGACATCGCTTCCGTGACGGTTACGGAGAGCGAGCCGAATTCGCCGCGCAGAGATGCAATCTCGGCTTCAATGCGCGCCATAGAACCATCGGTACTCGAAGCGAGATTCGAAAAACTCGACCCGATCGAAGCAGCTGAGGAATTTACGGTACGCACAGCGTCGGCGAGTCCTGCCTTGAGCGGTTCGAGTTGGACGCGAGTTGTTAGGTCGAGAATGGTTTCAGGCATCGAAGCGGACCTCCAGAAAAAAATTTGGGTCCAACTTGGGTCCAAAATCCTGGCTAGATGGGCCTAAAAACGGAGTCTCGGAGCAGCAAGGGCAGCAGATTCAACGGGACTTTGGCGGAAGCGTGTGGGAGTCGAACCCACCATCCTGGCCGCGAAGGACAGGATCAATGGCTTTGAAGGCCACGAGAATCACCGGATCCCTTTCGCCTCCGCGAACGATTATAGGGACGGCGATGTGCGCATTCAACTTTTCACTGGAATGCTCGGCACCTTCCTGCGAGCGAGTTCGAGAAGTTTGGGATGAGTGCACACTTCGAAGTATGCGCGGTTGCCCTGCGCCCCGATCTTGCCGCCCGGCAGCAACTGGCGTACGAAGCCTTTGCGGATGATGATCGGTTCGAACGTATCTCCGAACGGAACTTCGCCAAAATAGAGCTGCACGCGTTCTTTACTCCACGGCATCGGAAAATTTCCGGCCATCGGCGCGAGCGCGATTTCAGCTGCCACTTTTTGAAAACCCTCTTCGTTGAGCTCAATTCCATTTAGATTGTAGCGGACTACCAGTTCTTCGCCTTCGTCCTCGACGGCGTCTTCCATCAGCGTTTGCAGCAAGAACACGTTGAACGGCGAGGGGTTGGCTTTGAACAGCCGCTTCGCCATCTTCGAGCAGCTCGAAAGCCGGTCCGACAGATTCAGCGCGCGCGAAATCATTACGCGCGAATCGGCGTCCATCCAGAGCGACGGCGCCGAATCCTGAAATGCGACGCCGATCCCAAGTTCCAGCGCCGGCAAATCTGTTGTCTTCGCGCGTTGGTTATATGCCTGGGTCACTGCCAAAATCTCGCGCGCCAGAACGCAAGCGCGGGCCACGGCCCTCTGCGTAGCGCGCTTCGCCTCTGTTTCATAGATAGCGAGAATAATCGCATCGCCCTCGATGAACACTTTGGCCGCGCCGTACCGTTCAAGCATCCGCTTCACAGGCTCGTGCAGGTTCATGCTGAAGTGCGACGCCGGGTTCAGGCCTCGCGCCAGTAGATCCTTGGTTATTCGGGTTGAACCGCGCACGTCAGCTTTGATAATCACGTGGGAACTAACGGGATCGTCGTCCGGCCGCACCTCGTCTGGGTGCAGAAATTCATAAAGACTCTTGTTCACCCGCGAGAGTTCACGCGCGCGTTCCGAACGCACCAAATTGATGCGCTCGATCCATGATGCAACTTGCTGATAATTACGGCGATCGCGGCGCAGGCGCATCAGATCCTCGGCAAATTGAATGCACGTCGCCAGCGTCTCCTGGTGGGTGCGTCTGCGGACGGCGCGCGACGCCTCTTCCAGTCGCTTCATGGAAATCTTGCGCGCCGGGAACTGCTCGAGAATCGTCGCCATCCGTTTCTGTTCTTCGCGGTGCACGATCGCTTTCTTCAATTGCTGTAAGTGAATGGGGGGACAATAGTCGGCATAAATCTTTCGCAGCTCATATCCCGCGAGCACATGAAACAAAAGATCGCGTTCCTCCAGCCGATGCATCCACTCTTCGCGAAGCTGTGCGCGAACCTCGGGAGGAGCCTCGCCATCAGCATCGTCACCTCTTGAGGAGTCCGTGCCAAAAAGTCTGCGTGCATTCTCCGGCTGGTTCAAATAGCCGCCCAGGCGGCTCTGGTATTCCGAGGTCAGAAAATCGAGACGCTGTTTTGCGGCGTCGATCGGAGGGGCTAGTTCCTCCAGATTCTGCTCAAGCGATGCGAACTTTTTCCGCAGGTTCTCCAACTCGCTCTGGGATTCCGCCGACGAGCTGCTCTTTCGTTTGAAAAGCCACGGGAAAACATCGTCGCCGGTTCCAGACCGAGACGAAAGCTCGCGTTGCTCGTCCTCAATCCGCTCGAGCTCGGACCGCAGCTGCCGAGCCTGTTCCATCAATCGCTCGTAGGCTTTCCGCGACTTGCTAAGCTCCTCAGAATCGCTATCGGCGAGCACGAAATCGCGCACAAAATCCAGCAGCAAGTGGTCGAACACGTCGAAGCGGTCCGGATCGTTGACGAAGTTCCCAAGCAATACGTAATGCTGAAGGAAAAGGTGATCATCGTTCCCGTTTTCTACGAAGAGAAAACGGTTTTGCAGCAGGTCATACGTCTCGCGGAAATCGTCGCCAAAAAGCGCCCGGCGGGATTTTGAAATAATCCCCTCTTCGACTTCTCGCCACACTCGATGCAGCGTCTCGCCGACCTGGCGGTGTATATTCTTCTTGTCTGCCTGAAGTTCGGCAATCTTTGACCGCATCACGTGCGCGGGCTCGCTGTGCTCGAAAAGCTCGCCCCGGCCGCGGATCCATTCCTTGCATTCCACGATGATGCTCGAAAACTGGCTCGAAAGTTCAGTCATTAGGTGTTTGAGGACCGCAAGCTGGTGCAGAACGTCAGTTTCTATCGATTGCTGATATTTTGCGCGTGTCAGGGATTCTTGCAAGATATCGGTCAGCAACTTCCGGAAGGCGCCATGCTCCGGCGTACCAGAGCGCTTCTTGTCTTTCCCGTAGACGAGGCTGATGTTGATGGTCTGACGAACGAGGTCGAGCAGATATTTTCGCGTAAAATCGACGAAACGCGGGCTCAGGAAAACGTCATAATGGATGTTGTCAGTGCCCAGCGTTAGATTCGGGAGCCGGATTTCGGCTGAGTATGGCTCGAGTTTCATTCGCGCGGGCTGGGTGGTTGAAGACAGAGTATGAGTGTCGGGCATTTCTGACACCTAATTCGGACAAGCTCTGACTTTAGGGGTCGGCGGAGTAACGCGCAATGGAACTGGGCGAAAAGGTTAATGCCGAGTCGGATCGCGAGGCTGACGCCATGCCGCTAGACGGCGTCGAGTGGCCGTCGGTCAATGTCCATGGCCTGTGGCAACCTCGCGTGATGCCGAATCCCGAAGCTATTTCCAACGGTACAATCGATTGGCCGACCCGCAGCCCGGTGGAACCAAACCGGGGTTTGCCAACCAACCTGGGACCGTGCCTATACCTCGGACCAAGTGGCCAGCGCTGCGATCGTCGCGCCACCAAGGATGGCTTCTGCCGTCGCCATCAGCCGGGCACGTCCACGTTCTCAGCGCCTTTCTTCACGCCCAAAAAGTTTGCTGCTTTCTTAATTGCGCTCGCGATGCTGTGGCCGGAGTTGACGAGGTTTGTGAGCGCGCTTGCCCGCCTCCTGCGCTAGTTGCGCTTGAAATTCTCAAAGCAAACTCGCATCGATTCAGAAGTCTGTCTTCAATTTTGAAATTCAGGGTAAAATCCGCCCATGTCGAGACTACTGGAAGGCAAGACGGCAATTATTCTTGGTGTGTGGAATAAATGGAGCATCGCGTATGCGATCGCGCAGGCTTTCGCCCGCGAGGGCGGAACGCTGTTGCTCACCTACCAGAACGATCGCGCAAAACCGACCGTCGAGGAGTTGGGCAAAGAACTCGGCGCCAAAGCCCTCTACCCGTGCGACGTCCAGCAGCAATCCGATATCGACAACCTGGCAGGGGCAGTCAAGGCGCAGGGTCACAAGCTCGACGCTGTCGTTCACTGCCTCGCCTTCGCGAACCATGAGGACCTCGGCAATCCCTTCGTCAATACTTCACGAGCGGGTTTCCAACTTGCGCTTGAGGTGAGCGCGTTTTCGCTCGTAGCCGTCTCGAAAGCGCTCACGCCGCTGATGTGCGACGGCGGCGCGATTATGACGCTCACCTATCTCGGCTCCACGCGGGTCGTCACGAACTACAACGTTATGGGCGTGGCCAAGGCGGCGCTCGAAGCATCGGTGAAATATCTCGCTAGCGAACTCGGCAAAAGCAAGATTCGAGTTAACGCGATTTCCGCCGGCCCGATCAAGACGATTTCCGCGAGAGGCATCAAGGATTTTTCAAAGGTTCTCGAATTTGTTGCGCAACATGCCCCGCTGCGCCGCAATACGGACATCGTAGAGGTCGCAGACACTGCGGTTTTTCTCGCGAGCGATCTAGGACGTGGCGTCACGGGCAATACGATTTACGTGGACGCCGGCTTTCAAATCATGGCGCTTGATCCGCCTTCGTAGTCGGTTTCGCCGCCACAAGAATCCCAGCCGTATCACAAATCACAATTTTGCGCGTGTCTTCCTCGACGTGTTCGAGTTTAATTTGCACGACGGGCCAATCCGTTCGCAACTTGAGCCTGTCTGGCCACTCGACAATTACCACGCCAGGCTCGGACAACACGTCCTCAAGTCCGAGCGTTTCGAGGTCATGAAAATCGCCGATTCGGTAAAGATCCACGTGAAAGATGCGTTTGCCGTTCCCGTATTTGTGCACCAGAGTAAAAGTCGGGCTTGTAACCTCTTCTTCACGAGCCGCGCCCGCACCGCTGACGATTCCTTTCGTGAGCGTCGTTTTCCCGGCTCCGAGCTCGCCGGACAATAAGACCAGGACTGGCAGCTTAAGCTGCGCTCCGAGTTCACGGCCGAACTGAATCGTTTCTTCCGACGAGCGCGTTACGATCTCGCGATTAGCCACGACCTGACTCGGTGAAAAACTGCTGGTAGGCTCGCGGAATCGAGCGAATCAAGTCTGTAGCCATCAGCGGCGCTTCGTCTGAATCCGCATAGGCAATGTCTGCCGCTAGACCGTGAAGATAGACGCCGAAGCATAGGGGTGCCGCGCCCGGGCCGTGTTGAGCGATGAGGCCCGCCAGAATTCCAGTCAGGACATCTCCAGTGCCGCCGGTGGCCATGCCGGGATTGCCGGTGGAATTGATCCACGCGTTGCCATCGGGCGCAGCAACTACGGTTTGGTGCCCCTTCAAAATCACGAATGCGTTCCAGTCCGCCGCAGCCTTTCGCGCCACTTCGAGTCGCCGCGACTGAATCTGTTTCGTATCGCTGCCAACCAGCCGCGCCATTTCACCCGGATGCGGCGTGACGGCGAGCATCTTGCGAGCAGCCTTTAGTTCCAGCGCCCGTCCCGCAAAAGCGTTTAGCCCGTCCGCATCGAGCACGATCGGTAGGTCCAAATACTCTCCGACAACGGTGCGAACAAATTGTACTGTTTCGGTCTGCGTCGTGAGCCCGGGCCCGATTCCGACGACGCTTTTCCCTTTGACGATTCCATTGAAGCGCTCGTATTCGAGTGCCCGCAAGGAAATAGTGCCGGTATCCGTGGCCGGCAGTGGTTCGGTCATCACTTCGGGATTCGGCATCGCAACAATTGGCAGGATGGATTCTGGAACCGCCGCGCTGACGAGCCCCGCTCCGACTCGCAGTGCCGACCATGATGCCATCACGGCAGCGCCGCTCTTTCCCACTGAGCCGGCGACAACCAGCGCGTGGCCATAGTTCCCTTTGTTGCCATCGGGCTTGCGAGGCAGCGCAAATTCAGAAAATTCGCGAGGCTCGAGCCAACGCACGTTTCCCTTTCCGACTTCTTCGACCAGCTCAGGTGGCGAGCCAATCTCCCGAACCAGCAGCTGTCCGATATACCTGCTTGAATGGCCCAAGAACATTCCCTGCTTCGGCGCGGTAAACGTTACTGTGTAGTCCGCAATCACTATTTTGTCGATGGAGTTTCCCGCTTCGGCATCGTTTCCAGATGTCTCGCCGGTGTCCGCTGGCAGTCCAGAGGGAATGTCAACCGCAATCACAAATTTCCCGCGTTCACGCCGGTTCACCTCCTGAATCACTTCGCCGAGCAAACCTTCCACCGGACCGCGGACGCCGGTTCCGAGCAACGCGTCCACGATGAGATCCGCGGAGTTGACAGCTGGCTTCGCTGCTTGCCAGTCGGATGCAGTGTGTGCCAGGCGAACTTCACCGCCAGATTTTTGCCAACGCTCACGATTTACGGCAGCGTCGCCGCGCATTTCATCTTCACCGGCAAAGAGAATGACGATGGGGATCGCGCCCGCATCCGCCAAGCATCGCGCGGCTACAAAACCATCTCCTCCGTTATTCCCCTTGCCACACAACACGACGATTCGCCGCGATTCGACCCTCCGAAACCGCGCGGCCATGAAGTCGGCAACGCTCTTCCCCGCGTTTTCCATAAGTGTGAGGCTAAGAATGCCGTATCGCTCGGTTGTAAGCCGATCAACCTCTCGCATCTCGTCGGCGGTTAGAGTTTTCATAGCATGACTCTCATGGGGTCGTCCCTGCCAGTATATCCTGCCCGTAGAGTGAGCGGAGCTATCAAGCGCCACGCCAGATCGGCCTAGTAATCACGGCCGTTTGGCCGGAGCGCCGGATAGAGGAGTCAATGAAATTACAAATGACGGTCGGCAACCGGATGCTAAACCGAACGAGCCTGTAGCGCTAGTCCATCCGAACGACGACAACCGTCATGTCGTCGGCTTGTTCGGCCGAGCCGGCCCATTGTTCGGCGGCGGCAATTAGATTTTCTGCTGCACGCGGCGGGGGGACGTTAGCCTGTCGGATCACCTCTTCCTTCAGCCGCTCCATGCCGAACTCTTCGCCGTATACGTTCTCGGGCTCTGTTAATCCGTCGCTGAACGCGACGAGCACGCTTCCCGACTCGACCTTCAAAGTGCCCTGCTTATAAGGAACTTCCTCAAATAGACCGACCACAGTTCCGCCCTCGTCCAATTGCTGGACTTTTCCTGCGTTTACAAAAAATGGAGCCAAGTGCCCGGCGTTCGTGTAAGTAAGAGATTTCGCGTCGCAATCATATACGGCGTAAAAAAAAGTCGCATAGCGGTCGTCGGAAGTATTCTTGAAAAGTTGCTGATTCAGCCGCTCGACGAGCTCGGCAGTGCCGGAATGGCCGTCGAGCATGGCGTTGCTGCGAAGCGACGCCTGAAGGCTCGCCATCAGCAGCGCGGCGGAAATTCCCTTGCCGCTGATGTCTGCGAGCGCGATACCGAGGCGCGAAGGCCCGAGACGGATGAAATCGTAGTAATCGCCGCTGACGGAGCGAGCAGGGCGGCAGACGGCCCCAAGCTGTAAGCCCGGCAATTGCGGCAGCGAGCGCGGGAAAAGCTGCTCCTGCACTTCGCGCGCGATAGAGAGTTCATTTTCGAGGCGCTGCCGCTGCCGCTGTTCCTGAATCAACTCCGAGACGGATGCCGTCATTTCGTTGAACGATTCGCCAAGCGCGCCGACCTGGTCATGCTGATGAACGCGGACGCGATGACTAAAGTCGCCACGCCGAACCCGCAGCGTTGCGTCATACAAATCGCCAACCGCCCGCGTGATGGTGCGCGTAAGGACGATGCCAGTAACGAGCGCCCCCATTTCCAGCGCGAGAAAGACGATCCCGGCGAGGACCAAGAGATTCACAAGCAGCGGCCCGACCGCTCCAACGGACGTCAACAGGCGGCGATTGAGAGCCGAAGGACGCAGCGCGAAGGACGCGAGCACGGGCGCAGGCGATGGGTCCGATCCCGGATCGTGATGCAGCGCTTCGAGTGTGGAGGCGCCATTCACACGCACGTCGAGCCAATTGGCCCGTGGCCCCAGCGTCCGCCTGCGGCTGTTAACCTGCTGGCCTGGAATGTATAGGCGGTTCTGAATCTCGAGCGAGATTCCTGTGCGCGGTTTCTCGGCAGAGGGTTGGAGCAGCATCATCTGAATGGGGCCGAGCTCAGAACTGAGACTATCGAGCAACTCGGATGTCACAGGGGCCCCTACGAGAATGAAAATCGGTCCCGCGCGAGTGGGACGGCTTAGTGCGGACGCGATCCAAATCTGGTGCTCGAATTCGACGATTCCAGAGTACTCTCGGCCGTTTCCGGCGCTGAGGAGGTTTTGGCCGCGATTAAGGAGCACACGAATATCGGGCCATTCTCGATGGGCTGCGGCGATTAGAACCGCTACTTCGGGCCGAGCGAGAATCGCTTCATCGTGGGGTGCAATGCCTCGATTCGCTTCGTCCTCGATGGCGCTCGCGATGGCTTCGCCGTCGCCAGCAACCATGCTTATACGCCCCCGCAGGTCATCGTGTAGAAGATGAGCGCCGAGCTGAAGATAAAGGCCGTAGGCAGCGATGCCCGCCATGCCCAGAAGCAAAACGACGGGGACAACTGCTATCAAGATGTAGGCAACAATCAGGCGGTTGCGCAACCGCCAGAGGAGATGATTGCGGATCCACGGCAGCAGCCGAATGGCAAAATAGATTACGGAGATAAAGCTGAGAAAAAAGAGCAGCCCCGTGAATGGAAGCCGTATACCCGCAAAGGCAAAAAGACGAAAAATCACGTAGTGAACAAGTATCCCCAGTGCGATGCGGTCGAGAGGCGGAGTTCGCCGGAGGAAAACCAGAAGTCGGCGTGAAGAGAGTTGGGGCACGAGTGTGGACTTCGAGCTCGCAGCCGGCGAGACTCGGAAGAGCAATGATAACCCGAAGACAGAGCGCTATGCGACAACACCGCGTGTGATCAAATGCAAGGCGTCTGCGAATGAGGGTCTAGCATACCGCGCTCTGCAGATCAAAACTGAGGCACCTACATCGCAGAGCGGTCGTTTCTCTGCACGCGGCTGTGGTAACGGCTGTACGTGAAATAAATCACGAGCCCGATCACGAGCCAGATGAAGAGCCGGAGCCAATTGATCCAGCCCAGTTTGTACATCATGTAGCCATTGAAGATGATGCCGAGGATTGGGACAAGGGGCACCCACGGCGTGCGGAATGGGCGGTGCTGAGCGGGATTCGTGCGGCGGAGGACCAAGACGGCGATGCAAACTATTACGAAGGCCAAAAGCGTGCCGATATTCACCATGCGGCCGATGTCGTCGATTGGAACTGTGCTGCCTACGATCGCAGCGAGCAGACCAACGAGGATCGTATTCTTGTACGGCGTTCGAAATTTCGGATGGATGGCCGCGAAGAATTTTCGGGGAAGCAACCCATCATTGGCCATCGAGTAAAGCACTCGCGTCTGCCCGAGCAACATGACGAGCATAACGCTAGTGAGCCCGGCGAGAGCCCCCGCAGTGATAAGATAAGAAGCTTTCGTAAGCCCGCGATCGAGGAAGGCCATAGCCAGCGGCGCTTCGATATTAATTTCCTTCCACGGCACCATTCCTGTGAGAACGGCGGCGACGAGGATGTACAGAATCGTGCAGATGAAGAGCGACGCGATGATTCCAATCGGCAGATCTCGCTGAGGATTTTTTGCTTCCTGCGCGGTTGTAGAGACAGCATCGAATCCGATGTAGGCAAAAAAGATGTAGGCGGCACCGGCGCCGATTCCTGAAAAGCCCATCGGCGCGAACGTGTGCCAGTCGTGGCCCCAGTTGCTCGGATTCACGTACTTGAACCCGAGCGCGATGATAAACAGGACCACGGCGACCTTGATGAAAACAATTCCGGCGTTGAATGTGGCGCTCTCTTGAATTCCGACCACCAGAATTGCGGTGATCACGAGAGCGATCAGGAAGGCCGGCAGGTTGAAGCCAATCTCCACACCGAAAAGATGAGGCGCGCTGACCATATCGTGGGCGCGCTGCACTAGCTCTGGGGACTGTGCGCTGAGGATGTCACCGACTTTGGCAAGATAGGCCTGCGTTCCTTGAACGAGGCTCGAATCGGAAGCGCTTGCCATCTGCCTCGCAACTACGTTTTCCGCGGTTCGAAGCGCTGTCCAATGATCGTAGGCGAGCCAGAGCGGTATTTTCAGACCGAAGATGTTCAGAAACTCGACGAAGTGATTCGACCAGCCCGAGGAAACGGTGCTCGCGCCCATGGCGTACTCGAGAGTTAAGTCCCATCCAATAATCCACGCGAAGAGTTCGCCGAGAGCTGCATAGGCGTAGGTGTAGGCGCTTCCCGCCAGCGGTATCAGGGCGGCAAACTCGGCATAGCAGAGCCCCGCGAACGCGCAGCCAAAACCTGAGATTACGAACGAGAGTGTGAGTCCCGGGCCCGCGTAGTGCGCCCCGAGTCCCGAGAGAACGAAAATTCCGGCTCCGATGATAGCGCCGACGCCGAGCGCGGTGAGCGACACCGGGCCAAGGGTGCGTTTCAATGTATGCTCGCCGGTAGCTTTGGCTTCGTTAAGGAGCCAATCCATCGGTTTCTTCCACATCAGTGGATTGCCTGTTCGCTCGACTCCCTCGGCAACGTATGCGCGTTCGCTCATTTCGTCAGAGAACCTCCGGCGATGCATCGTCGGTACTTCCACTCGATTTGTCGGCCATCTTCCACAGCCAGTAGACTGGAACACCGAGCAGAACGATGATTAGCCCAGGCCAAGTGTACTGCGGCTTATACCTCAACAATTGTATTTCGAGAAACACCGCCATAATCAGATACAGCGCGGGAAGAAATGGATATCCGATCGCCCGGTACGGCCGTTCCATATCGGGGCGCTTCCAGCGGAGAACGAAGAGTCCGCCGAGCGTGAGGATATAGAAAATCAAAACCGCAAAGATGAGGAAGTCGAGGAGCTGATTATACGTGCCCGAGAGGCACAACAGAGAACACCAGACTCCTTGAACGATCAGGGCTGCCCCGGGAGCGTGGTGCCGGTTTACTTTGCCGCAGGATCGAAAGAAAAGCCGATCCTTTGCCATCGCGTAGTAGATTCGGGCGCCGGAGAGAATCAAACCGTTATTGCACCCGAAACCGGAGATCAGGATCGCTATCGCCATCACAACGGCGCCCGCCGATCCGAAGATTACCTCAGCGACGGCTGTACCGACGCGTCCTTGCGCGGCGAACTCGATGCCACGCGCGATTGCCGTCGTTCCGTTCGGGTCACCGGTTATCGGAAGAACGCGCAGATACGCCACGTTTGCGAGCGTATAAAGCAGGACCACAAGTCCGGCGCCAAAGGCGAGCGAAAGCGGCAGGTTGCGGCTGGGATTTTTCACCTCGGCGGCGATGAAGGTCACATTGTTCCATGCGTCCATCGCGAAAAGCGAGCCGACCATGGCAACCGCGACTAGAGTGATTGTGCCAATCCACCATGTCGGATTATCGGGTGGATAGGGATGCAGCGCCGATAGGCTTGCGCCTTGCCAGAAGTGCGCGAAATTCACGGTGCGGGCCGCGTCGGTCGAATACCAGATACCAAGTAGGGCGAGACCTGTGAGCGAACCAATCTTCGCTACAGTAAAAATATTCTGAACGATGGAACCCAAGCGAACGCCGCGCGTGTTGATCCAAGTGACGACCACGATCGACAGGATAGCCAGGAGATTTTGCCGGTTCAGGCCGACGTTATAGGGTCCCAAGTCTCCGAACCAGAAATGCCATGGACCGAAGGTGCCGATTTTCGCAATCCAATCCGTCGGAGAGAACCAGGGAATCATAATCGCAGTAAATTTCGCAAAGGCGATGGCGACGGCGGCGATCGTGGCGGTCTGAATCACGAGAAGCATTGTCCAGCCGTAGAGAAATCCCCAAATTGGGCCGAGCGATTCCCGCAGGTACACATATTGGCCGCCTGCCCGTGGCATTGCGGCGGCGAGTTCTCCGTAGCTGAGCGCACCGATTAACGTCATCACGCCGGAAGCCAGCCACACGGCGAGAAGAAGCGCAGGACTCTTCACCTGGTGAGCAATGTCCGCGGAGACTATGAAAATGCCAGAGCCGATCATCGAGCCCGAGACGATCATGGTGGCATCGAACAGGCCAAGACCCCTTACGAGTTCGGACTTTTCGGCTGTTGCTGCCGCGACGCTGCCGATTGTTTGGGCGTGTTCCGCCATCAGTTCGAGCGTCCCCTTTGCGTCGACTCACTCCGCTCCGCCAAAACGTGTTCAGCAATCACGAAATATTCGCGGGCGCGTTGTGCGGGGTCAGATGCTGACAACAAATCGCTGACGATAGCAACTGAATCTGCCCCGGCGCGGTACACTGACTCGGCGGACTTTATCGTAATGCCGCCTATTGCTACTAGAGGTTTTCGCGTCAATCGCCTGGCTTCGCGCAGGAGGTTCAGCCCCACGACCGGGTCGGGGTTTTCCTTAGTCGCAGTCACAAAGATAGGCCCCACAGCTATATAGTCCGCCGAAGTACCGTCGGCCAGCTGCAATTGCTCAAGATTGTGTGTCGAAACTCCCACCCATCGGCCCGCACCGCAGAGCGTGCGCGCCGCATCAACGGGCAGATCGTCCTGACCTACGTGGACACCGCCGGCGCCGACCATCGCGGCGATGTCCGGACGGTCATTCACCATGATGCGAACCCCTTTTGGCGATAGACGGGCGACAAGACTCTTCGACGCTCCGAAGATCGCGCGCGCTGAGGCCTGTTTATCGCGTAGCTGGATCAAGCGGACGCCACTTTCGGCAAGCGCCTCGGGTATGTTCGCCTCGGAATCAACGGGAGCAACATCAAGAATTGCGTATACAGGTGGAAAAGGTGGCGGCATCCCGGGCTATTTCGCCGAAACCGCGATCGAACGCTCGATAAAGTGCGTGTCAAACTTTCCGGCCGCAAAATCCGGATCAGCGAGAATGCGCTTATGCAGCGGAATCGTAGTCTTGACCCCTTCTACAACGAAGCCCCCCAGCGCCCCTCGCATGCGTGCAATGGCCTCAGAGCGATCGCGGCCGTGCGCGATGATTTTCGCAATCAGCGAATCATAATACGGAGGAATAACGGCATCGGCATAGCAGGCGGTATCGACGCGGATCCCCGGGCCGCCCGGTACTCGAAATGCGGTAATGCGGCCGGGCGAGGGAACGAAGGTATCAGGATCCTCAGCATTGATTCGGCATTCGATCGCGTGGCCGCGAAATTCGATGGGCCCGACCACGTCGGCAAGCTTTTCACCCGCGGCAACCCGGATCTGGGATTTCACAAGATCGACGCCCGTTACCATCTCCGTGACAGGGTGTTCCACCTGAATCCGCGCATTCATCTCGATGAAATACAGTTTCCCAGAGTCCTCGCGCAAGAATTCGACGGTGCCCGCGCTTGAATAACCAATTTTCGCGAGAGCTTCGACCACCTGATCGCCCATCTTTTTTCGAACTTTCGCATCGACGACTGGAGACGGTGATTCTTCGAGCAGCTTCTGATGGCGCCGCTGAATGGAGCATTCGCGTTCGCCGAGGTGAACGACGCTTCCATGCCGATCGCCCAGCACTTGGAACTCGATATGTCGGGGGCGCTCGATCAGTTTCTCCATGTAGACGTTCGGGCTTCCGAATGCTTGTTCCGCTTCGGTGCGCGCGGTCTGAAAAGAAGCGACTAGGTCGCGTTTTTCGCGCACAATACGCATGCCACGCCCGCCACCACCTTCGGACGCCTTGATGATCAACGGATAGCCGATTTCCTCTGCGGACTTGCGCGCTGCATCTTCGTCGGGGACGACTCCCGGACTTCCGGGAATGATCGGCAGGCCTGCTGCGGCCATTTCCTGGCGTGCGCGATCCTTTTCGCCCATCAGGCGGATCACTTCTGGGCTGGGCCCGATGAATGTGATGTGCGAAGCTTCGCAGACCTCAGCGAAGTTCGCATTCTCCGAGAGGAAGCCGTATCCGGGATGAATCGCATCTACATTGGCGATCTCGGCGGCGCTGATGACCTGCGGAATATTCAGATAGCTATCGCTGCTGCGGGGCGGGCCGATGCAGATGGCCTCATCGGCGAACCGCACATGCAAGGCGTTACGGTCAGCTTCCGAATAGACGGCGACCGTCGAAACACCGAGCTCCCTGCATGCGCACAAAACACGAAGAGCGATTTCGCCGCGATTGGCTATAAGAATTTTTCGGAACATTTTACCTGGAGCACGAGCGACTACTTCTTGTCACGCTCGCGAATGCCGAAAAGCGGCTCTCCGTACTCAACCGGTTGGCCATTTTCGGCGAAGATCTTCACGATTTCTCCTGAGACGTCCGACTCAATTTCATTCATCAATTTCATCGCTTCGATGATGCACAGCGCCTGGCCGGAGGTCACTTGGGCTCCGACTGTGACGAACGGATCGGCCCCTGGACTCGCGGAGGCGTAAAAGGTTCCAACGATCGGCGACTTGATGACGTGCAGATCTTCCGGGACGTGGGCGCTAGCAGACAGGCCATGCACGCCCGCCTGAGAAGCGGCCGGCACCCCGTGCGCAGGGGTATGAGAGCTGCCCGGTGCAGCGTGGACGTCATGAAGCGCAAACGCTCGCGTGGCGTTCTGCGAATGAGTCGAAGGCTTCTTCAGTCGGACGCGTATGCCGTCGCGCTCATATTCGAATTCCTCAAGGCCGTGCTTCTCCATGAACGCAAGCAACTGCTCGACTTCTGCGAGATCGACTCCTCGCGGATGTCCTTCTTGTTCTGATTGCGGGCTCGATTTCTTCCGCATTTAGAGTTCGATAAAGTCCCGCGACGCAGTCGTAAGGTCCTCGCCGCCCTTCGCGGTCACCACCACGTCGTCCTCGATGCGAATACCGCCCAGGCCTTCGACGTATACCCCGGGCTCAACCGTCACTACCATGCCTTCTTCCAGGATTGTCTTGTCACCTTTGCCCAGGCGCGGCATCTCGTGTACTTCCAGCCCAAGGCCGTGACCAGTACTGTGTGTGAAATATTGAACGAGACGTTCCCGTTTCAGGACCCGCCTGGCAGCGGCGTCAACTGATTCCCCGCTAACCCCGGGCCGAATTACCGCCTTGGCCGCTTCCTGAGCCGCCAGGACGGCTCGATACAGCCGCCGAACGTTCGCGGGTGCCCGTCCCAGGAAGACGGTACGCGTCATATCGCTGCAATAACCGTGGAGTATAGCACCCTGGTCGAGGACGACCAACTGGCTTTTCCTGAGTGGATTGGAGGAGGGCCGCGCATGCGCCCAAGCCGAGTGTGGCCCTGAGGCGACAATGGTTTCGAACGAGGCACCGCTAGCCCCCTTCCGTTTCATTGCATACTCGAGTTCCGCGGCCACCTCCAATTCAGTCACGCCCGGCCTTATACCGGGCAGGGCCTCCTCGACCACCGCGCTAATGAGGACCGCTGCCTCGCGCATTACGGCGAGCTCGCTGGCGTCCTTTACCGCCCGTAGCTTCTCCACCGCGTTCCTACCGTCAATCCACCTCACCCGATCGCCTGCGGCCCCCCGAATGGCGGACAGCTGCGCTGCAGTGAAGTGAGCGGGGCTGTAAGCCGCTCGCAAACGCCCACCGCGATTCCGTAGCGTCTCGCCTGCGGCACGGATCAGATCTATCTTTGCGATTTTGATTCGGGCATTGGACACTTCCTCACGCGCTTGGAACGTGTAACGGCTGTCCGTGAAGAGCGTTGTGCTTGATTGCTCGACTAGGAGTAGCGCCGCGCTTCCGGTGAATCCGCATAGATAGCGAATATTGGGCAAGTGGGAAACCAGGAAAGCATCTGCGCCCAGGGCGGAAAAAGAAAACCGGAGCCGATCAATTCGGCTCCGGTTGAAAGGTTCTTTTCGCGATTTACCCGTCACGTCCGATAGCAGTCTCCCCGAGTCACGCGCCGGCTAGCTCGGCATGATACGAGGCGTTAGGAAGAAGAGCAACTCCTGCGCCGTCGAGCTCACCGTCGTGTGTTTAAACAGGTTGCCAACTGCCGGTATGCTTCCAAACAGAGGAACCTGCTTCACGTCGGTTTGCTGGTTCGTGACGATGATACCGCCGATCACTACGGTGCCGCCGTCGTTAATCAAGACCTTCGTTTCGGCCGATTGCGTGTCAATCGCGGGAATACCCTGCACGCGCGGGATTCCTTGGTCGATCTGGTCGTTGGTAACGGTCACGTCCATGAATACCGTGCCATCCGCAGTAATCTGCGGCGTGACTTCAAGCTGCAACACCGCATCCACGAATTGGACCGAGACCGTGTTGTTGACAATCGTCTGCACCGGGATTTTGGTGCCCTGCTTGACGGTCGCCTTCTGGTTGTTCTGCGTGATCACTTTGGGCTTTGAGAGAAGCTTGCCAACGCCGCGGTCCTCCGCAGCCGTGATGATCACGTCGAGAGCAAAGTTCGCAGCCGAGAACCCGTAGCTGATGCCGCTCGTCGGGGCGCCGACGCCCAGGTTCGTGTTCAGAGGCAACGAACCGCTGGTCGAAGTGGTACCTCCGGTGCCAACTATCACAGGGGGCGCTGGAAGCGGCGGGAAGTTGCGGACTATCGGGCTGGTGCCTACTGCACCGGTACCCGAGAATAGATTGCGTCCGTTGTTGCTCGCCGCGGCGAACGCCAATTGGGTGCCAATTTCGCGCGAGAACGTGCGGTTTGCGGCAACGACGCGCGCTTCGATCTCCACCTGCTGCGATTTGCGATCGAGCTGCCGGATTAGATTGTCAAGAACCGGCAGAACGCTGGGAATATCGCGGATAATCAGGGTATTCGAACGGCTGTCTGCCAACACGTCACCGCGAGAAGAAAGGAACTTCTTCAGCGTTGTCACGAGGTCCGACGCCTTGGCATAGCTGAGAACGCGAGTAGTCGTCACCACGTCGGCGGCTTCGGCTTGCGCCTTGGCCAGATCGCGGTTCGTCTGGGCTTCTTTCTTCAAAGTCTCTTTTGACGCGACGCGCAGAACGTTGCCGTCCAGCTGCTTGTCGAGCTCGTTGTTCTTCAAGACGATGTCGAGCGCCTGATCCCACGGTACGTCATCGAGTACGATCGTCAGGTTGCCCTTCACCGCTGGGTCTACCACGACGTTCAGCCCGCTGATTTCATGAATCAGGCGGAAGAAGTCGCGCAGATCCACGTCCTTTAGGTTCACCGAGATTGGCTCGCCGGAATACTTGCCGGATGGTGCAGGCGTAGGAGCCTGTCCATCGACCATCGGCTTCGGGCCATCGGTGGACGGCGCACTTGAAGCTGGCGTTGGAACTGCCGTCGGAGCCTCGGAGCCATCCGCCGGGGTCGCTAGGGCCGCAGGGTGTGTATACGAAGCGGGAAGCGCAGCCGCAGGTGCCGGAATTGGACTCGGCTGCGCGACAGAGGTTTCGGTTGGTGCGCGCTCGGACTTTGCAACTGACTTAGTAGTCGTCAGGTTCGACGGCGCGCTTGCCGGCGCAGACTTCAATGTTCCATCCGATGTTCCGGAAGTGGCTGCTGCGGGAGCGAAAGCCACCGTAACGGAATTTTCGTTCGCGTTAATGTTGTACCGCGCCGGCTGGCGCAGATCGATCACGACGCGCGCCACATCCGGAGTGAACTGCGCGAGCCGCACTTCTCGAACCGGGTCCAAATTGCTTGCGATCTGCTTGTTGGAAGTCTTCAAATGCGAACCGGCAAAATCGAGCACGAGACGATCCGGATTCTGAAGCCGGGTCGCATGGTAGGTGAGATGCCCTGAGCCAATAACATTTACTTCGGTGTGGTTGCCGTTCTGCGCCAGATTCACTTGCTGGATTGATTCGAAGGTCGAGCCCGGCGTCTTCGTTTCCGCGGAGCTTGCTGACGCGTGAACAATTGCTGGCGCAACGGTCTTCTCGGCAGACTTACCGGACGACGAATCGCCCGTACGCGAAACAAATAGAGTCAGGTCTTGCGGATCCTTGCGTTCCAGGCGTGGTTCGATGCCCTGGCTCAGCAGAATTTCCACCCGGACGACCGGCTTATGGCCGGAGGCGTAATTGATCACGCGGTAGCTCTTCACTAGGTCTGAAGCTACCACGCGTGCGCCGGCGGGATCAGCTGCCGATACGCCGCTCAAGTCGAGCACATAGAGGCTCTCGCTAGGGCGATACGTGGTGTACTCGAATGGTGCGTTCGCCTGCGCTTCCAGACGCACCGCGCCATCCTTCACCACTGCTTTCACATGCACCACCGGCGCATCGTTCGCCGGAAGTGCCCCATTCGTTAGCATCAGGCTCGCTGCAACCAGCGCAGTCAGGCCCCACCCCCGCCACATGATCCTCATTGCTGCTCTCCTGCACTCTGGTAGATTCGTTTCGTGACCATACGTTCCACCGGTTTCCCAAAGGCGTCTTTCGAGTTTTCTTTGAACGTGACGCCGTCCAAGCCAATCTTTTCCACGTCCCCGTCGTACAGCTTGTCGCCCTCACGGATGAAATAAACCCGCCGCTCTTCGTTTGAAACCACGGCCAGCATTCCACTCGGTGATCTAATGGTGCCATCCACATGGACCGTTGCGATGATGAGTCCGGCTTTGCCGGGCGGCAGAGGGCCATGCAACGGCTTTGTGTCGCTCACGAGCGGTTGGAACGGGTCGCGCTTCGCCGCCGTAACCACGTCCTTCTTACCCGCCAGTGCCGCAGCGCTGGCGTCAGCGTCCGAACTTGCTGCCGACGCGGACGCCTTCGAGGAAGCCGCCTTTGCCTTGCGCGCAGCGTTCTTCGCAGGAGCACTTTGTGCCCCCGCTGCCGGCGAAAGTGCAAATGCGAGCGCGAGCACGGTCCAGACAGTCGGGGATGATTTTGCCAGTTTCATCGTTTTTGCCCTGCGGCGGCCTTATTTGCCGACGCGGCGGCAGGCGCCGCCGAAGCATCTGCCGCTTTCGTAAAGAAAGTAGTAATCGTGAATGTGCCAGTTACGGATGCTCCTGGAGCGGTGTGGAACTTCACGTTTTGCGTACCACCGCTTAACCCCGACAGTTTTAGATCGCCAACGTTAATAATCCGCGAGAGGCGTCCGAGCCGCGCGAAGAAATCGAGCACCGAAAAGTACGGCCCGTCCGCCTCGATATCGAACGGCATCTCGAAGTAGTACGGCTGCGTCGCAATCGGCTTGGCCGTAAGTTTGCGAATCGAAACCCCAGAACTGGCCGCCGCGCTCTGAATCATGAGAATGAACTGATCCACTTGCTTCTCGTCCGGCACGATCGTTTGCAGCGTTTCCAGTTGCTTTTGCAGAGCGTCCATATCGGACTGCAACTCCGCCCTGCGCTGCTTGTACACTCGCAAGCTTTGAACTTCCTGCTCTAACGGCTTGAGGTTATTCTGAGCGGCTTCGAGATCGCTTCGAACCGTTCGCACTGGCGAGAACGGCAGGTACAATCCAGCCGCAACGATCAAGACTGCGAGGGCCACATAGAAAACGGCCTGCAGGGGCCAGGGCCATTCGCGGAATGAGGTCGCCATGTTAGCTCTTCCCCTTCGCTGCCGGCTGCGCTGGCGCTTTTCCGCCCGCGGGTTGCGGCTTAGCCGGATTTTCGGGAGGCGCCGAGGAATTCGCTATCGCCGCCGTCATCGAGAAACCGAATGTCTGCGCGGACTTCACAAGGTCTGTTTCAGTCGCTTCTTTGATTTCTATGTTATTGAAGTAGCCCGACCGCTTTAGCTGGGTGATAAAGTTCGCGACCGCATTGATGGAACCCGCCTGCCCTTTAATTTCGAGATTGTCGCCTTTACGATCCAGATTCGTCAGCCACAGCGAATCCACCCGAACCACAGTGTTCGCCACCATCTGAAGCAGTTCCTGGCCGCCCGAACGATTCTTTTGCAGCGTTTCAATCACGCTGATCCGCTGTTGGAGCACTCCCTTTTGGCTCTCAAAGCGATCAACTTCCGCCTTAATCGTCTGAAGTGTGGCCTTTTCGGCTCTCAATGACGCGATTTTGGCGTTTGTCGTATCCAGCTCTCGCTTCTGTTGGTAATACGTGATGCCGAGTACCACGGCTGCAAGACCTAGTGCCACCAGCAGGAAGACGATTTGAATCGTCGCCTCGAGCGGTACCGCTGTTTTCGTGGCCTTCGGGCGGGCCTGACCAAGTAAGTTAATCCGGATCATGGCGTGTCAAAGCTCCTCAGCGCCAGGCCGACAGCGATTGCTAGGCGCGGCGCCATATCGCGAAGCTGGCTTTCATCGTGACGCCCGGGATTGATTGCAACCTTCCGGAACGGGTACAACTCCTCGACCGGCATTGCAAATTCTTCCTTCAGCAAGTCGAGCAAGCCGGGGACTCGTGCCGTTCCGCCGGCGACGTAAATCCGGCGAATGTTCTCGCCGCTCGCCGTCGCGCGGAAAAAGTCGAACGTCTTCTGAATCTCAAGAATCAGGATGTCGGACACCGACCGAAGAATCGCCGTCCGCTGCTCTTCGCTCACGCCAGCCAAGGTGCCACCCATCTTTAGCTTCTCGGCATCCTCGAAGCTCAGGTCGAGTTCTTTCTGCAGCGCGTCGGTGTACTGGTTACCGCCCACCGAAACGTCGCGCGTGAAAAGCGGCGTCCAGCCGCGGACGATGTTGATGTTCATCACGCTCGCGCCCACATTCAGCAATGCGACGACCTGCGATGGATCTGGCTCGTAGTTCACTTCGAAACAGTTCTGCAGGGCGAATGCATCAATGTCCACGACCACCGGCGTTTTTCCGGCCTGCGCGAGCACGTTGGTATGGTTCAGGATCTTGTCTTTCTTGACGGCCACCAGAAGAACGTCCATTTGATTCTCGGTGGCTTCCAGGAGCTGGTAACTGAGGTTAACGTCCGCGATATCGAAAGGAATGTGCTGGCTGGCTTCAGACTGAATCCGGTCGAACAATTCCTCTTCTGTCATAAGCGGCATGCTCACGCGCTTGACGATCACCGAATGCCCCGACACAGACGTGGCGACATCCTTCGCTTTAATTTTCTGAGTATCAAAAATCGAAACTATCTTTTCAGCAACCGAAGGGGCGTCCATAATGGCGCCGTCCACGACGGTGTCCTGGGCGAGAGTCTCGATGCCGTGGCTTACCAGCTCGTAACCCTCTTTCGTTTTCTTCAGCTCGATAGCCTTCACAGAGCTCGAGCCGATATCCAGGCCAATCAACGATTTCGTTTTCCCCAGATTGAACATCGCGCGGCCCCTCACTCCTCACTCCGCCCCACTTCGCAGGACGGCATGTGCTTTCACTTTTGCTTCACTACGTTCGCTAAGAGAGCCTGGAACTTGCCGCTAGCCGTAGGAACCAAAACCCCATTTGGTCCGGCCAGCGCAAAGCATCAAAGTACTGTGAATCCCGGTACGCTCCGCCTTCATTCGTTTATTGCATCCGCGTCACGAAGTGTCAAGAAACGTTGTTCTCGTGTGTGCTCTTGGTTAAAACTTGGCCAGAAGGACAGGTAAGCGAAAAGGACAGGTAAAAGTAGAGTTCTCTCGTGCTTTAAAGCCGTTGAAGCGTTGAGCGAGCGAGGGTTGGTTCTCCGGAAGGCCTTTGCCGTTTCATTGCTTTTTCTTCGGCGTCTCTATCTTCAGTTGCTGCCAAATTTCGTCCACACGCCTCTTTGTGTCCGCATCCATCTTGATTTCATCTGGCCACCGGCCCGCGTACCCCTCTTCAGCCCACTTGCGTGTGGCGTCGATTCCCATCTTCGAGCCAAAGTCCTGACGGCGAGCCGCATGATCCAGCGTATCAACGGGACCCAGCACAAATTGAATATCTCGCTCGGGATCAATGGCGCAAAGCGCCTTCCACACCACCTCTCGCGAATCCTGCACGTTCACATCGTGGTCTACGACCACCACAACCTTCGTGAACATCGCCTGCCCCAGCGACCAGATTGCATTCATCACCTTGCGCGCATGGCCCGGATAGCTCTTCTTGATCGCGACAATCATCAAGTTCTGAAAGATGCCTTCCGCGGGCATCGCCACATCCACAATTTCCGGGTATTGCATCTTCATGACGGGCAGGAAGACGCGCTCGATCGCGTGGCCGATGAAATAGTCCTCCTGCGGTGGCGGACCGACAATCGTGGTCAGGTAAATCGGATCCTTGCGGTGCGTAATGCAAGTAATGTGGAACACTGGAAATTCTCCCTCGAGGGAATAGAACCCGGTGTGATCTCCGAACGGGCCTTCGGTGCGCAGTTCCCCCAGCTCCACATATCCTTCGAGAACAATCTCCGCATTCGTCGGGACTTCCAAATCCACGGTCTTGCATGCCACCAGTTCCACGGGATCTCGTCGCAAAAACCCGGAAAACAGAAATTCGTCCATGTCTGGTGGCACAGGCAGGATTCCGGCCAAGCACGTTGCGGGATCGGCGCCTATCGCCACGGCGACCGGAAGCTTCCCTTCCCGATCCTTCGCTCGAGCGCTTCGAAAATGCTCCGCGCCGTGCTTTTGCGTCTGCCAGTGCATGCCGGTAGTTCGATCGTCAAACACCTGCATGCGATAGCAGCCCACGTTGCGTTTGCCCGTCTCAGGATTCTTCGTGATCACCATTGGCCACGTGATGTAACGCCCGCCGTCCTGCGGCCAGCACTGCAAAATCGGAAAATAGCTGAGCGAAAAATCTTTCTCCCGGACCACTTCCTGGCACTCGCCGCTTCGCGCCGTCTTTGGAAAAAAAGATCCCAGCTCCGCCAGCTTCGGCAGCATCTTCATCTTCTCGAAAATTCCCTGCGGGGATTGCATATCGAGAAACGAATGAATGCGGTTGGCCACCTCATCGAGCGAATCCACTTCCAGAGCAAGATTCATGCGGCGTTCGGTGCCGACCAGATTCGTCACCGCCGGTATCCGCGACCCGCGTGGCTTTTCGAAAAGCAGTGCGGGGCCTCCCGCCTTCACCGTGCGGTCCGTAATCTCCGTGATTTCGAGGATCGGGTCCACCTCCTCGGAAATTCTCTTCAGCTCGCCTTTCTTTTCCAGCGTGCGCAAAAAATCGCGCAGGTCTCGGTACGCCACTTCGCCTCCTGGAATCGCTTACACTGCGGTCTGCGTGACCCGCAACTCTAACATGACGGCTTCGTGCGACGAACATTGAGGTGGCAAAGAGAGCGGCGGAAGGATGGCAGGCGACAGCCCGTTGCGTACACCCGAATCCCGGTGCTACTCTGTGCCTGCTGAACTCGGAGCGGGAGTAGTTCAGTGGTAGAACGCGAGCTTCCCAAGCTTGAGGTGAGGGTTCGATTCCCTTCTCCCGCTCCATCTAAGCTTTTGAATTAGCCCGCCTATCGTTTCGGTTGTTCTGAAGCGAGAGTATCGTAGGAAGTTAGGCCGGGACGAGTGATCTCACATGTCCCATGAGATCAAAGGCGTCACTCTTTGAAACTATCCGGTCAACGATTGTGTCGGAGTGGAGCAGTGCCGTACCTAAATTCGCGTGTTGGGTGAGCAGAATTATTGGGACGTCAGGCATTATTTTCTTTAACTCTCGGGCCGCCTCTAAACCATTTAAGACTGGCATCACGAAATCGAGGATTATGAGGTCGGGGCGATGCTTCAAAGCTACATCAATCGCTTCTTGGCCGTTGGCTGCTTCCGCACAAATATCGTAGTCTTCTTCGACCTCAAAAAGCCTGCACAACATTTTGCGAATGATGGGGCTGTCGTCCGCTATTAGAATCGTCTTGGCCATCTCGCGCTTTCGATTCGGTAAGGGCAAACTGACCCTTCGCCCAATGAAACGAGTATTTGCCGCAATCGTTAGGCAGTCGATAGGGTTTTTCGTGTAGAAAAAACCGCCTTTCCTGGCCCTTTCCTTCATCTGACTCAGTGTTCAAAGTGCAGGTGTATCCGGGATTGTTGCGCCTGCGAAGTGACGCTAACCCCGTCCGCATATCCGCGGATAACGTAAGCGCACAGAAGGGGCATCGCCTCGGCCTCCGAAGCAATTGCCTCAACCATGGGCGGTTGGTCGGGGAAATGAATTTCCGGGCCGGCGTAATCAATATCAAAGTCCAAACCGAACTCGTCAAATTGCGCCTCAATGTGAACCGGCGCGCGAACCCCAATGTGACCAAAGTAAATCATCAACTCGTGCAGGCAGTTTGCGGCCCGAGTGGCGACTTCCGGCCGCATCCCCCACGTCGCACCCAGTGCTTCCATGATTCGTCGGACGTCGTTGTCACCACCCAGCGCCCCCGCAGGGTCGATCTCAAAAGTTTTGCGCTTCGAAGTTCCTATTTGAAATAGCAGGTTGAGCACCACGACTAGCACGGTGCCCAGTGCCAGCGAAGAGCTGAAGAGCGGCCGAATCCACCCGGGCACCGAATTATACATTCCTGGGACGATTTCCACGCTTAGCCCGAAGATCAACGCAATCCCGATCACAAAAATGCGCCGGGCATCAAGCATGCGCGACAGCATCACCTGAAGTCCGCCCAGTATCATGAAGCAGGCTACGTACACCACCACCGCACCCATCACCGGCTCCGGCATGATCGAGAAGATCGCTGCTAGCCGTGGGAAGAACGCAAGCGCGATGCAGATCAATCCTGCCGGCCAAGCGATCACTCGGCTGGTCGCGCCAGTGGCCATGGAAAGCCCGACGTTGCTCGAGAACGTGGACTGTCCCACACCGCCTAACAGGCCTGACAATGCAGAACAAATACCGCCGGCGAGAATTCCTCCGCTGACCTCCTTCATCTCCGTTCGTTTCCATTCCGAATCATTAATTTTTTCGCAAAGCGTCAGATCGCCGACTGTCTTGAGCATCGAGCAAACACTTGCAATGACGAATGGCAGCACCATTCCGAAACGGAAACGGAGGGCAGATGGTAAGCGGGGAAAACCAATCAGCGGCACATCCAGGACCTGCCGAACGTGAACAGCTGTAAGAGTCCGCACCAGAACCGACGCTATGTATCCCACGAACAGTCCAATGAGCACCGGATACAATCGCAGCTTGCTTTTACCCCACAGAGTGGGCGCGAGCATTGCGGCCAGCGTAACGAGGGCGACTGCGAAGGCTCGCATGTCGAGATGCCCAATCGCCGGGTCATAACCCAGGAATCGAGGAGCTCCGATGCCAACCAACTCGATCCCGACAAGCGCCACAACCAAACCAGTCACTTCCGGCGGAAAAACCCTCTGCAGGCGCTTCATCACTCTCGACAGCAACGCTTCGAAAATCCCAGAAAATGTCGTCATGCCCCAAAGCAAGGGGAGTCCGCCCACCTGTCCCGCAACAATGGAAGCTGAAACGTATGCGGGACCGCACGAAAAAGGACATAGATAACCCGACCCAATGGGTCCCCTTGTTTGGGCTTGCAGAATTGTCGCCAGTCCCGAGGCGATCATGGAGACGCGAATCATGGTTTGCGTTTCGAGCCTGGAAGAGCCGATGCTCGTGGCCACCACCACCACAAAAATCCACCCCACCGACATCACGAACACGTGTTGCAAACCCAGCACGACGGTTAAAGGAAGCGGTGGAACTTCATCTACCGAGTAAATCAGATTGGCGGGTTTCACGCGGCCGGACTGGCTCACACCGACATCTTTGCGTAGATGTGGTTGCGCATTCACGGTGTCTTCCGCTCGGCTCATTTCCGGGTTGAATGGGAATCGCTACGGTATCACAACAGGTCGCGCGGGCAGAAAAGAGAACCGTGCCGCTGGCCTCGCCAGTCCGAACTCGTCATGGTCAGAACCGGCGAATCACAATCGGCCGAATACTACGAAAACGAATGCCAATCATAAACGGGGGGATCCGAAGCACGCGGGCGCACTAATCACGCGCGCCCTTGCGAGACCAACTCGCTGACGACAAAAACCGCCGACTCATGTTTCGAGCGGGCAGAAGCGAGCCTGCTAGCTCTTAGGTTCCTTCTCCTTGTTCTTCTGTTCGTTGGACGGCTTTGTCTCCTTCGGCGGTGGGTTGGGCTTTTTTGTTTCCGGAGGCGGCTGCTGCCGCGGAGCGGGTTTCGCCTCAGGAGGTGGCGCCTGCCTCGGTGCATTTTCGTGTGCCGGAGGCTGATTTTCTCGAGCCGGGGGCTGCGTTCGGCTGGGCGGAACTGCTGGCTTATTCGCCGGAGGTTCATTTGCTCGCGCAGGAGGCTGATTCTCGTGAACTGGTGGTGCGGCACGATTCGGCGGAGCTGCCTCGTTCGCTCGTGCTGGCGGTTGATTTTCTCGAGCCGGGGGCTGCGTTCGGCTGGGCGGAGCTGCTGGCTTACTCGCCGGAGGTTCATTTGCTCGGGTCGGCGGCTGGTTCTCGCGAGCTGGCGGTGCGGCACGGTTCGGCGGAGCCGCCTCGTTCGCTCGTGCGGGCGGTTGATTTTCTCGTGCTGGCGGCTGCGTCCTGCTGGGCGGGGCAGCTGGCTTACTCGCCGGAGGTTCATTTGCTCGGGTCGGCGGCTGGTTCTCGCGAGCTGGCGGTGCGGCACGGTTCGGCGGAGCCGCCTCGTTCGCGCGTGCGGGCGGTTGATTTTCTCGTGCTGGCGGCTGCGTCCTGCTGGGCGGGGCAGCTGGCTTATTCGCCGGAGGTTCATTTGCTCGGGTCGGCGGCTGGTTCTCGCGAGCTGGCGGAGCAGCGCGGTTCGGCGGAGCTGGCTCATTCGCGCGCGCTGGCGGTTGATTCCCGTGTTCCGCTGGCCTCTCAGGGGGTGCTGCGTTAGGCCTGTTGGGCTGCGCTGCTGGAGGCCTTTCAGCTGACGGTTGCGGAGGCCGATTGGCTGGCGGTGCTCCTGCTCTGTTTGCCGGCTGTGATGTTGCAGGTTTCGCGTTTGCCATCGAGCGATACGCAGTTGGGCTGGCCGGCTTAGTTTGGCCTACCGGAATTGCTCGAGCTGACGGAGCCATCTTCGTTACAACCTGCCTACTCGCAAGCGTAGCAGGAGGACGCGCCGACGCCTTCGCCGGGGCACTTGGCCCCGCGACGGCTCGCGGCGTGGGAACGACTGCCGCGGCCTGTACCACCCGTGCGTGCTGAATTTCCTGAGGGTTGACTCGGACCGCAGCCTTAGCGACTGGCTCGCCATTCTGAAATGCAGTCTTTGAAACGGCGGTAACCGCGCCTGGCGAGTTCTGGTACATGTAAGTCCGGTTCACGTTCACATTCGTAGTCCGATTGACGACCGTAGTGTTATAGACATTCGTGACTTCCGTTCGGTTGATCACTCGGGAATTCGTGACGTTTACATTTGACATGTAGACTTCACTTACGTGGTAAGAGGGAACCCACACGTCGCGCGGCCCCAAGGGGAACCAAGCCACACCTACTCCGGCAGGACCGCCGAGCTCGATCGATGCCGCTAATCCTCCTCCACCGACGAATGCTACCAGCGCGGGCGCATAGACCGGCCGAACGTAGACGGCGCCAGCAACCGGAACGGGCCCAGGCACCCAACCCCAACCGCCGCCCGCCACAACGGCCCATCGTCCATAATGGAATGGCGCAAAACCCCAGGGCTCGTCTTCGACCCACGTCCAACCCCATGGAGCAACGAAGGCCCAATGCCCGTTGTGATAAGGAGCCCAACCTGCCTCAACTCCATTCGGGATCCACACATGGCCATATTCTCGATCTTCGCGCCACGTTCCATGATCGTCGAGATCTTCGTAGCCGATCACGTCGGGCGAAACATATTGCGCCGACGCAAACCTCTCTTCACGTCGATCGCGCTCGACGTCCCACTGCTGAAATTGGTCTGGTTGGGAGAGCGGCTGCGCGTCGTAGCTCACTTGATCCGTTCCCGAGAACGTGTATTGCTGACCAGGCCCCGCGTTATAAGCCTGGCCTCCCGCAGTTACTTCGGCCGCGCCGCTTTCGACGGACACAGTGCTGGAACTGCCATCCGCGCTTACGTCAACGCGATATTTACCTGGGCGCAGAATCGAGAATGCCAGATTCGGAGTATCAATCTCGTAGCTTTCGTTATCTTCGAGATGGATCACGCGCAGAGACGCGGAGCCTTGTGCCACCTGGATCTGGACAGCTTGGTCTGTCAGGTTCAGGAAAGAAACGGCTGTCTGCGATGAGAGGCGAAGCACGCTGCCGCCCATATGCAACTCACCTCGCGAGCCTTGGTCGGCCCAGAGCTGATCTCCAGTGGTGAGTGGACGGTTCGGATTCGCTGTCACCCAGTCTGACGTTCCGGCTGGCAGAAAGGAGACGGAGCCCTCGATGAAATTCAATCGCGCGACCCTGCTAGGCGGATCGGCGTCCTGAGCCTGCGCCATGCCGGGTAGAGCGAGCAATAACGTGATGATGAGGAGCAAGAGTTTCAGTCGAGAACTTGAGATAGAGTTATGCATTTTCACGTGCTTCTCTCCTTTCCCAGAATCAGGGAAATGATCATGCGTCATCTGGACCCTTTCGACTTGCGTGATCCTTGCGTTGCCGCCCTTGCCAGAAATGACACGCGGCTATTAGCACCAGTAGGACTACAAGTGCCATCAGCACGATCGCTGGAATCGTACTCATACAAAATTGTAGAGCCCGAACCTAACTTCCGCCATCGGGTCTTTATCTGATATCGCCGACTGCAATTGCAGGGCGAGAAAAGAGCATTCGAGGCCTTGAAGTCCGTGAGCCAATTGCATCACCCGCCTCGACGAGCTAGAATCTCGATACACATAACACCTGATTTCGGAAAGCTGGACTGTACGTTATTGTACGCAACGGCGTACTCGTCAGGCCACAGTGCCCAACGGTATATTGATCGCCGACGATAGCGGGCTTTTTCGAAAAGCCGTTCGTTCCTATCTCACCCAACGGAATTTTGAAGTTTGTGGCGAGGCAATCGACGGCAATGATGTGCTCGAAAAAGCAGACGAACTGCAGCCCAGTTTAATTCTTCTAGATCTCCGAATGCCTCACATGAACGGTGTGGAAGTGGCATCCTTGCTGCGGGGCCGGATGCCAAGTGTGCGGATCGTACTCCTTACAATGTATGACGAAATCTTGAGCTACAAAACGCTGATGACTGCGATCGGTATTGACGCCATGATACCGAAGCCGCACTGCTTTGACAACCTGGCGGAATGCATCCAAGGATTACTCGATTCGCCACGGAGCGCAGCCTGAATAGAAGAAAGCCGCCGCGCCCACTCCAAACAATAAGATCCGTACCCACCTTGGTGTAGCCACGACGAACGCCTTACCTCGTCGTGGGCTTTTGCTCCGGCGCGATTCTACGCAATTGCCTGCGGAATCGCCTTCTTCCACTTGCCTTGCGCTTTCAAAATCAGCTCCACCACTTCGCGGATCGCGCCTTCCCCGCCCCTCACCGTAGTGACGTAATGCGCCGCGCGCTTCACTTCCACCACCGCATCACCCACGGCCACCGCCAGCCCGGCGCGCTGAAGAATCGGCAAGTCCGGAAGATCGTCTCCAACGTAAGCCACTTCCTCGTCCGTCACTCCCGCGCGCACAAGAATCGCCTTGTACGATTCGAGTTTCTTCGGCTGCCCCTGAATCACAAATTCCATCCTCGACTCGCGCGCCCGCCGCGCATTCGCCGGCGAGTCGCGCCCGGTAATAAATCCGGTGCGAATACCCATAATGCTCGCCAGTGTGATCCCAGCGCCGTCGTGCGCATTGAACATCTTCATCTCGGCCACACTATTATCCGGAAATGTTTGTAGGCAGACCCAGCCGGGCGTCATCGTCCCGTCTACGTCCATCAGTAGCACACGAATCGGTTTCGCCCGGCGCATCACCTTCACTGGAAATTTAATTTCCCGAATCGCCATTTCAATTCACCAAGTGTCATCCAAAGTAGCCACGGCGAGCGCTCCAATTCGTCGTAGGCCGTGCCGCGCCAACGAAACCCAATACTTCAAAACAACTGCAACGTCCATAAATCGTGAATGTGCACAACGCCTTCAAACCGCCCATCCCCATCTACCACGATCACCGACGTAATCTTCTTTTCCTCCATCAATCGCAGCGCGCTCGCCGCCAATTCCGTGCGCCGCAAAGTCACCGGATCGCGCGTCATGCAATCCAACGCCGTCAACTCAAGCACGTTCTGCTGCCGCTTCTGCATCACGCGCCGCAGATCGCCATCCGTGATCAACCCGAGCAGCCGCCCGCTTGCTTCCGTCACAGCCGTCAGCCCGAGCCCTTTTCGGCTCATTTCGTAAATCACGTCCGGCATCTTCGCGGTTGGCAGAACTCGTGGAGCCTTCTCGCCCGCGTGCATCAGCGCTTCCACGCGCCGCAGTTTCTTGCCGAGACGCCCACCTGGATGAAGCGCCGCAAAATCCTCTTCCTTGAACCCGCGGCGGTCGAGCAATGAAATCGCGAGCGCGTCACCCATCGCAAGAGCCGCTGCAGTCGAAGCCGTCGGCGCCAGATTCAGCGAACACGCTTCCTCCTTCACGGCAATATCGAGAACCACATCGCTGGCGCTCGCCAAAGTGGAACGCGTTTTCGCGGTGAGCGCGATGAGCCGAATCCCCATCCGTTTCACCGATTCGAGAATTTCGACAATCTCTTCCGTTTCGCCGCTCGTAGAAATCGCGAGCATCACATCTTCCGCGGTCAGCGCGCCGAGATCCCCGTGCAGCGCATCGGCTGCGTGCAGAAAAATCGAAGGCGTTCCGGTGCTCGAAAACGTTGCAGAGATTTTTCGTCCGATAAGACCGGATTTGCCGAGGCCGGTAACCACCACGCGCCCTTTGCATCCGTATAAAACCTCGACGGCCTTTTCGAACTGCCCGTCGAGCCGCTCGATCAGACCCGCTATCGCTTCGGCTTCGATTCGCAGTACTCGCTTCGCCGTTGCCAGCGCAGACTTCGCGTGATTCCCTGCCTTCGCTCTCTTCATCGAGCTAACTGCGCGAGCCATAGTTTACCTTGGCCGTCACGAACCGATTCATGTCATCCCGAGCGAAGTCACGCGCTCTTTCTTTCCTTCGCGAAGCGAAGGCGCGGGACGCAGTCGAGGGATCTCTCTTTGTCTCCCGCATGCGATCACGGCATCAGGTTTCCGTCTCGCCGTCATGCGTCCCACTTTCTCACGAGCGCTCCGAGCGCGACCATCTTTTCCAGCAGCGCCCGAAATTGCCCAAGTGGCAGCGCGTTCGACCCGTCCGAAAGCGCCTTCGCCGGATTGTCATGCACCTCAAGAAAAATTCCGTCAACGCCTGCCGCCACCCCCGCCCGCGCCAGCGGCTCGATAAACTCCGGCTGCCCCCCGCTCGACTTCCCTTCCCCGCCCGGAAGCTGTACCGAATGTGTCACATCAAAAACCACCGGATAGCCGAATTTGCGCATGATCGGAAACGACCGCATGTCGACGACAAGGTTCTGGTATCCGAAAGAGTTGCCGCGCTCCGTAAGAATAATCTTGTCGTTCCCCGTTCTCGCCACCTTTTCCGCCGCGTTGCTCATTTCCGACGGCGAGAGGAATTGCCCCTTCTTGATGTTCACCACGCGCCCAGATTTCCCCGCCGCCACAAGCAGATCCGTCTGCCGCGAAAGAAACGCCGGAATCTGCAAAATATCGCACACGTCAGCAGCCGCTTCCACCTCCGATGCTTGATGTACGTCGGTAAGAACCGGCAACCCGGTCCGCTTCTTAATCTTCGCCAAAATCTTCAGCCCATTCTTCAAGCCCGGCCCACGATACGACGAGACAGAAGTGCGATTCGCCTTGTCATACGAAGCCTTGAAAATATACGGCACGCCGAGCTCGCTCGCCACCGCCCCCAATTTCTCCGCCATCGTCAACGCGTGCCCCTCGCTCTCAATCACGCAAGGCCCAGCAATAAGGAACAGGGGCGCCCCCGCACCGAACCAAACTTTGCCTAGCACGAATTGTGCTTTCGCCGTCATCGATCGCTTTCGTCCTTCATTCGAACGCACCAGCCTAAGCAGGTTCCATCGTATTTGCAATCCCTGACGCCAGATCCGGTCCGGATCATCACTGCTTCGCCGAAGTCCCGCAGCGTATAATGTCCGCTCCGTGACCGAAGCACAGATGGCGGTGCGCCCTACGCGAAAACTCCCGCCCGGCCCGCGCGGCCTGAATCTTCTGCGCCACTCGCTCACCTTCGGCCAGGACTGGAGCGGCTTCCTCACCCGTTGCGCCCGCGAATACGGCGACGTCATCTTCTTCCGCTTCCTCAATGTTCCCATCTGCCTCGTCGTGCATCCCGACGGTATCGAGCAGATTCTCATCAAGAACCATGCGAATTTCCTTAAGTCGCGCGACTACCGCGCGCTGAAGCCCGTTCTCGGCAACGGCCTGCTGACGAGTGAAGGAGAATTCTGGCAGTCGCAGCGGAAACTGATCCAGCCGGCATTTCGCCACGAAAATATTCTCAACTACGCGCGGATTATGACCGATTCTGCCGCGGCGATGCTTGCCGCTTGGCGCGACGGCGAATCGCGAGACATCCACGAGGAGTTTATGTCTGCCACGCTCGACATCGTGGCCAAATCTCTGTTCGGCTCGGATCTTTCCGGAGAAGCCCGCGGCGTGGGCCAGGCCGTCGCAGTGGTCATGGAACAGTTTATCGGACAGGCGAATCTGGCGTTCGTCCTCCCCGAGCGCGTCCCGATTCCAAAAAGCGCGCGCCTGCGCCGGTCGATGAAGCACCTCGACGACGTGGTTTACGGCCTCGTCCGCGCGCGCCGCCGTGCGCCTCACAACAACGCCGACCTTCTCGGCACCCTCCTCGAAACCCGCGACGAGCATGGAAGCCGCATGACGGACCAGCAGCTGCGCGACGAAATCATGACGCTGTTCCTCGCTGGCCACGAAACCACAGCCAACGCTCTTACGTGGACGTGCTACCTGCTGGCGCAGAATCCGGAAAAGGAAAAAGCGCTAAGTGCCGAGCTCAGCTCAGTGTTAGGAAAGCGCGCCCCGACCGCTGCGGACCTGCCGCGTCTCCCCTACACCGAGATGGTAATCAAGGAATCGATGCGATTATATCCGCCTGCCTGGGGCGTGGGACGCCGCGCGATCCGCGATTTCGAGCTGGATGGCTACCGCATCCCCGCACGTACCAATTTTTTTCTGCTCCAATGGATAACGCAGCGCGACGCTCGCTTCTTCCCCGACCCCGAGCGCTTCGATCCCGAGCGCTGGCGCAAAGACCCGATTCGCAGCGGCAAGCTTCCCCGCTTCGCTTACTTCCCCTTCGGCGGCGGCCCCAGAGTCTGCGTAGGCGCAGGCTTCGCCACGATGGAAGCCACGTTACTCCTAGCCACAATCGCCCAACGCTTTCGTCTCACGCTCGCGCCCAATCAATCGATCGAACCCCTCTTCTCAGTCACGCTACGCCCAAAAAACGGCCTCCGCATGCACCTCCACGCCCGCACGTCCTAGTAAAGATTGAATCAAGTAGTCACACCGATTACACTTCGTGCTCTTAGGCGCACCGATGAAATTCTACGTGGGCATCACCGACTGGGACTGGTACACCTACCTCTCGGCCCAGGAATCACTAGAAGAGGTGAATTTCTGGCGACCGAGTGGGGACCGTGCATTTCGTGCCGTGGAGGTCGGCGAACCGTTCCTCTTCAAACTCCATAGCCCCAGAAACTTCATAGTCGGCGGTGGCTTCTTCACATATTTCACCGGCTTCCCGTGAGTTTTGCGTGGAGCGCGTTCGGAATGCGCAACGGCGCCCAAACCGAACACGAAATGCGTACAAGGATTGAGCGCTATAGACGATTCTATGCGGGATCTTCTGAAGACTACCAGATCGGCTGCATACTCCTTCAGTCGCCATTCTTCTTTGCACAAGACGACTGGATTCCGGCCACGGATTGGGACCCGAATATCGTTCAAGGCCGCACTTATGACACAACCGAGTTACGCGGTGAAGCAATTTGGGAACAGGTTCAGAATCGATTGAAGGGAAAGACTCTCCAGCCTGAAGACGTAGTGGCATCAATGGATCGGTTTGGGAAACCCCAGCTCGTCACGTCTCGCTTGGGCCAGGGCATTTTTCGCGTAATGGTGACCGATGCATATCGCCGTCGTTGCGCCTTCACTTCGTCGCCCGTACTGCATGTGCTAGATGCAGCTCACATTCGACCTTTCGCAGAGAAGGGACCGCACGACCTTCGAAACGGGCTTTTGTTGCGACAAGACGTTCATACTTTGTTCGACCGCGGGTACATCACGGTGACACCCGGATATCGTGTGGAAGTTAGCCGCCGAATCAAAGACGAATTCGAAAATGGGCACGAGTACTACGCCGAACACGGAAAAACGATCGCCGTCCCCGACACACCTGCCCTGAGACCCGCCGAGGAGTTCCTAGTCTGGCATAACGAGAATGTGTACGTCGCGTGACTCAGGGCCCAAAATCGCTAGTTTTCCACAGGTTTGCGTAGTTCTACGGATACCCAAAGGCCCGAAACTGCGCTACCCTTGTCCGTTTTTATATGATGACGCAGACGCCACTATCGGCCGACAGAAGGACTCGGAGGAGAGAAAAACTCCCCACGCCTTCAGACAGGCGTGCAGCCAACCACTCCTCTAGTCTCCAACCTCAAGCTTCGAGCTTCCAGATTTCTAATCGCAAATCTGGAATTAGAATTTCGCTCAACTCATAGAAAAATCAGCCCACTAAAAATTTCTAATCGCAAATATTTGGCGATTTTCTATCTCACTTCACAAGCCCGCCGCCGCGCCACGTCACCAAATTTCCAAAACGGGAATCTCTTCGGTTCCCTACCTTTTGCGCAGCTTCGCTCGCGCAAGCCCTTAACGCCTCGCAATGCTTCGAGCCTTCGCCTTTCACTAGCCACTGGCCACTCGTCACTAATCACTCGATTCCTAATCTACGGTGCCGCGATTAGAAATCGCCGTAACTCACTGACAACATGAACTCTAAACCATTTCTAATCGGCGGTAAAAGGGAGGTACAAGAACACGCACTCGTCGCTCGTCTCGTCCGGAAGGACCGCACGGATCGGCTCTTCACGAGTCACAAGTCACGAATTACGAGTCACGAGTTACAAGTCACGGATTTCAATCAGCGGCGGGGTCAGCAGCGGAAACGCGCTTATCAGCGGCCACTCCCAGTCGCGCTCGTCGATTTTCAAGGCTGGCACGCACGAACGCGGCAAAAAGCGGATGCGGCGCAAGGGGCTTGGATTTGAATTCGGGATGAAACTGGCAGCCAACGAACCAAGGATGATCGGGCACTTCGACAATTTCGACATACACGCCATCGGGCGTGCGGCCGGTGATGCGGAAGCCGGCGCGCGTGAGCGTCTGCTCATATTCGCAATTAAATTCGTAGCGATGACGGTGGCGTTCGGAGATTTCGAGCACGCCATAAGCTTTGTGCGCAAACGAGCCGGGCTCCAGCTTGCAGGGCCACGCACCCAGACGCATCGTGCCGCCCATTTCGTCCACACCCAGAAGTTCGCGCAATTTGTAAATCACGCGATTCGATGTCGAGGGATCGAACTCCGTGCTGTCCGCATTTTCAATTCGCGAAACCTGGCGCGCGTATTCGATCGTCGCGCACTGCATTCCAAGACAAATTCCGAAGAACGGGATCTTTTTCTCGCGCGCGTAGGTGATCGCGTGAACCATTCCCGCAATCCCGCGCTTGCCGAACCCACCGGGAACGAGAATGCCGTCAGCGTGGCGAAGCAGCATGTCAGCTGCGGCGATCGAATCAATATCTTCCGCTTCGATCCATTCGAAGAATACGCGCTGGCGATTCGCAAGGCCGCCGTGAACCAGCGCTTCGCGCAAACTCTTATACGCATCTTCGAGCTGGACGTATTTGCCGACGACGCAGATGTGGACCTCGCCCTGCGGATGTTCGAGCGTCTCGAGCATCGCAAGCCAGCGGCTCAAATCGCGCGGCGGCGCTTCAAGGTGCAGCAGGCGGAGAATCTGTTCGTCGAGCCGCTCAGCAGCGAGCGACATCGGCACTTCGTAGATATTCCCAACGTCGGGCGCGGAAATAACGCAGGACTCGTGCACGTTGCAGAAAAGCGCGATCTTGCCTTTCAGATCGCCTGCGAGCTGGCGGTCGCTGCGGCAAATCAGAATATCGGGCTGGATTCCGATGCTGAGCAATTCCTTCACGCTGTGCTGCGTCGGCTTGGTTTTCAGTTCGCCGGCGGTGGGGATAAACGGCACGAGCGTGAGATGAACGAAGAGAACATTTTCCGGGCCCAATTCCAGGCGCATCTGGCGAATCGCTTCAAGGAACGGAAGCGATTCGATGTCACCGACCGTGCCTCCAATTTCCACGATCACAACGTCAACGGCATCAGCAACTTTGCGGAAGGCGGCTTTAATTTCGTCGGTGACGTGCGGGATCACCTGGACGGTTTTTCCGAGGTAATCCCCGCGGCGCTCTTTCGCAATGATCGACTCGTAGATTCGGCCGGTGGTCCAGTTATGGTCGCGCGTCAGATGCGAGTTGGTGAACCGTTCGTAGTGGCCCAGGTCAAGATCGGTTTCCGCGCCATCATCGGTGACAAATACTTCGCCGTGCTGATAGGGCGACATCGTGCCGGGATCGACGTTCAGGTATGGATCGCACTTCTGGAGGGTGACTTTAAGCCCGCGACTTTCGAGGAGACAACCGATGGAGGCAGCCGCTACGCCTTTGCCGAGGGAAGATACTACGCCGCCGGTTACAAAGATGTATTTCGGGGCGGCCCGCAAAGCGCTCGAATTCCTCCGTTGGATTCGGCGTACTCGTCATTATGTTCGGAAACGCGGCGCGTGTCAAATCGCCTCGAAAATTATTTCTCGCAAGTCGTTGGCGGCTCGTCAGGAAGCAGAGCGTTCTTGCAGAATTTTTTCTACGCGCTGGATGTCGGCGGGAACGTCAACGCTGATCGCATCGTAATCAGTCTCGACGGCGCGGATATGAAATCCATTTTCGAGCCAGCGAAGTTGCTCGAGCTGCTCCACGGCCTCGAGCTCGCCCGGAGGAAGCGTGGGATATTCGACCAAGGCTGCGCGACGGAAGCCGTAAAGACCGACGTGCTTCCAGTGGTGCGGCGCGGCGGCTGCTTTGCTATCGCGTACCCAGGGAATCGGGGCCCGCGAAAAATAGAGGCAGTTACCGTCGAAATCACGGACAACTTTCACGATGTTGGGGTCCATCACATCGTTCGGCTGCGTGATCGCCGTGCACGGCGTGGCGATCTGGATCGAATCGTCGTCAACCATTTCGGCGACGATGGCATCAATTGTGCCGGGATCGATGAGCGGCTCATCACCCTGGATGTCGACGTAGATGTCGGCTTCCAGATGCGCCGCGATTTCCGCGACGCGATCCGTGCCGCTGCGATGGTCGCGGCGGGTGAGGACAGCTTCGCCGCCGAAGCCCTCGACAGCTTTCTTGACGCGCTCGTCATCGGTGGCGACGACGACGCGCGCGACGCGCACGGCCAGCCGAACGCGCTCAACGACGTGCTGGACCATTGGGTGACCCGCAATCGATGCCAGCGGCTTGCCCGGCAGGCGGGAGGAGCCGTAGCGCGCCGGGATTACGGCCAAGACTTTGATGCTCGAAGCTGAATTTTGCTCTGCCATGGCGCCCGTACTGCATTTTATCGACCCGCTAAGTCTAACACCAGAGCATGGGGTTCGCCGCGCGCCGGAAAAAAGCCGGCCTCCGGGCACATCCCGGTTGGGAATACATTTTTCGCCGCTTGTTTTCGAAAAACATGGTGATACAATTCGTCAGCAGCATCGGCCATCGGGGGCACCTTGAAATACCGCGCGACGCAGCCCGGAGCGGGATGGGGGCTCGCGGCGGTTTGCGTGGCAGGGATGCTCTTGGCCGCTCCTTTCCTTGCCGCTCCGGTTTGGGCTCAGAGCGAAGCGACCGGTCCCGTTAATCCTCGCACCTCAGAAAAGCTCGGCAAAAAACTTAAAACCGAAACGGAAATGACTCTGGTCAACGTGACCGTGACCGACCCCTACGGGCGCTTGGTCACTGGGCTCGAGCAAGATTCTTTCCGGGTTTTTGAAGGCAACAACGAGCAGGAGATCGTTCGATTCTCCAGCGAGGACGTGCCGATTTCGATCGGCGTCATTTTCGACATGAGCGGCAGCATGACCGACAAGATCGATAAGTCGCGGCTGGCCGCGGTGCAGTTTTTCCGGACGGCGAATCCGCAGGACGAATTTTTCCTCGTGGATTTCAACGATCGCGCGGAGCTCGTTAGCTCGTTCACTGCCAGCGTCGAGGAGTTGCAGAACCGGCTGATGTTTACCGCGGCGCGTGGTGAGACGGCGCTCTTCGATGGAATCTACCTGGGACTCAGCCAGATGAAAGGAGCACACAACACAAAGAAGGCGTTGCTCATCATATCGGACGGGGGCGATAATCACAGCAGGTACACTCTGTCCGACGTTCGCAACTTTATAAAAGAAGCGGACGTGCAGATTTTCGCGATCGGGCTTTACGATCCTACGGGCGGCCGCACCCCGGAAGAAGCGAATGGGCCTGCCCTGCTGAGTGATTTAACGGCCATGACGGGCGGCCGGACGTTTGTGGTGAACCAGCTTGCGGATCTGCCGGATATTGCTTCAAAAATTAGCATGGAGTTGCGCAACCAATATGTCCTGGGATACAGACCGAGCGATCACGCGCATGACGGCCGATGGCGCAAGATCAAGGTCAAGCTGCACCCACCGAAGGGGCTTCCTCCCCTCACCGTATATTCGAAGACGGGTTATTTCGCGCCCGGTCATTAGAACCCGCCCCTACGCAATTTTCTTTCTCGCGCTCGCGAGTGTTTGTCTGTTTGCGCAGCGCGTTCGCGCGCAGGGCGCAATTCCCGGCCCTCCGCCTCCGCAAAATCCAGCGCAGCAGAAAGGCGTTATCAAAGCAAACGTCGATCTGGTGGTGCTGCACGCCACTGTGGACGATGACAAAGGGCAATTTGTCGGCGACCTGAAGCAGGACAGTTTTCGCGTCTTCGAAGATAAGGTCGAGCAGAAGATTTCCCTGTTCTCCCGCGAAGATATTCCCGTGACGATGGGCCTGGTGATCGACAACAGCGGAAGCATGCGCGAAAAGCGGTCGCAAGTGAATGAAGCAGCGCTCACCTTTGTCAAGACGAGTAACCCGCGCGACGAAGCGTTCGTAGTGAATTTTAACGACGAGTATTATCTCGATTTGAATGAAGATTTCACGAGCGATCAGAAGGAGTTGAACGAAGCGCTCTCACGAATCGATTCGCGCGGAAGCACCGCGCTGTACGATGCGATCATTGGATCGCTCGACCACCTCAAGAAGGGCCACAGAGACAAGCGCGTTCTACTCGTGATCACCGATGGCGATGATGACGCAAGCCGCAAATCATTTGAGTACACGGTCAAGGTGGCGGAGCAATCGGATGCCGCCATTTACGCGATTGGCGTCTTCAGCGAGGACGACCGCAAGCACAGCAAGGGCATGGTGCGGCATTCGAAGAAGATTTTGGCGGAGCTTGCAACTGCGACCGGCGGGCTTGCGTACTTTCCCGACAACCTCGAACAGGTGCAGTCGATTTGCGCGCAGGTGGCGCGCGACATTCGGAACCAATACGAACTAGGCTACTATCCGAGCAACACCGCCAAGGACGGCTCGTTCCGCACTGTGCAGGTGCAAGTACAGCCGCCGAAAGGCCGTGGAAAATTAGCAGTAAGGACGCGGGCCGGCTATTACGCTCAAAAGGCTTCGCAAGGCCAATAGGAAGACCACCGCGCGTCGTTCGGCGCCGGGATTACCTCGAAAGCAATTCCAAAAAGCTTGTGCCGTGCGGGATTTCGCCGCCGAAATTTTCGGCTACCGTTTGTCCCATGTCGGCGAGGGTCGAGCGAGTGCCCAGGTTCCGTCCTTCCATGGCGCGCGGAGTGTAGGCCAGGATCGGCACGTATTCGCGCGAGTGATCAGTGGTGGGATTCACCGGATCGGGATCGCAACCGTGATCGGCCGTGATGATTAACAAATCCGACGGCCCCAAGAGGTCAAGGAAAGGCCCGAGTTGTTCGTCAAATTGCTCGAGTGAGCGCGCGAATCCCTCCACATCTTTGCGGTGGCCGTAAAGCATGTCGAAATCAACCAAATTTGCAAAAATGAGTCCCTTCGGGCGCTGGGCGATCGCTTCGGTGAGTTTCGCCATGCCATCGGAATTATTCTTTGTCGTAACGTAATCGTCCACGCCTCGCCCGTTGTAAATGTCGTGGATCTTGCCGACGCCGAACACCGGCGTGCCGCGCTCGGCGAGAACGTCAAGCAACATTGGCTTGGGCGGCTCGACGGCATAGTCATGACGGCGCTCGGTCCGCTGAAAATTGCCTGGCGGCCCTGCAAACGGACGCGCGATCACGCGACCCACGCGGTTGGGCCCGTCGAGAATCTTCCGCGCGATCTCGCACATGCGATAGAGCTCTCCGATGGGAATCACATCTTCGTGTGTCGCAATTTGAAAAACGCTATCACCAGACGTGTAAACGATCGGAGAACCCGTGGTGACCTGCTCGAGACCCAGTTCTTTGATGATTTCGGTGCCCGATGCGGGTTTGTTGCCGATCGTGCGTCGACCGATTTGGCGCTCGAATTCCTCGATGATTTCCTTCGAAAAACCGAAGGGATAAACCGGAAACGCCTGGTCGAGCCAGATGCCGGCCATTTCCCAATGTCCGGTCGTCGTGTCCTTTCCCGGAGATTTTGTGGCGCCCTTTCCATAGCTGGCGGCGGGATGCGCAGGCGGCGTAAGGTGTTCGAGCGGCGCAATGTTGCTAATGCCGAGTCGCTGAAGATTTGGAATTCGCAGCGCTCGGGAGCGCGCGATGTGGCCGAGCGTGTCGCGGCCGATATCTCCATAATCTTTCGCGTCCGGCAGTTCCCCGATGCCAACGCTATCCAGCACGATCCAAATAACACGGTCAAATCTGGAACTTCTGGATGTCATCGCGGCCCCGCATAAGAACTAACATAGAAGCGGGCGGAAAGGCGAGGCTTCGAGCTCTTGGGTATCGGGTCAGTTTCCGATTAATACGTTATACGTCCAGGTGGTGCTCGCTTGCACGTAAGACCTTTAAGGGGCGGCCCGAAGCGGTCCAGAAAACTGGGAAGCATAGGACCGGACTTGATGTGAGCTAGGAAGCCGGAGGCCAGTTCTCACCGTATCTTTAAATCTTTAACTAGCACATACCGCTAGGGCGGGTCGCGGTTCCGGATTCCTGCGTCGGAACGGTCTGCGTGCTTGGCACTGTGTAGGGAGTCGTTCCAGCCAGGTTCGCTGCACATTGCTCGATCGCCGTCAGAACGGCAGGCAGTGTGGGCGGTAGATTCGGAATCGACTGGTCAGGTTTTTTAAAATTAAGCGCACTGGTCATATCCCCGACCGTTGCGCGGCGCCAGGCGCTCAAGTTGGGCACCTCAGCACCGAAAAGTGTTTCGAGGAATCGCAACACCGAAGTGTGATCGAAGAGGTCCGATAAGACGAACCCGCCTCGACTGAACGGGGAGATGATCAGCATGGGGACGCGAAAACCTAATCCGATCGGGCCGGTAATCGCTGGACTACCGATTACGGTGGGGTCCGGTACCGCGGGCGCGGTCACAAATTCTCCTGGCGTGCCGAGAGGCGCCGTTACCGGCGCGACGTGATCAAAGAATCCGCCATTTTCATCGTAGGTGAGAAACAAAACCGTCTTTGCCCACAGTGCTGGGTTCGCCGTTAAAGCACTGACGATGAGGGAAAGTGTATTCTCGCCGAAGATCGAAGGCGACGGCGGGTGATCCGAGGTTAGGATTGACCCGATCAGCCAGGAGACTTGCGGCAAATTCCCAGCCAGCACATCGGCCAGAAAGTCGACAGGGAACTGCGGCCCGAATGCGTTCTGATGCAGCACCGATGCAGGATCCTGAAAATTTTTGAAGTAGGGGAGAACATTGTCCGAGAGAATCCCGCCGAGAATAGTCTCATCAGGCGACGAGTAAACCTTCCAAGAAATTCCCCGAGCCTGAAGCTGCTCGGGCATCGTTGTATAGGTCAGACGGCCGTAAACGGCTGTGCGATTTGTGACAATGGTCTGCAAAATCGGTCCGCCGTTTTTTCCATCTGGGTCGATGGAGGCCGCCATCGTGTAGAGGCGATTAGGATCGGTCGGGCCCATCGCTGAGCAAAAATAGTTGTCGCAGATCGTGAAGGCATCGGCCAGTGCGTAGTAGTAGGGAAGGTCTGCGCGGGTGTAGTAGCCCATGCTTAATACGGCGTCGTTGGAATCAATCGGTAGTCGCGAGCTCACAAAACCATCCATGGCGCCGTTGTTCCAGCTTTTATGCTGCGGCACCCAATCATGGTTGATGTCGTGCGTGCAGGCTGCATTCGTTGTGGAAGTGTCCAGGTGGAATGGCAGGAGCGCCCCCACTGGCGGGATCGTCGTATTCGCTGGGTCAGGCTGCTGGAATGCCATACTCTGGTCGGAAAATCCGCGGACGCCGCGGTAGCTGCCGAAATAGTGATCGAAGGAACGGTTTTCCTGGATGAAGATGACGACGTGTTCGACGTCGCTCAGCTTTGCGCACGTCGTTGGACCGGGGCCACCTCCCAAGAGGCCGCCTCCGCTACCGCAGTTTGCAAGCAGCGCGGAGGCTAGGCCGGATGCGGCCGTGGTGCCGGTTAGTTTGAGGAGTTCCCGCCTCGTGATAGGCCGAAAAGGCAACGATTGATCCCTGTTGAGTCAGATGAAAGGGTGGGGCGAAGGGCTGCTTGAGTATACTGCAGAAAGTCCAGAGTGGAGCTCCTCTGAAACCGTCGGTAGTTTTCATCGAATGATGAATGTGGTGCGGCGGTTCGAGGCCCATGCCTGCCGCGGTGAGATTCCGGCTCATTTGCCGCGCTTGACTCGACAGCGTATAATTTTCTGTTTACACGCATGCCGAAGAACCCTACAGACAAGGTGGCACTCGCAAAGGCGCTTCGTGGGCCCGAAACCGCGGTCGCGGCGGGTCCTGCCACGATCCCGGGCGATATCGAGGAGATCCGCGTCCGTAACGCTCGAGTCCACAATCTGAAGAATCTCGATTTCACGATTCCGCATAACGCCATCACGGTGGTTACCGGCGTTTCAGGATCGGGAAAGTCCAGCTTGGCCTTTGACACGCTCTATGCCGAGGGCCAGCGCCGGTATATCGAGTCGCTTTCGGCCTATGCGCGGCAGTTTCTCGAGCGCATCGAGAAGCCGGACGTTGACGAAATCACCGGAATCGCGCCAGCCATCTCGATTCGGCAGAAGAACTCGACCCGGAATCCGCGGTCGACTGTCGCAACGGCAACCGAAATTTACGATTACCTGCGGCTGTTGTACGCGCGGGTGGGCCACACGTTCTGCCTGAACTGCGGCGAAGAAGTGCGCAAGGATACGCTCGACGAGATTGCGGCGCGCGTGCTGGCGCTTCCGGCGGGCCGGCGATTCTACGTCTTGTATGAGCTGAAGCTGACTCCAGATGCATCGCCACAGGCTCCGAAAACTCGAAAGCAGACTCGTCCCGGGCCCGAAGCGATTCGCCAGGCGCTGGTGAGTTTGCGGAAGCGAGGATTCAACCGGCTTTACCAGGATGGCCGCGTATTTGAGTTCTCAACGCCTGAAGATCTGCTCGACATGGATTTTTCAAAGCCGGCGTACGTGTTGGTTGACCGGCTCGTTCTTGGACCGGAAATCCGTTCGCGCCTGATGGATTCCATCGAGATTTGTTATCGCGAGGGACGAGGCGAAGCGATTCTCGAATTTGTACCCGAGATGCCGGCCCCGGACTGGGCGGCTGCGGACGCCGCGAGCGGAACCGAAACTTCGCCCGGCGCAGCGCCCGAGCGGCTCATCTTCAATGAGCGGTTCGATTGCAAGAAATGTGGAGCAACCTATCAGGAGCCTGAGCCGCGCCTATTCTCATTCAATAGCCCGTACGGAGCATGCCCACGCTGCCAGGGCTTCGGCAACACGATCGATTTCGATCTCGACCGTGTGGTGCCGGACAAAAGCAAATCACTAGCCGATGGTGCGATCGAACCGTGGACGAAGCCGCGTTACCGGCAGCTGGCGATGGACATGCGAACGTACGCGCGCGACAAAGCGATTCCGCTTGATGTGCCGTTCCGCCAGCTGAGCGCGTGGCAACGCGATGCGATCATCGAAGGCGATCGGAAGGCGGATTTCCCGGGGGTAAAGGGATTCTTCGGCTGGCTCGAGCGCAAAAAATACAAACTGCACGTGCGCGTTTTTCTGAGCCGCTATCGCGGTTACGCGCTCTGTCCCGAATGCCACGGCACGCGATTGCGCGCCGAAGCTCGTGCGGTGAAAATCGCAGGGCGATCGATTACCGAAGTGTGCCAGATGACGGTGAAAGAGGCGCGGCCTTTTTTCCAGTCGCTGCAGCTCAGCGCCTCCGAGTCGACGATTGCCGACAAAGTCCTCGAAGAAATTCAACTGCGATTGCAATTCCTCGATGAAGTAGGCCTCGACTACCTCACGCTCGACCGGCTGACCTCGACATTGTCCGGCGGCGAAGCCCAACGCATCCAGCTCGCCACATCGCTCGGTTCGCATCTTGTGGGCGCGCTGTACGTGCTCGATGAGCCGTCGATCGGCCTGCATCCGCGCGATACCGATCGGCTCATTAGGATTCTCAGAGGGCTGCGCGATCTCGGAAACACCCTGCTCGTCGTGGAGCACGATCCCGAAACAATCCTGGCTGCGGACCACATTCTCGATCTGGGTCCCGGCGCAGGCGAGCATGGCGGCAAACTGATCTTCGCGGGCTCGCGCCAACAATTGCTGGACGATCCCAACTCAATAACGGGCCGATACCTTCGCGGCGATCTGAAAATTGCCGTGCCGGCGCGACGCCGGAAGCCACATGGAAAGTTTCTCAAGATCATCGGAGCGCACAGCCACAACCTGCAAGGCATTGACGTAACGATTCCGCTTGGAGTGCTTGTGGCCGTGACGGGCGTGAGCGGATCGGGAAAATCGACTCTTGTTTACGACGTGCTCTACAAAGCGCTTGAAGCGAAACGCACGGGCGGCAATTACCGCGAATTCTGCGATAGGCTCGAGGGCGATTCCGCTCTGACCGCGATCGAAATGGTGGATCAGTCTCCGATCGGGAGAACACCGCGGTCGAATCCGGCGACCTACTTGAAGGCGTTCGACGCGATTCGCGAGATTTTTGCGACGATGCCCGAAGCCAAAAAGCGCGGGCTCACGGCCGGCCACTTTTCGTTCAATATTCCCGGCGGGCGGTGCGAAGCGTGCCAGGGCGATGGGACGGTGACGGTCGAGATGCGCTTTCTTGCGGACGTAGAGCTCGTGTGCGAAGAGTGCCGCGGAACGCGATACAAGAGCAGCGTTCTCGACGTTCTGTACAAAGAGAAAAATATTCACCAGGTGCTGCAGATGACGGCCCGCGAGGCGCTCACATTTTTTGCCGCGCATCCGAAAGTGACGACAAAGCTGCGCGTGCTCGACGAGGTGGGCCTGGGTTACCTGCGGCTGGGACAATCCGGCACAACGCTTTCCGGCGGCGAGGCGCAACGCTTGAAACTAGCGGCGCATCTCACGCGACAGGAAAACGCCGGCATTCTTTATATTTTTGATGAGCCGACTACGGGCCTGCATTTCGACGACATTCAAAAGCTGCTGACGGCGTTTCGCAAACTGATTGATGGCGGGGCCTCGGTGCTGATTATCGAGCATAACTTGGACGTGATTAAGTCTGCGGATTGGGTGATCGACCTCGGGCCGGAAGGCGGAGATGCAGGCGGACATGTCGTTGCGGTTGGGACGCCGGAACAAGTGGCGCGCAATTCGCAGTCGCATACTGGAAGATTTCTGGCGCGCGTTCTGAACGGACGGAATGGCAACGGCGCGAATCACGGAAGCACTGCCGCTCCGCCAAAACCGAATGGCTCGGAGCACAATTCCTCGGCGCCATGAATCATCGAATTACCGCGCGTGATTGTCATTTGACTCAGTTCGCCTCGGTCGTTTTGCTCGGCTTTGCTCTCTGCTACCCGTTGCCAGCTTCTGCACAGTCCAACACAACAAGAACCCGCATCCACGTTGCGGAAGACACTCCTGATCCGGTGCTCGTCGCAGCCCGCGCTGCGATGGACCACAAGGATTATGCGGAGGCGGTGCGCTCGTACAAAGAATATCTCGCGAAGAAGCCCGACGATGCGGACGCGCATTTCGATTTGGGCAATGCTTATGCGAGCCTCAAACAATCGGCCGACGCGAAAATCGAATACGAGAAGGCAATTTCGCTCGATCCCAAGCTCGATGTGGCTTACGTCAATCTCGGGATCACGTTGATGGAGACTGATCCGGCCGCGGCGGTAGAGCCGTTCCAAAAAGCCGCCGATCTTCTACCGAAGGAAGCTCGTCCACAATTCTTGCTGGGCTGGGCCTACGAGCGCTCTGGAAAGCTTTCGCTCGCGATTGAGCATTACCGCGCCGCGGAGAAGCTTGACGAAAAGAATTCCGATATTCACTTTGCGCTCGGACGCGCGCTTCTTACTTCCAATCAGCCGGCGGACGCGGAAACGGAATTTCGCGCTGCTATTGCGTCTGACGCTTCGAATACGCAGGCGCACCTCGGGCTCTCCCAAGCGCTGATGGCTCAGAAGAAGTCCGAGGAAGCAGCGTCGGAGCTTGAGGTGTATCTCCAAGCGCAGCCGAACGATTCCGAGGCTCGCGTCGCTCGAGTGTTAGCGCTATCGAAGCAAGGCAAGAATGAGGATGCCCTCGCCGAACTCGATCGCGCTATAGGCACCGGTCAAGAATCGCTTTTGGCTCTCAAGCTCCGCGCGCAGATTTTGTTTCAATTGAAACGCTACGACGACGCGATTCCAGTGCTGCAGAGGGCTGCAGCGCTCGCGCCACAGGACTCCGATATTCCCGCGCAGATCGGCCACGTCTATCTTGAAAAGCGAGCCTATCCGGATGCCGCACGCGAATTGCTGATCGCCTTCAAGATGAATCCGCAATCAAATGACGTGCTCGGAGAACTTGTCGCCGCCGAATACCTGGGCAAGAATTACGAATCGGCGCTGAAGGCGCTCGACCTCCTCTCGCAGCGGGAGAAACTGCCGTCAGGCACTGTCTTCATCCGCGCCACTTGTTACGATAAACTGGGTCAAGCGGCCCAGGCGCTCGACTGGTACCAGAAGTTTCTGCAGCTGAACAAAGACGAGAACAACGACATGTACTTCGAGGCAACCGCGCGAGTCCGTTTCTTAACTCGCGAGCTTAAAGAAAAGAAGAAATAGCGCCTTGTTCTCCCTCGCTCAACTTTCGTCGCTTGCTCTTGGCCTCGCGATCGTCGTTGCTCCTCTTGCAGCGCAGGAATATCACACCACAGAGCAGTGGCGCGCCAAGTATGTCCGCGAAACGGATCCGGTTCACAAGGCGAAACTGCTGCTGCCTCTCGGCGATTCGGAGTTCAAGGATGCGGAATCCGCTCTTGCGAATGAGAAACATTCCGAGGCACTCGACATCCTGAAACAACATCTCGACGAAGCGCAATCATGTGAGAAAGCGCTCGATGCAAAATTCTCTGATCCGGAAAAACACGCCAACGGTTACAAACAGCTCCAGATTTCGCTTCGTGGATCGCTTCGGAGGCTGGATGCCATGATCGTGGGCCTTACCGAGGACGATCGGAAACCTTTTGTCGAAATTCGCGGCCAACTCGACGAAATCGATCGCCATCTGATTCAGCAGTTGTTCCCGAAGCAGCCGGCGAAAAGATGATTCGAGAAGGCGAAGCGATAGGAGGCGGCCGTGCGTAGCCCAGAGCTAGCGCTCGGGTTGCTACTAGCGGTATTTTTTCCTTCAGCACCTCGCTCCGTCGGGACTGCGCCTCCACAAGAAAAAAAGGATTATTTAAGCGAAAGTGAAGCCAACAAGATCCGCGACGCGTATGAGCCGGCGGATCGAATCGGGCTTTACATGAAGTTCGCCGAGGATCGCCTAAAGAAATTTCAATACGAACTGAATCGAAAAGTGCAGGACCGCCGTCGCGCAGAAGTTCTAAACAACTTGCTGAATGCCTATACGGGATGCATAGACGACGCCGCCGACCAGATTGCGGTTGGAGAGCAACGCCAGGCGGATATCCACGGCGCGCTGAAGCTGATGAAGGCGAAAGGAAACGAGTTTCTCGATATTTTGGAAAAGCTGCAGCAAAACGGTGCGGAGCTCGATACCTATAAGGACACGCTCCTCGACGCAATCGACGGGACCAAGGACGCGTTGACGGATGTTGACAATGCGCTAAAGACCGCTGCACCTCCGCCGGTCCGGAGAAAGCAATCGTGAGAGGCTCGCGGCATCGTTCACGTTTGGTCCCCGGCGGCCAGCGCATTTTCCAGCGGATCTACACTCGAATTGGCTGCGAAGGCCGTCCGCCGCATTTCGTCGTTGAGTATCATCCTTACGCGGATCTCACGCATACGATCCGGTTGCGCGAGGACACCGCGTACGTCCGCGTTTCGGATTTACTGCGCGCCGCGCCGCGCCACGTTTTTGAGGCCGCTGCGGCAATATTGTTGGGCCGCCTTTATCGCCGTCAGCCGCCGGGGGAGTTCATTGAAGCGTACAGGAAGTATACATACGCGCATTCAACCCGGCGCAGATTGTTGGTCGTCCGGCAGCGGCGCGCGCGGCGCGTGGAGCATCTTCCAGCGGGCAAGTACCACGATCTCGGCCCGATGTTCGAGCGTTTGAATGCGCGCTATTTTGAAACTTTACTGGTGAAACCGAGACTCGGCTGGAGCAGTCGCGTGTGGCGCACGCAGTTGGGTTGCTTCGATCCCGCGCTCGAGCAGATCGTAATCAATCGCCAGCTCGACCGGAAAAACGTTCCTGAATACGTTGTTGCGTATGTTCTGTATCATGAAATGCTACATCTGAAGCATCCGATGCGTTTCGCGCGGTGTCGGCGTGAGTCGCATTCACCGCAGTTTCGCGCCGAGGAAAAGAAGTTTCAGGATTATGAGCGGGCGATGAAGTTCCTCAAGACTTTTCCGGCGTACTAGGCGGGTACGGCTTGACCTGCCGCTATTCTTTCGAAAGCTTTTCGATTTTCTTCTGGACTTCTTTAGCGTCGGGTGCGCCGGGCAGTACTTTCAGGTATTCCTTGTAATATTTGACGGCCGATTCGTTGTCATGCTTTTTTTCGTATGCCCTGCCGAGCAGCAGGCGGGGCTTGGCGAAATTGGGCCGCTGCTGAATCGCATCGAGAAAACGGTCGATCGCCGCGTCGACGTCGCCTTTGTGAAGATAGAACATCCCTACTTCAACATCCTGCTGCGCCGGGAGCGGATTGTAGGTGGCGTTCGCTTTTGTTTTCTCTGCGTCCGAGGAAATCGGAGGCGGTTCATCCGGCGTCGCGTCCTTGCCACCTTTGTCATTATCAGAGCGCGGCTTTTTTGAGGTTGATTCCTGAGGTGCAGGCGGGGCGTCGGAGTCTTGCTGACTTTGACCGGATTGCTGCTGGTTCTGCTCCTGGCCTTGCTGGCCTTGTTGTTTATCTTGTTGCTGCTGCGACGGCAAAGCACCCACGAGAAGGAAAAGCAGCGGAGCGATGAATGCGAGTCGGGCCATGGTGATTCGTGTTGGTTTAGATTCCGTTTGCTATCATGAAAGTTGTCTTTGCCGGAGCGTATCGAATTGAGCTAGAAGCTCGCGGCAATATTCGCTGAGTAGTGTAACGCGTCTCGATGGAACTTCGCGAAAAAGTCGCCAATCTTCCCGCGCAGCCCGGGGTGTACCTGTTTCTGGATGCTGGAGGCGCGACTCTTTACGTTGGAAAAGCGTTATCGCTCCGAAGCCGCGTTCGCTCGTATTTCCTCGAGAAAACTCTGCAGGACGCCAAGACGGGATCGCTCGTTCGCGAAATCGCCGACCTGGAATATATCGTCGTCGACAACGAGAAGGAAGCGCTCGCCCTCGAAAACAATCTGATCAAGAAGCATCAGCCAAAATTCAACGTCCTGCTTCGCGACGACAAGACATATCCATACATTCAATACACTGCGTATGAAAAGTATCCGCGCGTCTATGTGACGCGCCGCCTGAAAAAGGACGGTTCGATTTATTTCGGTCCGTATTTTCCGGCGAACCTCGCGTACCGCATGGTCCATTTAATCCATAAACATTTTCTCGTTCCCTCCTGCACCGTGGATTTGACGCGCAAACATCCTCGGCCCTGTCTGCAGTATTACATTCATCGCTGCCTCGGTCCTTGTGTGGAAGGATTGGTGACCGACGAGCGATATGTGGAAGCTGCGCGCGACGTGCGATTGTTCCTCGAAGGACGCCGAAGCGACCTTTCGCGCAGCCTCGAACAGCGCATGAAAAGCGCCTCCGAAGGCGAACGGTTCGAGGAAGCTGCTGGTTATCGCGATCTTCTGCGTACGCTCGCGGAGATGGAAGAGCGCCAGAAAATCGCCGCAGCATCAGGCGATGATACGGACGTGATCGCGTGGTACGCGGAGCCGCCGCAGGTGGCCGTCAATCTGTTTCACATTCGCGGCGGACGTGTAGTCGACAGGAGGGATTTTTACTGGGAAAATCAAGAAGAGTTCAATCCGGCGGAGTTTCTCCCCTCGCTTCTCAAGCAGCTGTATCTGGACGCCGCCTATCTTCCGCGCTGCATCCACACACCGATTGATTTTGAAGAGCGCGAAGTGCTCGAAGAATTCCTCACCGAGCAAGCCAAGCATCGCGTCGAGATTTCAAATCCACAACGCGGAAAGAAGCACCATTTCCTCGAATTAGTCGAAAAGAATGCGCAGCATTCTTTCGTTCAGCGGTTTCGCGTGTTGCGCCCTTCGTCTGCGGCGATCGCGGAGGCTCTCAAATCGGCGCTCGGGCTTCTCGAACCACCAAAGCGAATTGAGAGTTTTGATATCTCGCACACGCAAGGCACGGAAACAGTGGCGTCGATGGTTGTTTGGGAAGCGGGGCGAATGAAGAAGTCCGACTACCGGAAGTTTATCATCCGAGGAGAAGCAGCCATCGAAGGCGAAGCCGCTCAGCCTGGCGGACTATTACGGGACGATTTTTCCAGCATGCGCGAGGCGGTCGGAAGGCGCTATCGCCGCGTTCTGGAAGAAGGCAGACCGCTACCGAGCTTGATTTTAATTGACGGAGGCATTGGCCAATTGCATGCCGCGGCCCAGGCGCTGGAAAAACTCGAGATCATCAACCAGCCAATGGCTAGCATCGCGAAGAAAGAGGAGATTCTGTACGTGCTCGGGCGCGAGGACGAACCGATCGTTCTCGACCGGCACTCGCCCGTTCTGCAGTTGATTCAGCAGATTCGCGACGAAACGCACCGTTTTGCGGTCACTTTCCACCGCCAGCGGCGATCCAGCCGGCGGCTGCGCACTTCGCTGACGGAAATTCCCGGTGTTGGCGAGCGCACGGCACGCAAGCTGCTGCGGAAATTTGGAAGCGTCGCACGGCTGCGGGAGCTAACCGTCGAGGATTTGGCGACAGAGTTGCCGCGCTTCCAAGCGCAGCGGGTATTTTCCGGGTTGCGTGAGGCGAATTCGGCGGAGCCGACCGTAAGGTAAATTATCCTCGCGAAATGCATTTCCGCTTTGCTTGCTACCCCTATAAGCCTGTGCTACTGTGGCGCTTGGAGGTGATGAGATGGCTGACGACAGCGCTGGTTCGAAGGTGAGCTTTTTTCTTGTTGGACTTGGCATCGGAGCCCTCGTGGGATTGCTCTTCGCACCGAAATCCGGCGAAGAGACACGCGATTATTTGAGCGGAAAGGCCGACGAAGGCCGCGAGTACGCACAGCGCAAAGCGCGCGAATTGCGCGAGCGCGCAGACGACTTAATCGAACGCAGCAAAGAAATCATGGCGCGCCAGAAGGATGGCCTTTCGGCGGCGGTGGAAGCAGGGAAAGAAACGTATAAGCGCGAATCGAAAGTCTCATAGCTCGGCTCTGGTTTCATCTCTGAAGGAGAGCAGATGTCCGGCTGGCTCCAAGCGTTCATCGTGATCGCAGCGGTTGCCATCGTGATTCAGATGGCGATTCTGCTCGCGATGTTCTTCCAGGTGCGGACTGCAATCGAGCAGTTCACCCGAATCGCAACGGACCTGCAGAACCGGATCGATCCCATTCTCCTGAGAACGAGCCGAATCCTCGAAGACTCGGAAGACCGAATTGCCAGCATCATGGGCGACGCGGCGGAGATCACGCGCGTCGCTCGCGGCTCGGCCCAGAAAATCGATCGCGTCTTTACAGATGCCGTGGAACGGCTGCGCGTGCAGATTATTCGCGCGGATCATGTCCTGACGGGGACGCTCGAAGTGGTCGAGGAATCCGGAGCAAAATTCCGGCGGACTCTTTGGACTCCCATCCAGCAGGCGTCGGCGATTCTTAAGGGCATGAAGGTTGCGATCGACATGCTTCGCGGACAGAACCGACGGCCGGAACCCGACTCCGCGACGGCGGACGAAGAACTTTTCATCTGATTGAAACCCGCAGCTTTTGCAATTTTCGCGCACGAGAAACTTCCCTCAATTTGAAAAAGCTCAGCGGATCCAGCCGCCACCTAAAACCAATTCGTCCGCATAAAACACCGCGGCCTGGCCGGGAGTGATGGCGCGCTGCGGCTCGCGGAATATCACCCGGGCTGTGGTTGCGTCGAGCGGTGTGATTTGTGCCGGAGCTGGTTCGTGGCGGTTGCGGACTCGGACCATTGCTTCGATGGGAGTGCTGGGCCTGGCGATCGAAATCCAATTTACGTCGCGCACTTCGCATTTTGTGCTACGCAGATCCTGATCTTCGCCGACGACGAGGCGATTGTTCGCGCGATCGAGCGAGACGACGTATAGCGGGCGGCCGGTGGACACGCCTATCCCCTTCCGTTGACCAACCGTGTACTGATGCAAGCCCGTATGGCGGCCGAGAACTTCTCCGCTGGTCGTGACGATTTCGCCTGAATCATCCGGCAGCTGGCTTCCCTGCTCCTGCAAGTAGCCCTCGATGAAACGGACGTAATTCCCCGTTGGCACGAAGCAGATTTCCTGGCTCTCCGGCTTTTCGGCGACGGGAACGCGGAGGCGGCGCGCGATATCGCGAACCTCCTGCTTCGACAATTCCCCGAGAGGAAAATCGGTGCGCGCGAGCTGTTCCTGCGTGAGGCCGAAGAGAAAATAGGACTGGTCTTTCGTTTCATCCACGGCGCGCAGCAGTTCGTAGCGGCCGGTTGCCGGATTGTGACGAACGCGGGCGTAGTGGCCCGTGGCGATCCGCTCGGCGCCAATCTGTCGCGCGGTGAGGAGCAGCTGATCGAACTTCACGTGATTGTTGCAAAGAGTGCACGGAATCGGAGTGCGGCCTTCGAGGTAGTCGTTAACGAACGGCCGGATGACAGTGTGCTCGAACTCGCGCTCGAAATTCACGACGTAGAACGGGACGCCGAGATGCTCGGCGACGCGGCGAGCGTCGTAGACATCGTCGATCGAGCAGCAGCGATGCTGGGCGGGCGCGCCACTCTCTTCATGCGGCAGGCGGCGCTGGTTCCATAGCTGCATCGTGAGGCCGACCATCGCCTGGCCGCGCGCATGCAGGATTGCGGCAACGGTGGAGCTATCAACGCCGCCGCTCATCGCGACAGCGACAGTTCCCGCTGCGGTAGGCTGCGGCGCGAGATCGCGTTCGGAGATTGGCTGCGTTGCGGTGTTAGTCTCCTGGGACAAAGGCGCACAGGCAGGAGTGCCTGTGCCACTTAAAACCGGTCCTGCGGCGCTCGCGGAAAAATTCGCGACACTTGTCTTTGGCGGCTTTAGACAGGTCGCGCTCATATCGCCGTTACCATCGTGGCCGAACGCGGTGAGAGAGCGCGAAGGCGATCCACGACTTTGGGAATCGCAGCTATCGCGAAGTCAATTTCTTCAGCGGTGGTTTGACGGCCGAGGCTGAATCGCAAGCTCGAGCGGGCTTCGTCGGGCGAGAGACCAATCGCAAGCAGAACATGCGAAGGCTCAACGGCGCCCGAAGAACACGCAGCGCCAGTAGAACATGCAACGCCCACTAGATCGAGGGCGATGAGCATTGCTTCGCCGCCCGCAGCTGCGAACGAGAGGTTCGTCGTGTTCGCGACCCGCCGAGTGACGTCGCCATTCACGCGCACTGATGAGATGGAATCGAGGATTGCGCGCTCGAGCCGGTCGCGCAGAGCGGCGATGCGCTGTGGCTCCGCTGCGAGATTTGCGAGAGCGAGTTCGGCGGCCCTGCCGAAGCCAACGATCCCAGGAACGTTTTCGGTGCCGGGGCGACGATCGCGTTCGTGATGGCCGCCATGAAATTGTGGAATGAGCGGCGTGCCGGTGCGTACGTAGAGAGCGCCAACACCCTTTGGGCCATAAATTTTGTGCGCGGAGATGCTGAGCAGATCCACGCCGAGTTGATTCACGTCGAGCGGTAGCTTCCCTGCCGATTGCACTGCATCGCAGTGAAAATAAACGTCAGCTTCGGCGGTGATGCGGCCGATTTCTTCGATGGGCTGAATTGTTCCGAGTTCGTTATTCGCGTGCATCACGCTGATAAGGATTGTTTCGGGGCGCAGCGAGCGGCGAATTTCATCGGGATCGACGACGCCCGTGCTCCCGACTGGAACGTAGGTGACGTCGATGCCCTGCTGTTCGAGCGCCTGACAGGAATTGAGCACCGCGTGATGTTCGATCGTGCTCGTAATGATGTGCTTGCAGCCCCCGGCCGACTTCGCGGCAATGGCTGAGGCGACGCCGAAGATGGCAAGGTTGTCAGACTCCGTGCCGCCGCTGGTGAATACGATCTCAGAGGGCTTGGCTACGAGAAGCGAGGCCACGGAATCCCGGGCGCGATCGACTGCGGCGCGCGCTCGCTGTCCGACGGAATGAATCGAGCTGGCATTGCCGAAGTTGTCGGCGAGGAACGGCAGCATCGCTTCGAGGACCGCGGGATCCACGGGAGTGGTCGCGTTGTAATCAAGATAAGCGCGCATGTTCTAGAGGCTGGAAGCTCGAGGCTGGAGGCTGGAAAAGATGCGCGGAGACGCGAGGATTTCCGGATTGCAAAATCGCGTTTTATTTGCGATTGGAAAATTGTATGTACCTGATTCGGTGACGTTTAGAGTGAATTCTAATTCCAGATTTGCGATTAGAAATAGCCCCTCCATCTGGGCAGGGACGTAGCCATAGGCCGGCAAACGCCAGCGGTTAGCAGGGGCCACCCGCCGGTCCCGCTCCAACTGCATCCGAGCCTTTCTTAGAGAGTTCATAGCACTCAATCAAGGTAGCAGGATGCGCGGGGATTGCAAGTGGCCGTTCGTCTGGAACTGGTACAGGCTTGCTGCGCGAGAGCAAAAAACAATCAAGCGTTACTTCTTGGCTCCTCTGCCTTGACAGCTTTGCGAGCGTCCGTTAGCGTCGAAGGGCAGGCATTGAATCGCAAGAGTTTTGTTCGATAGTCAGCGGAGCTCACTTTGGCACAGCACAGGCCGATCATCACGCTCACCACCGACTACGGCACGAGTGATCACCTGGTCGGAGTAATGAAGGGCGTGATCCTCAGCATCAATCCGGAAGTGAACGTCGTGGATATTACCCACAGCGTGCTGGCGCACGATATTTTGGACGGAGCGCTCACGATCGGCCAGGCCTATAACTATTTTCCGCCGCGGACGATTCATGTGGTGGTTGTCGATCCGGGCGTAGGAACGCAGCGGCGGCCGCTGCTGGTGGCAAGCGACCAGCATTATTTTGTGGCGCCGGATAATGGCGTGCTGTCAGCGGTTTACGATCAGACGGAAGCGCTGTACGCGTGGCACATTACGTCCGAGCACTATTTCCGGCAGCCGATTAGCAACACGTTTCATGGGCGCGATGTGTTTGCGCCGGTAGCGGCGTGGCTTTCGAAATCGTGGCAGACGTCAGCGTTTGGCGATCCGGTTGAGGATTTTGTGCGCTTCGCGATGCCGAAGCCGAAGGTGAACGGCAATACGATCAAGGCCGTCGTGCTGAAAGTGGATAACTTTGGCAACCTGATGACGAATCTGAAGCCGGAGGACGCGCCGGCGCTTGTTGCGAATGACGGGAAGTTTGCGATTCGCGTGGGAAACGGTGAAGTGAAGAAAGTGCTGCCGACGTTCGCATCAGGCGAGGCGGGCGAGACGTTTGGCGTGATTGGATCGAGCGGGTATTTGGAGATTTCGGTGAATAAGGGCAGCGCGGCGAGAACCTTAGGTGTTGGACGAGGTGCTGAAGTTACGGTGGAGCTGGGGTAGTGCGGGGAAACCTTTAGCTGCGGATCTTCCTTCTTCCTAGTTTTTGTTCTGATCCACGAATCAAGAGACAAGTCCACGACTAGGTGTTGCGCTCATCGTGGCTACCCGACCTATCCTGATCGGCGGCGCTTGCGCAAACTCCCAAGTCAACACCTGCCGGTCTGAAGCCCGGCGCTACAACATGAGGCGCAAGACAAACTCAACGCGCGAGGGTGGTGACGATTAAGTAGGCGCGCATGCGGGGGTCTAGCCAGTCGCGGAGGGCGTCGCCTAGCAGATTGAAGGCTAGGACCGCGGTCATCACGGCGAGTGCGGGGAAAATTACGAGGTGGGGGGCGTCGAAGAGGTGGCTGCGTGCGTCGTTGAGCATCGCGCCCCAGCTGGGCATTGGCGCGAGGACGCCTACGCCGAGGAAGCTGAGCGTGGATTCGGCGAGGATGGCGCCCGCCATCGCGATGGTGGCTTGTACCAGCACGGGCTGCAGAATGTTCGGAAGAAGATGACGCATCAATATTCGCGCGTTTGAAGCGCCCAGCGAGCGAGCGGCGAGGACGTATTCCATTTCTTTGGCCTGCAGAATTTGTGCGCGGGCGAGGCGTGCGTAGCCGGCCCAGCCGGTGATAACGAGAGCGAGAATAACTTTGCCGAGGCCAGGGCCGAGAAATGCGGCGAACGCAATCGCGAGCAAGATTCCGGGAAACGACAGAAACGCGTTGATGAGCACCACGTTGACGAAGCGGTCGAACCAGCCGCCGAAGTAACCCGCCAGCGAGCCAATTGCGAGGCCAATTAATCCTGCGCCGAGTACGACGCTGATACTGACGAGCATCGAGACGCGAGCGCCGAAGAGAATACGCGAGAGGATATCGCGGCCGAGCTGATCGGTGCCCATCCAGTGCGCCGAGCTAGGCGCGGCGAGGCGCACGGGGAGATCCTGAGCGATGGGGTTGTAAGGCGCGAGCCATGGGGCGGCGAGCGCTGCCACCACGAGGATCGAGGTGAGTGTGAAACCAACGCGCCCGGGCGCGCTGTGCTTCAAGAAATCGCGCAGAGCTTTCGCAAGCGCGCTCATTCCAGGCGCACCCTTGGATCGACTGCTGCGTATACAAGATCGGTTAGAAGATTCACGAGAACGTACGAGACTGCGATCAGCAGGATGCACCCCTGGAGTAAAGGGTAATCGCGCGCCTCGATTGCCTGCACGGCGAGACGGCCCACGCCCGGCCACGAGAAAATTGATTCTGTGACGATCGTGCCGGCCAGGAGCGTGCCGAACTGAAGGCCGAGGATTGTGATGATGGGGATAAGCGCGTTGCGAAACGCATGACGAAAAAGGACCGCGGCATTCGACAGCCCTTTCGCGCGAGCGGTGCGGACGTAGTCGCTCGAAAGCTCTTCGATCACCGATGAGCGGACCATGCGCGTGAGGATCGCTGCGAGCGCGGCGCCAAGCGTGATCGCCGGCAGGATCAGATGCGATGGCCCTCCGCGTCCTGATACCGGCAACCATCCGAGAATCACCGAGAAAATCAGTATGAGGACTGGCCCCAGCGCAAAATTTGGAACCGAGAGGCCAAAGAGCGTTAGAACACCGACAGCGTGATCGGTCGTCTGTCCTCGTCGCTCTGCCGCGAGTGTTCCTGCGGGAATGCCAATGGCGGCGCACACAAAGAGGGCGAAGATGGCGAGTTCTAGCGTCGCGGGATAGTGAGACAGGATTACGCGCGTGACTGGTTGTTGGAAGCGGAATGATTCGCCAAGGTTTCCGTGCGCGATGCCGGAAAGGTAGCGACCGTACTGAACCGAAATTGGAAGATCGAGCCCGAGCGCGTGGCGAAGCTGCTGTAAATCCTCAGCGCGCGCGCCTTCTCCCAGCATCTGCTGGACTGGATCGCCTGGCACGATGTGTGCGAGTAGAAAGACCATCGTGAGAATCAGCCAGAGCGCAGGAAGAGCAAAAAGAATGCGGAGCGAGATGAATCTAAGCATCAGCTCCTCGGCGCTTCCTGTAAGGGTGATTCATTTGTCACGACGAGAGTGGGATGCGCTGGCGGCCCGGCGGGCTTTTGCGATTTCTTTTCTCGCCTTCTGTTCGGAATCCTGCGCCGAACCAGGCGCGGAATCTACAACAGCAATCCCAGACAGCGGCCCTTGGTTTTTAGTTCCGGCTACCTTGGCGGGCTTTACGGATTTGATTTTTACGCGCGAGACACGGCGATGGTCCATTTCCATGACCGTAAAACGATACCCATGCGCCTCAAAACTTTCGCCGCCACGCGGAATAAAACCGAGCTGATTCAAAAGAAAGCCGCCAATTGTCTCGTATGAGCTATCCTCGGGAAGCCTGATGTTATACTGAGATTCAAGATCACGAACATTTGTCGCGCCGTCAAAAACCATCGAGCCATCCGGAAGTGTGAGCGGGCGTTCGACTACGTCGAACTCATCGTGAATTTCGCCAACCATCTGCTCGAGGATGTCTTCGAGCGTGGCGAGGCCGAGAATGCTGCCAAATTCATCGACAACCATAGCGAGGCCGGTGCGGCGCGAGCGAAATTCGAGAAGTAGCTCGCTGGCGCGCTTTGTCTCGGGAACGATGAGCACGTCGCGCAGCATTGAGCGCAAATTGAATTCGGCGGGCGGTTGCCGCTCCTCCGCGGTGCGAACGCGGTCGAGGAGAATCCAGATCATGTCCTTGATGTGGACAAAGCCAAGGATGTGGTCGAGCGAACCTTCGTAAACAGGAATCCGCGAACGTTGCGTGGTGGCGAACATGCGCATCGTGTCTTCAAGCGTGGCTTCGACGGGCAGCGCATGCACGTCAGGCCGGGGGACCATGACCTCGCGGACCTCGATTTGGCCCAGTTCCATCGCGCTTTGAATAAATTTCATTTCGGCTGCGGGAATCAGGCCCCGGTCGTGCGCCTGCTGCACCATCACTTGCAACTCTTCGGTGGAACGAACGAGCGTGTGACTGTGGGGCGAAACAACGCCGAGCGCCGCGACAATTTTCTCTGCGATCCCGTCGAGAAGATCGATCGCCCAGCGAAAAGTTTGCAAAAACCAATGGAATGGACGAGCGATCAGAAGAGCGACGCGCTCGGCGCGAGCCAGGCTGAGGCTTTTGGGCACGAGCTCGCCGAGTACGACTTGAAGCATAGTGAGCAGCCCGAAGGCCAGAATTAGCGCAGTGCCGTGGGCGACCACCGCTGCCCATGGGCGCGGGATCGCAGCCACCAGAGGCGAGAGAATCGTGGACAGGGTAACTTCGCCGAGATAGCCGAGGAGAAGGCTCGCGATGGTAATGCCCACCTGAACGGCCGAGACGACTCGTCCAACATCTCCGAGTAGCAACTCAACAATTTTCGCGCGTGGATCGCCGGCTTCGACGAGTTGACGGACGCGCGAGCTACGGACAGCGACGAGCGAAAATTCAGCCGCAGCGAAGAAAGCATTCATTCCAACGAGAAACAGGACGGCGAAAAGATGGAGGACAATCATTGCGCGCGAACCACTCGCACAGGCAGCAGCCTCGTTTCAACCTGCTGCCAGACGGATGAGAGGACCAACAGTGCGGCCATCGAATGCAATTTTAGCAAGTTGTGCGGCGCAAGAGGAGAAATCCGCTGCCGGAGCGAGCGCACGAGGCAATATTTGCCGCGCGGGTGGTTGCGGGGTTTCAATCGCTGGGCTACACTCCGGCGCAATTTTCGCGAGCGTACGGAAATTAGGGAGGGGTTGAATGACGCGCGGTTCGCGCATTACACGGAATGTAATTGCAGCGCTGCTCATGCTGGTGGGAATCGCACTGCTCTCGGGGTGGTGGTTCGTGCATCGGCCCCTGCCGAGGCTGGATGGACAGATAACGATGGCGGGGTTGAAAGACGGCGTGATTGTCGATCGTGATGAATGGGGGCGACCGTGGATTCGCGCGAAGTCGACGGAAGACCTGGTTATGACCCAGGGATACGTGACGGCGCAGGATCGTCTCTGGCAAATGGATTTGCTTCGAAGGGCGGCTGCGGGCGATTTGTCGGAGATTGTGGGCCCTGCGGGGCTGAAAATCGACGAGGAGAATCGGACGCTCGGAATGCGGCAGGCAGCGGAACACGCGGCGAAGGAGTCGAGCCCAGAAATTCGCGAACTACTGGAATCGTATGCGCGCGGCGTAAACCAATTCATAGCGCAGCAGCGCAGCCGCTTGCCGATTGAATTTTCGCTCTTGGGCTACACGCCGAGGCCATGGACGCCGACGGATACGTATCTGATCGATCTGTACATGTGGAAGACGCTGACTTCCACATGGAAATCGAAACTGAACCGGCAATGGGTGACGGCGAAGGTCGGGCCGCAGCGAGCGGCGCAGATGCTCGTCGAGGACTCGCCACTCGATCACTACATCGTCGCTCAAACTGGGGCCGGCGCTTCCGCAAAAGCCGCTCGATCCTCGCGCAGGGTCACTTCCGTGAGCCCCCTAGATCCGCAGCCCGGAGAGGCTGCGCCGTTCGCATCGCGTGCGCCCGGCGAAGCAATCGATTTTCTGGCGCAGTTCGAAGAACAATCGTCCGAGATTATCGGCAGCAATAACTTCGTCGTGAGCGGAGCACACACAGCATCACATAAGCCTCTGCTAGCAAATGATACGCATCTAGCGCTGAGTGTTCCCTGCATCTGGTATCTGATTCACCTGACAGCGCCGGGATGGAATGTGGAAGGATTCGCGCTACCGGGCGCGCCGCTCGTGATTATCGGACATAACGAGCGAATTGCGTGGGGGTTCACGAACAGCAACGCGGACGTGCAGGACTTATATTCGGAGACATTCGACGCAACGAAGCCGCTCAACTATCGCGCAAATGGGAAGTGGATTTCAGCGGAGGTGCGAAAGGAAAAGATTCCTGTTCGCAGCAAATCGGATGTCGAACTCGACGTCGTCCTTACTCGACACGGGCCAATTGTGTACCGAGAGCCGGAGGGCGAGGGCAGTCATGCGTATGCGCTGCGCTGGTCGGCCCTCGAACCCGGCGGACTTGATTTCGGATTTCCGATGTTGGGTCGCGCGAACAGTTGGGACGAATTTATCGAGGCCTCACGGCATATCTCTGGCCCGGGTCAGAACACGATTTACGCCGATGTAGACGGCAATATCGGATTCGAGATTCCCGCACGAATTCCGATTCGAGCTAGCGGAAACGGAGCGATGCCCGTGCCTGGCGATACGGACGAGTTCGACTGGAACGGTTACATTCGCTTTGAGGAGTTGCCGCGCATTTTAAATCCTCCGGATGGAATCATCGCGACGGCGAACGCACGGACCGTCGGGCCTGGATATAAGTATTTCTTGAGCGATCGGCAGGCCGGGCCATTTCGCACCGAGCGAATTTACCAGTTGCTCTCCGGCCGAACCGATCTGAAGCCGGAAGATACGAATGCAATTCAGAATGACATTTTGAGCTTGCCAAATCAGTTTCTGGCAACGCAACTCCTCAGTGCCGTGCAATCAACGCCTCCGAAAGATCCGCGCACGAAAAAACTGATTACGGGATTGATTGGGTGGGACGCGAAGGCAACGCCCGACTCGATCGAAACGACGTTTGTCGAGTTGACGCGACACGCGCTCTTTCACAATCTGCTTGCGCCTTATCTCGGAGACGAAACTTCAAAATACGAGTTGTGGGAACCGCGAAGCGTTTACAACGACGTGTGGTGGCGCGACAAGGTGTTCCTTGAAAACATTTTGACGCAAAGGCCGCCGGAGTGGCTTCCCAAGGGCGTTGTCAATTACGACGTTCTCTTGATTTCGAGCGCGAACGACGCAGTGGCCACTCTTGCCAGAGAAACCGGAACAAGCGATGTGGCCCACTGGCAATGGGGACGCTTCCATCTGCTGAACATGATTCATCCGCTCGGGCGAGCGGGGACACTTCATGCACTGCTGAGCATTGGTCCTTACGCGGATGGAGGGACGATCGATACCGTGAAGGCGATGGGTGTGGGACACGGGCCGGCGATGCGCGTGGTTTCCGACCTCTCGAACTTTGACAATTCTCTCATGGAGATAACTACCGGCGAGTCAGGGCAGGTCGCCAGCCCACATTATCGCGACCAATTCCAGGAATGGTTTAAGGGGCGCGGCATCTTGGCGCCATTCAGCGAAGCAGCGGAGGAAAAGAGGCGTGCTCATCGACTGACATTGGTGCCGGTGGGCGGAGGCGCTACACCTGCGGAGTAAGCGAGAAATTGCCGCGCATCGAGGCGGAAGCAGCGTCTGTGCGAGCCCATGCCAGAGCTCCCTGAAGTCGAAGCGGTAGCGCGGGCGCTGCGGCCCCTCGTGCAAGGCCGCGTGATTCGGCGTTGCCGTGTAATTCATGCGATTGCCGTGCGGCCTTCCTCCGGCCGCGGTGCCAAGCAGGCCGCGTCGGCGATGGAACGCCGCGTGCGCCAGCAGAAAATCCGCGCTGTCGAACGGCGCGGAAAATATCTAATTCTGCAGCTCGAACGCGGCGTGCTGGTAATGCACTTCCGGCTCGATGGGCAGCTTGTCTGGTTCGATTCAAGTAAGACCTCGGGCCACATTGACGTGGCGCTCGAAATGAATGGCGGAACGCTCGGATTTGTTGACCGGCGACACTTCGGCCGCGTGCAATGGACAGCATCGCTAGACGAAATCCCCGCGATTCAGCATTTGGGAGTCGACCCGTTGACGCCGGAATTTACCGTCGCTCGATTCACGCAAATGTTGAAACGAAGCCGCAGGCCGTTGAAACTTTTCCTGCTCGACCAAAAGAGGATCGCCGGCATCGGCAACATCTACTCTAGCGAAGCGCTATGGCAGGCACGGCTCGATCCGCGCCGCAGAGCGCATCGTCTCAGCGCTGGGAAGGCCCGGCGGCTGCACAAGGCCATTGTTGACGTTCTCCGTCGTGCGATAGAATGCTGCAGCAATCCCGTACCAAATTTTCGCGACTCGCAATGGTGGTTTCAGGGACTCGAAAGTATATTGCGAGTGTACGGCCGCGAAGGAAAGAGCTGCCGAGCATGCCGTCAGGCGGTGCGGAGGATCGAACAGGGCGGCCGCTCGACTTTCTTTTGTGCGCGCTGCCAACGATAAATGGAGCAAGAAGCCGCGATGAATTCAGCAAGCAACAAGGCAACAGAGGCGCCGCGTAAGGGAGAGTTTGAGAAGTCGCTCACGCGCCTCGAGGAAGTGGTGAAGCGGCTCGAAAGCGTAGAACTCTCGCTCGACGAGGCGATGAAGCTCTTTGAAGAGGGTGTGAAACTTTCACGTGACTGCCAGAAGCAACTCGAAGAGGCGGAAGGCCGTGTGGAAATTCTGCTGAAAAAGGCGGATGGCAAACTTGCCGCGGAGCCGTTCGAGCCTGAAGATGAATCGTCCTAGCGGCCACAGCACGGAAGATGCGTTCGGTTTCGATTCGTCAATCGCCCCGCCGATCACATGAGCATCCCGCAATTTTTTGAGGCTGACCGGGCAGGAATCGAGGAGGCGCTCGACCGCCTTCTGCCGCTGGACGGCGCTCGTCCCGCGTCGATCCACAAGGCGATGCGGTACAGCGTATTTGCCGGCGGCAAGCGCATCCGGCCGATCTTGTGCCTTGAAGCGGCGGGAATGTTCACTGAGAATCCTGTCGCAGCCGTTTCCACCGGATGCGCGCTCGAATTCATCCACACATATTCTCTGATTCACGACGACCTTCCGGCGCTCGATAATGACGATCTGCGGCGCGGTAAGCCGACGTGCCACAAAGTGTTCGGCGAAGCGATCGCGATCCTGGCAGGCGACGCACTGCTGACGCTGGCATTTCAGACGCTTGCGTTCGTGCCGGTCGAACCGCAACGGCGCCTGAACATCCTTGCGACGATTGCTCAGGCTGCCGGAACCGATGGCGGAATGATCGGCGGACAGGTGGCAGACCTCGAAGCAGAGAAAAAGGCGCCGGATGCCGGAACTCTCGAATATATTCACCGTTCGAAAACGGCAGCATTGATTCGTGCCTCGATCGTGGCAGGCGGAATCGCAGGCGGCGCGGCCAACGAAGACGTAGAGCGTTTGCGTCGGTTTGGCGAGAACATCGGATGGGCGTTTCAGGTGGTCGACGACATCCTCGACGTAGAGGAATCATCCGCAGCGCTGGGCAAGACGGCCGGAAAAGATCAGGCCCAGCAGAAAGCAACATATCCTGCGCTCTACGGAATTCTTCAATCGCGCGACATTGCAGCAGACCTGGCAGCAAAGGCTCTGAAGGAACTTGAATGCTATGGCGAGCGCGCATCGCGTCTCCGCGAATTGGCGCAATTTCTCGTGGCGCGGCGATCGTAGATAGCACAGGCTTCAGGCTGTGCCAACCCAGCAAACAGCAGATTTCGCACCGCGGCAAAAGCTGCGTGCGAACCTTGCTAGCGTCGCATTCCTAAATGCCCGCAAAAACCGAGAAGATTCGCCTTGACGTCTTGCTCGTAGAACGCGGACTAGCGCCATCCCGCGAACGCGCACAGGCAATGCTGCTCGCGGGGCAGGTGCGCGTGAATGGCGAACCCATGGAAAAACCCGGCACTCGGGTCGCGGCGGCTGCCCGCATTGAGCTAGCCGGCGAAGGCCTGCGCTATTCGAGCCGTGGCGGATTAAAACTCGAAGGCGCTCTCGAGGATTTCGTGGTAATGCCGGGAGACAAGACTTGCCTCGACGTGGGAAGTTCGACCGGTGGATTTACGGACTGCCTGCTGCAACGTGGAGCGCGACGCGTATATGCAGTCGACGTGACGGTGAATCAACTCGATTGGAAGCTTCAGAAAGATCCTCGGGTCGTGATGATCGAGCGAAATGCGCGGTACTTGAGGGCTGAAGATGTGGGCGAGCTGCTTGACCTGGTAACGATGGACGTGTCGTTCATTTCTGTGACAAAGGTGCTGCCTGCGATCGTCCCGCTTGCAAGAGCTGGTACAGATTTCATTATTCTAATCAAGCCGCAATTCGAACTCGAAAAGAGGCAGGTAGGCAAAGGTGGAATCGTACGCGACGCCACGCTGCAGGAAAAAGCAGTCGAGCATGTGAGCGCAGCAGCGACCGCGCTGGGACTCGAAATCGTCGGAGTGCGCCCCAGCCGCATTACGGGAACAGAAGGAAATCAGGAGTTTTTTCTCCACGCCCGCCCGAGCGGATAGGTTAGAATTCGCGCTCCAATCATGATTCGAGCCGTTGGAATCGTTTGCAAGCCGATCAAAGAAATGGTCGCGACCGTGGTGCCGCCGCTGATCGCCTGGCTTCACGAGCGCAAAATTGAAGTGCATGTGGACGTGGAAACTCAGGGCTGCGTCGAGTTGAAAGTCCCTTGCATCGCGCGCGAAGCGATGGGCGAAAAGGTAGATCTTCTGATCGTCCTCGGCGGTGATGGGACGCTGCTGGCGGCCGCGCGAGCTTTGCGCGCTCACAACGTGCCGATTCTCGCCGTAAACCTCGGCAGCCTCGGCTTTCTCACAACAATCACGCTCGATCAGCTCTACCCCATGCTCGAGCAAGTGCTCGAAGGGCATCATCGCACGAGCGAGCGGATGATGCTTGAAGCGCGGATTATCCGGCACGGCAAAGTTGACGGACGGCAAACGGCGCTGAACGATGCGGTGGTCAACAAGGGCGCTCTATCTCGAATGCTCGATTTCGACTTGTACGTTGATGGCGACCACGTGGCGCGATACCGCGCGGATGGATTAATCGTCGCAACTCCTACGGGCTCGACAGCCTATTCGCTTGCCGCAGGCGGACCCATCGTACAGCCCGGCATAGACGCATTCGTAATCACCCCAATCTGCCCGCACATGCTCACGAACCGTCCCCTCGTTGTTCCCGACACCTCGCGCACGGAAATTGATTTCTCTGCCTCGGAAGAGCCCGCGTATATGACGCTCGATGGCCAAATTGGATTTGAGCTAGGGCCGACTGACCGCGTGCTGATCACAAAATCGGAGAACAAAGTCACTTTCGTCCGCCCGCCGCGAAAAACCTACTTTGAAGTACTGCGTAGCAAATTGCGCTGGGGAGAACGCTAGCGGTTTCGACGGCGTTGCACTCATCGAAGACGGTTATTTCACCTTGAGAACGACCAGCGTCCGATCGTCCGCCGGATGTGCGCCGCCGGAAAAGCGATCGACTTCCTCAAGGATTCTGTCGGCCAATCCGTCCGGCAAGAGATCGTGGAGCTCCGCGATCAATTTGCAAACGCGATCGTGGCCGAAGAATTCTCCCGCAGGATTCTGCGTGTCGCCGATTCCGTCGGAGTGAAACACGACGACATCGCCGGCGTCCAGAATGAAGCTGCGCTGGTCGTAACTCGCTTCCTCGAAGATTCCAAGCGGAAAGCCCGCCAGGCGAATCTTTTCGCAGCGGCCACCGTGAAAAAGGAACGGCTGCTCCTGGCCGGCATTTGCAACCCGCAGCTTGCGACGGCCGCGATGCCACGTTGCGAAGCAAAGCGTCATAAAGCGGCCCTCAATCATCCGTTCGCCCAAAAAACCATTAATTGCCCGGAGCATTTCTGCAGGCCGGTGTTTCTGTGGTGCGAGGCTGCGAAGAGTTCCGATGCCGACCGCGCCGTAAAGCGCAGCGGCACTTCCCTTCCCGCTTACGTCCCCTAACGCGATCGCTAGCTCCTGCGGGCCGTAACGCAGAAAATCATAAAGGTCGCCGCTGAGTTCGCGCGACGACACGACCCGCGCCGCAATGTCCAGGCCGTATTCTGGCCCGGGAAGACGCGGCAACATGGCGCCCTGAATCCGGCGAGCGGCAGTAAGGTCGCGCTCCATGCGCGCTTCATCGCGCGCCACCTGCTCATAGAGGCGCGCATTTTCGAGCGACACCGCGAATTGCGCGGCGAGAATCGAAAGCACCTGCACGTGGTCCGGCGTGAAGTAATTTAGCTGCGGGCTCTCAAGGTCCATCACCCCGATAACGCGATCCTGGTACAGCATGGGCACCGCAAGTTCCGAGCGCGTCTCTGGATTGGCCATCAGATATCGCGGCTCGAGCGTAACGTCCGGCACCACCACCGCGCGCCGAAGCGTGGCGGCCGCTCCGACAATTCCCTCGTGTGCAGGCACCGCGTGCTTTTCCTGGATGCGCTGGCCGAATTTCACGGTCACGCGGTGACGGAAGACGTTGTCGGCCGCCTCGTAGAGCAAGATGCTGAATATCTGGTAGTCAATCACGCGTTTGGTGAGTTCGGCAGCCCGTCGAAGAACTTCTTCCACGCGCAAGGTTGAATTTGCTTCGCGCCCAACTTCGTTGAGCAGCAACAGCGTTTCGGCCTGATTTCGCTCGTGTTCGTAGAGGCGCGCGTTTTCAACGGCGGTGCTGATGCGGCTCGCGACCAGCACCAAAATGTTTTGCTGGTCGGGGGTAAAGTAATCCGGCTGGCTGCTTTCAATATCGAGCACGCCGATCACGCGCCCGCCCTGAATCAGCGGAACAGCCAGTTCGGAGCGAACACCATCCAAAGCATTGAGGTAGCGCTTATCCTTCGTGACGTCGCCAACGCGGATCGGCTCGCCGGTTGCAGCCGCGGTACCGATAATCCCTTCGTCCATGGGAATGCGCCAGTGCTCGACCACTTCTGGCCGATGCCCGATGGCAAAGCGAAAATATAGCTGGTCTGAATTTTTCTCGGGTAGCAGGACGGCGAAGATCTCGTAATCGATCAGCCGCTTAATTTGCGCAGCAGCGGTAGCGAGCACTTCGTCGAGATTCAACGATGCATTGATCTCCTGGCTGATGTCCGCCAAAATCGCCAGCGTTTCGGCGGGAAGCTCCACTTTCGAGTTGAGTTGAGTCGAATCCATTCAGTTAACTCGCACAAACACGGTTCTGCGCTTCCACTCTGGCTCGTGGAGGGTGCGTTTCGCGCATTCGTTAGCTGGAACAAATATTATAGCAGGAGGGAAGAGCGTTTTTTCGAGACTTGGTGGAGGTGCAAAGCTAATAATTTCCGCTCGGAGCGGCAGCGGTTGTAACTTCTGACGGCGACGACGCGCGCGCTTGTTCCAGAATCTTTACGCTGGCGCTCGCACCAATGCGGGTCGCTCCGGCCTGCACCATTTTTTGAACGTCTTCCAGGCTGCGGACTCCGCCGGAAGCTTTCACGCCGAGGCCGTCGCCTACCACAGCGCGCATCAAGCGCACGTCTTCTGCAGTAGCGCCGCCCGTGCTAAACCCAGTTGAGGTCTTCACGAAATCCGCGCCGGCATTCTTCGCCGCCAGCGAACCACGAACCTTCTCCTCGGTCGTAAGCAGAGACGTCTCAAGAATTACTTTGCAGATTGCTCCGCCTCGATGGCTGGCGTCGGCCACGCCGCGAATATCCGCTTCAACTGCTTCCGTGAGCCCTGATTTAAGCGCTCCAACGTTGATGACCATGTCGATTTCCTGCGCGCCCAGCTTGATTGATTCCTCCGCTTCGAATCGTTTCACTTGCGGCAATGTGGCGCCGAGCGGGAATCCGACCACGGTACACACGCGCACGTCACTGCCTCGAAGCAGTCCCGCCGCTTGCGGCACGTTCCAGGGGTTCACGCAAACCGATGCGAATCCGAATTTCAGCGCTTCCGCGCAGATTTTGGCGATGTCGGCGCGCGTAGCGTCCGGTTTCAGCAGTGTGTGGTCGATAAGCCGCGCGATGTCGGCTTCGATCGGACCGACCGCAGCTCCGGCCGAGATTCGTGCGGCGCCGGCCTCGACCACTTTGCGCGTCTTGCGTGCGCAGCGTTCGGCACAGCGCTCATCGCAACCGGGGCAAACAAGTTCGTCGATTTCGAGGCCGCAGAGGTCAGTGCATTTTTCGCTGCCGAGGTATCCGAGGATTTCTTCGGTGATGGCCTGAATGACTTTTTCGAGTTGCTGCTGATCCACCCGGCACTCCCGTGGTGCAATTCGTCACGCCGCCCATGCCAATTCCAGCGCCCGAACTCAGGATTTTAGATGCCGCTTCTCGATCGCTCGAATCTTATCCACGCGCTTTTGGTGGCGTCCGCCTGCGAATGGCGTTTCGAGCCACGCTGCTACAATTTCACGCGCTACTTCGGCCGGAATCAGGCGAGCGCCGAGCGAAAGAATATTTGCATCATTGTGCTCACGGCTGTTTCGCGCGGTAGCCCTATCATAGCATAGCGCCGCGCGCGCTCCCGGCACCTTGTTCGCTGCGATTGACGAGCCGATTCCGGCACTGTCGATGACTATTCCACGAAACGCGTCGCCTCGCACCACTGCATTGGCAACCGCCTCCGCAAAATCGGGATAATCGACCGCATCACGGCTCGTTGTCCCTTGATCGAGCACGGTGTAGCCCCACGCGACGAGATACCCCTTCAATTCTTCTTTGAGATCAAAACCCCCGTGGTCGGCTCCAATTGCAATCGCGCGGGCGGAAGGCGTCGCTTCACCTTCGGCTCCAGCCGGCTTGGGATCTTCAAACCGAATCGTAATACCATGGGCTGTGGCCTCATCACGCGCAAGCGGCGTGACGATCGTGCCAAGAGCGACGACCAGTTCGCCGCCTTCGCCAACAGATTCTAGGTCTCGCACGGTTAGGACTTTTCGAGCCACGAATTATTCCGGAGGAAGGCTGAGGACGCAGACGTCTTTCAAATTGCGGTACCGCTCGGCATAGTCGAGTCCATAACCGACCACAAATTCGTTGGGAATCGTGAATCCCACGTAATTCGCTTTCACTTCTTTGATTCGCCGCGAGGGTTTATCTAGAAGCGCGGCGATGTGAAGCGTCTTTGGCTTGCGTTGCTGCAGGACGCGAATCAAATAGCTCAGCGTCAGCCCGGTATCAAGAATATCTTCGACTAGGACAACATTCAGTCCTTCGATGCTGCTATCGAGATCTTTGAGAACACGCACTTGGCCGGAGCTCTGCTTTCCTTTGCCGTAGCTTGATACAGCGATGAAATCGATTGAAGTGTCGAGGTTGATCTCGCGCACGAGATCGGAGAGGAAAATGCACGCACCTTTCAGCACTCCGATAATGTGAACTCGCTCGCCTTTGAAGTCCTTGGTGATTCGCTGGGCCACCTCGCGAACGCGCTTCTGAATCGCCGCGCGGCGAATCAACACTTTCAGTTTGGGCTGGCCACTACCTGCCATATGCGCGCTCCCGCTGAGAAGGCGGTTACTCTATCTCACGAATTCAGCGGTGACAAGGCGAGGCGTCTCAAATGACGTAGGGCGGAACAAGCTTGCGAATAAGAGGTACATCTTCGCGGATAAAACGAGGCAGAAAAATCGGGAAGCGAATATCAGTTCAGCAGCGCTCGATAATTGTGGCGATGCCCTGCCCTACGCCGATGCACATCGTGCAGAGTGCATAACGTCCTCCCGTGTTCTGGAGCTGATACATCGCGGTGGTGACGAGCCTTGCTCCGCTCGCGCCGAGCGGATGACCAATCGCAATGGCCCCTCCATTCGGGTTTACGTGGGCCGCCTCGTCCGGAAGTCCCAAATCGCGAGTCACTGCAAGAGCCTGCGCGGCGAACGCTTCGTTCAACTCGATCACGTCCATCTGCGAGAGTTGCAGCCCCGTCTTCGCAAGTACTTTGCGCGAAGCCGGTGACGGAGCAAACCCCATCACGCGCGGTGCGACGCCTGCCGTAGCCGTGGCAAGCACCCGCGCGCGAGGCGTAAGTTTGTATTTCTCAGCTGCCGATTTCGACCCAAGAAGAAGCGCACAAGCGCCATCATTAATACCCGAGGCGTTCCCCGCAGTAACAGTTCCGTTCGGCTTGACGATCGGCTTCAGCTTCTGTAAGCCTTCCATCGTCGTATCCGGTCGCGGCTGCTCGTCCGTGTCGAAAACTTTCGGATCGCCTTTAGGCTGCGTCACCGGCACAGCGACAATCTCGCACTTGAAAAATCCAGCTGCATGCGCTCGCGCCCAACGCTGCTGCGTCCTCAGCGCGAATGCATCCTGATCCTGCCGGCAGACGCGATACTCCTCCGCGACGTTTTCCGCAGTCTCGGGCATGGAATCCACGCCGTACTTGCTCTTCATAAGCGGATTCACGAAGCGCCACCCAATCGTTGTGTCGTAGATTTGCGCGTCGCGGCTGAAGGCCTTGTCCGATTTGCTCATCACGAACGGAGCGCGCGTCATGCTTTCCACGCCGCCCGCAATCATCAACTCCGCTTCACCGGATTTAATCGCCCGCGCCGCGATCGAAACTGCCTCCATGCTCGATCCGCACAACCTGTTCACCGTCGCTCCAGAAACTTCTTTCGGCATTCCCGCGAGAAGCAACGCCATGCGCGCCACGTTTCGGTTGTCTTCCCCCGCCTGGTTGGCGCAACCGTAGATCACATCGTCGAGCGCGAGCCAATCCACCGCGGAGTTGCGATCCATGAGCGCACGAATCGGAATCGCCGCCAAATCGTCCGTCCGAACCGTCGACAGAGCGCCGCCGAACCGTCCAAACGGCGTGCGCACCGCGTCGCAAATAAACACTTCGTTCACCGTGATCTCCGATAATCGCACTACGGCGTCTACAAACGCGCCAAGCCGAACCTCTATGATGAATCCTTTGGCTCATTCCGACAAGCCAGACAATCGGCATGCGGCGGCAACCGCCCCAATGTAGAATGCACCGGTTGAGATCGCCCGGGCCCCGCATTCGCTCGCGATTGGAGCGCTGATCCCGTTGAACATCTTCGAGCTAACCGGCCTGATCTTTCTAGGATCGTTGATTGCCGGGTTCCTGGGTTCCTTGACGGGCCTGGGAGGCGGCGTGGTCGTCGTCCCTCTCCTCACGCTCGCGTTCGGCGTAGACATTCGCTACGCGATCGGCGCCTCGCTCGTCTCAGTGATTGCAACTTCCTCCGGCGCTGCAGCTGCCTATGTTCGTGAAGGATTCTCCAATATACGAGTGGGAATGTTTCTCGAGATTGCTACCACAATCGGCGCGATCGCCGGCGCTGTCGTTGCAGCATATTTGAAGCTGTCGTGGATCGCGATCACGTTCGGTCTTGTCCTGCTCTATTCTGCTTATGAGTCGGTCCGGTCGCGCACGGATTTGCGCCGCCCCACCCAACCGGATCGAATCGCTTCCCTGCTCCGTCTGGACGGAACGTTTCCTACGTCGCAAGGCGTCCAGTCCTATCACGTCACAAACGTGCCCGCCGGATTCGGACTGATGTTTACTGCCGGCGTTTTATCCGGCGTGTTGGGCATCGGCTCGGGCGCAGTCAAGGTACTCGCGATGGACCGTGCCATGAAGCTTCCATTTAAAGTTTCCACTACAACCAGCAATTTCATGATCGGTGTAACCGCAGCCGCAAGCGCGGGCGTTTACCTGAATCGCGGATATATCGATCCAGGACTCGCAATGCCAGTGATGCTCGGCGTCTTGGGCGGATCACTAACAGGCGCGCGGCTATTAGCTGGCGCCAAGGTGAAAGTTCTCAGAATTGTATTCAGCACTGTGGTGGCATTGCTCGGACTCGAGATGATTTTCAACGGGTTCGTCGGGAAGTTCGTACAATGAACGCTCCTGCATCTCCGCGGTTGATGTCAGACAAGCGCGCTGAAGAGATCATCGGAATCTTGCTGCGAACGGGAGTCACAATTGCTGCGGTTGTCGTGTTTGCCGCCGCAATTCCCTATCTCATGCAGCATGGTTCTGCGAAACCGGATTACCACATATTTCGAGGCGAGCCGAACCAGCTCCGCCACATTTCGGGGATTTTGAAGGCAAGCATGGCTCTCGATCCCGCGGCCATCATTCAGCTCGGCCTGCTGATTCTGATTGCCACGCCGGTCGCGCGCGTTGCATTCTCCGTCATCGCATTTGCCGAGGAACGCGACTGGATGTACGTCATCGTCACGCTAATTGTGCTTGCTCTCCTTTTGTACAGCCTCAGCGCCACGAATCTATGACCACCGGATCTGCGATACGCGACGTCCGCGCGTCTTAGCGCTCCCAGGCTACTTTGGCCTATGCAGGAAATACTTGATATGATATTGAATGCAAGGGGGATACGATCATCCTAGGGCATTCGGTTGTAGGCTGAGCCGTATTCCCGTTCTGGCACTCTGGGCCCCATCTCATCATCGAGGCACGGCTCACATGACGCACCTCTCGCTCAACTCCTCATCCCTTGAGCATTTCCTGCTTCACAAGCTCAGCCGCGTTATCGGGCAAGCCCCAATTCGGATTGTTCTTCCGAGCGGCAGCGAAATTTCACCACGCGATACCGCACCCGCAGGCACGTTGGTCATTAACGACCGGCAAACCCTCGCAAGAATCATCCTAAGTCCCGAAATCGAATTCGGCGACGCCTATACCGAGGGGCGCGTCGAAATCGACGGCGACTTGGTCGAAGTACTGACAGTGGTTTTCCGCGCGCTCTCCGGCAAAAATGCCGGTTCGTGGTTTGCGCGTCTAGTTTCGAAATGGCTTGAGCGGACGCAGTCGAATACCTTGAACGGGTCGCGCGAGCACATTCACCGCCACTACGATTTAAGCACCGACTTCTACAAGCTGTGGCTCGATTCCGAAATGGTTTACACCTGCGCCTACTTCGAATCTCCATCCGTGGGACTCGAAGCTGCCCAGATCGAAAAAATGGATCTCGTGTGCCGCAAGCTGCAGCTCCAGCGGGGAGAACGTGTCGTGGAAGCGGGTTGCGGCTGGGGCTCGTTCGCACTCCACATGGCCGAACACTATGGCGTTCGTGTGAAAGCCTTCAACATTTCTCAGGAGCAGTTGGCCTACGCGAGAGCCACTGCAAAGCGCCGCGGCCTCGCGGATCGAGTGGAATTCATCGAAGACGATTACAGGAATATTCGCAGCCGCTTCGATGTGTTCGTCTCAGTCGGAATGCTGGAGCACGTCGGTACGGAAAACTATAAGGAGTTTGGCGACGTCATCCACCGCACCATAGGAAATTCCGGGCGCGGCCTTTTGCATTTTATCGGGATGAACCGTCCGCGGCCCTTGAGCGCCTGGATCAGAAAGCGAATCTTCCCGGGCGCAAGTCCTCCCACACTGAGCCAAGTGATGCCGCCGCTCTTTGAGCCGTGGAACTATTCGGTGCTCGACGTCGAAAACCTGCGTCTTCACTATGCGCAAACTTTACGCCACTGGCGCAACCGCTTTGAGCGGTCTACCGACCGGGTAGCTCAAATGTTCGGCGAACAATTCGTCCGGCTGTGGAGACTATACCTGGCGGGTTCGGAGGCCGGATTTCTCTCAGGTTCTTTGCAACTGTTCCAGATTCTCTTTGCCGGAGCAGAATGCCGCCAAATTCCGTGGACGCGCGCGCACCTCTACGAAAAACAGCAGCAGGCCCCAAAACGAGAAGCGAAATGGATGCATGCGGCGTCCTGATCGTCGGCGGCGGCCCGGCAGGAGCTGCCTGCGCCTGGCAGTTGCAGCGTTCCGGCGTTCATCTTGACGTCACGGTTCTCGACAAAGCCACATTCCCTCGCAACAAAGTCTGCGGCGGCTGGATCACGCTTCCGGTTTTCGATGAACTCGAAATCGATCCCGCCGAATACGTCCAAGGGCGCATTCTTCAACCCATCACCGGATTCCGAACGTGCATGATCGGCGACCGCGAAACCGAAACGAACTACCGCAAGCCGATCAGTTACGGAATCCGCCGCAGCGAATTTGACGACTACTTGTTGAAGCGCTCAAACGCGCGGCTCATCGAGGGCGCGGCTTTATCGAGCATTGAACGTATCGGCGATGAATGGCTCGTCAACGGTCAAATCAAAACTCGATTGATCGTCGGCGCCGGAGGACATTTCTGTCCGGTCGCGCGTTTCATGGGTTCAAAATCCACCGTCGAAAGCGTCGTGGCAGCGCAAGAGATCGAGTTCGAAATGAATCCCGAACAGCGCGACAAATGCTCGATTTGCCCGGAAATTCCCGAACTCTATTTCTGCTCCGACCTGAAGGGATACGGCTGGTGCTTCAGGAAAAACAATTTTATCAACATCGGCCTGGGCAGGCTGGACAAGCATTCGCTGGGAACGCACATCGCCGCGTTTCTCGAATTCCTGCGCCGAACGGGAAAAATCACTTTCGATTTGCAATCGAAACTTTTTGGTCACGCCTACCTGCTGTATGGCAAAAGCCGGCGCAAAATTGTTGACGACGGGATCCTATTGATCGGCGACGCCGCTGGAATGGCCTACTCCCAAAGCGGCGAAGGAATAAGACCGGCTATCGAATCCGGCCTGCTAGCTGCCAAAGCGATCGCCGAAGCACGCGGCACCTACCGCCGCGAAAATCTCGAGCGCTATCGCAATCTACTCACCAATCGCTTCGGCGCGCTACAGGATGACTGGTCAACTCGAATCGGCCGACGCCTCCCATCGCCCCTCCTCAGCTTCCTGGGCCGCGCCCTCCTAGCCACCAAATGGTTCTCCCGCCGCATCGTGCTCGATAACTGGTTCCTCCGCACCCACGAGCCCGCGTTCGAATTGTCTCAGTAGGGGCACGGCATGCCGTGCCCGAACCTGATGCTTGGCACTGCGCTTCCATCCGCCGCAGCTCGTCCCAGCTCCCGCACCCATTTCAACGAACGGCGCCATCGCGCCAGACTCCGCTTCACCTCGTGCCAAGCTCGCACTTCCGTAACGCCGGCGGCTCGCCGGCTCTTTTGATCTTTCTTCTGCCCCCCGGCAAACCTTTCGGCAACGGTTCCGTCAGGGCACGACTTCAGTCGTGCCGTAACGCCGTCAAACGACTGCGGCTTTAGCCGCTGAGGCTGTTTTCCCTTTTTTCGCGAACGCACCCTCGCCCCAGACTCCGCATTCATTTCGCGCCAAGCCGGCACTTCCGTACCGCCGATTTACCCTGAGCCTCGAAGGGGTTGTCCTGAGGCACGAAGGGCGTCCCCGCCGGCTCTTTTGATCTTTCGCTTGTGTCCCAAGCCGCTTCTGGCCCAACCCCTAATTCTGTATCGTCGTATGCCGCGCCGCATACCAACACGGCGTGTATCCGAAATGCGGAAAAATCGAATGAATGCAAGTCTCCGCTTCAGGCGCTTCCATATCGAACTCCATTCGACCATCCTTCCGGGGAACGTCCCACTCGTGATGCACCATCACGGTGCCCAACGCAGCAGCAGAGCCCGGGCTTGACATCAAGTGCTTAGCCCAAAGGTAATCGCCCGCATAGAGCAGCGCGGCCGCCGCAATCACGGCTAAAACCAAGCGCTGCAAAATCGTCGTCCTTTGCATCCGCCTTCCTTCCGCTTCCTGTTATTACAGTGTATCGAAATTTCCCCGCGACCCTCTCGCGAATCCAGTATTTATACGTATAGAAACTTCGAATCCACCGTGTTAGCATGAATCGGGGAGGTTTTTGAGAAGCGAAAAAAGGCTGCATGATGAGTCAAACTCAAATTCAAACTAGCTTCAACAACGCCGCTTCGTCAGCGCCGACCGTCAACCGGTATTCGGTCCGACGAAATCATGCTTGGAATGGCGCCCACCGCCGCTTCCCGCCCACCGTTCGCTGCAAAATTCTAATCACCGGTTCCGCGATTAGAATTTCTAGTAAGTCACAGAGAATGAATAACGTACAAATTTCTAATCGGCAGTTAATCGTGTACTTTTGCACAAAACCCACCCCGACATTCCCGGCCACATCAGCGGATTTTTCATTTCACGGTATAATTGGATTCCTTTGCTCACCGTAAACAACATCACGATGCGGTTCGGCGCCCGAGTACTGTTCGAGGACGTCACGACCACCTTTTTCACGGGCCGACGCTACGCCATTACCGGCCCCAACGGCGCCGGCAAATCCACGTTCATGAAGATCCTCACGGGCGAGCTCGAGCCGTCCAAGGGCGATGTCACACGGCCGAAAAAGCTCGGCATCCTGCGCCAGGATCAGTTCGCCTTCGACGAACATCGCGTGATCGATACCGTGATCATGGGCAATAGCCGCCTCTGGAACGCCCTGCAAGAACGCGAAGCCCTGCACGCGAAACCGCACGACGCCCTCACCGACAAAGACGGCATGCGCATGGGCGAACTCGAAGGAATCGTCGGCGACGAAGACGGTTACACAGCGGAAGCCGATGCAGCGATTCTGCTCGATGGGTTGGGACTCGAAGAGCCGCTGCACGAACGCAAGATGCGCGAACTGCAGGGCGGACAAAAAGTCCGCGTGTTGCTCGCACAGGCGCTCTTCGGACATCCGCAAGTGCTGCTGCTCGACGAGCCGACCAACCACCTCGACCTCGATTCAGTTCACTGGCTCCAGGATTATTTGTGCGAGTACGAAGGCGTGCTGATCGTCATTTCTCACGACCGCCATTTTCTGAACAGCGTCTGCACGCACGTAGCCGACATCGATTATCAGACGATCATCATGTACAACGGCGGCTACGACGACATGGTGCTTGCCAAGACTTCGATTCGTTCCCGAATCGAGTCTGAGAACGCGCAGCGTGAGAAAAAGATCGCCCAACTGAACGAATTCATCGCGCGCTTCTCGGCCGGCACGCGTTCCGCTCAGGCAACGTCGCGCAAGAAGGAAGTCGAACGCCTTCAGACCGCCGATCTGGCCAGATCGAATATCGCGCGGCCATTTATCCGCTTCCAAATGGACCAGCACTCCGGCAAACACCCGCTCGAAATCAAAAGCGTGGTGAAGGAATACGACGCCGTGAAAGTTTTCAAGCCGTTTAGCGCCAGCGTCTCGCGCGGCGAAAAAGTAGCGTTGATGGGCCGCAACGGCACAGGAAAAACAACGCTCCTGAAATCGCTCGTACGGAATGCGCCCGGCTTTGTCGGCGATGAAGAAAAGCAGTTTCCCATCGACGGCGGAACCGTTGTCTGGGGCCACAATGCTGCCGTCGGCTACTTCGCGCAAGATCACAGCGAAACCATCCGAAAGGGCACTACCGCAATCGAATGGCTGCACGAATTTGATCCCATGGCCACGCAGGAACAACTCCGCGGCGTGCTCGGTCAGATGCTTTTCAGCGGCGAGGAAGCGCTCAAGCCCACGGCGGCCCTTTCAGGAGGCGAAGCCGCGCGGCTGATTTTCTGCAAATTGATGCTCCAAAAGCCCAACGTCCTCGTTCTCGACGAGCCGACAAACCACCTCGATCTTGAATCCATCAACGCGCTCAATATCGCGCTGCAAAAATATTTGGGCACCGTCCTGCTTGTAACCCACGACCATGACGTGATCGACGAAGTCGCGACGCGCATCTGGCATTTCGAGGGCAGCCGCATCGAGGACTTCAAAGGCCCCTACTCCGAGTATCTCGTCTACGCAGAAGAAAAAGCTTCGTAGACAGGCGGCTGAAATGGGGTCAGATACAATCGCGTCGGCCACACGTATCTTTTAGGAACATTGTCGCTAAAACGCGGAAATAAAATCCCTGCGCTACCTCAATTAGACTAAGCTCCGTGACGGTTAACGCCTTTCCCGCAATGCTGGCGCGTGCCAGAAAAATCACGCTGACTCGAAAGAAATGGATTTCATGCGAAATATTCGCGCAGTGTTGGCCGTCGTCGCGATTGCCGCGGCTGCATCTCTCTCGGCGTGCTTTCCAAATGTTGGTAACATTTTAGGAGACGGGGGCAGCGGCTCGCCCGCAAGTGTATCGGGCAAGTGGTCCATCATGCTCACGTCGAGCCACAGCTCAACCAATGATGTGGATCTAGAAGCGAACTTCTCGCAATCGACCGGAGCCATCTCGGCTGCGCAGGCAGTTATTCTCTCGAATTCACCGTGCGAATTCGGCACCGATTTTATCCAAGGAACCGTCAAAGGAAGCACCGTCAGTTTCACCCTAGCCTTCGGTACCGGGCATCCAACAGCGTCGTTTTCAGGCTCAGTTAGCAGCGACGGACTCAGCATGTCCGGCACCTACAAGCTCCCATCGGGAGATTGCTCGCCATCGGATTCGGGCACGTGGGCCGCGACGAAATTCGGCGATTCGTCAGCCTCGTATTCAGGACAAGTGGTTTCCGCGGTAACCAACAGGACGATTACTGTGCTTGCCGCCGTCCAGGAAGATGCGAGCAACAATCTTTCTGCAAATGTAACGCTCACCGGCGGTGGCTGCTCGATGCTCACTCTCACGGGCACAGCTATCGGAAGCGTTCTTCAGTTGGAGAATGTGGACGCAACGATCGCCGTTGTCGCGCAAGCGTCCGCCCCGACGTACGCGACCCTTGCAACGAAATACCAAATCGGCGGAACAAGCTGCGGCCTCGCTGACAATGGAACTGGTACGCTATCGAAGGTCGTGCCGGCCGTCGTCGGTCGTTCCACGGCAAGCGCTCAGGCCGATACTCACGTCACCACTCAGGCGAATCCGCTGACGCATTCTCTCTTAGAAAAAATCCTCGAAGCTCGCAACGCAGAGCGGAATTAGATACGGATTTGGTATCGGCGGTGGGGATCGAAAACGAAAACGGGAGCATATGCCGAATATTGGCTTGCCGCTTACCACGGGAGAAAATGGTGCGAGCCAAGCTTACTCTTTATGTTCGAGACAGCAATTATGAATAGCGCGACCGCAGCTAGCACCGCCAAGCCGAAGTAGTTGTCAACATAGGAGAGCAGACGGCTCTGCGTAATCACATCATTTTGGAAGAGTTGGAGCGCGCCGAGCGCGGGATTGCTTCCCCCACCGCCGTTGCGATGAATCAATCCGGCATATTGCGCCAAAGTGGAGCTAAGGGTGGGATTCAGGCGATTGGCCACGTCCAGGAGCCGCGAGGAATGCAACGTCGTGCGGTGATCGAATAAAACTGTCGCTCCGGTCACTGCAAACGTATTTCCGAGCTGCCGCACGAAGAAATAGGAGGTGGAAATGTCGTTCACATCCGCGAGCATCGCATTGGCCGTGACAATGTTCCCAGCCGCGACGAGAGCGGGCGCGAGGGAAAAGGCTTGCAGGAAAATTGTGGGAGCCAGGAGTGCGGTTGGGGTCGTGGGTGTGGTGATATAGACGATCGTGAGATACGTCGCGAACAACGACACGAATCCGATTGTCATGGTGCGGAGAGGTCCCAGGCGAGGCATAAGCACGCGCAAGGTAAGCTGGATCCCCACCCCAAGGCCCAAGGTATACATGGAAATAAAACCGCCCGCCTGGGTAGCGCTGTAATCCTGAACGAAGCGAAGGTATTGCGGTGTGACGTAGAGCCCCGCGCCGAAGAACCCTCCCACGATTAAAACCAGGAAGAAGGAAGCTCGCAAGGAACCTTGCCGCCAGACCATTCGCAAATGAAGTACCGGCGCCGTGTTCTCGGGTCGGAATTCCCACCACACAAACGCGATTAAGAAAATCGCAGCCGCAATGATGGCGAGCGAAATCCAGTAAGACTCGAACCAGAGGTCGCGTTCGCCGCGGCTGATGGCAGTTTCCAGGCAAGCCATCGATGCGATTAGCAGGATCGCGCCCCACACATCGATATGAACCCCTTTTTTCCGCTCAAACAAATACCCTGGCGGAATAAGCTTCCAGATGAGGAAAGCGCCAATCACCAAAAATGGGAAATCAATCAGGAAAGCATAATTCCACCGAACTTGGTCGGTGATCCATCCCGTGGCAACGGGATAGAAAACCTCAAAAAAAGCAATAAGGAGGTAGAGCCGAGTGACCGCCGCGAGCTTCTCTCTCCCGGGAAACAACATGCCGGAAAGTATGACGACGCGCACCAGAAACGCACCGCCGCCAAATCCCATGATCAGACGTGAAACCAGCAGCCAGTGGAGAGTATGGGCGGTGACGCAGCCCATTGATCCCACCGCATAAAGCGCGATGCTAAGTAACAAGTGACGCCTGGTGCCGATGACGCGCGTCATCCACGCCGCCAAAGCCAGGGAGCAAAGATATCCGACGTTGTAGAGAATTATGACCCAGCTTATTTCATCCGAGCTGGCGCCCACATTGCCCTGCATGTCGGGGAGGAAGACGTTGACGGAGATGCGGTTGGAGACCTCGACGGCGGTAACCATGCCGATGCTGAGTAGAACGGCCAGGCGGCGCCGTTCCGACAGGCTCGACAGGATACTTTTGAGGAACTGCTCTTCTTCCAGTTCCCATTGCTCGATGTTTGGCGAAATATTTTGAGCCAGGAAGCCCATGGGGTCTTTACATCAGCGAGTGTAAATGGTCGCTTCTACGTTCATGCCAGGCCGCAGCACCAGATTCGGATTCTTATTCGGTTTTACAAGGATTTTCACCGGAATGCGCTGCACTACTTTTATGAAATTCCCGGTTGCGTTTTGCGGCGGGAGCAACGCCTGCCGCGAGCCACTCGCGCCCGCGATGGAATCGACCACGCCTTCGAACTCCTGGCTGTAAGTGTCCACGTGAAAACGCACCCTCTGGCCAGGGGCGACATGGGCCAACTGGGTTTCCTTGAAATTTGCGGTAACGTACACCTGATCGAGAGGGACGATAGTGAACAGCAATTGTCCTGGCGACACGTACTGTCCCAAATCGACTGACTTCTGCGTCACTTGTCCGGTGATTGGAGCGGTGATATGGGTGTAGGCGAGATTCAGCTCGGCTTGTTGCAGCGCTGCTTTCGCCCGCTCGGCCGCGGCCAGCGCCGACTTGTAAGTTGCTTCCGCGATGGGCACCTGCCGCTCCTGGGCCTTCGTCTGCAGGAATTGGGATTGTGACCGCGAGAGCCGCGCCTGGGCGGAACGCGCATTCGCCTTCGCAATCTCCACAGCCTGTTGTGCTGCGGAAAGCTGCTGCTGGGCTGCCAGCAGGTCGCTTTTCGCCACGCGAGCGGCGGCGTCAACGGCGTCAAATTGGAATTTGGAGACGTCATCTGTGGCGAGCAGAGGAGTGTAGCGGGCGAGATCGCTCTGCGCCCGATCATTGGTAGCCTTCTTGGCTGCGACATTGGCCTCAGCGACTTGGAGATTCGCGGTCGCCGACTGCTCTAGTTGAGCCTGGGAACTTGCATAATCGGCTGCGTCGGATTCCTTCTGAGCGGTGGCGCCGCCGGTGCTGTGGGTGGTGGTTTCGCGGGTCAAGCCGATCTGCATTTTCGCGGAATTTGCTTGCGCCTCCGCGAAATCGAGGTTGGCCTTGGCCTGTTCGACTTCTGCCTGGTAAGGTCGCGCGTCAATTTGCACCAGGAGGTCGCCCGCTTTGACCGGCGTATTGTCATTGATGAACAGCGTGACCACGTAACCGGGAACCTGCGGCGCAACCGCTGTGATGTGACAATCCACTTGAGCATCGTCCGTCGACACGCGACCGGTGAACACGTACCACGCCACTGCGAGCAAGATCAGGGCGGCAACGAAAGCTCCCTTCACGAAGGGGTTTAGATTTCGAAGCCACTGGCGCAACGAAAAAGGGGCCTGCGGGACCTGCGGCGTGACGTCAGGCGCTGCAGTGCTCGGTTGCGGCGTTGGCACAGACGGAGTGGAGCTCATGATCCGGTTTACCTTTCACTTCGTGTACCTTTCACTTCGAATACATGGCCTCGATCTCGCCTGTAGCGCGGGCGAGCGACGCGCGAGACAGGTTGAATTGAAACAGAGCGCCAATCTGATTATCGCTGGCCCGGGCCAAGGCGTCCTGTGCGGTGATCACTTCAACGTTGGTGGTGACGCCGGCTTGAAACCGGCGCTGCGCCTGAGCCACTTCTTCTTGAGCCAGCTTGTAGCCTAAATTGGCAACCTCCACCGAATTCCGCGCGGCAGTGAGTTGATCGAGGGCGGACTTAACCTGATCGACGATTTGCGCTTCCAGCTGGCGGCGAATTTCCGCCACGCGCTGTTCTTCCAGCTTGGCACGCGCCTCTTCCGCACGAATCCGGCCGCCCGTGAAAAGAGGAAATTGCAAAGAGATCGCATAGGTGTAGGCCGGAATCCCGTCGTTGAAGCGTGCTCCCTGGTAGAGCCAGAAGCCCGAGAAATCCAATTGTGGAAGCCGCTGCTCGCGGGCCGAATCGGTCGTTAGTTCGGCGATGCGTTTCTGCGAATTCAACGAGCGAATCTCCGGCCGTGAGGTTAACGCCTGGTTGAGCAGAAGCTCTTTGTCGAGGACGGGGAGGTCATAGAAATCGAGACGGTCGGTCACTTCGAGATCCTGGTCGCGGGGAAGCTCGAGGAGCTCCGCCAAGCCGTACTTGGTGGTGTGGGTCAGTGTTTCCGCGTCAATCAGATTTTGCCGCTCGTTCTGCAATTCGACGTTGGCTCGGACGGTGTCGATATTCAAACCGATGCCTGTTTTTTGGAGTTCGGTGGCCTGTTCGTAGAGCCGCTGTGCAAGAGCGACGCGCGCCATCGCGGCATCGCGCGTGGCCAAGGCGCGAAGAATGAGCAGGTATTGGTCCACGACCGTGTTGACCACAGTCTCGCGCGTGGTCTGCTCGTCCGCACGCGCCTGGCGTGTGCCTTCCCGGCCGACCTGGTATCCGCGAATCAGCGGGAAGTTCAGCATGGTTTGCGAAAAAGCAGGACCGGCTTCGATGACCTGAAAGGGACCGGCTGGAGATCGCTTTGGCGCGCGCTCGATGCTTTGAAAATTGTACTGATTAATCGAGCCGTGTCCTTCGATATGCGCTTGAGGAAGCAGCGCCGAGAGGGCAATGTCGCGATTGCGATCACTTTCGAAAACAAGCAGGTGAGCGATAACGCGCTGCGGATTTTGTTTTAGCGCGAGCTGCACTGCTTGCTTCAAAGTGAGTTGCAACGATCCGGGTGAGCCCGGCGACGGTTGCTGCGCGGAAGACCCGACTGGAAAGGATGCCTGCAGAAATAATAGGAGCAGGACGGATATTTGCCGGATACTCGCGGCCATGGAGAAACCTCCAAATCGCCAAGAAGTACGGGGTCAAGAATTGGCATTGTAACCTAATACTCCGTGACAGCCGCCGTGCAGGGATATCTACAAGAATCTGACTTTTCGTGGCAGTGAGGATAGATATTCGCATGACCATGAACATCCAAACGCAGGCCATTCCTACGGCACTTCGCGAAGCAAACAGCAGAGTGGTGCATTTGGTGATTCCAGCTCAAGTAGCCTAAGGAATACGAAAAGAAGATTCTTAATGCGGCCTTGTGCACCCTCGGATTTTTCCAACTACAAAGAATCGGGAAGAGGTTGGTAGGAGCGGTGGCGGCGCGTCAACCGGCTACCGCAACTTTTCGGCGTGTCCCAACCATCGCTCCAGTTGTTGACTCAGCGATTTGAATTCCACTGGCTTTGAAATACATGCGTTGCAACCCGCTTGAATCACACGCTCCTGATCGGTGATCATGGCATGTGCGGTGACGGCGATGACGGGAAGGTGTTTGAATTCCGGCTCCCGTCGAATCCAGGATGCGAGAGAGAGTCCATCCTCCGGGCCGAGTTGCACGTCGAGCAAGACGGCGTGAGGCGGGTTCGCCTTCAATTCCGCAAATGCCTGGTCCAAGGTCTGAGCCGCATGCACCTCAAAGCCTTCGGATTCGAGCCAGTCGCGGAGCAACTCCAGGTTCGCCAGGTTGTCCTCGACCACCAGGATGCGGCCCTTCAAGATTTCACCGTGGCGATCGGAGAAACCACTCGCTGCAATTCCTGGAGCAACGCTTCCTGCCAGCGCTCCTGCTTGTGGAATAACGCGCCGGCATTCGTTCGAATGTAATCCTTCTCGGTCAACGTCAAGTCCTTGCTCGTAAGGACGAAGACCGGAAGGTCTGCCGTGTGGGAGTTGATGCGCCATTCCGTTAGCAGTTGAAATCCGCTGATTCCGGGCAGAATCAGATCAAGGATCACGAGATCGGGCAACGCATCCACAACTTTCGCGCGTGCCTCTTCTCCACTACCCGCGGTGCCGACGACATATCCGTGTTTGCTGAGCAATTCGGCAATGAACTCACGGGTGGGAGTATCGTCCTCGACGACCAGAATCGGCCGGGCCGGGCCGGTTCGTCCGCGTCGATTCAGGCAGCGTTCGACTGCGGCCAGCAGCGTGGTCTTCTCGACAGGCTTCACAACATATTCATCGGCGCCAAGGAGTACGCCCGCGGTCGGCTGATCCACCACCGTCACTACGATCACAGGGATTTTGGACGTACTCGAATCGCGCTTTAGGTTCGGCAAGACTTCCCACCCATTCACCGGCTTCATGAGGATGTCTAAAGTGATGGCATCGGGTTGCAGCTGAGCTGCCATCTCGACGGCACGCTGGGGATCGTCGCACAACGAAACGTTGTACCCGGCAGAGACGAGGTGCGACTGAAGCAGGTGTGCTGCTGCAGGATCATCTTCAATAACGAGAATTCGAACAGATTCGCGCGCGCCATGTCCCGGAGCGCTGTCGTGAGTTTCCTCTGTCACATAGGCAGGCACACTCGGCAACGTGAAGTAGAAGCAGCTCCCCGATCCCAGGTCGCTTTCAAGACCGAGGTAGCCACCATGCAGTTCGACGAGGCGCTTCGTAATGGCCAGACCCAAACCCGTCCCTTCAGTGCCCTTCTCAGATTGCTGCAGGCGATGAAAAGCCTCAAAAATGCGTTGTTGTTCTTCGACGGGAATTCCAGGCCCCGAATCGCGAATCTCCACCCGAATAGCCTCACCGACTTGCCGAGCCGCAAGTTCAATCTTTCCACCTTCGGGAGTGAACTTAATTGCGTTGCCCAGCAGGTTCATCAATACCTGCCTGAACCGCGTGGCATCGGCCCGGACAGCCAGATCCCGCGACACGGCGTACGCCAGAGACTGTGATTTCTTGTCGGCGAGGGGCCGCAAGGTGTCAACAACTTCAACGAACGAGCTGGCTACCGGAACATTCTCGAGCGCCAATTGAAGGCGTCCTGCCTCGATTTTCGATAGGTCCAGGATGTCGTTGATCAATCTGAGAAGGTGCTTGCCGCCCGAATGAATATGCGTCACGTAACGGCGTTGCCGGTCGTTTAGCGGGCCATAACGCTCTTCTGTAAGCAAGTCCGAAAACCCGAGCACCGCGTTAAGAGGAGTTCGCAGCTCGTGGCTCATTGTGGACAGAAATTGATCCTTGAACTTGTTGGAGCGCTCAGCTTCTTCTTTTGCTTTCGTCAGCGCCTCCTGCGTCTTCTTGCGCTCGGTGATGTCGCGGGTTATTTTCGAGAAGCCAAGCAATTTCCCTTTGTCATCGCGCAGCGCCGTGATGAGAACATTAGCCCAGAACCGCGAGCCATCCTTGCGCAGGCGCCAGCCCTCATCCTCGACGCGTCCCTCCGCCACCGCCGTCCGCAGCTCCTGCCCAGGTTTGTCTGCAGCAATGTCCTCCGGGGTGTAAAACCGGGAGAAAGGCTGGCCAATAATCTCCTGTGCCTGATAGCCTTTGAATCGTTCCGCACCGGCGTTCCAGGTGGCCACCCGCCCATCCGGATCAAGCATGAAGATGGCATAGTCCTTGACGCCCGACACCAAGAGGCGGAAGCGTTCCTCGCTTTGCCGCAACGCCTCTTCGGCCTGTTTGCGCTTTGTGATATCGGTAGAGACAACCAGACGAGCATTTCTCCCCGCGTAGACGAGCGGATGTGAGGTGACCTCGACGTCAAGCAAAGTACCGTCTTTTCGGCGATGCCGCCAAATCCGATTTTCCTCCGACACTGTGCCGGATTTCGCTATGCTCTCCAGGACTGTCGGAACGTCTTCGGCCGGACGAATGTCTTTGATCGTAAGGTTAAGAAATTCCTGCCTTGAATATCCGTAGTTCTGAATCGCCGCTTCGTTCACGTCGATGATTGCAAGACTTTCAAGATCGTAGACCCACAACGGATGGGGATTGCTTTCGAAGAGGAGACGGTTGCGCTCTTCGGAGAGGCGCAATGCCAACTCGGCCCGTTTGAGCTGGGTAACGTTGCGCGCCGTGGCATAAATCAAATGTTTTTCGGCAAAGGGAGTAGCGCTCCACGAGAGCCATCGGTACGAGCCATCCTTGCACCGATACCGATTCTCAAAAGAAATCGTGTTCAGACCTTGTGCCAGCTTCTCACTTTCCTGAATGGTTGCCTGGCGGTCGGCGGGATGGATGAACTCAAGAAAAGGTTTCGCCATCAGCTCAGCCGTGGAGTATCCGAGCACTTTCTCCCAGGCAGGATTGAGGCGCTTGAAATATCCGTCATCACCAGCGATGCACAGCAATTCGATCGAAAGAGTGAAATATCTATCGAGTTCCTCGCGAGTTTGGTTCAGCGCGGTGATGTCCCTGAAAACGAGCACCACCCCCAGCCCCTCACCCGCGGTCGTGAGAATCGGCGCCGCACTATCCTCAATCTCAAATTCCTTTCCGTTTTTCGAGATCAACAGCGTGTGGTCCGCAAGACCGACTACCTTCCCTTCTCGAAACACTTTCTTGACGGGATTCTCGACCGGGCGCCGGGTCTCCTTGTTGACGATGTCGAATACCAGGTCCATCGACTTGCCCTGGGCTTCCGCGAGAGTCCAGCCCGTAAGCGACAGGGCTACCGGATTCATGAATGTCACAGCTCCATTCATATCCGTAGCGATCACCCCGTCACCGATGCTGCCGAGGGTTGTCGCGAGCCACTTCTCACTTTTTGCGAGCGCCTCTTGCGCCCGTTTTCGTTCACGCAACTCGCGGTCGAGCAGTACGATAACGAACACCAGCAGCCCGAAGCTCAAGAAGTAGCCGACGATGATGGTGCGCTTTGTTTCCACGACCATGGCGTTCATTTGCTGGGTGCGAACACTTCGGAGCTCGTGCCCCTCATTTTTCATATCTGCGATCACACCCCGGATCTGGTCCATCCAACGCTTTCCGGAGCCTTGCAACACGAGCTGATTTGCCGCAGAAATTTCTCCGCTCCTGCGGAGATCGATGGTCTTCTGAAGTTCCGCCAACTTGTTTTCGATCAGAAGATCAAGATTCTCAACTTGCTTCTGCTGATTCGGGTCATTGGAAGTGACGTGGGAAGTGACGTCCTTCAGGCGGAACATGACGCGGCCGAGGTTATTGATCGCCGCATGGTAAGGCTCGAGGTAAGCCTCATCCCCCGTGAGAAGGTAGCCGCGCTGACCGGTTTCAGCGTCCACCAGCCGCGTCTCCACCTCATCCAGGATTTGCGCGAGTTCGTAGCTGTTTTTCTGCCCGTCAGCGGCTTTTACGAGCCGCGCGGTATTTCGATAGGATTCCCAGCCTGCTAAAATGAGGATTGTTGCCGCCGCCGCGAATCCCCACAGAACCAACGTTCTTCCCATTTTCCATTGCATCATTTTGCCGCCCTTCCACGGACATTGGAACGCAGCCAATAGCCGCCGGAGCTCCCGGGCTGCAACGGCGTGGAACCAGGGATCACGGCTTCGAATTTGTCCATCACCGCTTCGATGCCCAACGGGAAACAGAAAAAGGCAATCTCAGCATTCTTCAACTTTTCAGTAAATGCCTTCATGCGGAGAGAGAGCCCCAACTGATTTTAGTGGTTGGGCCGGATCACTAAGGTTCTTTATCACTTGCCATGTCCCAATGCGTCAATACCCTTTGGTGGGACCTGCGGATCGATTGATCATTTCGAAGGCCGCCAGAGTCTGTGAGGAAGCAAGTAAGTGAAACCTGCAAAGACTTCCCATCGAGTGGATGTGCTCGTCAATCCCTTCTCAAATCCTGCATCGAGTACCAAGTTTTTCCGCGGCGCGTAACTAAGGGCCCAAAGATTTCCTAGTGCATAGCTCTTCAGGAACGGCTGTGTGAAACGCCAAATCTCGCCCGAAACCTGGAACCTTCGGGCAAATGGATGGCTGATGGAAAGCGTCTGGCCAAGCTGAAGTTTGTCTTTCTTCCCTTGAACAATCTCGTTGAAGACTACGTTCGTATCATAGTGAAAACCCTTCACATCGCCGCTGACCAAAAACAATAAGGAATTTCTCGGGCTGCCGAAATCCAACTCAGGTGCATCCCCATCGTACGAGCGGCGGGAGTAGCTCGCCGATACAGTCGGCTTGCCGCCCTCCCCGGGAATAATCACTGCCTGAGCGCCCAAGAAGACCTCGCCCATTCCAGTCGCTGTGTTTCCAGGGGCGGTGAAATGGACTGCGGGTTCCAACGAGGAAAAAAACTCCAAGCGAGGGGCGACTGAGAGCTTTATGACTTCATTGAATCCGTATCGAGTTGCAAACTCGGGAGACGAGGTCGCACCGAGCACACCAGATTCAAACTGGAGGTAGCCGACGGGTGTGAGCGTTGCGGGAGTTGAAACCGTGGGACGACCGGGATTCGCGTCCGGCCCATCAGTCATCGCTGATTGCGCGGCAGCAGATTGAGCAAATAGCCCAACCGAGCCGATGCAGAACAGAATCGTCTGCACCAAAAGGAGTCCACGCCGCGTGAACATTTTCAGTGCGACCGTGGCGCCGCGTACCAGACGTAGTAAGTCCCGAACCCTGTGAGCAAGACTACCCACCACAGGACCAGTTCAATCCGCATCCACAGCTTCCAGCGCTGGAACCGCCACGAAGGGGGAAGGATGTTGGTTCCGGCGACCAGCAGGATGTACAGCCCGAAAACTTCGGCCAGAGCCCCCAGGACACCGTGGGCCGCGGCAATTGTGTAGCTTCGTTTCCAGAGATGACTGGAGAGTCTCGGCAGCACTCGCACGCGTAAAGACGGCCACATCACTAGAGCAATCATCGGCAGATTGAGGATCAGCACAGCAGCCTGGCAAGCGCCGTGCGCTGCGTAGCGTTTCGCTCGAGCCAAGAAGGCGCCAACGAGCAGTGCCACACCCATGGCGATTTGGATTACGAGATTCAGGTCGGCGCTGAAACTGGCCCAGGTACCGAGAAATCCTTTCATGGAGGTCCTTCCTGTCGCGCATATATCTGTTGCAAACTTCTAAATCTGCTGCAGAGTTCAAAATTGCTGCACACTTCTAGATCCGAAAATGCAAAGGGTCCCGGCTTCGTTCGTTGAGGCCGAGACCCTTGTTTACAAGAAGCAGGATGATGTTTAGCCGCCGCCGTAATTATCGAGGGCAGCGTCGAGTTCGACTTGTTGCTTTGTTTTGACGATCCACAGGCCATCACCATTTGTGACGTAGATAAGGCCGCGCGCCTTGTCGATCATGGAAGCCGTCACACCGGAAAGGCTGCGAATTTCCTTAGGATTGGATCCAGACACCGGAGCATCCGAGGTCCCGAAGAAAGTGAGGGTGTCGGCAACGACCTTCACTTCGGCGGAAGGCGCTCCACCGGCTCTCGCCGCGGTGTTGATGGTATGCGGGTTGCCTGGCTCACTAACGTCCAGGATGGCAACGTTTGTCGAGGAGTTGAGGCCGAGCACAAGATACTCGTTACCGTTTTTCTTAACCAACAGCATTTGAGTGACAGGTCCGCCGGAGAGCTGGACATGGGCAACTACGTTGGCAGGCTTGTCTGCCGCCTTGTTTGAGTTTGGTTTGGCGTGAATGGCTGGCGCTGCGGCGATTCCGATTGCAACAATCGCAATGACCGAGCGGCAAAGACCTTTCGACAACTTGCTGGTATTTTCTTTCATTGTACTTCCCTCCTTGAAATTTGAACTCCGCATGCGATTCTTGAGTGGCTCCCTCGTTGCGCGCCGCTTGATTTCTGGTTCACTCTGCCCGTCTTCATGGAATTACTGACAGCTCGCAACGTCGTTGTATGCATCATCTGAGGTGCATGCATGCTGTTTTGCAGCGGCTGCCAGCGCCTGGTTATTCCGCAGGATCCAGAGTCCCTCGCGGTTCGTGATGTAAACCAGGTTGCGCGCTTCGTCGTCGAGAGTGCTTGTGACCCCGGAGAAACTTAGAACGGGCCGAGGATTTGCTGGATCGCTCAAGTCGAGCACTTTTACAGTCCTCGTCGACGGAGGGGGATCGGCTGCCACCGAGTCGGTGTCCGGCGCTTCAGCGAGAGCGAGTCCGCCACTGACCATTTGCAATCTGCCAGTGGAGGCCTGATTCGGCCAGGCCACGCGCTTAATGACGTTCGGCTGGTCCGGATTCGTGACGTCAACGACCGTGAAACCCTCATTCGAGTTCGCGCCGATATACAGGTATTGCTTGCCGCCGTTCTCGTGCAGGTCCATTTGGCTTGTGGGAGATCCCGACAGGGCCAAGTGCGCGACTACCGTCGCCGGCTGCTCGGAGGGCTTGACGGCTCGATGTTTCGCATCAGCGCCTGGGGCCGTCGCCACGAAAAATGCGAGAAGCACTAGCGCACTGCAGATGCGTTCCCTTGCAATCGTTTTGTGAATTATCTTCATTGCTCTCTCCTTCCGTGCTCAAATCCCTTTCATCTAGTAAGACCGCCGGCTTGCGTCGGTTATTCCTGTTGTTCACTGCGTCAGCCATTCGGGCGTAGATTTTCTAGAGACGTTACTTTGGGTCCACTCAGAGTCGTTCCCGTTCCTGGCTCGATTGGGTTCGGTGGCAGCTACGACCGCCGCAACGTCGATGAGAAGGTCCTGAAGGGCTAATTCAGACCACGAATCAAATATTTCCTTATCAACTTTCATCGCTTCTCCAGTCCATTCATCCATTCGTGAAAATGTCCGACTTGTTCGCAATCCGACTGACTGCTACAGATAGGAACGACCGCGAGGAAGTTTCAGAAAGAGAGGACTTTCTTTGCCGAAGCACCCAGAGAATACCGAAGCTTATTCATACCCGGCGAATTCCTCCGCACGGATGTCGTCCTCAGAGATTCCTGAGTTGATGAGCATCTGGCGCACGCCAGCAACCATCCCGGAAGGGCCAGCAACGTAGTAGATTGGAATTCTCAGATCCGGAATCCACTTGGATAGCATCTCGATCGAGATTCGACCCGTCTCACCCCGCCAAGGCATTCTCGCTTTTTCGGGTTGCGTGACCGTGCAGATGAATTTGTAGCGCACGTTGTATTGCTCCATTTCCCGCAACTCTTCCAGGAAGGCCGCTTCCTCAGAGACACGGACGGAATAGAAAAGGAAAATTCTGCGCGGGGACAGCGATTCGGTTGCGTTCCAGATGAGGCTGCGGAAAGGTGTGATGCCGATTCCGCCGGCCAGGAACACCGCGGGGCGCGTGCCTTTCCGCGACAGAGTCAACGAACCGAAGGGGCCCTGGAGAAGAAGCTCGGTGTTGAGCGGTAATGAATTGAGAGTGCGTTTGAACGCGGTGGTGCGCAAGCGCATGGCCACCATCAGATTTCGTTCATGCGGCGCGCTGGCGATGGAAAGAGCGCGAGTATTCCCTTCCTGATCCGTGTCGCCGGGGCTGAGGAGAGTAAAATTGACGAACTGTCCCGCCTCAAATTCGAAGCCTTCGGGCTTCGCAAAATAGAACGCAGAAGTGCCGGCACAAACGGTCTTATGAGCTTGCAAGCTTACTTTGTAGGGTGGCATGGGCTCCTAGTCCTCCATTGATTCCAGCGCGCAAAAATGTGCGGGACCACCTTGTCGCGGTTCGCACGCCAGGTGACCCCTCCCATTGAAATGACTGGAAGACGAGGCCTTTTATTCCGGAACGAATGCTAGGCCAGAGGTTGGGGAATTTCGGATATTACCGATCCGCGCTCGCGCCCTCAGTTCACAGCTGATATTCGCCGTGAACCTGGCAGCGTGTCTGCGTTTATAAGGCTTATCAGAGCTTGACGAAGGCGGTCCCGCCCACGCGACAAGCTTGACATCACGGTGCCTGCAGGAATGCCGGTGATATGTGCGATCTCTCTGTAGGACATCCCCTCGATTTCGCGCAGAATAAGGACTTCGCGAAAATTCGGCGCGAGCTTCTCCAGCGCTTTTCGCACCAGAGTGCTGCTGTCGTCTCGGAGTAGAACTTCTTCTGGATTGGGAGCGCAAGGATCTGGAGGGATAAGGTTTTCGTCGAATTCCGCGGCCTCTTGGAGCGGCCGGTTTGCGTGCAACCAGGTGTAGCAAGCATTGCGAACGATTTTCATGAGCCATGCACGCGCATCGCCACCGTGAAAGCTTGGGAAGAATCGGAAAGCGCGTAAGCATGCTTCCTGGACGGCGACATTTAACGCCTCAACCGTTTCCAATTTCAATCGGACATACACCTACGACCAGCTGAATCGATTGTCGACGATGGCAGATACTTACTCAGGAGCAGTGTGTAAAGGTCTCTCTTGGACGTACGACAGCTGGGGCAACCGCACAGCACAAAATGTCACGAGTGGTACCTGTGGACAATCCCAGTTGACGATCAACACGAACAATGATCTCGCGAGCCGTGTAGTGGCCGAGCAACAAGGGTCGACCTGGGCGGTTGGGTATATCTATCTCAACGGTGCGTTAACAGCGCAGTACGCAAATAGCACAACATATTTTGTACACAAAGATCATCTCGGCTCGGCCCGGCTGATAACCGCGATGAATCAGTCGACCTACGATTCGATTGACTATTTACCATTCGGCGAACAAGTCGCGGGTGGCACAGGCACGACGCACAAATTCACCGGGTACGAGAGGGACGCGGAATCGGGCCTCGACAATGCCCAGGCTCGTTACTCCGGCTCCTCTCTCGGCCGCTTCATGTCGCCGGACCCGTACAATGCAGGAGCCAACCCGACGAATCCTCAGAGCTGGAATATGTATAGCTACGTTATGAACCGGCCGGTGATGTCTACGGACCCAACAGGCCTTGACCCGTGCGAAGATAATCCGACCTGTACGCCGGGAACAGGGAATGGTTCCGGATATGGATATTTTCCCGAGCCGGTTGGTATAGTCATTCTGCCGCAACCAGGCGGAGGCGACGATTGCGATACCAATCCTACACTTACGGGCTGTTCGACGAGGCCAGATCTAGCACCACCCACTGGCTGTTTGACTGTGTTTTGCGATCCAATACACCCCCTCATTCCGCCACTTCCCAGGCCGCCATGGATGCCACCACTAAGGCCGGAGGTTCAGCAAAAATATAACCAGTGCATCGCCAACTTCAAGGACTCCATGCTAGGAAAGGCCGTTGCCTTCGGCAGCGTACTATCCTTTTATGATGACGTTAAGGGCACGGCGGAAAACTGGGCGGAGGCGTTCGCGGTGAAGGGTGCGATAGTCGGATCGTTCTTCAATGGAGCCAATTACGCTGCGGGTGGAATTTCGCCGGTCACAAGTGCTTTGAAACCAGTTGTGGGAACACTCGGCGGGATTGGAATAAGCGCGGCCACCATTACCGACTTCTCAGCACGTTCGTTGTGCCTCGCGGGGTCAATGCCGCTGACGCTGCCATCGTCCGCAACGGGTTGGGAATAAGATGCTGACTTACAACCAAGATGGCAAGGATGGCGACCGGCGGTGGCGTACCCTGTCGAGATTTCTTGCGCCTATTTGTTGGGCGGCCCTTGCGATATTCTTATTCACACAGAAGCCTTTGATTCACCGCGTGGAGGGGGAATACCCAACAGTAGGTCTCGTGTTTGGGTGGGGGATAGGGATGCTAAGCTATCATCAAGATGCTGAGTTTCGCCTGAAGCACTGGGCCGTCATGTCGCAGTTTTTCTCGGTCGTCTGTCTGATCGCCCTCGTGGTTTTTGCGTTTACTCATGGCGCGTGGCTGAATTTGTTGATCGTAGCGGGCCTCGTGTGGTTCCAGATTCAATTCGCAACGCGGTGGTGGGCACGTCCCGGGGCGTGGTGGTGATGCAAATAAGGTGGCTGCTGCAATCGCAGGCACCCACGAAGCGGAGCCGTCGGGAACCGTCAAAATCGAGAAACCGTGGTCGTGATCAGCGGCGGTGATCTTGAGCTGAACTTTGGCTCCGCTCTTAACATGAATGGGGGCGGGCGAATACTCGTACTTTTTGGCTGTGACCTCTACAACTTGAACGCTCTCATTTTGTGCCAGCACCGGCTTGGGATGCGAAAAAAATATTGCAGGCCACAACATAATTGCGGCCAGGGCTGGCAACAGAGTACGCGACACAAACTTCATCATTGAGCCTCCTGGTTGCTCCAAAATACGCGGAGATTGATTGAAAACGTTACGCGGCGCCCTCGGGCGCCGCAGAGTTGTGGTTGGAAATCCAGGGGGCTAGTCTCCGCTCGCAAAGGTCTTTTGAGTGGCGTGCGCGAGCTCTTGCTGTTCCTGTTTCGGGTACAAGAACTCGTGGCCTTCCGTTTCACCGACAAAGAACCAAGCCACGATTGCCTGGGGCTGCGTTCCTCCCCGATTCGCGAGAGTAATCGCAGCTTCGGCGCGACGGCCATAGCGCACTCGAGGAATTGAGTAGAGGATCGCTACTGCAGTTCGATCTTCGCTGAGGATCTGGACAAGGTGATGGTTTTCGCCGACCAATTGGAAAAAATACGTTCCCGCCGGCAGAATGCGTCCGGGAACTTGGACGGGCTGGTTGAAAGTGAACCGGGTCGCCTGATTCCAGTCGTCTGCATGCACTACTGGGAGCATGATGGTGAGCGTAAGCATTAACCCAAGAATGGAAAGCGCCTTTCGAAGATTCATCTGTTATCTCCTCGAAAGGTAGACCGCTGCCCGTTGCGATTTATTCCCGATAATCGGTCCTGTTTTTCGCTTATTTGCTGCAGAGGTCAATCGCCTGATTCGACGGATACACTCCGCGGGCAGCCAACTAAGTACGTAACCGGGACTGGCAACAGTCCTCCGGACTTCTCTCCGATCTCCCATCGGTATCCGCTGGTCGCAAGTCCCTTCGTCATCTCGTGAAGTTCTGCGGGCGAGTACGCCCTCAAGCAGGAAATCAGCCCGTCGAAGAAAAGAACGAAAGGAATCACCGGGATCAAATACGTCCAAAGGAGCCGCGACCAGCGGAAGGGGCGGCGGAACGGGACGAATAGCCATGCAGCGATGGGAATGAACAATAGAGACAGCAGCGTTAACGTGCGCCGCGCGGGCGCCTCAAAGATACCGATGCCCTGCCGTCTGCTAACACTGTCCTGCAGAAGACCGCGCGCCTCGTCGGGGTTCAGATGGTGGAAGGAGGAAAAGAGCGTCCTGAATCCATCGAGGTGCTCCGGGATCTGCGTGGCGTCGACCGAGTGCCTGAGGAAATGAATGCGACTCGTTGCCGGAGACTCAAAATCATCAAGCTTTCTGGTGCTCGGATATTTGTCCGTCAGGAAAACTTCGGGTGGCTTCGCTCCACTGATTTCGAAATGGCGCACGAGGGATGGCCAGGGTCCGCCTGCGCCCGAGCACAAATCCAGCACCCGCTCGGCGCCGCACTCTTCCGGCCGTTTTCTTAGCAGTTTCGCGATCGGCTGATAGGTATTCGTGAGGTCCAGGATCATCTGCAGCCCGTCGACGAATTCATCCCGGAGGAATTGGGGGAACCATGCTTGGTCGTGAATCTCGAAGAGTCGCACGATAAGAAAAACACCTTCTGTAGGATTTATATGAACCGCAGCTCAAGCCTACACATTGAGCGATACCCTAAAAACCATTCCTGCGCCTTGAAGGCGCTGTGTCAACTCGGCCGGCGTGACCTGAATATCACCGCCGGCCTGTTGATGCTTCAAACCTAGACCGAGACTAGTTTCCGAACACGATGGTGTCGTGCTTGTCCTTCGCAACTTCCTGCTGCACCTGCTTCGGGTACAGAAATTGATGACCCTCCACGCGGCCTGGATAGGACCAAGCAACGATCGCTTCCGGCTGTGATTCCCCTCGCTCCGCGAAAACGATTGCAGCCTTTCCGGACAAGCCCTTCTGCTGGGTGGGACGTGCCTGAATCAAGGCGATCACGTTGGTCCGATCACCGGTAGAGATCCGCACAATTTCGTGGTTGAAGTTCTTGACCATCTCAAACAAATAGGTCCCAGCAGGCAGTACGTGTCCCGGAATCTGAACCGGCTGGCTGAAGGTAAACAGGGTAGCTTGATTCCCTTCATCTGCTCGTACGACAGGCAGAACGATCAAGAATGCAAGCAAGAATGTAATGGTGGCAAAGTTCCTCACGACAGCGGCTTTCTTCATACACAGCTCCTTTTTGATGTGCTCATTCGATATTGTTGAGGCTTGTTTCTTCTTTCTAGACCGCCATACCCCTCGCGTTATTCCCGCATGCTTCGCTTAACTTATTTCGTCGCTCGAAACGGCGCCTGTGATAAGCCCCTGAGGTGGTTGCCACTGATACTTCCTTTGTAAGAACCGGCTGAATGGCGGTTCTGTTCCCAACGAGTGACATTCGTGTGCCAAACAAGCAAAAGAGGCAAAACTTCGAATGAATCTGGAATAAGACAGGTGTCGCGGCGGTTCTGATAAATGCAACCAGCTGGTGACTACTTGGAAAGACAGGAGATCTGATGAGAAAGAGTGTGTGGATTGCAGGCCTGGCACTGCCGATGATGGTTGCCGTTGTGCTGCTGTTCGCAGCATCGCCAATCGTCAAGGCGAAGGCGCAGCAGGCGCCAGCCAAGACCGCCGAAGTAAAGATCGATAATTTTAGTTTCGCGCCCGGGTCGTTCACGGTAGCTGTCGGAACGACGGTCACTTGGACAAATCACGACGACATTCCGCATACGGTTGTTAGCACCGACGGTGTGTTCAAGTCCAAGGTGATGGACACCGATGAGAAGTTTTCTTATACGTTTGATAAGGCGGGTACCTTTCCTTACTTCTGTTCGATTCACCCGAAAATGACCGGCACGGTCGTGGTGCAGTGAGGGGGCGATGAAAGTAAACCCCTTCGACATCAAGACGCTGCTTTTAGCCAGGCATGCACAGCATGTGGTGCTGATTCACTTCCCGATTGCGCTGTTCATAGCGGCCGTCGCTTTCGACTATCTCGCGCAGCGGACGAGGAACAGCACGCTGGCTGCGGCGGCATATTTCAATTTGCTGTTAGCAGCGATCTCGACGATACCGGTAGTGGCGACCGGGCTCGCGGCATGGCAGTGGGCGCTCGAAGGGCAAAAGTTAAAGGGAATTCTCTTGATGCACCTGGTTCTGGGATGCATATCGAGTGTCTTAATCTGGGTGGTCTTCTCGATCCACTGGCGCGCGCGCAGACGTCATCAGGAATCCTTGCCAAAGTATCGCCTCCTGATCGAAGCACTCGCCATATTGATCGTCGTGCTGACCGCCCATCTCGGCGGATTTCTCAGTGGCGTAAATGGTCCAGGCTAACCGGCTTGTACCGGCCTGACTTTGAAAGGATGAGATGAACCAAGAAGATCGCGGAAGCTTGTGAGGCAACAATGGGCAATGCCAGCGCGCAATGGCAGATGAGACCTCAAGAGATCGAGGTCCAGATCGATTACTTCAGCTTCATTCCGCATGAGATCACAGTGGCGCCGGCAGCGACGGTGACGTGGGTGAATCTCGACGACGTTCAGCACACGGTCGCAAGCACGGACAAAACTTTCAAATCGAAGGTACTCGGCACGGACGACAGATTTTCGTTCACGTTTGACAAGCCCGGAACGTACGAATACTGCTGTTCGATCCATCCGAAGATGCAGGCGAGGGTCATCGTCCGGTAACCAAGCCGGTTCGGACCGAATTGAGCGCGATCTGCTCGGCTTTAGTAGGAATCATCAACGCCGCGATCGCAGCACTGGCCACGGACAGACCTGCACAGATTAACATTATGGTTCGGAATCCAAATAGAAACGCATGGGAAATTGACACCCGGATCAGCGCTGTCGCATCGCTATCGATGCTGGAGGGTAGGTCAAGGCCAGCGAGCTTGATTTCGTTCGACCGAACGTATTGAAGAATACCCGGCGGAAGCACTCCGGGCGTGAGATCACGATTCAAGCTGGAACTGAATAATTTCACCATCACAATCCCGAGAATTGCGATGCCAACCACGCCCGCAACCCGGGCGACCGCGTTGTTGATGCCCGAGGCGGCGCCGGCACGGTCCCGATCTACTGACCCCATAACCACTGTGGTAAGAGGAGCCACGCTAATCGCCATTCCAAGACCGAGAACAACGAACGCAGGGAAGAATGCTTTCCAATATCCAGCTCCCACACCAGGCACGGCGAAGAGAACGAAACCTGCTGCCGCAATTAGCGGTCCGGTGACTAGCGGGACTCTCGGCCCGTAGCGTGTAACCAGTCCGCCTGACCAGCGCGAAAGAAAGAACATCAACAGAATTAGCGGGAGCGCAGCAGCGCCAGTCGCGGTTGTGGAGTATCGCTGCACCTGGATAAGATTCATCGGGAACAAGAAAAAGAAGATTCCGAGAGCTGAGTACAGAAACAGGGTGACCAGGTTCGCGCCACTAAAACTCCGCGACTTAAACAGCGGCAGCGGAACCATTGGCGACCTTACCCTGGCTTCCACGAATACGAAACCAATGAGACATGCCAAGCCGGCAATCAGGCCTCCGAAGACAAGAGGATTGTCCCAACCCAGATTTGTGGACTCAATGAATCCATAGACCACGCCACCTAATCCGACAGTCCCCAGCAGCGCTCCCAGCCAATCTACGTGCCCGGCAGTTGCGTTACGGCTTTCCGGAATGTGCCGCATCGAAATTGCGATCACTGCGGCCGCGAGCGGAACGTTAATGAAGAATGCCCAGCGCCAGGTGGCATGCTGAATCAGCCAGCCGCCGAGAACCGGTCCGACTGCTGTTGTGATCGCAGTGAAGCCCGACCAGGTGCCGATCGATTGACCGCGAGTCCTCTCGTCGAAAGATGCGCTGATGATCGACAGGCTGCCGGGTACAAGAAAGGCAGCTCCCACACCTTGGACACTTCGCGCGATCACGAGTTGCTGAATGTTGAGGGCAAAGCCGCAAGTGATGGACGCGACCGCGAAAATCCCTACGCCAACCAGAAACATCAACCGGCGACCATATGAGTCACCGAGGGAGCCGCCAACGAGAATCAAAGCTCCCAAGAACAACCCATAAGACTCGACGACCCATTGCACACCGACGACGCTTGCATGGAGGCTTGCTTGGAGCGCTGGTAAAGCTACATTCACGACGGTGCTGTCGATAAAGGCCATGCTGGAACCGAGAATTGTCGCTGCCAGGATCCAACGTCCGGCTTGTGCTCCGCACGGAACATCAGCACTCACTGATCGGACCACTGCTTCGTCGCATGGAGGTTTCATGAAGCCTATGGATGCACTCCCATGTGGATTAGGTTCAGCGGCTCACCGGTTGCAGCCCTTCACCGACAAGTTACACGCGCAAAAAATCGCATCAACCCCTGGTAAACGCATTAACTGGACAGATGAAATCTCCTCCTCAAATATGCGAAAAACAATCTACGTTATCAAACCATTGGCACTAGAATCGGCATGCCCTCAGAGGGTATCCTTCTTGGTGCGAGAGAAGATTCTGCCGCTATAACCCACGAGGAGGGACTTATGTACGTTGTTACTGGCGCGACAGGAAACACGGGAAGCGTAATCGCTGAGAAACTGCTGGCAAAGGGGGAGAAAGTGCGCGTCGTAGGCCGGGACGCGAAGCGGTTGGAACGATTTACAAATAAGGGTGCGGAGCCGTTCGTTGCCGACGCGACTGACGCGACGGCGCTCTCGAAAGCGTTCTCTGGCGCAAAGGCCGTGTACGCGCTGATTCCGCCTAACCTCGCCTCCGCAGATGTTCGCGCGTACCAAGAGCGAGTAAGCGACAGCTTGGCCACCGCTATCACCAAGAGCGGGGTAAAGCACGCCGTCGTCCTAAGCAGCTTCGGCGCAGACAAAGCAGACGGAACCGGCCCGGTACTTGGGCTGCATAGTCTCGAGAAAAAGCTCGACGGGATTGCCGGACTGAACGCTCTCTACCTGCGAGCCGGCTACTTCATGGAAAACATTCTGCCGCAGGTCGGTGTGATTCAGGGTCTCGGGATGATCGCCGGGCCAGTCCGGGTGGATCTGCCTTTGCCGATGATCACAACCCGCGACATAGGCTCGGTAGCAGCCGAGGCCTTGCTAAAACTTGATTTCGAAGGGAAACGGCCGCGTGAACTACAAGGACCTCGTGACGTGACTTACGACGAGGTTGCGAAAGTGGTGGGCGCTGCGATCGGCAAGCCCGACCTAAAGTATAGGCAAATGCCCGCGACACAATTGAAGCCTGCTTTGATGCAGATGGGAATGTCTTCCAACATGGCGGACCTGCTGCTGGAAATGGCGGACGCGCTGAATTCGGGGCACATGAAGATGCTGGAACCACGCTCACCCGCGAATTCAACTCCGACGACGCTCGAGACTTTCGTAGCTGAAGTTTTCGTCCCGGCCTATCGGGGAAAAGCGGCTCGGGCTTAATTTCAAACGAGCTGCCACCTTAAACACTCGCGCCTTTGCGTCCATAACCTTTTCGAAGCCTTTCGGAAAGAATTCGGCATCGGACGAAATGGGAGAGGCGTTCTCTTCTGTGATGGCGCCCAGCTCGCTGCAAGAGTCAGGCGGTTACGTACGGCGAAGCCCAAGCTCCATCCAAATCAACACCGACGTTCGGAGGTACGACGGTCTTTGTGGGTCCCAGTGCGCGCTTCCGCTGATCAATTATAGATTTGATTTCGACCGAGTAACGGAGCAGCATCCTTCATTCTGGCCGTCAAACCGCGCCACAGTAAACACATGAACCTATTTCTCAGGAGAGGCTTAATTGGGATGCTGGCGGGAGCCGCGGCTAGCGTGGCTCTCGCGCCTACTCTTGGCCATCCGTTATTGAGTATTGTTTGGGGCATGGCGGTGGGTACTGGCTATTCTGCGAGCCTGCGTCCTTCGCGTCACGCCTATGTGGATAACCTCATGACAGGCGCCGCACTGGGGATTCCGCTATGGGGCCTGATCAGCGTAATCGCACTTCCGTTCCTTTCCGGTCTGATGCCTGAGTGGAGCGCCGAACAGATGCGCATGCATTTTCCCGCGCTCGTTGGCTGGGTGCTGTATGGAGCTTTGTTAGGGCTATTCACCCAGGGTTTGAACGATATCACCGAGACGGTCCTCGGTTCGGAAGTTGAGGGAGTGTCGCCGGAGCCACGCGAAAAGAAACGGATCGTGATTCTAGGTGGCGGCTTCGCCGGAATGCGCACAGCAGAGTGCCTGGAAAACCAGCTTCAAGATGACAGCGCGGTTTCAATTACGTTGGTAAGCGACACGAACGCGCTTCTTTTCACTCCAATGCTCGCCGAAGTCGCTGGAAGCAGCCTCGAACCCAGTCACATCAGCACGCCTTTGCGCAGCAGCCTCCATCGTACGGAGTTCATCCGCGGACGCGCCGACAAGATTGATCTCGAAGGGCGCCGTGTGATTCTTGAAGGTGAGCGCGCTTTCGATGGGAGCAAACCTCTGCGCGAAATTCCTTACGACCAACTGGTTCTGGCCCTCGGCTCAGTTTCGAACTACCTGGGGATGGTGAACATCGAGAAGGTTGCGTTTAACTTCAAGAGTCTCCTCGATGCCATCCGGATCCGCAATCACGTCATCGAGATGTTTGAGCGCGCCGATCGCGAGCCCGAATCCGCTCTTCGAAGCACTCTTCTTACCTTTGTAATCGCCGGCGGAGGCTTCGCGGGTGTCGAACTAGCGGGGGCCCTCAATGACTTCGTGCACGGTATTCTGGCCGATTATCCCAACCTACATCGGGAGGATTTGAGTGTTGTGCTGGTCCATTCCCGCGACCGCATCTTGCCAGAATTAAGTGAGTCGTTGGCGCGCTATGCGCAGTCCAGGATGGAATCGCGCGGTGTAACTTTCCGCCTGAATACACGCGTGACGGATGCGAATCTCAGCGGTGTGGTCCTGAGCGACGGTGAGATCCATACTCAGACTCTTGTGTGGACTGCGGGAACAGCTCCGAATCCCATACTGAAGTCACTTCCAGTCGAAAAAGACAAACGCGGCGCACTCGTGGTAGAGAACACCCTCGAATTGCCCGGTCATCCGGGGTTGTGGGCATTGGGTGATTGCGCCTCGGTCATGGACGCGAAAACGAGCAAGCCATGCCCGCCCACCGCCCAATTCGCTCTGCGGGAAGCAGAAGTCGTTGCGAAGAACATTTGCGCTGAGCTGCAGGGCCGATCCAAGCAAAGCTTTCATTTCGACTCTCTGGGAGCGCTTTGCGTCGTCGGACATCAGACCGCATGTGCCGAGCTGACGGTTCCGTTCGTGAAAAACAGGTCCATGCGCTTTTCGGGCTTCTTTGCGTGGCTGATGTGGCGAGGAATTTATCTTTCAAAATTGCCGGGGCTGGAAAGGAAGATTCGCGTACTTGTGGATTGGACGATCGAACTTTTCTTTCCGCGCGATATCGTTCAAACGATCGACTTGCAGTGATGAGAAATCCATGCCTTCGTGCTCAACAGGGCCGCGCTGATGAATAAAGGCGCCAAGTCCTTCGATTGGAGAGACCCGCTGCTCGGTCTTGCCGTCGGTGGTGCAGGTGGTGCACTTGGGAGTGCGCTCCTCACTACATCGCTCGCTAGCGGCACCTTGCTTGGCGCTCTATTCGGACTTGCCTTTGGCCTTTTCTTTGCACCTCGAGCTACGAGCTCCGGTGCGGGATTAATCTGGGGGCTGGGCGCGGCCTTTCTACTGTGGTTGGTTTTTCCGGCAGGAATTTTGCCTCTGCTGGCTGGTTCTGATCACTCCATGGCCAAGCTTACAGATGCCCGTAAACAGTTTCCAGAACTGATTGCGTATCTGATTTGCCTCGGAATGCCCGTGGGCGTGACGCTCGGAATTCGTGGTGGTTCACGCGGGAGGCTAGCGGACTCGCCGTTCCACTGGTGGCGCGCGATCATCGTCGGGGGATTTGCAGGCGTGCTCGGTGGAATAATTTCCGGGCGCTGGTCCTCCGCAGGTGACTTCTTCCCTTTGATCGCCGAGCTGGGCGCGGCTAACTCTCGGATTGCAACCGTGGCCCTGCAGTTCGGCATTGCCGTGCTGATTGGTTCCAGCTTCGGGCTGCTCTTCCAGCGTGATGTCCGGGGCTACGGTTCGTCGATGGGCTGGGGACTGGGGTTTGCCATCTTCTGGTGGTTCTTGGGGCCGCTCACTCTTTTCCCGCTCGTCTCTCGTCTGCCGCTGGACTGGTCAGCCGATCATGGAAGCGATCTCTTCGGATCACTGGTCGGACACATTCTCTACGGACTGATTCTGGGAGTCGCGTACGCTACGATCGATCGCTTCTGGCTAAAGTTGTTCGTTGAGTCTGATCCCCTGAATCGGGAACCCGAAGGCCCTGGCCTTCTCGTATTGCGTTCACTGAGTTGGGGAGCACTCGCTGGTCTCGTCGGCGGACTCGTTTCGAGCCCGGTGATGATCGCCACAGGTGTGTTACCCAAGATTGCTGGTCTCGACACTCCGCTCTCGATTTTTCGCGGACTGTTTCTTCACCTTTTGGTGAGCGCGCTGATCGGCATGACGTTCGGCCTGCTGTTTCGTCGGGAGTCTTCGAGCCTAGGGCTCGGTGTGATGTGGGGATGGCTGTTTGGTTTGATTTGGTGGTATCTGGGGCCGCTGACCTTTCTGCCGCTGTTGCTTACTGGCGAAATCGACTGGCGCACGAGCGCGGCGTCTGCGCTGCTCCCGTCCCTCATGGCCCATTTGATTTATGGTGCCACAACGGCCCTTGCTTTCCATTTACTCGAAGGCCGTTATACCCGCAGGCTACTCCTCAATCCGCGAACCGCAGCTTACGAGTTCCGCCGCGTCCGCCCTGTGGGAACTCCAGCACCTGCTTTGTGGTTTTTTGCGATGGGTATGGGAGTCCTTCTACCCATTCTCCTCGGGTAATCTGCTCATTCTCCAAAAAGCGCTCGACCGCCGCGCCAATTGAACGTGGAATTGAGGGGCTGGAGCTCTTCAATGGAGCGTGGCTGTCGGCGTTCAGTGACGAGCGTAAGACATGGTCCAGACCGCCTTATCGCCCTCGTGGTATTCGTTGCCTTCCCACGGGGTGCCACAAACGTGCAAATACGCGTAAGGGGTTCCCGCAAACATCACCCAAGCGCCTTTGTCGCGAACCGTGGTCGGAAGCCCATTCCGCGGCTATCGTAGTTGCGAGAAACTCCCTTCGGGTTTTCATCGATGTTCATTTCTCCAGTCAGCGATCTTCGAGAAGGTCTTGCCCGTCGCGCAACCATAGACCAAGCGCCCTCCAAAGACGAAGGGGAACGCCTCACGCCAACAAATTCTCGATCTTCACCGGCAGTTCCCGCACGCGAACACCTGTTGCGTGGTGGACCGCCGCCGTGATAGCGGCGGCGAAGCCGGTCAAGCCGATCTCGCCGATCCCGCGCGCGCCAAGTTCGTTCATCACTTTGTCGGGGAAGTCGAGGAAATGGACCTCGATCGGTGGCACGTCGGCGTTCACCGCCACCACGTAGTCGGCCAGATTACTGTTGATCGGCGCCCCGTTCTGCGGATCGTAAGTCGTGTGCTCTAACAGCGCCATGCCGATTCCCATCACAACCGCGCCCTCGATCTGGTTCCGGCCAGCGAGTGTGTTGATAATGCGGCCCGCATCTATGACCGTCACAACGCGGCCGACGCGCAGCCGCGCGATTTCCGGCTGCCACGTAACCTCGACGAAGTGACAGCCGAACGATTGCGTCGAGTACTTCGGCTTGGGATTGCCGATGGTCGCTTCGGATTTGCCGCTGCCCGTAACCAGGCGAAGGTCGGCGCGGCGGAGCAAATTTTCGAACGGCACACCTTTAGCAGCGCCCTCAGCCTTCACAAAGACCCTGCCGCCTTCAAATGCCAGGTCTGTGGGAGGGCGGTTCTCGAAAGGCGAGCCCGGTGTCGTCGTTGCGATGGTCAGCAGCAAGGCGATTGCGTTGTCAGCCGCCGCAAAGACAGCCGGGACCACCGATGCGGTGGCCATAGAGCCGCCCGAGAGAGGGCCTTCCGGCAGCGCCGTATCGCCGAGTGCGACCTCGACCTTGCCGAGCGGCACGCCGGTCTTCTGCGAGGCGAGTTGCGCGAGGATCGTGTACGTGCCGGTGCCGATGTCCTGCGTGGCACAGGCGACGCGGGCTGTGCCGTCATCGCGCAGTTGTACGCTCGCCTCGGAGGAGAATCGTGCGGCGATCCAAGAGCACCCGGCCATTCCCCAGCCCAGCGTCAAGCCGTCGCGCTTCATCGAGCCGACCTCAGGCGAACGCCTGGACCAGCCGAACTTCTCCGCGCCGAGTTCAAAGCACTCGAGCAAATGGCGCGATGAGAACGGAACGCCCAACGACTCGTCAATTTTCGGCTCGTTGAGGATGCGGAGTTTGACCGGGTCGATCTTGAGTTGATCGGCCAGCTCGTTCATCGCCGACTCGAGGGCGTAGAGCCCGGGCGTCCGGCCGGGGCCGCGCATGTCGGTCGTTGCGCCGACATTCCGCCTGGCGCGTCCGAATGTCACGCGGAGGTTGGGCACGCTGTATTGGAAAGGCGTGGCCTCGCCGCAATCTTCGTGGTGGGCTTCGAGCATCGACCGGTGGTAAACGTAGTCGTGCTGGAGCGAGACGAGTTTGCCGTCGGGCGTGGCGCCAAGGCGCACCCGCTGTTGGGTGCGCGCGCGATGACCGACCGACTGGAACATCATTTTGCGGCTGACCACGAGTTTCACCGGCTTGCCCAGCTGCCGCGCCGCGGCCGCCGCCAGCGGACATTGCGTCCATGGCCACAGCTTGCTGCCGAAACCCGAGCCAACGAACTTGGTGATCACGCGGACGTTCTCTTTCGGCAAGCCGAACATCTGCGCGAGCACGCCCTGCTGGTTGACCACTCCCTGTGACGACTCATACATCGTCAACGTCGAGCCATCCCAGATCGCGGTGGTGGCGTGCAGCTCGAGAGGGTTGTGCGTCTCGGCCGGCGTCACGTAGGTCTGGTCGAGCTTGACCGGCGCGCTCGCGAACGCGCCCGCGGCGTCGCCGCGCTGGCTTTCCAAGCGCTCGTATGGGCCAAACGTCGTTGCCACCACGTTGGGTTCGTCGTCCGCCTTGAGCTCGTTCTCGACGTTCGGCTTGTCCTTGACGTACGTTGCACGAACCGCATCGGCCGCGGCTTTGGCGGTCTCGAACGTGTCCGCGACAGCCAGCGCGATATATTGCCCGTAATAGCGAACGATATCGTCCTCGAACGGCGGGCGGCGCTCATCACAGATGCTTTCGAACCCCGGCTCCTGGACTGAGCGGTAGATTTTTCCGATGTTCTCGCGATGAAAAATCGCGCGCACCCCGGGCATCTTCTCCGCCGCGGCGGTGTCGAGTTTGACCACTCTGCCGTTCGCGATCGTCGCCTCGACCGGTACGGCATACAGCATCCCGGGAAAATTGAAGTCGGCGGTGTACTGCGCCGTTCCGCTCACTTTGCGCGGGCCATCCACGCGGGGTGTGTCGCGACCAACCGGAGAAACGATCGGTGTTTCTTGTGTTGTCGGCATGTTCGCTCCTTCGGTGGAATCAGCCCGTCGTGGCGGTTTGCAGGGCGTGCGCGAGGCAGCGCTTGGCCAGTTCGATCTTAAACTTATTCTCGCTCTGCGGTTTGGCGTCGCGCATAGCCTCTTCTGCCGCTTTGCGAAAGTTGGCTGCATCGGCAGGCTTACCGACGAGAGCGGCCTCGGCCTCGGGGGATCGCCAGGGTTTGGTCCCCACGCCACCCAATGCGATGCGCGCATCAGTCACATTTCCGCCCGCGATCGTGATTACGACGGCCGCCGACGCCAGCGCGAATTCATACGACGCCCTATCGCGCAGCTTCAGATACACCTGCTTGCTTCCCGGCCTGGGCGGCGGGAGCGTGACGTGCGTGACGAGGTCGCCCGGTTCGAGCACTGTTTCGCGGTTTGGTGTGCTGCCGGGAAGAAGATAAAAGTCACCGAAGGGGATCGCGCGTGAACCCTTCCGTCCCTGCACGTGGATCGTCGCCTCCAACGCTGCCATCGCCACGCACATGTCCGACGGGTTCGTCGCGATGCAGTGTTCGCTTGTGCCAAGGACGGCGAGCGTGCGGTTGCTGCCGGTGATGGCCGGGCAGCCGGTTCCGGGCTCGCGCTTGTTGCAGGGCATCGCGGTGTCGCGGAAGTACATGCACCGCGTTCGCTGGAGCAGGTTACCAGCAGTCGTCGCCATATTGCGAAGCTGTACCGATGCGCCGGAGAGAAGGGACTGTGACAGCACGGCATAATCTCGTTGCACCGCCGGATGGTGGGCGAGATCCGAATTTCGAACGGTGGCGCCAATCTTCAGCCCGCCGTCAGGCGTTGCTTCGACCTTGTCGAGCGGCAAACGGTTGATGTCGATCAGCCGCGCAGGCGTTTCGACGTTCAGCTTCATCAGATCGATCAGCGTCGTGCCGCCGGCGACGAACCGCACATCCGCACCCTGCTGTGCGGTTTTCGCCTGCGCCGCAGTCGCAACCGCCGACGCGGCATCCGCAGGCCGAATGAATTCGAAGGTGTGCATGGAGATTGCTCCTGCTCGTGGCTAAGCGTTTTTGCGAACTTGTTGAATCGCGGCCACGATATGGGCGTAGGCACCGCAGCGGCAGATGTTGCCGCTCATCAGTTCCTTCACGGCCGCGTCGTCGGGACCGCATGGTTCCTTGAGCAACGCAACGGCCGACATGATCTGGCCTGACGTGCAATATCCGCACTGGTACCCGTCGTGGGCAACGAATGCCGCCTGCATCGGATGCAATGCATCGGGCGTGCCGAGGCCCTCAATGGTTGTGATCTCTTCCCCGTCATGCATCAAGGCCAGGCTAAGGCATGAATTCACGCGCCTGCCGTTCACATGTACTGTACATGCGCCGCATTGCCCGTGGTCACAGCCCTTCTTCGTTCCGGTGAGAGCAACGGTCTCACGGAGGCAATCCAGCAGCGTCGTCCGAGGGTCGACGCGAAGTTGGTGGTCCTTGCCGTTAATGCGCAGCGTGATCGGGGCCGCGCCCTCGATGTTCGACCCGTCCGCGGTCGAGTCGCTCTGCCCGGCGGTGCTGCTCGCGTGCGCCGGTACGCACGCCGCAACGATTGTTGCTGCCGCAGTACTTCCTGTGGTTAAAAGAAATGTCCGACGGGTGGGATTTGACGGGCCCGATTGTGGATTGTCTCGCATAGGGCCTCCGTGCGAGTGGGCAGCTTAACGCCGAAACAAGTAGCTGTCCACACTTTCGCGTGGAAAACGATGGCTGGCAAAACGGATCTCCAGCCCCTGGATTTTCTTAAATTTGATCGGTATCGTATCCAACCTGAACCTCCTATCCGGACTCATGAACAAGTTAAACGGACTAAAGGACAGTTCCGGTCCAGAAGCGCGGACATCTACTACGAGCGGCTAGATGAAACTCGCGAAGGAGGAGGTTCAGATGAAGCTGCTTCAAATCGATTCCAGTGCCCGCACAAGTTCCTTGGGTCGTAACAACTGGAGCTGAGAAAGGATAACCCATGTCTAATCGAGAATCGCACGACAAAACCGCCACTCGTCCTCTGACCGCAAACGTCATAGCGCAAAGGCCTCTTTCCCGCATCGCCAGACGCACCCGCGGACAAAGTCACGGGCCAATCACACGCCTCATGTCTCCGTCCGACTTTGGCCGTCTTTTGAAACCCTTCGTATTCCTTGACATCTTCGACAATCAGGGAAAACCGTTCTCTGGTTTCGGGCTTCATCCACATTCCGGCATCGCCACACTTACCTACGTTGCGGAGGGCAGCGTCAGCTATGAAGACACGAACGGAGCGACAGGCTTGTTGCGCGCCGGCGGTCTCGAATGGATGCGGGCTGGAGGCGGTGTCTGGCATGGTGGCGGCTCCGGCGAACCGGGGCGTACGCGGGGCTTCCAGCTTTGGATCGCATTGCCGCCCGAACTCGAGCTGGGACCATCGGAGAGCGTCTATCTGTCACCAGAGGTTATTCCCCACGATGGACCGGCGCGTATCCTCCTCGGCAGCTACGGAAGCGCGAACAGTGCGATCAAAGCCCCGTCGCCGATGAACTATCTCGCCGTGCATTTGAAGGCTGGAGAACGCTGGAGCTATCAGCCGCCAGTCGGGCACACTGTCCTCTGGACCGCCGTGGGGATCGGCTCCGTTCTGGTCCCGGACGAGCTGCAGCAGGGTGAGCTGGTGGCCTTCGCGCCGTCGAGCGCCGTGATCGAATTTGAGGCCCAATCCGATACAGAGTTCGTCCTTGGCTCGGCTGTGCCACATGATTACAACCTTATCTCGGGCTCCCACTCCGTGCATACAAGCATCGAGGCGCTGCGTGAGGCCGAGGCGCGGATCTCAGCGATACAGACGCGTCTGATTCAGCAGGGCAGACTCTGAACAATAGGACGGCACCAATGCCCGAGCAAACGGAAGCCCCCGTGAAGATCTACAAGAGGATCAGCAATATCTTAGTAGGGGCGGTCGGGATCGAATAACGGTACATTGAAAAGACCAAATGTTTATCGGCGTTGCCAGCCCCCACCTGAAGCCAATTGGTACTAATTGGTACGGACTGACCCGAGCGCGATAAGCATGCAGCGCGGGGCGCCGGGTCAAGTTTGGGTCAAGTTACATTCACATCATACGGCCTGACTTCAGCCGGCGGAAAGTCGACAGCTGCTTCGATAGCCGGTACTAGGTCTGTGGGTATATAAACCTTCGCGATGCAGCCACGCGCACCGACTTCTGCCGTGGCCCGCGCCATTTCGAGCGAATGATATTGAGTAACGAAATAGATCGTCGCCGATGGCAGATACTTCTTGATAATTTCGGCGGCCTGCAGGCCGTTGAGATGCGGCATCGAGACGTCGAGAAGAACGACGTCTGGCGTTAGGTCAAGCGCCTTTTGTACCGCATCCTGTCCGTCCCCGGCTTCCCCACATACGCTCCAGCCTTCATGAGTTTCGAGGAGCGATTTTAATCCGGCCCGAACCATGGGCACATCGTCCGCAACGAGAATTCGCAACATTGCCTGCCACATTAGATTGGGACTCAGGAGGGACGTATCAGGTAATCACTGTATTCGTTGGCGTTTCGCTTTACTTTATGGGCACAAAGTCACAGGCGCCATCTCGTTTGGGAAACACCCTTACGAGGTGCGTCGAATCAGCGGAGGGCGGTCAACCGAAAGGAATATTCCGGGTTTATCCTCGCATCGGCATTTCTGCTGCTCGCAATCTTTGTGTACGCGCAAGAGCAGGCGCTACGGAGCTCCTAAAGCACCACTGGCAGGAAAACGTCGCGGGATTGCTATTTCAATCGTGACGGCACTCAACCACGTTCCAGAAAGTCCGTAGTCGTGTTCGGATTAAAGCCAATTCTCCGCGCGCTACGCATAGCGGAAAAGGATTGCGGACTTCACGCCTTCCGGCAGCATGGGCTAGCAACGGAGCTGTCAGAGGCATCCGTACCTCTGACAGTTTTGCAGAGTCAATTGCGACACGCCGACGTAAAAACAACATTACGCGTCCACGCCCGCGCGATTCCTGAGTCGCAGCGCGGCGATGGAGCGCGCGTCAACTCTCAATTGGTATGGAGGTACCTATTTGTACGATAGCGGGAGTTAAGTATTTTTCTTTTGAACAAGGTTGGTAGGGGCGGTGGGGATCGAA